>JAESGR010000058.1_pt1 | contig 380807 bp, 367 predicted proteins | sample 9269771 | NCBI WGS metagenome assembly JAESGR01 (sample SAMN15739572, study PRJNA653492) | algae metagenome | isolation source: Chroococcus sp. CMT-3BRIN-NPC107 and co-occurring heterotrophs from well... | place: USA: Clark Mountains Wilderness, California | collected 2010-04-18 | reverse complement strand
GGGGGACAACATCCAGATGGGGGTGGAGTTGATTACCCCCGTCGCCATCGAGGAGGGGCTGCGCTTCGCCATCCGTGAGGGTGGGCGAACCGTCGGCGCCGGCGTCGTTACCTCGATTACTGAGTAATAGCGCGGTCTAGGCAGAGGCAGGAGCGAACTAACATGGTTGCACGGAAGCCCAGTCAGCGGATTCGCATCCGCCTGAAGGCCTATGACCACAAGGTGCTCGACCAGTCGGCGAGCAAGATCGTGGAAACCGCGGAGTCGACGGGCGCCAAGGTCGCGGGTCCTATCCCGCTGCCAACGCGCATCGAGAAGTTCTGCGTAATCCGCTCGCCGTTCATCGACAAGGATTCCCAGGAACAGTTCGAGGTGCGGACGCACAAGCGGCTGATCGATGTGCTGGAGCCAAGCGGCAACACCATTCGCTCGCTGATGCGCCTGAATCTGCCGGCTGGTGTGGATATCGAGATCAAGTTGTAAGTGTGGTTTCGGCGCGCGGCTGCTAGTTCAGCCGCGCGCTGGTCACGCTCTGCGGCGGGAGCGGCCTGAGCGCTGCACCGCTTCCTGGAGGACAGGAGAGAGCCAATGATTAACGGGCTCATTGGGAAGAAGCTGGGCATGTCCCAGGTCTTCGACGAGGCGGGACTGGCACATCCAGTCACAGTAGTTGAAGTCGGACCCTGCGTGGTGACGCAGGTGAGGACAGACGATAAGGACGGCTACAGCGCTGTTCAGCTTGGTTTTGGTCTGGATAAGCGTTTGAACCGCCCGGAGCGCGGACATCGCCAGGCGAGTGGGTACATGTCCCGCACGCTGCGAGAAGTCAAGGCTGACGACGTCGCCGAATTCGAGGTGGGTCAGGTCATCAAGGCCGACGCATTCTCCGAAGGCGACCTGGTTGACGTCATTGGTGTCTCCAAGGGCAAGGGCTTCGCGGGTGGCATGAAGCGGCATGGCTTCAGTGGCGGTCCCGCGACGCACGGTCAGTCTGACCGCGCGCGCGCGCCGGGATCCATTGGCTCCAGCGCCACGCCGGGTCGTGTCTTCAAAGGCATGCGCATGGCTGGCCGTATGGGCAATGACCGGGTGACGATTCAAAACTTGAAGGTGCTGCGTGTAGACCCAGAGCGCAACATCTTGTTGATTGAAGGATCAGTGCCGGGGCCGAACGAGGGCGTGGTCATCGTCCAACGGGCTGTGAAGGCGCGGAAGAAGTAGCGCTACACGGCGCGCATGGCCGCGAGGTTTGCCCCTCCCGGTCCCGGAGATAAGATGATGAATGTTGATGTACTTGATACCCAGGGGAAGGTGGTCGGCTCCGCGGAGCTCGACGAGACCGTCTGGGGCATTGAGCCGAACATCCCGGTGATGCACCAGGCGCTGTTGCGCCAGTTGGCCAATGCTCGCCTCGGCACGCGCGACACCAAGACGCGCGGCGAGGTTCGGGGTGGTGGCGCCAAGCCATGGCGCCAGAAGGGGACCGGGCGCGCTCGCCAGGGTTCCATCCGCTCCCCACAGTGGATCGGTGGCGGTGCGGTCTTCGGCCCGCACCAGCAGTCCTTCAAGCAGGACATGCCGCGCAAGGCGCGTCGCCTGGCTGTGCGCTCTGCGCTCTCTGCCAAGGTGAGGGACGAGCGACTGACGGTGATCAATGGCCTCGGTGATGTCGAGCCACGAACCAAGGCGATGAAGGCGATCCTCGAGGTACTGCCCGAGAGTCGCTCCGTCCTGATCGTGACTGACGGCAAGGTTGAGCCGATTCGCCGCTCATCCGGCAACCTGGAGAATGTCTGGGTTGTGGATGCACGCTACCTGAATGTCCGTGACATTCTGAAGTTTGACCGCCTGTTGGTGACCAGTGATGCGATTCCGGTTGTGGAATCGTGGCTGGCATTGCCTGAGGACAAGCGCGAGCCGAGCTCGTGGCGCCAGGCTGAGGCGCAGGAGTCCTAGGATGCCAGCTCTCTCGATTGACCAGGTGATCATTCGGCCGTTGATCACTGAGAAGAACACGGATCTCATGGAGCAGAACCAGTACACCTTCGAGGTGGCTGTGGAAGCCAACAAGATCCAGGTTCGCGAGGCCATTGAAAAGCTGTTCAACGTGCGTGTGAAGGCCGTGAACACCATGAACGTAAAGGGCTCGCGCAAATCTCGCGCGATCCGGCGCGGGAGTGGACGCATTCATGGCCAGGAGCGCTCGTGGAAGAAGGCGGTGATCACCCTCTTCCCTGGCCAGCGCATCGACGTATTCGACCAGGTCTAGCAGGCCCGGGAGACTGAGGAAGGACACAACGATGCCAATTCGCATCTACAAGCCAACCTCGCCGGGGCGACGCTCGATGAGCGTCAGCACCTTCGAGGAGATCACCAAGAAGAAGCCTGAGAAGAGCCTGATTGAGCCGCTGAAGAAGCACGCTGGCCGGAACAACCGGGGCCGCATCACGACGCGGCACCGGGGTGGCGGCAACAAGCGCTTCTACCGGATCATCGACTTCAAGCGCAACAAGGTCGGCGTGCCGGCCAAGGTTGCGGCCATTGAATACGATCCAAACCGCTCGGCGCGCATCGCCCTCCTGCACTATGTAGACGGCGAGAAGCGCTACATGCTGGCTCCGGTGGGCATTGGTGTTGGTGACACCGTGGTGGCTGGGCCGGAAGCACCGATTCGCGTCGGGAACGCCCTGCCGCTGCGCAACATCCCGACCGGTACTCAGATTCACAATATTGAGCTTCACGCCGGCAAGGGTGGTCAGCTCTGCCGGTCGGCAGGCACCTCGGCGCAGCTCATGGCGAAGTCAGACGCGTACGCCCAGGTGCGGATGCCGTCTGGCGAGGTGCGCCTGGTTCATCTCAATTGCATGGCCACACTTGGCCAGGTCGGCAACGTGGATCACGAGAACATCGTGATCGGAAAGGCTGGCCGCAACCGGCACCGTGGCCGCCGGCCGACGGTGCGCGGCTCGGTGATGAACCCGCGCGACCATCCGCACGGCGGTGGTGAGGGCAAGGCGCCGATTGGTGGCCAGCCCAAGACGAAGTGGGGCAAGCCAGTCCAGGCGCGGACCCGCAACAACAAGCGCACCGACGACATGATCGTGCGCTCCCGGAACAAGAAGCGGAAGTAATCGAGGAGGCACATAGTGTCTAGGTCGTCCAAGAAGGGACCCTATATCGACGCCAAGCTGCGGGAGAAGATCGAGACGCTGAACCGCGGCAACGAGCGGCGCGTGATTCGCACCTGGGCGCGCGCTTCGACCATTTTCCCGGGCATGGTTGGGCACACGGTCGCCGTCCACAACGGCAAGGTGCATGTCCCGATCTTTGTGTCCGAGCAGATGGTTGGTCACAAGTTGGGCGAATTTGCCCCGACTCGCACGTACCGCGGGCACGGCAAGGACGCCGATCGCCGCGGGCGCCGCTAGCGGCGCGGGGAGACGGAGAGAGATATGGAAGTACGAGCAAGCGTCACAGGCGTCCGCGTCTCCCCGCGGAAGGCGCGACTTGTGGTGGATGCGGTACGTGGCAAGCGTGTGATGGACGCCATTGCGTTGACAGGCTTTCTGCCGCAGAAGACCGCGAAGGATGTCAACAAGCTGCTGGTGTCCGTGGCTGCCAACGCCGAGAACAACTTTGACATGGATCCGGAACTCCTCTGGATCAAGGAAATCTATGCCAATGAGGGCCCAAGCTTCCGCCGTTTCAAGGCGAAAGCCCGTGGCCGCGTCGGCCGGATCGTGCGCCGCAACACGCACATGACCGTGGTGGCAGAGGAGCGAAAGAGCTAATGGGACGTAAAGTCAATCCAATCAGTTTCCGTCTGGGGATCGTCACCGACTGGGAATCGAAGTGGTTTGCGGAGCGCAATTACACGGAACAGTTGCACGAGGATCTGCGCATCCGGCGGCTGATCATGCGCGAACTGACGCGCGCCGGGATCTCCCGGATTGAGCTCGAGCGCTCGGCCAACAAGGTCGACGTCACGATGCACACCTCGAAGCCTGGCATCGTCATTGGCAAGCAGGGCGCCAATGTTGAGCGCCTGCGGCAGATGCTCGAGAAGGAGATCGGCAAGAAGGTGCACCTGAAGATCGAAGAGATCAAGGTGCCCGAGACTGATGCCCGCCTGATCGCCGAGAGCATCGCCGAGCAGATCGGCCGTCGCGTGGCGTACCGCCGTGCGATGAAGCACGCGGTGCAGCAGGGCATGCGACGCGGCGCCAAGGGCGTGAAGATCACGCTCTCCGGCCGTCTGGGTGGCGCCGAAATGAGCCGCTCCGTGACCGAGATGGATGGCCGAGTTCCTCGATCAACGCTGCGCGCAGACATCGACTATGGCGTGGTACATGCGGCAACGACGTACGGGCGCATCGGTGTCAAGGTCTGGGTCTACAAGGGTGAAGTGCTGCCGCAACGCGCCCAGCCGACCGCGGCTTCCCTGACTGCGGACCTGGCGGCCATTTCCGGCGACTAAGACGCGGCGTGCTGGCGATCCAGCGAGCGCCGATGGGGAGCAGGTGGATTCATTATGTTGATGCCAAAGCGGACGAAGTACCGCAAGATGATGCGGGGCCGCATGACCGGAGCGGCATACCGGGGCTCCGACATCAACTTCGGGGAGTACGGGCTGCAGGCTACCCAGCCTGCGTGGGTAAGCAGTCGCCAGATCGAGGCTGCCCGCCGAGCTATCACGAACTACCTGAAGCGCGGTGGCAAGGTCTGGATTCGCGTCTTCCCGGACAAGCCGGTGACGCAGAAGCCGGCGGAAACCCGCATGGGCTCTGGCAAGGGCAACCCGGAATACTGGGTGGCCGTGGTTCGGCCGGGCCGCATCCTGTTTGAGGTGGCCGGCGTACCGCGCGAGCGGGCGGCAGAGGCCCTGCGCCGTGCGGGGATGAAGATGCCGATGGACGTCAAGTTCGTCGAGCGTGAGCATGTTGGCGTGGCCTCGGCATTTGTCGATGACGCTGCCGAGGAGGGAGTGGCATGAAGCCGGCCGAGATTCGCGCCATGGATGACGCCAAGCTCGTGGAGCAAATGACCGACCTGGAAGGGGAATGGCGCACGTTGCGCTTCCAGCAGGCGGTGGGCCAACTCACCAACACCTCGCGGATCGGGCAGATCCGCAAGGACATTGCCCGCATCAAGACGGTGCAAACAGAACGGGAAATGGAAGCGGAGCTGGCGTCGCTGGTGGGCGCCGGAGCCGAGTAGCTTCTGGCAACCGAAGCGAGGAACAGCATTATGAGTGACAACGTTACAGTAGATAAGCCGGCGAAGGCTCAGAAGACCGAGAAAGTTGGCCGCGTGGTCAGCGACAAGATGGACAAGACCGTTGTGGTCTCGGTGGATTCCGTTCGCCGCCACCCGCTCTATCACAAGCGCATCACACGTAGCAAGAAGTTCGTTGCCCACGATGAGGCGAACGCTTGCAAGCCGGGTGACCTCGTGCGGATCGAGGAGACTCGCCCGATGTCCAAGCGCAAGCGGTGGATTGTGCGCGAAATTGTCGAGCAGGGCATTCAGATCTAACAGCCGCCGCGAGCGGCCAGGAGCAACCTTGTGATTCAACAAGAATCGCGGCTGAAGGTCGCGGACAATAGCGGAGCAAGGGAGTTGCTGTGCATCCGCGTGCTCGGCGGTTCCGGACGGAAGTATGGCGGGGTCGGTGACACGATCATCGCGACAGTGAAGCAGGCCCAGCCGAACGCGGCGGTCAAGAAGGGCGACGTGGTGCGCGCGGTGATCGTGCGCACGGCGCAGGAATACGGCCGCCCGGATGGCAGCCACATCAAGTTTGATGACAACGCGGCAGTGCTGATCAACCCGGCCGGCGCGCCACGTGGCACGCGCATCTTCGGCCCTGTGGGCCGCGAGCTGCGTGAGAAGCAGTTCATGCGCATCGTTTCGCTCGCGCCTGAAGTGCTCTAGCCGGCTACGTCGTAGAAGAACCAGGAGCACGAGGGAATGCGCAAGATTCGCTCCGGAGACACGGTGCTGGTCACCTCCGGAAAAAACAAGGGACAACAGGGCACAGTCCGTCTCAACCTGATTGAGCGGGATCGGGTGGTGATCGAGGGCGTGAACTTCGTCAAGAAGCACGTCAAGGCTGGTCGCGCTCGTCAGGCTGGCATCATCGAGGTTGAGGCGGCACTGCATGTCTCCAACGTGATGTTGGTCTGCCCGTCCTGCAAGCAGGCGACCCGCGTCGGTGTGCACGAAGGTGCTGACGGCAAGAACGTGCGGTTTTGCAAGAAGTGCAACGCCGATATCCCACGGCCGGATGCGGGGTAGATCAGCGAATTTTTTGTCACATCGAGTGGCGGCCTGAGCGCCGGCAACCGGCGGACCAGGCGGGAACGCCAGACATGAGAAAGAAGCTTTAGCTGATGGCACGGTTGAAAGAGAAGTACCGAGAAGAGGTCGTTCCAGAAATGATGAAGGAGTTTAACTACTCCAACATCATGCAGGTGCCGGAGCTCCAGAAGATCGTTATCAACATCGGTCTTGGCGAGGCGGTCAGTAACGCCAAGTCGCTTGAGGCTGCGGTAGGTGACCTGACCGCCATTACTGGACAGAAGCCGGTGGTGACAAAGGCCAAGAAGTCCATTGCCGCATTCAAACTGCGCGCTGGCATGCCCATTGGCGCGATGGTCACGTTGCGGGGACCTCGCATGTATGAATTCCTGGACCGCTTCGTCAGCATCACGCTGCCGCGCATCCGGGACTTCCGGGGCGTTTCGCCCAACTCGTTCGATGGCCGGGGTAACTACACGATGGGTCTGCCAGAGCAGATCGCGTTCCCCGAGATCGATTTCGATCGCATCGACAAGTCGCGCGGTCTTGAGATGAGTTTCGTGACCAGCGCCAAGAATGATGAAGAGGGGCAGCGGCTCCTGGCCCTGCTGGGCATGCCGTTCGCCCGGACGGAACGAGCAAGCTAGCGCGCGGCATACGCGCGGAGGGATCTTGAATGGCGAAGAAGAGCAAGATTGTGAAGGCGGAGAAGCCGGCGAAGTTTCAAACTCGCCAGGTGAATCGCTGCAAGACGTGTGGGCGAAGCCGGGCATACATGCGCAAGTTCGGGGTTTGCCGCATCTGTTTCCGTGAACTCGCGTCCATTGGCCGCCTCCCGGGCGTTACGAAGTCCAGTTGGTAAACGCGCACCAAAGGGACGGAGAGGCGCGAGGACTGAGGAGTTAGGAACGCATGAGTGTCAATGATCCCATCAGCGATATGCTGACCCGCATCCGCAACGCAGGAATGGCCCGGCAACTGGAAACCACCATGCCGTCGACCAACGTCCTGGTGGCGATTGCGAAGATTCTGGAACAAGAGGGCTACATCGGCGGATTTGATGTCGTGGAGCAGCGGCCGCAGGATAAGCTGGTCATCAAGTTGCGCTACGGCGCGGACAAGAAGTCGGCGATCCGGGAGATCAAGCGGGTCAGCAAGCCTGGGCTGCGCGTGTACGCGGGCAAGGACGATATTCCCCGCGTGCGAAGCGGGCTGGGAATCGCGGTCGTGAGCACGCCTCAGGGCGTGATGACTGGCTTCGAGGCCCGGCGGCGCGGGATCGGCGGCGAGGTGCTCTGCACCGTCTTCTAGATGACGGTTGGCGAGACGCATTGTCGATGCAGATCGCGGGAGAATGAGCGATGTCTCGAATTGGTAATCGGCCCATCACAGTGCCGAACGGTGTGGAAATCGAAATTACGGATGGGAACGCGGTCACGGTCAAGGGTCCGAAGGGCACTCTGACCCAGGCCTTGAGCCCAGCCATGTCCCTCACGCGGGAAAACGGGAGCGTGCTCGTCGCGCGTCCGAACAATGAGCGTGACAATCGGTCTTTGCACGGCCTGACCCGCACGCTGCTCAACAACATGGTTTTGGGCGTGACGGACGGCTACAAGCGGGATCTGGAAATCCAGGGCGTCGGTTACCGTGCCGCGCTGGACGGCACGACACTGGTGCTCTCGGTGGGATTCTCTCACCCTGTTCGCATGACCCCGCCAGAAGGCGTTTCCTACACGCTGGATGGCAACACGCGCCTGTCCGTCGTGGGTATCGACAAGCAGCTCGTCGGCGAGGAGGCGGCTCGCATTCGCCGCGTGCGTCCACCTGAACCCTACAAGGGCAAGGGCATCCGGTATGCGGGTGAGCAGGTTCGACGCAAGGCTGGTAAAGCCGGCAAGGCGAAGTAGCGAGAGCTGGGCGGTTCGCCGCCCGCCTCCGTTGAGGAGCATTCAGGTATGCGACGCAAGTTTCGCAAGGCGCTGACCAAGCGCCAGCGACGCCACGTGCGGGTACGGGCCAAGGTGTCGGGAACACAGTCCCGCCCACGGCTGAACGTTTTCCGCTCGTCGGCACACATCTACGCCCAGGTCATTGATGATGACCGCGGTCATACGATCCTGGCGGCCAGCGACCTGGAGCCGGAAGTGCGTGAGCGCGCCGGTGCCGACGCCAAGAAGAGCGATCGGGCCCGGGTGGTTGGTGAAATCATTGGGGAGCGCGCCAAGGCGGCAGGAATTGATGCAATAGTCTTTGACCGCGGTGGATACCTCTACCACGGCCGGGTGAAGGCCGTGGCCGAGGGCGCGCGTGCCTCTGGGCTGACGTTCTAGCAAGCTGGCATCGCGCGCTGAAAGCTGCGCCAAAGGGAGTAACGGATGGATCGGAATCAAGGAGAGCGCGGACCTCGCCGCCGCTCAGATGATGATGGTGGCAACGAATTCGAGGAGCGCGTCGTCCAGATCAACCGCGTCTCCAAGGTGCATCGCGGCGGTCGTCGCTTCAGCTTCGGCACAATCGTTGTCGTCGGCGATGGTCGGGGCCGCGTCGGTGCGGGCCTGGGCAAGGCCAACGAAGTGCCGGATTCGATTCGCAAGGGTGTCGAGGCGGCCAAGAAGTCGCTGATCAATGTGCCGCTGGAAGGGACCACGATCCCGCACCAGGTGGAAACGTCGTTCGGTGCGTCTCGCGTGTTGCTGAAGCCGGCCGCGCCTGGTACCGGCGTTATCGCGGGTGGTGGTGTTCGCGCCGTGGTTGAAGCTGCCGGCATCAAGGATGTTCTGACCAAGTCACTGGGCAGCAACAATCCGGTGAACGTGGTGCGCGCCACGCTGAAGGCTCTGGAGCAGTTGGAGTCTCCGGATTCCATTGCGCAGCGCCGTGGCAAGCAGTTGACCGTCCGCCGTCGCGAGCCAGTCGTGCACGCGCCAGTTGTCGTGGCTGAGCCCGAGTCCGGGCCTGGTGGTGGCGCCCCGCGTGGCCGCCGCCGCTCTCCGCGCGGAGGAAATAACAACGCATGAGCGAGCAGGAAACCGGGCAGCTCCGGATAACGTTGGTACGTAGCACCATCGGGCGACCATCGGTGCAGGGACGCACGGTGCAGGCCCTTGGTCTGCGCAAGATCAACTCCGTTGTTGTGCGTCCGAACAATCCGTCAATTCGCGGCATGGTCAACAGCGTCAGCCACCTGGTGAAGGTGGAAGAGCTGAGTGGCGATGCTCCATCAGCCGACAGCTAGCAAATCCCGTCCGGCACACGGACCGGACGAAAGGGAAACAACCATGCCATTGACACTCGACGATCTGCGCTCGCCAGGGGCAAACCCTGAACGCAAGCGCGTCGGGCGCGGCCACGGATCCGGCAAAGGCAAGACCGCCGGCCGGGGCACCAAGGGCCAGAAGGCCCGTGCCGGCAAGGGAATTCGGCGCGGCTTCGAAGGCGGCCAGCTCCCGATCCAGAAGCGCCTGCCCTACAAGCGTGGCTTTACCAACATCCACCGCACACCATGGGAGGTCGTGAATCTCGACCGCCTGGCCGAGCTGGGCGTTGATGGCCCAATCACTCCGGAAGTTCTCTATGCGGCGGGCGTCACTCGCGGCCTGGAGTTCCCGGTCAAGGTCCTCGGTGGGGGAGATCTCTCCACGTCGCTGGTCGTGCATGCGCATGCGTTCTCGGATTCCGCCAAAGACGCGATCGAGGCTCAGGGCGGCTCCATTTCCGAGCTCACCCGCACCGATGATTGGGTGACCGCCAAGCCCCGCACGCGTCGTCTGCCGCTGAACAGCGAGATGAAGAAGGCGCGCGTTGGCAAGGTGGGCGGCGTTTCTCGGCGCGAGGCGCTGGCGGGCGCGGCGAGCCAGGAGGCCTAGCTCGTGGTTCAGGCGCTCTTTACAGCTTTCAGAATTCCAGACCTGCGCCGGCGCATTCTCTTTGTGCTGGGCATGCTGGTCATCTTCCGGTTCATGGCGTCGATTCCGCTGCCGGGCGTGAACCGCGAGGGTTTGCAGGAGTTCATCAATAACAATGCCCTGCTGGGAATCCTGAACCTGTTCTCCGGGAGCAGCCTCCAGAATTTCTCGATCGTGGCGCTCGGGGTGTACCCGTACATCACGGCCACGATCATCATGCAATTGATGACGCCGATCATTCCGGCCCTGAACGAGATGTCTAACGAAGGGCAGGGCGGGCGAAACAAGATCAACCAGTACACGCACTGGTTGACCATTCCGCTGGCTCTGCTCCAGGGTTACGGCCAGGGCACGCTGTTTTCGCGCCAGACTGGCCCAGACGGCCGGCCTCTCATCGAGAACTTCGGGTTCTACGACAACCAGTCGACGATCACCACCATCGCGATGTTGATCACCATGACAGCCGGAACGATGTTGCTCGTCTGGATCGGTGAGTTGATCACTGAATTCGGTATTGGCAATGGCGTGTCGATCATCATTTTTGGCGGCATCGTTGCGTCGTTGCCGGGCGCGATTGCATCCCTGGTTACCGGCGGCTCGCTTGCGAGCAACGTAGTTGGAAGCATCCTCTTCCTGCTCATCGGCATAGTTACCATCGTCGGCATCGTCCTGATCAATGAGGGACAACGACGTATTCCTGTACACCATGCCAAGCGGGTCCGCTCGGGCCGAATGTACGGCGGCAACACGACGTTCATCCCGCTGAAGGTGAACTCGGCGGGCATGATTCCGTTGATTTTCGCCGTCAGCATCATGGTCTTCCCCGGCTTGATCGCGCAGTTCCTGGCTGATTCAAACAACGAGTTCCTCCGAGCAGGAGCATCCTGGATAGCGGTAGCGCTCGCCCCGGACTCGCTTGTCTACAACATCGTGTACTTCCTGCTGGTGGTGGCCTTCACTTACTTCTACACGATGGTCATCTTCCAGCAACAGAAGATTTCTGAAAACCTGCAGCGGCAGGGCGCCTTCATTCCGGGGGTGCGGCCAGGGAAGAACACGGAGCGGTACCTGATGAAGGTGCTGAACCGGATTACCCTGATTGGCGCGCTTTTCCTGGGGACGGTGGCCATCATGCCGTTCATAGCGTCGGAGATTACCGGGGTGAACTCCCTGCTCCTTGGCGCAACATCCCTGCTCATCGTGGTTGGCGTGGCCATCGACACCATGCGCCAACTGGAAGCCCAACTCGTGATGCGCAACTACGAAGGTTTCATCAAGTAGCTGAGCCTGGCCACCCTGGCGTCAGACGTCCAGGATCTGTGCTCTGAGGATGTTTCAACGGTGACGGCACACATCATCCTGCTCGGCCCCCAGGGCTCCGGTAAAGGCACGCAAAGTGACCGCGTGCGCGCCCGGATGAACCTGGCCTCGATCGCGACAGGCGAGCTTTTCCGCTCGGCGATCAAGGGCGAGACTGAACTCGGAAAGCGCATCAAGGAGATTTACGACCGGGGCGAGTTGGTGCCGGACGACATCACCGTAGCGCTCGTGGAAGAACGGCTGGATAGTCAGGCACGGCAGGGACCTCAGTCGGAACTGGCGGGAGCCCTCTATGACGGCTTTCCACGAACTGCCGCACAGGCCCAGGCGCTGGATGAGACGTTGGCACGGCGTGGCGAGGATGTTACCGTCGCCATCGCCATCGACGTGCCACGTCAGAAGCTGATCGAGCGTCTCTCTGGGCGACGCGTCTGTTCTGTTTGCGGGCGCGTTTACAACGTGGTTTCAGATCCTCCGGAGAAGCCGGGGATCTGCGACCTCGACGGCGGGGAACTCATCCAGCGCGCAGACGACACGCCCGAGGCCGTTGCTAAGCGCCTCGATCTCTACGAGTTGGAGACGGCGCCACTCGTGGACCGCTACGCGGAACGCGGGCTGGTGGTGCATATTGACGGCGACCAGCCGATCGACGACGTGACGGACGCCGTCATTGCCGCCGTCATGGAGCGCTCCGCCGCGCCGGCAAGGGATGCCTCGGCATGATGACGATCAAGAACGAGGCCGAGATCCAGAAGATGGAAGCGGCGGGACAACTCGTTGCCTATATCCATTCGCGGATCGAACCGGTCATTCAGCCGGGCGTGACGACCAAAGAGCTGGACGACGTCGCGCGCGAGATCATCAAGGAACGCGGGGCGAAGTCGTCGTTCCTCGGGTATCACGGGTATCCCGCCCACATTTGCACGTCCGTGAACGACGAAATCGTGCACGGAATTCCCGGCAAGCGGCGCTTGAATGATGGGGACATCATCTCCGTCGATATCGGCGTTGTCCTGGATGGCTTTAACGGCGATTCGGCCTGGACCTACGCCGTCGGCGCCATTTCACCGGAAGCCGCCTTGCTGATGGAGCAGACAGAGGAGGCGCTGAACCGGGCAGTTGCGGCTGCAACGACGGGCAACCGCCTTGGCGCGATCGGGCACGCGGTGGAATCATATGCGAGGCCGCTCGGCCGCGGGATCGTCAGGGAATACGGCGGACACGGTATCGGTCGCGCCATGCACGAGGATCCGCACGTCCCCAACGTAGGCTCCCCTGAGCGGGGCGTGCTCCTGCGCACGGGCCTGACGCTGGCCATCGAGCCCATGCTGACCAACGGCAGCGAAGATACAAAGACGATGCGAGATGGCTGGACCGTCAAGACAAAGGACGGATCGCTCTCAACGCACTTCGAGCACACTGTTGCCGTAACACCCGAGGGCGGGCGCGTGTTGACGCGACGTCTCGTGCCCGTGCTAGAATAACGCGTTCAGCGCACGCGCGAGCGTGCGTTATTCGTGTGTTTGCCAATGGAATTGACCGCTATTCTGGGGAACTGGGACGGCGGAACTGAGATAGGGACAGATCATGAAGGTAGCAGCATCGGTGACACGCCGCTGCGACAAGTGCAAGATTATCCGTCGCCACGGTGTGATACGCGTCATTTGCGTCAATCCGCGGCATAAGCAGCGGCAGGGCTAATCGCCTGCAAGCGAGTACAGGAGAGGTCTAAACGTGGCAAGAATTGCGGGCGTCGATCTTCCTCGCGACAAGCGGGTCGAAGCAGCATTGCCCTACATCTACGGGATCGGGCTGCACACCAGCCAGGTGCTGCTGCAGCGGACCGGCGTCAATCCCGACACCCGTGTGCGTGAACTTACTGACGATGAAGTGAACCGCTTGCGCGAGATCGTCGACAAGGAAATGCGCGTCGAGGGAGACCTTCGCCGCGAAGTCGCGATGAATATCAAGCGCCTGATGGATATCGGATCCTATCGCGGCCTGCGTCATCGTCGTGGCCTTCCGGTCCGCGGCCAGCGCACGCGGACGAATGCGCGCACGCGACGCGGTCCTCGCCGAGCAGCTGTGGGACGCAAGAAGAAGTAGTTGCATCGCAGGCAATCTGTGCGGGGCCGTGATGGCTCTGCACGCGCGAGTGGAGGACTTACAGGACTATGTCAGACAAGCGAAAAGGCGGTAAGGGCAAGACACGCGTACGGCGTCGAGACCGCAAGAACATTCCTCGCGGCAAGGCCTACGTGCAGGCGACGTTCAACAACACCATCATCACCATGACCGATCCCGCCGGCAACGTCATCTCGTGGTCCAGCTCCGGCGCGAACGGGTTCAAGGGTAGTCGCAAGAGCACCCCATACGCCGCCCAGGTGACCGCTGAGGCGGCCGCCCGCAAGGCGATGGAGCACGGCCTGCGGCAGGTGGATGTGTTTGTAAAGGGACCAGGCTCCGGGCGCGAGATGGCGATCCGGTCCCTGCAGTCGGCCGGCGTGCAGGTGATTTCGATCACGGACACGACGCCAATTCCTTTCAATGGTTGCCGACCGCCGAAGCGTCGCCGCGTCTAGTCGCCCCGGCGTTCGCGCCAGGGGAAGTTTCGCGCCGGGCCAAGCTCGGCATACATTTCCATCGCCCCCAGTCCCGCAGAGATTCTTTCATGGTGGTCACGAGGACAGGGGGCGACGTAGCAGGCATGGAGGCAAGGCATCTTGTTGGAGCGACCACAGTTTCATATTGAGACGGTCGAGTCGGGACTGAATTATGGCCGCTACAAGGCGGAGCCGATGGAGCCGGGTTACGGCACCACACTCGGCAATGCACTGCGCCGTATCCTGCTCCGTTCATTGGAGGGTGCGGCGATTTCCCGCATCCGGCTCGATAATGTCTGGCATGAGTTTTCGACGATCCCCGGTGTGCGCGAGGACGTGACCGAGATCGTCCTGAACCTGAAGCGGATCCGGCTGAAGCGCAACATGGATCTCTCTGGCGACGCCCGTGCACACCTCTATGTGCGCGGCGATGCCTCAGGTGAGCGTGTGGTGACCGCCGGCGATGTCGTGTGGCCGGCTGAGGTTGATGTCATCAATCCAGACCAGATCATCGCGACTATCGATGCCGCGGACGGCGTGATCGATATGGATATCTGGATCACGCAGGACCGCGGGTACAAGGCGGCGGAATTGCAGGAATCCTACGCCATCGGTGAGATTCCTATTGATGCTATCTACACACCGATTGAGCGCGTGAACTTCGTTGTTGAGCACACCCGTGTTGGGCCGACGACGGACTATGACCGCCTGATCATCGAGGTGCTGACAGACGGCACCATCGAGCCGGACGATGCACTGGCCGAGTCCGCGCGCATCCTGGCGCGGCAGGCGGAGGTCTTCGCGGGTCTGGATCAGCGCCAGGAAACCGACGAGAGCAGCACCGGCCTGGCAATCCCTGACGAGATCCTGAACAAGCCGCTCGTCGATCTGGGGCTTTCCCCGCGTGTGCTGAACGCGCTGCGCAGCCGTCAGATTGAGCGTGTTGGCCAGGTGTTGACGATTGAGCCCGATCAACTGCTCTCTATCCGCAACTTCGGGCCGCGATCGCTAACCGAGCTGCGTGAGAAGTTGGCTGAGTTCGGGTATCTGCCTGAGGGCGACGTCGGGATCGCCAGCACTGGCTACCTGGACGGGCTAGATCTCGAGGATGAGGGGTCTGACGATTTCGACGCGGATCTGCTTTCCCCAACCGATGAGGATATGGCCGAGGCTGTCGCATTGCTGGGCGGCGCGGGCGGCAATGAGGAGAACCTGTCATGAGGCACCGCAAGGCTGGCCGCAAGTTTGGCCGGAACCCGGCCCAGCGGCAGGCGCTGCTGCGGCAGTTGACCATTTCGATGATCAATGACGAGCGCATCACCACCACCGAGGCCAAGGCCAAGACGCTGCGCCCGATCGTTGAAAAGTTGGTCACCATCGCTCGTGAGGACTCGCTTCACCACCGGAAGCTGGTGATGTCGAAGATCGACAACGAGAAGGCGACCACGAAGCTGTTCGAGGTGATCGCGCCGCGCTTCGATGAGCAGCCCGGCGGTTACATCCGGATCTCGAAGCTGGGTCAGCGCCACGGCGACGCCGCGCCGCAGGCAATGATCGAGTTCGTCGAGGCCTAGGCCGGAGGGGATGCCCACCTTCCGGCTGACGCTTTCCTACGATGGGACAGCGTTCGGCGGGTCGCAGATTCAGCCTGGCCAGCGCACCGTGCAGGGTGAACTGGAAGCCGCGCTCCGGCGGCTCGGTGGTCTTGAGGCGAACACAACGTTCGCCGGGCGGACAGACCGGGGGGTTCACGCCTTTGGCCAGGTCGTGGCGGTGAGTTTCCCGGAGTGGCGAGCTACTGCGGGCGATCTGGAGCGAGCCCTGGCAGCTCGCTTGCCAGGGGACATGGCGGCCCGAAACGTCGTTGAGAGCAACACAGCTTTCAACCCGCGTTTCGACGCTGTCTGGCGGGAGTACCGCTACTGGATCGTTCCGGGCGTGATGAGCCCTTTCCTGGGGCGATATGCCTGGCTCTTGCGGGATGGTGGAGACACCGCTCGGATGAATGAGGCGGCCAAATTCCTCCTGGGGACGCACGATTTCGCGTCGTTCGCTGGAGGGGGCGAAGGGGTTCCGTGGTCCGAGCGCGCTACCCGGCGCCGCGGGACAACCCGGACATTGCTCCGGTGCGCTGTGCGCCACCTGGAGGTAGGTCTCGGACCGGGCCGGGATACCGGCGTCGAGGCGGTGGAGGTTCGCGTAGCGGCTGACGGTTTCTTGCCGCGCATGGTGCGAAACATCACCGGCGCGCTGGTAGAAGTCGGTCAGGGCCGGCGGGAGCCGACCTGGATAGGCGAGATCCTGGCGGTGAAGGATCGGCGGCAAGGTTCCGCGGTGGCGCCAGCCCACGGATTAACGCTTTGGCGCGTCGGGTTTGCCGGCGACGCACTGGTAGATGAGTAGTGGCGTCCCGTGCGGGGCCGCCCGGCAGAGTGGCTGAGGAGTCTGGATATGGAACGGCGTACGTGGTCGCCAAAACTGGCGGATACCCTGACTGGGAAGCGTTGGTATATCGTTGATGCAGAGGGGCAGACGCTGGGCCGTCTGGCGTCGGTGATCGCTGCCACGCTTCGTGGCAAGACGAAGCCAACCTTCTCCCCCCATATGGACATGGGGGACTATGTCATTGTCATTAATGCCGAGAAGATTGCCGTTACGGGCAAGAAGGAAATCCAGAAGGAATACTTCCGCCACTCGGGATACCCGGGAGGCCTAAGCCGCCGGAACCTGAAGGAAGTGCGCGCCGCCCACCCGGAGCGGATCATCGAGGGGGCTGTGCGCGGCATGCTTCCCAAGAACATTCTGGGCGAGCAGCAGTTGCGCAAGCTCAAGGTCTACGTGGGATCTGAGCACCCGCATGGCCAGCAGAAGCCAGCATCGCTGCCGGTATAACGGCTTTCAGAAGCACAGACTGCAGGAGATAGACAATCATGACGGACGCGGGTTACATCTGGAGCGTGGGGCGGCGCAAGACAGCCGTTGCCCGCGTCCGGCTCTACCCAGGGTCGGGCAAGATTACGGTCAACGGCAAGCCGGCGATGGACTACTTTGGTGGACGTCTCATCCACCAGCAGTCGCTGCGTGACCCTCTGTCCCTTACCGGGACTCAGGAGCGCTTCGACATCACCGTCCGCGTCGTGGGCGGCGGCGTTTCTGGGCAGGCAGGCGCCATTCGTCACGGCATTGCGCGGGCGCTCATCAAGTTCGATGCTGACATGCGCCCGTCCCTCAAGCGCGCCAAGATGTTGACGCGTGACGCCCGGGTCAAGGAGCGCAAGAAGGTTGGTCTGAAGCGCGCGCGTAAGGCGCCTCAGTACACCAAGCGCTAAGAGCGATTATCAAATTTTCAACGAAGACCCCGCGGCTGCAACTAGCTGCGGGGTCTTCGTGCGTCAGGTCACGCACCTGTGCAATCTGACACTACAGCATTGTGCAGACGAAACCGGCCTCTGGGCGCGTTCGGCACTCTAACCGTGTCTCGACCTTTTGGAGAGATCTCGTTCTCTCATGATGGCATTGAGGTCTCTCCACAAGGTCGAGACACGACCGTTTGACCGTGATGGGTCAACTTCATTGCAGATCGCGGTAGTTGTTCAGGACGCGCGCAAGTCATCCATGATGGCGAACGCTCGTTTCATAGCGAAACCCCGGGCAGCGCGATCAAATGCGGAGGAGCCTGGCATCATGACGCCACGCTCAACGCCTGCGAAGATTTGAACCTCCAGGTTCGACTGTTCGCTAGCAGCTTCCTTGAAGGCAGCCAACACAGGTTCGGGGGTGATGTGGTCCCGTTCACACCAGATCAGCCGTATAGGCTCGGTGATGCCAACCACCTCCTCAATGAAGGGGAGCAATTGTGAGCCGTGACAGGAAACACCTGCCTGAAATCCGAGTCGCTTCGGTCCAATGATGGCGCAGGGCCCGCCATAGCAGAAGCCCATGATTGTCGCCCGCCCGTTCCATTGCGGCAATGTCTCAAGATACGCCAGCGTTTGGATGAGATCCGGTTCGTTCTCGGCGAGCCGATCCCTGAGGGGTTGGGATCAGCTGTGCGACTGGGGATCTCCATCAGGAAATGGGCCGGGAACATTTCGCCAAAACAAGCCTGGCGCGACGGCCACATATCCCCGGGCAGCACATACGTTGGCGATCTCCCGCAAATCGGCATTTACGCCGTTGACGGCGCTTGCCAGAACTACCGTTGAAGTTGTTTGCCCACGCCAGGGTAAAACGAGGTAGCACTCGAACGATGCGCCGTCGCTGGCGGGCACCGCGACATCAGAGCCAAACATGATCACTTCCCGGGGCGCTCCGGGGCTGACGTTCGGTAGCTGACACCTGAGTGCGAATTGATGCGGCTACGCCCCGCGCGACGAGCGGCTTTGCTCAAAGCGGTCCAGGTCTTCCCGCAGGGCACTGATGTGCAGCAGGTTCCGCTCGATGATGTAGTCTGCCGCGCGGCGTGCGTTGACGGCGGCCGTTCGAGGGGTAATGGGCAACGGGCTGTGCCGGGAGGAAGCCACTGCCACTATCAGCGGGCCCTCCCGGTCCAGGGCCGCATGGAGTGCCCGGCAGGCCACACGGTCTAACCCGACGGCGTTCCGAGACGGAGCGCTATCTCGCACGCGCAGGAGTTGCAAACGCTGGCCCAGACGCGTTACCGCGGCTTCAGCCTCCCAGGTCGGATCGAGTCGTCCGGTCAGGTCAAGGGCCACCCCAAGGTCCCACTCCTCCGCGAAGTGGCGGAGCGCGCCAAGTTGTACGAGGTGCGGCCTACCACCACGGAGTTGAGACGTGGTCAAGCCGAGCAGAATGCGTGATTGGGTCGACGCCTGCAATTCCACCACTTGCCGGGTAAGATCCCGGAATTGGAGGGACGACACGAGAAGCACCAGGCTTGGGGCGTTGTTACCCTGGTGGTCACTTACCTGGCGCACCAGGCGGTGGCTGCGTGCGGACGATGCCGTTGAGATAGGCAGCCACAAACTGGCTGTGGGCACATAGGCTTCACGATTCCCCGCACGGCTCGCGAACCACGCCGCGATGGCGGAACTCGCGTCCTGGTCCAGAACACTCAGGCCAGCGTCCGCCGCGACATGCTGGCTCATCCAGGCAGGCATGAGCATGCCCCGGGTAGAGAACGCAACGGTGATCAGGGAGTTCAGGGGTCGGCGGGACATAACAGCAGTTTCCCGGGGCGACCATCCGGCGGCAAATATCGTCAAACTGGCCGGATGTTCGCCCGATTCTAGCACCGTATCCGGAGCCCGCTCAATACCTCCGAGGTACGCTCACTCGCGTGCCCCGGGTGGCAAGCACCACAGGTCCGCCGAAGGCGGATTCTGCTTCGGTGAGTGACTCGAACGGATCATTCTCGGCCCAGAGGTGGGTTAACAGGAGAATTTGAGCGCCGGCATCGCGAGCCAGTAGCCCAGCCTCTTCCGGAGTCAGGTGCCCACGAGCGGTGAACGGTTCCTCGGTGCCCGGTGAAGCGGTGCCCTCCGAGATAACCAGCGCGGCGCCAGAGGCTAGTGGCAGGAGATCAGCCGTCGGACCGGTATCCGCGGAGTAGAACACGTCTCCGTCTCGCTCCGTTGACGCGCGAATTGCCCAGCAAGGGATGTAGTGGACGGTGGGTCGGAACCGGAGTGTCAGCGACCCGATCCGCAATGAAGCGTCTGGATCGTACTCGTTGATCGTGAAGACTTCGTAGAACACTTCGGCGCTCGTATCCGCCGCGAATACGTGAGCTGCGTCAGTAAGGAACTGAATTCCTCCGGGCGGGACCCACAGCGGGAGAGGCGATGACGCAGACACCGGGTTGTACGCGAGCGCGTAGCGGAGCGTGAAGACATCGAGCATATGGTCCAGATGGAGGTGGGAGAGGATCACCGCATCCAGTTTGCGGTAGTCCAGGTGGAGCCGGAGTTCCGGAAATGTGCCGGGTCCAAGATCCAGCACTATCTGCGTGCCGGCGTGTTCGATCAGGTAACCGCTGCACCCCTGTCCGGGGCTGGCGCCGGCCGCACTTCCACCAAGAACCGTGACATCCATGAACGTGCAATGCTCCTCGCTAAGAGACGAAGCAGCCGCCATTGTGGCAGAAGCGCTGCATTGACGAGATAGCGGAGGAACGATAGACTTGTTCGGATCGCCTAGACGAGGGACCTAGTGGCTCACACCATCAAACCAGATTCGGCGGTAATGCCGTCTCCCGGACCGCAAGGGGCCGCGAGGCGGTTTTTTTCTGCACGGGCAGGAGTCTCATGACGGCCGCGACGCTCCTTCGTGGTGGTCACGTCGTCGATCCGTCGCTTGGACTCGACGGCCGGGCTGACGTCCGGCTGCGCGACGGACAGGTCGTGGCCCTTGGCAAGCTGCGGCCGGAAGCGGGTGAGACGGTTCTGGATGTCGATGGCCTGGTCGTGACACCGGGTTGGATCGACGTCCACGTCCACCTGCGGGAGCCTGGCCAGGAATGGAAGGAAACGATCGGCACAGGGACCCAGGCTGCAGCGGCGGGAGGATTCACCACCGTCTTCTGCATGCCCAACACGCAGCCTGCGCTCGACTCGGTAGCGGTCCTCGAGGAACTCCAGCGCCGCGTGGCGCGCGATGCAACCGTTCACGTGCACCCCATCGCGACCATCAGCGAGGGGAGGCGTGGGCAGCGCGCGGCCGACTTTGAGGCTCTGGCGCATGCCGGGGCGGTTGGCTTCTCCGACGACGGGGAATCAACCGCAGATTCAGGGATCATGATGAAAGCCCTCCACGCTTCCGCCAGGTTTGGCGTGCCGGTGATGGTGCATTGCGAAGACCCGAACCTCACCGGCGGCGCCATGCACGAAGGGGAGGTTTCGGCCCGGCTTGGCGTCAAGGGCATTCCGGCAGCCGCTGAGGAGATCTTCATCGAGCGGGATCTGGCACTCGCGGCATCCACCGGGGGCTGGCTGCACGCCTGTCACGTTTCCACGGGGAAAGGGATTGTCGATATCGCCCGTGCTCGGCGAGCAGGCGTCAACGTGACGGCTGAAGTGATGCCGCATCATCTGGTCATGAGTGACGAGTGGGTGGGTGGTAGCCGCCGGCTGGAACTGGTCGATGACGACGAACGCAAGACTGCTGGACCGGCTGATCCCGACACCAAGGTGAATCCGCCGCTCCGCCCCGCAACTGATGCCGCCGCCCTGCTGGCAGCGCTACAAGCGGGAGCGTTCGAGGTCATCTCGACCGACCATGCTCCACACGCGGCGATCGAGAAGCAGGGCAAGACGTTTCAGGCAGCGGCGTTCGGCCTCAGTGGAAGCGAGTTCGCACTGCCAAGCCTCTTGGCGCTCCATCACGCCGGCCTGCTGAGCATGGCCGAGATCGTGGCGGCCATCAGCATACATCCAGCCAGGCTGTGGAGCATGCCAGGTGGCACGCTGCGTCCCGGCTCGGTTGCTGACGTAACGGTCTTCGATCCATCCGAGCGGTGGACGCCGAAGCAGGATGCGCTGCTTTCCCGCAGTACCAACAGCCCTTTGGTCGGCCTGGAATTGCAAGGTAAGACGAAGTTGACCTTCGTGCAAGGAGATATACGGCACCGTGACTGGTGATGCTTTGAGTTCAGCGCCTGCTCCGCGCAAGCGCTACGCACCACCGGCAGATGCCGCCCTGGCGCTGGCGGATGGCCGCGTATTCCGGGGCAAGAGCTTCGGTGCCCAGGCCGATGCCGCAGGTGAGGTGGTGTTCACCACAACAATGGTGGGGTACCAGGAGGTCTGTACCGACCCCTCCTTTCAGGGTCAGATCGTATGCATGACCTACCCGTTGATCGGGAACTACGGCATCCTGCCCGATCAGGATGAATCCCGCCGGCCGTGGATCTCCGGTCTCGTCGTACGCGAAGCCTGTGAGCTTCCCAGCCACGACGGTTCAACCGGGACCATCAACGAATTCCTGAAAGCACAGGGCATTCCCGGCATTTCAGGGGTCGATACCCGCGCGCTCACCCTGCACATCCGTGAATCTGGTGACATGCGTGCAGTCCTTGTGCAGAACGCAAGTGGACTGACCGACGATGAACTCGTCGCTCGCGCCCAGGATGCACCGCTTCCGGGAGAGTACGACGCAGTGGCAGTGGTGACGAACCCGGTGCGCGAAGAGCTACCGGCCGGGGGCCCCCATGTGGTCGTGGTGGACTGCGGCGTCAAGCGCAATATCGTGCGCTCACTCTCGAAGCGCGGCGCTCGCGTCACCATTGTGCCGTTCGGGACATCGCTGGCGGAGATCGAGGCGCTCCATCCGGATGGTGTGGTCGTATCTCCGGGACCAGGAGACCCCGCCTTTCTCGATGACGGGCAGGCGGTAGTCACCGGGATCGTGGAGCGGGGTATTCCCTATTTCGGGATTTGTCTCGGCCATCAACTGCTGGCACGTTCGATTGGAGCCGACACGCGCAAGCTGAAGTTCGGACACCGGGGCGGCAACCATTCGGTCCAGGACCTGAAAACGGGCCGGGTGACGATCACCTCGCAGAACCATGGGTTCGAAGTCGATGCCGGCACGGTCCCGGAAGACGAGGGCTGGGAGGTGCGGCTGGTCAACCTGAACGATGGTTCGGTTGAAGGGCTTTCGCACCGCGACCTGCCGGTCTTCACGGTGCAGTTCCATCCTGAGTCGTCACCCGGCCCGCTGGACAACGACATGCTCTTCGACGAGTTCCTGAACACGATCGCCGAGAACGGAGCCACCAGGTGACGGACGTGCAGCGCCCCGAAAGCGTGCTGGTTCTGGGTTCTGGCCCGATCGTGATCGGCCAGGCGGCGGAGTTTGACTACGCCGGCACGCAGGCATGCCGCGCGTTGCGGGAGGAGGGGATCCGCACCATCCTCGTGAACTCCAACCCCGCCACCATCATGACAGATGAAGACGTCGCGGACGCCGTCTACATCGAACCCCTAACACCTGAGGTCGTGCGGCGCGTTATCCAGCGCGAGCGCCCGGAAGGGCTACTGCCAACGCTTGGCGGCCAAACGGGGTTAAACCTTGCAGTCGCGGTGGCCGAGCGCGGCATCCTGGACCGCTACGGGGTGCGGCTGCTAGGCACACCGCTGGTCGCCATCCAGCAGGCCGAGGATCGGGCACTCTTCCGCGACTTGCTGATCGACCTGGGTGAGCCGGTCGTCGATAGCGCCATCATCACCTCGCTCGATCAGGCATTGGAGTTCGTCAAGGGCGTGCCACTGCCGCTGGTCATTCGCCCGGCCTACACCCTCGGCGGTACCGGGGGTGGGGTTGCCACGACACCTGCCGAACTGGAGAGCATTGTCTCCAGCGGCCTCAACGCCAGTCCCATCCACCAGGTCTTGCTGGAACGCTCGCTGGCCGGGTGGAAAGAGATCGAGTACGAGGTAATGCGTGATGCAAGTGGCACGTGCATCACCATCTGCAATATGGAGAACTTCGATCCGATGGGGGTGCACACCGGCGACAGTATTGTCGTCGCACCGTCGCAGACTCTCACGGATGATGAATACCAAATGCTCCGCAGCTCGGCCCTCGGCATCATTTCCGCGCTGGGCATCGAGGGCGGGTGCAACGTGCAGTTCGCGCTCGATCCGCACTCCATGAACTACGCCGTGATCGAGGTCAATCCGCGCGTGAGCCGTTCTTCCGCGCTGGCCTCCAAGGCAACGGGGTATCCAATCGCCCGCATGGCGGCCAAGATCGCCATTGGGCGGCGCCTGCACGAATTGGTCAACCCGGTCACGCAGAAGACGACAGCCGCGTTTGAGCCGGCGCTTGACTACGCGGTGGTCAAGATTCCGCGCTGGCCCTTTGACAAGTTCACTCGCGCTGAGCGCACAATCGGGACCCAGATGAAGGCCACCGGCGAGGTGATGGCCATCGACCGGTCGTTCGAGGGCGCGTTGCAGAAGGCCGTGCGCTCCCTGGAGTCTGGGGCGAAGGATCTCCTCTGGGAAGACCCGACCTGGACGCTTGATTCGATCCTGGAACTCATACAGCGGCCGAACGACCTTCGGCTCTGGGCGGTTTCCGCAGCCCTCCGGCGGGGGGTCGAGGTCCAGAAGTTGCACGATCTGAGCAAGATCGACAACTGGTTCCTCTACAAGCTGCGTGGCATCGTCGAGTTGGAGAAGCGGCTCCAGTCAGAGGAGATCACACTGGAGTTGCTCTGGCAGGCAAAGCGAGCCGGGTTCAGTGACGAGACGATCGGGCGATTGGCCGGGAGCAACGGGACCACGGTTCGCGAGCAACGTGAAGACGCAGCGATGTTCCCGGTCTACAAGATGGTAGACACCTGTGCAGGTGAATTCGCTGCAGCCACGCCGTACTTCTACTCGACGTACGAGGCCGAAGACGAGGCGCTGCCCCTCGGGCGGAACCGTGCGGTGGTGATCGGGTCTGGCCCGATCCGGATCGGCCAGGGAATCGAATTCGACTACTCGGCGGTGCAGGCGGCCAGCGCCCTCCAGGATGGGGGCGTTGCCTCCATCATGATCAACTCCAACCCTGAGACCGTTTCCACCGACTTCGATGCCTCCGACCGGCTCTTCTTCGAGCCACTGGATACCGAAAGCGTCTCCGAAGTCCTGCGTCATGAGGGAAACAGCGACGACATTGGCAGCGATGTGCCAGTGATCGTGCAGTTTGGCGGGCAAACGGCGATCAACCTGGCCGCGCCACTGTCGGAGTTCGGCGTGCCGATTCTCGGTAGCGGGCTCGAGGCGATCGACCTGGCCGAGGACCGTCATCGCTTCGAGGGCTTCCTGCGCGGCCTGGGGATTCCCCAGCCGCCCGGCGCGGCGGTAACCTCCTTGAACGATGCCCGAGCCATTGCCAGCCGCATCGGCTACCCGGTGCTGGTGAGACCTTCCTACGTGCTAGGTGGGCGGGCCATGGAGGTCGTCTACGGGCAGGATCAACTGGCGCGCTACATCCGGAACGCCGTCGACATGCGGCCGGAGCACCCGGTGCTGATCGACAAGTACCTCGTGGGCCGCGAGGTTGAGGTCGACGCCATCTCGGATGGGGAGCAGGTCTTGATCCCCGGAATCATGGAGCACATTGAGCGCGCCGGGGTGCATTCTGGCGACTCGTTTGCGGTCTACCCGGCCATCAACCTCTTTCCGGCCGAGGTCGACACCATCGTCGACTACACGACGCGCATTGCGCTCGGGCTGGAGGCGCGCGGCCTGATCAACATCCAGTTCGTCATCCATGCTGGGCGCATCTATGTTCTGGAGGTCAACCCACGTGCGTCGCGCACGGTACCGTTCCTGAGCAAGGCGACGGGTGTGCCCATGGTGGAGCTTTCCACCGGAATCATGCTTGGCCGCTCGCTCGCGAAGCAGGGGTTCGGGGGTGGCCTGTGGCCCAGGCAGCCCCTGGTTGCCGTGAAGGCTCCCGTGTTCTCGATGGCCAAGTTGCGCGGTGTGGATGTTCACCTGGGCCCGGAAATGAAGTCGACCGGCGAGGTGATGGGCATCGACCGGAACTTCGAGGCCGCCTTCTACAAGGCGCTCCTGGCGGCGGGGCTGGCTATTCCACCGCATGGTTCCATCCTCATAACGTTGGCCGACGAGGACAAGGCAGACTCCGTCGAGATGATTCGGCAACTCGTGCGCATGGGACACAAGTTGTACGCCTCGGAAGGCACGGCGGCGCTGATCGAGCGTCATGGTATGCCGGTCCAGATGGTGACGCGGCGTATCGGACGGGGTCATCCGGACACACTCGATGTCATCCTGGACCGTACGGTGGACTGTGTGATCAATACACCCGGACCGGCGGACAAGGAGATCCTGGACGGCCTGGAGATCCGCCGCGCGGCGGTGGAACGAGGTGTTCCGTGTATCACCTCGATCGATACGGCACGTACGATCGTAGCAGCGATGTCGAAAAGTGATGCGGTTTACAGCGTGCAGCCCTATCCTGCGTATCGGCAGAGCGGTACTGGCTACTAGCACGCACGCAACGAGGTTCAGGTGGTTCAGCAACTGGCAACGCAATCGCAGACGGGCAGTAACCGGGAGTTTGACGGAACTATTGTTTCCGTAGCACCAATCATGGGCGACGCGCTGCTCGTCTCGGTGACGGCCCCACCACATGTGGTGCAACGCCTGTTGCCGGGTCAGTTCTTCAACATTATCTGCCGGTTCCCAACGTCGCTGGATCCACTCCTGCGCCGGCCGTACTCGGTCTTTCGCGTTGACCACGCCGCGAGCACGCTCATCTTCCTGGTGCGGCCATTCGGGAGAGGCAGCGCCTGGCTGGCGGACCGCAAGCCGGGTGAGGTGATCGGGCTCCTGGGGCCGCTGGGCAACAGCTTCACCGTGAACGAGCGAGCACAGCGGCTGCTGATGCTGGCCGGCGGAGTTGGCGTTGCGCCGCTGGTCATGCTCTCTGATGAAGCAACCGCCAAAGGACTCGATGTCGTGTTCGTCATGGGCGCGGCAAATGAAGAGGGACTCCTTGCCCCAGCGGAACTGGCCCCCGGTGTCGAGTTCCTGGCCGCGACCGATGACGGTAGCCGTGGACACCACGGTCTGGCAACGGACGTGATTGCCGGCTATGTAACGTGGGCCGATCAGATTTTCGCCTGTGGCCCGGAACCCATGTATCGCACCTTGCGCGACGTGGTGAACCCGCTACGCGTCAACCACAAACCGCCCGTACAGGTATCGGTGGAGCGGGGGATGGCCTGTGGCTTGGGGGCGTGTCTGGGCTGCGTCGTGGAGACTAGGCGCGGCATGATTGCCTCCTGTGTGCAGGGACCGGTGTTCGATCTCGATGACCTGGTGATCCTGTGAGCGACTCCCCCATGACGATCGACCTGAGCGTTGACCTGGCCCCACGCAACCCCCGCGAACTGGTGTTGCGCAACCCGGTGATCCCGGCGTCCGGCTGCTTCGGGTACGGCGAGGAATATGCCAGCGTCATCGACGTGCAGCGCCTGGGCGCCTTCGTCAGCAAGGGCATCACGCCGGAGAAGCGCTCCGGCAACGCGATGCCGCGCATCCTGGAAACTCCGGCTGGCATGTTGAATGCCATCGGGCTGCAGAACCCGGGTATTCGCGGCTTTGTGCGCAAGTACCCGCCGATGTGGGAGACGTGGGACGTTCCGGCCATCGTCAACATCTCCGCCGAATCAGTCGGCGACTATGCGGACATGGCGCGTATCCTGGATGAGATTCCGGGCGTTGCGGCGCTGGAGGTGAATGTTTCCTGCCCGAACATCGCGCGCGGCGGCTACTGCTTCGGGTGGGACCCGGACATGACCGCCGATGTGACACGGGCCGTGCGGAATGCCACCACGCTGCCAGTGATCGTCAAGTTGAGCCCCGGCGCGACCGATATCGTTTCCGTCGCGCAGGCGGCGGAGTTTGCTGGCGCGGACGCGGTCTCGCTGGTGAACACGCTTGTAGGCATGGCCATTGACGTACGACGACGCAAGCCCGTCCTGGCGAACCAGACGGGGGGGCTCTCCGGCCCGGCCATCAAGCCAGTGGCCGTGCGGATGGTCTACCAGGTGGCCGCCGCCGTCGAGGTCCCTGTGATCGGCATGGGCGGCATCATGAGCCTGAACGACGCGCTGGAGTTCTTCATGGCGGGCGCGAGCGCAATCCAGATTGGCACCGCCATCTTTGTTGATCCCGGGTTGCCCATCCGGCTGATTGACGAGCTGGGCGCGTGGCTGGAGCAGGAAGGCTTCCCATCCTTGGCGCAGGTGGTTGGCATTGCCAATCCCGGTTTCCGGGCTGGGGTGGCGCCAGCAATGGTCGTGGAGACGTGAAATACCTGTTGCCGCTCCTGATCCTGGTGCCGATCGCATTCATCCTGGACTGGACGCATACGGGCGGTGAGACAGCGGTTTTCGTGACTTCCGCGCTGGCACTCATTCCCCTCGCAGGTCTGCTCGGGAAGGCCACGGAGGACGCGGCCCACTACACCGGTCCCAAGATCGGCTCGCTGCTCAACGCCACGCTGGGGAACGCCGCCGAACTCATCATCACCATCGTGGCATTGAGAGCCGGCCTGTTCGGCGTCGTGAAGGCGTCAATCGCTGGTTCGATCATCGGCAACGTCCTCGTCGTACTTGGCGCGTCACTCCTGATCGGAGGCCTCAAGCATGGCACTCAGACGTTCGACGCTCGGGCCGCCGGCGCGAACGCGACGACGATGATGCTTGCGGTGGTGGCGCTCAGTATCCCTGCTGTCTTTGCCCATGGCAGCCCGGGGGCAGACGCGCCAGATCCGGAGCACATCCAATTCATCAGCGACGGGATGGCAGTCGTCCTCATCGTCATCTACGTCCTGTACATCTTCTACACACTGCGAGCCGCGCCTACCGCTCCGGTAGAACAGAACCCCGGCAAGCCTGGCATGTCTCTGCGTATGGCCATAGGGCTGATGGCCGCCAGCACCCTTGGCGTAGTGTTCATGAGCGAGGTGCTGGTGGGTTCGATCGAGCCTGTCGCAGAGGCGTGGGGTCTCTCGGAATTGTTCATCGGCGTCATGCTGGTGCCTCTCGTCGGCAACATCGCCGAGCACATCGTGGCCGTGCAGGTGGCATACCAGAACAAGATGGACCTCAGCCTCGGGATCGCGGTCGGCTCTGGCCTGCAGATCGCCCTGTTCGTTACCCCGGTGCTGATCGGTGTCAGCGTTCTCCTGGGTACGCCGATGACCCTAGTTTTCAACGAGTACGAACTTGCAGGCCTGATCGGGGCCTCCCTGATTGCCGCCATGATTTCGGCCGATGGCGAATCTAACTGGCTTGAGGGCGCGCAACTTCTCGGCCTCTACCTGATGCTGGGAATTGCGTTTTTCTTTGCGTAGCTGATCCGAAGGGGGAGTACGGGTGTCGGTTGAAAGCGACGTCCTGGACAATCTGCGCACGTCCGGTGCACTGAAGGAAGGACATTTTCTGCTCTCGTCCGGCCGCCACAGTGACCGCTACGTGGAGAAGTTCGATCTCCTGCGCCAGCCAGCAGCTACCTCCCGCGCCTGTGAAGGGTTCGTGGACGCGTTTCGTGACAGCGGCGTCGATGTCGTGGCAGGCCCCTCGATGGGGGGGATCATCCTCGCGTTCGAGGTTGCGCGTCAGCTCGGAGTGGCCGCAGCCTATGCGGAGCGCAAGAGCGAGGGGTCAGGGCGCGAATTTCGGCGTGGAACCACGTTTCCGCCGAGCAGCCGCGTGCTGGTTGTGGATGACATCCTGACCACGGGTGGCTCGGTGCGTGAGACGCTCGAAGCCCTGCAGCGTCACCCGGTCGAGGTCGTCGGCGTTGGCATCCTGGTGGACCGGAGCGGCGGCGCTGTCGATTTTGGCGTTCCGTTGCAGGCACTGGTGAAGATGCAAATCGAGACCTGGGAGCCAGAGGATTGCCCGCTCTGCGCGCAGGGCGAGCCGTTGGTCAAGCCGGGAACGACACCAGGCGCCCGTAGCGCCTAGCCGTGACTCTCCTCGGCGTGCTGCATACGGTCCCTGAGTTCGTCGTGGAGCGCTTCCAGATCGGTCATGCGCTGATCGATTTGCACCAGCAGGTCAGCCCGGGGACGCTGCACGTATTCATCGCGCAACTCGATGATCATCTGGGCTAGGCGGCCGATGGTGCGCACAGTGTGTACGGGATCGCCTTCCCGCGTGGCATAGCTGTAGCCGCTCACGATGCTCCGTCCTTGTCGCCAGGGAGTGGTGCCCCAGCCAGCACTGCAACCAGTTGTGCCTCATCGAGGACCGGTACGCCCAGTTCGCGGGCGCGCGCTTCCTTGCTGCCAGCCTCTTCACCGGCGAACACCGCCACCGTCTTGCGGGAGACAGAGCCCGCAACGTTCGCGCCGGCGCGGCGAAGTGCCGTCTCCGCTTCCGTGCGCGACATCCCGGAGAACCGCCCGGTGATCACTACGGTCTTGCCGGCCAGCGGCCCAGAGGCGGGACCATCGCCAGCGCCTTCATCAGCCATGCGCACGCCTGAGCGGCGCAGCTTCGCGATGACCTCCCGGTTGACCGGCGTTTGCAGGAAGTCGTAGACACCCTGCGCCTGCACGGGTCCGATACCGGGAACACTTTCCAGGGTTTGCATGTCTGCTGCCATCAACGCATCCAGGGAGTGGAACCGGTCGGCCAGCAGGCGCGAGGAGCGCTCGCCAACGAATGGAATGCCCAGCGCGAAGATCAGGCGCTCCAGGGGGCGCTGCTTGCTGGCTTCGATAGCATTGCGCAAGTTCGTGGCGCTGAGCTCGCCCATGCCCTCAAGTTCCGTGATCTCATCCCAGGGCAGGTTGTAGACATCCCCGACATCCTTGATCCAGCCGAGATTCACGAAGCGGTCGGCCAGCTTGGAGCCGAGGCCGCTGATGTCCATAGTGCCTCGCGCGACGAAATGCTCGACATGGCGCTTGAGTTGGGCCGGGCAGGTGGAATTCGGGCAGTAACGGGCGGCTTCGCCATCCACGCGGTGCGTCTCCGTGCCGCAGACAGGGCATCGCTCCGGCATGACGAAGGAGGTTTCCTGGCCTGTCCGTCGCTCGGTGATAACCTGGGTCACCTGGGGAATCACGTCGCCAGCACGCTGCACCACCACCGTATCGCCGACGCGAATGTCTTTGCGCGCGATCTCATCCTCGTTGTGGAGGGACGCCCGGCTGACCATCACGCCGCCAATGTTGACCGGATCGAGGATGGCAATTGGGGTCAGCGTCCCGTTCCGGCCGACGCTGATGATGATGTCCTGAATGCGCGTGGTGACCTGGGTTGCCGGGAACTTGTAGGCCGTGGCCCAGCGCGGCTCGCGCGCGGCAAAGCCAAGCTCTTCCTGGTTGCGGAATTCGTTGACCTTGATGACGACGCCGTCAATCTCGAAGGGAAGATCTGTCCGTTGACCCTGCCAGTACTCGCAGCGTGCCCAGACGTCGTCGATAGTGTTGCAGAGCGTTGCGTCAGGCGACGTCTCGAACCCCAACGCGCGCAGCAGTTGCAGCGCTTCGTCCTGGGTCGCGACCTGGGGGCCTCCGCGCGCGTAGCCGATGCCGTATGCATAGAGGCGGAGCGGCCGCTGCGCGGTGATGCCGGGATCGAGCTGCCGCAGCGAACCAGCGGCTCCGTTGCGGGGGTTCATGTACGTGCGGCCGCCTGCTGCTTCAATGCGGGCGTTGAGCGCGTCGAAATCGGGGCGGCGCATGTAGACCTCGCCGCGTACTTCGATCTCGTCCGGGAGGTTCCCGCTTAGGGGCTGCCTCAGGCGCAGCGGAATGTTGCGTACCGTCCGCAGGTTGAGCGTGATGTCTTCGCCGAAGACCCCATCCCCACGCGTGGCGCCGCGCTGGAAGCTGCCGTCCCGGTAGGTCAACGCCACGGCAAGACCGTCGATCTTGGCTTCCGTCACATAGTGGAACGTGGTATTGGGCAGTATGCGCGTGAGGCGCGTGTTCCAGGCCTCCAGCTCTTCCCGGTTGTAGACGTTGCTTAGCGAGAGCAGGGGTATGGGATGCTGGACCCGCGTGAAGCTCTCGTGCGGTGTTGCACCGACCCGCTGTGTGGGCGACTCCGGCGTGACGAGCTCCGGGTGCGCTACTTCGAGTCCCCGCAACTCGCGCATGTAGTCGTCATATTCGGCGTCGGTAGCGGTGGGCTGATCGAGGACGTGGTAGTCGTAGTTCAATCGTTCGATGATGGAACGGAGTTGGTCAGCGCGCCTCTCTGGATCAGTTTCAGCCATCGCGCCTTCCGGCATCACACTCGGCTCCTGATGTGCAATAGTACAAGCGTTCGCTTTCCGGGTACACTGCCGGGAGGGTGTCCGTACACCCGAGGGTACCACAGGGCGCCACGTTTCCCGGGATGACATTGATGTATGCACCCGTAATGCCATGACCGATGCCTACGACAACGAGACGGAAGAAGCGGCTGCCGATGTGGTGCTGGCGGGAGGCGACACGCCATTTGCCGGCCTGGTGGAGCGCGCCGAGGCGTTTGTCGTAGGTCATGGCGGCCGGGCGAGCGAAGACCTCCTGATCTCGCACGTCTTCGGTTCCAGTGGCTCGCCGGCGCTCTGGCGCCCGCTCCTGCGAGACGTGCTGGCAAAACACGAGAACCTGACGCTGCGAGCGGACGGCTCCTGGTTCCTGGCTAATCAGCAGGTCGATACGGCTTCGCCACTGGAAGAGTTCGTCGTACTCGATGTGGAGACGACGGGTCTGCAGGCGAGCCGGCAGCGCATCATCGAGATTGCGCTGGTGCGCATGGCGCATGGCCAGGTTGTGGACCAATGGGAGACGCTCTGCCAACCCGGCCGCCGGGTGCCGGCCTACATCACCAAGCTCACCGGCATTGATGATGAACGCCTGGATGATGCTCCTGCCTTCGGGGAGATTGCGGACGCGGCCCTGGAGCGCCTGGAAGGGGCAGTGGTTGTTGGGCACAACGTGGCGTTTGACATCTCCTTCCTGAACGAGGAGTTGAAGCGAATCGGGCGCGATCCCGTCGTCAATGAGCACCTCTGCACCCTGTCGCTGGCGACCCGCCTCATGCCGGGCTTGCGCAAACCGACGCTCCATTCGGTCGCCCAGCGCCTGGCGGTTCCCGGGCATTCGCGGCACAAGCACCGCGCCGGGACCGATGCCCGCATTACCGGTCTGGTGGCGTGCGCGCTCCTGCGCCAGGCGGCGGACGCCGGCTTTACGACGCTGGATGACCTGAAGCCGATATCGCGCTCGGCTACGCGCCGTCCGAAGGAGCGGATGCCCCGGGCGAGTGCCATCGCCGACCGATCCATGCTGGCAGACGTGCCGAAGGCGCCCGGCGTTTACCTCTTCCGCGATGTCACGGATCGGGTTATCTACGTCGGCAAGGCGAAGAACCTGCGTGACCGCGTCGGCTCCTACTTTTCGCAACCCCTCGGCTACACGCGGAAGATGGATGGCCTGATCGAGGCGCTGAAGAGCATCGAGACGGTGGTGGTCGGCTCGGAGATCGAGGCACTTCTCCTTGAGTCGCAACTGATCCGCCGCTTTCAGCCCCGCTACAACACCGCGCTGCGCTCGCATGAGCAGTATCCGTTCATCCGGATCGATGTCTCCAACCCCTGGCCTCGCGTGAGCCTGGCCAAGGCGCGCAAGGACGATGGAGCACTTTATTTTGGGCCATACCGGAGTGCGGCGACGGCCAGGAAGTCGGTAGAGTTGATCAACCGCGTGGTGCCGCTGCGCACCTGTACGCGCTCCTTCCGTGATGCGCGTTCCTATGGCTCGCCCTGCATCCAGCTTGATATTGGTCAGTGCCTGGGACCGTGCGTGGGCCGCGCGAACCGGGACGAGTACATGGCCCTGGTGCGGCGGGTGGTTGCCTACGTCGATGGCCAGGACGACGCCCTGCACGACATGCTCTGGCAAGGGCTGGAAAATGCCGCTGCGGCGCTTGACTTCGAACGGGCCGGACGGCTGCGCCGCGACCTCAACGCCTCGCTCTCGCTCACTGCCATGCAGCGAAGAATGCGAGAGTCAACAGAGGCACACTGGGGTTTGCTGGTCACGCGCTCCCCTGACACTGGCAGCCGCGAGGTGATGCTCCTGGTGCAGGGACGGGTGTGGGCTCAGTTTCGCGCATCGTCAGCGGAAGGCGCTGGTGATCTGGCGGCGCGGCTCGCGTCGTCCTGGGCCCGCTTTCAGGAGCGTGGTCTGCGGCCCCTGGACCATGACTCCGTCGATGATCTGCACATCCTTAGCTCGTGGCTGGCGAGGCACGAGGGTTTCCCTGCGCTGATTCCGCTGGATGACCGGCAGAATCCCGGCTGGGGAGAACTGGCTGCCCAGGCCTTGGCGCTGTCAATCAGCGACCTGGATCCTGATCTGTGGCGCAAGACTCGCGATGCCGCGCCGGTCGATTGGGAGGACGCGCTGCTGGAGCCGGAGCGTGACGAGGTTACGATGGGAGTGTGACACTCTTTGCTACGCTCGGGCGGGACGTATCCGCGAACGTGGCGCTTCGGCAACGTGAACAGTTGGAGTGGTGGGAAACGTGGCTGCATCGGCGCAGGAAAAAGAGGCGTTGCTGGACGATATTGCCGGCGAGATCAGGGAGTGCACCCGCTGTGAACTCCACCGTACCCGCACGAATTCGGTCCCAGGCGAAGGGCCAGCCGACGCCCGCATCATGGTGATTGGGGAAGCACCCGGCTGGAATGAAGACCAGCAGGGACGGCCGTTCGTCGGGGCGGCCGGCAAATTCCTGGAAGAACTGCTGGGTGCCGCTGGACTCAAGCGCGGTGACGTGTTCATCACGAACGTGGTCAAGTCACGCCCGCCGGGTAACCGCGATCCGCTCCCGGATGAGATCACTGCCTGCGCACCTTTCCTGCAACGCCAGATCGATACGATCGATCCTGACGTCATCGTGACGCTCGGCCGATTCTCGATGGCGAAGTGGTTCCCGGGGGAGCGCATTTCGCGCATTCACGGGCAGCCCAAGAAGGATGGCAAGCGCCTGATCGTGCCCATGTACCACCCGGCCGCTGCCCTGCACCAGCAGGCGCTGAAGGCGACGATCCTGGAGGACTTCGGGAAGCTCCCCCGCATCCTGGCCGAGGCCGAGGCGGCTCGGGAGGCGGAAGCCCGGGCGGACGAACCGCCTCCATCGCAGACATCCATGTTCTAACGACAATGGGTTTTTCGGTGCTGATCTCCGGTACGAAAGTGCCAACTGGTTGACAGTCGCGGAACCTACAACAACGTATACTGCGAGCAACCCGTTAGCATCGGTTCTGGCATTGTCGCGGAGAAACGGGCATGGACGCTGATCGATTCGATTTACTGACACGCAAGCTCGCTTCCGGCCAAACCCGCCGGTGGACTTTAGCTGCTCTTGGCTCGATTCCCGCGCTCTGGATGCAGCGTGGGCGAGCCTCGCAACTGGGGCCGCCGTCGTGCGGGGATGCCGGTGATGTCTGCACCATGCTGGCCGGCTGCTGTGACGGCTTGACCTGTGTGACATCCGCAATCAACACTAACTACGGCGTGTGCGTCTCTGGCGGAGATGGCGGTACGGTCGCCAGCGGAACCTCGTTGGTCTCGCCGTTCAGTGAGTCCGCGCAGGCCACGGGCACGGTCGACGCGCCCGCGAGCACGACGCCGACAACCACGACGACTGGCACGACTACCGCAACAGACCCGCAGGCCGAGCGCGAGGCGAAGCTGCTAGAGAAGCGCAATCGGCGCAGCACGCGGCGCGACAAGATCCAGTCTCGGCGCACCACGAAAGCCACCTCCCGCAAGACGCGGCGAGAGGACGCAGCAGAGGCGGCAGTGCTGGCGGCGGGGCCAGAACCTGAGTTCGATTACTTCAAGAAACAGCCGACAGCGAATGGACCTCAGGAAGAGTACGAGGAATTGCGTGTCACCAACGTGAGTGACTTCTCGGCAATCCTGTCATCAGTAAAGCTAGTGGGAGACGCCTCGACCGGAACGTCGCTTTCGCAGAAGACGCTTTCGAGCGGTAGTTCCTTCGGCCTTGTATCTGGGCGATCAAACGGCGACGGGTTGACTTCGGACCAGTTCTGGTGGCTCAACCTTGACGTGTGCGTTGGTATCCAGGATCCCACTTCATCCGGTTGGATCGTCAAGGCCGCCTTCTCCGGAGAAGTCGAGAACCGGACCTACACAATCCTTTGCGATGGATCAGTCAATGGCGTACCGGTTGCTGCTGATCCCGTGACAACCAGCAACCGCAAGAAGCGCAAGCGGAAGCGGCAAGCCGCGGTGCAGCGTAAGAATCGCAAGCAGAACAAGAAAGACAACTAGACCCGTTCATGACTCAGTCCAACCCTGATGTCGTCATTGTTGGCGGCGGCCTGGCTGGCGCCTCCCTGGGCATTGTGCTCGCGCGCTCCGGGGTAGACGTGACGCTGGTCGAGCGCGAGGTGGCATTCCGGGACCGGGTGCGGGGAGACTCCATGTTTCCGTGGGGCGCGGCGCTCGCGCAGGAGTTGGGCATCCACCATCTACTAGAGGCGGGTGGGGCCAGGCCACTGCCGGTCTGGCAGGTCTACGAAGGCGGGGAACCCAGCGAGTCCTACGTCTGGGGCAAGGACATCCCCACGTCCGATGTCGTGTGGGGCGTCTACCTGCCGCAATTGCAGGAGACGCTGCTTAGTGCAGCCCGGGAGGCTGGCGTCACCTTGCTGCGGCCGGCGCGCGCTGTCTCAGTGGTTCCAAGTCATCCGCCAACGGTGACAGTTGAGCATGAGGGCGAAAGCCAGACATTGACCCCTCGCTTGGTGGTGGGTGCTGATGGCCGTGAGTCCGGGTTGCGGCGGGCAATTGGCGCGGAAACCACCCATGCCCCGGCGCATCACATGCTCGGTGGGTGCCTTGTCTCAGGGATTGGACTGGATGAAAACATGGGCCACATGGGGCGCATCGAGGGCGGCAAGGTCATGGTCTTTCGCCACGGCGGAGAGAGCGCCCGTCTGTATCTCATCTGTGCCCCAGAGGTTGCCGAGACGTTGCGCCCGGACGGCTTTGGCGCGTACCTCGCGCACTGCGCCCAGGCTTTTCCCTCCGGCGCTATCAGTGACACGCAGCCGCTGGGACCCGTCGCATTCTTTCCCGGCATCGATGTGTTTCCCGACCGCATCACCGGGGATGGCGTGGTGCTAATCGGCGACGCGGCCGGGGCGAATGATCCCTCGCTGGGCTCCGGCACTGGCCTGGCCCTGATCGATGTGCTTGAACTCTCCGGACGCTTGCTGGATAGCGACGATTGGCAGTCAGCGATCGAGGAGTTTGCAGGGGAGCGTCCGACGTGGTACGAGCCCATGCGTGCCTTCGGGGAGTGGTTGGGACCGCTGGACACGGATATTGGCCCTGAGGCTGACGCCGCGCGTGCGCGCGCTGATCGAGCGCGGGAAGCGGACCGGTGGCGCAATGGCTACGGCGCGTTCTTCGCGTTCGGGCCGCGCGGGCTCCCGGTCAACGATGAGGTGCGCGACCACTTCCTCGGCCTGGACCTACCTGAGAGCGCCTGAGCAAAGAAGTGCGGCGGCGTGCTGCCAAAGAAACAGCACTTCGGATTCGTGGCTCATAACGTCGCATCTCGAGCTTGTCGAGGACCTCGGCTTCGTAGCGTGGTGGACGAGATCTCTCGACAAGCTCGAGACGACACGGGTATCGCTTCGCGCTCTACTGGCGCGGCGGCATATTAGGCCGTGGACCGTGGACCGGCCGCAAATCGATCTGTTGTCCCGCACGCTGCCGCGCGGCCTTGTAGAACCATGGCGCGGCGAGTGAGACGTATATCCGTCCCTCCAATCCGTCGATAAGCCCCTGCGGAATACCCGCGGCGCCTCCAATGCCTCCGGATAGTGCGCCAGTCAGCGCGCCGCGCGTGTCGGTAGCTCCCCCAGCCTCGACGGCTGCGAAAACTGCATCCTCGAACCGGTTGCCGAAGACGGTGGCCGCGACCGCAGTCGGGATTACTGCGTCAGCAGTGATGCCAGCGCCAAACGCGGCGACGATCTCACTCAACGAGGCGCCGTCAAGCAACCCATCGAGCCGCTGGAGACTGGCGGCGAGCCCGCCTGACCCCAGGAAGTTCGCCGTTTCTCTCGCCAACTCTCGCGGCGGGACGTCGGTGGCGGCCAGGCGCGTCAGGTACGCCACTCCCGCCACGGCTTCAGCCGCAGTGGGTGATCCATCCGTCAGTTGCGCCGCGGTCAGGGCGTCCGCATGCAGCCGAGCGGGATCGAAGCGGCCAACAGCGTGCATGAGCCCAATTGGAACGCCGCGTGATGCCACATCGCCCGTCGCGGGTTGCTGGTCGTTGGAAAGAGGGAGCGAGAACTCCAGGGTTTCCCCGGCGCGATCCAGCGCGCTGGCCGTCGCTGGCTGCAGCCACTGGCGGGACGCCCCCGCGGCCAGGTGGACCATGCGCATGCCTGCCGTTTCGGGATCGATGCGGCCACCATTTGCGGTCATGGACTCCACGAGGCAGAGCGCAATCTCTGACTCGTCCGTGAACTCGCCGCGATGCGTCTCGCCGCTCTCGGAATCAATGAGCGGGAGGTAGGAGGAGACGTCGCCGTACCTCCCGGAGATTTCCACGCGGTCCAGGCCAATCAGCGGCGCGCCCAACGCGTCTCCGATGGCCATGCCGAGCAGAACTCCCAGAAAGGTGTTCTCCGATGCGTTTGCCACAGGTGCCCTCATTTCCATTCTGCGCTCCTGAACGCGGACTGCATTGACGGCCTCGCGCGCGGCCCATAGACTGCCTCACCGGAACGTAGCACCAGCGGGGCTGGTGAGGAGCATGCGGTTGACTTTGCACGACGCACCATCGCCTGCACCACAGGAGCAGGGGATGGCTACCCGCGCGGTTCACGCAGGCGACCAACACGCGCCGCCTGCTGGCATGTCCACCACGCCACCCATCTATCCAGCGACCGCGTTCGTCTACGAACGCGCAGAAGACCTCGAAGCCGTCATTGCCAAGGAGCACGCCGGCTACGTCTACTCGCGCTGGGGTAACCCCACAACTCGTGCCTTGGAAGAGGCGGTTGCGGAGCTGGAGGGTACGGACGACGCTATCGCCTTCGGGTCGGGCATGGCGGCGGTCCACGCGGCATTGCTGCTCGACGCACGTGCCGGGGACCACATCCTGGCGTCACGGGATGTCTACGGCGCGACGTACACCATGCTCACCGGTCTCCTGCCGTCGCTCGGCGTTTCTGCGAGCTTCGTGGATATGCAGGACCTGCCGGCAGTGGAACGAGCGCTGCAGGAGAAGCGGCCGAGCCTCGTCTTCCTGGAGACGATATCGAACCCGCTCCTGCGTGTCGCGGATCTGCCGGCCATCGTGGAACTCGCCCACGTGGCGGGAGCCAAGGTCGTCGTGGATAACACGTTCGCCAGCCCATGCCTGGTTCAGCCCGCGCGGCTCGGTGCGGACACGATGCTCCATTCATCAACAAAGTACCTGGCTGGCCATGGCGACGTGACCGGGGGTGTCGTTGCGGGCAGCGCGGAGCGGGTCGCCGGTCTGCGTGATCTGGGCAACCTGCTGGGCGCGACGCCGGGTCCTTTCGAGGCATGGTTGACGTTGCGAGGCATTCGCACCCTCGCACTGCGGATGCGGCAGCATGGCGAGAACGCGAGCCAGGTGGCGGCATGGCTCGCGGAACAACCTGGCGTCGCGGCCGTTCACTATCCGGGCGGGGCTGAGGCCGACCGCGTGTTTCTCGGTGTCAACCGAGGTGGCATGGTTGCGTTCGAACTTACAGATGCGAGCCAGGCAGATGTCTTCCGCTTCCTGAACGCGTTGCGGCTGATCAAGGTGGCGACGACACTCGGAGACGTGCAAAGCCTCGTGCTCTATCCGGTCATGTCTTCGCACCGCTGGGTACCGGCCGAGACCCGGCGGGAACTGGGCATCAGCGACGGTCTGTTGCGGCTGTCCGTAGGTATAGAGGACATCTCGGATATCGTTGTGGATCTGGAGCGGGGCTTGCGCGCCGTCGCGTAGTCCAACAGGGGAGAGCGTTGATGCCGGCAGCGGTAGCCATCAGCAAGCTGGACGTATTGCGAGAGCAGATGCCTGCGCTGCAGGCAACGGGCTACTTCAATGCCGGAACGTATGGGCCGATGCCGAACGTCGGGCTCCAAGCGGCGCAGGCGCTCATGCTGGCTGAACTCGAACTCGGGAGGATCGCTCCCGGTGGCTACGAGCGTGCTAGCGAGCGGAAAGGCTCCGTGACTGAAATCGCGGCCGAACTGTTTGGCGCTGATGCCCGGGAGTTCGCCCTCACGCACAGTGCAGGCGAGGGACTCAATATTGCCCTCATGGGGATCGAGTGGTCCGCCGGGGACGAGGTGATTTCGACCGCTGAGGAGCACCCCGGGCTGCTGAATCCCCTGGTGCTCCTTTCACGCCGCTACAGGGTCGTCAATCGCGTTGTGCCGGTCAGCAGTGATGCCTCGGAGTTCCTGGACAGCATCGAGGGCAAGATTACCTCCCGTACACGCGTCATTGCCCTCTCGCATGTGTTGTGGTCCACCGGAGCGGTACTGCCTCTGCGGGACGTCTGCGACCTGGCCAGGCAGCACGATCTTATGGTGATTGTCGATGCGGCGCAGTCCGCCGGGCATGTACCGGTACATCTGCACGACGTCGGTGTCGACGCCTACGCCATGGCCGGCCAGAAGTGGCTCTGTGGCCCCGAGGGTACCGGGCTCCTGTACGTGCGCTATGACCGCTTCGCCGACATCTCGCCGACCTTTGCCCGCTACGGCCAGGCGGACATCACTGGGTATTTTCTGCCCCCCCCCACCGCGCACCGGTACGAATCAGGCGAGTTCAACGGTCCAGTCATTGCTGCCCAGGCCGCGACGCTGGCATGGCTACGAGACGAGGTCGGGCTGGACTGGGCCTATGCACGAATAGCGGAGATGGGTGCGCTTTTCCGGAGTCTGCTCACCGAGATTCCCGGCGTGGACATCGTGACCGCTTCGAACGCCATGGCCGGCATCGTGAACTTCAACGTCGCGGATATGCATCCTCGCCAGGTGGCGGATGCGCTCTACGATCGTGGCTACACCATCCGCTATGTCGATCATGCGCCGTGCGTTGTCTCCGCCCGTGCCTCCGTGAGCTGGTGGAACAGCGAAGCCGAGGTGCGCGGTCTGGCAGACGCTATCTCCGAGATTGCCTCTGGCTCCAGTAGTGCCTAAGCTTCGGGGCGAAGGTTCGTTAACGCATGAGGCCCAGACATCAACGTGAGTGAGCTTGTGCCGGAGATTTCGTTCGTCGTTCCAGCTCACAATGAGGCGGCAGGTATCGGCGCCTGTGTCAATGCGCTTGTGCACCAGGGTAACAGCGCCAGGGTAGAAGTCATCGTTGTTGACAACGGCTCGAGCGACGACACGGCCACTATCGCCGCTGCCCACGGTGCACGGGTGGTGTCCGAGCCGCGCCCCGGCCTTGCTCATGCCCGCCAGGCAGGCCTGATGGCTGCCCAGGCCCCGATCCTCGTCTTTGTTGACGCTGACACGCTGGTTCCGCCGGCGTGGGCAGAAGCCGCACTCGGTCAGTTCCGCCGCAACCCGGAGTTGGTAGCCTTTTCTCCGGCATTCTATTTCCACGACGGCCGGTTCCTGGACAACCTTGGGAACGCCGTCTTTCGCAAGATCCTCTGCCCGTTGACCAACGCTGTGCTACTGGGGCTGAGGCGGCCTGGCGTCCTGATCGGATCGACCATGGCGCTTCGCACCGACGCGCTCAGGGCGGCCGGTGGCGTCGACCAGGCCTTCCAGTTCTACGGCGAAGACACCCTGGTCGCGCGGCGCATGGCAAAGTCTGGGAAGGTGAGTTACGCGCAGCATCCGCGGCTGTACACCAGCGCACGACGCTACCAGGATCGCGGGCTCATCAATGTCGTTTATCGGTATTTCACGATCTTCCTGTTGATCCAGTTGGGACGCATAGGCATCGCCGGGAGACTAGCCCGGACGTTCTACGATTGCGACCGTGGCGTCGTGCGTGGTGACCGGTGCCGGGCAATGCTAATTTCGGCCCTGCGGCGCGATCACCAACAGCATGAGCTGGCGCCTGTGCATGACGATTTGGCGCCTTCTGAACCCCTGCTGCAACTCGATACCTGAGCGGGACACCTGAGGCTCGCGTTCTATACTTGCACCAGGCTCCAGTAGCTCAGGGGATAGAGCATCCGCCTTCTAAGCGGCAGGTCGCAGGTTCGAATCCTGCCTGGGGCGCCACCCCACGCCAGCTCCTCATCACGGGGGCTGGCCATCTGCAGCCGGTTGCCAAAGGGGTCGTAGAAGCTGGCGAACACCACGAACCCGGGAAATGTCACCGGGTCGTCGCAGCGAACACCTTTGGCGCGCAACCTTTCCACCGCAGCGGCGCAGTCGGGTACGTCGAACACAATCGTGACGCCAGAACGGCCTGCCTGCTCAGCATACGTCGTGGTAACGGCGATGTTCCCTCCCTGGCCTCCACTGCCGAACTCGATCCAGCCTGCGTCCGGCAGATCGTAGACTGGCTCACCGAGTTCAAGGACCTCGCCGTAGAAGGCCTTCGCCACCGCCAGGTCACCGACCGGGATCGAGACGACGTTGATACCCTGGAACAAGAGTTCTTCCTTTCCGGCTCTCAGGTTGAACCCGGCGTGAATAGTCGTCGTGCAGTTGATCACGTGAGGTACGGCTTCACCACAGCCTGGGTGACCGCAGACGGGACGACTGGCACAATCTCGATATCCACCAGTTCGCCCCAGCTCAGGACCCATTCCTGCAGGAGGGCGGCATCGTCGCACTCCATGACCTGGAAGCAGCGCGCGAGGTCGGCCGTGATCCAGCTTGCCTCGTAGGACAGGCCGTCCGGGATTGAGCGACCGCGATCCTTGAGCCGCTGGTAGATGCCAGGTACGGTGCCAGGTTTGAACCGCTCGATGACCATGAAGAGCAATGACATCCGCCTTTCTTGGTAGACTCGGCGCGTGTTGATCTTGCTTGTTCTGACGCGGCTGTGATCGCGTTTCCGGCTTTTGCGGCTCTGGTTGCCGCGCTCTGCGCCGCCAGCCTGGTCTGGGATGCCATCCACCGGCCGCGCCCAGAGCGTATCACCTGGGCAGTCGCGTTCATCGTGTTCGCCCTTGCTGCGGGCTCTGAGGTGATCGGCGCGACGCTCGGCTGGACTCCCATTCTCGCGCGCATTTACTACCTTAGCGGCGCCGTACTTGTCGTTGGCGTACTGGCGCTTGGCGAGCTGTATCTGCTCTTTCCGGGCAAGCTGCCAGCTTTTACCGCGGGCCTGGCACTCCTGATTGCCGCTCTTGCTGCCACGATCGTATGGTCAGCTCCGATTGATGCGCAGCGCTTGCAAACAGAGGGCTGGCACGCCATCGAGCGCGGGCCGGTCCTGATTGCCCTGGCCGTTGCCATGAACGCTGGCGGGACCGCCCTCCTGGCTGGGGGAGCCTTCTTCTCCGCCTGGGCGATGCGTGGGAAACCGGAACTGCGGCAACGTGCAGCCGGTTGCCTCCTCATCGCCATCGGTACGCTCACGGTGGCGTCCGGTGGCACGCTGACGCGGCTCGGGCGACCTGAGTATCTCTACGTCGCCATGTCCGCCGGGGTCGCGATTATCTTCTCTGGTGTTCTCATGACTCGTGGTGGCATTTCTCGCCGGAAGCTCGCTCTACTGACGGTGGGAGAGGCACCTGTACGCTCTCGCCTGGTGGCATTGCCGCGCGGTGTCCAGCCCCAGGTTCCGTCGCATGACGAGGGCCTGGATTTCGTCGGCCAGCGTCTCCAGGAGCTCGATGCTGCCGGCATGGCCACGTTCTGCAGGCAGTGGAGCGCCACGCCGTGCGAATCCCCTGATCTTGATCGCGGCGAAGCGCAACGCCTGTGGCAGTTTCGCGTGCGTCTCCCCGCTGAACAGCAAGTGGCGCTTGACCGCCTGCCGTTGATTACCCAATCGCAACTCGCCGAACTCTACTTCGAAGTCTGGTCGCTAGATCGATCGGCGCGGGGCGCGTGAACGCCGCCACGCATCGCTATACTCACCTGCAGGAATTGATAGGCCCCGGAGGGACAATGAACACGTTTGATTTCGGCGACGAGGTGCGCGTGCAGATGCCTAAAGGCGTGAACAAGCGCGGCGTCGTGGGCATTACCGTGCTCTACACCACCTGGCCAGAAGCGAAGTTTGATGGTGCCACTGGCTCCATTGTCGGCATCGAGCCGCGCAGCAAGTACGGTATTCCGCAGTACCTCGTAGATTTTTCTCAGCACAAGAACCGCGTTGCTATCCCCTGGCAGCGCCAGTGGTTTCGTGGCGAGTGGATCGAACGCGTCGAAGACCCGAAGCCGCAGCCGGTCTCACCAGACGGTTCCATGGCTGCCGCTTCAGGCCAGGCTCGGACCTCCCTCGAAGGATCTTCCTAGCCCAAACCCCTTGCCGAGTAGGAATGAGTTTTGTCACGACCGCCGTTCGCCGGCTGTCAAGCGAACGGCGCACCGCCCAAGCTAGCGACCTTCTGCTCCTGTGTCCCCGGCGGGCACAGGCGCCACACCAGAAATTGGGGTCGAAAGAGGGTCAGGGCGCAGTACGCTCCATTTGTGCAACAAGCTCCGCTGCGTAGGCGCGGATCGCCTCACGAAGTTCTTGCGGAGATTCGACGATGAACGGCAGACCTGACCCCGCCAGCAGTCGAGCCATCCAGCGAAGGTCGTCAACCTCGACCTGGATTCGGGTCGAACCTTCATCGCAAGCGGTAAAGTGACCGGCAGAAAGCCTCAAACTCGACCGAGCTTCGTCCAGCGATGCCTGCAAAGTTACAGATACCGCCCAGCGACGCGGAACGGCGGCCAGCGCTGACCGTATTGCCGTCAGCGGATTGAAATCTACAGGCGCTGTGAACGTGATGTCGAGCCGGGTGACGGCAGCAATGCGATCGAGGCGAAACAGGCGCTGCGATTGCCGAAGGTGGCAGAACCCGATCGCGTACCAGGCCCCATCGCAGAAGCCAATGCCGTAACAGTCGAGCTCTCGTTCTGTTGGGTCTCCCGCAGGTGGACGATAGTCGAGGCGTACCCGCTTACAGGATTTCGCCGCAGCGGCGAGGGCCCTGACCATATGGAGGAGCGGCGCGGGTTTGCCCGCGGCCGGCTCGATGCCCGTCCCGCTTGCCACAGCTTCCACCTGCAATCGGGTTGCCTCTGGAAGCACCCGCTCGATTTTTGCGAGGACTGCGGGGAGGTGAATCTCGTCGGCGAGCCCAGATTGCTGCGCGATGAGCAGGCCAAGCGTCAGGGCGACCGCCTCGTCTTCACTGAACATGAGTGGCGGCAGTCTTGAGCCCGGCCGCAATCGGTACGCACCCAACCGGCCGCGCGTCGCTTCAATGGGCACACCAAGGTCACGAAGCGTCTCGATGTAGTTCCTCACCGTCCTTCCATCGACTTCGAGACGACGCGCCAGTTCGGCTCCCGTCATCCGGCCGTGAACCCGGAGCATCTCCAGGGTTGCCAGTACGCGTGCAGTCGGCCGATACACCATGATCTGTCCCAGGTTGACGTGGCGAATTAGGCACGATTACACCCTGTTCAGGCGCCAGGATCAATGCAGGGCGAACGGGCACAGCAGGTCCTGGCCGGGGGGATCGTGCTGTCCAACTCGCTCACCTTCCGCGGGCAACCACGCCCGGGGTGTTGCAGACAACCGAGGGGATTCAGGGGCATGGCAATCGTGGGTCGACCGCCAGGAGCACATGATTTTGACTTCCTGTGGGGAGGTTGGCGCATCGAGAACAGGCGGCTGCGGTCACGCCTGACCGGAAGCAATGACTGGGAGGAGTTCACCGCACGGGGCATTTGCCGTCCAATTCTCGGAGGCAGCGGAAATGTCGACAACTTCGTTCCGCTCGCAGGAAGCGACTGGTTGGGCTACGAGGGTGGCGCACTCCGTCTATACGACCCCGCAACCGAGCGATGGTCGATTTACTGGTTCGACAACGTCGTGCACGGTCTGCTGCCGCCGGTGCTCGGGGCCTTTGAGAACGGGGTTGGCGAGTTCCTCGGCATCGATGACCTTCGCGGGCAGCCGGTCCAGGTTCGCTTCCGCTGGTCAGACATCTCGCCCATCAGCGCCCGGTGGGAGCAGGCCTTCTCGGGAGATGGCGGGCAGGCCTGGGAGATCAACTGGATCATGAGCTTTTCCCGGGTCGATGAAGCCGCGTGAGGTCAAAACCTGGAAAGTTCTCGAGTCGCGTGCTTCCGAACCATGATTTCTGGAGAGACTGAATGCTAACGGGACGGGTTGTCGTTCAGATTCAGTCCGTCCGTGAGTAGTGTGTCCGGGGGAAGTTGTCTCATCTCACTGGAGAGCGCGAGACGAGATTCTTCGCCTTTGCGCTCAGAACGACATGGGGAAGCTGTGGAGCAAGCGGTGAATTCCCGCGAGGCGCAGGAATCTGGATGGCGTGGAAGGGTTGCAGTCGCCGCCTGACATCAGTTGCAGGACGTGCCTCTGAGAAAAGAGAATCGGGCGCGCCGACGATCGTCGGCGCGCCCGTTAGCTTCTCCTTGAATCTGGATCAGGACTTGGCGAGGGCCTGGTCCAGGTCCTCGATCAGATCGCTCACCGTCTCCAGGCCGACAGAGAGGCGGACGTAGTCAGGCGTGACGCCGGTGGTCGCCTGCTGGTTCTCGTCAAGCTGCGAGTGTGTCGTGGTCGCGGGGTGAATGACCAGCGACTTCGCGTCGCCCACATTGGCAAGGTGCGAGAAGAGCTTCGTGCTTTCGATGAACTTGCGGCCGGCTTCCAAGCCGCCCTTGATGCCGAAGCCCAGGATCGCGCCGTACAGGCCGTTGCGGAAGTACTTCGTGGCGCGCTCGTAGGCGGGATGACCGGGTAGGCCTGGGTAGTTGACCCAACTTACCTTCGGGTGCTCGCTGAGGTAGCGGGCAATCGCCATCGCGTTCTGGCTATGGCGCTCCATGCGCAGCGGCAATGTCTCGACGCCCTGGAGGAAGAGGAACGAGTTGAACGGGCTGAGGGTCGCGCCCGTGTCACGCAAGCCCTGCACGCGGGCCTTGATGATGTAGGAGATGTCAGCGCCGAAGTTTTCCTTCGTGAAGACGTTGGTGTAGACCAGGCCGTGGTAGCTCTCATCCGGCTGGGTGAAGCCAGGGAACTTGCCGGAAGCCTTCCAGTCGAACTTGCCACCGTCAACGATGATGCCGCCGATGGAGGTGCCGTGCCCGCCAATGAACTTGGTCAGGGACTCCACGACGATATCTGCGCCGTGCTCGAGGGGGCGCACCAGGTAGGGGCTGGCGAGCGTGTTGTCGATGATCAGCGGAATGTTGTGGCTGTGGGCGATGTCGGCGACGGCCTGCAGGTCGAGCGTGAGCAGGTCCGGGTTACCGATGGTCTCGGAGTACACGAGCTTGGTCTTCGGGGTGATCGCCGCGGCAATTGCCTCCGGGTTTGGCTCTGCGAAGTGAACCTTAACGCCCATCTTGGGCAGCGTGTTCCGGAACAGGTTGTAGGTACCGCCATAGAGGCTGGTGGTGGACACGATTTCGTCGCCGGCCTCAGCAATGTTGAGGATCGCCAGCGTCTCCGCTGCCTGACCTGAGGCCAGGGCGAGCCCCATTACTCCGCCTTCGAGCGCGGCAATGCGCTTCTCGAGGACATCAGTTGTCGGGTTCATGATGCGGGTGTAGATGTTGCCGAACTCACGCAGGCCGAAGAGGTTGGCGGCATGCTCGGTGTCATTGAAGACGTAGGACGTCGTCTGGTAGATCGGGACCGCCCGGGAATTCGTGGTGGGATCGCTCTCCTGTCCGGCATGGAGCGCCAGCGTTTCAAATCCCGGGTTCGCGACAGCGGTTGCAGACACGATGGATCCTCCTGAAATCTCTGCCGACGGACAGGGTGCCGCGGGCGCCGTGCAAAAAGGTGGAGCGACAGAACGAGGTGTCAGTGCGCGGCAAGAGCCGCGTCAGGCATGACGTCCTTGGCGCCCCGTGGAGGGCGTTTGAGATCTGGTGGTGTCCTCATGAGGGGCGCGCGACCCGGTCTGAAACGAAGCCGCCTATGGCGTCCGTCATCTGGTCCCATTCCTTCAGGAACGCGTCGTGTCCATGGGGAGAGTCCAGTTCGGTGTACGTCACGTTCTTGCCCAGGGCTAGTAGCCGCTCTCCAAGCGCGCGGATCGCTTCCGGCGGGAAGAGCCAGTCCGAGCGGATGCCGACCAGTTGCACCGGCGCGTCGATCTTGCCGAGCCAGAGGTCCTCGCCACCAGTGCGAGCTACGTCATACAGATCCATGGCCCGAGTGAGGTAGAGATAGCTGTTGGCATCGAAGCGCTTGACCAGCGAATCGCCGTGGTAGTGAAGGTAGCCTTCAACATCGAACGTGGGACCGAAAGAGGGGTAGAGCACGGGGCGGGTGGCCAGATTGCGGCCGAACCGCAAATCCATGCTCTCCTTCGAGTGATAGGTCACCATCCCCGCCATGCGGGCAATGGCCATTCCGCTCGCCGGGAAAACGCCTTCGGCTGCGTAGGCGCCTCCTCGCCAGTCAGGGTCGGCCATGATGGCGCGGCGGCCGATCTCATTGATGGCGATCCCCTGAGCATCCAGCGCTCCCGTGGCGGCAACGGGGACAACACCGCTCACCATGTCCGCATGGCGCGTGGCCCACTCCAGTGCCTGGAATCCGCCAATGGAGCCACCCACGGCTACCACACGCGTGATGCCGAGGCGCTCCACTAGGAGCCGCTGCGCGTTGACCATGTCGCCGATGGTGACCAGCGGGAAGCGCATACCGAATTGCCGGCCGGTGAGCTGGTCCTGCGAGGCGGGACCCGTACTCCCCTGGCACCCGCCGAGAATGTTGGAACAGATGACGAAGGCGTGATCCGTGTCCAGCGGCCGGCCTGGTCCGATGAGCGGCTCCCACCAGCCTCCTGGGCCTCCAGCTGCACTGTCTCCCGTCAGCGCGTGAAGCACAATGACCGCGTTGTCGCCGCGCTCATTGAGCTGCCCCCAGGAGCGGTAAGCAAGCGTTACGTTCTGCAGGCTGCCGCCAAGCTCCAGGTCAAGGTGACCGAGGTGCACCTCGTGCTGGGGCGACACCAGGCTGGCTGACTCGTCTTCGTGGTCACGCACTACGCGCAGCCGGGACCGGCTCGCGCTTGATTCTCTCGGTTTCGGGATTTTGCGTTCTTCACTCATTGACCGCGTACTCCTGAAGGCGCCATGCGTGCGCCTCGCACCGGAAGCGTTCTCGAAAGACAAATCCCTGCCGATCCTCTGCACCCATCATCCCGGGTGAACGCTCCCCGCGCATCCTCTAAGAGGTGTAGCGACCTGTGTAATTCGCCGTGCCCTGAGGTGTTCTCCAAAGACAAACCCCCGCCGAGGCAGGGGTAGCGTGAACGCGTACCCTTATCTCGCAGATCGCTCTGCCGGATTTGGCACCTTGCGTTGTACCGCAGGCTGCCGGGCTTCATAGGGCCGAATCCCTCCACCCCTCTCGATAAGGATGTACTCTTCAGTTGTTGACCGAAATCTACGGAATGACTATGTCAGTGTCAAGTCTTTGACGGCAGACGCGCGGCAATCTCTCCCTCCCACTGGGGATAGCGCTGGCAAAGCATGCTGAAACTGCCGAGCTGGAAATCCCGGTGATCAAACCCTGGCGACATCGTCGTCCCCATGAGCGCGAAGCCATGCGGCCCCTGTCCGAGCAGTGCCCCTTGCCAGACGCCACCAGGTACCACAACCTGGGGCCGCTCTCCGGCGAGCAGATCGCTGCCAATCTTGACCATCTGCCCCTCCCCGTCGGGGAAGAGCTGCAACTGTTGCACCGGGTCGCCAAGGTAGTGGTGGAAGACTTCGTCTCCGGGCAGGAGGTGCATCGCCGACATCGTGTCCGGCGTGAGCAGGTAGTAGATCGCCGTTTGGAGCGAACGGTGATCCTCAGGAGACCACGACACATGTTCCCGAGAGAGGATTCCGGCCCGGTGCGTTTCTGCAAAGTACCCGCCCTCGAACAGGAGCGGCTGCATGTCCAGGAGCTGAATGACCGTGGTTGCCGTCAGTGCCGATGAAGTGCTTGCAGACATGCTCCCTCCTGCTGTCCTACGCTAGCGCAATGAGTTGGACGCCTTGCTGGAGATGGTAACTACCATGACCGCCACTACTACCTATGACCGGCCTGCACTCCCGCACTGGGATCTTACGCCGATTTTCCCTGCTCTCGATTCGCGGGATTTCTCGGATGCATTCGCGACGCTCCTTGATGACTTGAGCGATCTTGATCAGATCCTCGCAAGCAGTACCGACGCCGATGCCGATCCTCAGACGACACTTGAAGATGCGCTTGCGCGGCTCAGCGATGTTTCGGGACGCCAGGACGTGACGTGGGCGTACCTCTATGGGCTTATCACCACCAATTCGCGCGACGATCAGGCTCAGGCGCGTTTCAGCGAGTTGCAGGCACGCAGCGTGTCTTTGGAAAAGGCAGCTACTCGACTTGAGGCGTGGCTGGCTGCACAGGATGTCGAAGCGTTGGTTGCTGCCTCCACGGTCGCCAGCGAACACGCGTACTTCCTGCGCCGCTCTGTCGCTCGTGCTGCTCACCTGATGACCCCTGCCGAAGAAGCGCTCGCTGCGGATCTCGGCCCGGCGGCTGGCAGCGCCTGGGGGCGCCTGCATACCAACTTGAGCTCCCAGATCATGGTCGAGGTTGATGGAGAGCAAGGGCAGGAGCGTATCCCAATGAGCGAGGTGCGCAACCTCGCTCATCACGCGGACCGGGAAGTACGCGCGCGGGCATGGCACGCTGAACTGGACGCGTGGCGCGCCAACGCGCTGCCGCTCGCCGCAGCGCTCAACGGGGTCAAGGGGGAAGTGGTCACCCTGGCGCAGCGGCGCAAGTGGGAAGGACCGTTGGATGAGGCGGTCTTTGCCAACGCCATCGACCATGAGATCCTGGAGGCGATGGTTGGGGAGGCACGGGCGTCATTCCCCGATTTTCGCCGCTACTTCACGCTCAAGGCCGAGGCCCTCGGGGTGCCCAAGCTCGCCTGGTACGACCTGTTCGCGCCGATGGGCCTTCCGGAGCGAGTCTGGACGTGGCCGAAGGCGACATCGTTCATCGAGGAGCAGTTCGCCGAGTTCAGTCCCCGCATGGGAGACCTGGCTCGCCGCGCGGTCGAGGAGAGCTGGATCGACGCCGAACCGCGTGCCGGCAAGGCAGGGGGCGCCTACTGCATGTCGGTGGGCGGGCCGAACTCGCGGATTCTCCAGAACTTCTCAGACGGGTACGACGGCGTCTCGACGCTGGCGCATGAACTTGGGCACGCCTACCACAACCTGACCCAGGACGGCCTGACACCCCTCCAGCACGCCACGCCGATGTGCCTGGCGGAAACGGCAAGCACGTTCTGCGAGACGATCATCAAGGAGGCGGCGCTGGCGAACGCCAGCACGGCCGAGCAGGTCTACATTCTGGAGCAGTCGCTGCAGGGCAGCGCGCAGATCGTAGTCGATATCATCAGCCGCTTCGACTTCGAGCGCGCGATCTGCGAGCAGCGCCTGACCCGCGAGCTCTCCGCGGACGAGTTCTGCGCATTGATGCTGGCGGCCCAGGAGGGCACATATGGCTCGGGCCTCGACCCTGACGCTCGACACCCCTATATGTGGGCCGTCAAGGGCCACTACTACCGGCCCGGGCAATCCTTCTACAACTTTCCGTACCTGTTCGGGCTGCTGTTCGGCCTCGGACTCTACGCCGAGGCGCGGCGTGATCCCTCTGGTTTCCCGAAGCGGTACGATGCCCTATTGCGGGACACCGGCAACGCAAGCGCCAGTGAACTGGCCGACCGATTCGGCATTGACCTGCGCACGCCAGAGTTCTGGCGGGCCGGGCTGGATGTGGTTCGGGCCGATATCGATCGATTGGAGGCGCTTCTACGCGCCTCCTGATGCCTACCGGCCGCCGATGATCGAGCGCTTGGTCTTCGCGCCGCCGTAGGACTCGTCGAGCAACTCCACGATGTGACGCACGCGGGCCTCACTGCCGTTCCGGCGCAGAGAGGCCCGCACCTGCATATGGCAACCCGGGTTGGCCGTGATGACCTCGCTCGCCGGCGTCTCCATAATGTGGAGCGCCTTCCGGTCGCCCAGCTCGTTCGCCATCTCTTCACGGATGATGTTGTAGATGCCGGCGCTGCCGCAGCAGAGCGACGACTCCTTCATCTCGACCAGGTTCAGGCCGGGGATCGCGTGCATGAGGTCGCGCGGCTGCTTGCTGATGCGCTGCGCATGGGCAAGGTGGCAGGGCTCCTGGTAGGTCACGGTGCGCTCGATGGGCCTGGTGGGTGGCGTGAAGGGGTGAGAAGCCAGGTACTCCGTGACATCACGCACGCGGCTGCTGAAGCGCTCAGCGCGCTCGGCGTAGTCTGGATCGTCCTTGAGAAGGTGCCCGTACTCCTTGAGGGCTGCGCCACACCCGGCGGCGGTGGTCAGGATTTCGTCGTCACCGGAGCGCTCGAAGGCATCGATGTTTTGCCGCGCCAGCACGCGAGCCTCCTCCATCATCCCGGAGTGAACATGGAGTGCACCGCAGCACTGCTGCCCCACCGGTACATCGATGTCCGCGCCATTACGGGCCACAACGCGGGCGGCCGCCCGGTTCGTGTTGGCAAAGACAGTACCCATGATGCAGCCGTTGAACAGGTGCGCCTGTCTTGGAGCTCTGTCCACAGCGTCGGCTTCCCAGCGCTCGTTGCCAGGAATGAGCGCTTTGCGGGAAATCTGTGGCGTCAGGGCCTCTAGATCGGCCATGCCCAGCTTGCTGAGGATTCCGGTCTTGCGCACGAGTGCTGTCATGCCGGTGCGCTCGGAGAGACGGAGGAAACCGACGACGGCACGTAATCTCGGCGTATCCCCGAACAGCCATTCCATCCCGATCTTCCGGGCCAGTCTCGTTTGCACGGAGCGCGGGCGGTGCTGCTCGAGTTGCGCGCGGGAAGCCTCGACCAGTGGCCCGTACTGCACGCCGGAGGGGCAGACCGCTTCGCAGGCTCGGCAGTTGAGGCACTGGTACATCTGTTCATCGAAGAGCGGATCCAGGAGATCCAGCCGTTCTTCGGCCACGGCCTTCATCAGCCAGAGCCGGCCCCGTGGCGACGACATTTCCTGGCCGGTAATGCGATAGGTGGGGCAGGAGGCAAGGCACATCCCGCAATGCACGCAGGCTTGCAACAGGTCATCCTCTGGCACATCGGTCCCAGAGAATCCGCCGAGGCGGATCAGGTTGGCATCGGCGAGTTCCGCCACGACCATGAGAACTCCATTCCAGGATCGGTGATCAGCGTCGGTACGCGATCACGTCGTTTTCAGAGCTTGCTAGAGGAACCCGGCAAACCGTCCCGGGTTCAACGTGCGTTTGGGATCAAACTGTTCGCGGATCTCGGTCATGACCTCGAGGCCGGCCGGAACGGCGCCCCAGACGTCGATGCCCTGTTTCCACTCCGGGGGCGCGGCGAGGATCGTGGCGGACTCCGCCAGGTCGAGCGCGATGCGCTGCACTTCGGCTAGGCGTGCCGCGTTGCCAGCGCCAGTATCTACCCGTACCAGAACGGAGCCGACCACTGGTGTGACGCTAAGCGCAGTCACCTTGGCCTCCAACGCTGCCAGGATCGGCAACAAGCCCTCGATAAGGGCTCGCGTAGCCCGGGGCCGAATTCCGAGACGGAGCGTGACCTCTTCAGGCGCCATAGCGGGATCGAGGCTGGCAACGTAGTTCTTCCACCAGGCCTCGCTCTCATCCTGCTCCAGCAAGAGGCTCGCGCCGGTGAGCCACGAGATACGCCCGGCAATGGCACGCACCGTCTGTTCCCGGCCCTCGACGCGGGTTGCGAGCAGCCAACGCTGCCCATCGAACCCGATCTCGAGCGCGGCGGTTGGATCGCCGCTGTCGCGGACCCGCGCGGCGGCGGCGAACGCCTCGTCCGCGGTCGCAAACTCGGCGACCAGCGTCGCGTCAGCGCGCGGGCGCGGCAAGACCTTGAAGTTGGCCGACGTGATGACGCCCAAGGTTCCCAGTGACCCGTGATACAGACGCGGCATGTCATAGCCGCTCACGTTCTTCACCACCATGCCACCGGCCTTGGTTACCGTGCCGCTGGGGTGGGCGACCGAGATGCCAATCAGCAGATCACGCAGGGTGCCCGCGCTGTGGCGGAGGGGTCCCCAGCGAGCCGTGGCGATCAGGCCACCGATGGTGGCGTCGTCACCCCCTGCTGGGTCCAGCGGCAGGCGTTGACCGTGCTCGCCCAGGACCGCTTGCACGTCGCCGAAGCGGGCACCCCCACCGACCGAGAGCACGAGATCGGTCGGCTCGTAATCGATGACGTTTGAGAGCGCCGTCGTTGAGAGCGCGAGGTCGGCCCCGCGTGGTGGGTTGCCCAGGGCCAGGCTGGTGCCCCCGCCGACCGGAATCACCGATTGCCCAAGCTGCGAGGCATCCGCCAGGATGACGGCGATCTCCTCGGCAGATTGCGGGAAGACACGCTCACCGACAGGGACGCCATCGATTGCCTGTGGCATTGGGGGCTCAGAGCGCATAGATGCCGTGCTTCTGGGCCATGGCCTGGTTGCGGAGCGCACGCACCTCGCCGCACATGTAGCCCTTCGGAAAGATTTTCTCCGGGTTGAACATACCGGCCGGGTCGAAGCTGTTCTTGAGTCCGGCCATTGCCGCCAGATCGTCGGCGGTGTAGACCAGCGTCATGTAACCGCGCTTTTCCGTGCCGATGCCGTGCTCGCCCGAGAGCGCTCCGCCGACCTCGACGCAGTAGGAGATGATCTCCTTGCTTGCCAGCAGCACGCGCTCGGTGTCGCCCTGTTTGCGGCGGTCAAAGAGCATCAGCGGGTGCAGGTTGCCGTCGCCGGCGTGGAAGACGTTCGCAATTGGCAGCTTGAAATCTTGGGAGATCTCCTCAACCCGCTTCAAAGTGGCGGGGAGCTTGGAGCGCGGCACAACCGTGTCGTGCAGGTAGTAGTTGGGAGAGAGGCGGCCCATGGCGGCCAGCGCCATCTTGCGCCCCTTCCAGAGCAGGTCCCGCTCGCCCTTTTCCGTGGCGCTGCGTACCTCTGAGGCGCCCGCCGCGTGGCAGATGCCGGCGACTTCCTCGCCGGTGCTCAGCACGTCGTCCTCAATGCCGTCAATCTCGATCAGGAGCACCGCGCCCGCGTCCATTGGATACCCGGCGTGGTAGGCGGGTTCCACCGCCTGGATGGTCAGGTTGTCCATCATCTCCAGCGCCGCCGGCACGATACCGGCCGCGATGATCTGGGAGGTGGCCTGCGAGGCTGTCTCGATATCCGGGAACGCGGCAAGGAGCACGAGCGTCGCGTCGGGGTTTGGTGTCAGGCGTACCAGCGCCTTGGTGACGATGCCGAGCATCCCTTCGGAGCCAACCATGGCTCCGGTGAGGTCATAGCCCGCGGTGCCGGGAGAGCGCCCCCCGGTCCAGACGATGCTTCCGTCCGGGAGTACAACCTCAAGCCCAAGAATGTGGTTCGAGGTCACGCCATACTTGAGGCAGTGCGGGCCGCCGGAATTCTCGGCAACGTTGCCGCCGATGGTGCAGGCGCGCTGGCTGGAAGGGTCAGGTGCGAAGAAGTAGCCGAACGGCGTCGTTTGCTCGGTGAGTTCGAGGTTGATCACGCCCGGCTCGACCAGCGCCGTGCGGTCCTCCCGGTCAATCTCGATGACTGAATTCATGCGAGTCAGGGCGATGATGATGCCGCCGTTCTGCGGCACCGCGCCTCCGGAGAGTCCGGTCCCCGCGCCACGAGCTACGACCGGCAGGTTCGCCAGCCGCGCCAGCCGCACGATCTCGGCGACCTCGGCGGTGGTGCTAGGCAGCACGACAGCGGTCGGGGAGGCCGTTTCCACGGCGCCATCGACGCTGCCGTCGTACTCATAGACAAGCAGGTCTGCTTGACGTGAGAAGACCGCGTCAGGCCCCACAATGGCCTTCAGCTTATCAATCAGCTGTTCGCGGTTCACAACAATACTCCCTTGGAAATGATGCGAGTGTGTTACCGCGTTATGGTAGCGCGTCAGTCCTTCCGAACGCCTTGCATTGCGTGACATACTGACAATGCGCCCCCGGACATGCGTCCGACTGGGCGTGAGGAGAAACCATCAGACATGACAGATTCGGGAAGTGAGACAGGCTACTGGATCGTTGTCGGGTCGCCGGGCAACTTTGCCAAGACGGCGGAGTACGGCTTCACGGTCCAGGGTTTGAAGTCCCGCCACCGCAAGAAGGCGGAGCGCATGAAGCCTGGCGACAAGATCGTCTACTACATCACTGGTCAGAAGGCCTTCGCCGGCATCGTGACCATCGAGTCGCCATATTTCGAGAGTCACGAGACCATCTGGGTCTCCAGCGACCCCAAGAAGGCGGCCGAGGATTACCCCTTCCGCGTCAAGATCTCGCCGGACGTCATCCTCAGCCTGGACGAGGCGATCCCGGCCGAGCCTCTGGCGAGGCAAATGCAATATGCCGCCAAATGGCCTGAGAAGAACTGGACGCTGGCGTTCCAGGGAAACGTGCACGAGGTTGGCGCGGGGGACTACCAGTTGATTCGCAATGCTATCGAAGCGGCCGCAATGGCCGGCGTGGGAACCGGTGACTGACCAGTTCGGCGAGTCGGGTGGATCACGATATCGTGTTCACTTGTGCTTTGGCCCAAATTGCAGCGAACGTGGCAGCAAGCAACTCTGGCCCAGGTTGGAGGCTGCTGTCGCCGAGGCCGGGTTGACCGGCGAGGTCGAGTTGCTGGCAACCACCTGCCGCAATCGGTGCGACTACGGCCCGTCCCTGAACGTCTACCCAGGGCCAGTTTTCTATAACGGCATCACCGCTGAGGCCGTGAATGAAATCGTGCACGAACACCTTGGCCAGGGACGAGTGTGTCAGCGGTGGGTGTTCCGCCCAAAGCTGTCCCGATCATGATCGCTGGTCATCTTTTCGCGTAAGGAAGCAACCCCGTGGCCTCAGTAACCACCAACTACGTCCAGGGGACGGCGTACCAGACCAGCATCGAGACATCCGGCCTGACGTTGACCGGGGATGAGCCCGTGGCCAGTGGCGGTGACGGCGCAGGACCCAGTCCCTATGAGTTCCTTCTGGCGTCACTGGGACATTGCACGGTGCTGACCATGATCCTGTACGCGCGGCGTAAGGAGTGGCAGATCGACGGCGTCTCCGTGCGCGGCAGCTTCGAGCGCATTACCACCGGGGACCCGGTCAACGGCCGCACACGAACCGAGCGCATTACACAGGAGATCAGCCTCAGCGGGCCCCTGAGCGAGGAACAGCGCGCGCGAATCCTGGAGATTGCGCACAAGTGTCCCGTGCACCGGACGCTGGTAAATGGACTGGAAATCATCACGCTGGAAATGAGCGAAGACGTGGTGGTGCTGAGCGAATGAGAAAGGGCGTTCCGGTTTGGAACGCCCTTGTGAGGTGGAGATGGGGGGAGTCGAACCCCCGTCCAGAACCGCCAGCCGGCAAGATCCTACGTGTGTAGTCGGCATATTATGTGCTACAGCAATCTCCTACCGACGGGATTCCGCTGTAGTGAGCCAGACTGCCTTTGGTGATTGCGCTCTGGCGAACTTCTTCACCGCAGCCTTCCTTGGTGACGCCTGTTATCGGCCCCAGAAGGCGGAGGACCGTCAGACGCGCTACCTAGAGGTCAGTGACTTAGGCAGCGTAAGCAAGAGGAGCGTTCGCATCTCTTGGTTGCCCATTTTTACGAGGCTATGGGCGCCTCGACACGCACGTACCTGACAAACGACCCTGTCGAAACCAAACATCCCCGAACCCGCCAAGTATACGCGGAACCGAACAGATTTTCCACTTTTCCTGGACGTACTCAAGTGCCAGCGCCGTAGAGCGGGTACCATCGCGATATGGCAAACGCAGCGGCTACACCCTCGATTTCCACGGTCAATGCCTGGATGCTGGCTGCCCGGCCCAAGACGCTCCCGGCAGCGCTCTCGCCGGTCATCGTTGGTTCAGCCGTCGGTTTGGCTGAGGGGCGCTTTGATGCGTGGGTGGCGATTGCGGCTTTTGCGGTGGCGCTGTTTCTCCAGATTGGCGCGAACTTCGCGAATGACGTCGCGGATTTTCGCAGTGGTGCGGACACCGAGCACCGCTTGGGCCCGACTCGCGTCACCCAGAGCGGGCTGTTGGCTCCCCGACAGGTGGAGGTGGCGACAGCCCTCACGCTGGCGCTCGCAGCCATTCCGGGCTTGTATCTGGTCTGGCGCGGCGGCTGGGTGTTCGCGGCGATAGGTTTGCTGGCTATTGGTGCGGCAGTGGCGTACACGGCGGGTCCGGCCTACGGCTACATGGGGCTGGGAGACATTGCCGTCTTTCTCTTCTTCGGTCCAGTCGCCGTTGCCGGCACCGCCTACCTGATGACCCACGAGTTCACCACACTCGCCGTGCTCTCCTCGATCCCGATGGGCTGCCTGATCACCGCGATCCTGGTCGTCAACAACCTGCGCGATATCGAGACAGACCGCGCGGCCGGCAAGATGACGCTCGCGGTACGGCTGGGCCGGGCTGGCGTGCGTGTGGAGTACGCGCTCCTGCTGGTGGTGTCGTATTTGATTCCCGTGCTTGTCTGGCTGAATGGCCTCGCGTCAGTCTCAGTGTTGCTCAGCTTCGTCACCGCGCCGATGGCAGTGATGCTGGTGCAACGCGTGCGGCACGAGGAGGGCCGGGCGCTCAACCCCGTGCTTGCGGGCACGGCACGGCTCTGCCTGTTATTTGCTGTGGCGTATGCCGTGGGGATCATCCTGTGAGTGAGATCAAATCCAGCGCTGTCCATGGTGCGATCAAGCCGAGTGACGATGTTCGCGACATGTTCGACCGTATCGTGCCGCGCTATGACCTGCTGAATCGGCTGATGACCGGCGGACGCGACGTAGCGTGGCGCAAGATTGCGGTGCGTGAAGCGGGGCGGCGCCTCAATCCGGCTACGGCGTCTGTCCTGGATATCGCAACCGGGACTGGGGATCTGGCCCTGGAACTGGAGCGAGCGGGGTTTGGCAATGTCGTTGGCCTTGATTTCTCCGCTCCGATGTTGCATGAGGCCGAGCGAAAGGCGCGGGAGCAGCCAGATGGGCCATCACTCGTCTCGTGGGTGCAGGGCGATGCCATGGCGCTGCCCTTTGCCGGGGAGACCTTTGATGCGGTCACGGTTGGTTTTGGGTTGCGCAACATGCCCGACTATCTCGGCGCGCTGCGTGAGGTGGCGCGAGTGCTGAAGCCGGGAGGCACGTTTGTTTGCCTGGAAACCTCACCCCTCCCGACACCGATGCTGCGCACCGCGTTTGAATCCGCGATGCGAACAGCCCTGCCTGTTCTCGGCGGCATCCTGAGCGGTGACCGAGAGGCCTACGCTTACCTGCCGCAATCGTCGGCCCTGTTTCCGGACGCTGAAGCGCTCGGTAGGCTGATGCAGATGGCCGGGCTCAAGAACGTGCGTTACCTGCGGCGTGGGTTCGGCGCGGTAGCGATTCACGTCGGGCGAAAGCCGCCTGTGCCCGCAGACGGCGGAATTAAGACGACGCGGTAACGTAGCGTCGCCAGGGGAGCAGGAGCCTCTCTGCAAGTCCCACGAGGGCAAAGAGCGTTGAGCCCATCACCGCCAGCAGGAAGATGGCCGCCACCATGCGCGGCGTCTCGAACTGGGCGATGGACCGCGTGAGCAGGTAGCCAAGACCAGCCTTTGCGCCGACCAACTCTCCGAACACGGCGCCGATGACACAGATCGCGACGGCGATGCGTGCGCCCGCGAAGATGGATGGCATCGCTGAGGGCCATTCGGCGAGACGAAAGACCCGGTTTGAGGGTGCGCCAAATGCCCGGAGCAGGTTCACCACCTCGCGGTCGGTGCTGCGCACCCCTTCGACCGTGCTGACGACCAAGGGGAAAAACCCGACCAGCGCGGTGACGAGCACCTTCGGGAGCAGGCCATAGCCAAACCAGACCAGGAGCAAGGGCGCGATAGCGGGAACCGGTACGGTCTGGCTGGCGATGATCAGGGGATAGAGCGCGCGGTCCAGAACCGGGGAGCGGGTGATGGCGATGCCACAGCCCACGCCAGCAATGACAGCCAGCGCAAAACCAATCAGGACCTCCTGCAGCGTGACCAGCGCATTCTCGGCCAGAAGCGCGCGGTCTTCCACCAGTGCCGTTGCAACATCCGTGGGCGCTGGGACCAGCCACCGTGGTGCGGCGGTCACGCTCACGCCCACCTGCCACAGAAGCACCAGGGCACCAAGCATGGCCAGCGGAGCCACCCACCGCTGGAAAATGGCCTGGCGCAGACCAACGGGCTGCTTCATGCGGGTATTCCCAATGCGTTGAGCACGTCGCGCCGGATTGCAAGGAACGCTGGAGCGAACAGCATTGCTCGTTTCCTTGGACGTGACAGGGGAACGGCGAGATCCAGCAACACCCGGCCCGGTCGGGGAGAGAGCACCACAATGCGGTCACCAAGGATAATGGCTTCTTCGACGTCATGGGTCACGAAGAGGACCGTCGTCTCCTGCCGGGCCAGCACCTCAGCCAGCCAGAGCTGAAGCTCTGCTCGCGTCAGCGAGTCGAGCGCTCCGAAGGGTTCATCGAGGAGGACGAGGTCGCGCTGCGGCAGAAGCGTCCGCAAGACCGCGCACCGTTGCCGCATACCGCCAGATAACTGATTTGGGTAAGCATTGACGAACTCCGCCAGGCCATAGCGTGGAAGCTGCTCTGCTGCCGCTGATTCCGCAACCCGACGCGGAACTCCGCTGGCTTCCAACCCGAGTGCGGCGTTGCCCAACGCGGTGCGCCAGGGGACCAGCAGGTCACGCTGCCGCATGTAGGCACTCTGGCCCAGGCGGTCCGCGGCTGTCGTGGGGAGGCCGGCCATCTGCACCTGCCCTGCATCGGGAGCGAGCAGCCCGGCCACCAGGTCGAGTAGTGTGCTCTTGCCAGAACCTGAGGGGCCGACGATCGACACAAACTCCCCGGGCATGACGGAGAGTGTGAGATCTTCGAGGGCAGTCAGACGCCTCCTGCCTTCGTCGTAACGTGAAGTGATGCGCTCCAGCGCGACCCGTGGCGCCATGCCTGCACGAAGTGAGGCAGGGTCAGTTGCCACCATTGGCCAGGTCATCGTTGACCAGCCGCGCGATATCGTTGCCCAGGCGAACGCTGTAGTTGGTGCCGCGGTCCTCGGGATAAATCTGGGTGGTGTTTGCCAGGTAGAGACCCCGGAGTCCGGTGCGGTGGTCGGGGATCTGCTGGCTGTAGTGCAACGGAATGATTGGTTGCGCTGCGCGTTCGCGGAAGACCCAGGAGTGCTCAATCCACGAGGGGTCGAAGGCAGGGTTGATCCGCTTCAAGTGCGGCATATAGGCAGTCAGGATCTCGTCGTCGGTCATGGCGAAGTAGGGGTGATCCTGCTCCAGGTACTTGGAGAGATAGACGAAGCGCTTTCCGCCGTATTGCTTTGGCTCGATGAAGTTCGTGTGTTCGATGATGCCGGTGAATGGGAGATCGTTGTCTGCGACATTCAGCCAGTAGACGGGCGACAATTGGCGGGAGAGTTGGAGCAGCACGACGATGGCGGCCTCGTACTCCAACGCGGAGAGCTTGCGCAGATAGTCCCGGGGCAGGCCATCGACGAGTCGCGGCAAGATCGGTGATGGGGTTGTGACCACCACGGCGTCGAACAGGTAGCGATCTCCATCTACCGTAGCGATCCAGCCCCCACCTCCACTCGGAGCAAGCTTTTCTGGACCTGAGCCGCTCATCAGCGTGGCACCCGCGCCGCGGCCCGCTGCAACCAGCGCGTCAATCAGCACGTTGAAACTGCCCCGGAAATAGCCGAGACGTTCTTTCTCGAGTGGTGAGCGACGCGAGGTGGTGCGCAGCCAGATCTTGCCCCAGAACCAGACCATGGCGACCTGGTCGTGATAGCGGCCGAACTTCGCCCGAAGCTGGGCGCCAAAAGTCTGGTCATAGGCCCGCTTGCCCAGGGCCCGCATCAGCCAATCGTGGGCGGTCACGTTCTCCAGGGGCTGCCAGTCGCGGACTCGTTGAAGGTAGGCCGTGACGAGACCGAGGCGCAGGCGGTCGTGGACTGGGATGGTGCCAAGCTTCAGCAGATCCAGCGCACCGTTCAGCGGCCAGATCTTGCCCTGGGCGAAGTACCCGACGTTCGAGGGGAGCCACATCAGCGTGTCGCCGACGCCAATTTCCTCCGCCAGCGCCACGATATCGCGGTCACTCTGGAAGAGGTGGTGGTAGAAGCGCTCAAGGTACGTGCCAGCCACCGGGAAGGCATTGGCTTGCCCGCCGAACTGTGGCGCGCGCTCCCAGAGCGTGACCTGGTGCCCTTGCTGGGCCAGGCGGAAGGCAGCGGTGAGGCCGGCGATGCCACCACCAATGACGGCAATACGCTTGCGATCTGTCATGCGGTAACGCTAGCCCAATCTATGCCATCTGGCCCACCTTGCCGAGCAGAAACCACAACGCCCCACGCCGAACCGGCATGGGGCGTCGTGAAATTGGCGTGCTAGATGAAGAGCGAAGCCATGACGAGCGTGATGGTCGCCATCAGCTTGATGAGCACGTGGATCGATGGGCCCGCGGTGTCCTTCCATGGATCACCGACGGTGTCACCGACCACGGAGGCCGCGTGCGCGTCGGAGCCCTTGCCGAGGACGTTGCCGTCCGCGTCCTTCAGGAGGCCAGCCTCGATCATCTTCTTCGCGTTGTCCCAGGCGCCGCCGCCGTTGTTCAGAACGTTAGCGAGCAGGACGCCTGCAATCGTACCGATCATCAACATGCCCGCCGCGCCTTCCCAGCGCAGCGTGATGCCGACCAGGATCGGCACCGCGACGGCCAGCAGGCCCGGAGCGATCATCTCACGAAGAGACGCGCGCACAGCAATGTCAACGCAGGCCGAATAGTCCGGGGTCGAGGTGCCGGCCATAATGCCGGGATCTGCGCGGAACTGGCGGCGCACTTCCTCGATCATGGCGCCAGCCGCGCGGCCGACGGCACGCATAGCCAGCGATGCAAAGACGAAGACGAGCGCGGCGCCAATGAGGCCACCGACGAAGACCCGAGGGTTCGCCAGGTTTACGACCTGCGCCTGAACCGCGTCGCCGCCGAAGCGAGTCACTTCCTGCAGGTAGGCGGAGAAGAGCAGGAAGGCTGCGAGGGCGGCCGTGCCGATGGCGTACCCCTTGGTCAGCGCCTTGGTGGTGTTACCGGCCGAGTCCAGCGCGTCCGTGGTGTCACGCACGCTTTCGGGCTGGTTGCTCATCTCGACGATGCCACCAGCGTTGTCGGTCACCGGGCCGAAGGTGTCCATCGCCAGGATGTAGGCGGCGGTCATCAGCATGCCCATGGTGGCGACGGCCGTACCGTAGATACCAGCCGACTGGAACAGGCCGCCGGGATCGGGGAACGCCCCGGTGACCTGATTGCCCACGAAGTAGGAGGAAAGCAGGGCAATGGAGATGACGATAGCCGCGGCGCCGGTGGTTTCGAAGCCAACGGCGATGCCAGAGATGATGTTTGTTGCTGGGCCGGTGCGTGACGCTTCCATGATGTCGCGCACGGGGCGGTAGCGGCCACTGGTGTAGTACTGGGTGACCCAGACGAACACGAACGCGGTGATGACGCCGATGATGCCGCAGAGCAGATACTCGATCTTGCCGTACGGCAGCATCCAGAAGGCGGCGATGGCCAGGCCAACGACGCCCAGGCCGGCTGAGACGTAGAACCCCTTGTTCAGTTCAGTCATCGGGTCGGACGGCGTCGCTGGAGGGCGGACCGAAAGCAGGCCGACCATCGAAGCGAGCAGTCCGAGCGCGGCAAGCACCAACGGGAAGAACACGAAGGCCAGCGCCTGCTCGTTCTGGGTGCCAAGCGCGGCAGTGAAGAGCGTGGCGCCGAGAATCATGGCGCCGATCATCTCAGCGACGGAGGACTCGAAGATGTCCGCGCCACGGCCGGCACAGTCGCCGACGTTATCCCCCACGAGGTCAGCAATGACCGCGGGGTTGCGCGGATCATCTTCGGGAATACCGGCCTCGACCTTGCCGACAAGGTCCGCGCCGACGTCAGCAGCCTTGGTGTAAATGCCGCCACCGAGTTGCGCGAACAGGGCCACAAACGACGCGCCGAACGCGAAACCGACGATCCAGAATGGTGTCTCCGCGGCGGGCGGCAAGTTGCCATCCACCAGCGGGTAAACGATCCAGTACATGGCGAGGACACCGAGCAGACCCAGCGCCACGACGAGGAAGCCAGAAACGGCGCCACCACGCAGGGCCACCGTGAGGGCCTCGCCAAGGCTACGGCGAGCTGCCGAAGCGGTCCGGATGTTCGATTTCACGGCGACGTACATACCGGTGTAACCGGCGATGCCAGACAGAAGGGCACCAAAAAGAAACGCACCAGCGGTGATCGCTGCGCGCGTTGTCTGATGGTCCCTCTCCGAGAGGCCGACGATAACGCCGATGACGATCGCGATGACAATAGATAGCACCGCGATGGTGGAGTACTGCCGCCGCAGGAAGGCGACAGCGCCAACGTAGATGCGGTTGGAGATGTCCTGCATGGCAGGTGTGCCGGTGTCCCGGGCGAGGACGTCTCTGGCGAGCCAGCCCGCAAACAGGATAGCCACCAGGCCGCATACCAGCACCGGCAGCGAATAGAGCTCCCGCGCTTCCAAGACCCCCTCCTCAAAACCCCTTGCGCGGCGTAGCGCAAGAGACTTCCCCCCGTTGCACCGGGCTCCCCGGTGTCTCCTGGCGACTCCCTACATCTTTCCCCGGACGTAAGGTTTCCTGAAGCCGTGCGGCATCGCACGGAAGGCGCACAGATGCACACGTCTCAGGTCATGCGCGGACATGGAGTCTACCACGCTATCTGGAAATCTCGATATCGTTGGCCGCTCAGGATTGCGCAGGTTGGGGCGCCGGGCGTCGAGTTAAACGCCGGAAAAAGGCCTGGATTTCACCGTTTTCCCAGGCCACCAGCAACTGGCTGGCGTTGAAGATCGAGGAGAAGGTGCCGCTGATGGTGCCGATGAGCAGCGCCAGGACAAAGACCCTGGTCGATCCTCCGCCGAAGAGCACCAGGGCCAACAGCGTGAAAATGACCGTCATCGATGTGTTCAGCGAGCGCACGACCGTCTGCGCAAGCGAGTGATCGACGACGCTTTCGAACGAGTCATTCGGACTCAGTGCCAGGTTTTCCCGGATCCTGTCAAAGACGACGATCGTATCGTGCACACTGAAGCCAATGACAGTCAACAGCGCCGTGATGAACAGCGCATCAACTCGCACGTCGAACACAACGCCAAGGATCGAGAAGATGCCAAGCACAATCACCACGTCATGAAGCATTGCGACGAGCGCCGAGCTGCCATAGAGCAGGGGATTCTGCGTGTTTCTAAAGGCGTAGGCCATGTAGAGAAGGATGCCCACTGAGGCGACAGCGACGGCAATGATTGCCCTGCTGCGAATCTGCGTCGAAACTGCTCCCCCGACCGACGAAAACCCGAGTTCGGTGTATGCGCCAATTTCGCTGGTCAGTCGTTCGGCGAGGATGGCTTTCTCTGGCGATCCTTCACGAATCTCCGGTACACGAATCAGATAGGACTGTTCCTCGATTGCGCCGGTCTGCTGCACCACCACCTGGTCGTAGCCAGCCGTACGGAAGACATCCTCAACCTGCTGAGTCGTCGTTGGCTGATTGAACTTCACTTCCCAGAGCGTCCCGCCGGTGAAGTCGATGCCAAGCTTCAGCCCAAAAAGGAGCAGCGAGATCAGCCCGGGGATGATCAGGATGAGCGAGATCGTGAACCAGAGTTTCCGCTTGCTGGCAAGATGTTCCATATGTGTGCGTTGCCTGCCTTTTCGCTGCTAATCCGCCGGCGCCGGTTGGACGGAGGGTGGCGCAGAGCTGAACCACCAGCGGGGATTCGTCAGGCCCAGCGTAACGACGATCTGGAGCAGCGTACGAGTGACGATGATGGCGGTGAACATGCTGACCACCACGCCGATGAAGAGCGTCAATGCGAAACCGGTGATGATGGAGGTACCCGTATAACTGCCGAACACGTAGAGGATGAACGTGGTGATCATCGTCGTGATGTTCGAATCCCGGATTGAGGGCCAGGCGTGGGAGAAGCCAGAGTTCAGGGCCTGGGTGAGCGTCCTGCCACGCCGTATCTCGTCTTTCATCCGCGCGAAAATAAGGACGTTCGCGTCAACCGCCATACCAATCGACAGGATGAAGCCAGCAATTCCTGCAAGCGTGAGGGTGACGGGGACTATCTTGAAGATGGCCACCGTCAAGATCGCGTAGAAGATGAGCGCGACGACAGAGACGACGCCAGGGAGGCGGTAGTACAGGATCATGAACAGCGCCACGATAAAGAGCCCGACCGATCCTGCGATCAGGCTGCGTTGCAGGGAGTCGCGCCCGAGCGACGGGCTGATGGTCTGGCTCTGAACAACCTCCATCGGGACGCCAAGCGCACCAGCCTTGAGCTGGATGACCATGGTCTGGACTTCCGCCGGCTCAAAGCCCTCGATGATGCCCGAGTTGGAAATGGCGCCGTTGATGACGGGCGAGGAGATGACTTCCTTGTCGATCAAAATCGACATGGGTTGGCCGAGGTGGCTGCTGGTGTACTCGAAGAACTCGCCGGCCGCATCGCCCTGCAGTTCAAACGCCACCACCTGCCCGATGCCGGTATTTCCCTGCGTGGCGTAGGCATCCTTCAGGTCGGCGCCACTGATGATCGTCCGGTACACCGGGCCGGTAGGAGTAGTCGTGCCAGCGACGGGCGTCGCGACGCTGCCAGCGGCCGGGGTGGCTCCGCTGGCGACAGGGGATGCGACAGGAGTTCCTGCTGCACTGCCGTCACGATCCGCTGGCCCAAGTGACGTATCGACGATCGTTCCTGGCGGCAGATACTGGCCCTGGGGGTCAATGATCTCGAGCAGCGCCGTTTCCTGCATGATCTGGACGGCGTCTTCCGGGTTGCGGATACCGGGAAGCTCGGCAATGATCTGGTTGTTCCCTCGGATCTGGAAAAAGGGCTCACTGACGCCAAGGGCATTGACGCGCTTTTCCAGCGTTTGACGCGTGCCTTCAAGCGTTTCCGCATCAAGCGTTTGCCCCGCAACCGGATCCGCCTGCAGAACGACCTGGAGTCCTCCCTGGAGGTCCAGTCCCTCACGAAGTGGGTGAGCGGCCCGGAAGCCGTTGAAATCGTAATTGGAGCCAGGGAGCGCTACCCAGGTGGCCAGGACCGCCACCAGGATAATGATTCCAAGCCAGGTCCAGGTTCGCGACCGCAAGCGCCTACTCCCAGGGAACTGCAGCGCACGGACGCGCGGCAAAGCTCTAAACGGACATAATGCTCAGGCTATTAGCAACGGCGCGGAGTATAGGCCGATCACCCCGTGAGAGCCAGAGGATCTGGCCCGCGCAGGCTGGCCAAGTGTCCAGCCGCCCTGGAAATCTTGAGTCGCTGTGGATACCCGACATCTCTGACGTAAGCAGGAAGTGAAAATCTGCGCGAAGACAATGTCAGTCCAGATCGCCGTGAGTGGTGACCTGGAACTTGATTCGAGGTGCCACTTCACTGTGGCGTCGAATGGGACGCACCGGACTCATGAAGGCGCCGCGGAAGCGGTTGTCCGGCGCAACCGTCGTCATCATGCTCAGCGGGGGCTTACTGTCACCACCCGCCCAAGAGGCCACACCTGAAGCGCTGCTGGCAGCGCTTCAGGTGTGGGCAGCCTGCTCCCAGATCTCTACGCGTCTTACCCCACAGACGTAGCCCAGTCGGTAGGAGATCGACTTCGAGCCGGCCATCAGCGCCAGCGGTTTCACGGATACTCGCGGACCTGAGTGAAGATATAGTCCTACCTCCAGTTTCTGTCCGGCGCTCTTGTGTGTGGCGGCTGTTGACGCCATGCGGCTGCCGGGGCAACATCAAGCGTGCCGGAACTCCGGCGTGGGTGAGCAATTTCAACGGAGCAAGGAGTCCCCATGACAGCTACCGGCGCCGACCTGGATGCCCAGGCTCTCGTCGCATCCGCGCTGGAACACTGCGTTTTTCCGCTAGCGCCAGCCGACGATATAGCCAGAGATGGCGTGCGCATGTGGGTGAAGGGCGAGGGCGTCCGTGTCACCGATGCCGGAGGGCGTGAATACCTGGACATGATGAGTTCGCACGCGCGGGCGAACTCACTCGGATACGGCAACGCAGAGATCGCAGATGCTGTCGCTGAGCAATTGAAGACCATGCACTATGCGGGCACCGTGAACAACATGGCGCCCCCAACGGTTCGCCTGGCAGACAAGCTTGTCGAACTCACGCCCGACGGGTTGTCCAAGGTGGTCTTCGTCAGCGGCGGTTCCGAGGCGGTGGAGTCCGCGATCAAGATCGCCAGGCAATACCAGATTCACGCTGGCAAACCACGCGCGTACAAGATCATCTCGCGCTGGAATGCTTACCACGGCGCAACGATGGGCGCTCTAGGAGCAACGGACTGGCTCGGGACACGTCACATCTCAGAGCCCGGGGTACCAGGGTTCTCGCATATTCCGGGACCGATGCGGTACCGCAACCCGTTCGGCATGGAAGAAGCGGCGTACTACGCGTTTTGCGCGGAGTACCTGGAGCACCAGATCCTGCATGAGGGGCCGGACCTCGTGGCGGCGTTCATTGCCGAACCGATCATGCAGGCTCATGGCGTGCAGGACGGGTCGGCTGAGTACTTCGGGCGCGTGCGCGAGATCTGCGACAAATACGGCGTGCTCCTGATCGTCGACGAGGTGATTACGGGCTTCGGCCGGGCCGGCACCTGGTTCGCCAGCGAACAGATGGACATCAAGCCGGACATCATGACGATGGCCAAGGCGATGACCGCCGGTTACATGCCGATGGGCGCTGTCGTGGCCAGGCCCGAGCTCATCGACGCGTTGCCGGTGTACCGCCACGTTCACACCTACAGCGGCCACGCGGGGGCGGCCGCCGCTGCCAACACGGTGATCGCCATCAAGGAGCGGGAGAACCTGGTCGAACGCGGGCGGGAGATGGGGGAGTACATGCTGGACTCCCTGCATGAGTTCCTGGATCCCCACCCGATCATTGGCGACGTCCGTGGCAAGGGCATGTGGTTGGCAGTGGATTTCACGGCAGACAAGGAATCCAAAGCGCCCTTCACGGACGACACCGTCAAGGCGGTTGTTGCGCGCATGTACGACCACGGCGTGATTGCCAGCGCCATTGGCACGTCGTTCGAAATGGCGCCGCCGCTGATTTCCACGAAGTCGGATCTGGATGAGGCCGTACGTGTGGCTGCCCTGGCGATCAACGAGATCGCCGCGGAGCGCAAGCTGGTCTAGCCCGGACCTGTATTACTCAGGTAGAGCCCGTGGTCGCGAATATAGCGGACCACGGGCTCTACGGTGAGACCATCGATCGGCTGACCGTCCGCCACGTGCCTACGAATCTCAGACGACGAATAGGGAAGCTCATCAAGCGACGCCACGTGAACCTTTCCCGCCAACGCTGGCAATACTGACGCCAGCGCAGTCAGGTCGGTATCGATACCGGGGCGCTCAACCACGCCGAGGTCAGCAAGTTCCAGGATCCGTTCTGGATTGCGCCAGGTTGGAAAGTCTCGCAGCGAGTCCTCACCCATCAGGAAGAAGTACCTGGCCGGGCCCAACTCGGTGCTCAGTTGCTCCAGGGTATCCACCGTGTAAGAGGGACCGGGCCGGTCAAGTTCCACCCGGCTGACCATGTCTCCAGGAGTTGCACCCAGTGCCAGGCGAACCATGGCGATGCGGTCGTCGTCTTCAGTGACGATATGACCCCGCTTGTGAGGCGGTTTGCCCGCGACGACCCAGACAATCTGGTCCAGGTTCAGTGTGTCCCGCAGCCCGTTCGCAATGTGCAAGTGGCCCAGGTGGATGGGGTCAAACGTTCCGCCGAAGATGCCCACCCGGCGCAGGGGACCTGATGCTGTGGCGACGTTCGTCACGGAGACTCCTGATCGTTCGTGCAGGGGCGAGATTGTATCAGGGCCTCTGGCGTGCTCCGGGCTTTCCCGCGCCATTGCTATAGTTCCAGAGAAGGGTGCTATTCGGAACGAGAGGCGAGGACGTGTTCGATTACCACGTGCACAGCACATTTTCCGTGGACTGCGCTATCCCGATGGAGCAGTCCTGTGAAGCTGCTATCGCTGCTGACGTGACGGAGATCGCGATCACGGATCACGTCGATCATGTCCCGGCGGACCTCGGCTATGGCTTTTACCGCCCTGAGGATTACCTCCGAGAGCTTGACGAGGTGCGGGAGCGCTTCGCAGGCCGGCTGAAGGTCTTGCGGGGTGCCGAAGTCGACTACAACGACAGCACGGTCGACGACGTTGCCCGCTTCCTGGAACGCTACCGCGACGAGTACGACTTCATTATCGGCTCGGTGCATTACTTCAGTGACGGGGCAATGATTTTCCCGGACTACTTTGCCGGCAAGACGCTGGACGAGGTCTTCCTGCCCTATCTCGACCAGGTGGAGCGGGCCGTGGAGACCGGCTGGTTCGACTCCATCGGCCACCTCGATCTCCCGAAGCGATACGCGCCAAAGACGCATCGCGACTACGACCCGCTCCTGTTCAAGGAGCGGCTGGAACCGATCTTTGACCGCATGATCGCCAACGGGGTGGCCTTCGAGATCAACACGTCTGGCCTCCGGCAAACGCCGCGCACGAGCATGCCAAGCGGTCTTGTCGTGCGCTGGTACGCGGACCGTGGTGGAAAGCTGATCACGACGGGTTCGGATTCGCATGCGGCGCAGACGGTCGGTGCTGGAATCTCGCAGACGCTCGACATGTTGCGGCTTTGTGGGATCGACGACGTGGCATCGTTCCGGAAGCACGAGGCGAGGCTGGTTCCGATTTCCTCGCTGCAGATGCCCGCCTGAGCCTGTCTCACACGCCAACCATGGACACGCCATCTGATCGCGTGCCGCGCGGCCGGCCTTCCCACACCACACGGGGCGCACCTGCTCGACGCCGCCCTTCCCGGCAAGGTGGAGACGGCGGAAGAGCCATCTTCACCAACGCCCTCTGGCGTACCGCCCCCGCTTTTCTCGCCGGAGCACTCGCAGTCGCAGGTTCCATGCATCTCCTGCCGTCGCCCCCCATTGCCGCGCCACTGCGCATGATCGTCATCGTTACCGTCTTGCTCCTGGGCATTGGCGCGACGTTCCTGTTTGACCGAGTTTCGGCCCGGCCCTATTGGCAAGTGGTTCTGGCCGTGCTTCTGGTAGAAATGCCCGTAGTCGCGCTGCAATCCTCCGAGCTGCGAGCGCCATTCGTGGCGCTGGGACGCGGATCAGCCGGACCGCTCCTCTGGCTGACCATCGCCTGTCTGCTTGTACAAACTGGATTGTGGGTCTTTACGCTGCTCCAGCAACGTGATCCGGCCGAGAACGCCGCGCTACTCATGTTGCTGCCAGCGCTCATTGTTCCCGCCATGCTTGGTGCTGGTTCAGAGCTGGACGAGACTGCTTCTCTGGCAATGTTTGGAGCATCCGCCTTGCTTGCCGGGGTCACCTCACTTGTCGCGCTACTTGGACCCGCGGCGTGGCGTCCCCTCGTCGCGATCGCGGCGTTTGTCCTTGGGTTTGCGGCACTTTGGCTTACTGGACGCGGACCTGTCATCGGTCCTGAGGCCGGACTCATCAGCTTCTTCAGCATCACTCTGGTGCTGGTGGCGGCGCTGGGTTTGATGATGGCCGCCCCATTGGGCTCCGTGTTTGCGCGTCGCTTCTTGCAGACGGTCGAGGAAAAGTCAGGGACGACAACGCCGGCGAGCGTTCCCCAGAGGGGCGCTCGCCGGCGGAGTGATTCGTAGCTTGTGGCTACTCGCTTATGGCGTCAGTACGTCCGTTGCCATTCAGAGCCGGGAGGGTGGGATCGATCTCCTCCTCCTTTTTCTCCACAATGGTCATGGTCGCGACGCTTTCGTCCGGATCCAGCTTCATGAGCGTGACCCCCTGGGTTGTGCGGCCGATGGTGGGAATCTGGGCTACTGGCAGGCGGATCACCTTGCCCGACGTGCTCATCAGCATCAGGGCGTGGTCGTCGTTCACCATCCCGGCGCCAACGATCTGCCCCGTCTTGGGCGTGAGGCGCATGGCCAGCACACCCTTGCCGCCTCGGCCCTGCGCCGTGAAGTGTTTGCTTGCGGTTCGTTTGCCGAGGCCCTTTTCGGCCACGACCAGGAGGTCCAGGCCGTCGACAACGGCCTCCGAGGCGATGACGCGATCGCCCTTGTCCATGCGGATGCCAATGACACCGGCTGCCTGGCGTCCCATTGCCCGGACGTCGTCTTCCTTGAAGCGGATGGCCTGCCCGCCCTGGCTCACGAGAACGATGTCGTCTTCACCTGACGTCATGCGCACCCAGGCGAGTTCGTCTTCAGGATCGATGCCGATGGCGATCAACCCGCTGGAGCGTACTGAGCGGAACTGGGAGAGTTCCGTCCGCTTCACCCGGCCCAAACGAGTGGTAAAGAACAGATACAGCGCTGAGTCGTAGTCCTTGACCTTCATCAGGGTTGTGACCGTCTCATCTGGCTGCATGTTGACCAGATTGATGATCGGCATCCCCTTGGCCGTGCGGCCGGAATCAGGGAGTTCGTGAACCTTGAGCTGATAGACCTTGCCCCGGTTCGTGAAGACCAGCAGCCAATCATGGCTGTTGGCGGCGAGGATGTGCTGGACCGCGTCCTCGTCCCGCATCTTGACACCCGTCACCCCGCGGCCACCGCGATGCTGGGTGCGGAAGACGTCATCCGTGCTGCGCTTCACATAGCCACGGTTGGTGAGCGTGACGAGAACATCGACTTCCGGGATCAGGTCCTCTTCGGAGATGGCGCCAGAGATGTCCTGGATGCGTGTGCGGCGCTCGTCACCGTACTTGTCCTTGAGCATCTCCAGGTCAGCGCGTACCACGCCGAGGATGAGGCGTGCGTCTCCTAGCAGGGTCTCCAGGCGCACGATTTCGCCCAGGACTTCCTTCAGCTCATCCTCGATCTTCTTGCGCTCCAGGCCAGCCAGGCGCGCCAGGCGCATATCGAGAATCGCCGTGGCCTGGACCTCTGTCAGGGTGAACTTCTTCATGAGGTTCGTGCGCGCGGTTTCCGTCGTGCGCGACGCCCTGATCGTCGAGATCACCTCATCGATGTGATCGAGGGCGATCTTGATTCCCTCAAGGATGTGAGCACGCCTGCGGGCTCGCTCGAGCTCGAACTCCGTGCGCCGGGTAATGACTTCCTGACGATGGCTGACGTACTCCTGGAGGGCGCGTTTCAGCGTAAGGGTGCGTGGCTGCGTGCCGCGCTCTACGAGCGCCAGCATGTTCACGCCGAAGCTGGATTGCAGTTGCGTGTGCTTGAACAGGTTGTTCAGCACCTTGGTTGGCTGCGCGTCGCGCTTGAGCTCGATGATGGCGCGCATGCCGGTGCGGTCCGATTCATCGCGCAGGTCGCTGATGCCATCGAGCTTGCCTTCCCGCACCTGGTCCGCGATCCGCTCCAGCAGGACCGCCTTGTTGACCTGGTAGGGGAGTTCCGTGATGACGATCTGGTAGCGCCCGCCGCGGGCTGCTTCCTCGACGAAGGCCTTGGCGCGAACGACGATCCGGCCACGGCCCGTCGCGTAGGCTGCTTTGATGCCCTCACGCCCAAGGATGGTGCCGCCGGTCGGGAAGTCAGGACCAGTGACCGCTGTCATCAGGTCCTCAACGGTCGCCTCCGGGTTATCGATGAGCATGATGGCGGCGTCGCAGATCTCGTTGAGATTATGTGGGGGAATGTTGGTCGCCATGCCAACGGCGATGCCGGCACTGCCGTTCACGAGCAGGTTCGGCAACCGGCCTGGCATGACGCGCGGCTCTTGCGTCGATGCGTCGTAGTTCGGCATGAACTCGACAGTATTCTTGTCGAGATCAGCCAGGATTTCGTCAGAAATCGCGGTCAGACGTGCCTCGGTATAGCGCATGGAAGCTGCGCCATCGCCGTCAACGGACCCGAAGTTACCCTGGCCGTCGACCAGCGGATAGCGCAGGTTGAAATCCTGCGCCATGCGAACGAGGGTGTCATAGACCGAGGCATCACCGTGCGGGTGGTAGTTCTTGAGGACTTCGCCCACCACACCGGCGCTCTTGCGGTAGCGGGTATTGGAGCGCATGCCCATCTCGGCCATGGCGTAGAGCACACGGCGATGGACCGGCTTGAGGCCATCCCGAGCGTCCGGAAGAGCGCGCTGCACGATGACGCTCATGGCGTAGTCGAGATACGACTGGCGCATTTCGGTATCGAGACTGGCCAGCCGGACGTTTCCAATTTCCACGAACGAAATCCCCTGTCTCAATGCCGTGACGCAAGCAAATAATCTGACATAAGTTTACCACGAATCGCCACTTCCATCAGGGGAAAATGGCGTCCGTACGCGGAAAGATGGTTTTATCTGGGTAGAGAAACGGCCGGGAAGAAATCCTCCCCGGCCGCGACACTCGATATCCAGAACAACGCAATTCAGGGGCGATTGTTTTCCCCGAGAATCTTGTTTGCCTTGCGCTTCGGTGCATCGACCTGGTGCGAACCACCCTCACTGGCCACGGCGATATCTGATCCACCCAGGCTCGTTGTCATCCCCGCATCGGTTGGTTCCCAGGTCGGGGCCGGTAGCGAGACTTCGGGCGTAACGACCGGTGTGGCCGGGGCAATGAGCCCCGAATCCGGCACAGCCGACGCTGCGTCTACATCGCCCAGAGCCGGATCAGTGTCTGCGAGCGCGGGATCATCGAGCTGCGGCGTCTGATCCGTTATGGGTTGTGATGGATCGACCTGCGCTTCGGCATTCCGGGACAGCCAGGGGGCAATCGCACTGGCGGCGAACGCCATGCCAACTGCTCCGCTAACCGCGCTCAACAGCGTGCGCCGTGACGGGTGAGAGCGTGTCATTTACTCGGGCGCCGCGAGCGACTCATCGCCACCCGTGGACGCTCCAATCGAGGAACCGCCGCGAGACAGCACCCCAATGTCTGTGGTGTTTCCAACTTCGCCGCCGCTGATCGTGACCCCTGGCGCCATGATGACCGTGTTGCCACCGTCTACCCCGCTAATACCACCGCCAATGGTGACGACCGCGCCAAGGTTGTCCTGGGCCATGGCGGCCCCGGCCCCGGCCACTGCCAGCATGCCGCCGGCGACCATCGCAATTGCCGCGCGCCGCGCGATCTGCATCGTCATGGAGTTATCCCTTCCCTGGTACGACGTGAGCGCCGAAGCGCATTGTCGCGGTTGCAGCATCCGTACACCAACCCTCAGTCGTCCTGAAACGCGGACGAGCTAGGGCAGCGCCTGCAGGGGCTGGCCGCAATTCGGACAGAACTTCGAGCCCCCCGGAATCGCCGCCTGGCAATTCGAGCACTCGATGGTCCCTCCACTCTCAATACGCGCCGGCTGGTTCAGCGTTTCGCGGAAGGTCTGGGCCATGGCCTGGCCCAGACCAAGTCCTGCCCCAAGTTCCAGCCCGGATTGGGCGGCGCCGAGCGCCGGACTTCCCTCACCGGCGTTGCCGAGAGCCTTCGCCGTTTCGAACTGCAGGTATCGTTGCGGATCGCCGAGAATTGCCATGCCGGTACTCTCGTCGATTCGCTTCTGCACCTCATCCGGTGGTGTGATCGCAGACACCTGGAAGCTGGTCAGGTCAAGGCCCAGGCGTTGGAAGCTGTCCCCGAGGGCGTTGCGCATCGCCGCCGAGATGTCGCTGAGCTGCCCGGGTAGATCGAGCAGCGCAACCTTGACCGAACCGAGCATGTCGTTGAACTCGGTGACGATGACGCTACGCAGGTAGTCCTCGATCTGCGCCGTGGTGTATGCGCCGCGGGCTCCGACCACCTGCTGGATGAAGAGGCCAGGGTCCGCGACGCGCATCGCGTAGGTGCCGAAAGCTCGCAAGCGCACCATGCCAAATTCGGTATCGCGGAAGACCAGCGGTTGCGATGTCCCCCACTTGAGGTCATTGAACTCACGCGTCGAGACGAAGTAGACCTCAGCCGTGAAGGGCGTACGGCCGCCAAAGAACACGCCAGTCAGTCCACCAAGGATCGGCAGATTGTTTGTCGAGATGGTGTAGCGCCCGGGTCCGAAGATGTCGAGAGCCTTACCATCCCGGTAGAAAACAGCGGCCTGTCCCTCGCGCACGATGAGCTGAGAGCCCATGGTGAACTGGCCAGCGCCTTGCTCAGGGACCCGGGTGACAAGGTCGCCAGCCCGCTGATCCGGAAGTTCGATGACGTCAATCAGGGCCATGATGGGCTCCCTTGCCGGTCAGCTATGCGTCCAAGCCACCGCCGGCCGTCAGCTTCGGAGTCTCACCCCCAAGCGAGGCCTTCAGCGCGGTGAGTTCGTCCTCGACATCCGATTCCGCCTCGAGTTCGCGGAACTGGGCATCGAAGCTCTCGTCGCCCATTTCGAGCGAGGCCATGGCCTGCGCTTCCTGGCTGCGGATCTTCCGCTCCATGCGATCCAGTTCCGAAGAGGGATCGAGCGGCGTGACGACCACAATCGCGTCTGCAACCTGCTTGGTGGCATGCGCACGTCGCTGCCGTGCGACTAGCGAGTCTCGGGCTCCTTGCGTGGCCTGGTACTTGGCCTCAAGTTGCCGCAACTGATCCTTGAGCTTGGTTACCGCCTGCTTCTGGATATCGAGTTGCTGCTGGTAAATTGCGGAATTCTCGTCGTTGTCCCGCTTGCGGCGGAGAGCCTCACGAGCCAGATCATCCTTGCCGGCGCCCACAGCGCGCTCGGCCTTCTTGCCCCACTCGGACGCGAGCTTGCTCGTCTCCGCGACCTCCAGCTCCAGTTCCTTTTCCTGGGCGATCATCGCCGCCACCTGTGACCGCGCGGTGACAATACTGTCCTGCATTTCCCGGATGATCTGATCGATCATCTTCTCCGGGTCTTCTGCCTGGTCAATCATGTCATTGACATTGGCGCGAATAAGACGGGTCAGGCGATCCATGATTCCAGCCACGGGTATCCTCCTCTGTTTCTCGCTTCGTCGCTCAGTTCTGGACCGGGGCTTTCCGGTACACCTCGATGTCCATCGCTTCGACAGAATCACCTACATAGGACTGCCGTTCGCCGTCCCAGTCCAGTGCCACCCCGCCAACGCCCGAATCGGCGTCATTCCGAAGGAGAGCGTACCGGACGGCACGCAACTGCCCGGGAGACTCGCCGGTCACGATTTCGCCATCACCCGTACCCGCGCTGGCCTGGGCCAGGTTTGCGCCAGCAACGCCGAGCGCTTCGGCAGCGGGCTGCGCGGGGCGGACGCGCATGACCGGGCGGGACGGGTCCGCGTTGATCAGTAACCACTCTTCCGGATCGCGCGAAAGACGCGCCATCTCAAAAGAGTCCGGCCGGCCTTTCACCGCGATAACGGCGTCCACGGAGTAATCGGTTCCCAGGATAGACACGGCGTCGCCGGGACGAAGGGCCCCCAGGTCTGGAGCAGGCAAGGCCAGGGAGTCTGTTCCGAGTGCTGTGAGCGCGCTTTCGGCGCTCACGGAGCGGCCCGAATCAACCACATGTTGTCGCGTATCCAGCCGCAGGAGTTCCCGTTCTGTTTCCGCTGTGATCGCGGCTGCTGAAGCCGTCAATGCTTCCCCTGCCGTGGAGGCACGCTCAAGCGCGTCCACCTCGGCGCGGAGATTGACGACGCCCTGCATCAGGCTTTCGTCGAACAGCCGGAGTTGATCCAGGGCCACGCCATCGATGGGATTGTCGCTGAAGAGTCCGCCGTAGCCGGGCGTCTCCGCGCGGACGCGATTGATCATGTGCCGGATGCGCTGACTCACGTCCTCGACGGGGCCAACGTCACTGATGCGCCGAGCTTTGGCCAGGTCACGGCTGATCCGCTCCACCCGGGCCAATTCCGTCTCATAGGCCTGGGCGACGGCCTCACGTACGCGGCGGTCAGCGTCTCGCCGTTGCTCCTTCAGTCGGTAGCCACGGTAGCCGGGAATCTGGTCGAGCAGCGCCTGCGCCCGGCGCTGCAGTTCCTGTTCTGGGTCGTCGGTCACCTCTGACCTCCTGTCGATGAGATTGCCGGGTTCGCTGATTGCTGGGCGAGCTGTTTCGCGCCATCCGGTCCCAGGAAGATCTCCGCGCCGCAATAGGGGCACTTCACGAGACCCTTGCCCGCCAGTTCCAGAATGCCGCCACAGTTGGGGCAGTGCTGCTCTCCCTGTAGACGGGCGGCCTCGACGGACTGCAGGACGCCCTTGTTCCAATCAACGTAGCCGGTGAAGAGGCCCATCCCGACGAGGTCATAGAGATCACCTTCGATCTCCCCCCGGCTGAGCTTCAGTTCCTGCGCGATGTCAATGATGGAGATCTTGCCGCGCGTGCTGACCATGTCCAGCAGGCGCCTCTGGGCGCGCGCGCGGGCGGTTGCCTGCTCCTCGGCACGGCCTCGCGTCACGAAGAAGATGCCACCGCCCACAAGCGGCGCGACCACCACCAGGAAGAGAAACGCTGCACCAAAGAGTGCCCCCGAGCCGCGGAGGTTGCCTTCGCTCATGCCCGACAGGAGCCAGAGTCCAGACAACACGCCAATGATGACGCCAACGGCAATCAGGATCAGGCCGATGACTCTACCGGAAGCCGTCATGCAGTTGCCCGAGGTACGGTCAGATGCTCCATGGCGCCAAGTTTACGGCACACGGGGCAGAGTTGGGCTTATCCCTGCTTCAACACGTCTGGTAGATCGACCAGAGCGAACATGATGTCGCCCTTGCACGCCAGATCACCGTTAACTGTCGCGGTTCCGGCGCCCATACCCAATCCCCGCCGGATCTTCTGCACCTCGACTTCGATGCGCAGGGTGTCACCAGGCTTCACCTGCCTCTTGAAGCGGACGTTGTCGATCCCGGCGAAGAGGGCCAGCTTGTCCTTGTACTCATCCGCCGCGAGCACGGCCACTCCCCCGACCTGCGCCATCGCCTCGACGATCAGGACCCCCGGCATGACCGGGTAGGTCGGAAAGTGCCCCTGGAAAAAGGGCTCGTTAATGGTCACGTTCTTGATGCCAACCGCGCGTGTTGGTGGCTCAATCTCAATGATGCGGTCTACCAGCAGGAAGGGGTAGCGATGGGGAAGGATGCGCTGAATTTCCTCCGCTTCAATCACCCGACCGGTACCTTCAGTCATCAGCGCCTCTCCTGGCTCTTCCGGGTTGACCTATGCCGCCGCGGGCTCGCGATCCTCGGCGCCGAATCTGACCAACTGATCGCGAGCCGGGCCTACACCCACCTTGGTAATGGGCGCCCCGACCTGCTCCTGCAGGAACGCGATGTACTCCCGAGCCTGGCGAGGCAGGTCTTCGGGGGTGCGGGCGTTGATCGTGGAGGTGCGCCACCCCTCAACGGTCTCGTATACCGGCTGTACGCGGCTCAACTCCTCGATGCGAGCGGGTACGGTGTCGATGCGGCGGCCATCCAGCTCGTACGCGACGCAGACGCTGATCGACTCAAAGACATCGAACACGTCCAGGAGCGTCAACGCGATGTCAGAGACGCCGTTGAGTTGTGCGACGTAGCGTGCGGCAACCGCATCAAACCAGCCGGTGCGGCGAGGTCGGCCAGTCGTGGTGCCGTACTCATGGCCGCGCTCGCGGATCAAGTCACCCGTGGCATCAAGCAACTCAGCCGGAAGCGGGCCCGCGCCAACGCGCGTCGAGTACGCCTTGTAGACCCCGAGTACCTGGTCAACCCGGATCGGCGCGACGCCGGCTCCCTGGCATGCGCCGGCAGCCGTAGTGCTGGACGACGTCACGAACGGGTAAGTCCCGTAGTCGATGTCGAGCATGGCGCCCTGTGCGCACTCAACCAGGACGCGCTTGCCCGCGACCAGGGCCCCCGCAACCATTGGCTCAGTTGGCACGACGAACGGGCGAAGCCGCTCGCCCATATCTCCGAGGTCGCTGACCAACTCCTCGAGATCCAGTTCGTCTGATGCATAGACACTACTGAGCAGCCGATTCCAGCGGGGCAGCTCGCGGGTCAGGCGGTAGCGCAGCGTGTCCCGGTCCACCAGGTCGGCCATGCGCAGGCCACGCCGCGCGGCTTTGTCGCTGTACGCGGGCCCATTGCCGCGCAGGGTCGTCCCAATGGAGCCTTCAAGGCGGTCAGCCTCCTCCAGCCGGTCGAGGATCGGGTGGTAGGGGAGGACGACGTGAGCCCGCTCGGAAATCGCAAGGCGTGCGAGCGAAATTCCTCGCTCCTGGAGCTTGTCCATTTCGGAGAGGACCTGGCGCGGTTCGATAACGACGCCCGCGCCAACGACACACTGAGTGTCCGGGTTCAGGATGCCGGAGGGAATCAGGTGGAGCTTGAAGACACCAGCGTCTGTCTGGACGGTGTGTCCAGCATTTGCGCCGCCATTGGCGCGGACGACGATATCTGCTTCGGCCGCCAGTGCATCCGTGAGCTTGCCCTTGCCCTCGTCACCCCATTGGCCGCCCATGACGATGGTCGCGGGCATCTTGCTGGTCCTTTCTCTGGACGCACTCGCAGTCGCGCCGTTATCGCTCGCGCTGGCTGCGCAAATCCGTCAGTTCCCGTTGCAGCGCAATGATCTGCTCCCGCAGGTGAAGTACGGCCGCCGCGCCGGCAATATTTACGCCGAGGTCGTCAATCAGGCGTTGCGCGCGCAGGAGACGATCCAGGTCGGCCTCGGAATAGAGCCGGTCCCGGCCAGTCCGGGCTGGGTTGACTACCCCCCACTCCTCGTAGCGGAGAAGCGTTGTGCGGCCCAGGCCGGAACGTGCGGCTACCACGGACATGGCGTACTGGGGCTGGGTTCCCGGCTCGTCGTCGTCTGTCAGCCAGTCAGTCAACGAGACGTGAATGACGTCAGTTGAGCGCTGGGAAGTCATCGGGTCTTCTCCCCTGCGCGCAGGCCCCGCAATTCTTCGTAGAGGGCTCGCTCGCGGTCCGAGAGTTGTGTTGGGACTACGACGCGAGCGCGGGCGGTGAGATCGCCTCGCTCCCCTGGCTTGCCCTTCAGCTTCGGCATGCCCTGGCCTCGCAGCCGGAAGCTGCGACCATTCTGTGTCTCGGCGGGTACGGTGAGCGCAACGCGTCCGGTCGGGGTGTTGACTTCTACCTCTCCACCCAGTACGGCAGTTGTCACCGGGACATCCACTTCGGTCTTCAGGTTGTCGCCATCGCGCTCGAAACGCGGATCAGGCCGAACCGTGATCACCAGGTTGACGTCACCGGCCTCGCCGCCGCCGATGCCTGGTCCGCCTTGACCGGCCATGCGCACGCGCTTGCCCGAGGCGATGCCAGCCGGGATCGAGACCTCAAGCGTTTTCGCGCGGCGCACAGTGCCAGTTCCATCGCAGGTGGGACAGATCTGGCCGCGCACCTCGCCGATTCCGTGGCAGGTCGGGCACTCCTCGTTGACCTGGAGCTGGATTTGCCGCGTTGTGCCGCGGAAGGACTCATCGAAGGAAATCTCGACTGGCACCTCGGCGTCCTCACCCCGGCGGGCACGGGCAGTGCGGGGCTGGGTCCGTGTTCCGAAGCCGCCACCAAAGTCAAACCCACCGAACCGTGAGCCGCCGCGCGAGCCGAACAGGGTTTCGAAGAAGTCAGAGTGCGAGGTGTCGCTTTCCTCACTCCCGTAAAACGTGTACTCGGAGCCGCTGCCGCCCTGGCTCGTATACCAGCGGCTGAAATCGTTGGGATCGAAGGTCGTCGACCGTCCGCCGCGTCCACCAGCATTCGGTGGCGCGAAGTTTTCATCACCGGTGTAGCCGGCGTCGCGATACCGCTGCCAGTCCTCGCCGAACTTGTCGTACATCTTGCGCTTGTCGGCATCGGTGAGGACCTCGTGCGCTTCGTTGACCTCCTTGAAGCGATCCTCAGCCGAGGAGTCTCCCGGATTGAGATCCGGGTGGTACTGCCGGGCCAGCTTCCGATAAGCCGTGCGGATTTCTTTTTCGGTGGCGGTACGTGGCACACCGAGAATCTGGTAGTAGTCCTTGACTTGAACGCTGGACATGTTTGTCCCCCGGCAAGTTGGCCGGCGTACTCACGAATCTGGCGGACACGGGGATACCCGGATCATGCACTGCTACGACGTGATCCGCGCACCTTGCTCACTAGAAGAATAGCGGAAACCAGGAACATGGCGAGAATCAGGATCACCAGGAGTGGCAGAAAGATGGCGACCAGCGACGTTACGACCGCGATTCCATCTTCCGCCATGCTCACGAATGGGTTGAGGATGCCGCCGGTGCCGACCGTGAATGCCGGGCGGGAGGTCACCTTCACCGCATTAACCGACCCCGCCAGCAAGAGTCCGATGAGCACCATAATGGCGGGACTGACCGAAACAACGCCGCTCGTGGAAGCGAGGGCTGCGATCACTCCGGCGGCCGGGCGCACGAACGACTGAATGAGGTCGTTGATGTGGTCGATGCCAGGCACCTTATCGACGGTGATTTCAATGGTGAGCAGAAGGACGAGGAGGGCGATGCCCACGTTGGACGAAATCGCGTCATAGGGTCCGTGGAGGGTCACGCGGTTGGTGGCGCGGTCTGCGAGGGCCAGGACGAGGAGCGGGATGTACGCATTGAGCCCCGCTGGCGCCGCAAGCCCGGCGCCCATCAGGATCGCGGTTTCCACCCTACTGCTCCTATATCCGTTGCCGCTGAGAAGAACTTGGGCTTTTCACTCAGCCTGGCAGTGTATCACTTGCTGTGAAGAGGAGAGGCATGAGGTCATGGCTTCGGGCAAAAAAACACCGCGTCACCTGAATTCAGGTGACGCGGTGTCTGATGATGTCGACCTACATGGAACGGAGTACAGTCACCAGCCGACCCTGCACGGCGACATTCTCGGCTGGCGTGAAGATCGGCTCCATGGTGGAGTTTGCGGGCTGGAGGCGGACACGATCTCCCTCAAGATAGAACTTCTTGAGGGTGGTCTCTCGCTGATCCTTCAGCCAGACCGCGACGGTCTCGCCGTTCTCGCAGGTCTCCTGGCGCTTGAGCACCACCACATCGCCGTCGTCGATGAGGGCGTCGATCATCGACTGCCCCTTGACGCGAAGCGCGAAGAGACCCTGGCCGGAGCCGCGCACCATGTCCGATCCGACCTCGACGATCTCGACCGCATCCGAGCCTTCAAGATCACCCGGGACCGGGATCGGAAGACCAGCGGCGATGCTGCCAATGATGGGAATGGAAACAACATTCCGCCGCGCGGGGCCGCGATTCACGAGTTCAATTCCCCGTGAGATCTTGCTGTTCCGGCGAATGACTCCCCGTGCTTCCAGCGCTTTCAGATTGTAATCAACGACGCTGGTCGAGGAGATGCCGAGCTCATTCTGGATATCCCGGATCGTGGGTGGGTAGTCGTTCTCTTCGAGAAACGTCTCAATGAAGTGAAGGATGGCCTGTTGCTTGCGGGACAGGTCTTTCATGGTCCGCTCCTGACTCGATCTGTGTGCAGCGGCCGTGTACGGGTGCCAGAGCGGCGCTGCAATCGCCCCAGAGGAAGGGCGAGCCGTATTGCTAGGGATCATACGTGCGAACACATGTTCGTGTCAATAACAGAGAAGTGCTGCAAGTCCTGACCTTCGCAGTAAACTCGGCACAACGACAGATACCATTATTGGGGCAAACCCTGGCATGCATGAACACGTCCTGGCCAAACTGGAGTTTCCTGAGATCCTGCGACGTCTCGCCGAGCAGTGTCGCTTCAACGTAGCGGCGGAACGGGCGCTCGAACTGGGTCCAAGCGGTGAACGATCCACGGTGATTTATCTCCTGGAAGTTACCGCAGAAGCGGTCGACCTCCTGACCAGTTTTCCGGACATCACGATCGGCGGAGCACGCGATGTTCGTGCGCTGACAGAACGCGCCGCCAAGGGCAGCCGTCTGCAGCCGTTGGACCTCCTTCAGGTGCTGGATATGCTCGCGGCAGCACGAACGCTCCGCCGCGCCTTCCTGCGCCTCCCGGATGTCGATACGCGGTTCCCTCACCTGTCCGGGTTCGCTGAGCACTTGATCGAGATTCCCAACCTGGAGGCCGACATCGGCCGGGCCATCGGCCCTCGTGGCGACGTGCTCGACACCGCCAGCCCTGATCTGGGTCGCATTCGGCGCGAGGTGCGCGTCGCGCAAAGCCGGCTGACTGAGCGGCTGAACTCCCTGGTCAATGGTGGCAAGTACGCGACGGCTCTGCAGGACAGCATTGTCACCATGCGCGACGGGCGCTACGTGGTGCCGGTTCGCTCCGATGCACGGGGCCAGGTACCCGGTGTCGTGCATGACACGTCGGCCAGCGGCCAGACGCTGTTCGTCGAACCGCTCGAGATCGTTGAACTCAACAACAAGTGGCGTGAGCGGCAGATCGAAGAGCAACACGAGATCAACCGCATCCTGGACCAGCTGAGCGGCAAGACGGGGGACCACTCCGACGCGCTGAATAGCTCGGTCGAGGCCGCAGCGGCGTTCGATCTCGCAATGGCCAAGGCACGACTCGCGTTTGCGATGCGCGCCAATCGCCCTCAGGTGTGGCACGGAGGCGAGGGGAACCTGGACGGGCATCGGACTCAGCGCATTTCGCTGCGGCGAGCGCGACACCCTCTGCTGGACTCGTCTTCGGTCGTGCCCATTGATGTTGACCTCGGCGAGAGCTTCCGCGTACTGCTTATCACTGGCCCGAACACCGGTGGCAAGACTGTGGCCCTCAAGACAATAGGCCTGCTCACGCTCATGGCACAAACCGGGCTCTTCATTCCGGCTGACGACACATCGGTTGTGTCCGTGTTTCCGGCAGTCTTCGTCGATATCGGTGATGAGCAGAGCATCGCCCAGAGCCTGTCGACCTTTTCCGGGCACATCCGAACGGTGATCGGCATGCTGCGTGAGGTTGGGCGTGACGACCTCGTGCTGCTGGACGAACTTGGTGCCGGGACAGACCCACAAGAGGGATCTGCGTTAGCGCGGGCAATCGTGGCGCGGCTGCTGGAGTCTGGTCCGCTGGTGGTAGCAACCACGCATTACCCGGAGGTAAAGGCGTATGCCTTTGCAACACCAGGTGTGGAGAACGCGAGCGTCGAGTTCGACGTAGCGACCCTCGCGCCGACCTACCGGCTCATGATCGGCGTCCCGGGACGCTCGAACGCGATCGCCATTGCTGGCCGGCTGGGCATGCCCCGGGAGATCCTGGACCAGGCGCAGGGAATGCTTGATCCGGATGAGCTGCGTGTGGATGCCCTCCTGCAGGACATCCGGCGCCGCCGTGAGGACGCCGAGGCAGCGCTGGAGCGGGCTCGGGAGCGCGACGCTGCCGCAAAACGACTCCGCGAGGAGGCCCGACGCGAACTCCGCGATGCGGAACAGGTGCGGCGGTCCGCTCGCGACGAGGCGCTGTCGGAGGCTGAAGCAGAACTAGCTGAGGCCCGCGAGACGATGAAGCGGTTGCAGCGGGACCGGGACGCGCTGCACCTCTCCCGCGAGCACCTCGAGGAGCGAAGGCGGGAGGTCGATCGGGCCTCGGACGACCTCCGCACATTCAGGCGTGAACGACCCGCCGCGCCGCCTCCGCTCCAGGGGAAGAAGCCGATCACCGCCGGGGACCGGGTCAACATCTTGTCGCTCGGCCAGGAAGGCGTCGTTCTCTCTGTTGATGCCAATTCTGCTGATGTGCAACTGGGATCGTTGAAGATGCGGCAACCGCTTGCAGCGCTCGAGCGCATCGGACGGGCGCGGTCAGAGCCGGAGGGAAGGCAGGTGGTGATAGCCGCTGCTCCCCCGGCCACGGTCGACCTGGAACTTGATCTGCGCGGCTATCGTGCGGCGGAGATTGAGGCGATGCTTGACCGGTACCTGGAGGACGCCTACCGCGCTGGCATGCCGTTCGTGCGCATCATTCACGGCAAGGGGACTGGAGCGCTCCGGAAGGTCGTCCGGGACTTCCTGGCCGCGCACCCGGCAGTGGCCAAATATGAGTCGGCGCCCGCGAACCAGGGCGGCGACGGAGCTACGGTGGCCTTGATGCGAGCCGTCTAACCGGCCCAGGCTCGCTTGAACCAGCCCTGTAGATGTGTCATCCTAGTAAAATAACCGGATTTGTGGGGATGTACGTGCACCCTTGCCCGTTCGTCCTGGAGTGTATCGGCGCTGGGATACTGGTGCGCTCAAGCAATCCCACTCATGAGGAGGCTCGTCTTTGTCGGCAACCACGTCACGCGCGACCCTGATTTCACCCTACGGCGGGGAACTCGTCGATCTGCTGGTCTCGAAAGAGGACCTGGCGGACGCTCGAGCGTATGCTAGCACTCTGCCGTCGCTCCAGATTTCGCCCCGGGCCGTGTGCGACCTGGAAATGCTGGCCACCGGCGCTTTCTCCCCTCTCAGGCAGTTCATGGGAGAGGCGGATTTCCGTGGCGTCGTCTCGGATATGCGCCTGGCTGACGGGACCCTTTTCCCGATTCCAGTGACGCTGCCGGTTCCGGCAGACGCTGGCCTGTCGGTCGGGACCGACATTGCCCTGCGTGACTCCATGAATGATCTCCTTGCGATCATGACGATCGAGGAGCTCTATCCCTGGGACCCGGCCATCTTCGCGCAGCACGTCCTCGGCACCCAGGACAGCAAGCATCCCCTGATCAATGAGATGAGCCGCTGGGGGCGCCTGAATGCCGCTGGCAAGCTCCGGGTGCTGCAGGTACCCCGTCACTACGACTTCCAGGATCTGCGACGCACCCCCGCTGAGACGCGGGAAGTCCTGGCGGAGCGAGGCCGGCAGAATGTGGTGGCCTTCCAGACGCGCAATCCGCTTCACCGCGCGCACGAAGAACTGACCAAGCGCGCCACGGAAGCTGTCGACGGTGTCCTGCTGCTCCACCCGGTGGTGGGTATGACCAAGCCAGGTGATGTCGACCACTTTACGCGCGTGCGCAGCTACAAGGCACTGGCCCAGAACCACTATGAACCGGACCGCATCGTGCTTTCGCTGCTGCCGCTGGCGATGCGCATGGCGGGGCCGCGCGAGGCGGTGTGGCACGCCATCATCCGCCGCAACCATGGCGTGAACCATTTCATCGTCGGGCGGGACCACGCCGGCCCTGGCGCGGATTCGACGGGCAAGCCCTTTTACGGTCCGTACGATGCCCAGGAGTTGGTGAGGCAGCACGAGGACGAGATTGGCGTCAAGATGGTGCCGTTCTCGGAACTGGTCTATCTCCCGGACGAAGATCGGTACGAAGAGACCACCAAGCTTCCGGACGGTGCAAAAACCGCGAACATCTCTGGCACGCAGGTCCGCGAGGAGTACCTGGGCAAGGGACAACTGCTGCCAGCGTGGTTTACGCGTCCTGAAACGGCTGAGATCCTGGCAGAGGCTTACCCACCACGGCACCGCCAGGGGCTCTGCATCTGGCTCACGGGCCTGAGTGGCTCTGGCAAGTCGACGACCGCCGCGGTGCTGAGCGTGCTCCTGCTGGAGGCTGGCCGGCAGGTGACCGAGCTCGATGGGGATGTTGTGCGGACGCATCTCTCGAAGGGACTCGGCTTCTCCCGCGAGGACCGCGACACCAACATCCTGCGCATCGGCTTCGTTGCCAGCGAGATTGCCCGCCATGGTGGAACAGTGATGTGTGCGGCGGTGTCCCCCTACCGAGACGCCCGCGACGCGGTCCGCGCGATGATGGACGAGGATCAGTTCATCGAGGTCTACGTCGATACTCCGCTCTCGGTTTGTGAGGAGCGGGATGTAAAGGGCATGTACGCCAAGGCCCGGCGTGGCGAGATCAAGGAATTCACCGGTATCAGCGACCCCTACGAGGCGCCGCTGAACCCGGAGATTACGTTGGACACTGTCGGGTACACCCCTGAGGAGAACGCTCGACGCATCATGCGTGAGCTTGCGCGGCGGGGTTTCGTCAAGTGGGACGAAAACGCCCAGGCGTAAGACCACCCCAGCAATCTGAAACTCGGCGGGGCCGTCCAGAACGACGGCCCCGCTTCGCGTTTTCCCCAGCGAGGTGCCGATAGCCTCGTCGGAATGTCTCATGCTACGTGTATTGAGAGATCAGATGAACTCTCTGCGTACGCACCGGCTCCGACACGGCGTTGGCAGTAGGACCTAACCGGCTGCCACCGCGAGTTCAGCGTTTCGGGGAGGTTTGGCGGTTGATTTCTCGATTGCCTGAAGCACGATTTCCAGCGCGTCCCGCCATGGCATCGTCAGGTCCAGCAACCGAATGCGGACTGAGTGCTTTGTCAGCTTTACCGCGTGACCCAGCTTCGAGTTCAGCGTGCGTTCCATGCCCTCGGTATCGACCGGCCGAATGACGATTTCTCTCTCTCGCTCGATGATCGACTCAATGCCGAGCGCTTCAACCCTGATGCGCAGGGCGATGAGGGCCAGCAAGTGTTCTACCTCGTCCGGAATCTCGCCGAAGCGGTCCTCGAGTTCGTCACGCACGTCGTCCAGCGCTTCAAGCGTACTAATCGCTGAGATACGACGGTAGGTGGCAAGGCGGAGCTCGGTGTCGAGGATGTAGTCCTGCGGGATGAGCGCCGTGATCGGCAGATCCAGGATGACCGGCCCATGTTCCTCGAACGGCTTGCCGGACCGGATCTCCTCGACCGCCTGAGCGAGGAGACGCACGTAGAGTTCGTATCCCACGGCGGCGATATGCCCGCTTTGCTCCGCCCCGAGAATGTTGCCGGCGCCGCGGATCTCCATGTCGCGCATGGCCAGTTGCATGCCTGAACCTAGTTCGGTCGCCTCCTGGATCGCGACCAACCGCTCCTGCGCCTCTTCGGAGAGTGCCTTGTTCGGACTGTACAGGAGGTAGGCGTAGGCCCGGTTGCTGGAGCGGCCGACACGCCCACGGAGTTGGTAAAGCTGTGTCAGGCCAAGGGTGTCGGCATTGTCGATGATGATGGTGTTGACATTCGGAATATCGACGCCCGACTCGATAATGGTTGTCGACAGCAGAACGTCGGATTCTCTCCGCATGAAGCCCAGAATGATCTCTTCCAGGACCTCCTCGTCCATCTGCCCGTGACCCACGGCAAAGCGCGCCTCGGGAACAAGTTCCTTGAGGCGGGCGGCGAGTCGCTCGATGCCACGCACGCGATTGTGGACAAAGTAGACCTGTCCGCCGCGATCTAGCTCACGCAGGATCACCTCGCGGATCAACTGGTCATCAGACGGCGTCACGAAGGTGCGAATCGGCAAACGAGATTGCGGCGCGGTGTCGATGATGCTGATATCTCGAATGCCCGCGAGCGCCATGTGCAATGTGCGGGGGATGGGCGTTGCACTCATCGAAATCACGTCGACATCCGTCCGCAGTTTCTTCAGGAACTCCTTCTGGCGCACCCCAAATCGCTGCTCTTCATCGATAACCACGAGGCCCAGGTCCTTGAACTTCACATCGTTCTGGACGAGGCGATGCGTGCCGATGACGATGTCCACCGCCCCTGTCTGGAGATCCTTGATGATGTCGCGCTGCTGGTGCTTGTTGCGGAGGCGGGAAAGCATTTCCACACGGATCGGGAATGCGGCGAGGCGCTGGCTGAACGTGGTGAAATGCTGTAGCGCGAGAACGGTCGTGGGAACCAGGATGGCCACCTGGCGGCCATCATTCACCGCCTTGAAGGCGGCCCGGAGCGCGACTTCGGTCTTGCCGAACCCGACATCACCGACGATCAGGCGATCCATCGGGGAGGATGATTCCATGCTCGCGCGTACCGCATTGATTGCCGCGAGTTGGTCGCGCGTTTCGGTATAGGGGAACGATTCGGCGAGCCGCTCATCCCAGACGGTATCAGGACCAAATGGGCGGCCTTCAGAGGCCTCGCGACTGGCGTAGAGCTGCACCAGTTCCAGCGCCATCTCGCGCACGGCGCGCCGTACGCGGCGGCGTGTCTGCTGCCACTCACCAGATCCCAGGCGGGTGAGCGTAGGATCAAGGCCGCCGCCAGAGTAGCGCGCGATGCGATCGGTCTGGTCTACCGGAACGTAGAGGCGATCACCTTTGGCGTACTCGATGAGCAGGTACTCGCGCTCGACCCCGGCGGTATCCATGCGCACGAGGCCCGTGAAACGGCCCACGCCGTAGTCCACGTGCACGACATGGTCACCGGGGGTCAGCGATGACGAGAGCGGAGCCGACTCCGCATGACGACGGTGATGTGCGCGGCGCGTTGTCTTGCTGAAGCCAAAGAGTTCGTAGTCGGCAAGGATCATGAGCTTGATCGAAGGCGCCTGCCAGCCTGCCGCCTGATCAGATGCCCGAATCTCCAGTGTGCCGGGTGGCAGCACCGGCACCGTGGAATGGGGATCCCGACGGCGGTCCTTGCGTGGAAAGATGTCGGCGTCCTCGAAGAGCTCGGTCAGCCGCTCGACCTGGTCAGTGGCAATGGACACGCTCCAGCCATTTGCGAGCAAGTCCTGGACAGCGCTTACGGCATCGCACATGCGGCCAGCGAAGTGGGGTGACTCGGTCACGTCCAGCTCGTGCACTTCCGAGACTGGCGCGAACGTGGTGTCCCCGAAGCTGAGCGCGCGACGCTCTGCCAGCTTGTTCCGCAGATCAGCCCACGGCGTGATGGGGCTGCGTAACCCGGCGGGCAGTTCGCCGTTCGCGATGAAGGCCGCCCGCAGTTCGTCTGCCTTCTGTTCAAGCTGCTGGGCAACCAGGTCAACCGAGGCCGGCTCATCAATGATCACCAGGCTCTCAGCCGGGAAGTGGTCCAGCAAGGTCGCATGCTCGCCTCCCAGGTAGGGAGCAAAGAGATCGAGCGACGGAGGGGTCTTGCCATTGCCCATCAGCTCGAGCGTGCGCCGCCACTCTGCAGCTACCTCAGGGCGCAGGGTGCCAAAATCGAGCTTCGCCAGAGCGTCGCGAGCTGTCCCAAGTTGCGTGATATCCACTTCGGCTGGTGGCAGGAGCCGTAATTCTTTCAACCGGTCCCGCGAGCGCTGTGACGTTGGATCGAAGGAGCGGATCGACTCGACGTCATCTCCGAAGAAGTCAATGCGTACCGGAAGATCTGCGTCTGCCGGGTAGACATCGACGATGCTTCCGCGTCGCGCCACCTGACCCGGCTCATGGACCAGTGGCACCAGCTCGAAGCCGTGCTCCAGGCACCAGGAGATCAACTCCGGCTGTTGCAGGCGATCACCAAGCCGAATGATGCGCGTGGCGCGCTGGAAATCCAGCGGCGGCATGAGTTCCTGCATGAGGCCCTGCGGCGGAGAAACCACGGTGACTGGACGTGCCGGATGGGTCATAAGCCGGCCCAGGATCGTCGCCCGCTCGACCGAGGTCTGCAGATCAAACGGCAACTGCTCATAGGGAAGAGCGTCCGGAGCGGGCCAGAGCAGAACATCGTGCCCAGGCAGGTGCTCGGCCAGGCTCGAAGCCAGTCGCTCCGCGCGGTCAGCGCGCGAGGCAACGAGAAGCGTGGGGCTTCCCTCCTGCGACATGGCCGCGGCTGCCACGACGGTGCGCGCTGCCGGGGGCAGATGCAGGATATCGACCGGCCGGCTGCGCACTGCAGCAAGCGCGGCCGCGACAGTAGGATCTCCGGCGAGTTGGGATGCCAGGTGCGAAAGCGTCATTGGGCTCCGGGGTGGAAGAAGACCGCTCTGGCCCGGGCTGGATGTTGCCGGGCGGGCGGCCAAGACTACCACGGCTCCCCGTATCCACTCGGACCGCATTTCGCATAGGATTGCGCGACGCGAATCGCTGCACCATATGAGGTCCTGCCGTGAGCCTGACGCGCATTGGATTGGCAATCGTCGCGATTTTGGCAGCAGTGATTGTGGTCTTTGCGGCTGCCCGCGCCATCGACGAGCGAACCGCGCCTCCCATCGTTATCGACAACACACTGGTTCAGCCGGGAATCGTTGTGGATTTGCGTGGCGAGGTGGCGAACCCGGGCGTTTATGAACTCCCGGCCAGCTCACGCCTTGATGACGTCATCGTCGCCGCCGGGGGGCTGACAGAAGAGGCAGACCTGACCCAGCTCAATCTTGCCTCGCGACTGCAAGACGGCTCCATCGTCACGGTTCCCAGTTTTGCCGCACTGGCTGCGACGAGTTCTTCTGAGGCCGGGGAGCCAACCGGCAGTCCAGCCGGAAGCGGGCAAGGCTCGCTGATCAATCTCAATACGGCGAGTGCTGTCGAACTCGAATCCCTGCCGGGCGTTGGTGAGGTCACGGCAGGTCGCATCATCGATTACCGGGAGGCCAATGGCTCCTTCCGGTCCGTCGACGACCTGGTCCATGTTCAGGGTCTCAGCATGAACACGGTCAATGCTTTGCGCGAGTTTGTCACAACAGGGCCATGATGGGAATTGCCGCTGGCTTCGGTGTCCTGGCGGGGGTGGCGTTCGGCATATGGGGTGCGCTGGCCTTCCTGGCCGCCGCCATTGCCATATGCGCGCTCTCGCGGAAAGTCCCGTCGGGCGCAGCAATCGCCTCGGTTGCGTTGCTCACCGTGCTGGCTGTGTGGCGGCACGACGATGCAGGTGCGACCGTGGACCGGATTCCGGACAAGCCGCCAGATCTGACCTCGCTCGTCGTGACGTCCAACCCCGATCTTGGCGGCGCGTATCAGCAGTTTGTGGCGGCGCAAGTCAACGACCATGCCATCCGTATCTGCATCGCGGCACGCTCACTGCCCATCGTCAGGATCGGGGATCACCTGTCTGTCAGCGGCACGGCGAGGCGACCGGAGGACGAGCCGTTGCGGATACAGCGGTTTCTTGCATCGCGCGGGTGTGTGGCATCGCTCTTCGCGGAATCCGTTCGCATCACCGGGTCTCAAGAGGCAAGCGAGTGGAGCTTTGGACGCGTGCGCGCAGCAATCAGCGAGAGCTTGCGAGGCAGTGCGCCCGGCGATGTAGGGGCACTGCTTGCCGGGCTGGTGGTTGGAGACGACTCCGCGCTTTCTGGAGAACGCGAAGATGCCTTTACCAACGCCGGCACAACCCACCTGACGGCCGTGAGTGGATCAAATCTCGCCCTGATCGCTGGCATGCTGGTCGCTTTGGGACGGGCATCGGTCGGACAGCATCGGCTCGGCTGGCAGATTGTGACAATCATCGGAGTGTGGGGGTTCGCGCTCGTCACCGGCGCCGAGGCACCAGCCGTACGCGCCGCAATCGTGGCGACCGTCGCCTTGCTGGCCATTCGCTTTGGCCGTCAGGCCGACTTCCCGACGCTCATCCTGCTTGCCGCGGGCGCTATGGCCCTACTTGATCCGGGTCAGGTCAACCGGCTCGGGTTTCAATTGTCGGTTGCGGCATCTCTCGGCCTGGCCCTGGCCATGCCGGCCTTTTCCGAGCGCGGCGGCCGGGGACTTGTGTCCGTCGTCATCGCAGCAACGGCGGTGGCGCAAATTGCCACGTTTCCCCTTCTGCTAGCGGTGTTCGGCACCGTGACATCGCTCAGCATTCCGGCAAATGCATTAGTCGCCCCACTCGCGGCATTGGCGATGCCGCTGGCGGGCCTGGCAGGGGTGGTGGGCATCGGGAACTCGTATCTTGGCGAGCTTGCCGTGGCTCCGGCCTCGCTCGCGGCGGAGATGATGATTGCCGTCGTCGACCGCCTTGGGTCGACTGGCACATCAATCGTGGTTGGGATTCCGCCAATGCAGAGTTCGTTCGTGTTGGCGGCCACCTGCGCCGCGCTCGTCTGGATTCTGGCAGTGATTCGAGGCGAGTAGGCGACGAAGAAAACGGCCCGGACCTCCTCAGGTCCGGGCCGTCCTGGGACGGCTGTTTGGCTATCGGCGGCGGCGCTGCCGGTTGTCCGACGGGAAGACCCAGCGAACACCCTTGGAGCTGACCTTGGCTACCCGGAAGAAGAGCCAGCCCGCGAGGAAGTAGGTCATCAGGTCACCAATGAGCGGTGCCTGCCCCAGCGAGTCTCGGGAAAGGTTGGCCGGCATCGTGAAGTAACCGGCGCGGCCAAAACCCCAGAGCATCAAGATGATCGCCAATACAATGGCGACGAATGTCTGACGGCGACGGCGCATCTGCGCATAGTCATTCCCACCAAAATAGTTGAGCTTTGCCAGGCGAGAGGGAGGCTTGGCCTCAACCAGGACCTTTTTCTGCGCACCCTCGGTCCCGCTGGTATCCGTCGCGACCACCACTTCCTCGACCGGGATGCCAACGGCGTCGGCGAAATGCTGCCGCAAGATGTCGCGCTCAGCGGAGAGCCGGCCGATGACCCGATGCGCGGCATTGAGTTGCTGTGTCGTCATGCTGAGCTGCCGCACGAGGAGCAGGTTCTCCTCGCTGGACGCCGCGGTGTTCTTGCGGCGGGCCTTCTCAGCGGTGTTCGCCCGGCGCCGACTGGCCTGGCTCGGCTCGATCCCGGCCGCGACGGCGTCATTCTCAACCACGTCCGCAGTGAGTGGTTGGGGCTGATCGGTGTCCTCCGCAACTTCGGACTCTTCCGCATCGGTGGACCCACGTGCAGCGTTCCGGGCCTGCTTTTCAGCACGGACGCTGGAATCCGTGTGCTGACGAGTCTCACGAGACATCCGCCGCATTTCCGCAGTGATCAGCTTCTGGGTTGGCGCAACCTCTGGAGGGGCAGAGGCTTCTGCTGGAGCGACGGCAGGAATGGTGCTCTCCGGAGCAGGCTCTCCACTTGGATCGACCAGGCGGAGATTCCTGCGGCGAGCCCGCTTTTCGCGACGAGCCTCCTGAGCCGCAATCAAATCCGCCGCGGATGGGACGCCATGGAGCGGCGTCTCTTCAGCCGCCGGTGAAAGGTCTGCAGCGTGAGAAAGCTCACTTTCACTGCGTATTGGGTCAGACAGCCTCGTTTCCTTTCGTCTCAATCCCCGTTATCCATTGACTTCTATAGTAGTCCACTGTTTAAACGTTGTCCAGTGGGTTTCTGAGGAAATTCATGAGCATGAACGGAGAGGTTGTAGCATTAGTCATGAAACGTACGGTCCAAACGAAGGTTGTTTGGGAAAATGGCCTATTCGGTGGTTCCCTGATTCCTTGTCGGGAGACCCAGCTTTTACACCACAGCAGGGTCTGACCCGTTGACGCTACGTCGTCACATCCTTATCATTCGTCCGTCGGGGCCCCCATAGTCTAGCGGCCCAGGACGTCACCCTTTCAAGGTGAAGATCGCGGGTTCGAATCCCGCTGGGGGTACCTTTCTGACGTCAGCATGCGGCCGGAACCATTGACAGGGGATGGTAACGGTGGTAGCGTGCGATTTAACCGAAAGGGGACGCGGCACGCCTTGGCGAGTCGCAGAGGGGCGGTCGTGATCGACCTGCGAAAGGGGTAATGAGTGGGTCTTATCAGGGATTTTTTCGGTGAAGATGAGAGCGTGACAGATGTAGCCAGCTCCGGTAACGGTGGCGTGGCGACTTCGAGCGCTAACGGTGGTGCGGTTTCGCTGGGTGATGTCAACAGCGGCGGCAACGCCGGCAACGCCATCGGCGTTGGCGACACGGTCGGCACCGTGGGTGTGGATGGCGGCGTCGTGGCAAACTCCACGGACCTTTCCGTCTCCGCTAACGGCGGCACTTCCATCTCAGATGCGAGCGGCGGCAGCTACAACCTGGCCTTCGTCAGCTAGTCAGCTCGCACTTACAACTTTGCGTCCCTTTGGGAAGGGTTAAGTTCGGGGAGGGTTTTGAAATGCAGTGGACTGATACCGCGAGTGCTGGTAACGGTGGCGTTGCCACAGCCGCTGGTAACGGTGGGGCCGTTTCTGCCGGCAACATCAACAGTGGTGGCAACGTTGGCAGCGCGATCGCTGTTGGTGACACCTATGGTCCGGATCCGGACGTGTATGGTGGCGACAGCCTCAACTCGACTGCCCTGGGCGTTGCGGTTGACGGCGGCACCGGCATCGCTGATGCCACCGGCGGCAACAACAACCTCGCCTTCGTGAGCTAGTCTCGCCAAAAGGCAGCTTTCAGGGGCAGGCGTGATTCACGCCTGCCCCTGAGTGTTTCTCACGATAATGTGTTTCCATCATTCGTTTACCTGTGTGATAGATGTGCACCAGTCTCACTGTTCCCCTGGTTTGCCATACGCATGAATCCTTTTGCACGTCCTGATTTCCCCACACTTAACGTGGTGTCCCGCTGCCCTGTGGTCGTTACTAAGAATGACCACCAGTCACCGAAACGGGTATAGTCCGCCGTACGTACATGAACTGCAGAGTTCGTGTGTGGAGACCTGTGCCAAGTAAGGCACTTCTGCGCCGTCTGTGTTTTCGACGGGAACAACTCCTGACGCAAACAGCCCATGCCAACGGTCTATTCTCGAGGGAGGTACGCAACAGTGATTGACGTCCGGAACGAGCAAACCGAGCGCAGCTCCAGGCTGCGTCTGGTTCTCCTGCGGAAGCAGGGACTCGCGCTCGCCTTGCTGGTGGGCGCGACGCTGGGCGCGGCGCCGCTGGTGAATGCCTTCTATCAAACGGCAGGTGACGTATCGCCAGAATCCGGAACGGCGCAGGTGGCGGCTCAGGGCGTCATGGATCTGGGCGACGGAGACTTGCGGTGGCAGGTGACTGATCGCGTTGCGCAACTGCCTGGCAACGCCGAGCCCGTCGAGAGCGAGCAAGGGTTCGTCGTCGTCCAATCGGGTGTTCTGCTGCTCGAAGATGCCGGCACGGGCAACCAGTATCGGCTACCCGCCGGAGAAGCAGCGCTGACCGGCGCGCAGGCGAGCCAGGAGCGTGTCGCACTCGGCTCTGATGTCGCGACTTACCAAGATGTCGCCCTCGTCTCTGCAGATGAAGCAGTACCGGCCGATGAGACAGTCATTTTCGCCAGCGAGCCATTTGCCGGCCCCGGTGCCCGTCACGACATCGATTTGCTTCAGAATGCGTTGCCCGCGGGAGGACAGTGGTCCTTGCCGGCCGGCAATTTGCCGACGCTGGTGCTCGTGGGTACCGGGGCCGCTGACGTCGCCACAGAGAACGGCGATGTTGTGTCCCTCGGAGCTGGCGAAGCGGCGGCGTTTAATGGACAAGTCATCATTACGGCGGGTGCGGAGGGCGCGAACGTCTCAGCGGTGGAGGTAGGCCCTTCGGTTCCTCTCCTCAGCCAGGCCGCTCAAACGGCGGCAGCAACGCCAACAGCTTCCACAACGGGTGCCACACCGGAGGCACGTGTCATTGACGTCGAGGGTGACGAGGTAGCCACTCCAGTTGCATCACCCGAGGCTGGTGACGAGCAGGGGGGCAATGATGCCGATGGCGACGCACTCAACGATCGCCGTGAGGCAGAGTTGGGGACGGACCCGTCTCTGGCAGACACCGATGAGGACGGACTATCAGATGGCGCCGAGGTCCGTGAAAACAGCACGAACCCGCTGGCAGCTGATAGTGACACGGACGGCGTCCTGGATGGGGACGAGGTCACGCTCGGCACTGACCCCAATGATCCCAATAATGGCGCCCCTGCCGCCGATGCAGCCCCGGTAACGGACGAGGCGCCTGCGGCGGTCGAGGAGCCTGCTGCTCCCGTGGAAGAGGTCCCAGCCCCAGTAGTAGATGAAGCGGTAGTCGTCGACGAAGCCCCAGTGGCGGTCGCGCCTGGCGACACGGATGGTGATGGGCTCGAAGATGCCATCGAGTTTGAACTTGGGACCGACGCCTACACGGTTGATACGGACCAGGATGGCCTGACCGATGGCGACGAGTACTACGTCTTCGTCACCGGAACGCTGAATCCCGACAGTGATGGCGATGGGATCCTGGATGGAGATGAGGCTGCACAGGGTACAGACCCGAATGTCTTCAATTAGGGGATGAGTTGAGAGGCTCCGGATCTGACGTGGAGCGAAAGCTCCGCGTCAGATGATGAGCCAGGCCGCTACGAGTCCCAGGGCCAGCAGGAAGAGCAAGGGCGTAGCCGCTCCCATGCCCCAGATTGCCCACGCGACCACAGCCCCGAGGAGCAGTGCTGAGAGGCCAACGAAGTACCATTGGACGAGATGGTTGCCAAAGTCCGCGCTGGGGACGGTGGAGCGCTCAGGCACGCGACTCGCTAGTTGATCTCCGGAGAGTATCTGTTTGGTGGCGCGTCCCGGCGAGCGGCGGCTCACGAGGCACTCCCGCCGGGCTCACGGCGGCGTTCCTGGATACCCGGCCGGTGGAGTGATGTTCGCCAGACCCGCAGAACGATCATTTTGACTACGCCGGACCAGACCAGCATGGCCCCCAGGATCACGGCAATCGGGTCAAGCAGTCCCAGGAAACGGGCAAGAATGCAGGCAATGCCTGCTACCACCATAAACACGGAGCTGATCCACAGGTAACGCATTCGTGCCGTCCTCACCGGGTCGCCTGTTCAATCTGAGCATCCTACCGTGGCAGGACGTAGCACGGCAATTTGCAACCTGTGCATCATTACCACGAGCCGGCCCCCGAGCAGAGTGGGACCGGTCGCAAACGTAACAAGGAGCGCAACCCATGCTCAAGAACCCGATGGCCCGCGAGGTGCTCAAGCAAGCGGCAACCCAGGTGAACCAGGGTGTGAAGGAAGGCGCCCGCCAGTTCGTGGAGCGCGAGGTCAATCCCTTGCGTGAGCGGGTCGATGCGCTCGAGAACAAGGTGGCACGCCTTGAGCAGCAGGTGGCGGAACTCCTGCGTGAGCGGGACCGGACGCGGTAGGCGTTCACACGTTGGGAAGCGCATCGAGGGCGGCTCGAACGTCCCCGACCAGATCCTGAGGCGCTTCAAGGCCCGCCGAGATGCGGATCAGATTGCCACCTGGCCAGGGCCAGGCGAGCGTGCCAGTATCGCCCAGGCTTACCGCAATAGTGCAAAGTTGCAAGTGATTCAGGAACGGACCAATGTCCTGGGCGCGGCGTAGGCTGAAGGAGAGCATGCCGCCAAAGCCGCTCTCACCGAAGAGGCGATTCGCTACGTCATGGCGAGCATGACAGTCGAGTCCTGGGTAGTTGACTTCCACAACCGCCTGATGGGACGAGAGGAGATCGGCCAGCGACTTGGCGTTCTCACTGTGCCGAGCCATGCGCAGGGCCAGGGTATGGCTCCCCGCCAGCAGAAGCCAGGCGGAAAATGGCGTCATCGCGGTGCCCAGGATCTGCATCTGGCTCGCCACCCGCTGCACGATGTCCCGAGGGCCGGAGACGACCCCTCCCTGCACCTGTCCGTTGCCAGACAGATACTTGGTGGCGCTGTGAATCACGACCGTTGCGCCATGCTCCAGTGGTCTCAGTATTGCCGGTGAGAGAAACGTGTTGTCCACGATGAGCGGCAGGGAATGTTCACGGGCAACGCCAGCCACCATGTCCAGGTCGGTCACGCGGAGGAGCGGGTTGGAAACGGGCTCGGCGTAGATGGCGCGCGTCTCCGGTGTGATGGCGTTCGCAATGGCCGACGCGTCGTTGATATCGACAAAGGTCGCGGAGGCGCCGAATCGTGGCAATTCGTCTCGCAGCAATTCGCGCGTGAGGTCGTACACGTGCTCCGACGCCACGACGTGGCCGCCGCTCCCCGTCAAGGCCAGGATGGCGCCTGAAATAGCCGCCATCCCTGAATTGAGCGCTACGGTCGCCTCAGCACCTTCGAGGTCGGCAATCTTTGCTTCAAGGCAACGCACGGTCGGATTGCCGCGCGGCGAATAGGAGAAGTGCGGACGTTCGCCAGAGCGCATCGCCTCCACCTGCCCGTACGTTTCGAAGGCATAGGTCACGTTCTGGTAAATGGGAACGCCATGGGCTCCCGTCGTGGGATCCGGAGCCTCGCCGGCGTGGACGCAGCGGGTTTCGAAGGTGTGCATACCCTGCCATCCTCATCTTGCAATCGAACGCGCTTTCCGATAAGCCTAGTCCAAACTCGCCCTGTTTCCGGTGAACAAGGGATCGCCTTTACTGAGTCCGTCGTTGCCCTACTGGATGCCCCGTTGGGCACGTACCTGCGGGACGGTGGACACACGCGCGACGATCGAAGGAGATGGTCTGTTGAGTGATAAAGACGGAAGTTGGGATGAACTGGTGGACAAACTTCGTGGCTCGGTCAATGAACTGCGGAGCGCGGTAGGGCGGCCTGTCGAAGGTAATCCCGGTGAAGAGGCAGCGGCGCAACGACTGCGCGGCGATCTTTCCCGCTTGGAGGAAACGGCAGCGAGGCTGCGAGCATCGTTCGCGTCTTCTCTCGACGCCCAGAAGGCCGGGATCGCAGGGGAGGAGCGGGTGAAGGCTCAAGAGACCGCCGGGCAGCTCAAGGAGTCGCTCCAGGAACTGCTGGGCATGGCGCGCAATGTGGCTACCGACGTGAAGACTGGCGCCCAGGCAACGTATACCCAGTCAGAGCCCGAGCTGAAGTCCGCGATCAAGTCCCTGGAAGAGGTGGCCGTTTCCTCAGGCGCGTGGATCCGAACGGTGATTGACCCACAGCGGCAGTCGAAAGACCGCGGCTAACCATTCACGAAGCGTTTGCGCCGCCCGTTCTTTTTGGGGCGGCGCGAGCGCTGACGCTCCTTGGGGACGAGCGGAGCATCCTCAAGTTGGCGGCACCCAGCCCCCGCGCATATCGCAAGTCCGGCAAGCAACTCGCTGTAGTTACGTATGAGGTCCTTGCTGACCTCGGTCACGCGGTTGTCGAGTTCCGCAGGGTCCCGTCCCTTGTCGTACAGCTCACGCTCACGTGTGGCGTACTCGGCATAGAGGAACCCCGTTCCTCGCAGCGCTGTGAAAGGTGGGGTCACCGATTCGCCGGCTTCGTGCCCTTCCACCTCTTTCCCGAATCCCTCTAGCAGCAGGTAGCGCCGCTCTATGCTGCTGTCCCCACGCATCTGCGGCAGCAATGACCGGCCGTCGGGCTCGAAGGCAGGCTCGACCCCTGCCAGGTCCAGGATGGTTGGAGCTATATCTGTGTTGCTCGTCACCGAGGTTACCGTTCCACCGGCCGGGAGATCAGGGCCCAGAATCGCGAGCGGGACCAGGGCGGCCGCATCGTACGGCGCACCCTTGCCGTGCGGCTGCCGGTGCTCACCCAGGAAGTAACCGTTGTCAGAAAGAAAGAACACATACGTATTGCTGCTGCTCCCGCTGGATTCGACCGCATCGAGCAGACTGCCAACAGCACGGTCGGCGGCCTGGAGCGTTTCCAGTCGGTCACGGTAGTTTTCATCGATCTTGTCTATACGCGTATCCGCAAGTTGTGAGGTCTCCCGGACCCATTGCGGCTTGTCCTTGACGCGACGCTCGTTAAACGAGCCACCGCGTGGGGCTTTGGCGCCAGCGAACGAGCCGCGATCCTCCCGCGCGGGTAGCGATGGCGAGTGCGGTGCGTACGGGGCGAAGAACAGGAAGGTCGGTTGGCTGGTTAACGCTCCGGCCAGAAACTCCACGGCATGCTGCGCGATGACATCCGTCAGGTAGTCCTCGCGCGACTTTCCGTACTTTGCCACCACGCCGTTCTCGTTCAGTTCGTAGTTCTCACCACCATAGGCTGCGTGGTCCGCTCCTACGATCCAGGTGTCCCATCCCGGTGGCCACTGATCGTCCGGCTCTTCCGAAACGGGATAGCCGTTCATGAACTTGCCGATAAGCGCCGTGCGGTAGCCCCCGCGTTGCAGGGACGCGGCCATCGTTTCCTTTCCGAATGCACGAAATGCGCGATAGCCCGCGTTCTCCCCGGTGTTGCGCAGCACGCCGTGGTTATGCGCGTAAAGGCCGGTGAGCAGCGTTGCGCGCGAGGGGGCGCACAGCGGGGTGGTGGCGAAGAACTGGCTAAACGTGACGCCCCGGGAGAAGAGGCGCTCCTGCGTGATCGGCATGGCGGCGACCGAAGCTGCGTCAAGGTCATCGAGCAAGATGACGATGATGTGCGGACGTGAGGCAGCCTGCGCCGTCTTCGGCATCTGATGCCGCCACAGCGGAAGAACCGCCAGGGATCGCAGGAGCGTCCGCCGTCGGAGCAACCAGGAGTCCTTGTCTTTCAAGCCGATCAACCACGTCAGTGATGACTCGATGAGTGTAGCGGACAGGGCACTGCTTTCGAGCTCTAGTACGCGACATATCCCAGCAGTTGTGAAAGACCGGCGAGGTCTACAACGCGCGATGCTGCGAGGGGATATGATCCGGGCCGGGAAATGCGTGAGCCAGGGCCTGCGCGAGAATCGGGAGTGCTGATGTCTGACGATGTAGCGTTTCTTTCTGCCGAAGAGTTGGTAGCTGCGTTTCGCGCCCGCCGGTTATCACCAGTTGAGGTGACGGCAGCGATCCTGGCGCGGATCGACCGCGTCAATCCCGTGGTCAATGCCTACACCACCATCAGTGCGGATCGGGCAATAGCGGGCGCGCATGCAGCTGAGCAGGCGTACGCGGCAGGGGGCGCCGGACCGCTTGCGGGCGTGCCGTTTTCGATCAAGGACTTGACGCCAACGCGAGGCATCCGCACCGCTCGGGGTTCGCTGGTTGATCCAGATTGGGTGCCAGATGAAGATCCGCCAGTCGTCGAACGCCTGTACGCGGCTGGGGGGGTCATCCTGGGCAAAACGAACACACCAGAGCTCGGGTGGAAGGGTGACTCCGGAAACCGGGTCTTTGGCCCGACCTACAACCCCTGGAAGCTTGATCGCACAGCCGGAGGTTCAAGTGGCGGCGCTGCTGCGGCTGTTGCATCGGGACTTGGCCCGATTGCGCAGGGTAGTGATGGAGCAGGGTCAATTCGGATCCCGGCTTCGTTCTGCGGCATCTATGGCCTGAAGCAGTCGTTCGGGCTGGTGCCCCAGTACCCGCCGAGCGCCGTCGGAGACCTCTCCCATCTCGGGCCGATGACGCGCACCGTGACCGATGCCGCGCTCATGCTGAATGCGATCGCTGGAGGGGATGCACGAGACCGTCTGTCGTGGTCCAGCGGGATCGACTACACGCAAGGTCTTGGTGACGGCATAACTGGACTGCGAATCGCCTACTCCCCGACGCTTGGCTACGTGGATGTAGACGATGATGTCCTGCAGGTGGTCAATGAGGCCGTAAAGACGTTGGCAAGCCTCGGCGCCGAGGTGGTTGAGGTCGATCCGGGGTTGCCTGATCCAGCCGACATCCTGGACAAACTGTGGGCCGGGGCCATGGCTGGATACTTTCACGGCCGACTAGAGGCAGTCGGTGACCTGATAGACCAGGGACTTCTCGCCACCGTGCAGCGGGCAGAAAGCCTGACTTCCGCCGATCTCGCCAATGCCCAGCAGCGGCGCAATACGTACTACTCCGGTATGCGCGAGTTCATGAGCGACTTTGATCTGCTGGTCACCCCGTCGATGCCTTCAACAGCCTTCACGGCTGGGTTGGACGAACCCGATACCTGGCAGCGCAGGACGATTGCCCCGTTGGATTGGACCCCGTTTACGTTCCCGTTCAACATCACGGGTCAGCCCGCCGCAACGCTGCCAGTCGGCTTTGACCGGCAGGGATTGCCGATCGGCATGCAGTTCGTCGGTCGCTGGCGGGATGACCTAACCGTCCTGCGTGCATCACGCGCATTCGAGCGTGCTCAGCCATGGGCCAGCCTACGACCACCGATTGAATAGAGGGCCTCCCAACCCAGTTGACTGACGACCGTTGTTGAATCTCTGCCTGGTGCTTTGCGCCGCCCAGGATGGGCGGCGTCAAACAGATTCGCGGTAGAAACGGCGAATTGGTGCAGGCTTCAGTCCTGCACCGCAGGTAGTGCTCCAAACGCCCTGTACTTCCCGGCGTGTGCCGCGGGGAATGGCGCTACCCAGCTGGAACGCAGCGGCCTATACGCGAAACGCTCCGAGGGATGCCCCAAGCTCGAGGGTGGCCTCTACGTCAATGACGCGAGGTCCCTTCGGTTGCAGTCGGACCGCGAGGGACGATCTTGCGTCGCGCACTTCGATCTCGCGCTCGCCGTCGAGCGCAATTGTGCAGGGACCGGGCGCGAACGAGACGACCTCGCCGGGATGCAGTAGCTCCGCGCTGGAGACGGGAATCTGCCGGATGAGTCCTGGTGCAATCGGAGCCATGATGGTGGAGGTGGCCCCGTCCGGCTTGCTAATCCTGATGAACGCGCCACTGCATGTGCCGCAATGTTCCGGGAAGAGCGGTGCCCCCAGGCTTGCGATGCCGATGGCAGCCGGAATGAGGCGCGAAAGCGCGACTTCACGCAGGTGCGTCGGCTCCCAGATCGCGCGCGCGCCGATCCAGGATTGCGTGGAGGTGACCGCATCGATCAACGCGATATCGCGAAATTCGTCGTCAATGAGGATTTCAAGTTGCGGCAGCCGGCGGATGACCGTTGGCTCCTCAGGACGGTTGACGGCGACATCGGTGGCTACCAGCCCCGCCGCGAGACCTGCGAGCGTTCCCTCGATCATGCGCGGGAACACGTTGTTGGTACCAGTGGAGATGGGCAGTAACGGCACATCTCCGCACCCCTTTGCCACCACGCGGTTTGTGCCGTCCCCGCCCAGGGTCACGATGACGGCCGCGCCGGCATCCCGCAGCCGCTGGGCCGCCTCGGTTGAGTCCGTGGCGTTGGCAATGACGGGCATCTGGAGCGGCGAGATTTGGAGTTTGGGTTTCGCGGCGTGGGCCGCCCGTTGCACGATGCCATATTCGTCAGGCAGGTAGGCCACGCGCGAGACGCCCGCCGCGTCCAGGCCAAGCAGGACGCGACGGACGATATTGATCTTCTCGTTGTTGTCGAACGCGGACCCATGGGCAACCAGGCGCCGGATATCCTTGCCCGACGCCGGATTGGCGATGATGCCGACGAGCGCGCTCTGCGTCACGATGCCAGCAGTGTCGCGAGCCAGCGCGTGACGATATCGGAGAAGGCTGCACTGCCCTCGATCTGCGGAACGTGGCCTGCGCCTTCCAGCAGCTCGAACCATGCGCGTGGAAGTGCCTGCGCAGCGGAGACGCCGTGAGCAGCAGGAAGCACGGCGTCCTGTTCACCCCAGACGATGAGGACCGGCTGCGTCAGCTCGCCAAGCCGCTCGTCGTAGCGGATTGCCTGACCATCACGGCTGAACGAGGCGGCAGCCGCTGCCTTCACCGCTGCATCCGCTCCAGGCGCCGTACGGCTCGCATACATGTCATCAACGCCGCGATCAAGGACAAAACGCTTGTCGGCAAAGAAGAGCTCAAGGAGTTTCTGCGCTTCCTCGCGTGACGGCTCGGCCTCGATACGATCGAGGAGATCTCCGCTCACTTCCGCGCCCAACCCCGCGCTGTTGACGAGCACCAGCCCGCGCACCAGCTTCGGCCGGGAGAGCGCCAGATCCAGCGCAGTTGCGCCGCCAAGCGAATGGCCTATGAGCACGGCAGGCGCCAGATCCAGCTTTTCGATGACTTCGCCCACTGCCGCGGCGAGTGCTGGCACCGAGTAGTCTCCGCCTTCGTCAACGGACGGCTTGCTGCTGGCGCCATGTCCTGGCAGGTCAAGTGCGACGACTCGGAAGCCGTCGGCAAAGTTACCCAGGACGCTGGCCCAGGTTGTTTGCGAACCGCCCAGGCCGTGCACGAAGACCAGGGTGGCCGGAGCGTCGCCAGCACCCGCGAGCAGCGCGCTGACTTCTGTTCCATTCTCCAGCGTGATGGTTTCGACTCGAGGCGCTGCGGCTGCTGATGCGGCGCTCGCTGCAGCCCGTTCGACGTCTTCGCTCGTTACCCGGCCGTTGGGACCGGAGGCCTCAACGTTTGCCAGGTCAATCCCAAGCTCGGCCGCAAGTTTGCGTGCAGCGGGCGAGGCGCTGACCCGACCTCCCGCATCGGTTGCTGCCTGCCGCCGCTCTCGGGCCGGGCGCGCACCAGCCGCTTCGACACCAGTAGCGATACCTGGACCGGACGACGCCAGAAGGGAGGCCAGATCATCGTCGCTCAGATCTTCACCTGGCGCAACGATGACGGCGACGGCGCCCATGACGGGTACTTCCGCGCCGGTGTCCGCCACGATCTTCCGCAGAACACCGCTAGCTGGCGCTTCAACGTCGTCTACGGCCTTCTCGGTTTCAACCGTCAGGAGAGGCGTGCCCTCGCTCACGGCGTCGCCTTCCTGGTGGGACCACCCAGTGATGGTGCCGGACGTCATGGTCAGGCCCCACTTCGGCATGGTGACGATTGTTGGCATCGTGGCGCTCCTGATCTGCGCGGGTAACTAAACGATCTCGCGGACGACGTCCGCAATTCGCTCCGGGCTGGGGATGTAGAACGCTTCCATGGGCGGGCTGAACGGGACAGGCGTGTGCGGGGCGGTCACCATCTTGATCGGGGCATCGAGCGTATCGAAACCCTTGTCCGCAACCAGAGCGGCGATATCGGCCGCGGCACTGCAACGCGGGTTGTCCTCGTCCACGATGACCAGGCGATGGGTCCGGGCCACCGATTCGAGGATCGTGTTTTCATCCAGCGGCGAGATGGTGCGGGGGTCGATGACTTCGACCTCGATGCCCTCGGCCGACAGCATGTCAGCGGCGGCAAGTGACTGCTGCACCATGCGGGAGAGCGCTACGATGGTGACGTCATCTCCGGCACGCTTGATGTCCGCGACCCCGAGAGGAATGCCCTCGTCGCCTTCGGGGACCTCCCCCTTCGTGCCGTAAAGCACCTTGTTTTCGAAGAACATGACCAGGTCATTGTCCCGAATGGAGCTGAGAAGCAGTCCCTTGGCATCGGCGGGCGTGGATGGGATGACGCACTTAATGCCCGGCATGTGCGCGAACACGGAGTAGTGGCAGCCGGAGTGCTGACCTGCTGCACTTACGCCGGCGCCGATCTGGGTGCGGATCGTGAGCGGGCAAGTCGCCTTGCCGCCGAACATGTAGCGCAGTTTGGCGCCCTGGTCGTAAATCTGGTCCATACAGCATCCGAAGAAGTCGACGAACATCAGCTCTGCTACGGGGCGCAATCCCGTGGCCGCTGCGCCAACTGCGGCGCCGATGAAGCCGGCTTCGGTGATCGGCGTGTCCAGCACCCGGTTGCGGCCGAACTCCTGGACGAGGCCCTTGGTCACTCCCATAGGGCCACCCCAGGCATCCTCGTTGATCAGGTGATCGACCGCCGCGCCGCCGGCGATGTCTTCGCCCAGGAGGATCACGGTGTGATCCTCGCGCATGGCGATGCGCAGGGCTTCATTGATTGCTTGCTGGTAGGTCATGGTGCGGGTGGCTGTTGCAGCAACCATGAGATCCGTTGCTCCTTTAGTGGCGTCGTCGACTCGTCTGGCCTAGTAACTCACGTAGACGTCGGTCAGCGCCTCTTCCGGCGCCGGGAACGGAGCAGCCTTGGCGGCAACCCAGGCGTCGTCCAGCACCGCGTGCACCCGTGAGTCGATGGCGTCCAGTTCTGCAGCGCTGGCAGTGCCCCGCTCGATCAGGGCAGTGCGGAGCGCCGTGATTGGATCGCGCTGCTTGAAGGTCTCCAACTCCTCAGAGGTGCGGTACGTCACCTGATCGCCCTGGAAGTGGCCGTAGAACCGGTACGTCTTGGCCTCGATCAACGTTGGGCCCTCACCTCGCCTCGCCCGGGCGATGGCCTCATGCGCGGCTTCATACACAGCGAAGACATCCAGGCCGTCGACCACGACGCCCGGGATTTCGTAGGAGCCGGCGCGGTTGGCGATATCGCTGGTGGCGCAGTGGTAGTGGAATGGAGTGGCCTCCGCGTAGCCGTTGTTCTCGCAGACAAAAACGACCGGTAGGTCCCAGATGGCCGCCAGGTTCAACGACTCATGAAACGTTCCCTGGTTCGAAGCGCCATCCCCGAAGAAGCAGACGGCCACGCCGCCAGTGCCAAGGGTCTTGGCGGTCAGGGCCGCGCCGCAGGCCAGCGGTAGGCCACCGCCCACGATGCCGTTCGCGCCGAGCATGCCTTTTTCGACATCTGCGATGTGCATGGAGCCGCCTTTGCCCTTGCAGACACCGGTGCTCTTCCCCATGAGCTCGGCAACCATGCCGGGGATATCCACGCCCTTGGCGATGCAGTGACCATGACCGCGGTGGTTTGAGGTGATGACATCGTTGTCGGTGAGTTGCGAGCAGATGCCCACGGCGACCGCTTCTTCGCCCGCGTAAAGATGGACGAAGCCGGGAATGAGGCCCGCGGCAAAGTTCTTTCCCGCCAGGTCCTCGAAAACCCGAATCTCTGTCATCCGCTCGTACATGTCGAGCAGGGCATCACGGTCGAGCTCCACGGCTCCAGCAACTTCTGCTGCTGACATGATTTCCTCCTGCGGGGTCTCCGCTTCCTGGCGTGTTGCCGTTGCGACGTTGCTACCGGCCAGATGGTTCGAATGGACTTATACGGTAGTTGGAGAGCGTCGGCAAGCGTAGTTATGAGTAACTCTTCGGCAAGGGAATTGGGTACCATGGAGTTCCCGAACGCCCCCGCCGCAGCGGCGGCGCACTAGTCAATGCACTTGCTTTGGCTGCGCCTGGCATGATCTGGGCGCGCTGCGCTGCCGGGAGTTCTGTCATGTCTGCCGTTAATCGACGCTATTTTTTGCGGGGCGCTGCCGCCATAGGCGGGCTCGCGCTGGGACCGGGACTACAGAGAACGCGTTTGGGCCAGCTGGCCAGCGCAGACGGTGCGTTCGATCTATCTGCGGGCGTTTCAGGATGTGGGCAGGTGGCCCTCATGTTCAACGTCGGCTCCGGGTACGAGCCAGCCTACGGAATGCTCGACACGTTGAGCGCGTACGGCCTGAGTCAGTCCTTTTTCGTCATGGGATGGCTCGCGGAACAGAACCCCGCGCTGGTGCAGGCCATCGCCGCCTACGGGCACCCGGTTGGGACACACGGGTATGTCCCGCCGGAACTCACGATACGGTCTGATGATGACGTCTCGTGGGACATCCAGGCGGGGGTCAACGCGGTGGGGAATGCCCTCGGGTACTCCCCCTCACCGTGGTTGACGCCGTTCGCCAGCGCAAGTGATGGGCGCGTGCGCTCGATCGCGAACGCGCTGGGCCAGGTGATGGTCGGGTGGAGCGTGACGTCCGGTGACTGGAGCCCGGATGCGACGGCAGACGCCATCTATAACCGCATCGTAGGCGGCGCCTTTGACGGCGCCATCTTCGAAGTGCATCTCGATTCAGCGAACAGTGCGTGGGCTACGGCAACCGCGCTGCCCTGGATTATCGATGACCTCAGTGCCCAGGGCTACCGCTTCGTAACCATTCAGCAGGCGGCTGCCGGTTGCTAGCGTTTCCTATTTGACGGCGCCGAGCGTCAGACCCCGCACGATGTACTTGCCGACCAGCAGTGCGATGACCAGCGGTGGCAGCATCACGACAAGCCCCTGCGCGGCTATGTCCCAGTAGCGTGGGCCCCGCAAGGTGACATTGCCAGCGATCTGCACCGGTAGCGTCTTGGCTTGATCGATCGTCAGCGTCAGCGCAAACAGGAATTCGTTCCAGGCGAAGACGAACGCGAACAGGAACGCGACTACCAGGCCCGGTAGGGCAAGCGGAAGGGCGATGCGGAAGAACGCGCCGTACTGCGTCGTGCCATCGACCATGGAGGCTTCCTCGATCTCGATGGGCAGGTCCTGAAAGTAGTCGCGGAGCAGCCATATAACCAGCGGCAAGTTGCTGGCGGCAAAGACCACAATGAGTGTGGTGACCTTGTCGAGTTGCCCGATCCGCCCAAAGAGCAGGAAGTAGGGGACGACAAGCGCAATGGGCGGCATCATGCGCTGCGAAACGAACCAGAACGCAATGTCATTGTTCCGCCAGCGACGGTAGCGGAACCGGCTCAGCGCGTAGGCGGCCATGGCTCCTAGAGTGGTAGCGATCAGCGCGGAAAAGAAGGCCGAGACGAAGCTGTTGCGGAAGAGCTGCATGACGTTGCCCATGCCGCTGACGCCATAGCCTTCACCCTCACCAAAGATATCGCGGAAGGGCTGCAGCGTTGGCTGATACTGCAACCAGGGAATGAAGGACGGCGTGGGCGCGCCGACCGCAGCCTGCGGCTTGACCGAGGTGATGAACATCCAGTAGATGGGAAAGAGCGTGAACACTGCGAAAGCCGCCAACACGATGTAGGAGACGGCTGTGGCGAGGCGAGTTGTCCGGGTGCCCATATCAGGACTCCTCGATCCGGCGGAATGCGCGCAGGAAGAGCAGGAACACAATCGACATAATGATGACGATGGCCCAGGAGATGGTAGCGGTAAAGCCCATGTTGAACGGGCGGAAACCGGCGACGTAGGCGTAGAAGGTCAGCATTTCAGTGGCCGTGCCCGGTCCGCCTCCGGTCAGGATGTAAATGGTGTCAAAGACCTTGAAGGCGTCAATGGCTCGCAGCAAGACGATGGCAACCAGGTACGGTTTGATGAGGGGCAGCGTAATGCTCCTCAACATTTCCCACCGCGAGGCTCCATCCACCGTGGCGGCCTCGTAGAGTTCCACCGGCAGTGATTCCAGCGCTGCGAGTGCTGCCAACATGATGAAGGGTGTCCACTGCCAGAGATCGACGATCACCAGTGAGAGTAATGCTGATTCCTGCCCGGCTAACCAGGCAACCCGCGGAAGTCCAAGTTCGCTGAATAGGTAATTGACGGGGCCGCGGTTGTAGTCGAACAGCATTTTCCACGTGAACGACACGGCGATCGGCGGCAACAGCATGGGCAGCGCGAACGCCACCCGCATCCAGTTCTTGCCGCGCGTGATGTTCTGGAGCGCCAGGGCGACCCCACAGCCAATCAGGAGTTCCAACCCGGCGGCAAGCGCCACGAACGCCAGCGTGCGCCCGAGCGAGCCCCAGAAGCGTTCGTCCGCCAGCAAGCGCTGGATGTTCGCCAAGCCGACCCAGGTAACGTCCTTCTGCCCGGCATTCCACGCGCCAAAGACCAGGCGCAGTGAAAAGAGCAGGGGAAAGACACCCAGTACCAGCAGGTACACCATTGCCGGAACGAGGAAGACATATTTGGCGGACGAACGATATGCCCGTGCTCCCGCTGTCGGTTTTGCAACCTGCGCCACGGTCAGGGGACTCGCTGTCGACATGGCACTCACCCGATGACGGAGGTACGAGCCTGTGCCCCCAGGGGGCACAGGCGCAACGGGCGAAAACCTTACGTGGACATGCCAAGATGGGCGCGGTACGCGGCAACCTGACTGTCCCGCCCGAGCTCATCCGTAATGGCGTTGAACTCGGTTGCGCACTGATCCATCGCGTCCTGCGGCTGTAGTTCACCGGCAATGGCGCGGTTGGTATACAGCTCCAGAGTCTCCTGGTAGCGCGCGGCTCCCGGGATGCGGGGATCGAAGACCGCGTTCGGGTGGTCTGTGGCGGCCAGGATGGTATCGATGTAGGCCTTGGCCTCGGCCTCGTCCCATCCGGCTGAGATCCAGGGCTCCAGGTTGGTGGAGTGCGACGTGCGCCACGGCTGGTAACCGGAATCAGCGGACGCGACGTCAATGGCGCTAATGCCAGGGCTTCCGGCGAACTTGATCCATTCCCAGGCGGCATCCTTGTTCTGCGTCTGGTTCGTTATGTAGTACGACCAGCCGTTATAGGCGTGCGTCGGGGTCTGATGAATCTGGCCCTCGGGCATGGTGACCCAGGTCTTGTTCATCCAGTCGTAGTACTCGGTGACGCCGGGAGTCTGGGCAAAGCCGAGCAGATTCTTGACCGTGGAGCCTTCAGCCACCGAGGCCGGGCCGGTGTCTCCCCAGTCCAGTGACATCAGCGTCGTGCCGTTCACGATGTCATTGATGACCGTCGTGCGATCGGCATCGAGCCCTGGCTTCATGGCGTTCGTGATCGTGTCCACAAATTCTGTCAGGCCACGAACGTAGCCTTCAGTGTTGATGATCGGGTTCATGTCCGGATCGAAGATGTAGATGCCCGGGACCTTGTCCGGCGCATTTTCCGTGGGCATCACAGAGTAGGGCGCGGTCCAGGGGTAGGAGTACCAGTAGGACTGCTGACCGCGCAGGACACAGGTAATGAAGCCGTATCCGGTGCCGGCGCTGCTCCAGGCCGCGCCGCCGCCGTTCGGCGAGAAGAACTTGGCGACCTCATTGAACTCCGTCAGCGTCTGCGGCGGATTTGGCAGGTCCTTGCCGGTGGCCGTCTTGTACGCCTCCTGCCACTGAGGATCGCTGAGAACGTCCTTGCGGTAGAACATCGTCTGGTTGTCGTTATCGACGATGTAGGTGTACGTCTCGCCGGCCCAGGAGTTCTTGCGCTTGATACCCTCCGGAATGTCATCCCAGGCCAACAGTTCATCTTCGAGATCGCGATCGACAAGTTCCTGCAGCGAAACGACGTATCCCAGGTTCACGAAGTCGGGCATCCAGGTGTTTGCCAGGAGGAGGATGTCAAAATCGCCTGATCCGGTTTGGGCGACCTGCTGCGCGCGGGCAAAGAGATCGGCGTTCGGCGCTTCAACGGCCTGGACATCAGCGCCGTACTGCTCCTTGAACTCGGGCGCATGGAACTTGACCGGGCCGGAGATGAATGGACCGGTCTGGGTGAAGACGCGCAGGGCTACGCCATCGAGCGTTGGCTCCGACTGCGCGGTGACGCCAGGGACGTGAATGCGGCCGCCGCCGAGGGCAAGCACCGCCGCTCTACCGGCGCCTTTGAGCAGCGTGCGCCGATTGGCCGCCAACTGTTCACGCGCGATGTTCCGCTTTTCGATGTAACTCCAGAAAGCCTTGTCACTCGACATTGAGCGCCTCCGGAACAATGGGGGCAGCTTTGCCCTGGGGTTCTCCCCAACCTGGGAGTTGAGCGAATTAACCATGTGAGCCATGTGCTGTCAACAGCCGGCTGGGGTCCCTCTATACTGGTGCCGCGGCTCTCCTGGCAAGGATTCAGCCGGAATGCGCGGGTGTGAGTGCGGCAGAACATCAGATTGGGAGTCGGCTTTGGCGGATGCGTTTTCGGCGTTGCTCGACGCCATCGTGCGGGATCTGGTCATAGTCGATGCGCAGAAGGATGTTGATCTCAATTCCGCGCCGGAAGTCGACGGAGCCGCGATCGAGGCTCAAAAAGCTGAGATTGTCGCCTCGTCGGAGGCCCGCGCCGCAGAGCTCGGGGGTGCGTTCCGTGCCGGCATCGTTCTCGCGTACGAGGCGCAGGGCACCGGGCATCCTGAAATCAGCCTGGATGATCGCCAGGCCGAGCAGAACGACATTGCGGATGCGCTGATCATGTACCTCGTGCGCTACGACCTTGCCGAATCACGAAGTGACGAAACCGATCCGGGGCATTACCTTTACTTTGTCTCCGTGACCTGGGATGCCTTGTACCAGCTCGCGGAGGCGAATGGTATTGATCTCCTGGCGGCGCTTGCCGGCGCCGCGACGATTCCGGGGGGCTGATGCTCGCGCCGAACCGGGTTCGTCCATCAGAGGAAGAGCCTGATCCGAAACCCGGCCCACGCCTGCCACGACCGATGGGCTCAGACAACGCGGCCCGACTAGCGCGGCAACTGCGCTTTCGCTTTCGCGACCTGGGATTGCTGCGTACAGCGCTCACCCACCGCTCCATCTTGCACGAGGTCGCGCAGGCCGGAATCAGTACCGCCCGGACTGCGTCCATGACCAATGAGCGCCTGGAGTTCCTGGGTGACGCCGTCCTCGGCGCCGTGGCCGCGGAATATCTGTACGTGAATGACCCGGACGCCGACGAAGGCCAGCTCACTCGGCGGCGTGTGGCGCTCGTACGAGCCGAGACGCTCGTGGAATGGGCGCGGGAAATCGACCTTGGCTCGTATCTCTACCTGGGCGCGGGCGAGAAACCGGGTCCTGGAGCCCGTGACCGGATGCTGGCAGGGGCGTTCGAGGCGGTGATTGGCGCAATAGCGCTGGACCGCGGCTTTGGCGCAGCCCGGAAGTTCGTGATGCAGCTGCTGGAGCGCGACGCCGATATGCTGCTGGCTCGGGCAGAGGGAACAGGCAACCCCAAGGGCCGCCTGCAGGAACTGCTGCAGGAGCGGCATCGGCAGGGACCGAAGTACCGCACCATTGCCGCGGAAGGGCCTGATCACGCCCGCACGTTTTCCGTAGAAGTGCTGTTCGGTGATGAGGTGCTGGGCGCGGGCAGCGGGCCGACCAAACGCGAGGCCGAGCAGGCCGCCGCTGCCCAGGCTTTGCTTTTTCTGGATGCGGGTTAGTCGCTACCGCACGAGTCGACCGTGCAATCGGACCCCACATTCGTGTTCCTGAACCGCTACGATGAAGCGTGCAATGTCGCACGCGGTCGCGGAGTGCGCCGCCGAGACGGATCGAGTTCGGACAGGGGTGGAACGTGGCGGGCCACTACGACCAGCTTTCCGTATTCTCTGGCAACTCCAACATCGAGTTGACGCAGGAGATATGCCGGTACGTTGGCATCCCAGTGGGGCGGGCTGAGGTCTTCAAGTTTTCGAACGACAACACGTTCGTCCGGATCAAAGAGAGCGTGCGCGAGAACGACGTCTTCGTCGTGCAGTCGTTCTCTGACCCGGTCAACGACTCCATTATGGAGATGTTGATCATGCTGGACACCATCAAGCGCGCCTCTGCCGGCAGGGTGACCGCGGTGATCCCGTTCTTCGGGTATGGCCGTACGGACAAGAAGGATCAGCCGCGGGTCCCCATCACCGCTAGGCTGGTGGCGAAGCTCGTCGGAGTATCCGGAGCGGACCGTGCCCTGCTGCTCGATTTGCACGCTGGGCAAATCCAGGGCTTCTTCGACGTTCCGGTCGATGAGATGAGCGCCATGTCGTTGACAGCCGCCTACTTCGCGCAGAAGCATCTGCCGAACCCGGTCGTCGTTTCGCCCGACCTTGGCAACACCAAGCGGGCACGCAACTTCGCGGAAATCCTGGATGCGCCGCTCGCGATCATCGAAAAGCGGCGCATGGGGAACGTCGACCGCACGGAGGTCCTCAACCTCATAGGATCAGTAGATGGGCACCAGGCAGTGCTCGTTGACGATGAGATTGACACCGCCGGTTCGATCACCCAGGCAGCGCAGGTGTGCCTGGACGCTGGTGCGACAGAAATCTACGCCACTGCAATTCACCCAGTGCTTTCTGGCCCTGCGGTCGAGCGGCTCCAGTCCAGCCCGATCAAGGAACTCGTGGTGACCAATAGCATTCACGTTCCAGAAAGCAAGCGAGTGCCCAAGGTGACTGTGCTGTCGGTAGCTGCGCTCTTGGGCGAGACCATTCAGCGCATTCACACGGGTGCCAGCGTTTCCGCCACCTACCGCACGCATGATGCACTGGTCGCGCACTAGGCGCCGCTAGCGCGCCACGCTGACCATGCTCCGTGCGGCGGCGTCGATGCGCTCCAGGGCTCGTAAGAGGTTCTCATCCGAGTTCGCATAGGAGAGGCGGAGATACCCTTCTCCGTGGTCCCCAAATGAGGTGCCCGCGATCGCGGCGACCCCAAAGTTATCCAGCAGCGTGTCCGCGAATGCCTTGCTGGACAGGCCAGTTCCACTGATGTTCGGGAACACGTAGAAGGCGCCAGCCGGCGTGAGGCAGGAGATCCCCGGGATCTCATTCAGGCCTTCGACCATGAGATCACGGCGGCGGCGGAACGCACTGACCATCTCGCGGACGGCGTCCTGTGGGCCGGAGAGCGCTTCGATCCCGGCACGCTGCACCATGGAGGCGGTGCAGGAGACGCTGTTCACCATCAGGCGGCTGACCTGCTCGGCGATCCATTCCGGCATCACGCCGTACCCCAGGCGCCAACCCGTCATGGCATAGGTCTTCGAGAAGCCATCGAGGATGGCAGTGCGCTCAACCATGCCCGGGAAGGACGTGATGGAGAAGTGCTCGCCGTCGTAGATGATCTCGGCGTAGATCTCGTCGGCCATGACGAAGAGGTCATGCTTGACCGCCAGCTTCGCAATGGCTTCAAGATCGGCCTTCGTGAACACGCCTCCCGTGGGGTTGGCCGGGCTGTTGATGATCAGGAACTTGGTGCGCGGGGTGATCAGGGATTCGAGTTCTGAAACATCGAGCCGGAAGTCATTCTCCTCGCGGATCGGCAGCGGTACGGCTTTGGCCCCAACGAAATCGATCATGCTGCGGTAGATGGGGAAGCCGGGGTCCGGGTAGATCGCCTCGTCGCCTTCTTCGAGCAGCGCGGTGATCAGGAAGAACATGATCGGCTTTCCGCCGGGCGTCACCACGACGTTTGTTGTCGCGTAGCTGTTGCCCGTGCGAGTGCTGATGTAGTCGGCGATGACCTGGCGCAGGTCGGGCTGGCCCGAGGCAGGGCCATAGTGGGTCCATCCCTCATGGATAGCATTGGCGCCGGCCTGGCTCACATTCGTGGGAGTGTCGAAATCGGGCTCACCAATCTCCAGGTGAATGACATCGCGTCCCTGGGCTTCCAGCGCACGGGCTCGCACTAGAACCTCGAACGCTGTCTCCGTGCCAAGGCGCTGCATGCGCGATGCAAGCTTCATCACTCTCTCCTGCTGCCAACCGTTGCAACTTCGCGTTAGGCGAAGGATAACGGAGAGTGCCGCGACCGGTAGCCTGTGCGATGATCTGCCTGGTGGAGAACTCGCATGAAGCACGAGGGGACAGCAATGTCTTCGAGACGTGGTTCCGGCTGGGAATACCTGATCCTGAAACGTTCCGAATGCGAGCGCCTCAATGATCTTGGCCGGGAAGGCTGGGAGCTCGTGGCTGTCGCCAATGACGACGATGGCGTTGAGTTGTTCCTGAAACGTCCACTGCCGGGCTTTCGGGAGCAGATCACGTTGGAGCAGCGAAGCTCCTACGTGGCGGAGGGGGCGGAATGAGGCGCGGTGGCATCCTGCACCCGGCTCTGGGACATCTGCTCTCCAGCACCGGCCATACGGACTTTTTCACCATCTGCGACCGGGGCTTCCCTGTTCCACATGAGCCTGAGCGTATTGACCTGGCGCTGGTTGACGGCATTCCAACGGTGCTCGACGTGCTGCGCGCCGTTCACGCGGAGTGGGTGATTGACCGGGTGCTGATCACGGAAGAAATGGAGCAGGTGAGCCCGGAGCGCGTGGCAGAGATCCGCGCCGCGCTGGATGGCGTGCCACTGCAGGTGGTGACGCATCTCGAGCTCAAGCGGCTGGCGCCAGAAGGTAAGGCGACGGTGCGCACGGGAGACACTGTCCCCTATGCGAACGTCATTCTCGTTTCAGGGTAGGCAGGTGAGACGATGACCCATGATGCGATGCTCTTCGACCGGATGGCGCGCGATCTCTATGTGGCCGTCATCTCTGACATGCTGGATGGCCTGGGACTACGCAACCAGGTCATGAGGCCGGCCGTGCGTCCCATAGATCCGTCCCGCGCGCCGGTTCTGGTTGGGCGAGCTGCCACCGTCGTGGTCGCGCCACAGTTCGAAGTCGTAGCGCAGCCGTATACGAACCAGATTGCCGCCATCGACGCCTTGACCCCTGACGACGTGGTGGTGATCGCCACGGGCGGCAACGATGAGATCGCGGTGTGGGGTGAGCTGTTCTCCAACGCGGCCCTGGCGCGCGGCGCGCGGGGGTTAGTGACGGATGGCTGTCACCGGGACACGAGGATGATCCAGGAACTTGGGTTTCCCGTCTTCTCTCGCGGGTCGCGACCCGTCGATATCTCCGGACGCGGTACGGTGGTAAGCCATGGACGGCCGGTCGAGGTCGCTGGCGTGCGCGTGGAGCCGGGTGACATCGTCTTCGCAGAGATCGACGGGATCGCGGTCATCCCCCAGGCGGTTGCAGACGAGGTCGTGACAAGAGCCTTTGAGAAAGTGGCGAAGGAGGATGGGGCGCGCGAGGATTTGCGGAATGGAGCGCTCCTCGCCGACGTCTGGGCGCGTTACAAGGTACTCTGAGGAGCTTCTGTCGTAAAATAATTGCTGAAATTGACACAATGCGGGAACATTCGGTTCACACCGTGTGCGCAGCGCGAAATTGCGGTCGATCTTGGCGCACACGCTGCGCAGTGCTCTAGAAAGCAGGTCATATTCTCATGGAACCCTCCAAGTTTCGCGGTGAAGGGCTGACAATCGCAAAGCGTGGCTCTTCCGAGCCGGTCGAGATGACCGACGTCGCGGTGTTGCTTAACCCCAACGACGGCGTCTTCATTGCCAAGCAACCGCTCTTGCCGCGCACCGTGGTCCGCACCCCAGAGGGTGAGATCAAGGTAGCGCAGATGATCCCGCCGGGGCACAAGGTGGCGCTGAAGCACATCCCGGTTGGTGGCGAAGTGCGCCGCTACAACCAGATCATTGGGTTCGCCACGCAGGAGATCAAGCCTGGCGACCACGTTCACTCCCACAATCTCTCGGTTGGCGAGGGACTGGAGCTGGACTACGCGATCTCCACAGAGTATGTGCCAGTGGAGATGGTGCCCGAGGTGGAGCGCCGCACCTTCATGGGCTTCCGGCGCAAAGATGGGCGTGTTGGCACCCGGAACTACGTGGCGATTCTTTCCTCGGTGAACTGCTCGTCCTCCGCGACGCAGCGCGTCGCCAACTACTTTCGCGATCCCGAGGTGATGAAGGACTACCCGAACGTTGACGGGGTCATTCCTCTGGCAACGAAGGGTGGCTGCGGTTCTCACTACGGGTCGTCTGACCTCGGCGTGCTGCAGCGGACCATGGCCGGCATTGTCGAGCACCCAAACGTCGCCGCGTACGTGGTGCTCAGCCTCGGCTGCGAGGTGAACCAGCCGACCGACATGATCGACGCGACGGGGATGGGCAACGGTCACAAGCCGACCGTACTGACGATCCAGCAGGATGGCGGCTTCGAGAAGACCGTTGAAGCCGGGATCGAGGCGGTCAAAAAGTTGCTGCCCATCGCCAACGAGGCGCGGCGCGAGGAAGTGCCGGCGTCCGAGTTGATGGTGGCGCTGCAGTGCGGTGGCTCTGACGGGTGGTCGGGCGTGACCGCGAACCCGGGCCTGGGCAAGGCGTGCGACGTGCTCGTGCGCCAGGGCGGGACCGTCGTCCTCGGTGAGACCACCGAGGTGTACGGCGGTGAGCACCTGCTGACGCGGCGTGCGAAGAATGAGAAGGTCGCGCAGGACCTGATCGACCGCATCCACTGGTGGGAGAAGTACACCGCCATGTTCGGCGCGTCTATCGACAACAACCCCGCGCCGGGGAACAAGCTGGGCGGCCTGACCACCATTTACGAAAAGTCCCTGGGGGCGATCGCCAAGGCGGGCAACACGCCGCTCAACCAGGTCGTGGGGTACGCCGAGCGCGTGACCGAGCGCGGTTTCGTGCACATGGATACCCCCGGGTACGACCCGGTTTCGGTGACTGGTCAGGTGGCCGGCGGCTGCAACATGGTCGTGTTCACCACGGGGCGTGGCTCGGCGTTCGGGTTCAAGCCCGCACCGAGCATCAAGATCGCAACGAACTCGACGTTGTATGCCAACCAGGAACCGGATATGGATATCAATGCCGGCAGGGTGCTTGACGGCATTACCCTGGATGAGTTGGGTCAAGAGATCTTCGACCGGATCCTGGAAGTGGCGTCCGGCGACAAGAGCAAGAGCGAGGCCGCCGGCGTCGGCGAAGAGGAGTACAACCCCTGGATCCTGGGGGCGATGCTCTAGTGCCCACCGGTACCGTCCGGTGACCGTCGAACAATCAGGCGAGCTGGTCGCGTTGTTTCGCTCACGTGCAGAACCACTTGGCGTGGTCGTCCACCAGGGCGACCACGTCTCGCTCGCGCGCGAGTTCATCGTGTGGGCAGCCGATGCCGACGCGCCTTTCGCCATCGTGGCCGAGGAGCTGCGAGCGCAATATCCCGCGTTTTGCGATGCTGTTGCCGAACTTGGCATCGCCCAGGTTCTGCCAGAGAGCCCTGCACAGATGCGTGATTCCACGCTTGGATTAAGCGTTGCCCGAGCAGGTATCGCTGAAACAGGGTCAGCCTTGATGGCGGAGTCAACCCTGGCAGACCGCTCCGTTGGGATGTTGCCACGCGTGCAGGCGATTGTGATTCCGACCCGGGCGCTCCTACCCTCCCTGGACGAAGCGGCGCCGATCCTGCGGGCTTTGGCCCTGGCGCCCGGGCGGAACATGGTGACGCTGGTTACCGGCCCGAGCCGCACCGCCGACATCGAGCGCGTGCTAACGGTCGGCGTCCAAGGTCCGGGCCGGGTGATGATCCTGTTCGCTGATGACCTCGAACCGGTGGAGATGTAGCGTGGACGCTCTGGAAACCCGCGTCATTCATCGCGATCTCGCGCGGACGTACCCAACGCTGGTGCGTGGCGAGGGGATTTACCTCTACGATGCCGAGGGAAATCGGTACATCGACGGCAGTGGAGGTTCAGCGGCGGTAACCGCGATCGGGCATGCCGTGCCGGAGGTGCTGGAGGCGATGATCGCGCAGGCGTCGCAATTGGCCTACGCGCCGACGCACGCCTTTACGACTGACGCGGTCGAAACGTGCGCCAGGTTGATCATCGAGGAGTTCGCGCCGCCCGAGTTCGGTAAAGTCTGGTTCGTTTCTGGTGGCTCCGAAGCCACGGAAAACGCTCTCAAGATGGCGATTCAGTATCACCGGGAGCGTGGCAATGGCACCAAGCATCTGATCATTGGCCGGCGGCAATCGTTCCACGGCGCAACGATTGCGGCGCTGGCCGTGGGAGGCAACGCGGGCAGACGCAAGCCGTTCGCCAGCATCTTGCCGCCCGCTGAACACATCTCTGCCTGTAATCCGTACCGAGACGCTCATCCAGACGCGCGGGCGGATGAACTGGAGCGCGCTATCGCCCAGCTTGGCGCCGAAAACGTCGCCGCGTTCATCGCGGAACCGATTGTTGGAGCCACGCTCGGGGCGATGCCAGCCTCGCCGGGGTACTTTGCGCGGATACGCGAGATTTGCGACCGCCACGACGTGCTGTTCATCGCCGACGAGGTCATGACCGGTTTTGGCCGCACGGGAACGCCGTGGGGACTCGACCACTGGAGTGTCACACCGGACCTGATCATCTGTGCCAAGGGGATCAGTGGCGGCTACGCGCCATTGGGCGCAGTGCTGGCGAAGCCCGAGTTCGTGGGAGAGATCCGGTCCCGCAGCGGCTCGTTCGTCGTTGGGCACACCGCGAGCGGCAACCCCCTTTCCACCGCGGTTGGCGCGGCGGTGCTTACCTACATTCTCGAGAACGGCCTGATCGAGAACGCGGCGCGCGTTGGCGCCCACTTCAAGCGGCGTCTGCAGGAACTGGCCGAGTACCACGACATCATTGGCGACGTACGTGGGGAAGGGCTGCTTCTCGGGGTTGAGCTGGTCATCGACCGGGAGGCGAAGACACCATTCCCGCCTCAGTGGGGTGTAGGAAAGCGTATCGGTGCGGCCACGCTGGAGCGGGGGCTTGTCTCATATCCGGGTGCAGGCACTTACGACGGTGTCATCGGCGATCACCTGCTGTACGCGCCGCCGTTGACTATCACGGAGTCACAGATAGACGACCTGATCGCCATTCTTGATGAGAGCCTCCGCGTTGTGAGGGCTGATCTGGCCCGTTCCTGCTAGCTGCCGTCGAAGAATGTAAGGACCTGGCGCCGGAGCAACTTCCCCGACGGTGAGCGCGGAATTACATCGACTTCCAGGATACGATCAGGGACTTTGAATGAGGCCAGGACAGTACGACAGTGGCTGATTAGCTCCACACCAGCTTGACCCCTCGCCCCGTCCCAAACGACTGCCGCGAGAGGACGGGCTCCCCACGTCTCATTCGGACCTCCCACCACTGCCGCATCGCGTACATGAGGGTGAGCGAGCAGCACCCGCTCGATTTCTGCCGGATAGACGTTCTCACCACCGGAGACGATGAGGTCGCTACGGCGATCGACGACGTAGAGAAACCCGTCACTATCCAGGTAACCGGCATCGCCCGTTGTGAACCAACTCGCTGGGTCTCGGAGTGGCTCACCCAGGTAGCCGGCAAAGACCGACGGCCCGCGAACTTCAATTTCGCCGATTTCGCCTGGTGCGGCCTCATCCCCGTTAACAACCACCCGCAACTCTGTGAGCGGCAGGGCTCGACCGGATGATCCGATGTGCCGAGAAGCCTCAGTGGTACGCAATGTCCCGGCTTGTGATGAAGTTTCGGTCAAACCATAGGTGGGGAGAACCGGGATTCTCCGGCTCAAGCACTGCTCGACCAGCGAGACCGGCGCTGCGGCCCCGCCCAGCAAGATGCCCCGAAGCGTCACCGGCCAGGTAACGTCGGGTCCCGCGCAATCCAGGACGCGCTGCAGCATGTTCGGGACAAGGGAGACATAGTTCGCCCCCGCCTGGATCGCAGTCAGAACCGCCTCCGGTTCAAAGCGTTCGTGCAGCTCAACGGTTGTGCTCCCGAGGGCAGTGCGATAAAGGATTGACAGGCCGCCGATGTGATGCAAGGAGAGCGTGGCGAGCCAGACATCTCCAGGCTGGTGCCCCAGATACAGGGCCGAGCCGGCAGCGCTGAACCAGAGATTTCCGTAGGTGATGCGAGCTCCCTTTGGCCTGCCGGTCGTACCTGAGGTGAACATGATTGCCGCCTCGCGCGACAGGTCTATCACAGGCGCACGGGGGTAGTTGATGGCGGCTGCTGGGGTGCTCTCAAGATTGGCGATTGGAACGAGGCGCACGCCGAGCTTTGCTTCCAGATGTTTGGCAATTTCTACGCGCGGCTCGTCATACACCAGCGTCGTGACGTCGGCTGACGTGATCTGCCACTCCAGTTCTTCCGCGGTCATGCGCCAGCCGTGGGGGACGAATGAGGTTCCAGTCCTCGCGGAGGCGTGGGCGACGATCACCACACCGGGGCGGTTGACACTTAGGATGCCGACCCGACCGGCGCCATGGACGCGCGAAAGTTGGAGGGAAGCCGCGGCGACGCGTTCCCGGAGTTCGGAGTAGGTCCACGACTGATCGCCGAAGCGCAAGGCGACCGTGGCGCCATGCAGCCGCGCGGCGGTGTCGATGAAGTCCGGGACCGACGTCACGACGCGCTCATGGACTACGGAAGACGCGGGAACTTCGAGAAGTCCGGCTTCCGCTTTTCCAGGAACGCCTGCTTGCCTTCGCTCCCTTCCTCGGACATGTAGAAGAGGCGCGTGGCATCACCGGCGAGTTGCTGGATTCCCGCCAGGCCATCGGTGTCGGCATTGAAGGATGCCTTCAGGAAGCGGAGCGCGGTCGGGCTGAGTGCAAGGGTCTCCCGCGCCCACTTCTCGGCCTCGGCCTGCAACTCACCGACCGGGACGACCGTGTTCACCAGGCCCATGTCCAGGGCGGCCTGGGCATCGTACTGGCGGCAGAGAAACCAGATCTCCTTCGCTTTCTTTTGCCCGACCGTCCGCGCCAACAGCCCCGCGCCGTAGCCCGCATCAAAGCTGCCAACGCGCGGCCCGGTCTGGCCGAACCGCGCGTTCTCCGCCGCGATGGTGAGGTCACAAACCAGGTGCAGCACATGGCCGCCCCCAATGGCGTAACCGGACACGGCCGCGATCACCGGCTTGGGCAGATAGCGGATCAGGTGCTGCAGATCGAGCACGTTCAGGCGGGGCACATTGTCACTGCCGATGTAGCCGGCTTCGCCACGCACCTTCTGATCGCCGCCGGAGCAGAAAGCTTCTGGGCCTTGCCCGGTGAGAATAACCACACCGATGTGCTGGTCCTCTCGCGCATCGACAAACGCGGTGATCATCTCGGTCACGGTCTGCGGACGAAACGCGTTGCGGACGTGTGGGCGGTTGATGATGACGCGGGCAATCCCGTCGGATGACTTCTCGTAGATGATGTCTTCGAAGCCGTTCGCCTGTTCCCATGTTACGTTCGTCACGTTCACTCCTTTACGTTCGTCTTGAGTTCAATACTGGTTGCGCCACGAATTGCGACACAAGCTGCGCGTATCTGGCTGATTGTTCCAGATGAACAGCGTGTCCTGCATCCGATACGATCTCCAGACGGGAGTCTGGCAGTACCACGTGCATGTTGACGGCAATCCCGGCGAACTTGTGATCCAGTTCACCTGCAATCAGCAGCGTCGGGGTTTTTAGCCCTGGCAGTAGTTCCCAGTACGACGGTTGCGCGCCGGTGCCGGTGCTGCGGATATTGGCGGTGAGACCTGCTGCGGAGTGGCTCAGACGAATGTTCTTTTGCTGGAGACGATCAACTTCCGGGAGAGCCGCCTGGCTCTCCCACATTGGGAGCCGCTCCCATTCCGCGACGAAGGCCGCGAGTCCGCCTTGCTCAATCCGATCTGCCAGGTGCTCATCTGCTAGCCGGCGAGCTAACCGCTCTTGTTCGTCAGCCATGCCCGGGGAAGCGCTTTCCAGGATGAGGCTGCGCACACGGTCAGGATGTGAAGTGGCCAACGCCAGTGCCAACCGGCCGCCCATTGAGTATCCGAGGACAATCGCATTGCCACCGAGCAGTGTTTCGATGAGCCATGCGAGGTCGTTGACGACAGCGCTGAAGGTCCACGATTGCGACATCGGCAGCACTGACTTCCCATGGCCCGGGAGATCGATTGTCGTGAGCAAGTGACCGGCTGGGAGTCGATTGACGAGGTGTTGCCACGAGGCATGGCTTCCCGTGAACCCGTGGAGCAGGAGCAGGGGAGTACCACCGCCGCAATGGTAGACCGGGTACTCGATTCCACTTGGCGCAGTAACCATCACGTCGGTCATGCCGCTTGCTGGTCCCCGAGACTGGAGAGCACGGCTGCCGTGATCTCACGGTGGAGAGCCAGGTTTTCCACTCTGTTGGTCCTCACCTCGACAACCGTTACGCCAGGCGTGCGGAGGCCACGGGTGACTGTTTGCCGGAAAGCCTCGAGTGAGGCCGGTTGGGCGTACGCACATCCGAACAATTGCGCCGCACCCTGGATGTCGACCGCTGCAGGCGTCCCGAAGAGCAATTCAAATAGCTCGGGCGCTACCTGGGTGTGCTGGGGGAGAAAGGAGAAGATGCCCCCGCCATTGTTGTTGACCACCACAATAACGAGTGGCGACCTGGCGTAGGCGGCGGCCTGGAGACCCCCCAGATCATGCAGGAACGAGAGGTCTCCGACGAGGAGGGCAACGGGACCAGTGGCGACTGAGGCCGCGCCAAGTGCGGTCGAGGTGACCCCGTCGATCCCACTTGCCCCACGCGTCCCGGTCACGCGAACGCCGCGATTACCTCCCGCGGCAAATGTATCGATATCGCGCACGGGCATGCTGTTGCCAACCACCAATGTGCTGCCAGCGGGCATCATGTCCACGATGGTGGCGGCAATCGCGGGCTCGCTCAATCCAGGACTGTTCGCGAGTCTTTCATCAATGGCGTGCCTGGCCCGTGCGTTGAGTTCTTGCCAGCATTGCAGCCAGTCTTGTGACGCCGGGAGTTCACTCGCGTCGAGAGCGTCAGTGAGGGCCATCAGCGCCGCCGGTTCGTCCGCTGCCAGGTGCCAAGTCACCGTGTGTCCGGCATCTCGCAGGTTGCCCGGGTCGATGGCGACTACAGAAGCCGCCTGACGCCCAAGAAACTGCGTCAAGGGCTTGGACGTGGGCATGCCGCCGACGCGCAAGACAAGATCTGGAGAGAGCCGTTCGGCCAGGAGTGCGTCACGGAGAAACAGATCGTAGGCGTCTATCAGTCCGGACGCCCCAGGCCATCTGAAGCGGACGGTCGAGAGCGGATCGGCAAGGCATGGATACCCGGTGGCCGCCGACAACTCCGCAACCAGCGGTCCAAGCTCTGAACCGACGTGAGGACCGCACACGATCAGGCCGCGCGAGCCGGATCTGATCAGGGAGGCGAGGCGCTCCGTGTCGGAGACCGATGGAGACGGCGGCTGGGAGTCCGGCACAGGCGCGTCCGCATGTTGGGCATAGTGCTCTCGCAGCAATTCCAGTGGATCAGCGGGGGGAGGAATGAGCGGCTCCCGGAACTGGACGTTGAGATGAACGGGACCGGCTGGTGACCCGCCAGCCACTTTAATCGCACGTGCGGCCGTCGCTCGAGCAAACCTGACTTCCATCGCATCGCCAACTGGAGCAGGCAGATCTCGTGACCAGCGAGTATGACTGCCATACAGATTGTCCTGGTCAATCGTTTGGGACGCACCCCAGTCCCGCAGTTCCGCGGGCCGGTCTGCCGTAAGTACCAGCAGGGGAATGCGGCTGAGGTGGGCCTCGATGACCGCAGGAGCGAAGTTGGCAGCGGCGGTGCCAGATGTGCAGATCAGCGCCACTGGTTCGCTCAGTTGTCTTGCTATACCGAGCGCAAAGAATGCCGCCGAGCGTTCGTCGATCAGGACGTACGTGGTTAACTCGGGATGGAGCGCTGCCGCAAGTGCCAGAGGTGTGGAGCGGGAGCCCGGGCAGATGACGACATGACGAAGCCCGTGTTGGACGGCGCTGCCCAGGAGCGTGGCGGAAAAGGCAAGGTTGGCCTGGCCGTACTCCACGCTTACACCTCGCCAAGAGCCGCCAGCATTGGCCGCAGTTTCAGTTCGGTTTCGACAAACTCGGCGGCGGGGTCGGAGTTCGCCACGATGCCGCACCCCGCGTAGGCAGTGGCTGTCTTGCCCTGGAGTAATGCCGAGCGGATCGCGACGGAGAATTCCCCGGAGCCATTGAGGTCGACCCACCCTACGGGCCCGGCGTACCAGCCGCGGTCGAACGTCTCCAACTCCCGGATCAACTCCAGTGCGGGCCGAGTTGGAAACCCACCCACCGCAGGAGTAGGGTGGAGAAGTCCTGCCAGGTGCAGAACGTCTGCCTCCGGGTGAGCTGCCGCCGTCAACGGCGTTTCCAGGTGCTGAACGGAGCGTGCCTGGCGCAGACGGGGGGTGCCGATCACGCGGGTCACTTCAGAACACGTCGTCCGCAAGGCCTCGATCGTCGATTCCACGACGATTTCGTGCTCGCGAAGATCCTTGGCGCTCGTTAGGAGTTCCTTCCCTAGCTCAGCGGTGGCTTCAGGAGTGCTCCCGACGGCGGCAGAACCTGCCAGACACGTCACATCCACCTGACCCTCACGCAAGCGGACCAGGCGCTCTGGCGTCGCGCCAATGAAGCAGGTCTCCTCGCCGGCAAACGCAAACAGCGTGGCGCCGGGGTGCTTCTCACGTAGACAGCCTAGTGCAGCTTCGGCCGAGATGTTGTCCTCAGCACGAAGGTGTTCCGCCCTCGCGAGGACGACTTTGGACATCGCTCCGCGCCGAATCGTGCCAATTGCCTGCGCAACCTGGCGTTCCCACTCCTGTTGATGTTGCCGTGTATGAGTGGAACGCGCGTGCCCCGGGATGCATAGCATGGCAGGCGTTGAGATCCAATCGAGCCCTCGCCCAAGAAGCTGTACCAGTTCCCCGGTAATCGCGTCGTCAGTTCGCCCGGGCATCGCTGGAAGCGTGACGCGGAGGTGTGAACTCTTCGGGGTGATCTGAAGGAGTACCTGGGGCACGGTCAGTCGCCCATCCGGGAACTCACGCCAGGCCTCATCCGCGGCAGTCTCCGGATCGAAGGCAAAGCCTCCGAGGATCGGGAAGATCTCGTCGTCGCTACGGACAACGCGGGTGCGTAGGTCTCGAACTGCCGCCGAAGATGCGAGAAAACGGTCACTTCCTTCGAATGCGAAGGCTTCTGCAACTCCGGCTCCCGCGAAGGCTATTCCAGACTCCGGTTGTGCCCAAAGGACGCCGCCACCAAGTTCAGCCGAAGCGCGTGACAGGAACGCCACGGCATCGCCTGGATCCAAAATTGGTAAGACAAGTGAGTGCAGCTCGGGCAGGTGCGTCATCTGCCCGATTGGCGATGCTTCAATTTCCGAGAGCGTTACAGCAGCATTCACGAGCATTCCTGTACCTTCTCCCGCCCAACTACCCCTACCAGGAGGAGATCGCGCAGGAGCGGAAATGTGGCCTCAAGGTGTTTGGGTTCTCCTGTTTGCAGCCAGTGCAGGACGATATGGTTGACCGCGCCGTACCAGGCGCGTGCGGTAAACCGGGTGTCCAGCGGGGCGATCTGCCCGGCGGCGACCGCCTCGTCCAGGCAGGAGGCAATCAGCATCGCGAAGCGTTCGTGCATGTCTGTGAGGGCACGGTTGAAGTCACGGCCGGCCCCGGCCGCTTCTACCAGAAGCAGCCGGGCCAGGAGACGGTGCTCCGCGAAGGACGTGATGACCGCACGCAAGGCGGCCTCACCGCGCAGGAGTGGATCTGGTTCATGGGCCATGGCGGCTTCGACCTTTTCCAGAAGTGCGGCACTTGACTCGTCGAGAAGTGCGAGAAAAAGCGCCTGCTTGCTGGGAAAGTGAAAATACACGCCGCCCTTGGACGTGTCCGAAGCTCGAGCGATGTCATCGATCGGGGTTGCGTTGTAGCCCTGTTCCGTGAAGACCGTCAGGGCGGCATCGAGAAGTCGTTGCCGGCGTGATTTGCTTCGCTCCTGAATACTCACGGAATTCGGTACCCTACAGCAAAACCGACTGACCAGTCGGTCGGCAGTATACGACGGGCGTTGCCCAGAATGCAGGTGGAGTAGGTACGAAACGGAGAACATCGCCGCGTGGAAGAAAAGCCTGTTATCGCGTTCGTGCACGGGGATTTTGGAGACGGCGACTCGTCGTTCGGCAAGGCCGCGTCAGAGATCGGAGATGGGTACCAGATCATCTTGCTCACACGACCGGGGTTTGCACCTGCCGCAGAACACCCTGAGCGGTATACCTTCGCGGGAGATGCCGCAGCGTTGCTCGCAGATCTCTCCAGGAAGGGCGTGAGTGCTTTTCACCTGGTAGGGCACTCGTATGGCGGGCTTGTTGCGCTCGCAATGGCGTTGAGTGAGCCGGAGCGGATCAAGAGCCTGCACCTCATCGAGCCGCCCCTACTAGGTCTCCGGGACGACGACGACTCGACATGGATGGCGAGACGCGTCCGGGAACTCCAGGCAGCACACCGTGACGACGATCTCGATGCCACGACAACAGCATTCTTCGAGATGATCGGGGCGGGCCATGTGCCTGAACGGATGCGAGGCAGTGAGGAATGGGAGCAGTTGAAGCGCTATGCTCCCCGCTTCGCCCGAAATGAGCCTCCCGGGGAGTTCCCGGTCGAGTATTGGGAAGCCCTTGATGGGGGGTTCCCGATCCTGCTCTACAGCGGTGGCCGCAGTCATCGCGCACTACAGGGAATCACGCTCCTGTTGGCGGATTCCCCACGCGTGAAGAGGCATACGCACGTTCCTGGCGCGGGACATGCCGTCCAGATGGCCGGGGACGCGTTTGTGGGACCCTTCCTGGAGGAGGTCACCGCGGCCGAGGCAGCTTGGAATCAGCGGCGGCCGCCGGACCCTGCTCCGATCAACTGGGGCTGAGGGACTGGCTGTGGCAGCGAGACGACATAGGCCGTCGTGATCCCGGGGATCTCCTTCAGCTCTTCGAGCGCCTCAGGAGGCACCACGTCATCAACATTCAGGACCATGATGGCCTCGCCCCCGCGCCGTGGCAAATGCCGCCCGACCTGCATGCCGGCAATGTTGACGTCATGACGGCCCAGGATCATGCCGACCGCACCGACGACGCCGGGCTGGTCACGATGATGGGTGATGAGGACATCGCCAGCTAACGGGCTGTTCAGCGTGAAGCCATCAACCTCCATGATCGCGGCCTCGTTTCGGTCCCACCGAACCGTGACGTGATGCGATTGCGGGCTGCCGACGGTATCGATGACCTCGAATGAGAAATGGGGAATGACACCCTCATCGGCTGAGCCACGGATCACGCGCACCCGGATATCGTTCTCGTCGGCCAGCAGCCGGGCGTTGACCGGGGTCACTCGTTGACCAGTCCAACGATTGAGTGCCTCACTCAATGCCGCGACTACCACATGCTCGGTGATGTCCTCTGACACCTGGCCATTGACGGTCACAAGGAAGGAGCAGGGGATCGCCGGCTCCAGGACCGCCAGCAAGCGACCGGCCGCTCCGGACGCGGTTGTCAGCCTCTGGAGCTCTGGGGCATGCAACGAAGACGCCGGCAGATTGACCGCATTGGGTACCGCCTCGCCACGGAGCGCCGCCAGCGTGGTGGTGCTGATGACCTCACCGACAGCCGCGAGCGCTTCGGCGCTCGAACCCCCAGTGTGAGGAGTCAGCACGACATTTGGTAGCGCAAAGAGCGGGCTTTCGGTGCAGGGCTCGCTGGGGAACACATCGACGCCGGCGCCAGCAACGCGTCCATCGTCCAGCGCTTCGGCTAGCGCGTCCTGATCGACGACGCCGCCCCGAGCCGCATTGATCACGATCGCAGTCGGCTTCAGCAATTGCATGGTCTCGCGATTGAGCATGTGAAACGTTTCGGCATTTTCCGGGACGTGGAACGTGACCACGTCAGCCGAACGCAAGAGCGTTTCCAGATCCACCGGGGCAGCTCCCTGCTCCGTAAAGCGCTGCGGCGTGATGTACGGGTCATAAGCGATGACGCGCATGTCAAACGCGCGTAGTCGCTTTGCGACCCGCGAGCCGACGCGGCCAAGGCCAATGATGCCGACCGTGCGGCCAGCAAGGTCAATCGGCTTCATCTTCTTGCGTTCCCAGCGGCCGGCCCGCGTGGAAGCGTCGGATTTCGCAATCTCGCGTGTTACGCCGAGCAGCAACGCAATGGTGTGTTCCGCCGCCGAGATGGCATTGGCCCCCGGCGCGTTGAGAACAAGCACGCCGGCCCGGGTCGCCGCGTCGAGGTCGATGTTGTCAACGCCGACACCCGCCCGTGCGACGACGCGCAGGTTCGGGGCTGCGCGCAACACCTCTTCCGTAACCTCGGTTTCGCTGCGTACGACCAACGCGTCAGCGTCATGGAGAGCTGTGAGGAGCGCCGGGACGTTCATGCCATCGACATCAACGATCTCAGCAGCCGCCGCGAGCCGTTCTCGTGCCTGCGGGTGAATGGCGTCGCTGATCACGATGCGCGGGCGCGGAATCAACCCATCATCGACACTGGAACCTGAGAACGTTTCGGTGCTAGAGCCGTTGCTCGAGAAGGGGTCAGTCTTGCCGGCGATGACCTTCAGGACAGAGCCCAGGTCATCCGACGAGGAAATCCGTGGATCATCGATCTGGTGTTGGCCCGCCTTGACCAGGAAGCAGTTGACGCCGGCCGCCGCGTAGTTGCGTGCGTGACGCAGGCTATCCTCGATGGCATAGCCAAAACCTGAGCGCAGCGCCTCCGCGGCCTTGAGATCGGTGAAGACAATGCTGCATTCCGGGAAGCCGTGATCACTCAGCCAGGCCCGCGTCATCGCGGCTGAACTCTCAGGGCGCGCGGTAATGATGCTGACGTTCTCCGGGCCAACCAACTCCAGCAACTTGTGCAGAAACTGCGCGGCCTCCGGGTCAGGCGTGAGGCGGGATGCCGGACCATCTGGGCCATAGACCCAGTCACGAACCTCGTCAGGAACGTTCAAGCCGGCGGAGTCAACGAAGGCACTTTCCGGCATTTCGACACCAAAGCGCGCGGACGCCGCCTGGGCGAGTGGGCGGGGATGCTCGGTTAAGACGCCATCAAGGTCGATCGCCAATCGGAAAGTGTCGGTCACGTTCGCAGATCCTGCCTGGTGCATAGGGCCACTCATGGCACGCACCGCCCTCCACGGGGCGGCGGCGCGGCGCAGCGTAGCACCGCACGACGGCGGATGTCACTTGACTGAGTCAGCGACGTCGACGAAAAATGGGCGATCTCCCCTAGCTGGCGCCAGCCTTGAGATGCACCTTGTCTGTCCCGAACTCATTGATCTGGGCCAGAGTGAAGGACTTGCCGTCGGACAGCGTAATGGTGTCCACCGCGCCCATATCACCAAGCGCATAGCTCTCGATGCGCCCCAGGTTGTGACCGTCACTGGAAATGGCTTCCGCGTGCCCAGTGAGCTTGACGGAGTTTTCGCCAAGGTTGGAGATGATTTCGACTGGTGGCGGATCGATCGGGGCCATTTCGAAGAAGCTGGCGTCGTCGGGATATTGCCCGGAGACGTTCGGCTCCGTCGCGTAGACCGCTCCTCCGATCCCCGCTGCAGGGATGAAGGTTTCTCCTGGCTGCACGCGCTGGGCGAGAGCGATCTCCTCGCTATCCACGATTGGTGATTCCGCCACGGCTTCTTGACCGGTGGTATCGAGATGGAGGCCTCGCTCATCGGACGTCGCCATGCCAGTTATGCCCATGACACGTTCGTTGTGGCCGAAGAGGCCGGAGTGGACCAGGATGCCTGTGGCGTGCAAGGTGCCAGCGTCCACCACGAGGCCGGCGACCTTGCCGACATCCTTGCCACCAACGCCGAAAACGGTATCTCCAACTCGGACCAGCATCGCGACCCTCGTTTCATTCCCGGGCGAGTTCGCCGCACGCGAGACTTCGGAACAGAGAGACTATGGCACGTTCCAGCGATGGCTGCACGGCGTAGGCACACGCTACGGAAACGACCGCCTCATCACGCGCGTTGCTGAACGTACAGAAGGTCGTTTGAGCACAGCGCCTCGGGCTCGCACCGGATTTGATTCAGGCAGAATTGGCGAAATGGACGCAATTCACTTTGACCGACTTGCCGTCGCGCTCTCCCGCGGTCTGACCCGCAGGGCGTTAAGCGCGGCTGCGGCCGGCTTCTGCACCGCAATGGTCATGCGCCGATCTGCCGCTCAGGATGTCTGCGGCGGTTGCTACGAGGGCGAAACGTGTATCGAAGGCGCGTGCTGGCGAACCTGTGCGACGAGCCGAGACTGCCGAAGCAAGCAAAACGATGATCCCTGCGTCAACAACAGCTGCGTTGACGGCATATGTGTCATGGCGATCGTCGACTGCCAACCAGGGTATGAGTGCTGCTTTGGCGAGTGCTGCAACAAACACTGCGAAACAGACGAGGAGTGCGCGGTCTTCGATCCATGTCGAACAGGGGCTTGCGTAGACGGGATCTGCCAGTTCACCGTGCTTGATCCCTGCAATGTCTGTTTCAGCGATACAGACTGCATGGTCAGTGGCATGAACACGTGGTGCTGTGGTGGCATGTGCCGCCGTCCATGTCCGGATGGAATGACCTTGGGCAAGGGGTGCGAATGCCAGGTCAACGCGGACGGAACCAACAACGGGCTGATCGTGCGCGATGACGCCAGCGGATAGCGCGGAGGAAGCGGCTAAACGTTAAGCTCCGCTGTCGCTAATGAGACGCTTGAGCTCATAGAGGCGATTGAGCGCTTCCAGGGGAGTGAGCGAGTCGACATCGAGCGACCGCAATGCTTCAACCGCAGGACTGGGCGGCGCAAAGAGCGTCAGTTGCAGGGCTCCCGATTCCGCGGCGGGCCGAGCTGAGCGGGCGCGTCGCTCGCGTGCTGCCGGAGCGGCTGGTCCGTCCTCCAGATCGGTCAAGATCTCCCGGGCGCGCCGGGTCAATGCGCGCGGGAGGCCGGCCAACTCCGCGACGTGAATGCCGTAGGAGCGGTCGGCACCACCTGGCGCGACGCGATGCAGGAACACAACCCGGTCTCCCTCCTCCAGCACATCCATGCGCGCACAGGTGACGCCGGGTAGGTAGTCGGCCAGAACAGTCAACTCATGGAAGTGCGTGGCGAACAGCGTGCGGCACCCGAGGTTCGGCGCGTTGTGCAAGTGCTCGACAACCGCGCGGGCGATGGCCAGGCCATCCCAGGTCGAGGTGCCGCGACCGATCTCGTCCAGCAGCACCAGGCTCCGGCGGGTCGCGTGATGGACGATGTTCGCAGTCTCCAGCATTTCGACCATGAACGTCGATTGCCCGGCAGCGATATCATCCTGTGCGCCAATCCGGCTGAAGATGCGGTCCACCAAGCCAACACGGGCGTAGTCTGCTGGCACGAACGAGCCAACCTGGGCGAGGAGGACGATCAAGCCGAGCTGACGCAGGATGCTGCTCTTGCCAGCCATGTTGGGTCCGGTCAGGATGGTGATAGCCGCTCCATCCGCGTCGAGGAGCGAGTCGTTCGCGACGAACGTCCCTGCGGGCAAGATGGCTTCCAGGGTCGGGTGGCGGCCACCCCGAATGTCCAGGGAAACCGAGTCATCGACGACCGGGCAGACGTACCCGCGCGTGGTCGCCGTTTCGCTGAACGCCGCCAGGACATCGGCCTGCGCGAGGCACGCCGCCGCTTCGAGGAGTGCCGCGCTTCGCGCCGCCACGAACCCAACCACGCGCCGGAAGACATCGGCTTCCAGCTGCGCCAGCGTGTCCTGGGCGCCGAGCACACGGGCTTCGCACTCCTTGAGTTGGGCAGTTACGTACCGGGTGGCGTTGGCCAGCGACTGCCGGATCAGGTAGTCGCCAGGGAGTGCGGCAGAGCCATTCTCTTCCCCACCGTCACGGCTGCGAGCGAGGAGCGCGTTCGCAGTAATCTCGATGTAGTAGCCGCTGACCCGGTTGTAGCCGACTTTCAGTGAGCGAATGCCGGTACGCTCACGCTCGGTCCGCTCCAGGCCGGCTATCCACTCGCGGGCGTCCCGGACATTCTGCTCGTGCTCGTCGAGCTCAGGTGCGAATCCGGGCCGAATCACTCCGCCGGCACCTACGGACGACGGGACGTCCTCGCAGAGGGCGTCCTGCAGGAACGTGGCGACCTCGACACAGACGTTACGGGCTGTTTCCGGCAAGCTCCAGGCGGGGCCGGCCTCATCGGTTCCGATTTGCGTGAGCGCCTGGAGGGATTGCCGAAGCGCAACGAGTTCCCGCGGGGTGATGGTGACCAGCAGGGCACGATTGGCGAGGCGCTCGATATCGCCGATGCGGCGCGCCATTTCGCGAAAGCTCGCCCGCGCTACGGGATTGTCACAGAACCAGTGGACAGCGGACTGGCGTTGCTGGATCGCATCCAGGTCAAGGAGTGGCTGATTCAGCCAGGTGCGGAGCAGACGGGCGCCCATCGGCGTGCAGGTCTGGTCCAGCACCGCGACCAGGCTGTGGCGCCGCTCGCCACGGCCACTTTCGAGGAGCTCAAGGTTGCGGCGGGCCTGGGCGTCCAGGACCATGAAGCCGTCCGTGCTGTAGTGATGAAGCGACGTCAATTGCGCAAGCGACGAGCGCTGGGTGTCTTGCAGGTAGGCAAGGAGTCCACCAGCGGCGCGAACCGCGCACGGCAAGTCCTCCAGCCCGAACCCATCGAGCATGGTGACGCCGAAGTGGTCGCAAAGCAGATTGCGCGTGCGCTCCAGCCGCCATTGCCAGGAGTCGCTGGTAGAGACCGTGGTTGAATCCGGTAGCCACGTCGCGTGCCCTTCGTCGATGCTCAATACGACTTCGGCGGCGCCGAGACGCAGGAGTTCGCGAGAGACGGCGGCTGCCACCTCATCACGGTTCGCGGCGCGGACCTGGGTAGCGGCAAAAACGCCCGTTGAGAGTTCGGCATAGGCGATGCCGCCCCGCTGATCCTCGATCACAGCGGAGGCAATATAGGTGTGGCGATGGCCATCCAGCATCGAGGGATCAGTGACGGTGCCGGGAGTGACCACGCGCGTAACGTCGCGCTCCATCAGGCCACGCTGCCCCACACCAACCTGTTCGCAGATTGCGACCTTCTGGCCCGCCGAGACAAGCCGGGCGATGTACGACTCCGCGGCGTGGTGAGGAATGCCGGCGAGTGGGACGCGGGCGCCCTTGCCCATCTCACGGCTGGTCAGGGTGATGTCGAGCAGGCTGGCGGCAATTTTGGCGTCTTCTTCAAAGGTCTCGTAGAAGTCCCCGATGCGGAAGAGCAGGATGGTGTCCGGGAAGCGCTGCTTGATTTGCAGATACTGACGCCGCACTGGCGCGATATCACGGTCGCCAGGCTTTCCGTTCGCGGCCTTCTGCGGCTGGAGGAGTGTTGTCGTTTCGTCTGACACCAGGGCGCTCACGTTCCGCGGGTATGCTGCTGACGTGACACGTGCGGGATGGCTAGCCTACGCGCATCGCCACTGTTGCCGCAAGCAGGCGGGAGACGTCTGCCGCCGCCCATCGTTCGAGACCTGTGGAAGGGGTAAGGCACCATGGCGACGTTTGCCATTGTTTACACGTTTGCAGACAACGAGGCCGTGCGCCTGGAGACCCGTCCAAAGCATCGGGAGTACCTGAAGACCCTCCTCGACGCAGGCAACATCGTGATGTCAGGGCCGTTTGTCGATGACACGGGCGCCCTGCTGGTCGTCGAGGCGGAGTCAATGTCCCAGGTCGAGGAGTTTATTGCGAACGATCCGTACCGGGACGCCGGCGTGGTGGACAACGCCACGGTCAAGGAGTGGAACATCGTCATGCGTGGCGGGCAGTAGACGCCGGGAACGCGCAAGAAACAGAACGGGCTGGGGAAGCGACATCCCCAGCCCGTATTGTCTTCAGTAATCTGCGGTTGCTAGTGGCTCAAACGAGGTCTCTCGACAAGCTCGAGACGACACGCAGAGTGGGGCGGTACTAGAGCTCCTGGTGGTAGGCGAAGAGCCGATCACCGTCGAGGCGGCGGAGCTTCTGCAGCGCCTCATTCTCGATCTGGCGCACGCGCTCCCGGCTGATTTGCAGTTGCTCCCCGACTTCAGCCAGCGTGTGCTGATGGCCGTGGCCTAGGCCGAAGCGGAGCTGCAGAACCAGCTTCTCGCGTGGACTGAGCGTGTCGAGCGCGGCATTCACGTCCCGCTTCAGCATCGACTCTGAGGCCGCCTCGTAGGGGGTCTCAGAGACATCGTCCGCGATGAGATCACCCAGGCTCGTCTCGTCCTCGGACCCGATGGGGGTCTCCAGCGAGATGGTACGCTGGGCCGCCTGCACGATCTGGTGAATCTTCTCCGGCTGCACGCTCATGGCCTCGGCCACTTCCTCGGGCGTTGGCTGCCGGCCAAGCTCCTGGGCGAGCATATTCAGCGTCTTGCGATAGCGGGAGATCGAGTCACCCATGTGTACGGGGAGGCGGATCGTGCGGCTCTGGTCCGCGATGGCACGCGTAATTGCCTGGCGAATCCACCAGGTCGCATACGTGGAGAAACGGAATCCCTTCCGCCAGTCGTACTTCTGGACGGCGCGCATGAGGCCGATATTGCCTTCTTGAATCAAGTCAAGCAGCGTAAGTCCACGGTTCACATAGCGCTTGGCAATAGACACAACCAGCCGCAGGTTCGCGCGCACGAAGCGCTGTGTGGCATCCAGATCACCCCGCTCGACCCGCTTCGCGAGCTCGATCTCCTGGGCATGGGTCAGGAGGGGAGTCTCGGCAATCTCGCGCAGGTAGAGCCGGACCGGATCGTTGATGAAGTTGGGATCGAGCCGCTGCAGGACATCGAGGTCTCGCTCGATATCGACCTCTGGCTCGATCTCGTCGGCCATCTGGGTCTGGATCTCTTCGGGAATGTCGATACGGTCGTCAACCACGCCACTGACGACAAGGTCATCGATCTTGTCCATCCCATAGGTTTGAATTGGATCGCTCATGGGTGCCATACTCCTGTTGACAACGATTCATGTTCCGATAGTGGCGGGTGTCTGAAACACCGGTATCGTGATTGCGGTAACGGTGAGCGGCCCCCGGCGTGTCCGCGCGCGCACGGATCCCCTTCCAGGTTTTAACGTTCCTGGCCGCTCTTTGGTTCCCTGCACGCCGTGTGCCGAGGTCGCCGGTGACGTACTGCGATCATATCAGGCAAAACGCGGAACACCAGTACGTCTATTCACTAACGCTACAGGCACGTCGATAGCGCGCACGTCAAAAGCCGGCGGCATCAGCCGCCGGCTCTTCACTGCAGGGAAGCGATGCGTGGACTAGTGCCCGCAGCCGCAGCCCTGCGCCGTCGCCTCGTTGGCGCCAGCATTGAAGGAGCTACCACAGGCACAACCGGAAACGGCGTTCGGGTTGTGAACCGTGAAGCCGCCGCCCATGAGTGAGTTCACGTAGTCAACCTGCGCGCCATCCAGGTACATGGCGCTGAAATTGTCGACAAGCAGACGGACGCCATCGGTCTCGATGATCTCGTCGCCTTCATCGGCAATATCTTCGACGGTCATGCCGTACTGCAACCCGGAGCAGCCGCCCGGCGCCACAAAGACGCGCAGCGCAGCCTCTGGGGTGCCCTGGTCCGCCAGGAAACCCTTCAACTGGCTTACAGCCTCCGGCGTAATGGTGATCATTAATGTGTCCTCCGCGCTCGAGCGCGCCAGCCAGCGCTGCCCGAGAAGTGCATCTCGTCTCATCTGAGTGTACGGCACGTCCGGAAGCTGTCAAGCAACCTCGCACCATTAAAACGTCAATTGGTAACCAAGGTTCCCGTCGGCGCCTAGTCTCGCGTGTGCTGGGGGGCAAAGAAGACGAGGATCGAGAGATCCTGGGTTATATCGACGAACCGGTGGTCAACATGCTTCTCAACGAAGACGATAGAGCCAGCTTGGACTGAACGGCGTTCGCCATCGACAAGGATGTCCCCTTGGCCTGACACCACGTAGTAGATCTCGTCCTCAAGGTGAGGCGCCTGGGTGTCCTCTGAGCCCGCCGGAAGGACATAGAGACCGAGGCTCATCGAGCCCCGGTTGATGAACTGCACATAGGCATCCTCGCCGGCGCGCTGGCCGGCGAGGATGTCGCCATACTCAAATGCTTCCACTGGAACCTCCCGCGTTCTTGCCGCGTCCGGTCGGGATTGCGGTGCGTCGCTAGTCCGCGACCACGGCCAGGTCCACGCTTTCGCGGGTCGGAGCAGGCGTCAGGCGGAAATGGTCCATGGTCAGGCACTCTGTTGGGCACCAGTCCACGCACAGCGCGCAACGGATACAGGCTCGTTCGTCGATCAACATCACCGCAGCACGGGGTCCGAGCTCTGCTCGGGCGAGCTCCGCCATTTCCACATCCCCATCTATGGAGTGAATGCGGTCAGGCGAAACCATCTCGATGACCTTCACCGGACAGACATCAACGCAGTTTGCACAGAGAATGCACCGGTTGCCGTCAATGAAGATGTTGAGCTGACACTGCAGGCATCGCTTCGCTTCTTCAAATCCAATTGGCTTGGTGTAGCCAATCTCCGTTTCGATCGTGGTGTCCCCGAGGCCAAGACCACGATCCGCGAGCGGCATGGCTGGCATGAGTTGGCGGCCGACGCTCGTGTAATTGTCGCCCCAGATGAGACGACGGCTCGTCGTCGAGAGGGTCCACTCCGCGATCCCTTCGGAGACTAGGGGATTCGGGGTTGCGATGAACTCGGTTGGGACACGGGTAAGCTCCATGTCCTTGATCTGTGGCTCGACCCGGCCCAGATCCTCGTTGATGAATTCGGAAACACGCTTGCCTTCGCCGATCGACGAAATAAAGTTCGTCGGGTTGGTGACGTAGTCCCCGGCTGCCCAGACGTGTGGCAGTTCCGTGCGGAGTTGCTCGTCCAGCAGCGGGACACCACGACGATCCGTCTGCACCGTGACGCCGTCCAGCAGCGTGTTGTCCTGGCGCTGGCCGATGGCCACAAGCACCATGTCGCACTCGATGATGAACTCGGAACCGGCAACTGGTTGCGGGCGGCGGCGGCCCTGCGCGTCGGGCTCGCCAAGCTCGTTGCGAATCATCTCGATGCCGGCCACGCGGCCATTGCCATCGTCGATGACGCGGGTGGGAGAGACCATGTACATGATCTCCACGCCCTCGATCTCCGCCTCTTCCAGTTCGACCGCATCGACCGGGATCTCCAGGATCGAGCGGCGATAGGACATGATGGACTCCTCAGAGCCCATGCGCAGGACGGTGCGCACGCAGTCCATGGAGGTGAAACCACCACCGACCGTGACAACCTTCTTTCCGACCCAGACATCCTTCTGGCCGAGGTTGACGTCTTCCAGGAACTGCAGGCCAGAGACGACGCCTTGCAGGTCCTCACCGGGCACGCCGAGTTCCTGCGGAATCTGGCAGCCAGCGGAGATGATCACCGCGTCGTAATCATCCATGAGGTCCGGCAGCATGACGTCCTTGCCGACCTCGGTGTTGTAGCGGATGTCGATGCCAAGGTCAGTGATGAGGCTGACCTCGTCCATGATGACATCGCGTGGCAGGCGCCATTCCGGCACCCCCGACCACATCACGCCACCCGGCACCGGGTAGCGCTCGAAGATGGTCACCTTGTAGCCCTGACGCGCGAGTTCACGCGAGGTGGTGAGACCGTTGGCGCCCGCACCGATTACGGCGGCAGTTTGGCCGTTCCACGGCGGCGCGACCTCACGCCGTGTTTCGCCACGATAGTCGGCGGCAACCCGCTTCAGGTAGCAGATGCCAATGGGCGCGTCGATCTCCTTGCGCCGGCAAGCATCCTCGCAGGGACGGGCACACATGCGGCCAAGGCAGCCGGGGAAAACGTTGTGCTCCCGGTTGACTTCGAAGGAGTCCGCATAACGTCCGTCGGCAATGAGGGCGATATAGCGAGAGATATCCGTGTGCGACGGGCAGGCCGTCATGCACGGAATGTTGTCCTGGAACCATTGCGGGTCCCCGGTGTAGATGGGCAGGCGGGGACCGCTGCGCGAGATGAAGTTCGTGTAGAACGAAGCGTCCACGAACGCCAGTAGACGGATACGCCGCGTGTAATCGACCTCGATCTCATCAATGCCCTGGCCCGCAACACCATAAGAGGACAGGGACTGCGAAATCTGATCGACTTCCATGTTGTCCATTGGCCGGAAGCGGTCTGGCCCCGCGCCGCAGGACACGCACACATCGGGCGGCGCGACTCCATCATGAATCCAACCGCAGGCTTTGCATCGGAACATGGGGCGCTACTTTCCTTCAGTGAATACTTGCTGTTACGTCCGCTGCCACAACGAATTTTCGCCTGCGCGCACGTTTCAGCAGTATAGCCGCGCGCAGGGCGCGTTACGGGTCCGGTGTATCCGACCCGGGGCAAATGATCATGCTTGTGCTTGCCAACCACCACGCTTCGCGGATACGCGGTTCCCCGGTAGGGCGACTCCGACCGAGGTTGCGGGGAACCAGGTTAGAGGTTGCCCAGGGCGACTAGGGCGACGGCCCGGCTCAGGCGCGTTTGGTCACTACCGCATCGTAGTTGACCGATGCTGGTGGCTTCTCGCCCTGCAACCCGGCGATCAGGTTGCGCGCCGCCAGGGTGGCCATTGCGTCTCGTGTCTGGACTGTGGCCGAGGCCGTGTGCGGCACCACGATGCAGTTGTCCATGGAGACCAACGGATGATCGGCAGGCAGGGGCTCGGGGTCGGTGACATCGAGCGCGGCAGCAAGGATCTCCCCGCTCTGCAGCGCGGCTACAAGCGCATCAGTGTCGACGACGGGTCCGCGGGCTGCATTGATCAGGATCGCGGTCGGCTTCATCTTCGCGAACTCGTCGCTGCCGATGAGGTGGCGTGTCTCGGACGTAAGGGCGACATGGAGGGTCAGGAAGTCCGCTTCGCGCAGGACTGAGTCCATGTCGGTGTACTCGACGTTGTTCTTCGCAGCGAACTCAGCGTCCTGATACTCGTCATAGGCGAGGACCCGCATGCCGAAGCCGCTGGCGCGGCGGGCTACCTCCTTGCCGATGCGGCCGAGACCGATGATGCCGAGCGTAGATCCGGAGATCTCTCGGCCAAGGAGCAACAGCGGCCCCCAGGTACGCCATTTGCCTTCACGGACGTACTCGATCGATTCCGGGATTCGGCGCGCGGCGGACATGAGCAGAGTCCAGGTGTGGTCCGCTGTGGCGGCAGTCAACACATCAGGAGTGTTGCAGACAAGCACACCGCGTTCCGTCGCTGCGCCGGCGTCAATGTTGTCGTAACCGACGGCGAAGTTGGAAACCACCTTTAGATTGGGGTGGCGGTCGAGCACGGCGCCGTCGATGCGGTCGGTAAGCAGCGTGAGTGCGCCGTCAGCGTCACCCAGCAGGGCGTCGAGTTGCTCGGGAGAGGGCGGCAGTTCGTCTTCCCAGACCGTAACCGCTCCCTGATCGCGCAACAGGTTGAGGCCTGCCTCTGGAATCTGGCGAGTGATGACGATCTTCCAGTCCTGTGCCACGACAAACCCCCTGGCGTCTTCGCCTGTTGCCTTCGCCCGAATCTTCTGCCCCTATTGTCACCCGTTTTGCCGGAGTGTGGAGGCCAGACGAGAGGGAGAAGGCGGGGGAGCGGGCCGCGAGGGGAACCTGATCAATCTAGTCGGATATAACCTGCAAACTGTGGTATCCTTCATTGTGCAAGTGAGACTCATTCTCATCTTGAACACCGAGAGGTCGAGTCGTGCCAGGTCAACGGTTCAGGAACACAGCTCAGCGCGCGTCGGTGTTGGAGGTCGTCCGCCACTCGGAGTCGCATCTCACTGCCGGGGAGATCTTCGAGCGAGTCCGCCGCCGGGATCCGCATATCGGGTACGGGACGGTTTATCGCACGCTCCACCTGCTTGCGGAACACGGGCTGATCCAGGAACTGACCTTTGCTGATCAGGCAAGCCGGTACGACGGCCGGGTGGAACGGCATGACCACGTGCACTGCCAGGCATGTGGCGTACTGCTCGATGTCGACGTCCCGGTGGCGTTCATGGCCATGCACGTGGCGTCGGAGCAAAGCGGGTTCGAGATCGACAGCCATCACACCGTATTCCTGGGCACGTGCCCATCCTGCCGCGCGGGCAGTCATCAGGTGAGGATGGAGCAACTGCAACGTGGAAGTGCCGCGACGAGCCAGTAGTCAGCGTGCCACTCGATCTTTTATCTGGTAACAGGGTGGCAGGGAGCCGCCGAGAGGGGGAACGCAATCGTGAGTGCACCGATGTTCGAAATCGAGAATCTGCATGCCGAGATTGAGGGCAAGGAGATTCTCAAGGGCGTCAATCTTGTCGTTAACGAGGGCGAGATCCATGCCCTGATGGGCCCAAACGGCTCAGGCAAGAGCACGCTCGCCTACGTCATCGCCGGCGATCCCCGGTATGAAGTCACGGAGGGCAGCGTTCGTTTCCATGGCGAGGACATTCTCGAGTGGGATCCGGACGTGCGCGCACGCAAGGGTCTCTTTTTGGCGTTCCAGTACCCAACGGTGATCCCAGGGGTATCGATGGCGAACTTCCTGCGGATGGCGGTCACCAACGTCCGCAATGCGCGAGCGGATGACGCGGCGGCAGCAGGCGGCGAGGCCCAGCGCATGACCCCGCGTGAGTTCCGCCGCCTGATGAAGGAGAAGATGGCGCTTCTCAAGATGGACGACGCCTTCGCCACGCGGTACCTGAACGAAGGGTTCTCCGGTGGTGAGAAGAAGCGCGCCGAGATCCTGCAGATGGCCCTGCTCGAGCCGAGCATGATGGTCCTGGACGAGACCGACTCCGGCCTGGACATCGACGCGCTGAAGGTGGTCTCCGAGGGCGTCAACAACCTGGCCAGCCCGACGAACGCCATGCTGCTGATTACGCACTACCAGCGGCTGCTCAACTTCATCAAGCCCAACTTCGTCCACATCATGATGGAAGGGCGCATCGTCCAGAGCGGCGGGCCAGAACTGGCGCATGAGCTTGAGGCCAGGGGTTACGAAGGCGTTCGAGAGCAGGTCGCGGCGTCCCGCGTTTAGGCCAAGCCACGTTTTTACCGATACACCGCCTGAGGAGGCACACAGATGGTTGCCAAGCCACAAATTGACATCGGCGAGTACAAGTACGGGTTCCGCGATGAAGAGGACTACGTTTTCAAAAGCGAGCGCGGCCTGAGCCGCAAGGTCGTTGAAGACCTCTCGAAGATGAAGGACGAGCCGCAGTGGATGCTGGACTTCCGGCTGAAGTCGCTCGACCACTACGAGAAGCGCCCGATGCCGAACTGGGGCGCGGACCTCAGCGGCATCACGTTCGAGGACATCTTCTACTACATCCGTCCCTCCGAGGGCGTCGGCCGCACCTGGGACGAGGTGCCCGAGTACATCAAGAACACGTTCGAGAAGCTGGGTATCCCGGAAGCCGAGCGCAAGTTCCTGGCTGGTGTGGGCGCGCAGTATGAGAGCGAGGTCATTTACCACTCGCTGCGGGAGGATCTGGAGAAGCTGGGCGTCGTCTTCCTGGACATGGATTCCGCCGTCCGCGAGTACCCGGACCTGGTCAAGCAGTACTTTGGGACCATCATTCCCTACAACGACAACAAGTTCGCCGCGTTGAACTCGGCGGTCTGGTCGGGCGGGTCGTTCATCTACGTGCCGCCGGGAGTCAAGGTCGAGGTCCCGTTGCAGGCCTACTTCCGCATCAACGCGGAGAACATGGGCCAGTTCGAGCGGACGCTGATCATTGTCGACAAGGACGCCTACGTCCACTACGTCGAAGGCTGCACCGCGCCGACTTACTCCACCGCCAGCCTGCACTCGGCCGTGGTCGAGATCATCGTGCAGGAAGGTGGCCGCTGCCGCTACACGACCATCCAGAACTGGTCCAAGAACGTCTACAACCTGGTGACCAAGCGGGCTGCAGCCTACAAGAACGCCACCATGGAGTGGGTTGATGGCAACCTCGGCTCCAAGGTGACGATGAAGTACCCGGCAGTCTGGCTGATGGAAGAGGGTGCGCGCGGCGAGATTCTCTCCGTTGCGTTCGCCAGCGACGGTCAGCACCAGGATGCTGGCGGCAAGGTGGTTCACGTCGCGCCGAACACCTCGTCCCAGATCATCTCCAAGTCGATCTCCAAGGGCACGGGACGCTCGTCGTACCGAGGCCTGGTGAAGGTGTACAAGGGCGCGGAGAACGTCAAGAGCAACGTCGTCTGTGACGCGCTGCTGCTGGACGAGACGAGCAAGACGGATACCTATCCGTACATCGAGGTGGAGGAGGAGCGTGCTTCGATCGGCCACGAGGCGACGGTCTCCAAGGTGGCCGAAGAGCAGATCTTCTACCTGATGAGCCGTGGTCTGTCGCAAGACGAGGCGATGAGCATGATCGTGAACGGCTTCATCGAGCCGATCGCGAAGGAACTTCCGCTGGAGTACGCGGTTGAGCTGAACCGGCTGATCCAGCTCGAAATGGAAGGCTCGGTCGGCTAGTCAGCCTGCGGGACGCGGGCACACGGCCCGCGTCCTGCCTGGATCACGGAGCAGCACGGCATCATGAGTACAGTTACAGAGGTTACCCAGGAGACAGGGTTCTCCCGGGAAGGCGTCGAGGCGCTGGCGCGGGAGCGCCAGGATCTCGACCAGGTTCGCGAGGCGCGCCTGAAGGCGTGGGAGGTCTATGAACGGCTTCCGGCGCCCGTGCGCAGCGACGAAGAGTGGCGCCGCACCGACATTCGCGGCCTCAAGTTAAACAGGGTCAGCCCGTTCGCTGGTATTGCCGCGACGAGCTACGATCCGCTAACCGCTTTGCAGGAAGCCGGCGTCGAGAACGCCGAGGCGCAGATCGCGCTTGGACCCAATGCAGGTGTAGTGGTGCAGCGTGACGCGGCCACCATCCTCTCCCAACTTGCCCCAGCCGTTGCCGCGCAGGGTGTGATTTTCAGTGATCTCAGCACGGCGATGCGCGAGCACCCGGAGCTGGTTGCGAAGTACTTCATGACCGAGGCGGTACCGGTCGATTTTGGCAAGTTCGAGGCGCTGCACGCGGCCTATTGGCAGGGTGGCTCTTTTCTCTACGTCCCCGCTGGCGTCAAGGTGGAAGCGCCGTTTCGTGCTTTCAGCCTGATCGCCGAGCCGGGCGCGGCAGTGTTCTCGCACACGCTCGTGGTGCTGGAGGAGGGCGCTGAGGCATTTGTGGTCGATGCGTTCCGCTCACCGTCCAGCGAGGAGCAGTCGTTCGCCTCGGCGGTGGTGGAGCATTTCATCGCTGCAGATGCCAAGCTGCGTTACGTCCAGGTTCAGGACTGGGGCCGTAGCGTCTGGAACTTCATGACCGAGCGCTCCATCCTGGGCGACGACTCGCTCTTGAACTCCCTGCACGTCACGTTGGGCTCCAAGTTTTCCAAGGCGTCAATTGCCTCGCACTTGCGCGGACGCAACTCGCTTGCCGAGATGCTGGGCATCTTCTTTGCCGATGAAGATCAATTCTTCGATCACCACACCTGGCAGCTTCATGAGTCGCCGTACGCCACGAGCGATCTGGAGTTCAAGGGCGCGCTGAAAGGGCATGCACGCTCCGTGTATTCGGGCCTGATCAAGGTATCCGAGGGTGCGCAGAAGACCGATGCGTACCAGCAGAACCGAAACCTCGTCCTCAGCCGCACGGCGCGCGCGGACTCCATCCCCAACCTGGAGATTGCCGCAAACGACGTGCGCTGCACGCACGGCGCCACCATCTCCCAGGTCGAAGAGGAGCACCTCTTCTACCTGCAGGCACGCGGTATTCCGCGAGCCGAGGCGCAGAACCTGATTGTCGAGGGCTTCTTCCGCCCCGTCATCGACCGCATCCCGGTCGAGGAGATCCAGGGTTTCCTGGAAGGGGCCATTGCCCGCAAGGTCGGCATTTAGCTGATCAGACGCATCCACGCAGCCGGGCGCTGTTCGCAGAGCCCGGCTGAAGGACTTCTCCCATGGTAAGCACACTCGAGCGCCCAGCCATTGAGTGGCAGCAGGTGCGTGACGACTTCCCCGTTCTCAACTCGACTAATGCCAGGGGACAGCGTCTGGCGTTCCTGGACAGCGCGGCCAGCTCACAGAAGCCGGAGAGCGTCATCCGCGCTCTGGATGCCTACTACCGGGAGTCCAACGCCAATATCCACCGTGGCGTGTATGACCTCTCCGAGCGCGCCAGCCAGCAGTACGAGGCCGCACGCGGAAAAGTGGCGCGCTTCATCAACGCCGCGTCCGACCGCGAAATCGTCTTCGTCCGCAACACGACAGAAGCGATCAACCTCGTCGCACAAACGTGGGGACGGAAGCACGTCGGCCCCGGCGACCTGATCGTGGTCACTGAGCTTGATCATCACTCCAACATCATCCCGTGGCAGCTTCTTGCAGAGGAGAAAGGCGCGCGGCTCGAGGCAGTGCGTATCGATGGGCATGGTCGCCTTGACATCGAGCACCTGAAGGAGCTGCTGCGGGAAAAGCCGAAGCTGGTTGCCTTCCCGCATGTCTCGAACGCGCTGGGGACGATTACTCCGGCTGCCGAGATCGTTGCGCTTGCCCATGAGGCCGGAGCGGTGGTGCTGGTGGACGCCGCGCAGAGCGTGCCGCACATGCCGGTCGATGTCCAGGCGATGGACGCCGATTTTGTGGCGCTCTCGGGACACAAGATGCTCGCCCCAATGGGTTCCGGCACTCTTTACGGAAAGCTCGCACTGCTGGAGGCGATGCCGCCCTTCATGGGTGGAGGAGGCATGATCCGCAAGGTGTCGATCGCCAAGTCAACCTGGGCGGATGTTCCGGCGCGGTTCGAGGCGGGCACGCCGGCAGTTGGTGACGCCATCGGCCTCGGGGCCGCGGTGGACTACCTCAGCGACATTGGCATGGAGCATGTCCAGGCCCATGAGCGCCACTTGACTGCTCTGGCACTCGAGCGTCTCAAGAACGTGCCAGACCTGGTGCTGTATGGATCGCCTGATATTGAAGACCACGCTGGCGTCATCTCGTTCCGGCTCGGCGACATTCACCCGCACGACGTGGCCGGGATCCTGAACGAGGAGAATGTTGCGGTGCGGGCCGGGCATCACTGCTGCCAGCCGCTCATGGACCGCATGGAGCTACCGGCAACGACCCGCGCCTCGTTCTATGTGTACAACGATGAAGACGACGTCGATCAGCTCGTCGCGGGGTTGCAACGGGCGCGCGACATTTTCGGCGCCTAGAAGAAGCAAAAAAACGATGACAGATTCCATCTACCGGGAGCAGATCCTCGACCACAACAAGAACCCCCGGAACAAGGGGATGCTTGACCATCCTCAGTTCACCTATGAGGATGTCAACCCGCTCTGTGGCGATGAGATACGCATGGACGTGCAGACGGACGGCGAGCTCGTCACCGACATCCGCTTCTCCGGCCGAGGCTGCGCGATTAGCCAGGCGGCAGCATCGATCCTGACCGAGATGGTGGAGGGTCAGACACTCGATAATGTGAAGGCCATCTCGCGGGATGATCTTCTGGAAGAACTGGGTGTTCCGATCAGCCCCGCGCGCATGAAGTGCGCCATGCTGGGATTGAAAGTCCTCAAGGCGGGCATCTACGGTGTGCCGCCAGCGGACGATGCCTTGTAGCGGATCGAAGGATGCTTGTGAGCACAGACGGCAAGCGTTGGTACGACGTTGCGCGCACCTCGGACCTGGGACCGGGAGAAGTCATGTACGTTGAGGTTGGCAGCAACCCAGCTGCCCTGGTCAACCTCGACGGCGAGTTCTACGCGCTGAACGACATCTGCACGCACCAGGACGCGTCGCTTTCCGATGGCGAGGTCATCGGGGATGAACTGGAGTGTCCACTGCACGGTGGAGCTTTCGACATTCGCACAGGAATGCCAGCCAGCTTCCCGGTCGTTGTTCCCGTCGAGACCTACGAGGTGCGGGTTGACGGGGAGATCATTTACGCGGCCAAGAAGTCATGAGTGACCCTGTGTTGGCGGCACATCGTGCAGGCGGCGCCCTTGGACGGGAAGCCATCCTCGCGCGTCTCGCCAGCGAGCAGCCGCTGATCACCGGCTATCTCTCTCTGGAGGACCAACTCCAGCCAAATGGCTTTGACCTCAGCGTAGCCCAAGTCAGCGAACTGACAGGGCCTGGGGCGCTTGGGCGCACGAACGCCGAGCGAGTAGTCCCGGAGGCGCGTCCACTGGCGTTCGATGCGGACGGATGGCTCGAACTGACGCCTGGCATGTACCAGGTGCTCTTCAACGAAATCGTGGCGCTGCCCAACGACCTGATGGCGCTTGGACGCCCTCGCTCCAGCCTCTGTCGGTGTGGCGCGACGCTCGGCACGGCTGTGTGGGACGCCGGATACACCGGGCGTTCAACTTCCCTGCTGGTGGTAACGAACCCAGCGGGCCTGCGCCTCGCGCGTGACGCGCGCGTGCTGCAACTCGTGTTCTTCACGCTGGATGCGCCCACAGCGGCGGGCTATTCCGGGGTCTACCAGGGCGAAAACGTGGCGTTCCGCCGCGACGGGTAAGGGCTAGTCGCGCCGGGAAAAATCCGGCCGGCGTGGGCTGACCTCTGGTACGGGAATCTGCGTCATCGAGAGTTCGCGCTCGGCTGTCTCGTTGCACCCCTGCACCGCGCAGTAGTAAATCACTGTGTAACTCTCATTCTGCTGGTAGGTGAACCGCGCGGGGCGGCCAATATAACCGCGCAACTGCATTGGCGTATGGTGATCCGAGCAGAGCGGGATATCGGGCTCAACCCGTTCGCGCTTGAAGACCCAATCCAGCACCTGCCGCACCACGCGAAACGCTCCTACTGCATACGATCCTGCCGCTTTCAGCCTACCAGAGAATGCACAAATCACGCGTGCTGTGCACAATGTGCAGACTGGTTTACTCCTCGGTCGTGCTCTGCGGTGAACTGGGAGAGGCAAGACGCCTATATGCTGGACGAAATCGTGGAACTTCTCCGCGCTCGCTACGGAGCGGAGTGGGCCAAGGACACCGATGCGAACATCCGCTTTGCTATCGAGGCCGAACGGTTGGTTTCTGACACCGCGGACGCCCACCTGATTGGGGAACCCGAATTGGATGATCACCACCTGACGTTGCAGTTCTGGGTCGATCGCCCGGTCAAGGATCTTATGACCGCGGACCAGGTCGCGTTCGAGATCTTTGCGCGGATAAGCACCGAGATCTTCTACTCTGAGCGCAAGTTCGTCGAGGGAGCGGTCGTCTACAGCTTCGTGACGGGAACCTCACGGCACGGCCATTGCGGATCAGTGGTCCTGGCAGGTCCGCATGCGGCGGAATTCTCCGAACGCTTCCGGCAGCGGACTATCGGTGGGCCGCGCTTTCACGCGTAAGGCTCAAGGAACGAGAGGGAGGGCTATGGCGCAGATCGAGATGGAAGGGATCGGTGTCACGACCGCACCGGATGGCCAACGGCTTGTGCTGGCCGTGATGGACGCGGGTGTCGATATCCTGCATCGCTGCGGGGGCAACGCCCGTTGCACCACGTGCCGCGTCCAGATTCTCTCGGGCGATCCTGGGCCGATGACGGAGGCAGAAGCGGAGAAGTTGGCCACGCTGAGCGAGCTTCCGGAGAACATGCGTCTATCGTGCCAGGTTCGGTGCTGCGACGATCTGAGCGTTCGCGTCCTCCGTCGCCTGGCTGAGAATCCGGACATGAGCGATGCCGGTCCGCAACCGGAAGACTGGCCGCTGGAGTGCCCGCCGCGGTAGGGATTCCCCAGTTATGTCATGGCGGGTGAGGGGCATGCAGGGTATACTTTCTGGCTGATCGTGCTAGATGGGGAGCTGGCGGTGCCCTGAACCCGCAACCCGCCTTAGCGGGGTTGAATTCCCCTTCGAGGTCCGGTGCTTCGGGACTGGCGGCGATACGTGATGTTGATGGAAGGGTCCCTCGCGGCGGGGAACGGCGAACCCGGTCAGGACCGGAAGGTAGCAGCCGTAAACCGACCTCCCTGGGTGACGAAGGGACAGCCCGACCGGAGTTAACGACCGTTGACAAGCCGGAGTGGCGTGATCGACAAGGGGTGCACGGTCTTTTCATGAACGCCTCGCTCGTAAATGAGCGAGGCGTTCTGCTTTGGACCCATGATTGAGCCACTCAAAGCAGGCTAAGTTTCAGCGTTGAACTGGCTTGCGACGTCACGTACCCGGCTAACTCTTGGCGACGATTGCAAAAGGGCCGGGCTCGACTGATACGAACCCGGCCCTATCAGTCTCTGGTCGTTTGCCTGACCGGGTCTACACCTGTTCCAGGAGCAGGGTTCGCTTGACGTCCTCGATGATCTTCGTGACCTCAATGTCGCGGGGGCAGGCCTCAGTGCAGTTGAAGACAGTGCGGCAGCGCCAAACGCCCGACTGCGTGTTCAGGATGCGCAAGCGCTCCGATGCACCTTCGTCCCGGCTGTCGTAGATGAAGCGCCCGGCGTTCACGATGGCTGCGGGACCGACGAAATGCTCGTTCGTCCAGCTGATTGGGCATGAGGTCGTGCAGGCAGCGCAAAGAATGCACTTGGTGGCGTTGTCGAACCGCTCAACTTGCTCCGGAGTCTGCCGGCGTTCTTCGCCTGACGGTGGGTCCCCCGCGATGAGGTAAGGCTTCACCGACTTGTACGCGTCGAAGAACGGGTCCATATCGACGACGAGATCCTTGATGACCTTGTAGCCGATCAGGGGCTCGATCGTGACCTTTTTCCCGAACTCTCTCATCAGCGTCTTGCACGCCAGGTAATTGCGGCCATTAATGCGGACTGTATCGGAGCCGCAGACACCGTGACCACATGACCGGCGGTATGTGAGAGAGCCGTCCTGGTCCCACTTGATGTTGTTTAGACCATCAAGGACGCGGTCGTTCTCTTCAAGCTCGAGCTTGTATTCCTTGAAATACGGCTTGACGTCCACATCGGGGTCGTACCGCTTGATTCGAAACGTGTACTCCACGTGATTGCTCCTCGAAAGACGAATGCTTCATTTCGGATGCAGTGGCGGTTGGGCCCGCTCGCCTGGCTCACCTCGCAGTCGCTAGTACTTGCGTTCCTTCGGCTGAAACTCGGTAATGCTGACGTCACGTTTGGTGAGTTCCAGCCCACCGGACGTCTTCTTCAGCATCGTGTGCTTCAGCCAGTTGACGTCGTCGCGCGACTGAAAATCGTCGCGGAAGTGGGCGCCGCGGCTCTCGTCGCGCGCCAGCGCGCCAGTAACGAGAGTGTCGGCGCAATCGAGCATTGCACCAAATTCGAGCGCCTCTGTCAGGTCGGTATTGAACGTTGTGCTGTGGTCGTCGATGCCCGCGCGAACATAGCGGTCGCGCAGGTTGCGGATCTCGTTCGTGGCGGCGGTCAAGCTTTCAGCCGTGCGGACCACTGACGCCTTGTCCATCATCATGACCTGCAGGTCACGCCGCAGATCCGAAACTCGCTCGCCCTTCGGGCGGGCCAAGAGCTCGTTGACCTGGGCACGCGCATAGAAATCGGGATCGGGCGGGAGCATCGGGAGATCCGCGTGCTTGACGTAATTAAGCATATCACGTCCGGCGCGGCGACCGAAGACGACCAGGTCTACGAGCGAATTGGTGCCGAGTCGATTGGCGCCGTGCACCGACACGCATGCATTTTCACCCGCAGAGTAGAGGCCCGGAATGGTGTCACCTGCGGCGTTGCTTAGGACCCGGCCATTGAGATCGGTTGGGAGGCCGCCCATGGCGTAGTGTGCCGTTGGCTGAATCGGCATCGGCTCACGCTTGGGTTCGATACCGAGATACGTCCGTGCAAAGTCCGTGATGTCCGGAAGCTTGGCATCGATCACCTCGTCCGGCAGGTGGGAGACATCGAGGTGGATGTAGTCCTTGCCGTCGATCCCGCGACCTTCCTTGATCTCCTGGTAGATGAAGCGGGAGACCATGTCGCGCGGCGCGAGGTCCTTGAGTGTGGGCGCGTAGCGGGCAGCGAAGGCTTCGCCTTCGCCATTGAGCAGGATGCCGCCTTCCCCGCGAGCAGCTTCCGACAGGAGGATACCGAACTTGTAGATGCCGGTCGGATGGAACTGATAGAACTCCATGTCCATCAGCGGTACGCCGCGTCGGAAGGGAATGGCAAATCCGTCTCCCGTCCCGGCCATGGCGTTGGAGGTCACGCTGAAGATTCGCCCGAACCCGCCAGTTGCCCAGAGGACCGCCTTCGCGTGAATTGTGTGAATCTCGCCGGTGCGAATCTCCAGCGCCACCACCCCGCACGCGCGGCCGTCTTCGCTGATGAGCAGGTCCAACACGTGAAATTCATTCAGAAAGTTGACGTTGTGCTTGATCCCCTGCTGGTAGAGGGTCTGCAGGATCATGTGGCCAGTGCGGTCGGCCGCATAGCAGGCGCGCTTGACCGGTCCTTCCCCGAAGTTGCGAGTATGCCCGCCGAAGCGACGCTGGTCGATTCTGCCGTCTGGCGTGCGATTGAACGGGAGCCCCATGTGCTCGAGCTCGAGCACGGCCTCGACGGCGTCGCGCGTCAGGACTTCGGCAGCGTTCTGGTCAACGAGGTAGTCACCACCCTTGACGGTGTCGAACATATGCCACTGCCAGTGGTCTTCCTCGACGTTACCCAAGGCGGCGCTGATGCCCCCCTGGGCGGCGCCTGTGTGGGAGCGTGGGGGATAGAGCTTGCTGACTACCGCGATGTTCGCCTGGCCGGCCATTTGAATGGCGGCCATGAGGCCAGCGCCACCAGCTCCCACGATAACGGCGTCGTATTTGTGATAGGCCACGTTGGGTCCTCCGTGGGCTGGTTCGCTGCGAGACGAACAGTGGAGAAAGACACGATCAGGCTTCGGCATTCGTGAATGCCACTTCCAAGGCAAAACTAGTGCGGGCGCCGGAGGGTGTCAAGGCGGTTGTACAGGACGATCATGTCAGTGTGCGCCAGCGTAGAGCCCGGCGCAATTTTCAGTTTCATCGTTGTGTAAATCACGAAAAAAATGGTCAGGAATGGCGCGACTTTTTGGTATCATTAGCGTTGTTTGGCAGCCAGCGAACAAAGCGACTCCGGGTCTCAGCGGAGATCACGATGACGTGATCCGTACCGGAACAGCGAGCCGGAGTAGGCGTGATTCTTGACTCCTCTGAACATGTTCATGCCCTGCGAGCCGCAGCCGAATCGCTGGCGCCGGATGTTCTAACCCTGACCCGGAGGATCTCCGAAGTTCCGGCTCCAACAGACGACGAGGTCGAGCGCTCCAGCTTCTTTAGGGAGCGGGTGGCGGAACTCGGACTCGAGGTGGCGAGCGACGAGCTTGGCGACATCGTCGCGACCATCCCGGGACGCCTCACTGCTGGCACGGGCGCAAGCACGTTGCTCATCGCGGCGCACCTTGACACCGTTTTTGGGAGGGACGTTCCGCTGCAGGTGAGTGCCAGTGAAGGACGACTGACCGGACCCGGCATCGGTGATAACAGCCTGGCGGTTGCAACGGTTCTCGCGCTGCCCAGGTTATTCGCAACTGCGGGGCTCAAGCCTGCGGTCGACATTCTGATCACCGGGAATGTCGGTGAGGAGGGATTGGGTAACCTGCGCGGAATTCGGGAGGTCATGAAGTCCCGAGCGGGCATTGGCGCGGTGATTGCTCTGGAAGGCCACAACCTGGGCCGTGTCACACACGTCGCGGTCGGCAGCCGCCGGTACCGAATCAGGGCGACTGGCCCGGGCGGCCACTCATGGGGCGACTTCGGTCAACCAAGCGCCATTCACGTGATGGCAAAGTTCATTGCGGACCTGGATGCCATCCCGTTGCCACGAACGCCGAAGACCACGCTGAACGTAGGCACGATCGATGGTGGTGTTTCGGTCAACACCATCGCGCCGTCGGTCTCCTGCTTGCTGGACCTGCGCTCTACTGATGAGCACTCGCTGCAGCGCCTGACCGAGCGAGTAACCCGGCTGGCCGCGAAGCACAGCCGCCCAGATGGCGTCACGCTCGCTCTGGAGACGATCGGGGAACGGCCAGCCGGCGTCGTGCCGGTGGACAGTCCGGTAGTGAAGATGGCCACCGCGACTTTGAGCATCCTGGGGGTGGACGCTACGCTCGATGCCTCCAGTACCGACGCAAACGTACCAATTGCGATGGGTATTCCTGCGGTCTGCGTCGGCTTGACGACTGGCGGCAATGTTCACCGCGTGGATGAGTACATTGATACCGAGCCCATACCCGTGGGACTTGCCCAGTTGGGACTGCTCTCCCTTGCGATCTGCGAATTGCTCGCCGCGAACGTGATCTAGAAAGCCGGACTGCTCTATCCCGATGTCTCTGCCAGCCTATGTTGCGCTTAGCGTCACAGTCTCAGGTCTCGACCCCCGGCGGGATCGCGTGCAGCACATTGCTGCCGTGGACGTACGAGCAACCGGCGCCCGGAGCGAGTTCCATGCGTCAGTCAGTTCGGCCGGGAGCCGGCGGGGAGGGCCTCGCACATCATCGCCGAGTGCACGGCGCTGGGCAGATATCGCGGCGGACCTGCGTGAGTTGATCGACGGCAAGGTCGTGGTGACTCGCGATGCTGATGCGGCGCTAGCAGTGATGGCGGCAGATGGCGTGCGCCTGCAAGTGCCGGCAATCGACATTGCCGCTCTCGGCGCCTTGCTCATCCCAGGCCTGCCCGCTCCCGATGTGTCGTCATTGCGGGAGAGCCTCGGCCTTCCTGACATCGAGCAGGACGAGGCGCAGCAAATTGCCGACATCTTCGAAGCGCTCCTGGTGCGCATTTCGGAGTACGACGATCTCACCTTGGACCGGGTCCATTTCCACGCTACCGAGGCCGAATGGCCATTCTCGTCACTCTTCGAGCCGGCCCGGAGTTCCCGGTTGCGTGCGGAGATTCCCGTGCGACGCCTCGGCCCGCCAGAGTTGCAATTCCTTCGTGACCGGCCGCGCGAGGAGGAGCTTGAGGCGACTGGCTCGCTCGAAGATGTGGCTGACGAGGCCGTGCAGGGCATCCTGGGACCCTCGGGAGCGTTAGCCGGAGTCATTCCGGGATTTGAGCGCCGCGTGCAGCAGGAGCAGATGGCGGAAGCGGTCGCCCACGCCATCAACCAGAGCGGGCAATTGCTCGTCGAAGCTGGGACCGGCACCGGGAAGAGTCTTGCGTACCTCGTGCCCGCCGCCCTGGCCGCGGCTGAACGTGGCCAGACAGCGGTACTGTCAACCAACACGCTCGCACTCCAGGATCAATTGTTGCGCAAGGACGTTCCCGACCTGACCTCCGCCCTGGAACGTGTCCAGACTGGCAAATCAGTCAGTGTGGTGGCCGTGAAAGGACGGGCCAATTACCTGTGCCTGCGCCGCTGGTTTGCCTGGGAGCGTCAACCATCTCTGGAGATTGACGAAGCCGGCCTGAAGGGCAAAGTGCTCGCCTGGCTGCCGCGAACGCAAACCGGGGACCGCGCGGAACTCCGCCTGACGGCTGGAGAGGAGCGACTGTGGCGCCAGATTGCCGAGGAGGAAGGCTCCTGTGACCCTGGCTCCTGCGTGTTCCACCATCGCGGGCAGTGCTTTCTTTTCCGCGCCAGGCGCGCGGCAGAGGCAGCGCACCTGGTGGTGGTAAATCATGCGTTGCTGCTGACGGATGCGGCCTCGAGCAATCGCATTCTGCCCCCGTTCGACACACTCGTCGTGGACGAAGCCCATCACCTCGAAGATCAAGCGACCTCGCAATTTACCTACACGCTTCAGGAGCGCGATATCGCGGAGTACGCGGACGCCGTTGCGATCAGTGATGGCGCAGCTGTCAGCGGCGTGACGGCTGGCGCGATGAGCTTCCTGCTCGGCGCCGTTGAGGATGACGCAGGTCAGAAGAGAGCCCGGGACGCCCGGCAACATGTTGACGCAGCACTTGACGTGGCGGCCCGGTTGCGCAATGCCGGACGGGAGCTGTTCGCTGCACTTGAGGTGGTTCACCAGGAAGCTGGAGAGTTCTCCAGCAGCGGCGAGCGCACCCGCCGTGTGACCTCGGCCACGCGCACGCTTGAATCCTGGGCGGCCGTGGAAGTGGGTTGGGACCGGTTGCTGGGCGCCCTCAAGGACGCCGAGAAGGAACTGCGCTGGTTCTTGACGGCTGTGGACGCCATCGATGATGTCGCAGTCGCGGATCTGGCGGAAGCGGGAGAGCGCCAGGAGTTGCTTCTTGGGGATCTTCAGAGCACGATCCGCTTTGGCTCGGAGATGGCCTCGCGGTATGCCGGGGCGTTTGATACACCGGAGAGCGATCGCGTCTACTGGCTGGAGCGTGTCGGGGCCGTTGATCGACTTGTGTTCCGGTCTGCTCCGCTCGATGTCAGCGGGCTCCTGCAGGAGAAGCTCTTCAAGCGGCCCCGGACGACGGTGTTGACGAGCGCCACCCTGGCGATCGACGGAAGCTGCGACTACGTTGCGCGCCGGCTCGGCATTCCAGACGCGGACTCGCTCATTGTGCCTTCGCCGTTTGACTACCGGCGTTCGGTGCTGCTCTACCTGGCGGACGACATGCCGGACCCCACGAGTCATGCCTACCGTGACGCCCTGGAGCAAACGCTCATTGAGACGATTGACGCCACGCGGGGCAAAGCGCTTGTGCTCTTCACCTCGCACGCGTTGCTGTCGGAAATGGCGCGCGCGATCTCGGCGCCGCTTCTGGATCGCGGCATCGTCGTCCTTGCTCAGCGCCGCGACGGTTCTCCGCAGCAGCTAACCGAACGTCTGCGGCGGGAGCGAAACGTTGCTGTCCTGGGGACATCTTCGTTCTGGGAAGGCGTCGATGTGGCCGGCGAGGCGCTGAGCCTCCTGGTCATCACACGTTTACCCTTCAGCGTCCCAACGGACCCGGTCTTCGCGGCGCGGAGTGAGGCATTTGAGGATGCCTTCGCCGGATATGCTGTGCCTCAGGCGGTGCTGCGCTTCAAGCAGGGGTTTGGCCGCCTCATTCGCTCCAGCAATGATCGGGGCATTTGCGCGGTGCTTGACCGGCGCATCTTGACCAAGCGATACGGGGCCACCTTCTTGCAATCGCTACCAGAGTGTACGGTGGAGGTGGGGAGCGCTCACGAGCTTCCGCGTGCTGCGCGAGAATGGCTGCCATCAGAAGATGGGATCGTAGTCGGCATGCAGCCGCGGCTCCTTGTTGAGGAAGGTTGATTCAGATGGAACGGTTCATCAACCGTAGCTTCGCTCTCGAACTGGTCCGGGTAACCGAAGCCGCCGCCCTGCAGGCCGGACGGTGGATGGGCCGTGGCCAGAAGAATCTGGCTGACAAAGCAGCCGTGGATGCCATGCGCATGGTCCTGAACACCATTCCCATGGACGGCGTCGTGGTGATCGGGGAGGGCACAAAGGACCAGGCGCCGATGCTCTACGAGGGCGAGTTTGTGGGCAGCGCCTCAGAGCCGAAGACCGACATTGCCGTCGATCCCATTGACGGTACGCGCCTTCTTTCGCAAGGTATGGCCGGATCAATCGCAACGCTGGCTGTATCTGAGCGCGGCACCATGTATGAGTCGCCGTACGTGGTGTACATGGACAAAATCGTGGTCGGGGCGGCAGCAGCTGGCTCCATCAGCATCGACGCAACCGTCGAGGAAAACATTCGCAGCCTGGGGGCGAAGTTGAACAAGTCCGTCAACGATGTCACCGTCGTTCTGCTCGACCGGCCTCGTCACACCGAACTGGCCGAGCAGATCCGGGCGACCGGGGCCCGTATTCGGTTCATCATGGACGGTGACGTGGCCGGCGCGGTCATGGCGGCCACTCCTGGCACCGGCATCGACATCCTGATGGGCATTGGTGGTGCACCCGAGGCCGTCGTGGCCGCGTGCGCCCTCCGCTGCCTGGGTGGTGAAATGCAGTGCAAGCTCTGGCCCCGCGACGACTCGGAACGCGCGAATGTGGAACAAGCTGGCATTGACGTGAACGTCGTGCTGCGCGCTGAAGACCTCGTTGGCGGTGATGATGTCTTTTTCGCGGCGACCGGCATTACCGACGGGGACTTTCTGCAGGGTGTCCGGTACCTTGGCGATATGGCAACAACCCAGTCAGTGGTTATGCGGTCGCGGTCAGGCACGGTACGCTGGGTGGAAGCGCAGCATCCGCTGAGCAAGCTGGAAGCATTCCGTTCCCTCGGGAGCTAACTGACTCCATACCAGCCCGGAATTGATTCGATTCTTGGCGTATTGACGGCACAGTGCGATAGTGCTAGAATCGCACTTGCCACGCCGGGGGCACTGATCGCCACGCCCTCCGTTACACTACTCACGCACATTCTGGAGCTCCGGACGTTGCGCTTCCCCAAACATGCCTGAGGGCACGTGCGTTTCCTGCAATGCGCAAGAGGACTAGATGGTCTTCGCTCGACGTCATGCCCCATGTCCTGCGCCGAAGAGCGATTCTGTGCATTCCCGCTGATGTTGCATCCATTTGGAGGAAAATCTCTTGACCGTTGAGGAAACAATCGAGGTCGTCGCGTCGCCTCGGCGTCGCACCACGCGTGCGCGAGTTGCCAAGCCTGAAGCCGAAGGCGTTGACGGGGCCTCCTCTGTGGTGCCTGCTGAAACGACGCCCGAAGTCTCCTCCGAGGCAGTGCCGGCTGCGGAGGCAAAACCTGCTCGTGCGCCGCGTGCCCGAAAGCCCAAGGTTGTTTCCGAGGTTGAGGCTCCGGTGGCTACCATCCAGGAACGAGCCGCTTTTGCTGTTGATTCGTTTGTCGAGCCAGCAGTAGCGGCGTCACGAGAAGAGATCAGTGGTTTGGTAGCGGCCTCCGTCTTGCCAGCAGGGGAACCGCCTGCGGCCATTGCGGATCATGCGTCTGATCCTGCACCGAGTACCATGCAGGAGCAAAACAGCACGCCGACACCGGCGGAAAGGCTGCTGCCGGTTTCTGAGGCTATCGGTGCTGCTCCGTTCACAGCGCCGAACGATCTCGGCAGCGATGCGCCATCTGGGGATCGACCGGAGCGAACAGAGACGCCTCGCCCGCCGCTCGCTCACCTGGACCCAGCGTTGCGAGAGAGCGTGCTGGAACCGCTGCACGACAACGGCATCGACCCGCGACACGATATGCAGCGGAGCCGCGGCCGTGACAACCGCAATCGGCGGGGCCAGCGACCCCAGGATCGGCCGCAGGGTGACCGGGCGAATGGCGCTGATCGCTTTGGGAACGACAATCGCGGGGGCTACGTTCAGCACCAACCGCAGGGCCAGCCTCGCCCGCCACGCAACGCTCAGCCATTCAACCAGCAACCGCAGGCGCCGGTGCGCACCGGTCCGCCGCACCTGACCATTCTCGATCTCGATGCCAAGTCCGGCGAAGAACTGGCGGACATGGCGCGCGAGTTGGAGATCCAGGGATTCTCGCGTATGGCGAAGCCCGAGCAGCTGGTGCGGCTGCTGCGGGCCCAGACCGAGAAAGATGGCCAGATTTTTGGCGACGGCATCCTGGAGATCATTGAAGACGGATTTGGCTTCCTGCGCGGACAGCGCTTCCTGCCTGGACCAGACGATATCTACGTCTCTCAGTCACAGATCCGCCGCTTCGGGTTGCGCACGGGCGACCGTGTCTGCGGACAGGTTCGTCCGCCCAAGGACAACGAGAAGTTCTTCAGCCTCCTGAGGGTTGAAGCGGTCAACGGGATTGATCCCGAGACGGCACGGAGGCGCCCATCGTTCGACACCCTGACGCCGATCTTCCCACTGGAGATGATCAACCTCGAGACGGCGCCGAACATCCTCTCCACGCGATTGCTGGACCTCGTGGCGCCGATCGGCCGGGGGCAACGTGGCCTGATCGTTTCGCCACCCAAGGCCGGCAAGACGATGCTGTTGAAGGCCATTGCCAACGGTGTGAGCACCAATTGTCCGGATGTTCACCTCATGGTCTGCCTCATCGGTGAACGGCCGGAAGAGGTCACTGACATGCGACGCTCGATCGATGGGGAGGTGATCTCCTCCACATTCGACGAGCCTGTGGAAGACCACACCAAAGTCGCGGAAATGGCCCTTGAGCGTGCCAAGCGCCTGGTGGAAGGTGGCAGGGATGTCGTTATCCTGCTTGACTCCATCACCCGGCTTGCCCGCGCGTACAACCTGGCAGTGCCGCCGAGCGGACGCACGCTTTCCGGCGGTATTGATCCAGTTGCGCTCTACCCGCCCAAGCGCTTCTTTGGCGCGGCCCGCAACATCGAGGGCGGCGGCAGTTTGACGATCATCTCCACCTGCCTGATTGATACCGGCAGCCGCATGGATGACGTCATCTATGAGGAGTTCAAGGGCACCGGCAACATGGAGCTCCACCTCGACCGCAAGTTGGCCGAGCGGAGGATCTACCCGTCGATCGATATCCAGCGGTCCGGGACGCGGCGTGAAGAGTTGCTCCTCGACGAGTCGACGCTGCGCCAGGTCTGGACCATGCGGCGCATGGTCTCCATGCTGGGCGGCAGTGAGGGTACGGAGCTTGTGCTCGGCCGGCTGTCCAAGACGGCGAAGAACGAGGAATTCCTCGAGACGCTCAACCGAGACGTCTAGCACATGCAGGAACGGCGGGAACCGAAAGGTTCCCGCCGTTCTTCGTTTACGGGGCCGGAACGAACCTGCGCTCAAGGAGCAACGGCTCGGACATCGTTGTGTTCATTGCCGCATACGTCTTGTCCGGTACGGTTGAGACTGCGCCGTGCCGGCCCTCGCGGTCCATGGCAACGATGTTGACTTCGCCCCAGAAGGGATCCGCCAACTGGTGCAGGTCTTCCGCCGCTCGCACCAGGGCCTCTTCAAGCATGAAGCCGCAGCGCATGAACATGACGACGCTGTGCGCAGTGCAGAGTCGCTGCGCCATTTCACCGCGGCCGGTACACGCCGCAGCGCCGAATCGCTGATCAGCGTAGTTGCCCGCGCCGATTATCGGGGAGTCTCCGACGCGCCCTGGGTACTTCCAGGCCCAGCCAGACGTACTCACACCACTGGCCATGTTGCCCTGGGCATCCTGGGCGATCACATTGACGGTGCCATGTGATTCGAGTGGACGCTCGACGTCACTCGTGAGCCGCATAGCACGGTCACGCATGGCGACCGCATAGGGGTCCGTGGCATCGATGCGGGTTTCCCAGATTTCACGCGCTTCAGGTGTCAGCAAGTCCGACTTCGGCAAACCGGATTCCTGGGCGAGCATCTCCGCGCCACGGCCAACAATCAAGACGTGAGGAAGCGTTTCCATCACGGTCCGTGCGGCGTCGATTGCGTCCTGATAGCCGCGCATCGCAGCGATCGCACCAGTCGCCAAGGTTGCGCCGTCCATGATGCTGGCGTCGAGTTCCACCTCCCCGAGCAAGTTGGGAAGACCACCGTAACCAACTGAGTGATCTTCTGGATTCGCCTCCACGCGGCGAATAGTCGCGACCACGGCGTCGAGTGCGGAACCGCCGGCCATGAGCACGGCCATGCCATCTGCAAAGCCGACGACGGCGTTGCTGCTACCAATGAGCTGCACGGTTACTCCCTGGTTTCGGTATTGAGACGAGCGATCTCGTCGACAGCAAAGTCGGGCAGCGGCGCCAGGTTGCCATTGCGGGTGATCGTGAACTCCCGTTCCTCTGTGAGGATGCCAATCTCGGCAACGGGAATGCCGGCCGCGCCGAGAGCGACCCGAACATCAGCCGCGCGCTCAGGCGAGGCAGCAAGCAGCAGCGCTCCCGAGGCGAGCAGGCCCAGCGGATCGAGGCCGAGGGCCTCGCAAACCGCGGCGGATTCTGGCAGGACGTCAATGCGTTCAGCATTCAGGCTCGCGCCAAGACCCGCAGGCGCGGCAATCTCGCGAACCGCCGTTGCCAGGCCACCCTCAGTTGGGTCGTGCAATGCGGTGACGCCCTTGACTGCAGTTGCCGCCAGGCAGTCGTCAACGACCGAAATGCCCGGATCGTGAAGGAGGCGCGCAGCACGGCGAACCATTTCCTCTCCGATGCGCGGAATGAGCTCCTCAGCACGCTCCTGCGCGAGCAGCGCCGTCCCCTCGATGGCCAGTCCCTTGGTCAGCATCAGGACGTCTCCGGCCCTGGCTCCTCCTGGGGTGATCAGGTGATCGGGAGTCGTTACTCCCAGCATGGAGCCGATCAGGAGCGCGCGGTCGATACCGGGAACGATCTCTGTGTGGCCGCCGATCAGGTGAACCCCTCTCAGGCGACATGCCTCAGAGAGTTCGGCAAAGGAGGAGAGCACGTCGGCTGGTGTAACCCCTACTGGGAGCAAGCTGGTGACAAGGAGCCAGCGAGGCTGTGCGCCCATGCAGGCAAGATCGTTCGCATTGACCTCCACCAAGTGAAAGGCTGCGCGCTCGATGGCGAAGGTTATGGGGTCAGTCTTTGCGACGACCACCTGTCCTCCCACTTCCACGGCCGCGGCATCACAGCCGATGCCCGGCCCGACAAGGACTCGCTCATCAGCAACTGATTTTGGAAGGACCTTCTTGAGCAACCAGCCTGGCAATTTTCCGGCGGGAAGAGGCTGAAGCAGCTTTTCGGAGTTCATCGGATTGCACCAGCTACATGCGAGACACTACTCGTAGATTGCATCTTGCCAGATGCTATCACTGTCTGACGATATTCCGAACGCCTCATGCAGTTCGCTCACGCGCAGTTCGGCGTTGCGCAGAAGCACCTCGCTCCGTTGGGCGAGGCGAAGGCCAAGCTCGTACCACGCGATTGCCTCATCAATCGGCAGCAGGCCCCGCTCCAGGTGCTCAACGACGACTTCCAGGCCTTCGAGGGCAGATTCGAACGTGCCTGATGACGCGGTTTCCGCCAACGAAGTGTAGGAAAGCTCGCGTCCATTGCGTTCGCTCATGTCACGGTCCTGAGTATTGGAACGGCACGGCTGTCGCCCAGCGTGATTTCTATCTCGCCATCGGCCACACGGGCCCTGGCGCGGTCTCCCCGACGCACCTGCGTGATGCTGTGGACCGCCTGGCTCTCACCCGGAACCGAAATGGCCGCGAACCCGCGGTCAAGGACCGCCGCTGGACTCAGTGCTTCCAGGACGGCTGAGCCAGACCGGAGCCGGGCGCGGGCCGGCGCAAGCGTCGCCTTCACACCGCCACCCAGCTTGTCACAGGAGCGCTCGATATCGCGGATAGCTGCCGCAAGGCGGGTCTGCGGCCCCGCAGCCAGGAGACGAGAAGACTGGTGATGTGCCCGGGACTGCGCTCCTGCCAACGAGAGCACCATTGACTCCGAAAGTTGAGCATGGAGTTGCCCGATACGCAGCCCCAGGTCTGCCTGCGATGGCACGCAAAGCTCTGCAGCGGCTGAGGGCGTCGGCGCACAGACATCTGCCGCGCCCTCAACCAGTGTCTGATCCGTGGCGTGGCCGACCCCGGTAACAACCGGAACGTGCGACGCGAAAACGGCTCGCACCACGGCTTCGTCGTTGAACGCGGACAGGTCATCGCTTGACCCGCCACCTCGAGCCACAATGATGACATCGACAGTTTCGACGAACTGCAGGAGCTCGATGGCCGTGACGATACTTTCGACCGCCCCTTGTCCCTGCACCTGGGCGTGCGCCAGCAAGAGCTGTGTCAATGGGTAGCGACGCGCCACGACGGACTGGATGTCCTGCCAGGCAGCGCCACTGCGGGAGGTTACGACCCCAATGGCGCGAGGCCACGCGGGAAGCGTCCGCTTGCGGGAAGCATCAAAGATTCCTTCCTGTTCCAGGCGCTGCCGCAGGTACTCAAGCTCCAACGCGGCCGCGCCCTGCCCGGCCGTGGTAACGAGGTCCGCAATCAGTTGTAGCGAGCCGGAGTTGGGGTAAATGGAAAGACCCCCGTGGACCGCCACCTGATCACCCACACGTGGCCGGCGAGGGGTCTGCATGACTTGCCGACGAAACATGACGCACCGCAGCAAGCCGTCGGTGTCACGGAGAGAAAAGTAGATGTGCCCCTTGCTGGATTGACTGAGATCGGAAATCTCGCCTTCAAGCCAGAGATCGCTGTAGAGCGGATCAGCTTCGAGCGATTCCCGGAACAGGCAGACAAAGGCGCCAACTGGCAGAACATAGGCAGGCATGCTGGCTAGCCACGAGTGTCGGAAACACGGAGCAGTGGCGAGCCGTACTCGACGGGTTGCGCATTATCGACCAGGAACTCCATCACCACACCCGCGCGGTCCGTCGTGATCTCGTTCATGATCTTCATGGCTTCGATGATGCCGATGGTTTGACCGGCAGCCACGTAGTCGCCCACTGTTACGAACGGCGGAGCACTTGGCGTGGGTGAGGTGTAGAAGGTCCCGACCATCGGCGCACTCACCACATGGCCCGGCGCTTCAAGCCGTACTGCTTCAGAATCGCCGACGCTGGGCTGACTTGCCTGCGCCTGCGCGCCGACAGACCGACGCAGGCGCAGGGTCATGGCGCCAAGTTCGAGATCCAGTTCGGTAACGGAATCCTGCTGCATCACGCCTGCCAGGGCGCGCACGAGATCGGCAACGCGCTCGGGCGAAGGGTTCGCGTCGTGTTCCTCGGGTGGGGTCACCTAATTGACTCGCTCGATGTAGTCGCCGGACCGAGTGTCCACCTTCAGGTTATCCCCGATGTTGATGAACAGCGGCACGTTGACCACCAGGCCAGTCTCCAGCGTAGCGGGCTTGGTGGCACCGCTAGCAGTGTCTCCCTTGAGGCCGGGATCGGTCTCGGTGACGGTCAGGACAACCGCAGGAGGGAGCTCGATATCGATCGGCTCATCGTTGTACGTCAGGAGATCGACCACGTCGTTCTCACGGATGAATCGGGCGTTGTCGCCGACGGTGGAAGCATCAAGAATTATTTGATCATACGACTCGGTATCCATGAAGTGGCGGTGGTCGCCGTCGGGATACAGGTACTGGACATGCTGGCGCTCCAGGCGTACTTGAGGGAACTTGGCGCCTGCCTGGACCGTGTGCGTCGTCAACGAGCCAGTACGCAGGTCGCGCAGCGTCATGCGAACCTGGGCAGAGCCACGACCCTGCTTGTTGTGCTGGAAGTCAACAACCTTCACCAACCGGCCATCCAGATCAAACGTCAATCCCTTGCGCAGATCACCCGTGTCAATCATCGAAGCAATCGTCTCCTATTTCGGTGAATTGGACAGAATCTCGATACCGGATTCCGTAACCACGGCCAGATCCTCGATGCGAATCCCGCCCCAACCGTCGAAATACACACCCGGCTCGATCGTCACGATCTGACCAGGTTGCAGCATGTCTTCCGAAGCCTGCCCCAGTGAGGGCGCCTCGTGAATCAGCAGGCCAACCCCGTGCCCGAGGCCGTGAAAAAAGGCTTCGCCCGAGCCGCCTGCCGCAATGACATCACGCGCTGCGGCATCTGCCTCCTTGCCGGAAATTCCGGGCCGGATGGCGTCAAGCGCCGCCTGCTGGGCATTCAAGACCAGATTGTAGCGTTCGCGAAACAACGGCGTCGGTTCGCCCAGCACCACCGTGCGCGTGAGATCGGCGCAATAGCCGCCAACCTTGGCGCCCATGTCGATAACAACGGGCTCGCCTTCTTCAATGGGACGGTCCGTGGCTGAGTGGTGCGGGCGCGCCCCATGCGGGCCTGCACCGACCCCGGTGGAGAAGGCTGGACCATCCGCTCCAAGATCGCGCATGGTCGACTCCAGCATCCAGACGAGGTCCTTTTCTGTGGTTCCCGGCTCTAGTTGCGAGAGAACCTGCTGCAGGGCCTGGTCCGTGATTTCCGCTGCACGGCGGATTGTGGTGATTTCTTCCGTGTCCTTCACCTCACGCAATCGATGGACTGCGGAGTCTGCAGGAATCAATTCGACGCCCTCGGCGGCATCCTTGATGCCTATGTAGTCCGCCACAGTCAGCGCCCGGTCTTCAAACGCGACCCGACTGTAGCCCTGCTCCTGAACGTGCTTGCCCAGCGAAGCCTGCCAGGGACGCTGCCACCCAACGACTTCGACCTCCGGGCTGGACGATGCCTTGGCCCAGGGGAGATTCGTTGGGCTGACCAGGAGTTTGCTTTCACTATTGGATACCAGGAGGATTCCTGAGGTCTCGTCTGGTGCGTGGTCCTCGTCTGGAAAGCCAGACACGTAGCGCCTGTTCGCGGGATGGCTAATCAGGATCGCATCGACATCCAGTTCGGCCAAGAGTTCACGTACGCGCGCTAGGCGGTCACTCATGAGGACGGGTCCTTTTGCTGAGACGCTTGCTCCAGGAAGTAGGCGAGCGCTAGTCGGTACCCTGTGGCGCCAAGCCCGGCTATCTGGCCCTTGGCGACGGCTGCAATCACAGAGTGATGGCGGAACTCCTCCCGGGCATGGATATTGGAGATGTGCACCTCGATGGTAGGCACGCCAACGCCGGAAATGGCATCGCGCAGGGCGATGCTGTAGTGGGTAAGCGCGCCGGGATTGATGATCAGTCCAATGGCACCGGGACCATGCTCCTGGATGGCATCCACCAGGACACCTTCGTGATTCGATTGCACATGCCTGACCCCCACTGGAGGTTCAGCTTGTGCCGCGTCCGTCTCCATCGTGTCGATGATGCCGGCAAGTGTCGTACGGCCGTAGTGGTCTGGCTCCCGGGTGCCGAGCAGATTCAGATTTGGCCCGTTCAGGACAAGCACATAGGCTGAGTCCGCGCCGCCCACTAGTTCAGCACCGGATCAACCATCGTGATGCGCCGCAGCTCCACGATCTGGTCGCGGAGGAGGGCGGCCTTCTCGAATTCCAGATCGCGCGCTGCAGACTTCATCTGGGACTCAAGCTCCTTGATCATACGCACCAGTTCGTCGCGCGGAATCTCGGAGATGACGCCAGGTTTGCCGCCTCCGCCAGCGGAGTAGCCGGCATGCTCCTCGGCAACAGCCTTCACGCGCTCCGTGATGTCCTTGATTTCCTTGATGATGCCGCGAGGGACGATGCCGTGTGCTTCGTTGTGGGCCATTTGCGTGGCACGACGGCGATAGGTTTCATCGATCGCGGCCTTCATGGAGCGCGTCATGACGTCGGCGTACATGATGACCTGGCCGTCAACATGTCGCGCCGCGCGGCCGATTGTCTGGATGAGGGAACCTTCCGAGCGCAGGAAGCCCTCCTTATCGGCATCCAGAATGGCGACGAGCGAGACTTCTGGCAGGTCGAGACCTTCGCGCAGGAGGTTGATCCCCACCACCACGTCATAGACCCCAAGGCGGAGATCGCGGAGGATTTCAACCCGCTCCAGGGTGTCGATCTCGCTGTGAAGGTAGTGGGTGCGAACCCCCATTTCCTTGAGGTAATCCGCCAGGTCTTCCGACATCCGCTTCGTCAGGGTGGTGACAAGCGTGCGTTGACCCAGGGCTACGCGCTGATTGATTTCGCCGAGGAGGTCGTCAATCTGCCCCTTGGTTGCCCGAACCGAGATGGCTGGATCGATAAGGCCAGTTGGGCGGATGACCTGTTGCACAACCTTCTCGGAGTGCTCCTGTTCGTACGGACCCGGCGTGGCCGAAACAAAGACCGCCTGCCCCAGGATCCGTTCGAACTCGGTGAACGTCAGCGGTCGGTTGTCGCGCGCGGAGGGGAGGCGAAATCCGTGTTCAACCAGCACATCCTTGCGGGCACGGTCTCCAGCGTACATGCCGCGCACCTGGGGCAAGGAGATATGGGACTCATCCACGAACATGAGAAAGTCGTCCGGGAAGTAGTCCATCAGGGTTGATGGTTGCTCGCCTGGCTTACGGCGGGAGAGGTGCATGGAGTAGTTCTCAACGCCTGCGCAGTACCCGGTCTCCTGCAGCATCTCGATGTCGTACATCGTGCGCTGGCGCAAGCGGGCAGACTCCAGGATCTTGCCCTGGGCGTCGAATTCGGAGATGCGCTCTTCCAGTTCAAGTTCGATGTCGCGAATGGCCCCTTTCAGCTTCTCTTCCGTGGTTACGAAGTGCTTCGCCGGATAGATATCCAGTTCCAGGCGCTCGACGAGCAGTTCGCCCGTGAGCGGATCAACCTCGACAATGCGCTCCACCTCGTCGCCGAAAAACTCGATGCGCACCGCGATGTCCTCGTACGCCGGGAAGACCTCCAGGGTGTCGCCGCGCACACGGAAGGCGCCGCGTACGAGCGTCATGTCGTTCCGGTCGTACTGGATATCGATGAGCTGCCGCACGATCTTGTCCCGCCGGGCAGTTCCGCCGCGGCGGACGGAAACGACCGTGTTCGCGTACTCCTCCGGCGAACCAAGACCGTAGATGCATGAGACTGAAGCGACAATGATGACATCACGACGGGTCAGCAACGCACGCGTGGCAGCGTGACGGAGCTTATCAATCTCCTCGTTGATGTCGGAGTCCTTCTCGATGAAGGTGTCGGTGCGCGGGACGTACGCCTCGGGCTGATAGTAGTCGTAGTAGGAAACGAAGTACTCCACCGCGTTGTGTGGAAAGAACTCCTTGAACTCGGAGTAAAGCTGCGCCGCCAGCGTCTTGTTGTGGGCAAGCACGATCGTGGGCCGGTTCACACGCTCGATAACGTTGGCCATCGTAAAGGTCTTGCCAGAACCCGTGACGCCCAGCAATGTTTGAAAGCGCTTGCCCTCGCACAAGCCGTCGACCAGTTCTTCGATGGCTCGAGGTTGATCTCCAGTGGGTTTGATGTCCGCGACGATCTGAAAGTCAGGCATGCGTTCTCCCGCTTGTCCTGCAGGGGCGCAGGAAAGTGACATGACTATTGTAGAACGGCTGTGCTGGCGCTACCGGATGCGATAGAACTCTGCGCTCGTTCCACCCGCGCCAATGACATCAGCGATGTGTCGCACCGACCAGCGCTGGCCCGACCAGAGCAGGCGCGCGGATGCTTCATCGCGGTCGCACCACTCGTGCTTGACAAAGTCGATGCCGAGGGAAATCTGGGTGGTAGGCGGGACCTCGAAGGCCAGGACAGGGATAAAGATGATGGCATCCCGGCCGTGGTCAAAAATCTGGTTTACGTAATCAGCACTGTACACGACGCCGGGCGCCATGCCCGTGAAGTCAAAGAGTGCCCGCTCCGCCGCACTGACTGCCGTTTCCTCGGGTTCTATCCGCGCATGAATTGCCTGCCACGAGCCACCGAAGGGCGCGTCGCCACGACGTTGCAAAAGCAGGAACTGGAGACGCGCGTTGAGCCGCCGCACGACATAGGCATCAACTGCGTCAGAGACAAGCGAAGGCATGCGGGAAGGCTAGCAGACGCCATGAAGCGGACGCCTGGGACCAACTAGGTCAAGTCCCGGCCTCGCCAGCGTGGCCGCTCGGCCGACGAGGTGCGAGAGGTTGGGAACCAAAGGGAAAAGAACACGATCAGGCTGGCGAATGCCGCCACGACGGCGAGCAGGCGCGAAATTTCGCCCAGGAGGGCCGCCACGATCGCCAGTAACAAAGCCCCGACGATACGCTGGATCTCAGGGGTGAGTATGCCGGAACGCGGTGACAATGGCGCAGTTCTCTGAAGGCGACGCTGCGCCTCAACCTTCCCGCGGTGCACCGTTTCGCCAAGGTGGTCAATCGGCGTTCGTTGCGCTTCCGTTCGCTCCAGGATTTCGCGCACCTCTTGCTCAAGGCGGGATGGCCGCTCCGGGCTCTCGGTGCTCACGTGCGTTTTTCCGGTGACGTACCACGAGAAGCCGGCTGTCGCAGCTTCTTCGCGAAGCCACCCAGGAACATCCGGCCCATATGGTCGCTGACGCTTTCTGGAGACAGCTCGGCGGCGGTAGCCTGGAGCAGTTCCCCCTCGCGAGTGGTTTGGGTGGCCCAGTCTGCTCGTGCGTCGCGTGCCTCCGTGAAAAACGCCTCGAGCTTCTGATCAGCATCCGGTGCGTTGCTTGCCAACGTCGCGCGGAGGTCACTGAGCGACGCCGACATGGCGTCAATCCAGCGCAGAACGGCATCCCGGTTGGTCAACAGAATATCCCTGTGCATCGCGGGACTCCCGGCCGCTAGCCGGGTTGTGTCGCGGAAGCCTCCCGCGGTGAGTTGCTTCATCTCCCGCCAGGACACGTCACGGGCAACGGCGTTCATCAATGCGGCACTGATGGCGAACGGGAGGTGGCTTACGCCGGCAACGTAGGCATCGTGCTCGTGCGGATCGACGAAGTAGGGCTCCGCGCCAGCGGCTGCGACGAGCCCGAGGACGGTCCGCACAGATTCTTCAGAAGCAGAAACGGACGGAGCAATGCACCAGGTTGCCCCGGCAAAGAGGTCAGCCTCAGCGCCTTCAATGCTCTGGGTCTTGCCCGCCATCGGATGCCCACCGACAAAATGGACGGATGCTGGCAACGCCTCGCGCGCCCATTCCATGACCTGAGCTTTGGTCGATCCGGTATCCGTCACGACCACCCCGGGTTGCAGGTGAGGCGCCAGATCCACCATGGCCTCGCGCATAGCCGCAACTGGCATAGCCAGCACGACCACGTCTGCTTCGCGTGCTGCCTTGACGAGGTCCCACGCGCCGCGATCCACAGCGCCCAACTTTTCCGCTGCACGCTGATGATCGAGATTCGGATCGAATCCCACAACTTCCAGTGGCTTACGATTCTCGACCTTGTGTTCTTCTGACCAACGCCGGAGGGCCAGGCCGATGGAACCCCCAATCAAGCCAAGGCCGACGATCAGGACGCGTTGCATGATGTGCATTTCTCCTTGGAACGTGCGGGATTACGTGAGGGAATTACGGCTGGAAAGCTGTGGTGTCTATTTCGCGTATCCAGCCTTCCTGCCCATCCTCGGTGCGAAAGCGCATCCAGCGGTCACCGTCTGCCGGGTTGCTGGTTGGAGCTTCCTCATCCAGGTACTGCAGCGGCGTCGCGGGCGAGAGCGCCTCGATAATGCTGTCAGCCGTTGAAGGGCCAGCACGAAAGTTCACGGATTGCGCCGCGCCAATTTGATGGGTGGGTTCGAAGTCGTCGGCTTCAGGTGTGTTTGTGGCGTCAGTGCTCGGTGCAACGGTGGGTGCCGCCGCGACGGCTGTTGGCTCCTGAGGAGCGGCGACGGCCTGATCTTCGCCATTGCTGGTGTTCGATTCTGGCGCTGGAGCTTGAACCGGTGCGGCTGGACCAGCCATTGGAATGAGATCAGAGAAGGGCTGGGAGAGTGCGGCGAAGACCACAGCTGCACCGAAGATACAAATGGCAATGACGATCCCCATCGTCACGCCAACCATCAGCCCCGCGCGGCGGTGCTGCTGGCGTAAGCGTGTACTGAGCCCGGAATCAGTCATGCTGATGGAATCTCACCCGGTTGCGTAGCCGGGCGTTCTACAGAAGGTCGACTCATACCAGCACCAGAGTCTAGCATGCGGGCGTGAGCGCCCTGGTTTCCGTACTGTAGGATATTGAGTCTATGTGGAAAGATCGGTAACCTCGAGCTATGAGCAAATCTCTCGTGGTCGCGCGCATTCACGGCGTGGAGGTCAGGCTCCATCCAACCTTCGTGTTGGTGTTCCTTTGGGTGCTCATAGATTGGCGTCGGTTCGGCTTTGCCGCGGGACCCCCTGTGCTGCTGTTCACGTTCGGCCTTGTGACACTGGTCTTTGCGTGTGTCCTGGTTCATGAGTTTGGCCACGTGTTCATGGCGCGGCAGCAGGGGGTGCACGTGCACGATGTCTCGCTGTCCGCAGTGGGAGGCATGGCTCGGATGGAGCAGATGCCCGAGAACAACCCGCGTACCGAAATCCTGATCGCGCTTGCTGGTCCCTTCGCGAATCTGGCACTTGCTACGGCAATTGCGCCCATTATTCTCGTCGTCGGAGTCTCCAGCGGTTTTTCGGAGCTGGAGCACTATGCCCGGACCGTGTTTCAACCATCGCTGGTTGGCCTACTCACCACCCTGTTCTACGCAAACATCCTCCTGCTTGTCTCCAACTTGCTCCCGGCGTTTCCTATGGATGGTGGGCGCGTCTTTCGGGCGAGTTTGAGTGCGGTGCTAGGCCGCCAGAGTGCAACCCGCGTCGCGGTGGGAGTAGGTGTTGGGTTAGCTGCGCTTCTTTTGCTCTTCAGTGTGTTCGTCTTGCACAGTGTGGTGGTGGCCTTCATTGCCGTATTTATCGCGGTCATCGCGCTTGCTGAAGACCGAGCCGTGGGACTCGAGTCATCCCTCAAGCGCATGCGGGTTGGTCAGTTCGCGCTCTGGGATATGGGCGGTATCGCTCCCGATCAACCGTTGGCCAATGCCTTGCGCGGCGGTCCGCGGGACATGGTAGTGACGAGCGGTGGCAGGGTTGTTGGGATGCTCTGGCGCAACCGCCTCCTCGCTGAACTCGGGGTTGGGGTAGGCAGCCGCACGGTAGGCGATGTCATGGAGCCTGATGTCCCGACGCTCGACGTGGACGCCTCTGTCTACGAGGTGCAACGAATGATGGCCGAACAGCAGCGCTGGGCCGTTCCGGTAACCGAAAACGGCGTGTACCGGGGAATCTTCACTGGGGACCGGTTCTTGCATATCTATCGCCAGATCTCACCGGATCCCATGCAGCGCTTTCGAGCGCTCTGGGAGGGAGGACCTCTGGCGTGGATAAAGAGTTGAAATGCTGTAACGGATCCGCCGAGTATCGATGATAATGGAGTTGCTCGGCATCGGGATTCGCGGTACGCTCTGACCTGAATCCTCCCTAACGCCCTGCCAGGACTGCCATGAAAGTTTCGACACGTGGAGAATACGGACTTCGGGCGATGGTCGCCCTGGCCAAGAATCACGGCCAGGGACCGATGTCGATTGCGGCGATGTCTAAGGCGTCGTCTGTGCCGATGCCCTACCTCGAGCAGTTGATCGGGCCCCTTCGGCGGGCTGGCCTGGTGGAAAGCACCCGTGGCGCGCGAGGCGGATATCGCCTGACCCGGACACCAGAGATGGTCAACGTCGGCGATGTCTATCGGGTGATGGAAGGCCCGGTGGCGCCGATGGAATGCGTTTCCGAAGACGTCACCGAGCAGGTTTGCCCCCTCATTGATGGCTGTGAGACGCGCCCGGTGTGGTTGCGCATGCGTGACGCTATTGCGGAAACCCTGGATTCCACCACGCTGGCCGACCTCATCAGGGATTCGCCCCGGGCTCGTGCTGACGTCAAAGAGCCAGTCGCGGCGGCGAGTTAGTTCGACGCTCAGGACGTTGATTTCCCCTACGTCCGGTGCCTTTCGAGTATCTGATGCCTCCTGAAGACCAGGGCGTGTACCTGGATCACGCTGCGACCACCCCCCTTGATCCCTCTGTTCTTGCGGCAATGGAGCCGTACCTGACTGCCGTCTTTGGCAATCCATCGAGCATTTACCGCCTGGGGCAGGAGGCTCGAACCGCGGTTGATGCGTCTCGCGCGCAGGTCGCCTCGGTGCTTGGATGCGCACCTGATGAGATCCTTTTCACGAGCGGCGCGACCGAGAGCAACAATCTCGCCCTGCGCGGAGTTGCCTGGGCCGCGCGACTGGCCAAACCAGATGGTCTTATTCCACACGTTGTTACCACCTCTATCGAGCATCATGCCGTGCTGCACACGGCAGAATCACTTGCTCGCCAGGGATTTCGCGTCACCTTCGTCGACCCGAATGCTGACGGGATCGTTTCAGCAGAAGCCATTGCCAGCGCCATTGAACCTGACACCTGTTTGATCTCACTGATGCTCGCCAACAATGAAACTGGCGCCATCCAACCTGTGGCCGAGATTGCCAGTGTTGCGCAGGCGAATGACATCCCCATCCACACGGATGGTGTGCAGGGCGCCGGGCTGCTTCCGTTGAACGTCGATGAACTGGGCGTAGATCTGCTCTCACTCACCGCGCACAAGTTCTATGGTCCGAAGGGCGTGGGGCTTCTCTATGTGCGGAACGGCACTCCCATCGACTATCAGCAGACGGGTGGAGGCCAGGAGCAGGGCCGCAGGGGTGGCACGGAGAATGTCGCCGGGATCGTTGGCATGGGAGTGGCTCTCCAACGCGCGGAGCAATTCAGGAAGCCTTACGCAGACCATTGCCGCGCAATGCGCGACCGGCTGTCAGAGGGCATCTTCTCGGCGCTCCCGGAAGCCCAACTCAACGGACCACCGCTGGATGGGCCACGGCTTCCGAACAACCTGAATGTCTCAATCCCCGGAGTGCAGGGTGAGACGTTGCTCCTTGCGCTCGATCTGCTCGACGTTTCTGCCTCGGCTGGTTCAGCATGTACGACTGGGAACAGTGAGCCGAGTCACGTATTGACAGCCATGGGCCTGTCACAGGACATGTGCCGTTCTGCGTTGCGTTTCACCGTGGGTAGAAGCACAACAACTCAGCAGGTGGCCACCGCTGTAGAGGCCATTACCGAAGCGGTAGACCGCGTCCGTTCACTCTCCCGGGTTTGACGCCGCGTCGGGCACGTCTTCGCAGGGGACCGCAGCTTCAGCGAAAACGCGATCAGGCGCGTCTGCGGCAAGTTCCGCGAGCGGCGGCAGATCCGCCAGCGACGCCAGTCCAAACTGTTGCAGGAAGGCAAACGTGGTGGCGTACTGGATGGGATTGCCGACCGTCGGCAACCGGCCGGCAATCTCGATCAGCCCCCGCGCGTGTAGCGTGGCCAGAACACCAGACGAATCCACGCCCCGCAGCGCATCGATTTCAGCTCGCGTGACGGGCTGCCGGTAGGCAATAAGCGTCAAGGTCTCGATCGCTGCCCCAGAGAGGCGCGATTCGCGCTCAATGCGCAGGAAGTGGCGTACATAGCCGGCCCAGCGCGGCGCGGTCGAGAGATGGGCCGCGCCGTTGTGCCGGACGACTGTCCATCCCCGGTTTTCGAATGCATTCAACTGATCCAGGGCACGTTCCACCGCCGGCACAGCGACACCGGCGGCCCTGGCGAGGTCGTGGATTGTGGCTGGCTCGGGCGACACGAGGAGCAGAGCCTCCAGCAACGAGGGAAGTTCCTCAAGTGGTACCGGGAGTTGGCTTTGAAGCGATCCCAGGTCCTCCGCCGCACGGATGTCCAGCACGGATTCAGCGCTCATCTTCGCGCACTTTCGCATCTGAGCTTATGACGGGAGTTTGGCTGGCGCCATAGCGAGTGAACGTGATCTCGCCAAACAGGACCGGCTGCGAGGCCTCCACTGCCTGCCGCCGGATCAGCGTCAAGAGCGCGAGAAACGCGAGTGCCCGGTCCTGTCGTTCAGGTACCCGAGCAACGAACGCGGAGAAATCTCCGGCGCCATCAGTGGCCAGGAGGGAAAAGACACGCGATACCATCTCACGAAGGGTAGTCGTGTGCCGAGTGGCGATCGCAAGCGGCGACGTGGGCACCCGTGAAAGCCACCTGTGCAGGGCGCGCACCAGCACTCGCGTGGACTGAGGCGGCATGGCAGCCAGGACGGGAGGTGGATGCTCGATGCTGGCGCCGCGTCCGTAGCCACTTGCTCCGTGTGTCGTGGAGAGCCTGGCCGCCGCCAACTTGATCGCGCGGTATTCCTCCAACTGTCGAACCAGATCAGAGGGCTCGTCTTCCTCGGCTGCGAGAGTTGGACGGGGCAGAAGCTCTCGTGATTTCAGGAGGGTCAGCCGACAGGCAATGGCGGCAAACTCCGCGATCTCGCCAGCTTCCGGAGCTATGCGTGTTCCGATGTACGCCAGGAACTGGTCAAGGACCATCATGAGCGACACGTCGCTGATAGGGAGTTGCTGCGCCTCGATCAAGCGCAAGAGGACATCGAGCGGCCCCTCATATGCAGGAAGCCGGAGCTGATAGTCATGGAGTAGTGGTGTGGATGGTGCAGCGATAACCATGCAGCGAGTCTACCGAACGGGAAGCAAGGCTGCGGCTCCCTAGAGACCGCTAGCGAAGAGGTTCATTAGTAAGTCGCGGACGGGCTCGGTGATGCCACCAATGATGCTCCCGCCGATGTCCCGCCCAATAAAGAGCAGTAGAAAGAGTGCCATGATGCCGTACCGCTCGAGCGGCGCAAGCACCGGCCTCCAGAATGGCGGCAACAGCGCCGTCAAAAGCCGTGAGCCGTCGAGCGGCGGCAGCGGGATCATGTTGAACGCCGCCAATCCGAAGTTGACGAGCATGAAGATCCAGAGAAACTGAATGAGACCCTGTTGCGCAGCTGGCGTCTGAAGGACGACGCGCAGGATAGCCGCGGCAAACGCTCCCATCACGATGTTCGAGAACGGGCCAGCCAACGCAACCACCGCCATGCTGCCAGGTCTGCCGAACCGGCCCAGTGGACGCAGCCGTGACTCGTTGACCGGCACGGGCTTACCCCAGGCCAGCGCTGGAAACCCTATAGCGATGAGGATGAACATGAGCGCGCCAACTGGATCGAAATGCGAGGCGGGGTTGAGCGTCACCCGCCCCAGCATTCGGCCAGTATCGTCGCCAAGCCATGATGCGGTCGCGGCGTGCAGGCACTCGTGGACCGAAATGGCAATGAGAAACGTGACGACAAGGTAGATGATCGATTGAACGTCGATCTGCCCAAGTCCAAAATTCATGCGTTATTTGTGCAGTCCCGCTAAATGGCCTGGAACTTCGCTGCGCCGCCCTCGCCTTGCTCCGCGCCCGAATTCGGGTACAGGTGGCAGGCGACGAAGTGGCCGTTCCCCTGGTCAGCGAAAGCGGGGTCGACCTGTCGACAGACCTCCATGGCGTAAGGACACCGAGTGTGAAAGTGACAGCCAGAGGGCGGGTTGATCGGGCTTGGCACATCGCCCGGCAGGATGATGCGCTCACGTCGCTTCTCGATCACCGGGTCTGGAATCGGCACCGCCGAGAGCAGCGCCTTTGTGTACGGGTGAAGCGGGTCCGCGTAGAGGTCGTTCCGGCTCGCCATCTCGACAATCTTGCCGAGATACATCACCGCAACACGGTCAGAGATGTGCTTCACCACCGACAGGTCGTGAGCGATGAACAGGTACGTGAGACCAAAGCGCTCCTGCAGGTCTTCCAGCAGGTTCACGATCTGGGCCTGGATCGACACGTCAAGCGCCGAGACCGGCTCGTCAGCGACGATGAAGTCGGGGTTCGCGGCGAGGGCCCGGGCGATGCCAATGCGCTGACGCTGTCCGCCTGAGAACTCATGCGGATAGCGGTTGGCAAAGTACGGGTTGAGCCCCACCGTTTCCAGGAGTTCCTGCACCCGCTGCGTGCGCTCCTTCTTCGGCACGAGGTTGTGGATCTGCATCGGCTCGGCAACGATGTTGCCGACCGTCATGCGCGGGTTCAGTGAGGCGTAGGGATCCTGAAAGATCATTTGCAGGTGACGGCGCATCTTGCGCATGTCACCGCTGTTGAGCTTGGTAAGATCCTTGCCCTTGAAAATGACTTCGCCGGCGGTCGGCTTGTAGAGCTGAAGGATGGCGCGCCCGGTCGTCGACTTCCCGCAGCCAGACTCGCCGACGAGGCCGAGTGTCTCACCCGGCATCACCGAGAAGGAAATGCCGTCCACAGCCTGCACAGCGCCGACCTTGCGCTGGAAGATGATGCCGCGCGTCAGCGGGAAGTGCATTTCCAGGTCAGTAACCTGGAGCAACGGCTCCGTGCCGGTGCCGTTCGCTTGTGGCGTTGCCGAGGCCTGGGAGGCGGCGCCAGTGGTCGTTGCGGTCATGTCGTGCCTCCTGTTCAGACCCGGTTCGTTTCAGGATCTGGGGCGTCTGGGAGCAGCGGGTTGTCCGGATCAAGCACGCCGTGCGAGCCCGGGATGATCGTCTCCAGCGAGTAGTCGGTGGTATCGGAGGGTAGGGGCTTGCCGTGCTCCAGGGCCACCCGCTCCTGATCGTCGTCCTTGCTGACTTCTTCCCAGAACCAGCATGCTGCCCAGTGGCCACTGTTGACCTCAAGCAGCGGCGGGTTCTTCTGCTCGCACTTCTCACGCGCGTAATTGCAGCGCGGCACGAACGGGCACATGTCAGGGAGATCGATAAGGTCCGGTGGCAGCCCTCGAATCGGCTCGAGTTTTTCCTTGCGCGTGGCGTCAAGCCGCGGGATCGACTTCAACAGGCCAACGGTGTACGGATGCCGTGGGTTAGCGAAGATTTCCTCGGTGGAAGCCGTCTCGACGATATGACCGGCGTACATGACCTGAATGCGGTCGGCCATGCCGGCGACGACGCCCATGGAGTGCGTGACCAGGATCACACCGGTGTCACGCTCTGTCTGGAGCGTGCGCATGAGATCAAGAATCTGCGCTTGAATCGTCACGTCAAGGGCAGTCGTCGGTTCGTCGGCAATCAACAGTTTGGGATTGCAGGAAAGCGCCATGGCGATCATCACGCGTTGACGCATACCGCCAGAAAACTGGTGCGGGTACTGGTCAACGCGTTCCATGGCATTCGGGATGCCCACCATCGTCAACAACTGAATGGTGCGCTCCTTGGCCTGGGCCTTGTTCATGCCCATGTGCAACTGCAGCGCTTCCGAAATCTGGCGGTTGATGGTGAGCACCGGATTGAGGGACGTCATCGGGTCCTGGAAGATCATGGCAATGTCATTGCCACGAATCGACCGCACCTGATCGTCCGACATCCGGAGGATGTCATCGCCGTTGAACAGGATCTCACCAGCGACGATCTTGCCAGGCGGGCTGGGGATCAAGCGCATGATCGACAAGCCGGTCATGCTCTTGCCGCAGCCCGACTCACCCACCACGCCGAGCGTCTCACCCGGCATCACATAGAAGGAGACATCGTCAACCGCCTTGACGGTGCCGTCCTGAGTCTGGAACTGCGTCTTGAGACCCTTGACTTCCAGGATGGGTCCTGTATGACCGTTTGCGCCGTTGCCGTTGGCCGCAATGGGCTTGGCCTTGCGCTTGGCGACCATGCTCGCTCCTCTCTCGCCCGCTGGGTTGGCGGGGGTGCGTCCACTGAGTGCCAACAGCGGCCAGGCGGAGTTCCGCTGCGGCCACCTACGCCGGGACTCGCGACCGGTCGCAGGTCGCGTAAAAACTTTGAAATCTGATCCCTAGCTGGCTCGGGAGAATACCACAGCACATAACTGGTCTCAATCGGTTTGTCAGGGCGAATCACTTGATTCACACAGCCGGATTCCGTAATGCGCGCTTGAACCGGACGCGATCTTCCCCGGGCCCGTCGTAATCAGGATGCCATGACACACCGTCGGAGTCACGCGAGCCTGGGACGACGGTGAAACCCAGTCGGGAGTGAAAGGCAATCGAGCCTCGGTTCAACGGAGATGTAACGGCGTGCACTTCTGTACAGCCGGCAGCGATGGCGTCAGTGAAAAGCCGCTCGTACAGATGCTCGCCCACACCCTGACCACGAGCTTCAGGAGAGATGCCGATGAAGTGGCAATACACCGTCGAGGGATCTGACTGCGAGTGAAATCCGCACAGGAAACCGATCACCTGGTTATCACGCTCCGCAACATACGTCCATGGGGCGAAGTGCGTGAAAAAGAGGCGAGGGAGCATGGAAGCCATGTTTCGCCCACCCCACCAGGCGTCAAGTTGCGGGATGATGCTGTCGTAATCCGCACCAGTTCCCGGGCGAATAATGAGCACGTCGCTTACGGCCGTTCGACGGCGGCGAGGAGATCACGGCTGGCCTTCATCAACAGGCCCGGGGCATTGGGAACGATCATCTGGAACCCCTGGGCAATGCGCTTGTTGACCGTGGCAATGTCCGGAGCCACGATGGCTAGCGCTACATTGGTCCCCTTCGCCGCGTCAATGACCTGCTGGATCACTGCCTCAACCTCGGGGATGCCGTATTGACCGCCGTATCCCATCGATTGACCGAGGTCCGAGGGTCCGACGAAGAGGACATCCAGGCCTGGCGTGGCCAACATAGCGCTAACGTGGGGCAGCGCATCGATATGTTCGAACTGGGCAATAGTCAGGACGCGCTCGTTGATTGCCCCGATCAGTTCCGGCATGGGGCGGCCGACGCCATAGTCAAACGTGCGCCCTCCGGCGAGGCCGCGTACCCCGTCAGGCGCGTACCGCATGGCCGAGACCGCGTCCGCCACAAGCTCTGCAGTGTTCGTCTGCGGAATCATGACCCCGGAAACTCCAAGGTCGAGGTACTTGAGGATGACCTGGCGATCATTCTCACCGACCCGGACGAAGATCGGGACATCGCGAGCCTCGGCCGCCAGGATCATCGGATAGGCATCATCGGGAGAGATGCGGCCATGCTCGGCGTCCAGCAAGACAAAGTCGAAACCGGCCAGCGCCAGGATCTCCACCACGTCTGGAGAGGGCATCGGGTTGAAGATACCCATCACCACTTCGCCATTCCGCAACTTTTGCTTGACGACGTTCTCGATCCGCATCAATCACTCCCTCGTATATAGCGCAGACTGCGCTCACGCTTGAGACACTGAGGCCGCATTCTATCGAAGGCGCGCGAGTTGTGGGGCTCCTTCAGTTCAATAGGTGTCCGTACAATGCAGCGGAAAGGAGGCGACCCACGGGTGCTAGAGCGCGTCCATCCCCATCTAGCAGAATTGCGTGCGGAAGACCTGGAGGCCGCCTACTGGGCGGCGTTTGCCAACGTGCGCCATATCGGTCCCGCGCGGATTACGCGGCTGCTTTCGCGATATCCGTCTCTCTCGGATGCGTGGCGAGCACCGGTGGAGTCGTTGCGGCTCGTCCTGGAACCACGGGCCCTCTCTGAGCTCTCGTCGGCCCGGCGGGTGATCGAGCCCGAGCGCCAGCTTGAGGATTTGCGCCGGCGGGGGATTCGCATCCTGCACGCCGAGCACCCAGAGTATCCGCACCTCCTGACTGAAGCTTCTGGAAGACCGACCGTTCTGTACATCCGTGGCCGCCTGACACCAGAAGATGACCGCAGCATTGGTATCGTCGGGACGAGGCGATCGACCTCATACGGAAAGGGCGTGACAGAGCGCATCTCACAGGAGTTGGCGGTTGCCGGGGTAACTGTTGTCTCTGGTCTGGCACGCGGTATCGATGCGGTTGCGCATCATGTGGCGCTGGAATCGGGCGGGCGAACCGTCGGCGTCCTCGGATCCGGCGTAGATGTGATCTATCCGTCCGAGCACCGGCGCCTGGTGGAGCGCATCCTCGAACGCGGGGCAGTCATTTCAGAACAACCACCGGGCACTAAACCGGACGCGCCCAACTTCCCGGCGCGGAACAGGATCATTTCCGGGATGTCGCTCGGCGTCGTGGTCATCGAAGCACCTGCTCGCAGCGGCGCGCTGATCACGGCGAACTTCGCAGCGGACCAGGGGCGTGAGGTTTTTGTGGTGCCCGGCAATGTTGGGAACATCACTAGCGAAGGTACGAACCAGTTGCTGCGAGATGGCGCGCGCATTGTGCGGGACGGCGTCGACATCCTGGAAGATCTGGGCATGGCAAACAGCCAGCCCGCGCAACTCTCCCTCCAACTTCCGGTGTCTGCGGAAGAAGCACGGGTCCTCGGCTGCCTCAGTAGTGAGCCGCTGCACATCGACGAGATTGCGGAAGCTGCGAACCTGCCGGGCCGGGAGGTCGCTGAGGCCCTGCTCATGATGGAACTGAAAGGCGTGGTCCGGAACTGCGGAGCCCAGTATTACGTTCGTAAATAGTCCAGCACGCTTGACACTTTGACGTTCCCCTGCCTAACGTTCCGGGCCGCTCTGTTGCCGGTGAACCTCGCAGCATTGTTGGATCGGCGCAGGCGTCCCCATATCCCGAACCTGGAGCTCAAACGCAATCATGGCGACAACTGAAAAACCCACAACTCGAAAACGCGCCGCGAGCACGACGAAGCGCATCACCAAGTCAACCGCCGCGGCCAAGCCGTCGGCCGGACGCGGCAAGCTGGTGATCGTGGAATCGCCGGCCAAGGCCCGCACCATCGGCAAGTATCTTGGCGCCGGTTACACGGTGAAGGCCTCAATGGGCCACGTGCGTGACCTGCCCAAGAGCACGCTCGGCGTGGATGTCGACGACAACTTCAGCCCGACCTATCTCGTGCCGCGCGACAAGGCCAAGCTGATCAAGGAACTCAAGGCCAGCGTGCAGGGGGCGCGGGAGATTTACCTTGCCACCGACCCTGACCGTGAAGGCGAGGCCATTGCCTGGCACCTGGTGCAAGCCACTGGCGCCGATTCGAAGCCCGTGCATCGTGTCATCTTCCACGAGATCACGCCGGAAGCGGTCAAAGAGGCGATGGCCGCACCACGCGCCATTGACCCAGACCTGGTGGACGCGCAACAGGCGCGCCGCGTCCTGGACCGCCTCGTGGGCTACAAGGTGAGCCCGCTGCTCTGGAAGAAGGTCAAGCGGGGGCTGTCCGCTGGTCGGGTGCAGACGGCAGCTCTGCGCATCGTGGCCGAGCGGGAGCGCGAGATCGCCGCCTTCGAACCGGTGGAGTACTGGTCGCTTGAGGCGGACCTGTCCAAGCAGACCGGCGGTGAGCCAAAGAAGAAGGACATCTTCCGGGCGGCCCTGAGCCGGGTCGACGGCAAGAAGCCCGTGCTGGACAACCAAGAGCAGACCCAGGCCATCGTGCGTGGCCTGGATGGCGCTAGCTACCGCGTGCAGGACGTGACCCGGAAGGAAGCGCAGCGGCGGCCACAGGCGCCATTCACGACCAGCACGCTCCAGCAAGAGGCGTCCCGCAAGTCGGGCCTCGCCGTGCGGCGGACCATGCAACTGGCTCAGGAGCTTTATGAAGGGGTGGATCTGGGACCTGCCGGGACGCAGGGCTTGATCACCTATATGCGGACGGACTCCACCAATATTGCCGCCTCGGCGCAGCACGCCGCTCGGGAAGAAATCGCCCGGCGTTATGGTGACGAATACCTTCCGGAGCGCCCTCCGGTTTACTCACGGAAGGCGAAAGGGGCCCAGGAAGCTCACGAAGCGATCCGTCCTACGTCTCCGCACCGGGATCCGGCCAGCGTCAAGCCATTCCTTAGCACCCAACAGTTCAAGCTCTACCAATTGATCTGGCAGCGCTTCATGGCGTCGCAAATGCGTCCGGCTATTCTCGATCAAACAGGTGTCGATATCGCAGCCGGGCCCGCGGCCGTCATTTCTGGAGGCGGGACAGCGCCCTTTCTGTTCCGCGCTACTGGCTCAGTAGTGAAGTTCCCAGGGTTTATGGCCGTCTATCAGGCTGGCCGGGACGAGGGGGACGCTGAGGATGAGCTCGAGAAGGGTGCGCTGCCGTCTCTGGCCCCAGGCGAAGACCTGGATCTCCTGCAGTTGCTGCCGGAGCAGCACTTCACGCAGCCGCCTCCGCGCTTCACTGAAGCATCGCTCGTGAAGGCCCTGGAAGAGCAGGGGATTGGCCGTCCGAGCACCTATGCGCCGACGGTGGCAACGCTTACGGCCCGCGGCTATGTGGCAACCGAGCAGCGCAAACTGATGGCAACTGAACTCGGGTTGATTGTCAACGACCTTCTGGTTGAGCACTTCCCGCGTGTTTTCGACGTCGGATTCACCTCTCAAATGGAAGAAGAGTTGGACGAAATTGCGTCCGGCGACCGGTCCTGGATCCCGACGCTGCACGAGTTCTATGGTCCCTTTGTCGAGACGCTGCTCCGTGCAGAGCAGACCATGGAACGCGTGAAACTCAAGGATGAGCCAGCAGGGGAGGACTGCGAGAACTGCGGCCGTCCGATGGTCATCAAGCTGGGCAAGTACGGCAAGTTCCTGGCTTGCAGCGGATTCCCAGAATGCCGTAATGCTCGCCCGCTGCTGACCCGGATAGGCATGGCCTGCCCGACTTGTGGCGAAGGTGAGATCGTCGAGCGTCGCTCACGAAAGGGCCGCACCTTCTTCGGGTGCGCGCGCTACCCCGAGTGCGATTTTGTTTCCTGGAACAAGCCTGTAGCGAGGCCGTGCCCGGCCTGCGACTCACCGTACATGGTGGAAGCTGGCAAACGTGGCCAGGTCAAGTGCCCGGCGTGTGGAGCAATGGCGGAAATCGCCCCCGAGCTGGCAATCGCCGTGTAGGATCTGCCTCCCGGCATTTCTCCTGTACCATTACGTGTTGCGTTGCGAGAGGCCCGGGTGGCTGGAGCTTCTTCCCAGACGCCACGCTCGCAGGGATTAGCATACGAATGTCCCGTTCTCATCAAGCAGCTTCGCGTCGCTTCGCTGAGCGAATGCACGCGACGACGATCCTCGGCGTGCAACGCGACGGCGTCGTAGCCATGGCCGGAGATGGCCAGGTCACGGTTGGCGATGTCGTGATGAAACACGGCGCTCGCAAAATTCGGCCGCTCGCCGATGGCGCGATCATTGCCGGATTTGCCGGCGCCGTCGCGGACGCCCTCACGTTGTTTGCCAAGTTCGAGGCGCAGCTCAGGGCTGGCGACGGCAACTTGCGCCGTGCGTCGGTGGAGCTTGCGAAAGAATGGCGAACTGATCGCTATCTGCGGCGGCTGGAGGCGCAACTGATCGTCGCGGATGGCGAGTCAATCCTGGTGCTCTCTGGGGAGGGCGACGTCATTGAGCCAGATGACGGCGTAGCGGCGATTGGCTCTGGCGCGCCGTACGCAACCGCCGCGGCGAAGGCATTACTGGCAAACACCGATCTCCCAGCCCGCGAGATCGCTATACGCGCGATGGAGATTGCCGCCGATCTCTGTATCTTCACGAACAACCGCTTCACCGTCGAAGAAGTCGGTGGGACGGAGCCCGCTGAAGACGACGGCACGGAAGCTGCCGAGCAGGAAGCGGAGTAGGCGCCGTGGTTGAAGCAAGGCCGCGCAAGGCAGCCCCCGTCCCATTCATCAGGACTGCAGACGGACTCTCCGAAGAACTGTCTGTTGAGAACCTCACGCCGACGCAGATCGTGGGGGAGCTTGACCGCTACATCATTGGCCAGGCTGATGCCAAGCGTGCCGTGGCCGTTGCCTTGCGGAATCGCTACCGCCGGCAACTGCTCCCCGAAGACATGCGTGGCGAGGTTGTCCCCAAGAATATCCTCATGATGGGACCTACCGGTGTCGGCAAGACGGAAATCGCACGCAGGGTGGCTCGCATCGTCGATGCCCCGTTCGTCAAGGTCGAAGCGACACGCTTTACCGAGGTCGGCTACGTCGGGCGTGACGTCGAATCGATCGTGCGAGATCTGGTTGAAGTCGCTATCGACATGCTGCACGTGCGCCGACTTGAGCAGGTCCGGGATGCGGCGGCCACCGCGGCGCGAGAGCGGCTCCTGGACATTCTCTCGGAACAGCTCCTTGATCAGCGGGGAGTGGCAGAAAAGCCGCGGCCGGCTACCGCCACCCAGCGCAAACCGGGTGCAACGGCCGCGCGCCGGCGGGAGCAGGAACAGAACAAGCTCGTTGAACTCCTTGATACGGATGCTCTTGAAGATGAAACCATCGTCATCGACATCGAGGAGTCCTGGGGGGATGCGGGCTATGACGACTTTGGCCCGATGCATCCCGAAGACCTGTACTCCGCGCTTCCGATGCTGCTTGGCGACGCCTTCTCTCCCGCGCGGAACCGCCGGATGCGAGTCTCCGTGCGCGAGGCGCGACGGATCCTGGCGCAGCAGGAGGAGGATCGGCTCATCGATTGGGAGAGCGTGATCGAAACCGCGGTGCGGCGGGTTGAAAGCGCCGGGGTCGTCTTCATCGATGAAATTGACAAGACGATCAACGCGGAAGGTGAGTACGCCGGAAGCGTTTCGGGCGAGGGCGTGCAGCGGGATCTCTTGCCAATCGTGGAAGGCTCGGTCGTGATGACGAGGTATGGACCGGTGCGCACCGATCACATCCTGTTCATTGCCGCTGGATCGTTTCACGCCACGCGTCCGGCTGATCTCATCCCCGAGTTGCAAGGCCGATTTCCCATTCGCGTAGAACTTCAGAGCCTGTCAGAAGAGGATCTGTACACCATCCTCACCGAGCCAGAGAATGCGCTGACGAAGCAGAGCGTGGCCATGTTGGCAACCGAGGACGTGGATCTCTTTTTCGAAGATGAAGCCCTTCGAGAAATGGCCCGGTTGGCGACACTGGTCAACCAGATGTCTGAAGACATCGGTGCGCGCCGCTTGCACACGATCATTGAGCGTGTGATCGAGGACATCTCGTTCGATGCGCCTGAGCGCCAGGGCGAGCGCATCGTGATCGACGCCGGATTCGTGGCTGAGCGTATCGGAGAAGTCGCCGCGGACGAGGACCTTTCCTCCTACATCCTCTAGGCCAATCTCGCCCACTGAGTGTGGGCGCATTCGTGACTCCTCTCCTCACTCCTTTTCTTGACACAGATTTTTCACAGATGCTATGGTCCGGCAATCCAGAAAAACCGGCGTTGGGACACTACTTGGTACCCGGCCGATAGACACCGTTACCTAGACTGCACAGGCTCGACACCACGTGCGCGCCAATCGTTGTCGCTCCGGGAATTCGGAGATGACTGGCGCCGGTCAGAGGTAGACCCCGCATGTTGCGATTCGCGCTTAACCGCATCTTCTGGCTCGTCCCGACGTTGCTGGCTATGGCTGCCATCACCTTCGGCATCATGCATGCGACGCCGGGCAGCCCGTTCAACGTGAGTGACAAGCAGCGGCCTGAGGATATCGCCCGGCTGGAAGCCCTCTACGGCCTTGATAAACCGCTTCCGGAGCAGTTCGTCCAATATGTATGGAACGCTCTGCACTTCGATTTTGGCATCTCCTATTCGGCGCGGCCGCAGACGGTGAACGACATCATTGGCCGCACCTTCCCGATTTCGCTGCACCTCGGCGTCATGGCGTTGTTCTTCGCCATCGGCGTCGGCATGCTGCTGGGCGTGTTGGCGGCGGTCAACCAGAATGGCTGGATTGATTACTTCTCTGTGACGCTGGCCATTCTCTTCTACAGCATGCCAAGTTTCGTGATGGGTTTCCTGCTCATTCTCATTTTTGCCGTGTATCTGCCAGATATGGGCCTTAACATGGGGTTTCGGGTGGGCGGCTGGGAACGGCCGCAGGATTGGATTCTGCCCACGATCGCGCTTGGGGCAGCTCCACTGGCGACCCTTGCCAGATACACCAGATCGAGCATGATTGAAGTGATCCGCTCGGACTTCGTGCGCACAGCACGGGCGAAGGGCCTCACCGATCAGGGTGTCGTCTCCAAGCACGTCCTGAAGAATGCGCTCATCCCGGTTGTGACGCTGATCGGCCCGATTTTCGCGGCGGTTGGTACGGGCTCCTTCTTCGTGGAGGAAGTCTTCAATATTCCCGGTATGGGCAAGTTCTTCGTCACCAGCATGCAAACGAAGGATCAAACCATGATCCTCGCAGTTGTGCTGATCTACGGTGTCTTCCTGGCAGTGATGAACCTGCTGGTTGACCTGCTCTATGGGCTGATCGATCCAAGAATTCGCTATTAGTTGGCACGTGGGAGGTGACAATGCCTCCCATGATGTTTTCGCGAAATCGAGGGACCTCGCATGGCACAGTCTCAATCCCAGGGTCAACCAATGACACCTCTTGGGCTGTCGCTGCGGGACACCGATACGGCGATGCCCGCGCCAAACTGGGATGTTGAAGAGCTCATTGATGAGGAGCGCCAGCCCGGCCAACATCGCACGGCAACGACGGTCCTCGGCGGAGATCTTACGGCGCGCAAGCAACGAAGCCTCTGGTCCGATGCCTGGCGGCGACTGCGCCGGAACAAGCTTGCGGTCATTGGACTGATCATCGTTGCCACATTCTCCGTGATCGCCATCTTCGCCTCTTTCATCGCACCGTACGGTCAAGCTGAGGTCGTTGATTTCAGGCTGGCACGCCACCACCCCTCGGCGACGTGGCCGATGGGACTCGATGCCAATGGGCGCGATATCTTCAGCCGGATGGTTTATGGCGCCCAGGTTTCGCTTGTCGTGGGCGTGCTTTCACAAGCCATCGTGCTGTTGATCGGCATCCCGCTCGGGGCCATTGCTGGTTACTTCGGTGGATTGACAGACAACGTCCTAATGCGGCTGGTGGATGTCATCTACGCGATTCCCCAGTTACTGATGGTCCTGCTGTTTGTCAACTGGTGGGGACCTGGCCTGCTGAACATCTTCCTGGCAATTGGGCTTGTGGGGTGGGTGACCGAAGCACGGCTTGTGCGCGGGCAGTTCCTGTCCTTACGGGAGCAGGAATACGTGCAGGCTGCTCGTGTAGTCGGCGGAAATGGCGGCTACATCATTCGCAAGCACATGTTGCCCAACAGCCTGACACCGATCATCGTAGCCCTCACCTTCGGCATTCCCACTGCCATCTTTACCGAGGCGGCACTCAGTTTCATTGGCGTGGGTATTCGTCCGCCGCAGGCCAGTTGGGGGCAAATGGTGGCTGACGGAGCCAGGCCCGGCTACATCGTCACCGATCCACACATGCTGCTTTTCCCGGTCCTGGCCATCGGGCTCACCATGCTTGGGTTTTCCTTCCTGGGTGACGGTCTGCGCGACGCGCTCGATCCCAAGGGGAGCCGCGGGTGATGTCCCGTGTGATATTCGGAAGCTGGCTCGTGGGGTGAATCGATTCGGCCGTGATGACTCAAGCCCGGAGCTTGGCGGCCGAGAGTGATGCGTTCATGTCGCTGGAGGAGCATGAACCGTGTGCCCAACGAACGGTGAGCAAATGTGTCAAGATAGCGAGACGCAGTCACCAGGAACATGAACCGGAACGCGGTTACGCAGAAACGGAGCGTGTAGATGGTCAGTCGTAAAGAGGAACAGCTTGGCATTCTCGCCAAGCGCTTCAAGAGCGCGGGTGTAGCCCGTCGCGATTTCCTGAAGATCGCCGCCGCCGCGGCAGCAGGCACGGTTACCACTGCCGGTATGGAAAAGTACGTTGGCCCGGGCGCTTCGGCCGCACCGCGCCATCGCTTCTACGCCCTGCAGGAATCCGATCCAAACACCACGTTGTACCAGTTCGGACGCCAGGATGACCCGGTGTCCTTCGACTTCAACCTGAACCTGTACGCCAACGCAGAGCCATCGGTGTTTTCAAGCCTCCTGACGTTCGATCCGGACTTGAACGCCGTCCCTGACTGGGCCTCTGAATTCACGCCCAACGAAGATGCCTCGGTCTGGACGTTCAACATCCGGCCGGACAACATCGGCTGGACAAATGGCACGGACACCAGGCCAGTGACTGCTCAGGACTTTGTCTTCTCCTGGGAGCGTCAACTCAATCCGGCAAATGCCGCCGCGTACGCCGGCTTCCTCTTCGACATCAAGAACGCCGAGAAGTACAACCTCGGTGAAGAAGGTGTCGCGGCCGGGGACCTGGGCATGAAGGCCCTGGATGAGTGGACCCTCGAAGTGACCATGGAAGGGCCGCGTGCCTACTTCCCACAGGTCGTTGGGTACACCGCCGCGGTACCAAGCCCCCAGTGGGCGGTCGAGGAGTACGGTTCCGACGGCTGGGCCAACGGCGAGGTTCCACTCTGGTCGAATGGCATCCTCAAGCTCGACAAGTGGGAGCATGACGTCGTCATCGAGATGTCCAAGAACGAAGGCTATTGGGATGCGGAGAACATGCGCATCACCAAGGTCTTCGAGCCCATCATCCCATCCGAATCCACCGTCCTTGCCTTTGAGCGAGGAGAGGGCAACCAGCGCTTGGACTGGGCTCCCATTCCTGCCGCCGACCTCACTCGCTACCAGGACGACCCAGAACTCGCCGAGCTTCTTCGCAAGTACGTCTACCCGGGCATCTGGATGCTCATTCCCTCGAACGGTATGGAGCCATTCCAGAACGACGAGGTTGGCCTCAAGGTGCGGAAGGCCCTGAGCCATGCCGTGGATCGCAGCCGAATCGTTGAGCTGCTCAACGGCCAGGCTGCCGAGGCGTACTGCATGGTCCCGACCGGTGTGTTCGGCTTCTTCGATGATCCGGAAATCAACGATATCCAGAAGTTTGACCCGGCCCTGGCCATGGAACAACTGGTCGGCACACCCTACGAGGGTGGTCAGAACTGGCCTGAGATCACGATGCACATGCGCGGATCAGAAGAGGTCTTCAACTCTGACCTCATGGCCAACGACATCGTGGCGCAGCTCCAGGAAAACCTGGGGATGAACATCAACATCCAGGTCTGGCCAGGCGAAACGTGGCGCCCAGAACTCTTCAAGAACGAGTTCCAGTTGTTCTGGATTCGCTGGTGGTATGACTACCCGGATCCGAACAACGGCTATGGGGACATGTTCTACAGCCAGAAGGCGTCTGGCAAGCGCCAGTCGTGGTCCAACGCCGAGTTCGACGACCTGGTGAACCAGGGCAAGGCCGAGCCGGATCCAGAGGCACGCCTCGAGATCTACAAGCAGGCCGAGAAGCTCATCCAGGAGGATGTCGGATACATCCCGGTCGTGTACCGCGTGGATAACTACGCATTCAAGCCGTGGGTGAAGGACATCCCGATGAACCGCCAGGGCTTCACGGTGCCTGACGGCAACATCTTCGTCCAGATGATGTCGAAGGTCGCGATCGAAGGCCGCGAAGAGTAGCCCGGAGACGCGGATACCAGGGGGCCGGGGTGGTTCAGCCACTCCGGCCCCTTTTTCATTTCGGGACGGTAGTGCGCGCGCCGTGAATTCGGGGAGCGGGCCGTGAGATACTTCCGCCCCGATTGAGCAATTTCTGGCGCACTGTTGCGCTGGACAACCAGGAGGCCCTCGTGTCCCACGAATCCAGGAATCCCGCGTTCGTTTGGTGGAATGGCGAGATTCGCCCCTGGAATGAATGCACAATTCATGTCACCGAACTTGGCTGGTCTACCGTCGGGGCCGTCTTCGAGGGGATCCGCGCCTATCAGGGTGACGAGGAGCTCTACGTCTTCCGGCTTCAGGAGCACCTGGAGCGACTGGAGCGATCCATGCGCCTCGTTCGCCTCGGCCTCGACTACAGCCTTGAGACCCTGACCGATGCGTGCACCGAGCTGCTACGCATCAACGACACCCACGAAGACACGTATGTGCGCCCGCTAGCCTACGGCGCGGGGTCTGGCAACAAGCGCTTTTCCCAGATGAGTGAGCAGGCTGCCCTGCTTATCAACACTGACCCCATGGCGACGCACCTCAAGTCTGGTGTCAAGCACACGGCCCGCGTGAGCTCCTGGCGCCGTATTTCCGAGGAAGTCATGCCGCCGCGCATCAAGAATCTCTCCAACTATCGCAATAGCCAGCTGGCGCGCATGGAGGCCATTTCCGACGGCTATGACACCGCCTTCCTGCTGAATCAGCAAGGGAAGGTGTCTGAAGGGCCGGGCGCCTGCGTCATGATGGTGACCCGGGGCAAGTTGGTGACGCCGGACGTTGGCAGCGGCATCCTTGAAAGCATCACACGAGATGCGCTGATTGTGCTGGCGCGCGAAGTGCTTGGGCTGGAGGTCGAGGAGCGGCAGGTCGATCGTACGGAGCTGTACCTCGCTGACGAAATGTTTACGTGTGGTACCGCTGCAGAGATCACGCCCGTAGTGAGCGTCGATCACTACCAGGTCGGCAATGGCGAAGTAGGGTCAATCACGTCCTCGCTCGAGCATGTTTTCGACAATGTGCTGCGCGGGCGGGATCCGCGCTACCAGCACTGGGTCACGCCTGTCTGGGCGCGGACGCCGGCTGCCGCACACTAACTAACTTACACGCGAGCTTGGGCTGCGCCGGGTCCGAATCCTGATCCGGCGCGGCGCTTGCGCGTACGGGCGTCCTATGCGCCTGTAGCGGTCGTAGCGGTCGTTGACGACTCGTTCGATCTTCTTGCGCTGCAACCTTGCCAACGAGTCCGCAATGGCCCGAGCCATCAAGGCTGCAACAAGTTCAGGTTCGCCGGGAAGCGGTTCAGGGATGATTTCGTCGACGATGCCAAGGTCTCGCAGCTCGTGGGCCGTAAGCTTGAGTTTCGCCGACAACTCCGCGGCCCGCTCTACGTCTCGATAGAGGATCGCTGCGGCGCCTTCGGGAGCGATTACGGAGTAGATCGCGCCTTCCAGCATGAGCACGCGGTCAGCAACGGCCAGCGCCAGTGCGCCGCCACTGCCGCCTTCACCAATAACTGCCGAAACGATTGGCGTCCGCAGACTACTCATGCGTGCGAGGGACGCGGCGATTTCACTGGCCAACCCTCGCTCTTCGGACTCGATGCCAGGGTAGGCGCCGGGCGTATCGATGAGCGTGAGGAGTGGGAAATGCAGCCGCTCGGCGAGGTCCATGATGCGCCGCGCTTTTCGGTATCCCTCTGGGTAGGTACGCCCCTCGTGCCGCCGGGTGCGATCCTCCCCATGACCACGTTCCATCGCGATGACCGCCACGGGGTGGCCTTGAAGGGTGCCGAGCCCAGCGATAATGGCAGGGTCATCTCCGGACGAGCGGTCCCCGCGAAGTTCGACGAAGCTGTCAACCATGAGATGCAGGTAGTCTGCGCTGGTCTGGCGATTGATCGCGCGGGCGCGTTGAACGGCTTCCCAGGCAACGACCTTCGTTAGAGGTGCGTCGCGGCGGATTCGGAGCGGCCTCCGCTCGTGCCCCTTGCGCGGAGAGGTCAGGACAGAGAGCAGCGTGGACAGATAGGTGCGCTGGTCAGGACGCGCCACGATCGCGTCGATCATGCCGCGCTGAAGCAGGAATTCGGACGTGTGTGTACCGGGCGGCAACTTGGCGCCCATGGCCTGCTCGGCAACGCGGGGACCAGCAAAGCCAATCAGCGCGCCTGGTTCTGCCAGTGTGACATCTCCCAAATTGGCAAAAGAGGCGAAAACGCCGCCTGTGGTCGGATTGCGCAGGATGGAGATGTAAGGGACACCACTCTCATGCAGGCGCTGAACGGCGGCGGCGGTTTTCGCCATCTGGAGCAGAGACAGCATGCCCTCTTGCATGCGAGCGCCACCGCTGGATGACACGGTGATCAGCGGCGTCTTGCGCTCGCTTGCGTGCTCAACGATGCGAGCCAGTTTTTCGCCAACCACGACGCCCATGCTTCCACCGAGAAAGCTGAAATCCAGAGCGGCAATTGCGATCTCTATCCCGTCGATTTGCGCCAGCCCGGTTACCAGGGCATCACGTTCGCCGGTAGTTTCGCGCAGGTCACGCAGGCGGTCCCGGTAGGCTGTCTCATCTTCGAAGTGGAGGGGGTCAGAGGAAACGAGGTCCGAGTCGCGCTCCTTGAACGTGCCTGGGTCGACCAGCCTGGTGATGCAGTGACGCGCGGATTCTGGAAAATGATGGCCACATGCGTGGCAAACGCGAAACTGCTCGTACTCGCAGGTGTTTCCAACGCCGATTTCGCACGCCGGGCAGTTCACGTCAAGAATGGTGGACTCCTGGACCGCAGGGTTGCGCTCCACCACCACGTTCATTTCCTGGTCAGGCATGTGCAGTGTCCTCACCGGCCACGCTCGGGGCACCGCATCGTTACGGACCCCCGGCCACGCATGTACAATCGTTGCTCAGACCATAACATCACTGGCCGAGGGATGGCATTAACGTGGTTCAGGATGACGACGGATCGGTGCGGATTGAGGTGCTGCAACGTCTTGCCGAGCAGGCCATGAGTGATCCCACCTTTCGGGACGAAGCCAACGCAAATCTGGAATCCACCCTCACGCGGTACGGTTACGACTTGCGGCCTCAGGAACTCGCCCTCGTTCTGCGCTTTCGTCGATCCCTCGAGGATGCCGGAGTTGATCTTGACCTCGTTTCCAGCATGGGCGAGGCGCAACTCATGGCGATTTTCGAGAGCCTGCCGCGGCGGGTACGGCGTTCAGATGGTGTGTAGGTTGGCCGAATGCGCGGCTGCAGCGGCCTGAACAGAGACAGGGAGACCACGTGCGGATTTGTCAGTTTACTACCGAAGCGGATTCGAGCCCACGGTTTGGCGTGATCAGTGCGGACCAGGTTGTGGATGTCGCCGCTGCTGGAGGACCGGCAACTCAGGCCGAGGCACTTACCCTGGACCGAAGTTCGATGATGACTGCCCTCGAGCGTGCCGCGTTGTCAGGCTCCGGCGTGCCACTCGGGTCAGTAACGCTGGCTGCTCCAATTGATGCCCAGGAAGTCTGGGCCGCGGGCGTGACGTACTTGCGGTCCCGAAACGCGCGGATGGAGGAGTCCTCCCAGAGCGATGTCTATGACCGTGTCTACGATGCTGATCGGCCAGAGATCTTCCTGAAGGCAACGCCCAGTCGTGTGGTAGGCCCTAACGGAGCTGTCGGGATTCGCAGCGACTCTGGTTGGGACGTCCCGGAACCAGAGTTGGTGCTCCTGATCAACGCTAGGGGCGAGGTTGTCGGGTACACGATCGGCAACGATGTCTCCTCGCGTTCGATCGAGGGGGAAAACCCGCTGTACCTGCCCCAGGCCAAGGTGTACGCTCAGTGCGCTGGACTCGGGCCAGTGGTGGTCCTGACAGATGAGATCGCCGATCCAACCGATCTGCCGATCAAGTTGGAGATCAGGCGCGGCGGCGACGTGCTGTTTTCTGAAGAGACCGGGACCTCCCGCATGCACCGGACGTTCGAGGATCTCGTGACGTATCTCTTCCGAGGCAACGCCTTTCCGGCCGGCGTATTCCTGATGACGGGCACAGGTATTGTTCCGCCGTCAGAATTCACCTTGCAAGGCGGTGACACCGTTTCGATCACCATAGAGCCTATTGGCGCGCTCACGAACGCTGTTGATCGCATCGAGGTATGACCGTCGAACACGACGTACTCTCTGCGCCACCGCTTGCCATCCAATTTGATGACGTTTCCGTGTGGGTGGCAAACGGGCCGACTATCCTGGATGACGTCACATGGCATGTGGGTACTGGTCAGCGCTGGGCTCTGCTGGGACCAAATGGCTCCGGCAAGAGCACCACGCTAAGTCTGGCAGGCGCAGTGCGGCATCCCAGCAAGGGACGGGTTTCTGTACTTGGATCGCAGTTCGGCAAGACGGATATCCCGAAGCTGCGTGAGTCGATTGGCTATGTTGAGTCGGGAGCGCAGTCGCTTGACTGGCTTACCGCTGAAGAGGTCGTGCTCACGGGCATTGGCTCTACGCTGCGGCCCCTCTGGTGGAACTACCGGGACGCGGACCGGGCACGGGCGCGTGAAATGCTGGATCTCCTCGGCTGTGTTGAGTTGGCCGACCGGGAAATCAAGGCATGTTCCCAGGGAGAGCGTGGCCGAATCAGGATTGCGCGCGCCTTGATCACCCAACCACGGTTGCTGCTGCTCGATGAGCCAGCAGTTGGTCTCGACCTGGCGGCTCGGGAGGCGCTAATCGCCGCTCTGGACCGCCTCGCTTTCGAGCGGCCTGACATGACGGTGGTGATTGTGAGCCATCATCTCGAGGAGCTGCCGGGCAGCATGACCCATGCGCTTCTGCTCCAGAGCGGACAAGCCGTCGCTGCAGGGCCGATCCACGATGTCCTGACAAGCGACAGTCTTAGTGCGTGCTTTGGACTGCCGGTGATTTGCCGGCACGACGGGGAGCGCTGGTTCGCTCGGGCGACAGCTTCCTGGTCTCGCAACGGGGGGACGCCCGCGGCGATAGCGGGAGGCTGGCGTGGCTGAGGACCGGGCAGATGAACTCACGCACTTTGATGCGAGTGGCCGTGCTCGCATGGTCGAAGTCGGAGAGAAGGCCGAGTCTGTGCGGGTTGCCGTAGCGACGGGCCGTGTAGATATGCAGCCGGAAACCATGGAACTGGTGCGCGAAGGACGGGCAGCCAAAGGGGATGTCCTAGCGGTGGCCCAGGTTGCCGCAATCATGGGCGCCAAGCGCACCCCGGAGCTGATCCCGATGTGCCACCCGCTCACGCTGACAGGGGTGGAGGTGAGGTTCGAGCTCGAGGATCGTGCTGTGCTCATCACTGCCACGGTCTCGACACGGGGCCGCACGGGTGTTGAAATGGAAGCGCTTACCGCTGTGGCCGCGGCGGGCCTAACGATCTATGACATGCTCAAGGCGGTCGATAGAGGCATGGTGATAGGCCCAATTCAACTGGAGCGGAAAGAGGGCGGCCGCTCCGGCACCTGGGAGCGTGAAGTGGACGGCGACGGTCGCTAGCGATTCACCGGCGCGTACAATGACGGGACAGGCTGTTCCAGATGTGAACACCTGGAGGCTGAGTCGAAAGGGACAATACGTGTCTTCGGTTGCAGAGGGACGCCGGGTAGGCGGCGCCGGTATCAACATTCCGGGGTCGGAGCGCCTGATCTGGTATTTCATGCGCATCTCCGGCTTGATGCTCATTCTGCTGGCCGGCGGGCACCTGTTCATTACCCATTATCTGAACGTTCCGTCTGACACTACCTTCGACTTTGTGGCGGGCCGCTGGGCCAACCCGTTCTGGCGTACGTTCGACTGGCTCCTGCTGATGATGGCGCTCTGGCATGGAGTTCTTGGGCTGCGATACTCAATCCAGGATTACCTGCGGCATCCAGCAGTCCGCACCGCCGCGTTGGGGCTCATGTGGGTCGTCGGCATCGTGTTCTTCGCGTTAGGAACGATCACGATATTTGTCTTCGACGCACGTGCCGCCGGGGCAAACGAAGGTCCGCTCGCGAACGCGCTGTGGATCGCCGACCTGATCGGGTTTTCACTCTACGTCTTTGCCGTAGTGACCTATGTGGCTGTCCTTCTGATGATCTTGTGGGTGGGCCGGTCGCTGTTGCGTGGTGTGGTTCCCGTGTATCACGGGGGCCCGGGTCAATACGCCTGGGTACTCCATCGTGCTTCGGGAATTGGCGTCCTGTTCTTCCTGCTTGTGCATATCATTGACATCGCCTTGATCGGGCTAGGCCGCAATGTCTATGACGCTTCCGTGGAGTTCTACGCGCAACCCGTGCTGATTCCGATGGAGATCATGCTGGTAGGCGCCGTTGTGTACCACTCGCTCAATGGCATACGGGTGATTTCTGTCGATTTCACCGAAGGCGGGTATCGACGAGAAAAGCTTTCCTTCGTGATCGTCATGATTCTAACGGTGCTGCTGACGCTGCCTTCTGCCTATGTGATCTTCCAGGCGGAACTTATGCACTGAGCCCATGCAACGACACGAACGTGAAGAGGGCCCGTCAATGCGACGGGCCCTCTTGCAATTCTATGCCTCAAGATACTGCAACAAGGTCAAGACTCCGACACCGGTAGCGCCTTTGGGACCCAGGGAGGACGCGCGCTCCTGGCGTGCTGCGCCAGCAATGTCGAGATGGGCCCAGGGTAGTCCCTCCCGGAAGTGCCGCAGGAAGAGCGCGGCTGTGATCGCGCCGCCGGGACGGCCGCCCGTGTTCTTCAAGTCTGCGATCTCACCCTTGATCTTGCTTTCCAGTTCATCAAACAGCGGGAGCCGCCACATACGTTCGTCCACCACTGCCGCGGCGGCGAGCAGGCGGTTGGCCATGTCTTCGTCGGTCGCGAACAGGGCAGAGGCACCGTTGCCGAGTGCAACAACAGCGGCTCCCGTCAGAGTAGCCAGGTCAATCAGCTCCGTGGCACCGCGCCGGGCCGTGTCAACGAGGCCGTCAGCGAGCACGAGCCGGCCTTCGGCGTCGGTCGATGTAATCTCGAACGTCACGCCATTCATACCGCGGATCACGTCACCGGGCCGGAAGGCTTCCCCAGAGATCATATTCTCCGCGGCGCAAATGGTTCCGATAACCTTGACAGGGCAGCCAACAGCGCGAAGTGCGGACATTGCCCCGAGGACTGCAGCTCCGCCAGACATGTCGCTCTTCATATCCAGCATGCCCTCGTAAGGCTTAATGGAATAGCCACCAGTGTCGAACGTGATTGCCTTGCCGACCAGACCGACCACGCGATCGGTATCGGGGCCTTCCGGCGAGTAGGTGAGGCGGATCAAGCGAGGAGGGTGAACGCTGCCACCGCCGACAGCAAGCATCGCTTCGGCACCTAGCTCGGCAAGTTCCTCTGGGCCAAGAACCTCAACCTCTAGCCCGTTGGCAGCAGCAACCTCGACCGCCCTGTCAGCAAATGCTTCTGGGGTAAGTGACTTTCCAGGTTCGTTTCCCAGGTTACGCGCCAGGTTGACGCCGTTGGCGATAGCAGCTGCCCGAATTAGCGCGGCTGCGCCATTGTTTTCGTCAACTCCCGGAGCCACGAAAACGAGGGACTCGATGTCCGGCTTTTGCTCCTCCTTCGTCGCCGTTCCGCGGTAGGTCTCGAAGCGGTAAAGCGCCATGTGAGATGCAAGCGCGGCTGCCTCAAGAGCCTCAACGCTCGACATTCCTGGCAGAGCTTCAGGCAATGCGACAGCTAATGACCTGGCTCCCCGCGTGCGTGCCTCCCGCACCGCAGCGCCGACCGACTTGGCCAGCTTGGCACGTGTGACGCTGTCGACGGAGCCAATGCCCATGAGCATGACGCGGGCCGCAGGCAGCCGCCCGAACGTTGGCAAGATCAGTGTTGCTTCTGCTTTTCCGGTGAACTGTTCCAGCTCCACTGTGATTGACAGGTTGCCGTCCAGGGCGCTGTCAACTGCCGCACCACTTTCAGACCAGGCGAGACCGTCGTCTGAGCCGAGTGGAACGATCAGGAGGTCGCAGTCGATGCTGATCGGATCTTGAACCGAAAAGGTAACGCCCATGCCGCCTCCTCCATAATGCGCGTGTTTAGATGAATCGAACTCTACTCTTTCTCCCCATGACGGGCTGCACCTTTGTTCTCTCCCCTCCGCACGTAGTAGCATCCGTTCTCAGTGTCCGTACACCATGCGGCAGGACGCGAAGCGGAGCAGGTAGATGGATCTCATCGACTCTCGTGCAACAACACGTGCGGCGGACCTCATTTGGCGTTCCGTACTGGTTGACTTGCAAGCATCGCTGCCGGCGAGTGCTTTTGAGTGGCTCCGAAACACTAAACTGGCCGAAATTGACGAATCCGGTACGGCGACCGTCCTGGTAGCGGACCGGGCGGTCGTTGAGCAGGTAAGCCGGAAGTTTCGCGGGGAGATCGAGCGTCAGCTCTCCGAGCGCATGGGCCGCCGCATTACGACGGAGTACCGCGTGGACGGCGGTCAGGAATCACCTGCGCCCTTGCAGCCGAGAACGCCGGCCCGGCAGGGATGGCAGCAGGAGCCGGCCCGGCCGATGCAAATGTCGCTTGAGGCCCCTAGGGCGATTGGCCTGAACCCAACATATGTACTTCGCACGTACGTCGTCGGATCGTCGAACCGGTTCGCGCACGCAGCTGGTGTTTCCGTCTCGGAACACCCCGGCGGCAAGTACAACCCGCTCTTTGTGCATGGTGGAGTGGGACTTGGCAAGACCCACTTGCTGCACGCAATAGGTCACCGCGCGCTCGAACTGCACCAGGATTTGCGCGTCTCTTACGTGACCTCGGAGAAGTTTACCAACGACCTGATTGCGGCAATTCGCCAGCAGAAAACGGATGAATTTCGGGCGCGTTACCGGGAAATCGACGTGCTCATGATCGACGACATCCAGTTCATCGCCGGAAAAGAGAGCACCCAGGAGGAATTCTTCCATACATTCAACGCGCTCTATCAGAGTGGCAAGCAGGTCATCATTTCCAGTGACAAGCCGCCCAAATCCATTGCTTCCCTGGAAGAGCGATTGCGTTCTCGCTTTGAGGGTGGTCTGATCGCTGATGTCCAGGCTCCCGATTTCGAGATGCGGCTAGCCATCTTGCGGATAAAGGTTGAGGAACTGCGCCTGTCCTTGCCGTCAGAGGTGACCGAGTACATCGCCGGAAAGGACCTCAAGAACATCCGCGAACTGGAAGGTGCGTTGAACAAGGTGGTTGCTCGGGCGCAGCTCACCGGCGAAGCCATGTCGCTGGAACTCGCGATGCAGACCCTCTCTGACGCGACGCCCGGTACACGGCGTGTCATGGTCACGCGGGACGACATCATCGACGCCGTGCTCGACTATTTCGGAGTGGGCAAGAGGGAGCTTTCCGGGAAGAGCCGTACCCGGGACATCGTGGTGCCTCGCCAGGTTGCCATGTACCTTCTCCGCGCCGAAACCGATGCGTCACTTCTCGAGATCGGTGGTGAGCTCGGCGGGCGCGATCACACGACGGTTCTGCATGGCATCCGGCAGGTGGAGAAGTCGCTTGCTTCAGATGCGACGATGCGTGCTCACGTACACGCTATCCGGGAACTCCTGGTCGCGTAGGCTCATCAGCCCCCGGGCGCGCTTTGCAGGTAGGCCGTGATGTCCGTCACCTGCTTGTCGGAAATCTCGGTGTTCTTGTATGGGCCCGGAGGTGTGTGGCCTTCGCCTTCCCGGATGATTGCCAACAACGTTGCTGGATCAACAGACGAACCGGGACTTCCAGCCTCAAGAAGATCTGGTCCAGCACCACCGGGACCGTGGCAAGCTATGCACCACGTGTCGAACTGGCGCTTGCCGGCCCTGACATCTCCGGCGACTGCTCCGCCTGATGCTCCTGGGGAGGCCAACGCGAGTTCCCTCGCGGCAGAGGTCGCGCTGGCGGCCGCCGTTGATTCAGCGACCTGCTCAGCACTCATGGTCGCTGTCGGCGTGATACCCAGCGCCTGATTGATCTGATCTTCGCTGGCGCGCCCGCAGGCCGCTACCGTGAGTGCAACTGTGACGACCGTGGTCATCAGGCCCAGACGCTTTAGCAACGCAAGCATCCTCTCCGGGATAGCGGCGATCCAGGACGGTGCGTTCCACCGGTTCCGCGACATCATTCAGGGTCGCCGCAGCGTAGCAAGTTGCCGGAGCAGCGTCAATCCGCTGCCGAAGGAGCGGGGCCGTTGCCACCAGGTGACTGGGCAATTCTTGGAACGACCAGTACCAGGACCCCTGCCGCGACAAGTAACCAGCTTAACCAGAACGCCGCAGGCAACGGCCCGATGTAGAGACTGTCTGTGCGCAGTCGCTCGATCAGGAACCGCGCAAGGCCGTACAAGACCAGATAGATCCCGAGGACATCTCCGTGGCGAAGGGCACGCGAGGACCGAATACGCAGCGCAATCCAGCCGAGCAGGAATGCATTGATTAGGTTGAAAAGGGATTCATACAGGAACGTGGGGTGGAACGTTGCGGCGTCCACGAACGGCGACGGGCGGTGTTGGGCGTCGATGGCTACCCCCCACGGCAACGAGGTCGGAGTGCCAAAGGCCTCCTGGTTAGCCCAGTTACCCCAGCGCCCAATTGCCTGGGCCAGCGCCACGCCTGGCATTGCGATATCTGACCAGGCAAGGATCGGCTGCCTGTCGCGCCGCGCGACGATAGCGAAGGCGGCGACGCCTGCGATGAGCGAGCCGTGAAAAGCCATTCCACCCAGGCGAAGGTTGATAGCCTCCGCGGGATACTGAGCAAAGTAATCCGCCCGCAGCAGAACGTAGTACACGCGAGCGCCGATGATGGAGGCCAGGACGATCCAGGGTGCAGCGTCCCAAACCCAGTCAGGATCCAGCCCAACTCTGGTCGCCAGCCAGCGGGTAAACAAGAGTCCCGCTACCAAGCCTGCGAGTAGGAACAGTGCGTACCAACGCACCTCGAAGGCCGCGAGACTGAAGGCGATGGGACTGTCAGGTGAAGGGATCATGCCGTACCCGAATACGGAAGCATCTCGGCCACACCCATGCGGCTACTGGGCAAGAAACGCCTCGAGTTGATCCGGAGTTGGCAACCCATCCCAGGCTCCGCGTTTCGTCGTGGCCAGGGCACCGGCCGCCGACGCGAACAACACGTCCTCCCGCTGGAGCGGCGTCCAACCGGAGGTAATGGCGCGGGCGATGATGGCCGCGGCGAACGCATCGCCTGCGCCAGTCGGCTCGATGGCCTCAACGCGATAAGCGGGGATGAAATGGATCTCATCTGTCGTCGCGTTGGCGAACCAGCACCCGCGTGCGCCGTCCGTCAGCACGACCGTCGGTGCGCCGAGCGCCAGAATACGGGCGCAGACCGCTTCGCTGTCTACCCCTGCTCCAAACAGACCAAAGGCATCATCCAGGCTGAGCTTGACGATGGTCGAGTTGCTTGCCACCGACTCGCAGAGGCCGACGGCTTCCGCAGGATCGCTCCACACTGTCGGCCGCAGGTTGACGTCGAACACTACTGGCACGCCGGCCGTGGTGGCCAACTCAACGGCGTGAAGCACAGCCGACCGGGACGAAGGTGCGGCAAGCGAGACCGAGCCAAGCACCAGCGCCATCAGGCCAGAAATGCCGGCGCGGTCGGCGTCTTCAGTGGAGAGTTGCAAGTCGGCTCCCCGCATGATCCAGAAGTGGCCATCGCCGCGTGCATCTTTCCAGGCAAACGCGATCGTTGTCGGCGCGGCGCTCGTTTGGCGAAGCCGGGAAACGTCGACGCCTTCTGCACCGAGTTCCGCGATGAGGCGTTCGCCGAGCGGATCAGCGCCAACGACGCCACAGAACGCGCTGGGCACGCCGAGTCTCGCAAGTGCCACGGCAACGTTGGCGGGAGCTCCTCCGGAAAGCGCCGCGAACTCTCGGGCTTCTAGCAGGGAAGCCGCACCATCAGTGACGATGATGTCGATCAGCGTTTCGCCAATGGAGAGAACAGGACCCGGGGATGCGCACGTATTCCTCATTACTGCTCACGAGGGCTGCGCTGCGGCGCACTTGCCTCGCGGCGCACCTCGTAGACCTCTCGAATACCTTCTAGCTTCTGCAAGATCGTGCTCAACTGCCCGATGCCCTGCACTTCAACTGTCGCGTAAAGGGTGACAGTCCGGTCATCGTGCGTGTTGGTGATCACGCTCAGGATGTTCACCCGCGCATCAGCCAGGAGGGTGCTGACGTCCTTGAGTAGCCCTACGCGGTCCCAGGCCTTCAGGCGAACGGTAACCGGGAACGTGTCCTCCGATTGGTCACCCCAGGAGACTGGCACCAACCGTTCCGGTTCGGAAATATTGTGAACATTCGGACAGTCGGCGCGGTGTACAGTCACGCCCCGTCCCCGAGTGACGTACCCGATGATCGGGTCACCATTCACCGGCCGGCAGCACATGGCCAGACTTGTCAGCAGATCACCGACACCCATCACCTGGAGACGGGCCGGAGTTCTTGGCGCCTGCACATCCGGTGTCTGGAGCAGCGACTCCTGCTCATGCTGGTTGGCCAGCCGAACCGCGATGCGTTGCGCGGGAACGGCGCCGTACCCAATTGCGGCGAGTAGGTCGTCCATCTTTGGGTACTGCGGGAATACCTTCAGGAGGTCTTCCGGCTTGGCCTCGACACTGAGGCGACGCATCTCGCGTTCAAGAATTTCGCGGCCCTGCGCGATGTTCTCGTCGCGTTCCTGGCTCCGGAACCAGCGCCGAATCTTCTCCCGTGCAGAGGCTGTCTTGACGTAGTCAGATGACGAGAGGATCCAATCGCGGTTCGGACCAGTGCGCGTTCGGCTCGTCAGGATGCGGACCATCTGGCCATTCTGCAAACGGTAGTCCAGCGGCACGAGCTGATCGTTCACCTTGGCGCCGACACACTGGTGGCCGACTTCGGTGTGAATCCGGTAGGCGAAATCGACTGGTGTTGCCCCCGCGGGAAGCTCGATTACGTCACCAGCGGGAGTAAAGACGTAAATCTGCTCTTTGAAGACGTCCGACTTCATCGATTCGACGAATTCTTCGGCGTCTGCGACCTGGTCTCGCCACTCCATTAACTGGCGGAGCCAGGCAACCTTGGCGTCAGCGCGCGCGTCGGACTTGCTGCCCTCCTTGTAGCGCCAGTGTGCCGCTACGCCATGCTCCGCAATGCGGTGCATTTCCCGACTGCGAATCTGGATTTCGATGACATGACCATCAGGACCAATCACCGCGGTATGCAGCGACTGATACATGCTGTCCTTGGGCGTGGCAATATAGTCATCGAATTCGCCGGGCAGCGGATGCCACTTCGCATGGACCACTCCGAGCGCGCCGTAGCAGTCCTTGCGGTCACCAACGAGCACGCGCATCCCGATGACGTCATAGATCTCGTCGAGGTTGCGCCCCTTCATGTCCATCTTCCGATAGACGGAATAGATGTGCTTCGTTCGCCCCGTGATCTCCGCCTCGATACCGGCCTCGTGCAATGATTGCAGGAGATCGTCCTTGACTGAGTCAATGTATGGAGCAGAATCCTGAGCCCGCTTTTCAAACTCGCGGCTGAGCGCAAAGTACGCCTCAGGATTGATGTACCGAAAGGCGAGATCTTCGAGCTCGGATTTGAACTGCCAGATACCCAGGCGATTGGCCAGGGGCGCATAGATCTCGAGCGTCTGCAAGGCGATGCGCTTCTGCTTTTCAGGCCGCATTACATCGAGCGTACGCATGTTGTGCAGCCGGTCGCCCAGCTTGATCAGCACGACTCCAATGTCGTCGATCATGGCCAGGAACATCTTGCGCAGGTTCTCTGCCTGATGCGCCTGCTCTCGAGAGCCGCCAGCGGCCGCGTCATCCCGTGTCCAGGGAATGCGACCCAGTTTTGACACGCCATCAACCAGGCGTGCTACGCGCCCTCCGAACTCGGCCTCGATCTCAGAGAGTTGGACCGGGGTGTCTTCCACGACATCATGCAACAGGGCGCCGGCCAGGGTCTCGCCATCCAGGTGCACGCGAGCCAGGATGGCAGCGACGGCAATCGGGTGCATGACATACGGCTCGCCGGATTTACGCACATCGTTGCTGTGCGCTTGGGCAGCAAAGCGCGCTGCACGTTCGACGAGAGCCAGGTTGGCGGCGGGTGAGTATGCACGCACGTCCGCGAGGAGGGAGGCGATTCCTTGCTCGACGAGGTCGGGAAGTGGCGCATCGTTCTCGAAAGCAGGTCCTGCCGAAACCTCGTGCAGTTGCGTGGCCGTCGGCGAGGCCGGGGCTGGCACGGCGGAGCGTCTCGATGCCATCGGTGCCGAAGCCTTCAGTAAGTTCTATCCATGATCTGGGAAGCAAACAAGAACACATAATGTAGCTCAGAAAGGGATCGGTGTCAATTCGTTCTCTCGGAACGCACACACTGTTCTCTGGAATCCAGTGCCCGTGAAATTCGCCACGTAAACTTGGGGCAGCCGCGTTAAGAGGGGGTCCACCATAGAAACTCCACACTCTGTTTCTGATCTCGACCGCATGGTGCATCCAGACGAGGCGCGCTCCATCATTTTCGCGAACCTTTCACGGATGCCGGTAGAGGCCGTCCCACTCGCTGAGGCTGCCGGACGTGTGTTGGGACAGGAGGTGGTCGCCGACGAGGACCATCCGCCGTTTGCTGCCTCGACCATGGATGGCTACGCGGTTGTGGCGGAGGACCCGTCTCCCTGGCGAGAAATCGTGGGCCACCAGACGGCTGGGCATGTCGCGCCAATCGAGGTCCATGTCGGGACCGCGGCGTGGGTGACCACCGGTGCGCCATTACCCCCGGGTGCAGATGCTGTGGTGCCCGTCGAATCCACCGAACTGGCCGAGGACCACGTTATCATTGGGCACGAGGGGCTGAAGCCAGGGGATTACGTGCGGCCGGTCGGTGTGGACATCGCGCGGGGCAGCGTGGTCCTGGAACGAGGAGTGACCATCGGGCCGGCGGAAATTGGACTTCTCGCGGGACTCGGCGTCGATCCCGTGCCAGTAGCGCGGAGGCCGCGCGTTGGCATCCTATCGACCGGTAACGAGTTGGTTGATCCCTGGGAAACGCCAGGCCCGGGGCAAATTCGCGATTCCAACCGCTTCAGCCTCGAAGTTGCTGTTGCAGAGGCTGGGGGGGTGGTGGCCTGGTCGGGCCGCGGCGCGGACGACATGGACTCGCTCCGTGAAACACTGCTTCGATTGATCGCCGATTGCGATGTCGTCCTCACCAGCGGTGGTGTTTCCATGGGGGATCTGGACCTGGTCAAGCCGCTGCTGCTTGAACTGGCCAATGTGCACTTCCGCCGCGTCTTCATGAAGCCGGGAAAGCCGCTGACGTTCGCCACTGCCGGGGATACCATCTTGATAGGCTTCCCAGGCAACCCGGTCTCAGCAATCGTCGGATTCGAGGTCTTTCTGCGCCCCGCCTTGAGATGGATGCAAGGCTGCACGCAAATCGACCGACCCCGTCTGCAAGTGGCCCTGGAAGAGCCGGTGCGGCCATCTGACCGTATCGAGATGCAGCGAGGAGTCGTCAGTGTGCGCGAAGGGATGCTCTCTGCCCGTACCACGGGCAGCCAGGCCTCGTCTCGCTTGAGCTCCTTTGTCGGGGCCAATGCGCTACTGGAGATCCCGGCAGGCAGCGAGGTGCTGGAACCTGGCTCGTCGGTCGATGCGCTCCTGACAGGCCCTATAGTTGCGGCGTGAACAAGCGATGCGGCTCATTCAGTAGAGAGGAGCCTAAACCATGGAACCAGGTACTGACCGATATGGGGTACCCAATCTCGTCTACGACATTATCCAGACCGTCGGCAACCTGCTGCAGGGCCAGGAAAAGCTGCAGGAGTACGCGGCGGATGCGGACGAGGCCGGGGATGTGGAAGCAGCAACCGCCTTTCGCACCATTGCTGAAGCCAACCGCATAGGAGCCCAGGTGTTGCTGAAGCAGTTGCGCTTCCACCTGAACGAGCACCAGGACTGATTCACGTGGCCGAAACCATTTCCGTTGACCTGCGCTACTTCGCTGCCATGCGCGAGGCGCTTGGACGATCGTCCGAGCGCCTGAGCGTTCCCGCGGGGACGACAGCCAGTGCGATCTTTAGTCGTCTGGTAGACGAGCAGCCGAAGCTGGACCGTATGCGCCATATCGTGATGGTGATGGTGAATCAGGCCTATGCAGCTCCAGACACGGTCTTGAACGACGGCGACGAGGTGGCGTTCATCCCACCGGTCAGCGGCGGGGCACCAGGTTTCTATCGTGTGCAGGAAGCACCGATCGACGCCCGGGAAGTCGAGGCAATGGTGATGGACCCGGGGGCTGGAGCGGTGGTGACGTTTTCCGGAGCTGTGCGCGATCACGGGCGGGGCCAGAGTGTGTCATTGCTCGAGTACGAGGCGTACGCTCCAGCAGCAGAGCGGATGATGGCGCAGGTCGGCGACGAGATTGCCGCTCGGTGGCCGGTAATCAAAGTCGCCATGGTGCATCGCACCGGCGCCCTCCCAGTCGGCGAGGTAAGCGTGGTCATCGCTATTTCTTCCGCGCACCGTGACGCGGCTTTCGAGGCGAGCCGCTACGCCATTGAGCGCCTCAAGGAGATCGTTCCCATATGGAAAAAGGAACACTACGACGACGGAGCGACCTGGCTGGGGTCGGAACACGACTACCAAGTAGAGACGGGACGTCTTCCGCCCAAATAGCAGCATTGAGAATGTTGATCGATAACTGTAGAATACACAGCAATCTACCTTCATTGTTTCCATGAGGAGCATTTACGATGTCTGAAGTCCTTACCCCTACTTCTGGGGTTAATCTCGATCTCACAACGCGCCGCGAGCGCCCGAAAATTGCGGCGGATGCAACCGAGCTCATTGGCAACACTCCGCTTGTTCGGCTCTCGCGGTTCGCGCCAAATACACCCGGCATCCTGGTTGGCAAGCTGGAGTCATTCAGCCCGGGCTTCTCCGTCAAGGACCGCATCGGCGTGGCCATGCTCGATGAGGCCGAGGCCCATGGGCTGATCGAACCTGGCAAGACCGTGATCGTTGAGCCGACAAGCGGTAACACGGGTATTGCCCTGGCCTGGGTGGCCGCTGCCCGGGGATATCGGCTCATCCTGACGATGCCTGAGAGCATGAGCCTCGAACGTCGCGTCCTGTTGCTTGGCTACGGCGCAGAGCTCGTCCTTACGCCAGCATCAGAGGGCATGGCAGGAGCCGTGCGCAAGGCTGAGGAGATTCTCTCCAAGACGCCAGACGCCTGGATGCCGCAGCAGTTCAACAATGCTGCCAACCCGGAAATCCACCGCCGCACGACCGCAGTTGAGCTGTGGCAGGACACTGACGGACAAATTGACATCCTGGTTGCCGGGATTGGGACAGGGGGCACGATCACTGGCGCAGGGCAAGTGTTGAAGCACCTGAAGCCTGAGTTGAAGGTCGTCGCGGTAGAGCCGGCTGAGTCGCCACTGCTGGCGACTGGCCAGTTCGGTCCCCACAAGATCCAGGGCATCGGCGCCAACTTCGTACCTGAGGTGCTGGATCGGGACATCTATGACGAGATCATCCACATCGATGCCGCCACCGCTATTGCGGCCCAGCAGGAACTGATGCGGACAGAAGGGCTACTCAAGGGCATCTCATGCGGTGCAGCTGCGGCTGCCGCGCGCGAGGTCGCTCGGCGCCCCGAGAACGAGGGCAAGCTGGTTGTGGCGGTCCTGCCGGATACGGGCGAGCGCTACCTGAGTACTGTTGCCTTTGCCGAGTTGCGAGAGCGAGCCGCGGCCATGACCGCCGGCTAATCTCCAGAGTGCACCGGGCGGGAGGGAGTCACCGGCTCTCTCCCTCCCTTTTGCATTTCACGCCAGGACACTTGCAGCCGAAAACGCAACAACATGCGAACGATGGGCGGCCCCGCAACCAGAAGCAGCGCGGCGGTAGTGATCGCGCGGGCTGCATCGTGCACGAGCGACGTTGTCAGGTAGAAGTGCCAGTAGCGTTGCAGGGTTTCCGCAAGCGAGAGACCGGGAACCCAGTACAGACTCTGCTCGATGTCGGTGCCGGGAGCGCTGAATGGCCAGGAGTAGAGGTTCATCAACGCGCCGAAAAGCATGCCGACAAGTGCGCCGTATCCTGCCAGGTACAGCCTCTGCTTGGAGGTACGGGTTGTTGACGGGATCAGTCCCGCGCCAGCGCCTATCCAGGCGGCGCAGATCATCTGGAATGGAAGCCACGGCCCGACTCCTGCCGTAATGATGGCGGAGAGGATGAGCGTTAGCGCGCCCATCGTGAAGCCAAACGCGGGTCCGAAGACATAGCCGACGAGGATAATCAAGACGAAGATGGGGGATGCGCCAAGCAGCGAGGGAATCAGTCGCAACGCGGCGTCAAGCGCAACCAACACTCCGAGCAATGCGGTTGCGCGTGAGAGATTTCCGGGACCCGCCTGACGGCTGAGTTCGCCCAGCGCCACGACCAACGCGGCCACAGTCACAAATCCCAGCAGCAAGGAGCTCTCAACCAGCCGCGTCGATGGCGTAGACGCTGCAGCGGCAAATGGCAGGGCGAAAGCCGCCGCAGCCGCAATCGAGGCCACGACGAGAAATCCCCGTGAAAGCGACTTCTGGCACTGGAACAAACGTGTACTCTGCGAGTGCGGGCCGCGCTTCAGTGATATTGTTAACTTTAACCAGAGTTGGCAGAATTGAACAAATCGCGAAGGCGCGGTGTGACTACTCGCGTCGTGGGAAGACATTTACGCGATGGACGTAACACTCGACGACCTCCTTATCATTGAACCCCGCCTAAGCCTGCTTGATTGCACTGGTGCAACCAGTCTTGCCCCGAGTACGCATGATGACATTCGTGCAACATGGGCTGTCACGACGCGGGCGCTCGTCCCACATCTGCCAACGCTACGCGGCGGGGAGATCATCCTGGTGCTGCCTCGTGTCGTAAGGGAGCTGGGGGAGGGATTTGGGTTGCTTCTGCGCGAGGCCGCCACCCGTAACGCGAGCGCAGTGGTAATCGACCGTAGCTCTGCCGAAAGAGTCGGGGAAGCAGCCGCTGCAGTTGGTTTGCCAATGCTGACATGGCATGGGGATCTCGCGCTCGACACAGAGACTTCGATCAACCGGAGCTTGACCGAATGGCGCGGCGCGCTTTACCGCGTGGGCAGCGAATTCGAACGGCAGGTCGCGGATATCGGTGGCGCCAACGCCGGAGTGGGCCCTGTATTGCGAGTAGCCTCCAGCGTTGCCGGAATGCCCTTGTCTGTCACAGATGCGCACGGCCGCAAGATCGCAGAGTATGGCGAGCCCCCAACCGGAGAGTCGCCGGTGCGCGAGCAGATTCGCATCGGGGTAGAAGGGAACGGGCTGCTCACGATCGGTCCTTTCGGCGTTGAGCAACGGCCCCTCGCACGCTTTCTCGGAGATCGGTTCGCAGCGCTGGTCGATACTGCGTTGAGACATGACGAGGCGGCGAGGCCGCGCGGCGCGCGCCGGTTGGAGGCAACAGAGGCCCTCCTGAATTGGGCTCACGGTAACGCCAGTGAGTTGCGGGCCGCTGCCCTTGCGCTAAGCCTGGATCCGGATGCCCACTTCTTCGTGGCGGTTACGCACGGCGGGAGCGAACAAGGTCTGTTTCGCGCGCTGACTCCGCTTGGTGCGATCTACCCGGCCGGAGGCGCCAATGGGAGACGGTCGGCACTGGTGGCGGCGAACAGCCGCGCGGCGTCAAGTTGGTCAGCGCGCGTAACGGACATCAAGCGTCGCTGGGAACAGGAGCACCAGGCCGATGGTGCGACCCTGGCGCTCTCTGCCCCTGCATTTGGGGTTGCCAGTGTTCCTGGTGCGGCACGCGAGGCATCGTTCGTCGCTTCCCTCCAGCGTGCTCCGGAGTTCACGCGGCGTGCCGCATCGTTTGACTCGGTTGATGACGTTGGAGCAATGCGCCTCCTTTACCACCTGAGGGAAACACGCGAACTCAGGGCGTTTGTTTCGCAGGCGCTGGGCGGATTGGAACAGCGAGACCAACGGGGCACTCTCCGGCAAACCCTGCGGGCGTTCCTGGAGAGTGGGGGTTCGCAGGTCGATGCCTCGCACCGGCTGGGAATCCACCGAAACACGCTTGCCTACCGCCTGCGCCGCATTGGCGAACTTGTGGGCCGGGACGTCGCTGACCCCGGCACGTGGCTAACGCTCCACCTGGCTCTTCGCGCGTCGGAGATCCTGGATGTTTCCAACGACGATGTCTGAACCGTTGAGTACGCCAGTGCTCGTCCTCAGCGACGAACTCTGGTGGTCGGTCGTGACACACCTCGAGTCATGCCTCCCGAACGAAGGCGTCGGATTGCTGTCAGCGGTTGACTCACCTTTGGAGCGCCGGGCGGTGCGCTTCTACCCTGGCAGGAACCTGAACGAATCTCCCTCGCGGTTTACAATGGACCCAATCGACGTGTTGCGAGCGTGCGAGGACATGGACCAGGAAGGCACGCGCCTCGGGGTGATTGTGCACTCCCATCCGACGACGGCCCCTGAGCCTTCTCAAACTGATGCGCGAGAACTCGCAATGCCGGGCGTTGCCAACCTGATCGTACAACTGCATCCGCAGGTCTGCGCCCGCGCCTGGGAGATAACGGCTGAAGGATCGGCTGAAATGCCGGTTCGGGTAGAAGTTATGGTGTCTGGAGAGGGAAGAGGAGTATGAGTGAGCCGGGAGGCACGACCATTGACGCGCGCAGGCAAATGGTGACTGCCATGTCAAACGACGCGCTCATTGTCGACCTGCTGCAGACGGTGAATCATCTCTCGCGCTGGTTGACACCGATTCACGATCAGGTGCGGCTTGACTGGACCTCGCGACGCTCCCAGGTGTCCGTCAAGGACTTGCTCCAGGGGCTGCGTGACCATGAAGTCAAAGGCTATTCGTTCATGAATGCCATTGTGACCCAGATCAATCCGGATCTGGACAAGGTCCCGGCGCAGGATCGGTCACCACTACAGCGCGAAGCAGACGCAGGGGCCAGCGCACTGATCGTCATGGCAGAATTTCGGCGAGTTCGCGAGAGCAGCACGTCGCTACTGCGAGCCCTGCCAGACAATGCGTGGTCCCGTGGCGGATACAGCCGGACATCGCGGGACTGGACGATCCGCGAACTGGCAGAGTCTCTGGCCATAAACGACTGGGAACAGTTGGGGCTCATTGACGAGGCATTGAACGAAAGCGGACTGCGGAAGAGCGTCGCCAGGGTTTCTCAGGTTTCGCGAGACCACCTGCGCGAGCCATTCCTGGCCGCGCTGGACAGCAGGTAGCCCGAGGGATGGATGCAGCTTCGTCCGGTCCTGCTTCCGCCAGCGACCTCGCGCGAGAGTTCTTCGCGGCCATAGATGCGCGGGACCCGCGCCGGCTGCGGGCCGTGCTCGCCAACAACGCATCATTTCGCGCGCTGCCTCACCGCGAGGTCATTCGGCCTGCCGATGAGATCGTGGCGTACTTCGGGACGGTCGTCAGCTCGTACCCCACAGCCCGGTGGGAAGTGACCGATGTAATTTCAGATGGTGATCGGGCTGCGGTGCAGTTTACGCTGCGCGAGTTTGCGGCCACCCTTGGCCGGGAACTGCTCTCTGAGCAAATGGCGGTCATGCGGACGAGTGGCGGCAAGATCACCAGCATCGTCGGGTACTACGACGCCGAGGAGTTCCGCAGCCAGTTCTGGAGCGATTCGATTTCCTGAGAGGATCTGCTCCTGAGAGCCAGATTGGACCCACCGTGACACAGCGCATAGCACCTCCAGCCGCTCCGTACAGCGAGCCCGGTTCGCGTCCATCAACTGAATTTCCGGCAGTGCTCGACCGGGCTATTGAGAATCCAGTGCTCAGCGGGAACCTCACCCGGTTTCAGCAGGCGTGGCGAGCGGATCGCGACCGAGCTATGGGCGAGGTCGATTTCACGGACTTGCGCCACCGGATGAAGGAGGCGAAGTCCTCGGTCACCGCCGATCTGGACGGATTCCTTTCGCAGTTCCAGCGTGCTGCGGAAGCAGCCGGTGCGACAGTGCATTTCGCTGAGGATGCCGAGCAGGCTAACCGCATCATCCTGGACATTGCCAGGCGCCGCGGTGTGACGCTCGTCGCCAAGTCGAAGTCGATGGTGAGCGAAGAGATCGAGTTCAACCACGTGGCGGAGGAGGAGGGGATTGTCGCGGTCGAGACCGACCTTGGCGAGTGGCTGGTGCAGATCCGGCACGAGCGGCCGAGCCATATGGTGATGCCTGCGGTACATCTGGCGCGGCAGCAGATCGGCGCGGACATGACGGCCGCTCTGGGCCGTCCAGTTTCTCAGGACGACATATCCCGACAAGTTCAGATTGCTCGTGACGAAATCCGCAAGGCGTTCTTCGCGGCCGGCATGGGAATCACGGGCGCCAACGCGCTCATCGCCGAAACCGGCACCGTCATGATGGTGACCAACGAGGGCAATGGCCGCCTGTGCGCGTCGGTGCCGCCGGTCCATGTCGTCGTGGCCGGCATCGAAAAGCTGGTCCCGACCTATGAGGACGCCATGGTGCAGGTCCGGCTCCTGGGACGCTCGGGAACCGCTCAGCGCATCACGAGCTACACCACCTTTACGACGGGTCCTACTCCTGGCCACGAAATGCACATCGTGCTGGTGGACAACGGCCGGCGGACCATGGCGAGTTTGCCGGAATTTCGCGAAGCCTTGCATTGTATTCGGTGTGCCGCGTGCGCCAATGTTTGCCCACCCTATCGCGAGGTAGGCGGTCATGCGTTCGGGTACATCTACACGGGTGCGATTGGACTGGTGGTAACCGGCTTTCATCATGGGTTGGATGCGGTAGCGGGGCCGCAAAGCCTCTGCCTCTCCTGCAACGCGTGTGAGACGGTCTGTCCAGTCGATATTCCGTTGCCACGTCAGATTCTTGACGTACGGGCGATGGTTGACGACGCCTATGGCATCAAGCAGCCCAAGGCAACGATCCTCTCCCTCCTCGCTCGCCCCAAAGTTACGTCCCTGGGACTGAAACTCGCGCGCCGGTCACAGCGGTTGGCCATGAAGGACCGGACGCTACTCCGGCTCCGCAACGCGCCCATCGTACGATCGCAAACGCGATGGCGGTCGCTGCCGTTGTTGGCGGCCCGGCCGTTGAGCGCTCGTGTTTTGCCTGGCAAGGTCAACATGGCGCACCAGGCCCTCGTCCCCAATGGTCTGGAAGGCAAGCGTGTGGCGATCTTTCCGGGCTGCATGACGGAAAACCTGTATCCAGCACAGGGCGACGCCATCGTTCACGTGCTTCGTGAACTCGGAGCGTCCGTGGTGTACCCGGAGAAACTGAACTGCTGCGGACTGCCAGCCCTCAATTCAGGTGACGTCCGGCACGCCACGTGGATGGCCAGGCAAACGATCAAGGCACTCGAAGGCGTTCAGGCGGATTACATCGTCTCCGGGAGCGCCAGTTGCGTAGCGACGCTCGCTCAGGACTATCTTCACGTCTTCCGGCATGACCCCTCCTGGTATGAGCGCGCTGCCGCCGTCGGAAAGAAGGTCATCGACTTCACGTCGCTGATCCATGACGTGGCTAACCTCCCGGCTGGGTCGCTAGCGCACACCGAGCCTCGCGTTGTCGCGTATCACGACTCGTGTCAGGGTCTGAATGCGCTGAACCTGAGCAGTGCTCCCCGCCGCATCCTGCACGACGTGCTGGGACATGATGTCCGCGACCTGCGCGAGGCGCGGCTCTGCTGCGGGTTCGGCGGCAGCTTTTCCTTCGAGTATCCCGAAATCAGTGAGCGCCTGATGACCCGCAAGCTGAATGACGTTGCGGAAACCGGCGCCATGGAAGTCGTGACGGACAACCAGGGGTGCATCCTGCAGCTGCGGGGTGGGGCAGATGCCCAGGGGAGATCGCTGCAGGTGCGGCACATCGCGGAACTCCTTGCGGAAGGGATCGATGCGACGCGCAGGAATGCCCGTGACCATGGCTGAGCCATTTGAGCCCGATCCTCAGGCCATCCTGCTCGATCTGGATGACACGCTCTGCGATTACTCGACTGCCCGCGAACGTAGACTGCGCATTGCACTTGCAGATGCCGCGGGTTTACCCGAAGACGCGCCGGAACTCGCATCGCTCGTACGCGCGTCCATCGCCATGCAGCCACATGGCGCCGATCATTTTCGGGAACTCCTGGCGGAGCATGGCTTTGACAGCGGAAACCGGGTAGATGCGGCAATCGCGTGGTACCGGGCGAATCGTTTCCATGGGTTGGAGCTCTTTCCGGACTCGCTCGTGGTGCTGGAGCAGTTGCGCCGTGGGCCTCGGGCTGGCTCGGCCCGGCCGCTGGGCATCATTACCAACGGCCCGGCTGAGGTGCAGCGGGACAAGGTGGCCTTGCTGCAAATCCGGCACCTGGTGGACTTCGTGATCATCTCCGGCGAGTTCGGCGTAAGCAAGCCGGATCCCGCCATTTACGCCGCGGCATTGCAAATGGCGGGCGCAGCAGCCGAGGAAACGGTGTTTGTTGGCGACTCGGTGGAGCACGATATGGCGGGAGCTCACGCGTCCGGATTGCGGACGGTGTGGATCAACCGCCACGGAGGTCCGTGGACCGGGTCAGGTCATCTGCCTGACCGGCAAATTCGACATATTGGCGAACTTCCCAAGCTTGTCGGCAGCAGCGATTGACATCCTACGTTCATGCTGCCGCGAAAGGACAAGGTAGTGAGATCTGACGGGCGTCTGGACGGTCCAATAGCGCACTCCATGACATCGAGCCTGCATCGTCGTCGCCTGCTTGCTCTCGCCGCAACGGGACTTGGCTTAGGGCGCGCCCACGACGGGGGCGCTCAGGAGGAAGCCGGAACGCCCGAGGCATCGCCAGCTTCTGGTGCTACGCCGGTAGCAGAGGTGTCGCCAGAAAAGGGCGGTACGCTTCGCCTGGTGCGCCCCGGGGACTCGCTGCAGAACCTCAACCCGGCTGCATTTGCGGTCGATTATCAGGTCACGCTCAGCTACCTGGAGCCACTGATCTCCCCCGATGCGCTGACCATGGAGCCGTCGCCGTGGCTCGCCAGTAAATGGGCATGGCGTGACGGCGGACTTACCCTGGAGCTTACCCTGCGGGAGGGGGTTACGTGGCACGACGGATCTCCGCTCACTGCTGAAGACGCAGCCTTCTCGTACACCGTGTACAAGTCGGACGCTGATTCGGCTGTTTCAGGATTCTTTGCGCTCTCGGAGACCTTCGAGGCAATATCGGATCTGGTCCTGACTGTCCGCTTCCGGGAGCTGGATGCCAACTGGTTGTTGAATGCGGCCACGTTGCCGGTCTTTTCTCGGGCTCAGTTTGCTGATTTCTGGGAAGCGCAAGCGGGAGCCCGCTCGCTCAGTGGTTTTGATTGGCAGGCTAATCTGCCCCTGGGAACCGGCCCCTGGGAATTTGCTGATCTCACAGAGAGTTCGGCCAGGTTGATACGGGCGGAGGCGTATTGGCAACAGCCAGCATGGGCAGATGCGCTCGAGATTGCGGTTGAGCCGGGTCGACATGACCGGTTCAAGGTATGGGAGACGGGAGACTCCGCTCTGCTCTGGCCGGTCAGTGAACGCGAAGCCAGCTCTGTTGATAACGCTAGCGTTATTTCGGCGCCGGCGGCATCGGTGATGTTTGCGGCGTTCAACTTCGCAAACCCTGACCTCCCCAGCGGCAGCTACTGGACCGATTTGCGGGTGCGGCAGGCTGCATCGCTCGCAATGAACCGCTCCCGGTACGCCGCGGAAGTGTTTGGGGACCGCATTGACGCTTTTGCTGCAGGCGTCGTATCTCAACCCTGGGCGCACGATGCCACGCTGCAAAGCCCCGAACGCGATGTTCTGGCCGCGCAATCCCTGCTTGCCGAGGCCGGCTGGATCGACTACGACGGTGACGGGGTGCGAGAAGACGTTAACGGATTCCCGTTGCGGCCAGCAATCATCGTGCGCGCCGATGCACGTCCAGAGCTCGATGGCGTCCTGGCCAGAGTCGCACGTGACCTGTATGACGCCGGATTCGGCATTACGGTCGAGTCACTCTCGGCCGATGACTTCGATGACCGTTGGATCAATGCGCGCACGTACGACCTGATCGCGTATGCCTACGATCAGGTTCCAGGCTTCACGGATTTTGACCTCTTCGGTTCCCAGTGGGATATCCGCAACAACCCGGCAGGCTGGAATCCGGGCGGCTACATCAACCCGGAGGCCGATGCGGCGATCGATGCGTTTCTCGAGTCAGTATCGCTGGAGCGCCAGCGAGCGGCGCTCCAGCAACTCCAGGTGGTTACCAACGAAGACCTGTTCGGTCTCTGGTTTGGCTTCCCGCGCGATGCCATCCTGGTGCAGCCAGGTGTGAAGGGCTTCCAGCCGAACATTGCCTGGCAGACGGTGAACACCTCATCGCTGTGGCTGACTGCCCCCTTCGCCGGAGGCTGAGCCACTTTCCGGGTCCGCGGCGGCTCCCGAATAGGCGGGTGGGTCGCTGGCCGGGAAGGACTCCAGTGATGCTTCGGTGACCTCTTGCTGGTCGCGTGTCTGTTCCTTGATCTCCTCGTTGTCGTCCACCGAGTAAATCACTTCTCCCAAACCGGGCCGCTTCTTGTCGTCGTCCACGCGTTGATCCTCTGTGACGTGTGTCGCGTCGTCAGCCGTCTGGCTACTTCACCGAGCCTGCCGTCAGACCCTTGACGATGTATCGCTCAAGAATGATGCCAATGATCGCTAGCGGCGCAATGGCAGCCACGGTGAGCGCGGCCATGGACCACCAGCGGATTCCCTGCGAACTCACTTGCCCCGCGATCAGGAAGGGCAGCGTGACCGCGTTCGTGGATGCCAGCACGAGTGCGATGAAGTACTCGTTCCAGCAGAGCACCACGGTCAGGATGTAGGCCGCTACCAGTCCAGGACCGGCGATGGGCAGGATGATCTTGAGAAACGCTCCCCAGATCGACGAGCCATCCACCTGTGCCGCCTGATCCAGCTCAGTGGGGATGGAATTGAACTGGTCGAACATGATCCAGATCACGATCGGCAAGTTCATCACGGTGTAGATCAGGATCAAACCTTCGCGCGTGTCCTTCAAGCCCAGGTTGACGAACATCAGGAGGACCGGGAGGGCAAGGGCCGCCGGCGGCAGGATAAGCTGTGCCAGGAAAAAGTTGCGGATCTGGCCGTTGTCATAGGGCCCGTACTTGTACCGGTAACGAGAGAGCCCGTAGGCGGCGAGCGAGCCCAGGATGACCGCCAGTAGTGCCGCCAGGAGTGAAACGATGAGCGAGTTCTGGAAGTGCTTCAGGAACGACGATCGTGCCCCGGCTTCGTAGAGAAGCGGGAACCACCCTTTGTTATCTGGCTGAAAATCGACGTACGGGATGTATTTCGGCCCCTGGATCACGGCCTCTCGTGATTTCACGGACGTCGTGATGGTCCAGTAGAGCGGGAAGATGCAAACAAACGCCCACAGGGCGAGCAGGATGTAGATTCCGAGCCGGCCCAGCGCACGCTGGGGATCGCTCTTGCGCTGGTGAAAATCAGCCGTCGTGGCACTCATGGCGGCCCCCGGCCTAGTAGACGACATCGCGCACACGGCGCGTGCCAATGACGAGAAGTGCGGTGACCGACACCAGCACGACGACGAGGAAGACCATGGCCATCGTGGTGGCGTAGCCCACGTTTCCGCTCTCGACGCCCTCACGGTAGATGTACAGGGACACTGTGTCCGTGGCCCCGCCCGGGCCACCAGCGGTAACGATGCGGACCAGGTCCACCAGCTTGAACTCGAAGATGACGCGCAGCACGATCGCGGTGAGCGATACCGGCAACATTAATGGAAACGTCATGTCCCAGAAGCGCCGCCACCCGGACGAGCCATCGATTTGCGCCGCCTCGAATATCTCGGTCGGGAGCGCCTGGAGGCCGGCCAGCAACATAACCATCATGAACGGCACCGCGATCCAGGAGTCCATGGCGACAATGCCGAGAAACGCGGGCAACTTCTGATCGAAGAAGGACACATTCTCGATCCCGAGTCCATCGAGGACGCGGGGAACCACGCCGCGGTTCGCATCCAGAATGGACCGCCCCACCATCCAGCCAATTGCGACGGGGCTGATCATGAACGGAAGCAGAAAGACCACGCGAAAGAACTTGAGGCCGCGTACCTGTTGATTCAAGAGGATAGCAATGCCAAAGGCGATCACATATTGCAACGGTATGGCGACAAACACGAACTTGAAGTTGTTCCCAAGCGCGTTCCAGAACTTCTCGTCGTTGGCCAGGTAGCGGAAGTTGTCGAGGCCGTTGAAAACCGGCCCAGATATCCCACCGATGTCCCATTGGGTAAAGGAAACGGCCACCCCGAAAAGCGTCGGAAAGATCACGAGCGAGAGCGTAATCTGCAGAGCCGGGAGCAGGAACAACAACTGTTGCCCCTTGGTCCCTCCATTCACGAAGACATTGACGTCAACCACGACGAACCAGAGCAACACGACGATGGCCACGTTTCGCCAGGTTGCGAGAGGCGCCTGAGTAGCGCCGAGCGTGTTGGTAATGGCCAGCACAACCGCTACCACCACAAGCGCGGTCGTTGCCCGTGCCAGCCACCGCACCACGGGCATGCCAACCGATGTCGATGGTTGGATGTACGCGCGTTGCGGCGACACTGCGATCTCAGTCACCTCGTACCCTTCCTGGATCAGGACCTGGATCTCGATGCGGGCGAGTGAGTGTCGCGGCGTGCCCTGCCGGAGAGCAGGACACGCCGGGTTGTCAGTCAGCCTTGCTTACAGACCGAGGGCTGCCTTGTAGAGCGTGATCTGGGTCTCGCGGTCGTTGCGATCCGTGATCTCGTTCCACTTCTGCGCGGCGGCATCGAGTGCTTCCTGCGCGGACTTCTCGCCGGCCACAGCCAGGGCCACCTCTTCTTCCGCCGCAATGTAGTAATCGAAGATGCCCGGAATGCGGGGCTCGATCGCACCGTTCGGGTGGTTGTAGGAGTCCCGGGTCGAGGCCAGGTAGCTCTCGGCGAACTCTGGCGGGTAGTTGGCATCCACCCAGAGCGGTAGCTCAAAGTGGCTCTCGCGGTACGGCTGAAACCCGGACGGGTAAAGCGCGAGCCACGTGGAAACGTCCTGCCCGCCAAGGTGCGCGGCGAGATCCCAGGCTGCCTCGGAGACACCGCGCTCCTCGGCCTTCTGCATCACGTAGAGGCCCCAACCGATATACGCTTCATTCGGAGAGTAGTTCACCTGATCTTCGCCAAGGGTGACCCAATCTCCCTGGACGTTGTCATAGTAGTCAGGCGAGCCGGGCAGGATGGAAAACGCCATCTTGTCCTGCACGATCGAGGTGTCGTTCGTGTAGACGTTAGAGCCGATGTCACCCCACCAGGCGGTCATCGCGCCCTGGCCACCAAGCATCTGCGCGAATGTGGTCAGGAGATCGGCGTTGATCTGGTCGGCCGGCTCGACTGGCACCACGTCGATCATGTCCTGGAGGGCGCGGGCGAACGCGGGGTTGTTGATGTACGGCGTCATGTCGTCCGGGCTGAACAGCCAGGCCGGAGAATCTGGGCTCTTCGCATAGGCCGTGGCGCGGCTGGCGAAGAAGTACCAGCTAAAGCCGCCGCCCGGCTTCACGACGTCCACATAACCGTAGATGTCGCTGCCGTCGACTTGCTTGCCGCTCAGGAACTTGGTCTGCTCCTGCACCTGCTGCCAGGTGGTCGGCACGGCCCAGTCGCCCTGGCCGCCATTGGCTGCCCATTCGGCGGCAAGGTCGGGGTTGGAGAACACATCTGACCGGTAGTTGAAGTTGTGGCAGTCACCGTCGATCGAGACGCGATAGGTCACGTCATCCCACGTGCCGACTGGCGCCTTGAGCAGGTTCACATAGTCGTCGATGACGATCTGCTCCTTCACCCAGTCTGGCATGGCCGAGCAAAGGCCGCGACCGAGAAGATCGCCCTCCCAGGGAGCGCCGCCTTCCAGCAGGTCAAACTCGACCTCGCCGGTGGCCACACCTTGCTGGACCTTGGCAAAAATCTCCGCCTGTGGCACATCGATCCACTGGATCGTGGCGCCGGTGTGCTCCTCCCAGGCGCGGGAGAGCGGGCGGAAGATGTTGTTGTGCGCGTTGGCGTTGTTCAGGCCAATGAAGGTGACCGTCTGGCCAGCGTAAGCCCCGGCCTTGTCCGAGCGCAGGCACAGCTCACCGACGCGCTCCATGTCCGCTTCTGACGGTTGCAATCCTGCGCCTGGAATGGCCAGGATTTGGGCCAACGTGGACTCCTGGGCGAGCGCCCGCTGATAGGATTTCCCGGGTACTCCAAACGCATACATGCCTGCGGCCGCGCCCGTTGCGGCCTTGAGCATGTTGCGACGGCTCAGCTTTTGAGATCGACGTCGATCGAACAACACGTAGCTGCCTCCTTGAACGCCGGGAAAAACCGGCACAAGTTTGTTGCCCTCTTTGGCGTGTACGCATTGTTCGGCTCGGAGCCGCTGCTGTCAACCGGCTGGGACCACAGTTTGGCTGCGATTCTTCAGGAACCGGTTGGCGTAGCCCGATCCGAGCCGGTCAGCGGCACGATGTTTGGCGGCAATGCCTCGACTTCCTCGGCAGACTCGTCGTTTTGTTCACGGATGAGCTGCTGGATGTCGTTCACCTGGTCCTCGAACCAGGTCGCCACATCATCACCCTCAACCTGCTTGCGAAGGCCCTCAGCGTAGCGACGGCGTTCAGCAAGTGGCATGGTGAGCGCCTGGTAGAGAGCGTCTGCCGTGCCCTCCACGTCCGTCGGAGCAATCAGGATCGAGTACTCGCCCAACTGGTGCACCGCCCCGGCGCCTTCGGACAGGATCAGGACACCGTTGCGCTCGTTGAGGAGCGCGCCTTCTTTGGCTACCAGATTCATGCCGTCAATGATGGAATTGACCATGAGGACGTCGTACCACTTCATGGCGGCGAGGGCCCGCGGGTAGTTCTCACCCATGATCAGGTGAATTGGCTGCCACCCGGTTTCAACATTGGCGTACTTGGCGTTTATTCGACCCACGACGGCGCTGACATCGTCGAGGTAATCCTGATACTCAACGACGTCCATGCGAGACGGCACGGTGATGGCGACGAAGTTGACGCGTCCCTGGAACTCCCGATGAGATTCCAGAAAACGATCGAATGCCTGGAACCCGCGCACAATGTTCTTGCTGGGCTCCGCGCGGTCCACGCGCAGGATCGTGAACTCGTTCCAGTGGTTTGGCAGATAGCGGTCGTGTGAGCGGGCTTCCTTGGAGTAGGCGAGGCGACGGACCGCTTCAGCATCAATGGAGATCGGGTACGCACGGACCTTGATTTCGCGGCCCTTCCACAGGATGCACGATCGCTGGTAGTCGATTTCCACGCCCGGCACGTACGCCTGACACGTGTACATGAACGAACGGCCGTGGTCCGGGGTCTGGAAACCAACGATGTCGTTGCCGAGCGCTCCCTCGCAAATGGCGCGCCGCATTTCCAGCGGCAACAAGCGCCAGTAATCTGGGTCAGGCCAGGGGATGTGAATGAAGAGTTGGAGATGTGCATTTGGACGCTTCTCGCGGATGAACCCGGCGCAGAGGTACAGGTGGTAGTCCTGGAGCATGACGAGCGGATCGCCGTCGACCTGGTCGATGGCCGTAATAATCTCGTCAGCGAACTGCCGGTTGACCGCGACGTAGCCGTTGCGCCAGGCATCCCAGATGTCATGGGTGATGTCGGGAGAGCGTGGGGTGTCCCAGAGGTAGTGCTGCAGGAACCAGAGCAGCGGGTTGCTGATGACGTTGTAGTACTGGTGATACGCATCAGGGGTAGGCACTACGAAGCGCAACCGGAACTCGGCCGGATCTCCGTATTCAATGAGATGCTCGCCATCCTCTTTGGCAAACGCAGCCCTTTGGCGGTCTCCATCCGTCATAGCGGCGGCAATCCAGACTGGCTGGCGCTCTCGTGCGACCGCACTTACGGCGGTGACAACGCCCCCACTTCCCTTGCGCGCGTCAAACGAGCCGCCAGTTCTCCGGGAAAAGGTCACTGGACCGCGATTCGACGCGATGATCAACGGCCGGGGGGCATCAGGATTCTGATTGGCCTGGCCAGATGAGCCGTTCGGGATTGCAGCATCTCGCCGGGACATGGCCTCTCCTTCGCATGTTGTGCAGTCGTCCGTAGACGGACGCGCCTATTATCGCCCAGCCGAGCGTCGCTTGAGCCAACTTCTTGCACACATCTGGCCCGTCCAGAGCGCGTCGACCCCTGGGCCTTCGCTGCTACACTTTTTGGAGACACGGACGTGACAAGCACGGAGCAGAAGGTGACGGAGCGGGCGGAGCTACAGCCCACAGCTCGAACCTGTCCCTGGTGTGATTCGCCCAATGTGCAATTGGTGCAGCGAGGGTACGCCGGACTAACTGATGAGCGAGATCAGTTCCTGATTTGCGCGTCGTGCAAACGCACCACGTTCGAAATCGTCGCCAAGTCATCACGCGAAATGCGCATGGGGCGGTACAAAGCCGGAGACATCTACCAGGACCGGGCGCAGAACACGCGGTACACGATCAACCGCGTTCTGCGCTCCGGGTCCAACGAGTTTCTGCTCTACCTGAAGCCCTGGCGAGAGCAAACAGATGGTGCGGTGATCTGAGACATCTCAGGCCGGACGTGCGACTGCAACCACCAGCTTGTCCGGTTTCAAATGCTCCGCAGCTGCCCGCAAGATACCTTCTCGAGTAACGGACGCGACAATGCCCGGGTAGCGATCCAGGTAGTCCAAACCAAGCCCGTACTCCTCAACCGAGAGGAGGGTGGCCGCAACTCCGTCATTCGATTCCAACGCGAGCGGCAGCACGCCGACAAGATAACTTCTGGCGTCGGACAGCTCCGCTTCGGATACCGGCTCTCGGCGCAATTTCTCAAGTTCTGCTCGAATCGAAGTCAACGCCTGGTCAATGTTGGCAGGATCGACACCGGCACGCGCTGACCAGAGCGTACCGTCACGTCTTGGTTCCATCTGGCTGAACACATAGTAGGCCAGGCCTTGCTTGTCGCGAACTTCGGTGCCAAGCCGTCCCATCAGCCCGAGCCGACCCAGGATCAAATTGGCGACGTCGAGGGGGATGAAATCCGGATGGAGACGTGGAATGGTGGCAAGCCCCACCGCCAGATCGGCCTGGCTCTTGCCAGGGATTCCTTCCTCAATCGCTTCCGCGGCCGGGTTCGTGCGGCCGAGAATCGGCTCACCTGTCTCCGCGCTGTCGGTTGTCCAGCTACCAAAGGCTGTCTCGAGAACCGACGAAACCTCATCGCCGCCTCCGAAACTACCAACAACGGCGAATGCTGCGCGCTGGGGCGTCACGTGTCCCGCGTGGAAGCGTCGGGCGTCATCAACGGTCAGGCGGTTGACCGACTCCTGCCCTCCCAGGGAGGACCTTCCAAGTGGATTTGGCTTCGGGTAAAGCGCTCGCCGGAGGTCGCGATCTGAGACCGCGCGAGTGTCATTGGCCGCGTCCTTGATTGCGCCGAGTTGTTCCGCACGTACCAACTCAACCTGTTCAACCGGAAAATCGGGCCGCTGGACTGCATTTGCCAGGAGACTGACCATCTCCGGCAAGTCATCCCGTAGGCAACGGATCCGCCCTTCGAGGAACTGCCGTCCTGCGTCGAGGCCAAGCGAGCTCCCCAGATCGTCCGTGCGGTCACTGATTTCTTCAAAACTCATGCCGGCGGAGCCTCGCCCCATCACCCGCGCGGTCAGGTGAGAAAGGCCCTCAACGGAATCGTCTTCGTAAATCGACCCCGCCGGGACCCGGAAACGCAAGGCGACAGATTGGCTGTGCGCGCGATCCTGGCTGAGAACCACGATTCCATTGCTGAGTTCGTGACGTTCGAAGCCATATGAGTTCCGCTCGCCGCCGTGGATGCTCCAGCTAACCGGACCGAATGGTGCGACGCGCGCTGGCGTGGCCACACTGTCAGCCCCGCTGCTCCCGCCCGTCTCGGAGGGAATCAACCAGCCGGTGGTACTACGTTGGGGCACCAGGTACGAGCTCGCGACGCGGCGGACGTCCTCGGAACTCACCGCGCGGATCTGTTCTGGCAGGCCGGCGGCCCGGTCAATCTGATCCACGATTTCCCACTGGCCGAGCCAATACGCCTGGTTCGTTACTCCCTCGGCTGAGTAGGTAAGTTGGGCCAACAGTTGACGCTTCGCCCGCTCAAGTTCCGCCTCCGACACCGTTTCGGTTTGCAGGCGCTCGATCTCATGCGCCACCACACGCTCGATCTGGCCCAGATCGCTCTCTGGAAGCCCCGTCACGGCCAACTGGAAGAGATAGGGATCGATGGTGACGCTCATGTCGCTCCCGGCGCCCCGCGCCAACCCGGAGGCAACGAGCGCGCGGTACAGCCGCGACGATCTTCCCATGCCGCCACCACCACCAGAGAGCACCGCTTCGGTGACGAGCAGCGGGACGAAGTCCGGGGAACTGGCGGCAGGTGCGTGGAATGCCACCCGGAACAGCGGAGACCCTGCCGGCTTGTGGATCTCGATTCGGCGTTCGCCCGGCTGAGGCGGTTCCGCGACGCCGAGGTCGCGGGAGATTGTCTCACCCGGCGGGATGGCGCCAAACGCGCGCTCAATTCTGCCCAATAGCTCCGGAGCAGAGAAATCACCGACGGAGACGATGAACGCGTTTCCCGGGTGGTAGTAGCGCCGGTAATGACGAAAGAGGTCATCACGCGTCATGGTGCGTAGGTCACCCTCGTATCCGATCACCATGTGCCGGTATGGGTGCGCGTGGAAGGCGGTCCCAGCGACTTCCTCGTACAGCGCGAAGGCCGGACGGTTCTCCGACCCTTGCCGCTCCGAGAGAATCACGGTGCGTTCGGAATCCACCTCCGCCGGGTCGAACAACGAGTTGCTCATCCGGTCGGCTTCGATCTGCAACGAGAGGTCGAGCTGTTCGACAGGGAGTGTCTCGTGGTAGGCGGTCCAGTCCTGGGAGGTCAGGGCGTTTAACGTGCCGCCGACGCGAGAGACATCGCCGAAGATTTGTCCTTTGGCGATGCGATCGGTGCCCTTGAACTGCATGTGCTCGACCCAGTGCGAGATGCCGGTCAGGCCGGGCAACTCGTTTCGGCTGCCGACGCGGTACCAGGTCCAGAAGGTGGCAATTGGCGCGGAGTGGTCTTCGACGAGGAAGACTTCGAGGCCATTGGCCAGGCGCTCACGCAAAAAGGTTGGGGAAGGTCGGGTCATGGGTGAATCGTCCGATCCTGGTGGAGAGGCGAGAACGCCTCTGCGGCCGCGCCGTGGGACAATCACGGCACGGGACAAGAGGGCTAGAATGGTACGGTCAGCAGCGTGGCGCACGCTTGCGGCTGTGTGATACGGCGGACGCGGAGATACCTGTGGCGCAAATCGATCCAGAGAATCGGTACAGCGATTGGTTGGTCGATCGGGTGGTGGAGTACCTGCAGACGCGCAACCCCGCCATTTTTCCGTTCACGGCTGCGTTCGATGACCACCGCGAGATGGCCTTCGTTCGCGATCTGCGGGAGGCTCTTGGGGATGTCACTGACTCTGGCAGCGCACGGAAAACGGCAGCGACCGGCTTCATGACATCCGACAGGGAGCTGCGAAGGGTCGTTGAGGAGTGGGCGGCAGCCGGAGGCGGATGGCCCGAAGGCTCCTATCCGGAACAAGCCGTCACGGGCTTGGGTCCTTCATCTGATGCTGATTCTCCAGTGGGAAACCCGGCACGGGTGCGGAACTATCCTCGCCGGGTCGTGCTCAGTCCGCTCGTTCGTAACAAGGGATAGTTGAGCTATCGGGCTAGCCAGGCACTCCGGCAGTCTCGAAGCGGCTCAACTGGAACCGGCTCTGGGCCTGATAGGTGGGGTTGGTCACCAGGTTGGCCAACACCTCGCCGACCGCCGGGGCAAACTTGAAGCCATGCCCGGAGAACCCGGCCCCGATCGCCACGTTTGGCAGATGCGGATGCCGGTCCAGGATGAAGTCGGTGTCCGGCGTCATCATGTAGAGGCAGACTGCGCTCTTCACCACCTCGGCAGTCACGTCCGGGAAGAGCTGAGCCGCCAGCGCCAGCACGTCCAGGTTTTCCCCTTCATGCGTGGTGCGGTCAACCGTGTCCGGATCAACGGCATCACCGTCCAGATGATTGGCGATCTTGAGGCTGGCGCCATCGACACAGGGGAAGCCATAGATGCCGCCGATATCGGAATCGGTGATGAACACGGGCAGCTTCTCGAGCGTGAACTGCCCGGGGTGCTGGAGTCGCTGCCACCACAAGGTCTTGCGGCGCACATGGAGGGGCAACCCCAGGTCCTTGAGGGCACGGCCGGCCCAGGCGCCTGCGGTAATGACCGCTGCGTCGGCTTCGATGCGCCCCGCCGGGGTATCAATCCAGATCTGAGCGCCGTCGTTACCCCACGCGGTGACTGGCGTGCCGGTTTTCACCACAGCTCCAGCCTGCTCGGCAAGGGACATCATGCCGCGAATGGCCGGCTCCACATTCAGGAAGCCACTCGCATCGCTGTAGAGCACGTCCCAGTCATCGGGTACAGCAATCTGCGGCCAGCGCGAGCGTGTCTCGGCGGGACTGAGCCACTCGTAGGAAAGGCCGTGAATGTCTGCGGCCTCGCGTGCTGAGTTGGCGTGGTCGTGCCCCGGCGCCGAAAGTTCCAGTCCACCACAGCGGTTAAGGACGAGTTCTCCCGTGGCGCTCATGAGGTCCTGCCAGAGTTCGTCCGCGCGCAGAACAAGCGGCACGTAGTCCGGAGATTCCGCGTAAGCGTGGCGAAAGATGCGCGTATCGCCACTGTGGCTGCCTTGATCGTGGACAACGGAAAACTGCTCGAGGACAACCGGCCTCAGGCCCTGCTTGACCAGCGCCCAGGCCGTGGCGGACCCCATGGTGCCACCACCGATGACCGCAACATCAAAGCGCTCTACCCCAGGCATGGTCGTCCTCCCCTTGGTCCGGATTGTTGAGTAGCTACGACGTGGCAGAAACCTCGTCGACATCCACTTCGCGGCCGAGTTCGGCTGAGCGGTAGATGGCCTCGATCAGGCGCACGCGCTCCAGACCCTCTTCACCTGAAGGAGACATCGGTGCTCCTGTGAGGATGCTGGTGACGAACCCCTTGAAGATCTCGCCATGTCCCTGCGTCTCCAGGAGTTTCGGCTCAGTCACCGTAGGAACCCCTTCGATTTCACCAAAGAAGCGCAGGGTGCCGGTCTGGGCGTAATCCTGGGCCTTGATCTCCGCACCGCCTTCACTGCCCAGCACGGTCAGGCCAAAGTCGTCTCCGTGACTGGTGTAGGCTGCCCATGAGGCGTCGATCTGGAGCGTCAAGCCATCTTCGAATCGAATGAACGCCGTTGCCAGGTCCTCAACATCGTACGTCTCGCCGGGGTTGAAGGGGAATCTGCCACCCAGCCACTGACCTTTACCTTTCGGCCCGAGTTCCGCATAGGTGGCGGCTGAAACGCGCGTGGGCTTTGGGTTGCCGAGCGCCCAGATCGCCATGTCGATGACGTGGACACCAAGGTCGATCAGCGGGCCACCACCGGCTTTGGCCTTCGAGGTAAACCACGTACCAAGCCCGGGAATGCCGGAGCGGCGCATCCAGTACGCCTTGGCGTGGTAAACGCGCCCAAGCGCCCCCTTCTCGATCTGGGCCTTCAGGATCTGCATATCATGCCGGCCGCGCCGGTTGAAGATGACTCCCAGCACGCGGTCCGTCTTTGCCGCGGCGTCCAGGATTTGCTGCGCTTCAGCGGATGTCGGCGCGAGCGGCTTTTCGACAATGACATGCTTGTTCGCCGCCAGTGCGGCGAGCGCGACCGGGAGGTGGAGCGTGTTCGGGACCGCGACGGTGACTGCTTCTACGTCGGGATCGGCAAGCAGCTCCTGGTACTCGCGGTAGATGCGCGGTACGTTGTAGGTCTTGGCCAGTTCCTGGCACCGTGCTTCGTCCAATCCTGCGATGGCAACGATGTTCACCCGCGGGTCTTTCGCGAGTCCCTGCAGGTGAAGGACACCGACCCCGCAGCCCACAACCCCAACGTTGACCTTTCCCTCAGAGCTCACTCGTTGCCCCCACGCCCTTCATCCCGCTACGGTTCGTCAAGTTCACCTGGTGGAAGATGCAGGCTCACCAGCGTGACTTCCGGCGCGCAACGATAGCGCAAGGGTGGACGGTATGCGCCGACGCCATGCGACGTATAGACCGGCATTCCGCTCGCGTTGTACAGACCCGATACGTAGCGGCGACCGCCCGGCGGCGCTGAAACATGTCCGACAAACGGAAGCTGCACCTGGCCACCGTGGCTATGTCCCGAAAGTTGGAGGAGTGCCCCGTACGGGGCGACCTCGTCCGCGCCGTCTGGTTCGTGCCAGAGAGCGAGTGCGGGGGCGCCGTCCGGAATCTGCTCGAACGTCCCGGCAACGTCAGGCGTTGAGAGCATGGCGTCGTCGATCCCGGCTATCCATAACCCGGGGCCTGGCAGGCACACGGCCTCGTTACGCAGGACTCGAACGCCCTGGGCCGAGAGCAACCGTTCCATGCGCGGCGCATCATTCGAATAGTCGTGATTGCCGAAGACGGCCAGGGCGCCAAGAGGGAGGGTATCCGTGTACTCTCCGATCACCTGCGCGGTCTCTGGAAGATGTCTCGGCGACTCCGAAACGTAATCACCGCCCAGGAGCAGCAGGTCTGGTTCCTCGGCCATGATCAACTGCATCGCCCTGTCCAGGTTGGCGGCGGTCACGGTCGGCCCAACATGCGTGTCCGTCACGAACCCAATGCGAAGCTCTGAACCGCCACCTGCAGGTGCGCCAATGCGCAGATGGCGGAGTTTGATGTCCCTGGGCGCCCGATGCCGAGCGTGCCACGCGGCCGCTCCACCACTGAGCAACCCGGCGGCGAGGCCAGCTGCCACCCGGCGTCCAGGCGTCACCAGCATGGACAAATCAGACCGGGGTCAAGCGCAGCGACGGCTTCGACGGCTGGTATTGACCAGTGACGTCCGCTTCGTACGTGCCGTTGCGCCGCTCTTCAAGGACGAGTTCGATCTCTTGCTTGAGGGCATCCAGCATGTCTTCTTCCGCCACGGTCTTTACGATCTTGCCCTTGCGGAAGATCACGCCCTTGCTGTTGCCTGCTGCGAGACCGACATCCGCATCGCGCGACTCTCCGGGTCCATTCACAACACAGCCCATGACCGCGACGCGGATCGGTTCCTTCACGGACGCCAAATAGGCATCCACCTGGTTCGCCAGCGTGAAGAGATCTACCTCGACCCGCCCGCAGGTTGGGCAGGCGATCATGATCGCGCCTTTCTGGCGCAGCTCCAGGCTCTTCAGAATTTCGAAACCAACAAACACTTCTTCGACGGGATCGGTAGTTAGCGAGACGCGGATCGTGTCGCCAATGCCGAGGGCCAAAAGGGTGCCAATTCCGGTCGCGGACCGCACGCTGCCGGCACGGGGTGTCCCAGCTTCGGTTACGCCGAGATGCAGTGGGTAGTCGTTTGGCAGCGCCGCGAAGCGGCGGTAGGCCTCGAACAGAACCGGGAGTTCGAAAGCTTTCAAGCTGACCTTCGTCAGGCCGAAATCGAGATCTTCGAGGATCTTGATGTGCCCAAGAGCGGAACGCACCAACCATTCCGCTCGCAGTTCGACCTGAGTGGCATTCTGAGCAGCCATTTCATCAACGAAGCTCTCCGGCATCGGCGCCACTGAGCCAAAGTTCACTCCGATGCGAATCGGGACCTCGCGCTCCTTGGCCACGGCGACCACTTCCCGCACGTCTTCCGTCTTGCGGATATTGCCGGGGTTGAGGCGGAGACCGTGAATTCCGGCCTCAAGCGCTCTTAGCGCCAGCGTGTGTTCGAAATGAATGTCGGCAATGAGCGGGACAGGTGAGTAGGGGACGATGTCAGGCAGCGCCGCCGCAGCCTTCCGATCCGGTACAGCGACGCGAACGATCTCACATCCGGCCTCGGCAAGCTCGTGGAGTTGGCGCAGGACGGCTGCGGGATCACGCGTATCAGCGGTGGCCATCGATTGGACGACGATCAGGTTGTCGCCGCCGATTGCGACGTCACCGACGTGGAGCACGCGAGTGCGGCGTCTGGGTGCGAGGAGAGACATGGAAACTCCCGGGTGCGCCGGGCGGAATGGCTCCGCTACGGCAGGAAGGACTTGCCTTCGTGAATGCGCAACGCATCGAGAACAAAGATGATCACCATCGCGCCCACAAGCAGGACGAGGCCGGTGAAGTGAACGACGCCTTCGCGTTCCGGCGCGACTTTCTTGCCGCCGCGCAAGATCTCAATGATGACAAACAGCAGGCGGCCGCCATCGAGCGCGGGCAGCGGCAACAGGTTCAATAAGGCGAGGTTGAGCGAGAGCAGGATGGCCAGGTTCGCTAGCGTGACCCAGAGTGGCAGCGGGCTCGCGCTGACAATCTCACTTGTCGCCTGACCCATTCCCAGAGGGCCTGCTATCTGGTTCAAGGGAGCCTGTCCGGTAAACAGGTCGCGCAGGCCGCCCAGCATCAGCCCGGTCTGTTCCCAGACCTGGGTGACTCCCACCGGGATCACCTGCAACCACGGAACTCGCTCGAAGATCGGCTCCACTGTGAGGTCCAGGCCAAGCTGAGCCAGCAAATCACCATTCTCATCGAGCGCCGGGAACGCGAGATCGAGTGTCGATTCTTCGGTGCCACGTCGCACAACGACCGGGACTGTCTGGTCGCTTGCAGAAGAGAGCGCTGCCTGGAGTTTGAAGGCGTCGGTGATTGGCTGGCCGTCAATGGAGACGATGGTGTCTCCTGACTGCAGTCCGGAACTGGCAAGCGGCGAATCCGCGGCCAGGCTCCTCACTTCCAGGTTCGCGACGGCAACCTCACTGATGGTGACGCCGGTCGGGCCCTGGCCAGCCGGTGGGTTGCCGCGCGGTGTTACCGACGTGTCTAGCCGCTGGCCACCACGCTCGATGACAACGCTCATGGGGCTATCGGCGAAATCCCGAGAGTAGGCGCTGATGTCACCTGCGGCCGTGACCGGAGCGCCGGCAACCTCGACCACACGGTCGCCAGGCTCCCACGTGGCGGTCGCTGCGGGTGATCCTGGCTCTACTGAGGCAATGTAGATACTGGACTGGGAGATGCCCTGCGCGCCGACCACGATGATCATGAGGACAAACGCAAGCAGAAAGTTCATTGCAGAGCCCGCGACCAGGAAGAACGCGCGCTGCAGCGGAGACTTGTTGTTGATCGAACTGGGGTCGTCCGACTTCCCATCGTCGCCGGCGACCTTCACGAATCCGCCGAACGGCAGCCAGTTGATAGACCAGAGCACGCCATTGCGCATCCACCCCTTGGCGCGAGGAGGAAACCCAATGCCGAACTCTTCGACCTTGGCCCCGATGGCGCGAGCGGCGGAGAAGTGGCCGATCTCATGGACGAGAATAAGGATCGCCAGGATGGGTACGATATAGAGACCGTTCAAAAATCCTTCAGACACGCTTAGTCCTGAGTGTGGCTTTGTCCCACTGCCGGGAGCAAAGCGTTCGAGCGCATGACATGAGTTTACACCGGATGCCGGGGACAATAGCGGGAGAGATGCTTGACGATAATGTTTAATTAGCTAATTGAATTGACACATAGAAATCTGTTATGTATATGTGTGATAGAATCCGGCGACTAGCGCTGAAGATGGCGTGGCGGCGGGGTAGTTCGGTGCCCTGCGGCTGTCTTTCGCGCGTCGGGGCCGACTGCTGATGCTCATTGGGGTGCCAACGGAAATCAAGGACCACGAGTTCCGGGTTGCGCTCACGCCAGCCAATGCCCATGAGTATGTCTTGCGGGGCAACGACGTCCTCGTCCAGGCAGGCGCCGGCGCGGGCAGCGGTTTCAGCGACGCCGAATACCTGGCCGCGGGAGCGTCGATTGCGCAGGATGCTCAAAGTGTTTTTTCCGCGGTGGATATGATCCTCAAGGTGAAAGAGCCGATCGCCGCCGAGTATGACCTCTTGCGCCCGGGCCAGATCCTGTTCACCTATCTCCACCTGGCGGCCGACCTTCCTCTCACTGAATCGTTGATGCGTAATTCCGTGCGAGCCGTGGCCTACGAAACTGTGCAGTTGTCGTCCGGCGTCCTGCCACTCCTGACGCCGATGAGCGAAGTAGCGGGCCGGATGTCGGTGCAGGTGGGCGCGCACCATCTCGAAAAGGCGCATGGGGGAAGGGGGCTGCTCCTGGGCGGGATTCCGGGAGTACCTCCGGCAAACGTGGTCATCGTTGGTGGCGGCGTGGTGGGCGCCAATGCGGCGGAGATCGCGCTCGGCATGGGCGCCAATGTCACGATTATCGATCTGTCACTGGACCGGTTGCGCCACCTGGACTCGGTTCTTCACGGGCGTCTGCACACGTTGGCCTCCAACCGGGAGAATATCGCCCAGGCTGTTCGTGACGCTGATCTGGTGATTGGAGCTGTCCTCCTGCCAGGCGCCAGGGCGCCGAAACTCGTGACTGAGCAGATGGTGGCGACCATGAAGCCAGCATCAGTGATTGTAGATGTCGCAATCGACCAGGGAGGGTGTATAGAGACCGCCCATCCGACAACACACAGCGAACCCATCTTCATCAAGCATGGTGTGGTCCATTACTGTGTGACCAATATGCCAGGGGCAGTTCCCCGCACAAGTACGATCGGACTGGGGAACGCGACGTTACCTTTTGGTCTTCAACTGGCAGAACTGGGACTGCCGGACGCGGCAATTTCGAACGAAGCGCTGCGTAAGGGCGTCAATGTATTTGACGGCAAGCTCACACAGCCAGGGGTGGCAGATGCCTTTGGGCTTCCATTCACGCCTCTGGCCGACGCCATCGTGGCGTAGCCATGCAGATGCGCGTTTCCCGGGAACACGCCTTGGCCGCCGAAGAGGCGTGGGAGGGTAAGATGCAGGACAAGATTGACCATTTTCTCAAGGTGCTGGAATCCGAACGTGGATTCTCGGTCAACACCATCTTTGCCTATCGCAATGACTTGACGCAGTTTCTGGGCTTCCTTCAAGGCAATGCCGAGCCAACTCCCGCCGCTGGCGAAGGGGAGATCGAACTAGACCTGATGGCGTTGCAGCCGGTTGCCACCTGGTCCGATCTCACGGATCAACACCTGATTTCCTACATGCTCCACCTGCGCGCGCGGCAGTACGCCTCATCGACGGTGGCGCGCAAAATGGCAGCTATCAAGTCGTTCTTCAATTACCTGATCCAGGAAGGGCAACTGCGCGGCGATCCCGCCGCGCGCATGTCCTCACCGAAGGTCGACAAGTACACGCCTCGCTCCATCTCGGCAGATGAAGTGGAGCGATTGCTTGCGCAGCCAGCGAGGGACGCTGCAACGCTGGGAGACCGCCCGGAGACAGCGCGTGACCGCGCCATGCTGGAAGCACTGTACTCAACGGGAATGCGTGTCAGCGAGTTAGTGGCGCTGGACACCAGAGACGTCGACCTGGATGCCCGTCATCTGCGCTGTGCCTGTCGAACCGTCCGGGAACGGCGTGTGCCACTCCTCCGCGAAACTGCAATTGAGGCTATTGGTCATTACCTCGAGAATGCTCGGCCTCGCCTGGTGTTGCGAGAGGAGCACGCGCTATTCCTCAATCATCGCGGCAACCGGCTAACGCGGCAGGGTTTCTGGCTGATTCTCAAGTCGTACGCGACCAAGGCCGATATTGCTGACATTACGCCGCACACCCTGCGTCATACCTTTGCGACCCACGCCCTGCGCAACGGCGCAAACCTGCGAGACGTGCAACTTCTTCTCGGTCACGTCAGCATTTCGACAACCCAGGTTTACCGCCGGCTCGCCAGCGACGCAAGCGGGGATGAGGCTGAGCCCGGCCGCCTGATGAGCTGAACCGCGCCCGCGCAATAGGCGATTGCAAACGTCGAACTGTTTGACCCGAGGAGATTCGGTGGTACACCCCCAGACCGAGCGTGTTGCAACGATGGAGAAGGTCGCCGCTCTGTGCAAGCGGCGAGGCTTCGTGTTTCCCGGCTCGGACATCTACGGTGGGCTGGCGAACACCTGGGATTATGGTCCGCTCGGCGTAGAGCTGAAGCGGAACGTCAAGGATCTCTGGTGGCGCATGTTCGTCCATGGCCGCCGGGACATTGTGGGGCTCGACGGGGGCATCCTCATGCACCCGCGGGTGTGGGAGGCGTCAGGGCATGTCGAAGGGTTCAACGATCCGCTGGTAGATTGTCGCACCTGCAAATCTCGATTTCGCGCCGACCACCTGATCGAAGAGCGACTCGGAGAGCATGCCGAGGGCAAGTCTCCCGCCGAGATGACGGCAATGATGACCGCCGCAGGCCTGAAGTGCCCGGTCTGCGGGAACGCCACCCTCACGGAAGCGCGCCAGTTCAACATGATGTTCCGCACGACAGTTGGCCCGGTTGAAGAGACTGGCACCGTGGTGTACCTGAGGCCGGAAACAGCGCAGGCCATGTTTGTCCAGTACAAAAACGTGGTGGCGACGGGGCGGGTGAAGGTGCCCTTCGGGATCGCGCAGATCGGGAAGGCGTTCCGCAACGAGATCACGCCAGGCAACTTCATCTTTCGGCTGCTTGAGTTCGAACAGATGGAGATCGAGTACTTCACCCGGCCAGACGAGGCTGCGGAGGCCTTCGAAAGCTGGCTGACGGCCATGCAGGGTTGGCTGAACCACATCGGCGTGAAGGATGAGAATGTTCGTGTCCGTGAGCACGCGGCAGACGAGCTGTCTCATTACTCCAGCCGGACGGTTGACTTCGAGTACCTCTTTCCTGGAGCCATGGGCTGGCGCGAGCTGTACGGGTTGGCTAACAGGACTGACTTCGACCTGACCCAGCACCAGAACGCCAGTGGCCAGGACTTGCAGTATTTCGACCAGGCGGAGAACCGCAAGTACATTCCCTATGTCATCGAGCCGACGTTTGGGGTGGACCGCACGATCCTGACACTCCTCCTCGACGCCTATGACGAGGAGGCGACCGTTGACGTCAACGGCAAGCCCGACGTGCGCACCGTGCTTCGGTTGCACCCGCGTGTAGCGCCCTACAAGGCTGCGGTCTTGCCGCTGCTCCGCAAGCCGGAGCTCGTCACTCCCGCACAGGCCCTGTTTGATACGATCCGGGCCAAGACTGGTGCCCTGATCGAATACGATGAGACGGGCAATATCGGAAAGCGCTACCGGCGCCAGGATGAGATCGGAACGCCGTTCTGTTTCACGGTTGATTTCGACACGCTCGAAGATGCGAGCGTTACCGTGAGACACCGTGACGACATGTCGCAGCAGCGCATCTCTCTCGCGGACGTACCGGAATGGCTTGCGCAGGCAGTCTCTTGATCCGGATTACCGTGCCACACTAAATGTGGCACGGGGATTAGCGGCGGACGCCCTCCCGCCACTGACGACGGCGTAGCGGAGTGCCAAGGTCCCTGCCAGCGAAAGCATGGCTGCCGCGATGCGGCCGGCCCGGCGCCAGCGCGACGAATTCCCAGTTACTGCCTCAATAGCGAGCGGGGCCACCACACCGGCAAGAACGCAGCCTTCGCGGACAATCCGCCCGCGCAGTCCGTCATCTACGGGCCCAGACACATTGCCAAGGGACGCGACCCAGGCGGCCAGCAGCCCTGACTTGCTAACGGCGGCAGCCGCGTCGATGACGGTCAATGCCTCAGCATCGGGCGCATCGTCTTTGCCTGCGTGCAACGAAAGCGCGGTCGCGGCGCACCCCGACGATATCGCTGAAACAAGGAACAGTGGCCCAAGGAGTCCAGGCCGTTTGGACCAGAGGGGCACGGCAGTCGCGGCCAGGAGCGTGCCCGTGTACCCGGCGAGGAAAAGGCCCGCGACGCCATTGGCGGCCATCAGCGCCTTTTCCCCCAACGGCGGGAGCCTAGTCTGATCTCCAGTGAACCACCGAAGCATCACGGTTGCCGCGCACGCAGTTTCCAGGATGGAAAACACGCAGAGTCCCCACGTGCCCATGGACATAGGGGAACTCGGGCGGAACGTGCGCGCCATGTACAGGAATCGTGCGGGACGTCCCAGGTCCAGGATCAGAAGAATCGGGCAGGGGAGAAGCGCCGCGAACGAGACGAGCACCGCGTGATTGCGGAGGCGGTGGGAGCGTGCGTCGCCGAACACGGTGGCGGCAGCGGCGAGCGCCGCAGCGCCGCCCGAGATTCCACCGGTGAAGAAGTAGCCTGTGATCAGCCAGTTCCAGTGTGGCCCATGAATGGCCGGCTGGCCGTAGTAGCCCACGGGTTCAGGCGTTTCTGGTCGCACTGGCTGAATCATCTGCTGCGTCTGAACGCGGATGCCGCAAGCAACGCGAAGCCAACCGCGGCAGCCGAGGTGGCAAGGGCAGCCGGACGGATGTTCCGCTGCGGCAGATGCGGCTGGGCGGGGAGATTGAATCGTTCAGGTGGGGCATTCAGCACGAACATGGCGTGTAGATCTCCGATGCCGTTCGTACCACCGAGTTGATCGTCACCGTAGAAGTACGCCTCTTCGCCTGCTGCTCGCAATGCCTCGACGCGGCGCAGACCGGCTTCCTTTAACTCTCCGACCTCGCCAAAGCGGATTGAGGCAGTTGGACAGGTGGTGGCGCACGCGGGAGCCAGGCCGCCACGGAGGCGGTCATAGCACAGCGTGCACTTGTGCGACCCACCATCGTGGTGACTCAGTTGCGGCACGCCAAACGGACACGCGGGAACGCAGTATCCGCAGCCGTTGCACACATCATCCTGGATGAGGACAGTGCCAAACTCGGTCCTGATGATCGCGCCCGTCGGGCACGCATCCAGACAGCCCGCGTGCGTGCAGTGCTTGCAGACGTCGCTGACCATGAGCCAGGCAACTTCAGATCGCCGCTCTTCTTCGATAAACGCGACGTGGCGCCAGGTCTCGGCGCCAAGATCGACGGTATTGTCATAACTAAAGCCAGTCAGGGTGAAAGGTTCGAGTTGCTCGTCGGCAGGTAACTGATTCCATTGCTTGCAGGCAACCTCACACGCCTTGCATCCAATGCAAATGGTGGCGTCCGTAAGGAATCCCATGACTGGCTGCTGGTTCACGCTACTCATAGTGGTCGACTCACAGACTCAGGGGAGGCGAATACGAGAGTCAAGCGTGAGCTCCGGAGCAGCATCATAGTCTGGCCGTTCTTCAGCAATGGCAGCGAGTCCGTCGCGTTGGAGGCCCTGCACCAGGCTCGCCAGCCACGGAAGATCGGTCTCGCTGAAATCTTCGCGTAACTGTGGACCCAGGCTGGCGAGCGCGATGCCATCGGCATCCCCGGTGGGAAGTTCCCGCAGCCGTTCGACGATGCGCCCTCGATAATACCGCGAGCTCGTCTCGAAGCGTTCTCCCTGGCGCGGACGGGCTCTGCTCGCGACGAGTGCGTCCTGGATATGAGGAAATGCCGCGCACTGGTCAGAAAGCGGACAGATGATACAGGCAGGTCTGCGAGCCGTACACTGCAGCGCGCCGAATTCGATCAAGGCCTGGTTCCATTCCCAGCCGAGACCCGGCGGCAGCAGGGTCTGTGCCGCCGCCAGAACGTCCCGTTCTGGAGCGCTTTCCGCGCCAAACACCAGCCGCGTCACTACGCGCCGCATGTTGGTGTCGAGAAAGGCAACGTCACGCTCGAAGGCAAAGGCGGCGACGGCCCCTGCCGTGTAGGGGCCAAGTCCCGGCAGCTTGCGCAACGCATCGGGGTCCGAGGGAAACGTCCCCTCGTGTTCCGAGACGACGACCTGCGCCGCGCGCTGCAGATTGACGGCGCGGCGGTTGTACCCAAGACCAGACCACAGCTTGATGACATCAGCCACGGGCGCAACGGCCAACGCTTGCGCGGTCGGGAACCGCTCCAGGAAGCAGGCGTAGTAGGGGATGACCCGGTCTACCTGGGTCTGCTGCAGCATGACCTCCGACACGAGGATGGCGTACGGATCGCGCGTGCGACGCCAGGGCAGGTCACGCCGCACCTCGCGAAACCAGCTCAGCAAGCCCTCCCGGATTCGCTGCATCTTGTCTGGCGGGAACTGCAGCTCAGACACGCAGTTCGTCAGCGCGCAGGACGCCGGGTCCGCTTGAACTCGCGGAAGTTCGGGCGGCCTTCAGCCATAGCCACGAACTCGCGCCAGAGCGGTACAGCTTCCTCAGCGGTGGGCGCCGGAAGGAGCTGCAAATACACGGAAGCACCGGAGGGGAAAACGAATGTTGGAGTTCCAAACACGCCGTGCTCCGTGATGCCAGCTTCGTAGTGCTCGCGCACGATGTCGAGTAGCTCGTCGTCCTCCAGGTCCTCCTCGAACTGGACCATGTTGAGGCCTGCACGCTGTGCCGCTTCCATGATGCTGGCGCGCTTGCCATGGTCCTTACCCTCGCTGTGCTTCAGCTTCATGAGTTCGAGGTTGAAGGCATCGAAGGCATCCTTGCCTTGCTGAAGCGCCGCCGCGCCCGCGTGCATGCTGTGCCTTGCGGGAGAGCGATTCTCGCGTGGAAGATCCCAGATCGCCTCCTCGACATCAGCCGGTGCGTTCACCTGCTCCAGCGGAAAGAACTTGAACTCGAACTCGACTTCGTCACCAATTTGCTTCTTCAGTTCGCTCACCCAGCGTGCGCCAGAATCGGCGAATGGGCAGGCGTAGTCGAAATACACATCAACCTTCTCAGGCACGCTCACGAATCGTTCCTTCCTGCAGTGCGATGCGTTCCCGGTTCAATGGCATACGTTCCCAGGCGCGCCTGACGGCAGCGCGCGTTTCGGGCAGCGAACCGGAGTTGTCAATGGTCTCATCGAAGGATAAACCGTCTGGTAAGGACGGTTGTGAGACGACGAGCCGCAATCGCGCGGCCTCCTCATCAAGCGAGTTGCGTGCCATCAAGCGTTGCAAACGAACCTCGGGATCGGCGTCAACCAACCAGCGGATATCCACCTCGTTGACCATCCCGGACTCGACGAGCCTGATTGCCTCGTTGACCACCACGTCCGCTGCTGAGCCTGCGATGCGGCGGCGCACTTCATCGATGACCGCCGGGTGTGTGATGGCCTCGAGCGCTGCGAGTTCGTCAGGGTTGTTGAAGACGATCTTGCCCAGTGCAGAGCGGTCAAGTGCTCCCGCGGCGTCGAGAATTCCCGGTCCAAAGCGTGCGGCTACTCGGTCCAGTAGCCGCGACGGCGGGTTCATCAAATCCCGGTAGACGGCGTCGGAATCAATGATCTCGGCTCCCAGCTCAGCCAGGAACCTGGCCACCTGGGACTTTCCCGCGGCGATAGGCCCGGTCAGACCGATTACCAGGGGCCGATCCTGACTACTCATCCTCACGAAGTGGCAACCAACGTTGCCTCGGAGAGCGTGGCGTTGACCTCTTCCCACTGTGCATACGCGGAGTCGAGCGCTTCCTGCGCCGCCGCGTACTCCTGGCTGAGCGTCGTCAGCGCGTTGTGGTCAGTGCCGAGGCCAGCAATGGCAATGGCATCGCTCATTTCATTGAGCTTGCCCTCCAGCTTGCCGATGTCGCGCTCGATCCCTTCCAGTTTGCGTTGCAGCCGCGTGGTTGACTCAGCGCCGGTGCGTTTTGGCTCCCGGGACTGCGGCGGTGCAACCGGCTTGGGAGCTTCGGCTTCGACGCGCCTGGCAGGCGCTGGGGGCTCGGGTGCTTTCAACCGTGCCTTGTGCCGCTGCGCATCGGAGTAATTGCCAAGGTACGTCTGGAGCCTCCCCGCGCTGACTTCCCAGACTTTCGTGGCCACGCGATCGACAAAGAAGCGGTCGTGCGAGACAAAGACGACCGTCCCGTCGTATCCCGACAGCATCACTTCCAGTGTCTCGCGGGACTGAATGTCGAGGTGGTTCGTCGGCTCGTCCAGGATGAGCAGGTTTGAGCCTTCCACCAGCAGCCGGGCCAGGGCCAGGCGCGAGCGCTCACCGCCTGAGAGCAACCCGATGGAGCGGTCTACGTCATCGCCGCTGAACAGGAAGCGTGCGAGATACGAACGCGCGGATTCCTCGCCCATCGGTTGGGCATCGAGGAGTACCGACATCGGCGTACCTTCCGGCGGGAGGCTTTCGTGTCCCTGCGCGTAGTACCCGATCTTGACGTTCGTGCCAAAACCAACACGTCCCTTGAGCGCCGATAGCTCACCCACAATGGTCTTCAGCAGGGTGGACTTACCGCTGCCGTTGTCCCCGATGATGGCGACGCGGTCTCCGCGCTCAACACGGAGCTCAGATGTCGTCAGGAGCACCATTTCCTGCACGCCATCGGTGTAGCCGACCCGCAGCGGCGTCATGGAGATGACCTCGCGGCCGCTGCGGAGAGTAGGTGAGGTGCTGAGTTTCAGCGCGGTGTGCAACTCCGGCCGCTGGATGCGCTCTACCCGGTCTAGCCGCGTCTGGCGTCCTTTTGCTTCGCGGGAGCGTTGACCCGCCTTGTACCGGCGGATGAACTCTTCCGTGCGCGCGATGAACGCCTGCTGTTCCTCATACTCCTGCAAGCGGCGCTCGAAACGCTCCGCGCGCAGATCGAGGTAGCGTGCGTATGCAGCCGGATAATCCTCAAGCCGGCCGAACGACAGGTCCAGCGTGCGCGTGGTAACCCTATCAAGGAAGTAGCGGTCGTGGGATACGACAAGGAATGCTCCTCGCCAGCCCACCAGGAAGCCTTCGAGCCACTCAAGCATCCCCAGGTCGAGGTGGTTGGTCGGCTCATCCAGCAGCAGCAGGTCTGGTTCGGAAAGGAGCGCCTTGGCCAGCGCCACTCGCGTGCGTTGGCCGCCGCTGAGCGTATGGACCGACTGGCTCATCTGCTCAGGGGAGAAGCCAAGCCCGGTCAGGACATCGTCAGTCCGATGCTCGATGTCGTATCCGCCAGCGACTTCAAAATGGAGACTGAGCCGTTCGTATTCGGCAAAGTACTCGTCCAGCGCATCGCCGTGGGCGGACTGCATCAGGAGTTCCAACTCGCGCATGCGTGACTGAGCCGCCAGCGCATCCTCGAACGCCAACCGCGCTTCGTCCCGAACGGTTCGATCAACGTCGAACCGGGGATCCTGTTGCAGCACGGCCATGCGCGCGCCCCGCGCGATGGCAACCTCGCCTGAATTCGCAACGTCGGAGCCGGCGACGATCTTGAGCAGGGTCGATTTGCCGGCACCGTTGATGCCGACAAGGGCAACGTGCTCGCGGTCAGCGATCTGGAAGGAAACGCCGCGAAAAATCTCGTCCGGACCGAACGATTTGCTCAGGTCCGTGGCACTCAGCACAGTAGCAGGAGGCATAGTGGCAGTACGCGTTCTTTCGACATTTGGATGGCATACTGAGCAGCAGGCATCATGCCCGGCATCGTCTTGCAGTATAGCGCCGTCGCTGTCGTCGTTAGGCCTGGATGAGTCAATGCAGAACCTGAGCACGCAGACACGCACGGCTTGGCCCGATACCACCCGGCGTGACGAGAATGGCGTTATGCAGATTGGCGGCGTTCCGCTCCCCGAACTGGTTCAGGAATTCGGGACGCCGCTCTACGTCTATGACGAGGTGACGCTGCGCAACCGCGCTCGCGAGATCCGGGACGTCTTTTCAGCGGCCTACCCCAAGTCCCGGGTGGCATATGCGGGAAAGGCGGGCATGTCGCCAGCGCTCGTCAGCATCCTGAGCGAAGAGGGCATGGGGCTTGATGTCGTCTCCGGAGGCGAAATCTTCGTGGGACAGAAGGCAGGTATGGATCCCGGCCGCATGATCTTTCATGGCAACAACAAGAGCCGGGCGGAGCTGGAAGCGGCGCTGCGGGCGAAGGTCGGGCTAATCGCGGTCGACAGCCTGCACGAACTTGATCTTCTGGAAGAGGTCGCGACCCGTCTTGAAGCACATGCTGAGGTGGTGCTCCGCCTCAATCCCGGAGTGGATCCGCACACCCATCACAAGATGCGAACCGGTGCAACCGACTCGAAGTTCGGGTTTCCGATCTGGGATGGGCAGGCGGCATCCGCTGCAGCCCGCGTTGCCAATTCACAGACGTTGCGCCTTGCCGGGTATCACGCGCATGTCGGCTCGCAAATCTTCGATCCCAGCCTGGTCGCGGAAACGCTCACTGCAATGATGGAGTTCGCCGGTGAAGTTTTCCGGCGTCACGGCGTCGCACCCGGAGTGATCATCCCAGGGGGCGGGTTTGGAGTGGCCGATGACGCCTCAGGCGCGGATGTGTCAATTGCCGAGTGGGCGTCCACGGCGGCGCGAACTCTCCAGGAGCAGGCTGCTGAGGGGGGTTTCGAGCTGCCAGAACTGGTCGTCGAGCCGGGCAGGGCGATCGTGGGACCGGCTGGGGTCGCCATTTACGAGGTCGGTGCTCGGAAGGAGATCCCGGGCGCGCGGACCTATGTCTCAGTGGACGGCGGCATGTCCGACAATATTCGGCCGTCGCTCTACGGCGCGCGATACTCGGCGGACCTCGTCAACCGAGATGGCGGCGGCGAACGTCGTGAGACGGTGACCATTGCCGGAAAGTACTGCGAGTCCGGCGATGTGCTGATCGATGGCATCTCTTTACCAGTACTCGCCGCCGGTGATCTCCTGGCCCTGCCCATGACCGGCGCCTACTGCCTGGCCATGTCGAGCAATTACAATCTTGCCCCCCGCCCAGCGGTAGTGCTGGTGAACGAAGGGCGCTCGCGTCTCATCCGTCGTCGTGAAACCTATGCTGACATGCTGCAGAACGAAATCTACGAGTCGCCATCTTTGTAACCTGTCCGCACGCCGTCAGTTGTCGGCAGAGACGAGTTCGTTGTAGCGTACAGCCCGCCCTGATCGGTCTCCGTAATGTGCAGGGGCGTCGTCGGCGACCTGCGCTCGTCTGGTTCGTTTCGGTGTTGGAAGACCGCCTGAGTAGGGCGCTTGCCCAACGGTCATCCAGGCGATGATGCCGTCTTCCATAGGGCAGCCGAGGGGTTGGCCGCAGACGCAAGGTGGTTCCTCCGAGATGTCCAGGCCCATTCCACGGGAAAAACCAGCGGTCGACATGGCTACGGCGCCTCGCCGTGCAGCTAACGGCCGTGCCACCTCCACCGAACTCACTGGTGTCCTGATTGAGGACGATGTGAACAGTGAGGAGGAAGAGGCGGACGACGCGAGCGAAACTGAGAACGCCTTCTCCGCTGAGCCCAGCCTGGTGCCGGCTGTCGATGAGTTGGCCGCGCCAGATGTTTTCGCGCTCGATGAGTTGCTTGAAGCGTTCCCGGATCCCCAGGGCAGCCCACTAGTTCCAGCAGATATTGCGCTCTCCCTCCAGTCGGTGGATCTGGACGAGTCGACTGCTTCTGAGGCGATGGTCACCCGTATCGAGCGCTCGTCTGTCGTCGATGCCCGGGCCGCTGCTAACCAGGCCATAGACGCCGGTCTGACGAACATCGATGACCCCGTGCGCATGTATCTGCGCGAAATCGGCCGTGTGTCGTTGCTCACGGGCGAGCGTGAAGTAGAACTGGCCCGCGCAATGGAGCGCGGCGAATACCTTCGCGCTGTTCGGAACCGCTTGCGCACCGAGGCGGGTACGCCGCCCGACGCTGAACTGGTTGGCCTGGAGGTCTACCTGGCTCTTCGCGCGGGTTGGAAGGATGCCGCCGCTCTTGCCGCGGCGGTGCATCTGCCCGAAGCCGATGATGTGGCCGCCTGTCTGTCCAATCTCCTGCCCATCACGCGTTTTCCCGAAGATGCGATCAAGGAAGCGGCACAGGAGTTGGGCAAGGCGCCGGAAGCGCTCGAAGAGTCCCTTCGCCTGCGCAATGTAGAGTGGGATCTTCTGCCGCCCCAGGTCAAAACCCTCGTTGCGGCTACTGCTCCTGGTGCCTGGCCAGAACCTGAGACGGTGCTGGCGGTACTTGCCGCCGATGCAGTCGCGTTACGGCGCACGTGGGATCGCCGCGTGCAGGAAGGCGACGCTGCAAAGGTCGCCCTCACCGAAGCGAACCTGCGGCTCGTAGTGTCTGTCGCCAAAAAGTACGTTGGGCGAGGCATGTCGATGCTGGATCTGATCCAGGAAGGAAACCTGGGTTTGATCCGCGCCGTCGAGAAGTTTCAGCACCACAAGGGTTACAAGTTCAGCACCTACGCCACGTGGTGGATCCGCCAGGCCATCACGCGCGCTATCGCCGATCAGGCGCGAACGATTCGTATCCCTGTGCACATGGTGGAAACGATCAACCGGCTCATCCGCACGTCCCGCCGGCTGCAACAGGAGCTCGGCCGCGAGCCGACGTCAGAGGAGATCGGCGCGGAGCTCCAGATGGACGCGGACCGTGTCCGGGAGATCATCAAGATCTCGCAGGAGCCGGTCTCCCTGGAAATGCCAATTGGCGAGGAAGAAGACAGCAGCCTCGGTGACTTTATCGAGGACAACAAGGTGCTGGCTCCTGCCGATGCGGCTTCGCGCAAGATGCTCAAGGAGCAGATGGATGACGTGCTGGGCACGCTCTCCGATCGTGAGCGGCAGGTCCTGGCGATGCGCTTCGGTCTTGATGACGGGCGGACGCGGACGCTGGAAGAGGTGGGTAAGGCCTTCGGCGTGACACGAGAGCGCATCCGGCAGATCGAGGCCAAGGCCCTCCGCAAGCTCCGTCACCCGAGCCGCTCCAAGAAGCTGAAAGACTATCTCGACTAACGTCGATTCGAACGCGCCACGTGGGGATGGCCAACCCGCCGGACCCAGCATGGCTGTATAGCGGGAAGCAGGGAAAACTGTGCTGGTTGATCGCGCACGTATTTGGATTCGGGCCGGAGATGGTGGAAATGGCTCCCCATCCTTCCGGCGGGAAAAGTACGTACCGCGCGGCGGACCAGACGGTGGCGACGGCGGAAACGGCGGCTCTGTCTATCTCCGGGTGATGCCAAACCAGACCAGCTTACTCCCGTTTCAATTCAGTTCACGCTTCAAGGCTGAGCACGGCGGTCCAGGCCGCAGCCAGCAGCGTCACGGCAAGAAGGGGCAGGATCTCTATATCGATGTCCCACCTGGCACGGTGGTCTGGAACGACGCGACGAACGAGCTCCTGGCGGACCTCACGGACGATGGAGAGGCAACGCAGGTTGCTCGGGGTGGTAAGGGCGGCCTGGGCAACGTTCACTTCAAAACCTCCACCCGCCAGGCGCCGCGCCTCGCGGAACTTGGTGAGCCGGGAGAGGAGTTCTGGCTGCGGCTGGAACTGCGGATGATTGCGGATGTCGGGCTGGTTGGCCTGCCAAACGCCGGCAAGTCCACCCTTCTGGCGGCCGCCTCCGCCGCCCGGCCAAAGATTGCGGACTACCCCTTTACCACGTTGGAGCCAACGCTGGGCATCGTACAGGTGGGAGGACAGACTGGCCAGGCATTCGTCATGGCGGATATCCCCGGCCTGATCAGTGGAGCAGCGCAAGGCGTTGGCCTTGGACTCGAATTCTTGCGCCATATCCGGCGGACGCGGGTCTTGATCCATGTCCTCGATGCGTCAGGCGGACTGGAAGGGCGCGACCCTCTGGCGGACTTTGACACGGTCAATGCCGAGTTGCAGGAGTACGAAGTCAATCTGCTCGACAAGCCGATGCTGATTGCCCTGAACAAGTCGGACATTCCCGAGGCGCAGGACAGGATTCCGTCCCTGACCTCGGAACTGGAGAAGCGTGGTTACCCGGTTTTCCCGATCAGCGCGGCATCTGGCAATGGCGTACCTTCTCTCATGCAAGCGACGGCTGCCTTGCTGCGTGAGCTCGAGCAGCGTGCGGCCGAAGAGGAGAAACCGCAGGAACGACGGCGCTATACCCTCAGTCCCCAGGATGAGCAGGCGTGGGAGGTTACTCGCCTTTCCAAGCACCACTTCAATGTCAGCGGCATCGGCATCGAACGCTTCACCAAAATGACCAACTTTGAGAACGAAGAAGCGGTCGAACGATTCCAGCGCCGCCTGGATGCAACCGGCATTTCCGCCGAGTTGAACCGGCAGGGCATTGAAGATGGCGATGTCGTCCACATCGGCAGTTTCGAGCTAGTGTGGGGCGACCAGATGGAAACAGGCGAGCCGGTCCGCAAGGAGCGGCGCACGGCACGTCAGCGGCTCGCAGACCGCATTGTGCTGGCAGACGACGAAGTGGATGTGGCTGCTGACGAGGAGTAGACGCCACGATACGGTTCCGGCAGAAGCTCCGCCACGCGCGTCATAATGAGCCGAGTCGCTTCTTCCGCGTTCACGCGCCGACCATCAACCTGCTTCGGCACGACAAACGGTTCACCGAAACGCACCCCGACACCGCGCGGCATGCCAGGTGGCCGGTGAAGCGGCCAGTCACCATTTACCGGAAACACCTCGGTTCCGGTTAAACCGACCGGAAGGACAGGCGCGCCAGATTGCAGGGCCAGGAGTCCGACACCTGGCAATCCAGGGCGAAGCGCGCCAGTCTTAGAGCGCCCGCCCTCCGGGAAGATCCCGAGCGCGATGTCCTGGTTCAGCACCTTGAGAGCGTGGCGCAGTGCCGCGCGGTCTGCCGTGCCTCGCTCAACCGGGAACCCGCCAAATTTGCGTACTACCCAGGCCAGGACCGGGTTGCGGAACAACTCGGCTTTGCCCATGAAGAAGAGCGGGCGCGGGAATGCCACGATCAGGATCGGGGGGTCGGCGTTTGACAAGTGGTTGGAGACCACAATAAGCGGACCCTCAGCGGGAACATGCTCTTCACCAGAGACCCTCAGGCGAAGTACCGGTCCGGTTAGCCGACGTACAACGCCAATGACGACTGCTCGCCAGAATTCAGTGATCGTTCCCGCCCGCAGGTCTTCGGGTTCCTTCACGCCAGGTTGGACCAAACGGGTCTCCCATCAGGGTCACGAAGTTCGCGTGCCAGCCCAATGATGACCTCGACCACGTCTTCGGCATCCAGGTCGTCGGTCTGCACCAGCGTGGCATCGTCCGCCGCACGAAGCGGTGCGGTCGCGCGCGTCGTGTCGATGGCATCGCGGGCGAGTGTTTCCTCTCGCACCTCATTCAGCGTAACAGACGTGTCTCGCACACGGGATTCCGCGTACCGCCGGCGCGCCCGCTCCTCCGGAGAGGCGTCAAGATAGATCTTCAACCCCGCATCCGGGACGACGACCGTGCCAATATCTCGCCCTACCATCACTACCGGCCCAGCCGCGGCAATTCGTCGCTGCAACGGTAACAGCGCGGCGCGAACGTCCGCGTGCTCCGAGACCTGCGACACGATATGCCCGATATCCGGCTCCCGAATCCGCCACGTGACATCTTCGCCCGCGATCAGGACGTCGAACAGCCGTCCGTCCTGGACGCTCGGAGGGCGGATCTCGATCCGCGCAGTCCTGGCGAGCCTGCAAAGCTCCCGTTCGTCTTGCGGATTGACGTTGCCGCGAAGCGCCAGAAGGGCAATCACACGGTACAGGGCGCCTGTGTCAAACAGCAACGTACCGAGCTTTTCCGCGACAGCTCTGGCCACGGTCGATTTTCCAGCGGCGGCTGGTCCATCGATGGCGATTACATGGCTATGTTCGTCGTGTTTCGTTGCCGTCGGGAGACTCATGAAGACGCCTGGCGTGATCGCGGAGTAGGGGAAGGGGCGCCTGCTTGGTCTCGCTCCAGGTGGAGAGCCTGCAGGAGATTGGCGAGTTCTCCCTCGGTAAGGTCGCGGTGCCCGCCGCGCGGGATACCGGCAATTGAGAGCGGACCGATGCGTTCCCGGCGCAAGGCCGTGACTTCGATCCTTGCATCCTCCATCATGCGCCTTACGACGCGATTCATTCCCTCATGGACCACGATGGACAACAAGACGCCGTCGCGGGTCTCGCGCATGATGCGGAATTCGTGCGGGAGCACCAGTTTCCCGTCAATTTCGATGCCTTCGCGAACCTGCCGCATCACGGATTCCGGTGGTTTCACCGGTGTCGTGATCACATACTCCTTGGTTAACTGGTACCTCGGGTGCATCACGCGGTTCGCCACTTCTCCGTCGTTGGTAAAAAGGAGCAGGCCTTCCGTGTCTCGGTCCAGGCGGCCAACTGGCGTCAACGGTGGTTTGGCTGGGACAAGTTCCATCACGGTGCGGCGGTCACGCTCGTCGCTCTTGGTAGTGATGAACCCGGACGGCTTGTTCAACAGCACGTACCGATGGGCCTGCTTGCGCACAATCTTGCCATCGACCTTGATCGAGGCATTCGGGTCAACTCGCGTGCCAAGTTCCGTAACAATCTTGCCGTTGACCGCTACGCGCCCCTCGCGAATGAGGTCCTCTGACTTGCGGCGAGAAGCTACACCGCGTGCCGCAAGGACACGCTGCAGTCGCTCCCCTGCCTGCGTCTGATCTGGCTGAGTGGTCATGCTACGCCCCGGCTCGCTACGACTGTTGGCTCCGAGAGAAGCAGCGCATCGCCAACATACACCTGCAGTTCGCCAGCAGTCCCGTCCTCACCCTCGGGTGGACCCAGCCGCAGGCGATAACGCAATTGAGATCTATCAGATACCGGTACTGGCACCTGGATCTTTTCCGGAAGGGCGACATCCCAAACGGCCATTTCCTCGATAAGACCTTCGAGCGTGTCAGGCGCGGTGAGATCCACCCACTCGTAGTCGCTCTCTGCCGAAGACATCAACAGGCGGGTGTCTGCAAACCGCTGGCTGTAGTCAGGAAAGCCCTCGGCATCCTCCGTGAACTCGCTTCCCAGCACCACGGCCACGATTTGCCCCGGTCCCACGTCGAAGGATGTCGCCAGGCAACCGCCAGCCATCGGCGTCGAGCCGGTCTTGACGCCATTGACCAGACCTTCGACCAGGAGATCGTTGGTCGTAAAGATCTCGTAGCCCTCGGGACGTACCTCGGAGGGGAGCGTGGTCCGCTCCGTGCTCACGATTTCCGCAAATAGCGGGTTCTCCAGTGCAACCGCCGCGGCTGTTGCAACGTCCCGCGCACTCATGACATGGCCCTCGCGGTCCACACCCGTTGGGTAGACGAGGTTCGACGACGTCGCGCCAATTTCGGTGGCCATCTCGTTCATCATTTCGACGAAGCGCGCCACTGCCTCGTCTGCCGTGGCGCTCTCGCCAAGGTCCGCTGTGCCAATGGTTCGCGCCAGGGCGAGCGTTGCGTCATTGCCAGATGGGATCAGCGCTCCGAACAGCAAGTCTCGCGCGCTCAGGACGTCGCCGGCCACCAGCCCCACCTGTGATTCCTCGGGGCTGACGAGGTCGCCCTCCTGGATGGTGATCATCTGACTGAGGTCAGCCCGCTCGAGCACAACCAGCGCCGCAACGATTTTTGTCAAACTTGCCGGTGGGAGCGGCAAATCGGCATCACGGGCAAACAGCGGGACACCGCTCCGCCGGTCAAAGGCATAGACACCCTTGGCGGAGATAGACGAAGGCGCTGGGACCTGCAGTACCTGGACATCTGCCGACTGCGCGCGAACCACGTTCGGTGCGCCGACGGCACATGCCATCAGAATCACACCCAGTGCGCGCCTACTCAATTGCACGCGTAGCCCCTTGTCTATCACGCACGAACCACGGGCGATCTCACCTCACCCGCCAGTATACGAGCCATCCAGTGACGCGCAGTGATCGTGTACCCTTGCTCCATAATGATCGCATCGGTTGCTCCTCCATCACCCGCGTCACCCGTCGCACGCAATACCGGAGTGCGCCTCGCCGCTATCGGCGACCTCCACATGAAGGCAGACGGCTCGTCATTGTCGTCGCCGCTGACAGATCTGCGCCAACGCGCTGATGTGCTACTTGTCGCTGGAGACATGACAGACACCGGGCGCCTTGTGGAGGCAGAAGCTGCCGCGGAGTTGCTCGCCTCGGCGAAGGTACCGATCATCGCCGTGATGGGCAACCATGATCTGCGGACCGTGCGCCGGGTCGCCCTACGTCGCGTATTCGAGCGCCAGGGCATCACGATTCTGGATGGCGGGACCCGGCACATCACGACACACTCCGGTGTGCGGATCGGCATCGCCGGGATTACAGGCAGTGGGGGAGGGTTCTGGCCGATCGAGGGTCCCGATGCCATGCATGCCCGCACCCTGAAGCGCCTCGCCCTGCGATCTCGCCGCGAGGCGCAGGCTCTCGATCGCTCTCTCTCTAGCCTGGACGCTGACGTGGTGATCGCGCTGATGCACTTTTCCCCAACCATAAGCACGCTGGGGCGCGAGCCTATTGCGAAGTACTGGATGCTGGGCAATTGCGAGTTGGGACTAGTCCTGGATCGTCACCGGCCGGACCTGGTTATTCATGGTCACGCGCACCTGGGCAACCTGGCGGGCCACACCGTTGGTGGGGTACCAGTGCGGAACGTGGCCGCGCCCATCACCTCAGATGTCTACATTGAAGCCGTCCCGGCCGTTGAGCGAATGAACGCCTCGGCAGGCCCCGGACGCTGGCCCCACTAACCATGCACCGCTCGAGTTATCAGCAAGCTCCGAATGACCGACCAGGCGAGGGGTCAATCGATCTCACTGGAGTTATTCCAGCGTTCGCACCACCAGTGGCCGTCGCGGAGGCACTGTCGCAATCCCTTGATCGTCGTGGGGATCTGGGTGAAGGGCTTGTCCGCAATCGACTGGCTACGGAGTACCGCCTGAACGAGCGAAATCTGGCCCTGGTCGGGGACGTAGATTTCGCCCTGGCCGGAATTGCCGCGCAGACTGCCGGCCCCCTCATTCTCTTTCCGCCCTCCGCGACGAATCGGTCTCTCGGCCCCGGCCTGGAGGATCGGGAGATCGTGGAAGTCGTGCGAGGCTTCGGCAGGGACGGGATGATTCCGCTCGAATCTGCCAGCGACTTGCCGCACGATGGCGTTGCGATCATTGCTTCGCCCGGGGACCCTTTAGGGAACGTGCTGTCGTCGAACGATGCCGTGCGCCTCGCTCGTTCGTGCGCGTGGTTGGTTATCGACGAGCGATACGCTGAGTACGCGGGCCAATCGCTCCTCAACGTGGCGAGCGAGTTCCCCAACGTGATCGTGCTTCGTGCATTCCAGGCAAGACTGGGAGCCACGGATTCGAACGCCGGGTGGGCTGTTGGTTCGCCACGCGCCCGGGAATTGCTGGCGGCCATCGCGACCCACCCGACGCCGCGTATGGTGAATGCGGTGCTCGAGGCCTATTCCGGCAAGAACTCCAGCCGAATGCTGCTCTCACTCGTCCGGGACGAACGCTCTCGCCTCTTTCGTGCGCTGCGCAAACTCTCGTACCTCCGGCCGCTCCCGAGCTGGGGACCATTCGTAGCGGCGCGCGTGGAAGTTGGCGACCGCGAGACGCTGCTGGCCCTGCTCGAGGCCAAAGGCATCCTCGTGCACGCGCCACAGGAGCCAGGACTGGAGCGGTACGTCCGGATCGGCATCGGCACCCGCACCGAGATGGAGCGCTTGCGGCGGGCCATGCTGGACATCGCTCCGGAGATGCTAGGTCCCCAGTTAGCGGGCAGTGGTTGCGATCCGTATCGCCTCACGTTGCGCGGCGAAGAGTTCGGCCAGCCCGAGTTCCGCCAGGTCAAGGAGCGAAGACAGCGCACCGCGTGAAAAGGGCTTGCCTTCGGCGGTGGCCTGGATCTCCACGAACGCCTGGTCTGAGGTCCCAATGATATTGCAGTCCACGAAGGCGGTGCTGTCCTCAGCGTAATCGAGGTCGAGGACGGGGTTTCCCTTGACGATCCCAACGCTCACCGCGGCTACCGCGGTCTGCAACGGATCCCGGTTGAGTTTTCCTTGCTGCCGGAGTTTGGCAAGGGCAATGGCGAGCGCAACGTAGCCACCGGTAATGGCCGCGCATCGCGTGCCACCATCAGCGCGCACCACGTCACAGTCGATGATGATCTGGCGTTCTCCGAGTGCCTTCATATCCACACTTGCTCGCAGGGAACGTCCGATGAGGCGCTGAATCTCGACGGTGCGGCCGCCCTGTTTCCCGGAGGCGGCCTCGCGATTCGTTCGCTCCTTGGTGGCACGCGGCAGCATGCCGTACTCGGCGGTTACCCAACCTTTGCCTTGACCGCGCATCCATCCTGGCACGCGTTCGTCGACTGACGCCGAGCACAAGACGTGGGTGTCGCCCAGGCGAATGGACGCCGAGCCTTCGGCAAATGGCATGGTGTTTGGAATGATTTGCAACACGCGGAGTTCGTCGGCTTCGCGGCCACTGGGACGGGTCATGGGTCCTCCTGGAGCGATGGGTCAGGTTCTACTTGCTCGTTGCCGGCCGCGTAAATGGCGCGAATGTGCTCAAGGCGCAGGCCAAGGTCTCGTTCCAGACCGCGGTCAGTGGGATGGTAATAGCGACGGCCAGCGAGGTTCTCGGGTAAGTTCTGCTGGCCGACGACCCCTTCCTCATAATCGTGGGCATATCGATACCCCTCCCCGTAGCCAAGCGATTTCATGACTGAGGTCGGTGCATTACGCAGGTGCAAGGGAACGGGATCGTTCCGAGTCTGTCGCACATCCGCCAGTGCATCACCGTAGGCGCGGTAGATGGCGTTGCTCTTCGGCGCCAGCGCCAGGTAGACCGTGAGTTCGGCCAGCGCGAGGGCGCCCTCGGGCATACCGATGAAGTGCACGGCTTGCTGGGCGGACATTGCCAACTGCAGGGCGCGCGGGTCGGCCAGACCGATGTCCTCACTTGCGAAGCGCACGAGTCGCCGCGCAACGTAAAGCGGCTCGTCACCTCGCTCAAGCATGCGTGCCAGCCAGTACAACGCCGCGTCGGGATCCGATCCACGGATCGTCTTGTGGAGTGCGGAGATGGCATCGAAGTGCGCGTCCCCGCCCTTGTCGTAGCTCGTGGCCCGGCGCTGAGCCGCCTGCAGGATCCGCTCCGGTGTGATCTGCGCTCCCTGGTCAAGTCCGGCGGCGGCAAATTCTAGGGTGTTGAGTGCAAATCTGGCGTCACCGTTCGCGAAGTTCACAAGTGCATCTCGCGCGTCCGCGTCGATTCCGAGATGGCGGTTGCCAAGGCCGCGCTCAACATCCGCCAGGGCACGGTCGATGATGATGCAAAGATCCTCATCCGTGAGGCTTTGCAACACCACCACGCGTGAGCGTGAGAGGAGTGGCGCGTTCACCTCGAACGACGGGTTCTCTGTCGTAGCGCCGATCAGGATGACCGTGCCGTCCTCGACGTGCGGCAGGATCGCGTCCTGCTGGGCCTTGTTGAAGCGGTGAATCTCATCGATGAAAAGGACGGTGCGCTGGCCGTACATGCCCAGGCGGCTGGCGGCGTCCTTGACGATAGCGCGCAGATCGGCGACCCCGGAGGAAACCGCGCTGATCGCGACAAACTCGGCTTTCGATTGTGCCGCGATGAGGCGAGCCAGGGTCGTCTTTCCGGCGCCTGGTGGTCCCCAGAGCACCAGCGAGAAGAGCTGGTCTGCATCGATGGCCTGCCTTAGCAGGGTGCCGGACCCCAGAATCTCCGTGTGCCCGACGATTTCGTCAAGCGTGCGGGGCCGCATGCGCGCCGAAAGGGGTGCTGCGCGCTCAAGCGTCTGCTGTCGATTGGATTCGAAGAGATCCATGTTGCTCAGGAGCCGGGCTCCGCATCGTCGCCGATCTCTGCTTCAAGGGCATTCATCAGAGCGACAAGCTCAGCTCTCGTGGTGACACCGAGCTCATCGAGGCCCTCCAGTGTCTCCTGGGCCAGGTCCAGCCGGCTGAGAGTCTCTTCCAGATCGCGCGGGCGTGGCATCGCTGTTTCGTCCCCGGGGGTCATGCCGTCACTGCCAGGATGATCAGGGCGCCGAGCGGCAACGCACCGTACAGCACTCCATCTCGCATGCGGAGCGTCCCGTTGGTGACAACTGCCTGAATCACGCCTACGGCGCAATAGAACGCGACGAAAAGGACAGCGCCACCAGTCAATCCATGAGTCAGCCACCACATGAGCGGGGTGGCCGCGGCGGCGACCGCGGAGCCCGCGAGCAAGGCTAGCAGAAGCTTGCGGCTTGCCAGCGCCTGCCTGCGCTCCAAGGCTTCCAGTACCAGCAACGATGTGGCCACTCCAGCAAGCAGGGCCACGATGGGCGTCGGCAATTTGTTGAGATAAATGACGAGAAGTGCCAGGAACGCGATGGTATGAATGACGACCGTATGGATCGTCGCCGCGGTCTTGAGGGCGGTGTCATCAGCGTCGTCCAGAAGATCACGCGACAGGAGTGAGCCCGCATTCCCGACGAATGCGATCAGCGGGCCAACCACGATCATCAGGGTGTTGTGATACGTCGCGACGAACAGGGTCGCTGTTGCGGTCGCCACGACGGGGACGATCCAGGCAGTATTGAATTCGGTGACGACCTGCTGGTCCTCGAACTGCGTGCCGCGAAAGGCCGTACGGTCGGCGTAAATCGCGCCGAAGCCGGCTGCCGTGGTGACAGCCGCGCCAACAGCCCAGAACAGGATGTTCGTGGTTTGGGCCAGTGGCAGCGGGTTGGCCGTTGGATTCCCGGTAGCGTAGATGGCAAGGACAAAGACCACGGCCGCCACAGCGACTGAAATGATGAGCCCCAGGCCAGAACCTGGCTGGTTGCCTGACTGTGGACCTGGCGCCGGTGGGCCAAGGTCTGGACGAATCGGCACCGAGTCGGGGCCGCCGGAATCGAACGTTCGCTCGCGAGCGTCATCCAACGAGGCATCGCCCGCCTCAGCGGGCGCATCCAGTTCTTCCCCACGGCTGAAACTGAAGCGGGGCCTCACAAATTGTCACCTTGCGCAGCATGACCGAGACTCATCACCGGGAGATCATACCGCGCATTTCCGTTCGAGCGGTCACCTGATGCCAGACACTGGTCACCTGATCGCCAGAAACCACCCCTTCGCGAATCACGTGTAGCCCGGCTTCGGTTAGGGAGATGATCGTAGAGGGGAGGGGACCGGGAGTCTGTCCGCCGTCGATGACGGCAGCAAGGTGTTGAATTCGTGCCGCGATCACCGCTGAGGCGGATGTCGCGGGGGGGTCCCCCGAGACATTGGCCGACGTTACCGCCAGCGCACCACCGGACTTGCGGCACAACGCACGCATGATGTCGTTGTCGGGCAATCGTAGGGCGACGCTTTGCGTTCCGTCGTCACTGATTGTGACGACTTCGCCAGGCAAGCCAGCCCGTGCCGCTGTCACGATTGTCAGCGCGCCCGGCCAGAACGCTTCAGCCAGCGACACGAGGACCTCCGGCTCTGCCGAAAGTTCGGCGACGACCTCGGCGTCACTCACCAGGATCGGGATAGCCTTCGTTTCCGGGCGCCCTTTGGCGAGGAAGAGTCGGCTGAGTGCATCTGCCCGGTCGAGCCGGGCGGCGATGCCGTAGACCGTGTCAGTCGGCGCCGCAACGATGTTGCCGGACGCAAGCATCGCGGCCCCCTCGTCAATGCCGGTATCGTCCGGACTCAGGAGCATTGGCACGTCGATTCCCACTAGAGCGCGGCCTTGATCTGGTCAGCGATCGCCCGGGTCATGCCAGGCACCGCGGCCAGTGCCTCGGCATCCGCCTCCTGGATCGCCTTCAGCGATCCGAACTTGCGAAGCAGCGCCTGCTTACGCTTGGGACCGACGCCCGGAATCTCGTCTAGGCGAGACTTGAACGTGCTCTTGCTGCGGCGCTGCCGGTGGAAGGAAACGGCGAAGCGGTGCGCTTCATCGCGGACGCGCTGCACCAGGAAGAGCGCCTGTGAATCGCGAGGCAGGATCACCGGCTCGGAAAGCCCAGGGAGGTAAAGTTCTTCGTTCTCTTTGGCCAAAGCCACAATCGGTTGGTCAACCCAACCGGCGTCTTCCAGCCCGGCCAACGCAGCGCTGAGCTGGCCCTTGCCGCCATCGACGATAACGAGATCGGGAATGGCTGCCCACTTGCCTTCCTGCTCGGGATCGGCGGCGTGCTTGAAGCGGCGGCCGATGACCTCCCGCATCATGGCAAAGTCATTGCTCCCCGTGACGGTCTTGATGGTGAACTTACGATATTCCTTCTTCGCGGGCCTGCCATCCTGGAGCACCGTCATGCTGGCAACCGGGTTCGTCCCGTGCAAGTTGGAAATGTCGAAGCACTCCACTCGCCGCGGCAGGCGAGGTAGATCCAGCGCTTCTGCCAGCTCGGTCATCGCTCCCGTCATCTTCTGCTCGTCAGACAAGTAACGTAGGCGGCTCTGCTCCAGGTTTTCCGAGGCGCTCTTCGCGACCATTGAGACCAGGTCACGCTTGCGGCCGCGCTGCGGGGTGGTGAGTTGCACAGCGCCGCCCCGACGGCTGGCCAGCCACAGGCTCAGGAGTTCCCGCTCACTCGCAGGCAACTCGCGGTCGAGCATGATGGCCGGCGGAACGACGGCCGCATCAGCGTAGAACTGTCCCAGGAAGCCCGACAGGATCTCCTCCGGGGGATCCTCGATCCGCGACTGCATCGAGAAAAACTCCGAACCCAGCAGTCGGCCGCCGCGAAGAAAGCCAACCTGGACGCCAGCGTCTCCACCTTCGCCCCGGGCAACCGCAACGACATCGGCGTTGTCCTGATTCGGGCTGACGATCTTCTGCCGCTCAAGAACGTGGTCAATGGCCGAGATACGGTCCCGGATCTCCGCGGCCCGCTCGAAGTTCCAGGCGTCTGATGCCTGCTCCATTTCCTCGCGCAGGCTCGCCAGGATTTCGTCGGCCCGGCCATTGAGAAACAAGGCTGCCGAGTCCACCGCCTTCATGTATGTGCCGCGGTCCACGGCGGCGATACAGGGCGCCGTGCACTGATTCAGGTGGTAGTACAGGCAGACTTCCTCGTTGCCGGTGATGCGCTTGTCGCACTTCCGATAGGGAAAGAGGCGATTCAACAGATTCAAGGTGCGGTACGCGGCGCCCGCCGAGGTGTATGGCCCAAAATAACGTCCGCCATCATCGACGATGCGCCGGGTGGAGACGATGCGCGGCCAGTCCTCGTTCGTGATCTTCAGGTAGGGGTACGTCTTGCTGTCTTTGAGCATGACGTTGTAGCGCGGGAGATAGCGCTTGATGAGTTCGTTTTCGAGGATGAGGGCTTCCGTCGGCGTATCGGTACGGATCACCTCGAAGTCTGTGATGTGTCGCACAAGCTCGCGCGTTTTGGCGTCCGCATGGCCTCGCGGCTGGAAGTAGGAGCGCACGCGGTCACGCAGGCGCATCGCCTTGCCAACGTAGATGACGTCGCCCTTGGCATCCTTCATCAGGTAGACGCCTGGGGCCTGGGCAAGCGCGCGTAATCGCTGTGAAAAGTCAGGAGCGGATGCAACAACCATGCGTCAAGTGTACGGTGTAGGCATCCCTGCGATCGCAAACTGCGCTGCAAATCGGGACGCAGGTAAGGCAAGGAATCACTCGTCGGTAAAGCCGCGCACCACCCCCTGAAGCAGTTGCCCCGACTCAGCCATGACGAAGCGCAGGCTGTCGAGATAGATCAGCACTTCAAGAAGGTCAGGGCCCTCCAACTGCTCGACCGCCTCGGCCAGCTCTCCACACTCCCGCAGGGCAGCCACGAGGTTCAGCCGGGACTGCGTCGCGCGAGCGGCAACGCCCGAGAGGTCATCGGTCACGCGAGTACCTCCATATTCTGGTCACTGTGCAACAAAGGCGGCAACTTCGCCTGGAGACCAAGCGCGGATTCCAGCACCTGACCGATAGCGAAGAGCTCGTCCTCCCGTCCGGGCGCACCGGCAAACTGGACGCCAATGGGCAGGCCGAACGCGTCGAAACCAACGGGTACCGCGAGCACCGGTTGCCCGGTGGTGTTGAACGGCATGGTCAGTCTCGTCCAGGCCGCCCCAATTCCCTCATCCAGGAGCGTGCCAGTGATGGTCATGTCGGCCGCCGCAAGGGCCGTGGTCGGCAGCGCCGGCGCGATCAATGCGTTGAGACGGTGCTCGCGGAAGAGGTGCGCCATGGAGTCTCGTACGACCGTTCGACCTCGAAGGGCGTTGACGTAAAGCTCAGCTGGTAGGATGCCTCCGGCTGCCACGCGTAGGCGGAGGTCCGGGTTATACAGGGCGAACAGGTCTGGGTCTGCCCGGGAAACTGCGCCATGAACGACAGCCGTCTCCGCGCGGTTCAGCAGGAAACCAATCGCTCGCGCGGCCGCTGCTTCCTCCCAGGGTGAATCCACGACGTCTGCGCCCAGGGACTGTAATGCCTCCAGTGCAGAGATCATGGCGTCGCGGACAGCCGTCTGCACGTTGTCCATGAAGAACAGTCCTGCCACGCCAATCCGGTAGCCGCGCAGGTCGGAAGTGTCCAGAGACGTCACCTTACGCCCGGCAAGTAATGACCAGGTCGCTTGTGCGTCAGCCACCGACCTGGCGAGCGGGCCAACGGTATCCAGCGACCACGAAAGAGGGAAGACACCAGCGCTGCTGAGGCTGCCGTACGTGGGTTTGAACCCGACCACGCCGCAGGCCGCGGCGGGGATGCGGATGCTGCCGCCAGTGTCTGAACCCATGGCCGCAAAACAGTTTCGGGCAGCGAGAGCCGCGGCCGAACCACCGGAGCTTCCCCCGGGGATGCGAGCAGGATCCCAGGGGTTGCGGGCAGGCGGACTGATGACGCCAGCCGCAAATTCCTGGGTGACCGTCTTGCCGAGCAAGACCGCGCCACCGGCCCGCAGCGCCGCGACAGAGGCAGAGTCTGACGTCGCCAGGGGATGGTGTGCACGCGCCGGCGAACCGCATCGCGTGGGCAGACCGGCAACATCAAAGATGTCCTTGATGGCCACAGGTACTCCGTGCAGTAGGCCACGGTCAACGCCGCCGCGAAGGTCAGCTTCCGCCGCCTCGGCGGATGCCTGGGCCGTGTCCGCGCTTACTTCAACCCAGGCGTGAAGATCGGATTCGGTCCTGTCGATCATTGTGAGACAAGCGTTAGTCACATCGACGGGCGAGAGCTCGCGACGCCGATACGCCGCGCCAAGCTCGGAGATGGACAGGGAGAGCATGTCGCTAGTCATGCACTTGCTCCGTCCGGCCACTCGGGTGTGAATGACTCGATGTGTGTCGTGGCTGGTATCTCCAGGGTCCGCAACGCGGCGGTCATCGTCTCGATCTCCACAAGGTAGCGCGTGATGGCGGCATCAGTCGCCGAGGGGTCGAGCAGCCTGACATAAGCTGCGACGTACGCGAATTGCGCGTCCCGGACCTCGTTGTTCATCTCGCTCATGCCTGACCTTCCGTTGCGAACGCCACGAGGATCGAGACGGCGGCCTCAAGATCTTCCTCGTTCACGGTCTCAATGGGCGAATGCGTGTAGCGGGTCGGATATGTGAGCAGGGCGCACTCAACACCTCGCCGGATGAGTGACGCGCCATCGCTGCCGTAGTTCTGGAAGACGGCCCGTTGAACTGGAGCATCGATACGGCGAGCTGTGGCCACGAGCCGGTCAGAGAGCTTGCGAGAGTACTGGCCGGTGACATCCTGGTACACGACGATCGGGCCGAGGCCTAGCTTGCACGGGAAGTCACGCTCATCGACTCCCGGAATATCTCCGGTCAAGCCCACGTCGAGCGCGATGCCGATATCAAAAGTCTCTTCGTCCTGCAGGCTGGCGGCGCCGAGGAGACCGTTCTCCTCCTGGATGGTCGAGGCGAGCCACACCTCATATGCGAGATCGTCACGGCCGGCGAGTCTGCGGCCTGCTTCGGTGGCGATGGCCAGCGCCGCCCGGTCGTCCATGGCTTTGCCGGTGATGTTCTTGCCGATGCGGCGTGTCGGCGGATTCCAGATGGCGCGCGAGCCGGCCCCGATGCCCAGGGCCTCAGCTTCGCCTCGAGAACCCACCCCGATATCAATGAACCAATCGTTCCACTCAGGATGTTCTTTACCGCCCGCACGCCCCCCGGCCACGTGCCCGCTGGCGGTGGCGAAGACGCCTTCCGTGAGGCCGTCAGACGAAACGACCAGCGCCGGCTGTCCCGTGGCCGAGAGCCAGGAAGGCGGCCGCTTGACGGTGTCGCTGTAGTACGGCCAGATGTGCAGGAAGCCTTCGTCCGAGATGCTCTTGACCATGAAGCAGATTTCGTCGGCATGCGCGACGAGGACGAGCTTCTTGCCGCTGCCGCCAACCCTGGCCAGGACGTTGTCGACGCGTGTACGCCGCACGCTCTCGCTAAACGCGGCCCAGTCGTTCGCAACCCAGTCCTGGACCGGGTCTTCATGTCCAATCGGCCCTGGAATCTCGCTCAGTTCCTTGACCAGCGCAAACACTCCGTCGGTCTCCAGTCCAAACCTGACTCGCTTGAGGTCACTGGACCAGCAGAATACGGCTGGAACGGATCTACGGCAATTGGCCTTCCTGGACGGACGGAGGGCATTTCAGCGTTTTGCGGATAAGAAAGCTTATCCGCAAATGGTTTCTTGCCGACGGCCTCCTCTCCATTTTCTGGCAAATCCCGGACCGTGGAGTCGATTGGTAGCGATCGATTGATGTCAATCACTTGCTTCGCCAGAAATCGAGTACTCAAGCCCAGTGTCGCCAGAGCATGCAATGGCATTCGGACAGAGCGATTCAGGTTCATTGCATCTCGCCGCGTTTTCCGGCATTGGCGGGACTGAACCTACGTTCGTGCCTTGCTCGGTCCAGGGAGATTGTGACAAAGGTGCGAGCGAATGAGACGCGCTGATTCCCACGTCGCAGGAGTTTCCTGCCCCGTTGATTAAGATCAGGTAAACACAAGGACACGAACCAGATACAGCAACGCCGAACGCTTCGAGCTACAAGCGTTACTGACACCGGGTGAACTCGGTGTGGGATGGGGAACACGTTCCCCATCCCCCTCACTAACCGACGAACTTGCGCTTGTTCGCGACGTAATCGACCAGGATGTACTCCCCGAGTTGATCCGGTCTGGAAACGAACACGCGTCCGCCGTTGATCCGCATCAGGTCGTTGATGAACTGCACCATGTACGGAGAGCGTTCGAGCATGAACGTGTTGATGGTGATCCCGTCTTTGGTGCACCGGATCACCTCGCGCAGCGTTTCCTGAAAGGTGCGCGGAGTCGGCGGGTAATTGAACCGCACGTGGCCGTCATCGAAGTGCGCCGTCGGCTCGCCATCGGTGATGACGATGATCTGCTTGTTGGCGCCCTTCTCCCGGTTCAGCGCCTGCCGCGCCAACTGGAAGCCATGCTGCATGTTCGTACCGTAGTTGTATTCGTTCCAGTCCAGCGAGGGCAGATCAGCTGGCTTGATCTCCTGGGCCAGGTAGGAAAAGCCGATGATGCTCAACTGGTCACGCGGGTACTTGCCGCGGATCAGTGAATCGAGCGCCAGCGATACGCGCTTGGCCGCGTTGAAGCAGCCGTTGTACAGCATCGACCGGCTCATATCGACCATTAGGACGGTCGCGGACCGCGTCGAGTATTCCGTGCGGTAGACCTCGAAATCCGGCGGAGCCAGCTTGATGGCCGCCCCCTTGCCCTGGGGTGTCGCGCCACGTTGAACGGCGTTCATGATCGTCTTGGGAATGTCGAGCAGGAAGGGATCCCCGAACTCGTACGGTTTCGTGACATCCGTACGGTCACCGGCCCCGCCCTCGCGACGCAGGTCGTGCTGCCCCATGCGGTCCCGCTTGAGGTCGGCGAAGATATCGGTGAGCGCCTTCTCCCCGATCTTGCGCACGCCCTGCGGCGTCAGTTCATAGCCTCGCCGGGTTTTGCGCACGAATCCGGCGTCCTCGAGCATGCGGGCAATCTGCTGCAGTTGCTGCAGTTGCTCACCCTCCTGCTCGCCGAGGAGGTCGCGGATCTTGTCGTCGTCCAGGTCGGCCAGGTCATTCCAGTCTCGGACATCCTTGAAGTCCGCCTCGAGCTGGTCGTACTGGTCGAGCCGCTCCATCAACCGCATCGCCTGCTCCAGCGTCAGGGATTCGTCTCCGGAGAACTGGTAGCCGCGCCGCCAATCCTCCGGGCTCATCATCTGACCCAGGTTCTGGCCCAGACGGTCCATCTGCTGGCGTAGGCCTTCGTCCTGCATGGCGGCCTGCATCATGTTCTGCAACTGGCTCCGCTGGTCCGCGCTCATGCTCTGCATCAGCTGGCGCATCGCGCCCATCTGCTGCTGCATGTGCTCCATCAGGTCATCGAGCGAGTTGAGGTCTGGCCCGAAGTGATGGCCATGGCGATGCATGAACTCCTGGAAGCCGGGGTCCTCGCCGCGCTGGCGGGCCTCGAGCATCTCGTTCAGTTCCTGCATCATCTGGCGCATGTCGGCCACGTCTTCTGGCGACATGTCGGAGAGGGCCTGCTGCATGCCCTGGAACATCTGCTGGCTCATTTGTTGCTGCAGCATGTCCAGCAATTCCTGGAACTGCTGCCGCGCCTCAGGAACCATGAAGTCATAGTCTTGCAGCGCGCGAATGGCTCCCGCGGGGTCCTGCGGCAGCCCGTCGAGCTGCTGCAGGTGCTTGTCGGCCATCGATTCGAGAAGCTTCCTCAACCCCTCATTGGGCGAGGCCAATTCCGAGGACTCCTGGCTGGATTGCTGAGCATTGGACGCCTGAGTCCCTGACTGCTGGTCCCCGGCTTGACGGTCTCCCTGCTCGTTCTCCGTAGCGGTTTGCCCGGTTTTAGACTGATTAGTTATGTCTTGTTTGCTGGCGTCTTCCAGGCGTTGCGCGATGCCTTGTCGCTCGGTCTCAATCACCTGATCCAGGCGATCGATGATGTCGCTCAGCATTGACTGCATATCGAACCGCTCAAGCTGCTCCTGGCGGCGCTCGCGCAGTTTCTGCATCAGGCCCTGCAGTCCGGGCACCTGCTCGCCGTCCGGTCGCTGGAATCCCCAGCGGAAGAGGCGCTGCAACGCCCGGTTGACGTCGCCATCCTGCATCAGGTCGTCGGACATGGCGCGCATCAGATCTTCAGCAGACAGCGCCTCGATCTGCTGTGTACCGTCCCAGCGTGAGTAGCGCGTACCGTACCGGTGAATAGGCATGACGATTCTCCGACGCGTTATCTAGGGAACTGCGGGAAATTCGTGATTAGCGGTGGTATCGCGCCGCTCCCGTCGCGCTGCTCTCGTTCTTGTTGAGCCGTCGATTCAGATGGAGCCCCTCAAGAATGAACTCAACACCCGACGCCACTGCCGAGGGGTTCCCCCCAACATCGAGCGTGGCGACGGCTTCAGCTACCCCGTCAAGGTGGCTGAGCTGGTGCACGTAATCGAGGGCCGGCAGCATTTCGGATGCTTCCACCGTCAGGCCGTTGTCAAAGGCAAGGACCAGGCGGTCGAAGTCACGTACCGAGAATCGGCGGTTGAAGACCGACAGGACCGCGTTCTGGATGAGCTTGTCGACGATCTGGTCCTCGCTCACCTCGCCCAGACCCTCGATTTCGATCTTGCCGGTGGTTGACGCCAGGACCGCGGCGAGGTCAGAGATGCGCGGCGCCGTCTGGCGCTCCCCGAGTCGAATGGCGCGGCGAACCGCGTTGGAGACCATGTTCTCGTAGTTCGCCACGCTCATGCGTACGGAAACGCCAGAGCGCTGGGAAACATCGTGCGAGCGGCGCGCGAGGTGCGTCAGCTCTGCCACGATCTCCTTCATGAATTCCGGCACGGTGACGGCGATGCCGTCATTCTCGAAGATCGCACGTTCCTGATCCATGATCTCCATTTCGAGATCAATGGTCTCCGGGTAGTGCGTGCGGATCTGGGAACCGTAACGGTCTTTCAGCGGTGTGATGATGCGGCCGCGGTTCGTGTAATCCTCGGGGTTCGCGGAGGCGACCACAATCACATCGAGCGGCAGGCGGATCCTGTAGCCGCGGATCTGCACGTCACGCTCTTCCATGACGTTAAGCAAACCAACCTGGATTCGCTCAGCAAGGTCTGGCAACTCGTTCAGGACGAAAATGCCGCGGTTCGTGCGCGGCACCAGCCCGTATGAGATGGTCAACTCGTCGGAGAGGTACCGCCCCTCCGCCACCTTGATGGGGTCAACCTCTCCAATCAGGTCCGCGATGGTGGTATCGGGCGTGGCCAGCTTCTCGCCGTAGCGTCGCTCGCGTCCCACCCACTCGATTGGAGTCTCGTCCCCCTTCTCCTCTACGAGGTCACGTGCGTACCGGGACACGGGGTTCAAGGGGTCGTCGTTGATCTCCGAGCCAGCCACCACAGGCAGGGCCTCGTCGAGCAGGTTGACCAGGGCACGCGCCAGGCGCGTCTTGGCCTGCCCTCGCTCACCGAGCAGGATGATGTCCTGGCCGGAGAGGATCGCGTTCTCGACCTGAGGGATGACGGTGCGGTCGTATCCGACAATGCCGGGAAACAACCGGTCGCCGCGGCGGATGCCGGCAATGAGGTTTTCCCGCATTTCTTCACGCAGGGTGCGGGAGCGATAACCGGATGTCTTCAGTTCACCAAGGGTTGCGGGCCGTGCGGCCCCGTCGGCCTGTACTTCGGCGACGTCGCTCACGGGCAGTGATCCTCTCTGTTGTGTCTTCGCGTGGATACGCCGGCTGGGCGCCGGTGTGGAACGCGGGAGGGGTTCGTGGCACGGCTCCAGCGGCCGTGTAGGACTTGATGCTACTCCCCCGCCGGAGTCTGCTCAAGGCCAGTCGGTGTGAGGAGCAATGCGGGGTGTTGCTTTTCACTGGGATCGCTCTCACGTAATTCTGTGACAAGCGCCGTGTTCTCATTCGAGACGAACGGCTGGATCGCTAATCGTGCAGCATCCATCTGGTCCGTTGAAACGCCTGCAGGAAGGCCGCCTGGCGATAGCCGATCTAGTGAAACGCCGTCCCGCGATGGTGACAACTGCCACAACTCGGTTACTCGCCGCCCTGTCGCGCCGGGTGCCGGCTCAAGTAGTGCCACCAGGCCGAATGCCGCGAGCAAGCGCGCGGGAACACGGAGTGGGCTTCCCGTCAACGACGCCGCGAACTCCAGGAAGCTTCGTCCATGCGCCGTCGCGAGGATCTGGTAGCCAGCATCGCGTGCTTCCAACGTCCGCTGGACTGCCGGCCCCCATAAATAGATCGGCAGATGAGGGCTGATCTCGTTGACGAGGAGGGCCGAGTTGGACGGCACGCACCGCAGATCATCCTGGAACGCAAATGTTTCAAAGCAGCCGCGAAGATACAGGCGCTGCGTTGGCTCAGGTAAAGCCGGGAGCACGGCATGGAGTAATGTGCTCTTGCCCAGGCCGCTCGGCCCGCCAATAACCGTCAGCGACTGGCGCTGTGCCAGCCCTGCCCAGAGCGTCGAAGCACACTCCACGTCGATCGTGCCGTTTCGCAGCAGGTCGCGAAGTGCGAGCGGCGCGGGTGGGGCCGGGCCAGGGCCCCACCAGTGATATGGCGTCTCATAGCGAACAGCATGCATGAAGCGATACCACGGCTAGGCATCTCTCAGACGTTCTGGGCCAGGACTTCTGAAACATGCGGCAGATCGCGAAACTCGCCCCACCGCGAGAGTCCGAAGCCGGCCAGTGTGACATCTGGCGCGGAAAACCCGCGCAATGCTACCGGGACATCGAGTATTCGGGCGACATCGCGATCCAGAAGGGTGCAGATATCAACGCTGGTAGCGCCGTGTCGCACCAACCACGCGGTCACATACGCGGCACTCAGTCCAGAACTGAGAACTTCCTGCACTACGGTCACAGGGCGGTTCGTGACGCTTGCGCGGGGTGCTCTCTCTACCCTGACGCGCCGGGTAGACTCCGGCCCATCTGGCGTTGAGAGGATGATGCTGTCGTGATCTACCGGGACACCGTTTGTCCGCACCTGGCCGCTTAACGCTTCCAGGAAGGTACGGGAGCCGCGGCCAAGTCCCAGCAAGAGCGGCCGCACGGCTCGCTCCTCAGCGCCCTTGTTCGCCCATAGGTCCCCGTAGTCCGCCGCCAACTCTTCGATACGGTGACCAAGCTGGTCACCGTCATACACAACCTCACCAAGTACTGGATGAGATTGCGAGAGAATGTGCCCGTACGTGCGGCACAGCCGCTCGAAATCGCGCAGGTAGAGAATGCGCACGTTCACGTTCGGATAGTGTTGTCTGAGCAGGCGGAACTTGCGGTTCTTCCTCGTGACGAGACGTTGCCGCATGGTTGTCAGTTCCAGGTAGCAACCGTGGTCCGGCAAGAAGAAGTCGGGCGTCACGAACTGGAGTGGCTCACCGTGTGGACCCCAGCGCACCGCGAACGTCGTTGGTTCATAGGACCATCGGATGCCGTAGAACGTCAGTAGGTGAGACAAGTGCGTTTCGGCCGGATGGGCAAACCGGCTGTCATCTGGTTGCATGAGCCACCGAAGCGGAGGCAGCAGTTGTTGCTCTGCGGCCTCAGGACCCGGCGATGCACTCTCCTTGCTTTGCCCATCCTGGACCGCCAGTGCATTGATCGTCTCGCCGAGAATGATCGCTTCCCTCGCCATGAGTGCCTCGTGCCGCCGGCCAGGGATGAGTACTTCCCCTGCCACGACGACCTTGATGATGCGCGTGAGGTTGCGGGGGAATGGCTCGATTGTGGCACCGGGAGCCGTGGATCACAACGGCCCATTTGGCACGGTTTTCACCCATCTACCGCACCAACAAGGAACGCTCCTGATGATCATGGCGCCTGGTGAGTTGGCGATTGACGTTCGAAGAGGTTATACGGATGTGCCTTCTGTATCAGAAGAGTCTGGTACCTCCAATATCTGCATTTGTCCTGGAGTCAAGATCGACAGGTGCGTAAAGTCCTGACCCGGACCGGCACCGTGCCAATGCGGTGTGTTCTTCTCGATGAAAGCGACATCGCCAACGCGCAGTGGGAGGGTCTCGTTGTCGCTGGCAACAAACCCCTCCCCGCTCGTGGCAACAAGCACCTGGTCGGTCGAGTGCGTGTGGCGCTTGTTGCGCGCGCCATCTCGAAACGTCACGGCCGTGATGCGCAGGATATCCGCGACACCCTCGGGCACCAGGTCCTGGCTCACCACGTCTCCGATGAAGATCGGGCCTGTCGCAGGTGCAGCCTGGTCCACGTCTATCGATACGCGACGGATTCCCATTTTCCAATCCTCTCAGTGACATGTGTCACCACGATATCGATGCAGTTGGAAGTAGCATGCACGCATGATGCCCGAACGTCGGCACGGCCTGCTGCCCGAAGAGGATGAACTGGACGATCCTGGCGACGATGATGGGGTCGATATCCACATGCCAGGTGATCTCTGGTTTCGAGCGCCGTTGCGCGGGATGCTGGACGTTGCGTCGTATACTTATGGCCTGAAAATGCCGGATTCTCAGTCCGGCTCGCACTAGCGAAAGCCCACAAAAGAAGGACAGCTAACGAATGGCAGATGCTCAGCCGGCCCCTCGCGACGGAGAGGCATTCGATGTCGTGCTTATCGGTGGGGGCACCGGCGGCTACGTGGCCGCTATCCGCGCGAAGCAGCTGGGGCTCGACGTTGCGGTGGTGGAAATCGGCAAGATCGGCGGCACCTGCCTCCACCAGGGTTGCATCCCGACCAAGGCGTACCTGAAGTCGGCGGACGTTTTCGACCAGGTCCAGCACTCGGCGGAGTTCGGCGTCAACATCGCTGGTGATGTTTCGTTCAACTACCCTGCCGCGCTCGACCGCTCACTCAAGGTCGTCGCCGGCCAGTACAAGGGGCTCCAGTTCCTGTTCGACAAGAAGTACAGCATCCCGGTCGCGGCCGGCCGCGGCAAGATCGCTGGCCCTAATTCGGTTGAGGTCTCACCGAACGATGGCAGTGCCCCATATACGCTCCAGACGCGCAACATCATCGTTGACACCGGCACCCGCCCTCGCGCGATCAACGGACTGGACTGGGATGGCAAGCGCGTCATCAACTCGGACCATGCCGTGGTGCTGGAGGAGTTGCCAAAGAGCTTCATCATTCGTGGCGGGGGCGCCGTGGGTGTGGAGTGGGCATCGATTTACGGCCGCTATGGCTCAAAAGTATCGCTGGTCGGCCGGGTCGTTCCCTCCGAGGAGGAGGAAGCGCAGCAGGTCCTGACCCGTGCCTTCAAGCGCCAGGGCATTGACGTGTACCCGAATTCCCGGCCGACAGCCGATGACATCGAGGTCACCGACAGCGGCGTGCGCATGAAGGTCACTGGCGCTGGAGGAAAGGAAGAGGTTATCGAGGCCGAAGTTCTGCTGGTCGCCATTGGCCGCCAGGGCAATGTCGAGGATATCGGCCTTGAGACCGTCGGCATCCAGCACACGGAGGGCATTATCCCCGTCGACGCCATGATGCGGACGAATGTCCCGAACATCTTCGCCATCGGCGACATCAATGGCCAGCAAATGCTGGCCCATACAGCCATGCATATGGGGGTGATCGCCATCGAGCACATTGCGGGGCACAACCCCTACCCGCTCGATGTCACCAATTCCCCGATGGTGACCTTCTGCCGGCCGGAGATCGCAAGCGTTGGCTTGACCGAGAAGCAGGCTGTCGAGAAAGGCCACAACGTCAAGACCGGCAAGTTCCCGATGCGGCCGAACGGCAAGGCAGTCATCGAGGGTGAGACGGATGGTTTCACCAAGATCGTGGCAGATGCCGATACCCAGGACTTGCTCGGGATGACGATCGTCGGCCCACATGCGACCGAGTTGATCGGTGGCGTAGCGTTGGGCCGTTTACTGGAGGTCACTCCGGAAGAAATCGCCCTCTCGGTTTACCCGCACCCGACCGTCTCGGAAGTCATTCACGAGGCCGCGCTTGATCTACTGGGCCACGCCCTGCACATCTAGAACCGAGGACGAACGAGCGTTCGAACACGCCCTGCTCCCGAATGCCGGGAGCAGGGCGTGTTATTGCCTTCGAGATTGCGGGAGGCGTATGCGCCTGTGGAAGAGGCTGAAATCTACTGTCTGGCGGCTAGTAGACGTTCGATGATGCGATAGTCGCGGTCGAACGCCAACTCTGGCAAGCCATCCAGGGGGAACCAATCCAGATCGACCAGGTCGTCCGCGGCAACAGGAGCGGCCCCAGGATTCCTGATCGTTGCCTCATACACTGCCAGCACGACCGTCTCATCCATTTCCGAGAACAACCCAAACAGGCGCCCCGGCTCGATCTCCAGACCGGTTTCTTCGAGCACCTCGCGAGCAGTGGCGGCCTCGACCTGCTCTCCCCGTTCGACGAAGCCGGCGGGGAAACTCCACTTGCCAGGAGAGCGTGTCCCCGGCCCCCTCTTGCCCAGCAGAATTTGGCCGTCTCGCACGATCAGTGCGGCAACGGCCAGCTTGGGATCGAGGAAGGTAATGTGCCCGCAGGCGGTACACACGGGACGGTTGCGTCCATCTCGCTCCTGCATCTGGTTGGGCGAGCCGCAGGTGGGACAGAAGGCAAAGTGTCCCGGAGGCCGGGGCTGCGTTCCCGGCCTCTCGGGCAGATCGTGCGACATGCAGCGTTAGCGCAAGCCAAGAGCGGTCCAGGGATTCGGGACCTTCCCGATGGGTACTGCAATCAGTGTTGGCTCGTCTGCGTCGATGGATGCGGTGATCGCGTTGCGAAGCTCATCGGGAGTTGTTGCCGTGCGACCCGTCACCCCGAAGGCGTCAGCCAGCTTCATGAAGTCTGGATTCAGTAGGTCGGAGGCAATCGTGCGGCCGTTGAATTGCTCCTGCTGAATGCGCTGCACATTGCCGAAGGCGTCATCCGTGAACACGAGGATGATCGCGCTGATGTTGTGCTTGGCCATGGTGGAAAGCTCGTTGAGGCAGAAGCCGAACCCTCCGTCGCCGTTGATCGACACCACCGGCTTATCCGGGTGCGCCACCTTGACGCCAAGCGCCGTCGGGAATCCCCACCCGAGCGTTCCCTGGTAGCCAGGAGTGATAAAGGTGCGTGGCTCATAGACCGGGAAGGCCATGTTCGACCAGTAGCCGACCTGGGTCATCTCCGAAAGCACAAAGGCGTCGTCCGGCAATGCCTCGCGGATAGCCATTGCGTAGTCAGCCTGTGGGCCAACCGCACGGGTCCGCTTCGCAACCGACTCCTTGAGCGCGGTCAACTCCTCGGCGCGTGAGGGCCGGGAGACATTCAGGCGCTTGAGTTCCGCGGCCAAGGCCGCGAGGCCCGCCTTCGCATCAGCTTCGATGCCAACCGTCACTGGGTAGTTGCGGCCGATTTCCTCAGGGTCGATATCCATCTGGATAACCGCGCGGCCCTCGGGCAGCTTCCACACCGAAGTGGAAGGATCAACAAAGCGCGTGCCCACAGCGAAGATGACGTCCGCATCCTTGACCAGATCGACGCCAGCAATAATGTTCTGAGCCAGCGGATCACGGTCGGAAACCGCGCCCTTGCCGTTGGAGGTCATGACGACCGGCGCCTGCAGGAGCGCCGCGACCTCACGCAACTCATCCCACGCCTCTGCGCCGAGTACGCCGCCGCCGGACCAGATCAAAGGCTTCTGTGCCCCGGCAAGCAGTTCGGCAGCCTGTACGATCAGTTCGTGGTCGCCCGCGTAGCGCTCCGGCAAGGCAGCACCGGGCAGCACGCGTACCTCCCCGGTGGCGAAGAGGGTATCTGGGGGCATCTCGATCTCGACTGGACGGACGCGTCCATTGCGCAATTCACCGAAGGCCCGATCTACGAGGCCTGGAATCTCCTCGGGCGTGACGGCGCGCTCTGCGTACTTCGTTACGGAGCGCACCATGCCGAGTTGATTGGGAATCTCGTGCAACAGGCCACGCCCGAACTCGATGAGATCCGACTGGATCTGGCCCGTGACGCAGACGACCGGTGAGTTGCAGGCGTAGGCGGTTGAGAGCGCGGCGGTGGCGTTGAGGAGTCCAGGACCCGGCACGACCAGGCACACCCCCGGCTTGCCAGTCGTGCGGGCATACCCATCGGCCATGTAGGCCGCAGCCTGCTCATGACGTGGGTGGATGACCCGGATCTTGTCGGTTTGGTCATACAGGGCGTCGAACGCGCCATCGAGCTGCACACCGGGGAGTGCAAAGATCGTATCGACGCCATTCTCGATCAGGGCCGCCACGAGCGCCTGACCACCGGTCATCGCCTGGGCGGGAATGGCGCCCCTGGTGTTGCTGTCGGACTGCTGACGTTCCCGAGTTTCAACGGCCAAGCTAGCCTCCCCCTGGTGCGAATCCATGGTCTGATCGTGAATCGACCTCTGATGTTCGACAAGTGTAGTACCGATGGAAAGCACTGCTTCGGGCAGAAGCGTCTAGACCCAATGCTTCCCTTTCGCTACTATTGCGTTCAGCGCGAAATTCGGTACCTCGATTCTTCGCTGCAGTGTGATGGCTCGGTGGTAAACTGCCGGACCGTCAGAATTGATTCCGTGAAGGATCACCGTTGGCTTCCGCGCCAGATCGGTTCGCTCTACGTCATGCAGGGGATTCGAACGTATGGATGGACTGTTGCTTCTTGCTCGCCTCGTTCTGGCAGCAGTATTCCTCGTCTCCGGCATCGCTAAACTGATGGACCTTGCCGGTTCCCAGTCCGCCATGCGGTCGTTTGGCGTGCCGGAGTCTTCTTCGAAAGTCGCCGGGATTGCGCTCCCGGTTGTTGAGATTCTGATTGCGGTGCTGCTTCTGCCCGTGGCCTCGGCCAAGTGGGGTGCGCTTGCCGCACTTGCCTTGCTCGTCGCCTTCATCGCCGGGATTTCCTACAACCTGTCACGTGGCCGGAAGTTCGATTGTCACTGCTTCGGCCAGTTGACCAGCAGCGAGATTGGTCCGTCCACGCTGATTCGCAACGTGGTGCTTGGGGTCATCGCTCTCTTCATCGTGGTTCCGGGCTTTGCCACCAACAATGTCGGGACGTCCATTGGTGATGCCTTCGGATCGCTCGACGTTTTCCAGTGGGTAACCCTGATCGTCGGCATTGCCATGCTGGTAGCGCTCGGCGCGATGGCGTGGCTACTCGTGCACCTGCTTGGCCAGAACGGCCGCCTCCTCGTCCGTCTGGACAAGATCGAATCAGCGCTTGAGGACGCCGAAATCGACCTCGACTTCGATGATGACGACGAGGATGAGGAGGACGACGAGGAAGAGGAGGAAGAGGGCCTGCCGTACGGCTCCCCCGCTCCCGCATTCACCCTCTCTGGCCTTTATGGCGAGACCCTGACGCTCGATTCCTTCCGCGCTCAGGAGAAGCCGGTCCTGCTGATCTTCTCCGACCCGACCTGCGGTCCATGTAACGCCATGATGTCGGATGTCGGTAAGTGGCAGCAGGAACACGCGGACAAGCTGACGACCGTCGTCGTGTCACGCGGGTCGCTGGATGAGAATCGGAACAAGAAGAAGCAGAACAACCTGACCAACGTTGTCATGCAGAAAGACAACGAGGTCGCGGATGCTTACCTCACCTATGGCACTCCGACCGCGGTCCTGGTAACCCCCGACGGCAAGATCGGGAGTGGCGCCGCAGGCGGCTCCAGTGAAATCCGTAAGCTGGTCAAGCAGGCGGTGGAGGGCAAGGTGCCCGTTCCCGCACCTCGCGCGGCCGCGCCGCGTCCTGCTCCACAGCCTGTAGCCGCACCGCAAGCGGCACGCGGGTTGGCGAGCATCGGTAAAGACGCTCCTGTTGTTGAACTCAACAACCTGGACGGAGAACCTGTCACGCTGAAGCAGTTCGAAGGGCACCCCACGGCGGTGCTCTTCTGGAACCCTGGCTGCGGTTTCTGCCAGCGGATGGTCGATGACCTGAAGGCCTGGGAGGGCAACAAGCCCGAAGGCTCGCCAAACCTGCTAGTGGTTTCCACGGGCGAGGTCGAAGCGAACAAGGCATCCGGGCTGCAGTCGCCAGTCGTCCTGGACAGCGGCTTCAACGTTGGCCGCGCCTTTGGAGCCAGCGGGACTCCGTCGGCCGTCCTGGTGAGTGCCGATGGCAAGATCGCCTCAGGCCTGGCGGTTGGCAGTCCTTCGGTTATCTCGCTGCTGCGCAACGAGGCCCCCCATCTGCTCGATCCGTCAAACGCCGAGCCAGAGCCAGAAGCGCCGCCTGCGCCGCGCGGTATCGCGATGGGTAGCAAGGCTCCTGAGATCAAGCTTCCTGACCTTGACGGCGATGAGGTCACGCTCGACGACGTCAGCGACGGACGCACAGTACTGCTCTTCTGGAACCCCGGCTGCGGCTTCTGCAAGCGGCTGGAGTCCGAGCTGAAAGAGTGGGAGGAGTCCGCGGATGACAATGCCCCGGACCTGGTCCTGATCTCGACCGGCAGCGTTGAGGACAACGCGGCGCAAGGTTTCGAGTCGCCGATTCTGCTCGACCAGTCTTTCAAGACCGGTTCCCTCTTCGGAGCGTCCGGTACGCCGTCGGCCATCCTCATTGACGAGAACGGCAACGTTGCGTCGGCGGTGAAGGTTGGCGGACCTGAGGTGATGAACCTGCTGCGCTCGTAACACCCGCGCAGCAATTGCCTTCGTTGAAACAGGGCCGGCACTTGCCGGCCCTGTTTGCTTTCATCGACGACGACCTGCAATTGCCGGCTTACGGTCCCTCCAGGTCTATGGCTCGGCTCTCCACCGGAGGGACATCGCACCCCTCGACGTGCCAGATGATCTCTGCTCCGCCGGCGATGCTTATCTCGGCCAGGAAGTCCGCCAGCCGTTCGCTTGGCACGTAGTACGAGTTCTCGTGCGCGTGAAGAACGTCTGATTCGAGACGGGTCACGACCCGGTAGAAGCGCGGGAGTTGGGCGCGCTCTTCTTCTACCGTCCCGACATGGCGGTAGTGATACCGCGTGCCGCGTGAGGCGCTGACCCAGTCCACGTTGGCCCAGCCGCTGCCGTCTGGATTGTCCGGGATCCAGAACCGGTCTTCTGCCTGACCGCTCATGCGCGTGTTCCCAGCTTTGAGAGCACGATTTCCGCGTGACCCGCAATCTCTTCGACTGCCCGTTCCAGATCATAATCACGGTCACGGCCGGCGCGCTCCCGCACATGGATCTCGATGTCATCGTGCAGGTGGATACGCCGCCATCGGTCCTGCGGCGGTGCGGTTTCGACCCGCAGGACGTCAGCCAGCTTCTCCTGCGTCAAGCCCTCCATCTGCCTGCGCATCTCAGCCAGGGGCAGATTGTCCTGCTTCAGCTTGTTGATGAACTTCAGTCGCAAGAGGTGGTCGGCGGTGTAGGTGGCCCCCACCCCCCGGCCGTTCGCTGAAGGGAGCAACCCCTGCGTGATGTAGTAGCGGATATTGCGCGGTGAGATACCGGTCTCTTGCTCGAGATCAGCAATGGTGTACCGGTGTGGTCTCGCACCGCCGACAGTTGTCGCGGCGCTTCCAACGGGCAACGTGGCACTACCGCGGCCTGAGCGCGATCCCGAGTTGTGAATTTCGTCCATACGTTCCTCGTCACGCATCAGCGAAGACCCTTGATGATGACAGTATCGCTGTCGCAATAAGAAGGGGCAACCGGGGGTATCTCCCGCTGTCGCAGTACCATGGAGGCGTCAGCCAGGGCTGGCGCACGTTTCGAAACATTGAGGAGCAAGAGCAGTTCGTGGGTCCACAGGCGCTCATCTACTTTGGCATCGCTGGGGGTTCGCTGGCGTTAGCCGTGACGTTGCTCTACTCGCGCTTCGTACGTAAGGAGCAGAGCGCGGTCCGGTCGCGCGGTGGCTTCGCGTTCTTCGCCGGCTGCCTGGTCCTCTTTGCCATCGGCGCCGCCATAGCCGGGTATGTCTCAGCTCAGGCGGGCCGATAAGGACGCATGGAGAGGTCGTTTACCGTGACACCACGTATCGTCGGGGTCATCCACTTGCCGGCCCTTCCGGGAACCCCGCGTGGCGGTAGCGCTCGCGAGTTCACGCGGATCATCGAGTTCGCGCGCCGAGATGCCGCCGCCTGGGCAGAGGGTGGCGCCGAAGCGCTGATGGTGGAGAACTTCCACGATGTGCCATTTCACAAGGGACCAGTGGGGCCAGAAACGGTCGCGGCCATGACGCTGGCTGTTGCAGCCGTGATGGAGGAAAGTGGACTCCCCACCGGCGTCAACGTGTTACGGAACGATGTCGAGGCGGCGGCGGCAATTGCCGCCATGACCGGTGCGTCCTTCATCCGGGCGAACGTCTACGTGGGTGCGGCGGTGACGGATCAGGGACTGATCGAGGGGCGGGCGGACGCGGTCCAGGCCCTCATCAAGCGCCTGGGGGCGCCTGTCCTAGTCTGGGCAGACGTCGACGTCAAACATGCGGCACAGCTCGCTCCGCGAAGCCTCGGCGAACTGGCCGAAGATGCCGTCAAGCGTGGGCTGGCCAGCGCACTCATCGTTACTGGCGCAGGCACCGGCCATCCGACGAGTCTGGATGATCTGCGTGTTGTCAAATCAGCCATGCCCGGCACGCCGCTGTACGTGGGAAGCGGCGCCAACCCGGACACGCTCCCCGCGCTCCTCGAGGCCGCCGATGGGGCGATCGTCGGCAGCGCCGCCAAGGAGAACGCCGACCCGGCCAACCCGGTCGACGTCAGCCTCGTCAGGGCACTGGCGGCTGCCGTACGTTAGCCTAGGCGGCGCGCCACCGGTCATCGCTCTACTCGCCGATGAAACGCGGTGCGCGCTTTTCAGCGAATGCACGCAGGCCCTCGTCGTAATCGGCCGTGTCATCCAAAGACATCCGCCGCTCGTTTACCTCGCGCCGAGCATCCGCGGCGGGGAGGGCGCTGCTCACGCGCAGCGCGTCCTTGACCGCACGCAAGGCTAATGGCGCGTTCGCGGCGATCTCTGCCGCAATCTCTCGCGCGGTCGAGAGTACGTCGCCTGGAGCAACCAGGCGGGTCACCAGGCCGATGCTCGCGGCTTCCTCCGCCGAAACCTGACGGCCCGTGAAGAGCAAATCGCGCGCGTTACCCAGTCCGATCAACGGTGGCAGACGCAAGACGCCTCCGGCACCCGGAAAGATCCCAATCTTGGCCTCAGGCACGCCGAACACGGCGTCGGACCCTACCACCCGCAAGTCGCACGCAATCGCGAGCTCGGTTCCCCCGGCCAGGGCGTAACCCCGCACTGCCGCGATGGTTGGCATGGGCAAAGTGGCCAGATCCTCGGCTGCGGCTTCAATTCCGGCGCGATGCGAATTCCGTTCACCGGGTGTCATGCTGCCGCGCTCGCGCAGGTCAGCGCCGGCACAGAACGCGCGCTCTCCAGCTCCGGTCACGATGACCACCCGCACGTCCTGGCGATCGCGCAGCAGACCGCACGCCGCGCTCAGCTCTTCGGCGAGGGCACGATTGATCGCATTGAGTGCATGCGGCCGGTTCAGCGTGACGGTGGCAATGCCATCATCAATGTCCAGCAGAAGCGGCGGCAGTTCTGACACGCTGGACTCTAGCTCCCGGAAACGGCGATAGCTTCCTGGATCGCGCGCCGGGACAGACCACGAGCCACCCGGCGGCGGTAGTCGGCCGAGCCATGCAGGTCGTCCAGGGCCTCGATGTTCAGGTCAACCAGGTTGGCTGCAGCGGTAATGGCGGTATTGTCATCAGCCGAGGCACCGCTCAGCGCCTGCTCTGCCTCTAGTGCCCGCCAGGGAACTGCAGCCATACCAGTCCCACCGATGCGCGCTTCGGAGATCTTCCCGTCGTCACCCACGCTCAGCAGCACGGCGATACCGACGATGGCGTACCCCGAAGCCTGGTTAGCCAGTTTCTGATAGCTCCAGCCGGCGTTCCTGGGCTGCGATGGAACTTCAACGCGCGTCAGCACGTCTGTCGGCTCAAGTGACGTGGTCAGGAAATCCAGGAAGAAGTCGCTAGCCGCGATTCTGCGCTCGCCGCTCGCCCCCTCTGCCACTATCGTTGCGTTGAGGACGAGGATTGCTGCCGGATAGTCTGCCGCAGCATCGGCATGCGCCAGCGCACCACCAATGGTTCCGCGCGCGCGCACCTGGCGGTCCCCGACGCGGCTGGCCGTTGCCGCGAGCAGCGGCGCATGGCGATCGATCAGGGGATCAGTCGCGATCTGGTGATGGGTAGTCAGTGCGCCAATCCTCAGGCCACCAGCCGTCTCGGAAACGCCCCGCAGAGCGTCAATGCGCCCGATGTCGATCACCGCGTCAGGCTCTGCCAGTCGCAGCTTCATGATCGGCAGGAGGCTATGCCCTCCAGCCAGCAGCTTCACGTTCTCGCCATGCTCCTGGAGCAGAGCGATTGCTTCATTGACGCTCTCAGGCCGGTAGTAGTCAAAGCTGGAGGGGTTCATCAGCTACCTCGCAATCGGCTCGGGCTTTGCCCCGGCTTCAAGCATTTCAGCGGCCTTCCGCACCGAGAGGACGATATTGTGGTAGCCGGTGCAGCGGCAGATGTTGCCCTCGAGGCCGTGCCGGATCTCGGCATCGCTGGGATCTGGATTGTCTGCGAGCAGCGCGACCGTGGAGAGCACCATGCCTGGAGTGCAGAACCCACACTGAACGCCGTGCTGATCCCAGAACGCCTCCTGGACGGGGTGCAGCGTGCCGGCGGGAGCGAGTCCCTCAATAGTGGTGATCTCCGCGCCGTCGGCCTGCACCGCGAGGATCGTGCAGCTCTTTACGATCTCACCATCCACCAGCACGGAGCACGCGCCGCACTGGCTGGTTTCACAGCCAACGTGGGTGCCGGTCAGGCCCAGGTTTTCGCGCAGGAACTGTACGAGCAGCAGGCGCGGCTCGACAGACGCGCGGTGCTCGACACCATTGACACGCAGCGTGATGGATACCTCCACGCCTGCCTCCCTGTTTTCATTCGCTGATCTGCTGAGGATGCGGGTTTAGGAACCCGCCTTGCTCTCCAGGCAGCCGAAGAACTGCCCGACGATCATCTTGGCCGCCGGCTGCATGACACGCCCGCCGACACGCGCCAGCGTGCCGCGCACATTGGCGTTCCCAGACCAGTTCACCACCGTGCCATCGCCGTCCGCGACAAGCTCCATCAGGGCATCGCCCGTGATCTGGCCCGCGGGGCCCTTGCCTTCGACCGCCATCCGGTAGGAGTTCGGCTCTTCCCGGCTGTGGATCTTGACCTTGCCCTGGTACGTTCCACGAATGGCCGCCACGCCAATCTTCATCCGGGCCTCGTACTCAAACGGACCGGTTTCCGCAAAGGTTTCAACGCCTGGCAAGCACTGCTGGAGCACGTCCGGGTCGAGCAGTAGCTGCCAAACTCGCTCGCGCGACGCGGAGAAACGATGCTGTCCACTGAGTTCCATAAGTGGCGTGTTGCTCCTTGCTGGCCGAGGTCAGCCAACGGCGTGGAGACCCCGCATTGAGGCCAAAATCTGGCCGGGAGTGTAGCACGCTGCCCCAATCACTCCCGCGTTTCGACAGCTACGAAGCGGCGAACGATAATGAGAAGGCAGAACGTTGTCCGTGGGAATTTCACGAGAGGTAGGGAGAACCCTATGGTCGTTGCCAGCCCCGTGCGCATTGATCACGGCCGGATCGAGGAGCTCGCTGCCAAGGAGCAGAAGCGGCTGGATGACAGCACGCAGAAGTCCGGCGAGATGTATGAGTGGGCGCGACGCACGCTTGCGGGCGGTGTTGCCTCCTCCTACCAGGTCCGTGACCCGTGGCCCATCTATATCAAAGAAGGACGAGGCTCCAAGGTCTGGGACGTCGATGGCACGGAGCGCATTGACTATCACAACGGCTTTGGCTCGATGGTGCAAGGGCACGCCAACCCCTACATCGTGGAAGCCGTCCAGAAGCAGGTCTCACGCGGCACACATTTCGCGGCGCCGGTGGAAGATGGCATTGTCGTCAGCGAGGAGTTGACCCGCCGTTTCGGCCTGCCGCAGTGGCGCTACGTGAACTCTGGCTCCGAGGCGACGATGGACGCGATTCGCATCGCTCGCGCCTTTACTGGCCGGGATACCATCGTCAAGATCTTCGGCTCGTATCACGGTCACCACGACTACGCGATGGTCTCCATTTCCGTGCCGTATGAGAACATTGGCGACCCGGACAACTATGCCTCCCTCCCGTACGGTGCTGGCATTCCCAAGGCTGCCTCTGACCTCACGATTGCGGTTCCGTTCAACGATGCGGCCGCGATGGAGCGGCGCATCCAGCGCCTCTTCGATGAGGGGCGCCCACCGGCCTGCGTCATCATGGAGCCGGCCATGATGAACCTGGGCGTGGTGCTGCCCGAGCCCGGCTACCTGGAGGCCGTTCGAGAGCTGACGCAGCGACTTGGCGTCGTCTTGATTTTTGACGAGGTCAAGACCGGTCTTTGTGTGGCGCCCGGTGGAGCGACAGAAAAGTTCGGCGTACTGCCCGATATGGTGACCATGGCCAAGGCTCTTGGTGGCGGCCTGCCATCTGGCGCTATCGGCGGCTCCGCGGAAGTCATGGAGGTCGTCAACAATGGCAGCGTGTACCAGGTAGGAACGTACAACGGGAACCCACTGACAATGGCGGCGGCTCGCGCCAGCCTGGAGCACGTGCTCACACCGGAGGCCTACGTTCATCTGGACATGTTGAACGACCGGCTGATGGCCGGCTGTGATGCCGTGCTCGATAAGTTCAACCTTCCAGGCTACACGGTTGGCATCAGTTCCAAGGGCTGCGTGACCTTCTCCCCGGAGAAGATCATCGACTATGCGTCCTTCCAGGCCACACATCAGGGCGAACTTACTGACCTGGCCTGGCTCTATATGATGAATCGGGGCATCTTCATGACTCCGGGCCGCGAGGAAGAGTGGACCCTCTCGGTGGCCCATTCGCCCGAAGATGCGGATGCCTACATTGCCGCGTTCGAAGAACTGGCACACGACCTGGTCGCCTAGGCGAAGCATGCGGGGAGTTGGCGAGGTGCCAGCTCCCCGACGTCTGACATGTGGGATCTGACGCAGCCGCTCAACGAGCACACGCCACACTTTCCGGGTGATCCGGCATTTCAGCGTGATCCAACCCCCGGGCAAGAGCCATGGCGTGTTTCGCGGATCACCATGAGCTCCCACAACGGCACGCACCTCGATGCGCCGCTGCATCGTATTGAGGGCGGAGCGACAATAGATGACCTAGCCCTCTCCCGACTCACCGGAACTGCCCTGCTCGTGGATGCGACCGGGCTTTCGGAGAATTCGCCGATCTCCGATCAGGTCCTGGATGCGCTCCCGCTACCGCCATGGCCCGGTTGGATTGCCTTGATCCGCACTGGTTGGGACCGCTACTGGCAGGATGACCGCTATTTCCGGCATCCGTACCTGTCGCCTGATCTAGCACAGCGCCTGGTGGAATCTGGCTGCCGGCTTGTGGCCATTGACGCCCTGAGCGTCGATTCCACAGTGGACGACGGGGATGCGGTGCACCGTGTGTTGCTCGGCAACGACGTACTTGTGGCTGAGAACCTGCGCGGTCTCCAGGAGCTTGAGCCAAGGACACGCTACCGCGTCGCGTGTCTCCCCCTGCGCATCACTGGCTCTGACGGCTCACCGGTTCGGTTTATTGCCTGGAAACCGGGTGAAATGTAACTCCACTCATCCCTCAAACAATCCAATCAGGACTGTTGTCCGAACCGAAACCTTGAGCCCGCACCCCGAGATTGCATAGCGTAGGAGCATGTTGATTCGCGTTGGAGGGCGCGAGTCATCTGGCCTGTGGCACAGGTCTCCCCCGCCCTCCGTCAGCGGTGTCCGCAACACCGGTTGACGCGCTGAACCTTTCCCTCCGTGCGCCTGGGAGGGCACGCGCGATGCGTTCGCACCATCAATCGATCATTTCCGTGCGCCGCCGTTGGCAGGCGTTGGCTGGATTGGCGGCATTCGCGCTCTTTGCGCCCGGTGCCTCGGCAGCCGTCATGGAACCCGTGACGCCATTCAGCGCCACGGTCAACGCGCTTTCGTCGGCGGATGCCTGTCTCGATGCAGAAGAGATCGCGTTCCTTGGCCTGATCAACGATCACCGGGCGATGTCAGGCCTCGGTCCCCTTTCGGTTTCGTCGTCGCTGTCGGCGGCGTCCGCGTATCACAGCATTGACATGGCCGATAAGGCGTACCTCGATCACACCATGCTTGACGGCACCTCTGTCCAGCAGAAGATGCAGAACTTCGGGTACGAGGGCGCCGCCTACGGCGAGAATATCGCGGCGGGCACAGACACCGCGGCCGAGGCGATGAACATCTGGCGGAACAGCGGCGAGCATAACGCCAACATGCTGAACGGCTCGTTCGGAGCAATCGGCATTGGCCGCGCCTATGATGACGCGTCTCCATATGGATGGTACTGGACCACGATTTTCGGGGATGTTAGCGATGGTCCAGGATGGGTCTGCGGGGAGACACCGCCGCCCAGCAAGACCGTCAGCCTGTTCCAGTCGGTTGATTCCGGGACCAGCGCCAGCGACGTGAACCTGCGCTCCGGGCCGGGCGAGTCCTTCCAGCTTGTGAGCACGCTACCGCCAAACACCCCAATGACCATCACCGGCGCCGAGATCCTTGGCTACCTGCCTGTCAAAGTGGATGGGCAATTTGGTTGGATCGGCAGTGAGTGGATGTCACGCGGGCCGGTGGAGCTTGAGCAGACGGCGAGCACCGTCCAAAGCTCTGGAGCGCCCGGTACGGCTACCGCTTTGCAAGCGACTGAGTTGCTCGCTGGCCCTTCGGAAGATGCGGGCATGACAACCTCGATTCCAGCAGTATCCGACGTCACCCTGACCGGGCGGGCGCAGGACGGTTACCTGGAAGTGGCGTTCAATGGTCAGACGGGATGGGCAGATGCCGCCTACCTCCAGGTCGCAGACACCACCGGAAGCACTCAGCTTCTGCAGCCGGCTGACACCAGCCTGGCACCGGAGCCTGCTGCAACGATGTCGCAGGCGCCTGCCGTCGCGACTCCGGGTGAGCAAGCCTTGACGATCAGCAACGTCAACCTGCGATCCCAACCAAACGCGACCGCAATGGTGCTCGATGTCGTTCCTGCTGGCTCAGAAGTCTCTCTCACGGGATCGCGCGCCAACGGGTACGTGAACGTACGAGTTTCAGGGCAGGCGGGTTGGATCGACGAAGCGTATCTCCAGTAACCTCCAGTTGTTCGCGTGTGAAAGACCGCTGCGCCTTGCAGCGGTCTTTCGTTGGGCCTGGTTCCGACGGGTCGGGCGTCATAGGTCCAGGAAGGGGTTCTGATGAGCGAGGCGGCTGAACCTTCCATGCTGTCGAAGCCTGTTGCTGCGACGGTCAGCGGACTGGTCGCTGGCGTCGCGTTTCTGCTGGTCCTGGAAGCGGACCTGCGGCTGACCGGCCGCAATGTGGATGATTTGATCCTCCTGGGCCGGCCAATGGTTCGCAACCCCGAACATGCGCGGCGCGCGGGCCTGGCGATTCACCTGGCTAACTCTATTGCACTTGCACAGGTGTACCGCCTGGTCGAGGACCGGCTACCAGGGAATCCCTGGATGAAAGGGACGATCTTCGCCAACGTCGAGAACGTGCTTCTCTACCCGGCGACTTACCTGGAAGACCTGCATCCCGCGGTTCGCGATGGCCAGGTGGATCGCTACTTCACCTGGCCGGCGTTCTGGCAGTCCGTGCCCCGTCATGTCGCATACGGCGCGGTGTTGGGAAGTCTCTACGCACGCCTGGCTCGCCGCTAGCGTGCGGCAGCGCCGGCAACTGCGGCCGCTTGTTCAGCGGTCGCCGCGCCCGTCAGCCATGCCCCGTGACACGTAGAGAAGTACTCTGGCGAGGTCGCCTCTCCCGCGAAGAAGAGTCGTTCGCCGACAGGCTTGCCGAGGTCAGCACGCTTGTCGGCCATTCCTGGCAGCGCCGCGCCATATGCCCCCCGGATGTACCGTTCACTTTGCCACCGTGAAACCGCTGAAGCGACGACAGCGTCTTTGGCCTTGTTCCCCAGGATCGTGGTCATGGCCTCGACGCCGAGCGCCAGCATGGCCGCCTCCCCTGCCAACTCGACTTCAGAGCAAAGCGGGCCGCCGATGTAGCCATCCACCAGGTTGCGCCCGTAGGGACGGAAGCGGAGGTTGATCATGTCTCCGTCACCGACCGGCACTCCAACGCTGTGCTCCGGGACATCTGCCAGGGCGTCCTCCCGCAACTGCAAGGCAATCTTGTTCGCATAGCCCAGCGGCACGGCGTGCAGTGCCTCCAGCTTCCACGCGGGCAGGACGGGATCGAAGTCGATCAAGCCCGCCGCGAGCGCGTTTGTGGAGGCAGTCACGATGACGGCGTCTGCCTCGATCTCACCCTGGTTGGTCGTGACACGAAAGCCGCGGGGCGACTCCGAGATGCGGGTGACCGGCGTATTGAGTTGCACCAGTGGTAGTGCCCGCTGCGCAAGGTGCAACACCAAGGCCCCGTACCCATCGACCACGGGCCAGTTTTCCTCGAGATCCCGGTAACGCACGGCATCCAGGGTAGAGACCGCGGACGGATCGGCTCCCCACTCCGCGTTCATGCTCCAGCGGAAGGTCGCCGCGGCAGGTCCAGACAGGTTGACCACGGTTGACGCGGGGACGTCCTGGCCCGCGCGTCCGGCAGCAAATACCGCGTGGTAAGCGGTTTCGACGTCCTTGTCGACCTGGTCCTCTTCCTCTGGCGAAAGAAGCGCGCCGTTGAGCCACGTGTAGCCAGGCCCACGCGTTCTGACATAGGTGAACGCTTCTCGGTCCGCCATCTCCCGCAGAGGGTTCTCACTCGCCGAATGCAGCCAGTGACACCCGACGTCCCAGGCATATCCGAATGGCTCGAAGCGCGTATAGGCACGGCCACCCGGTCGGCTCGCCGCCTCGAAGACGACCGCCTCCATCCCCAGTTCGCTCGCGCGCACAGCGGCTGAGAGCCCAGCCGCGCCAGCGCCAACAATGACGACATCAGCATGTGTCAAGGATTCAATGCTCCCCGCTTGTGTGTTCCTGGTGCGGATTACGCTGAGGTAGGTTCCGTAACCCGAACTGCGCGGCTGGCGCGCTTCGGCACTTTGCGCTCAACGGTGCCGGCAATCCGTTCGAACCCGATGCCCATTGGCCGCGCCAACGCGAAGGTGACCGCCTTGCCGCGATCCGGCACCGACTGTTGTTCCGTTTCTACCCAGACTTCAGGCAAGTCCGAGGCGTGAACGAACACGCGCTCCGCCACCAGATCTCCTGGCTGCGGTGGTTCGTTCAATACCTGCGCGGCGGCGAGATAGACCCTGACCGTCATGGCGCAATGTCCCCCTGCTTCCCCGACCTCCCCTAGGCAGGTTATGGTACTTGCACCCCCTCCGCCAAACGCACGATCCTGCGCATGTAAAGTGACCCGTTTGGGAATCAGGAGGAGCACGTGCCAGAATCGCAGAGCCATCCTTGGGTTGAGTCGTTTTGTCATCGTGTCGGCTGGGGGCTACAGGCCTTCGCGCTCCCGGAGGATCCGACGCCGGCGACGAGTATCCTGGCCGCGGGCCGCGCCGCGGAGAGGCTCGGGCTGGATGCGTTCTTCATTGGCGATCATCCGGCGTATGCGCCGGATGCGTGGCTCCACCTCGGGGTACTCGCGGTGCAGACGGAGACCATTCGTTTGGGTTCAGTCGTGCTCTGCGCTGGCTACCGCCCTCCAGTCCTGAACGCTCGGTTGGCCGCGGATCTGGACAATCTTTCTCAGGGCCGGGTGATTCTTGGCCTGGGACACGGGTGGAATGCCAAGGAGTTTGCGCAGCTAGGGCTCCCCTACCCGCCCGTGCCCGACCGGCAGGAAGCGCTGGAGGAGGCGGTGCACATCATCCGGGGCGTCTGGGGTCCGCGGCCCTTCACGTACCATGGGAAGCACCACTTCACGGTGGAGGAGCGGGTCACCCCTCCGCCGTTTCAGCAGCCAGGGCCACCATTGATCCTGGCCGGTTCCGGCGAGAAGACCGCGCTCCGGCTCGTCGCAAGGTACGCGGACGCCTGCAACTTCGGCTCGGGCCATGCAACTGGGCTGGTACGGACTTTTGACGAGGTTCGCCGCAAGAATGAGGTCCTGGACCGGTATTGCCTGGAGGAAGGCCGCGACCCTCGCTCCGTGCTGCGTTCCCACTTCACGAGTTGGCTCATGCTCGCGCCAACAGAGGCGGAGGCGCTTGCGAAGCGGGACCGCTACTACCCCAATGGCCTGAGCGAGGAACAACAGTACAGCCGCGTGATCGGCACGCCGGAGCAGGCCGCCGCCTATTACCAGGGGCTGGTGGATGCAGGCATGGAGTATTTCGTCGTGCAGATCCTTGACGCCGGAGATCTGGAAACCGTGGAACTGCTGGCAAAGGAGCTCGCTCCGCGCGTCTTGGCAGCCCCAGCGTAACGCACACTGCTCTGTGTCGACGTGGCCTTGAAACGAGACACAGACAAGGATTACATCTTCATTATGTCTCGTGAAGCTCGTTAGCCGGGTGCTACCATCGGCGTGCGATTCGCTGTTGTGAAAGGACGTTTTGGTGGAAGGTTTTTCCTCCCCGTTCCAGAAGGAACTGGAGGTTGCCATCGCCGCCGCGTTGGCTGCCGGCGCCGTGGTGCGCGATCTCTACGATCGCGCCGCCGCCGCCCGCTATGAGAAGACGGACGGTTCTCCAGTCACCGATGCAGACCTGGCCGCCGATACCGTCATCCGCAACCACCTCACCTCAGCATTTCCGCACGACGCCTTGCTCACCGAAGAGGGGCAGGACGACAGGTCGCGCCTCAGCAACCCACGCTGCTGGATCGTGGACCCTATCGATGGCACGGAGCAGTTCATCCAGCGCACGGGTGAGTTCGATATCCTGATCGCGTTGGTGGAGAACGGATACCCGGTCGTTGGCGTCGGCTATCAACCCACGACTTACACGCTCGTCTACGCCAGCACAGGTGGAGGAGCATGGGTCAAGCGCGGCGACATCGAACCTGAGCGGTTGTGGAACGAGGAGCCTGCCGGCCTGCCCCGGATTGCGACCTCGAAGTGGTTTGGCGCACCTGGCAACCTCGAAGTCCTGGCTGCTGCTGCTGCGAGACTTGGGACCGAACCGCTGCCACCTGGCGTCACCGGGTTCGCGCCACGCATGTTCCTGCCGCCACGTCAGCATGATGCGATGGTTGGCATTCGCGCTGAAGGACCGCAGGACATGGCCCATGAATGGGATTTTTGTGCCGCAGACATTGTCATTGCCGAGTCTGGCGGCAAGACCACCGATCTGGGCGGAAATCCCTACCAGTACAACAAGGAGCGCGCCGTCAACGAAGGTGGGCTCGTGGTTGCGGCGACAGAAGCGGCACACGGCCAGGTATTGGCGGCTGTGCAGGAGGAAGGGAGGGCACGCGGCCTCCTTCCATAGCTGTCTCAATCCCTTGCGTGGATGACTCAAACGTTAGTTCACCGTCTCGCCGGGGCCACCAACATTTGGTGGCCGCACGTTCGTCGTAACCTCATCACCGCGATTTGGAGGAGTCATGACCCGACTGCAGCCGGTACGCGGCGCCCGCAAGCGTGCGCTATGGCTGGAAGAGGCTCTAGCCGTCGAGCCTGACGCAGAGCAGGTTGAACCGTTGACCGGCAAGCTCGTGACCGATGTTTGCATCATTGGCGGCGGCTACACGGGCCTGTGGGCTGCCCTCAAGATCAAGGAGCTTGATCCGTCGGTCGATGTGACGCTGATTGAGGCGGACATCTGCGGCTCTGGCGCTAGTGGGCGTAACGGCGGCTTTGCCAGCACCTGGTGGCTCAAACTGCCGGCACTGATTGAAAAGTACGGCGAGGAAGAAGGACTTCGTCTGGCTCGCACATGTGGCGAGGCGATAGATGCCATTTCCCAGCTTTGCGACGAGCACCAGATCGACGCGGATGTGCGGAATGAGGGAATCCTGGTTACGGCGACGGCTCCAGCTCAGATCGGCCGCTGGCGTGACACTGTCGAGATGGTGCGCGCTCGGGGCTATGACATCTTTACCGAGATGACACCCGAAGCAATCGCGCAGCGCAGTGGATCGCCCGTGCACCTTGCCGGCATCCTGGACCGCAACGGCGCCCGCATTCAGCCTGCGTTGCTGGCTCGTGGGATGCGCCGTGTCGCGCTGCAGAAGGGAGTGCGCATCTACGAGCACACTCCCGCCACCGAGATTCTCCGGGGTCGGCCGCCGGTAGTGCGCACCCCACTGGGCGCCATCATCGCGGACAAGGTGGTGCTGGCGACGAATGCCTGGATGTGCTCGCTGCCAGAAATCCGCCGCGCCGTCCTGCCGATGTCCAGCGACATGATCGCGACTGCGCCGATCCCGGAACGATTGCAGGAGATCGGCTGGACCAGCGGGCAGCCGGTCGCCGATTCCCACATGATGGTGCACTACTACCGGACGACTCGCGACGGACGCATCGCGTTTGGCAAGGGTGGCTGCTCCCACGTCTTCATGGGCCAGATTGGACTGGAGCTCGAAGACCCTGGCGCCCGCGTCAAGCGCACGATCAGGTCGTTCAACCGCATCTATCCAACGCTGACCGACGTGCCGATCACCCACACGTGGACTGGTCCGATTGACCGCAGTGAGACGAACAGTCTGTTCTTTGGTCACCTGGATGGCACGCCGGACATCATCTACGGCGTGGGGTACTCCGGGACCGGAGTTGCACCAAGCTACGTGAGCGGGCACGTACTGGCGTCGACCGCGCTCGACCTGCGCGACGAGTGGCAGGAGAGCCCAATCAACCGCGGCCCGAGTTCTCTCTACCCATACGACCCCATCCGCTACTTCGGGGGCAACATCGTCCGGGAGGCAGTTCTCCACAACGAGGCAGACCTGAACGCCAACCGCCAGTCCGGTCCGCTCGTCAATGCGTTGCTCGGTTTCGTGCCCTCGGGATTGAGAACGAAACCGAAGGCGCACGGCTGATTCCTGAAGTCCTCCGGGCACCCGCCAGAGCTTTGCGACCAAAGCTCTGGCAAAAAACGGCGGAGTTCTGGTTCCCTTGTGCCCAACCGGTTCAGGACTTCGCCGATCAACCGCCCTATCCCGAGCCCGCGTCCTTTACACTTTGGTCCAGGCACGAGCGCGAAGTGATCCGCACTGCCGGGGCAAGCTTGGATGTACGGGTGAGCCGGCAGAAATCGCGTCGCTACAGAGAAGGTGGGGCACGGTGGAGACGTACAACATCTACATGGATGAGGCGCCAGCCACTGCCGACGCGAACGGCGAAGAAGGCTGGGACGTGGAGTTTCGCGTCGTCGGTCACAGCATCGACGATGGAGATCCCGAGAACAATGCGGTCCTGGCTGGTCTGGACCTCGTCGATCTCATCAACCTGCGGGACGCGCTACAGCAGGAAATCGACAATTTTGCGTTAACGGCTCTCGAGGCACAGGCGATGGTGGCGGATTCGTCTGAGGATCTATTGCCTTAACGCTTCAAGGGCGGTGCCGGTGGTCTATTCGGCCACCAGCACTGCTTCGTCCGGGCCGATGGTTGAGGGATCTGTCAGGAGCCTGGGAGTCCTCTGGTACTCCGTGACAAACCACGCCTGGGCGTCAAACGGCGCTTCTCCGGGGGCAGGCAGCCTACGCCGGTACGAGCCATCCGCATCGAGTTCCCACGCGTTCACCGTATCTCGCAGATATGCGCCGAGAATCGCATCCTTGATCTCGGCGGCCCATTCCGCATCCTCGACCGGGAATACGACTTCCACCCGCCGATCCAGATTGCGCTCCATCAGGTCTGCGCTACCCAGGTAGATCTCAGTACTGTCACCTCGTCCAAACTGGTAGATGCGGCTGTGCTCGAGAAATCGGCCCACAAGGCTGAATACACGGATGTTTTCGCTCCAACCAGGTACTCCGGGACGTAGGCTGCACGCGCCGCGCACAATAAGATCGACAGGTACGCCAGTGCGGGACGCTTTGTACAGCGCGCGGATCACCACCCGATCGACAAGGGCATTAACCTTGAACGCCAGGTACCCATCACCCTGTTCTGCGTGGCGAGCAATTTCGGCTTCGATCTTATCCACCATGTGCCGGCGCAGCGATCCGGGAGCCGTCCAGATTTTGCGGTAGTCGTTCTGGGTAGAAAAGCCCGTCAGGACGTTGAACAGGTCGGAGATGTCCGCGCCAATGTCCTCGCGCGCGGTCAAGTAGCCGAGGTCTTCATAGAAGCGCGCCGTGGTGGCGTTGTAATTCCCTGTGGCCACATGAACGTAGCGGCGCAAGCCTTCAGGCTCACGCCTGACAACCAACGTCGCCTTGCAGTGCGTCTTGAGGCCGGACAGGCCGTAGGCCACATGCACCCCATGTCTCTCCAACTCTTCGGCCCACGTGATGTTGTTCTCTTCATCGAATCGCGCCTTGAGCTCAACCAGCACGGCAACCTGCGTGTCATCATCACGAGCGCCAATCAATGATGGAATCAGCGGGGAGTTCTTGCCCAGGCGATACAGCGTCTGCTTGATCGCCACCACGTCAGAGTCCGAGGACGCGGCTCGCAGAAAATCCACTACCCCCCCAAACGACTGATAGGGGTGGTGTACAAGGATGTCGTGGTCACGGAGATAGGCGAAGACCTCCTCCGTTGACCGATCAGGGCCAACTGTCAGATGAGGTACAGGGGCCGGAAGGAAAGGCGGGTACGTGAGGTCCGGACGGTCGATTCCGCTGAGTTCCATCAGATCCTCAGCGCCGAGAAGCGAATCAACGATGTACAGGTCGTGTCGTGTGGCATGCAACTGATCCACCAACCACTGCCGAATCTCCCCTGGCATGGTGGTATCGGTCATCAGCCGGACGACTGGACCAAAGGCGCGCTGCGCGATGTGCTCGCGCATTGTCTCCATCAGGTCGCTGTGGTCGTCTTCGTCGTCCTCATCGAGTTCGATGTCAGAGTCGCGTGTGACGTGAAACGGATAGGAAGCCACTACAGTCGTGCCCGTGAACAGCTTTGCCAGGTTCGCCGCGATGACTTGCTCCAGCAGCGTGAATGTTTGCGACTCGGGGCTGTCGTCTGACGAGGAATTGACATGGACAAAGCGTGGAAGGGTCGCGGGGATCTTTACCCGGGCGTACCGTTCGCCTTCGGGCATGGCAAGCACGACGATGAGGTTCAAGCTGCGGTTGGAGACATGAGGGAATCGCCTGCCACGGTCGATTCCTTGCGGCGTGAGAATCGGATAGATCTCGTCGATAAAGCGTTGATTCAACGCCGCCTGCTGGGAAGCGGTCAACGCATCGAATGGGAGAATGCAGATATCAGCCTTGCTCAGGGCTGGTATCAACTCTCTGGTTATGATCCGCGCCTGGTCATCTAGCGAGCGCTGCGTTTTTGCGCGAATGAGGTCGAGTTGCGCTGTGGGTGGCCGACCGTCGGGGCCCAGTTGAGTGATTCCGGCGGTGATTTTTCGCTTGACGCCAGCCACGCGGATCATGAAGAACTCGTCAAGATTGGAGGAATAGATCGAGGCGAACTTGACCCGCTCCAGAAGCGGGTTCTGGGCTTCGCTTGCCTCTGCCAGCACTCGCTCGTTGAAGTTGAGCCAGCTTATCTCCCGGTTGATGAACATCTCTGGTTCAGGCACTGGCAGATCAAACACCGGGCCGGAGGGAGCAATCTGGGGCGGGGTCACGACTCGAGACTTGCGCTCACCGCGTAGTTTTCGTTTCGTCGCGCGCTTGTCACCATTGCTCGAAGGCATCCTTCTTGTCCTCTGGTCAAGGCCTCTATTCTGTGCGCGGGCGGGGCTGGGTCTTGTTAACGAAATGCAACAAAGCGCCTGCGTTCCGCACATTCGCTGTGCCACAATGGCTTGGGCACACTGAGAAGCAGAGTGTACCCCCGCCTCCTGCATGTTTTTCGGGAAAGGCAGACGAATGTCCACGATCGCCACGGATCAGCCTGGTGTCTCGCCATACAACGAAGACCAGTTGACCCATGCCATTCGCGACAATGCGTGGCTTCACTTCACGCAGATGTCGGCGTACCAGGATCCTGATAAGCGGCCGCTGATGCTGGTGCGCGGTAAGGACACGACGGTCTGGGACATCGATGGCAACGCGTACCTCGATCTGCTCGCCGGTATCTACTCGGTAAACGCCGGCTACGGGCGCACGCGCATCGTTGAGGCGATGGCGGCTCAGGCTGCTGAGATGCCCTTTGTCAATCCGTTTGGGTATATCAGCGTTCCCACCGCTGTGCTCGCGGATCGTCTGGGTGATCTGGCGCCACTGGGCGGAGAGGCGCGCGTGTTCTTTACGTCCGGCGGCTCCGAGGCAGTCGAGACGGCCCTGAAGCTTGCCAAGCAGTATCACACGCTCATGGGCTATCCCCACCGGTGGAAAACGGTGTCCCGACGCGTTGCGTACCACGGTACGACCCTGGGCGCCCTCTCGGTCAATGGTCTGACAGATGCCCGGAGCAGTTTCGGCCCGCTGGTGCCAGGCGCACGGCACGCCCCGATGTCGCACCGCTACCGCTGCCCGTATTGCAAAGACGCCGACGCCTGCAACCTCACCTGTTATGACGAAATCGAGCGTATCGTCGAGTTCGAAGGGCCAGACATGGTCGCCGCCATCATCACCGAACCGGTGCAGAACGCTGGCGGCTGCATCCCGCCCGGCTCAAGGGACTACTTCAAGAAGATTCGCAAGCTCTGCGACGAGACCGGCATCCTGATGATCATGGATGAGGTCATTTGCGGCTTCGGGCGACTAGGTACGCTTTTCGCGTCCGAGTACTACGATGTCGTGCCCGATCTCATCACCACCGCCAAAGGGATCACCTCCTCTTACGTGCCACTCGGCGCCGTGCTGGTCCGCAAGGAGGTCGCCGATGGCTTCTCTGCGCCCGCCCCTGAAGGACTTCCGTCATCCGTGGCAGCTGCGCGCAAGGCTGGATTCCAGCACGGGCTCACGTTCGGTGGGCACCCTGTGGCGACGGCTGCCGCGCTGGCCAACCTGGACATCATGCTGGAAGAGGACCTGCCAGGCCGAGCGCGTGACATGGGCCAGTACCTGCGGGATGGGCTGGAAGCAACGCTTGGCAATCATCCGAACGTCGGAGATATTCGCGGTGTGGGTCTCTTCCTTGGTGTCGAACTCGTGGCGGACCGCGACACAAAGGAAACGTTCCGCGACAACGACCTGTTGGTTTGGCTCACCGATCAGATGCGCGACCGTGGCCTGATCCTGCGCAATGACAGCCGTAACGACCCGACCACCCAGCTTTGCCCGCCGTTGGTGATCACGCGCGAGGAATGCGACCGGGTCGTTGGTATTCTGGAAGAGTCGATCACGGAACTGGGCCGTCGGCTGGGCACGACCGGTACGGCCCACGCAACAGGAAGCGCCGGGTAAATGAACGAACAAGAGTCGATTTCAACAGAAATTCGAGTTCCAGCCAGTGCACCGAACCTGATCTTGCGCGCCATCTGGTTCGTGCTGATCGGTTGGTGGCTGACTGGCATCCTGACGGCCGCGGCCTGGGCGCTGAACGCGACGATCATTGGCCTGCCCCTGGGCCTCTGGATCATCAACCGGCTGCCCTTCGCCGCCACGCTCCATCCAGTTGAGCGTTTCTACCTGGTAGAAAACGGCGTGATCGCCTCAGGCGTGCGGCAGCGGCCCTTCCTGATTCGCGCGCTCTACTTCGTGCTGATCGGCTGGTGGTTCTCGGGCCTCTGGATGGCCCTGGCCTATGTGCTGCTAATCAGCATTCTTGGCCTTCCGATCGCCTTCTGGATGTACAACCGCATCGGTGCCGTGACGACGCTGTTCCGCAGCTAGAGCGCGGTGCCCAACGAGCGTCGTATCGAGCCTGTCGGGAGACCTCGGACTGTCCAACTCGGGCGAAAAGATGAGGTCCCTCGACTTCGCTCGGGATGACACAATTTCGGCACGCCGCCCAGGCACTCGCCGGACACCAACAAGAACGGCCCGCTCCCTCGTTTGGGAGCGGGCCGTTTTCTTGCTCGTCGTTCTCTACGATCCGTCCACCGACGCAACCGAAACGAGCGGCGGCGAAACACCGTCGTTGGCTTCGCTACGATCCGCTTCAGCCGCTGCTTCGGCTTCGGCTTCGATCGTCGCTGGTTGCTGCGGCGTGACCCCGGCTTCCATATCCATTTCGCTGTGCGGGCCCAGGATCTGTGTCACTTGCGTGGCGTCGAGCGTCTCATGCTCCAGCAGCGCGGCCACCAGGGCGTCAAGCTTGTCGCGTTGCTCCTGGTTCACCTGCAGGGCCCGCGCTAGCGCGCCTTCCACCATGCCACGCACGGAGGTGTCCAGCCTGTTTGCCGTCGCGTCGGAATACGCCTTGTCTTGCACAATCTCGCGGCCGAGGAAGACGTGCTCCTCGCCTGTGCCGAGGTAGACCGGTCCCATCTCAGGGCTCATGCCCCACAAGCCCACCATTCGCCGCGCAAGACTGGTGGCTTCCTTGAGGTCATTTTCAGCGCCAGTGGTGACCTCGTCGTAGACCTCCATCTCCGCCGCCCGGCCACCGAGCAGCATGGCCAGGCGCCCCTGCAGGAAGGTACGGCTGTAGTTGTGGCGATCCTCTTCCGGCATCTGGACCGTCACGCCCAGTGCACGGCCACGCGGCACGATACTTACCTTGCGCAGCGGATCGGAGCCCTTGGTGAAGTGCGCGACCAGGGCGTGCCCGGCCTCGTGGTACGCGACGACTTCGCGCTCCTTGGGGTTCATCAGTCCGGTTCGGGTGGTGCCGAGCAGGATCTTGTCCAGCGCCTCTTCAAAGTCAGCCGGCGTGATTTCCTTACGGTTGCGGCGCGCAGCGGTCAACGCGGCTTCGTTGACCAGGTTGGCCAGATCAGCGCCAGAAAAACCAGTTGTTCCGCGCGCGATAGACGACAGATCGACATCCGTCGCCAGCGGCAATCCGCGCGCATGGATATTGAGAACAGCTTCTCTACCCGTCTTGTCGGGGAGTCCGACAACCACCTGCCGGTCAAAACGACCCGGTCGCAGAAGCGCGGGGTCAAGGACGTCTGGACGGTTCGTGGCCGCCATGATGATGACTTCCTGGTTTGTTTCGAAGCCATCCATTTCAACGAGCATCTGGTTCAACGTCTGCTCGCGCTCGTCGTTGGACCCACCCAGGCCTGCAAACCGCTGGCGACCGACGGCGTCCAGCTCGTCGACGAACACGATGGCCGGCGCGTTCTGCTTCGCCTTGTCGAAGAGGTCACGCACGCGGCTTGCGCCGACGCCGACGAACATTTCCACAAACTCGGAGGCCGAGACGCTGAAGAAGGGAACGCCCGCTTCACCGGCGACGGCACGTGCCATCAACGTCTTGCCGGTGCCCGGAGGGCCGACCAGCAGGACGCCACGCGGCAAACGCGCACCGAGCTGGTGATACTTGGCCGGGTTTCGCAGGAAGTCCACGACCTCGGTCAGTTCCTGCTTGGCCTCTTCCTCGCCGGCGACATCCGCAAAGGTCACCTGTGGCCGCTCTGGGTCATGCTGCCGAGCTTTGGATCGCCCAAACCCAAACACGTTCTGCTGCCCCCGAGACATTTGTCGGCCCATGAAGACGATGAGCCCGACGATGAGCAGGAAGGGCAGGAGCGTCACGACCAGCGTCGAAAGCAGAGACGAACTATCGGATTCTGCACGAACCACGACGTTGTTCTCATTCAGCGACGTCAGGAGGCCCGGGTTCTCAACCGGGGGCAGATTCGCTCGAATACTTTGTCCCGTCGAAACCCCCTGAACGGTCTCCCCCTCAGCGGGCGGAGTCACGAGGGCCTCGGTCCGCCGGTCCCAGGAAACTGCCTCCTTGAGGTCGGCCTGGATGGCGGTATCCGTCAACGTGACCTGAGATACGTTGCCGGACGTCACCTGCTGCTCAACCACCGAGTACGGGACCGTGATGCTCTGGGAGTCCCGCTGTGGATCGAAGATGGCATAGAGTTGGTACGCGACGAGCCCCAGGAACAGAACCGCAATCACCCATGGTGGGATGCGGGGACGATTGGGCTTGCCATTGGCGCCGCCTTGACCATTCTGGCCCTGCTTGTTGCGGCCGGGAATGCTCGGCAACTTGGAGCCACCCTTGTTTTCCTTGGTCTCCTTTTCGTTGTCTGGCATCAAGTTCAGCCGGGTAATATCCGGCCCTCGTTCTTTCGACACGCTAAAGTCCATTCTCTGTGAACCTCGGAAGGCACAGCGCGGGAACGCTGCGCGGCTTGCGTCATGCTACCTGAATAACGTTGCCCTGGTCGGAAAAAGTTCCCTTTCGCCGCCATTCAGGACCCAGCCTGTTCCTGGCTTGCTGAAGGCTCTCCGTGCCGCAAACGCCAGTTTGCCGGAACCGCGTACGCATCAGGTACGCCGTGGGCAAACCCGAGCCACTCGACGCGCGTAGAGCGCCGCAACACTCCGGGAATTGCCTGGCCGTGCAAGACCATTTTCGCGTACTGGTCGCTCTCTCCCCAGCGGCGGATGGCCTCGAGGTAGGCGGCCTCCCCTGCTTCGTCGGAGCGCATGACCTCGATGAAATCCACGGTCGTGAACTCGTCGCCATCGAGGCGCGCGAGCAGGTCCTCGATTACCGGCGTCAGGAACTCCATGATGGCATCGACGCGGTCCGGTCGATCAAGAGCGGTTTCGGCTGGTAAGTGTGAAGGGTCCAAACGTGCGTTCTCCTCAGGCAAATGGGTGAATTTCGGGCAGAGAGTGGGTGGCCCGCGATAAACTGTGTGCTACAGGCGGACCAAAGGCTGGTGAAGTCCTGGCCGGTCCACCCAGGGAGATTCTGTCATGTCACGACGCCGAATGAACGATTTTGCGATCTGCCTTCAAATACCGCGCCGGTTGCTTCTTGTCGCAATGATCGCACTTGGCTGCGCTCTGGGTCTGGCTCCTGACCACGAAGTGGCAGCCAAGGCCCCGCCCCATGCCACGACCCTCGTCACGACTGGCATCTACGCGACTCCCGATCTCACGGGTGAACAAATCGGTTCGATGGAGCCCGGGGCGGAAGTGGAACTCACCGGAAGCGCCGCTCCTGGATTTCTCGGAGTGCTCTATGGTGACGGGGAGGCCTGGATCCCCTCAACCAACCTCACGACCGGCGTTCGCCCTGGCGTCGAGACGGCAATGGCGCTGGTGGAGGCTCCCCTTACCGATGCACCGCGGCGAGACAGCGGAATCATCAGCTATGTGCCAGAAGGTGAATCGGTGATCCTGACCGGCGCTGCGGTCGACGGATTTTATGCGGCCTCGTACAACGGTGCGGGCGGCTGGATCAGCGGGCGGGATATAGCACGATGAGCGAGAACGGTCACCCGGCGGAGGCGCCCCGCTTTCTTCCGCGCTCCGCGGGAATCGTCATTATTGGTGGCGGGGTCAATGGGCTTTCCACAGCCTATCAGTTGGCGCGCCGAGGGGCCCGGGATGTGGTTGTCCTGGAGCGGCAGTGGCTTGGCTCTGGGGCCAGCGGCAAGACCGGCGCGCTCGTGCGCTGTCACTATGCAAATGTCCCGGAAGCGCAGCTCACCCACGAAGCCATGCGCATCTTCCGCAACTGGGATGATGAAGTCGGCGCCGGATCGTGCGGCTTTTCGCCCGTCGGATTCATCCAGGTGGTAGCGCCCGAACATGAGGAGCGCCTCCGTGCGAACGTAGCTGACCAACAAGCGCTGGGCATTCACACCAGCATCGTCGACAGGAATGACCTGCGCGAGATTGAGCCGTTCCTGAATACGGACGATCTCACGGTGGCGGCATTTGAGCCGGGTAGCGGGTATGCCGACCCCAACGCGACGCTGCAGGGCTTCGCCACTGCCGCCCGAGACCTTGGCGTGCGCATCTTCGAAGAAACACCGGTCACTGCGGTCAGGACCGATGGAGACCGCGTAACTGGCGTGGAGACTCCCTTGGGGACGATTGCCACGGATACCGTCGTGGTTATTGCCGGATCCTGGGCCGATCGCCTGCTGCGTCCGCTCGGCTACGATGTCCACCTTTCACCGACCCGGACCCAGGTCGTGCTTTTCCGCCAGCCACCCAAGTTGGAACCGCGCGGCCACCGCGTGGTGATTGACGCAATGAACCACTCCTGGATTCGGCCGGAGGGCGGGAACTGCACGCTGATCGGCGCGGAACGAAGTGTCTACGATGCCGATCCCGATTACCTGGATGAGTCCGTCGATGCTTCGGTGATCGCGCCGAGCAAGCGTGCCCTGGCCGCGCGGTTCCCGATTTTCGAGCACGCGATCATGCGTGGCGGCTGGTCTGGCACCTACATGCGTAGCCCAGACGGACATCCCATCATCGACCGAATCCCGGGCGTCCAGGGAGGTTGGATGATGACGGGCGACAGCGGCACCTCGTTCAAGACGGCTCCCGCGATCGGCGTGGTGTTGGCCGAGTGGATTTGCGACGGTGCGCCAACGCTGATCGACCCCACACCATTCCGTGCTACTCGCTTTGCCGAGAACGCTCCCTGGATCGATGCCATGTCCTACGGTGACGACCGGACATTGACCGTTACCCGGTAAATGGACCCTTACGCCGCGCTGTCGCCCCGGCGCAGCGCGGCGTAGCTCTCGTACCGCTCCCGATCAATCTCACCAGCCTCGACGGTCTGCATGATGGCGCAGCCCGGCTCCGTGAGGTGGGCGCAGTCCGCGTACCGGCATTGACCCAGGTAGGGTTCAAACTCCGGGAAGAGTTCATCTAGCCGGTTGAGGTCAACGCCTTGCAGGGATAGTGCCCGGATGCCCGGCGTGTCCGCAAGAAACGTGTCTCCCTCGCCGGCAACGCGGTGGAGAACGGTGGCCGTCGTTGTGTGCCTGCCTTTCCCTGTGGCTTCAGAAATCTCACCTACCTGACGCGCTCGCGTAGGATCCAGGACGTTCAGCAAGCTGGATTTCCCCACGCCTGAGGGACCTGCCACCGCGGTGATCTTGCCGTGCAACGCCCGCCGAAGCTCGCTCAGCCCCTGCCCGGTGCGGGAACTCAGGTAGAACGTGGGATAGAACGGAGCATAGCGGTCGAACATCGCATGAGCGAGTGACTCGCGACCCTCCCCGCCCTGTTCTTCGAGGTCCATCTTGTTGATGCCAATCAAGGCGGGCAGGTCGCGCGATTCTGCCATGACCAGGAACCGATCGAGCAGGCGCGGATGAGGATCAGGGTTGCTCGCGGCAAAGAGAAAGAGCGCCTGGTCCGGATTCGCCAGAATCACCTGCTCGACGTCGTTCGTGTGCCGTGCCAGGCGGGAAAGGGCACGCGTCCTTGGCAGGACCTCGACGATGCGACCCTCCCCTTCTCCGACATCGACGACGCGCACGCGGTCGCCGACCGCAACGAGGTCGGTCCCTCTTCGCTGCCGCTTGAGCGTGCCAGAAACGGTGGACAGGAGTTCACTTCCGTCCTCCAGTTGAACGGCAAAGAAAAGTCCAAAGGCGCGCACGACGATTCCGGGCAGGCTATCAACAGCCGCTGTGGGGGCTTGCTGGCTACGAGGCGGCACTGGCCCACCGAGACATGTAACGCGCTTTAAGTAGTGGGCAGGACACGGCACGAGGGCGCTTGCAGGCGCCCTCGCGCGAGTTCTTCATCGTCTGTTTGCAACCTATGCGGAGCAAACGCCACCGAGGCACAGCAAGCCTACGCAGCAATTGGAGTCGCTACCACAGGCGCCACCCTGATAGCGGCAGCAGTTGTAGGCGCCGTCGCTGGCAATTCCATTGTCGCGGCAGACCGTCTCACCACCGGTGTTGGAGCACTCGCCGTCGCTGGCACAAGCTCCGCCCAGGCCTACGGAACCACTAGCAGTCGCTCCGTTAGTCGTTCCGCCAGTGGTTCCGCCGATTGGCGTGCAAACGTTCCCCGTACACTCCAGGCCGCCGCAGCAGCCGGGGCCACTGGCGCACGCTCCGCCCTCGTATCGGCAGCAGTTCAGTGGCCCATCACTGGCAATCCCGTTATCCGCGCATGCAACAGATCCACCGTCCTGGTTGCACTCGCTGGTGGCGGAGCACTGGCCGCCCAGCCCAATCGAACCACCGCTGGCCGCTGTGCCGTCCGTACACACACCGCTCTGGCACCACTGATTGCCGCAGCACTGCGTGTCCGCTGAACAGCCACCGCCCCGCCCACGACAGCAATTCAATGTCCCGGTGCCATTGTCAGCGCACGACACCGCGCCACTGGCCTGACTGCACTGGCCGGTCTGTGAGCACCGTTCGCCGGGGAGCAGCCCGGTTGAGGCGTTGTTGATGCATCGGCCTTCCACGCAGTACAGGCCGCCGCAGCAGTCTGCGCTGTAGCCGACTCCGCTGCAGGATCCGCCCTCGTTGCGGCAGCAGTTCAGCGGTCCATCGCCGTCGTAACCATTGTTGGCGCAAACCGTCGATCCACCGGTTTGAGTGCACTGGGAGGATGACGTGCATTGCGCTCCCAGGGCTAGACCGCCAGAGGGCGTGGTGCCGGTGGTGGACCCGCCGCAGGTGCCATTGACGCAATAGATACCCGCACAGCATTGGATGTCGCTGCTGCAGGCTCCACCGCTGTTGCGGCAGCAGTTGCGTTCCCCATCGGTCGCGAGGCCATTGCTGGCGCAGACCACCGAGCCTCCGGCCTGGCTGCACTGGCTGGTCGACGTGCACTCCGAGCCCAGACCACGTCCGCTCGTACCACCACCGCCGCCGCAGGAGCCGTTGCTGCAGATAGCGCCGCCGCAGCAGTGAAAATCTGCGGTGCACGCGCCGGCGGCGTTGCGGCAGCAGTTGAAAGACCCGTCTGCCGATACCCCGTTGTCGCTGCAGACGACCGACCCCCCGGCCTGGCTGCATTCAGAGTTGGCGCCCAACGCGGAGCACTGGCCACCTAGCGGCACCGTGTTCTGCGCCGATGCCGTGTGGGGGATGCCAACCTTCAGGACGGTCGCCGTAAAGCCAGCAACGAGTCCCTTGATCACATTCCGTCGCGATGCCCCAGAGGCCGCTTTTCTCGCCAGTTCGTCGAACCGTAAGCCGTCCATCGTGCCGCCCCGCTCCTCTGGCCCGAGAGCCCGTGATTCCCCGTTCCCGTTTCCGGCCTTGCTCCACGCCGACACGTGGACCCCGCTTCGCACCGCACGGCGAAACAGGACAGGGCGTGCCGCGCACCCCCAAGGACAAGACCACTCTGATTCATGACAACGCGGGAATAGGCGGCGACGTTTCCTAACCGGCGCGCGGGATCGCCCACGCGATCATAGGCTGGCCGGAAAGGGGTGTCAATCTGACACACCCGCTGCGAGGGAACGTACGTTCGCGACGTTCAGGACAGGTAGTGAATCCAGGCGTGAGTGCCAAAGCGGTCCCTCACGCGTGTCTCCGCCTCGGCGATTTCTTCGGGCGTGAGCGCGTCTTCCTTCAGCCCAAAACTTGTCGCGAAATGGTTGATCATGTGATCGATGATCGTTTGGCGTGGCAAGGACGTTTGCTGACTCAACGGTCCTACACGCCGGTCCGCGGACTTGACACCCTTGTCACTCAGCTTCTCCCGACCGATGCGGAGCACCTGCGTCATGAGCGGGATGTTCATGTCGTAGGCCATCGTGGTGTGGTGCAACACCGCTCCGGACCGCCTCGATTGCGCCGCGCCTCCGATCTTGCCACCAGAGGAGGTAATGTCATTCAGTGGCTCGTACCAGGCGTCGATGCCCAGATCGCGCAGGGCGGACACCACCCAGGAGTCGAAGTGCGCGTAAGACTGGGCAAAGGTCATGCCCTTCACCAGGTCCTGCGGAGCGTAGATTGACCAGGTAATCGCGCCCTCCGGCTCGATGAACATGGCGCCGCCTCCACTGATGCGGCGCACGATCTGCACGTTGTTGCGTTCCGCCGCTTCCTCATCGACCTCGTTGCGCACCGATTGGAAGCGACCGAGGACTATGCATGGGCTACTCCAACCCCAGACGCGGAGTGTGGGAGCGCGCTCACCGCGCCCGACGCGTTCGGCGAGCACTTCATCCAGCGCCATGTTCAGGAGAGGCGGCGTCGGAACGCCGGGAATGAGCTTCCAGTCCAATGCCCGCCAGCGTTCCAGTTGTTCGGGAGTCATCTCGCTCATGAGGCCGTTTCAGCCTCAGGTGGATGAAGCCCTCGTTCAACGGCAATCGCCAGCGCTTCCGGCGTAGCGCCAACGAGTTCAACGTCGTCGGGAATGGCTGAGGCGATGCGTCCTGCGAGGATGTCCCGGTCGATTGTCGTGGACGCCCCCTCGATTGCCATGGACAAGACCGGCAGCGCTTCCTCGGGGTACAGGAAGAAATCGCCTGTGACCACGACATCACGGAGGTGGTCGTCCACTACCGCGAATTCGACTGCCACCAATTTGCCGCCGGGCACCTTGTAGACGCCCCGGCGCCGTTCCGAGCTAGCCACGTCCAAATGCCAGTTCGCGATGGACGATGGCTGCTGCTGTTTCGCCACTGAGGACTGCCCCGTTGTACGAGGAATCGACCGTGGCTTCACTGGCGAGTGTGAGACCGGCGACTGCTGTGACGTTAGCCGGCAAGCGGCGGTAGATCCCCGCAGGCTGCGCAAACTGGGCGTGCGGGGTGCGGATGACATCGATGACTTCCCACGAGCCGGGAGCATCCTGCAGCATCGTCGCCACATCAAGGCGAGCTCGTTCGCTCAGTTCATGGGGATCCATGTCGGTATTGCCGAGAATCTCCGCTGCCAACAGATGGCGACCCGGTGGAGCATAGGCAGGCTGGACCTCACTCACGGGAGCAATCTCGTTCACGAGCAGCGAACGCGTGCCATCGAGCACCATACGTTTACCGGTTGGCGGACGACGAGAGCTTGCAAGGTAAACCGTCACACCTCCCACCGTCTCCTGGACCTCTCGCAATGCCGCGACCGGAGCGAACCGTGCCGCGGTGGCGGGATCCGTGGCTACGATGACGTGGGCGGCCGGCAAGACCTGCCCATCGATCCGTACCCCAGTGGCACGGCCATCCTCGATGATGACGTCGTCAACTCGCGCGTTCGTCGTTACTGCGCCAACTGGAAGCTGCGCCGCCAACCTGGCTGGGAGTGCCGCAACGCCCGCGGCGGGCAGAACAGCAGAACCCTGGATGAACATCTTCAGTGTGAAGAGCGAAGGCCCGATGCTCCGCGACAGATGGGGATCGAAGGTGATTCCACCAAAGAAGGGACGGGCGAAGCGGTTGATGAACCGCTCGCTGAAGCCCCGTTCCCAGAAATACTCGACGGCCGCGCGGTCTCTGCCCAGCGAAGTGGCCGCCTCGTTCGAGCTCTGCCAGGGCGCGCGCACGACCTCGGCTGCCAGCGCAGCGAGCCGTAGCTTGTCTTCCAGCGGAAACAGGTTCGTGGTGATGTCTCGGACAATGGCCGTGGGGTGCCGCAGCGGGTTGCCCACCGGCACGCGGCGGCGCCCGGTCCAGATCAGCGCTCCAGCATCGAAAGGCCGCGCCGACAGTTGCGAGAAATCCACCCACCGCTTCGGAGCCGGATAAGCGTCCAGCAAGACCTGGAAGCCTTGGTCAAGGACAAAGCCCTCGCTCGTGATGCGGCTCTTGAGCCGGCCGCCGACCGCGTCCGTGGCTTCGTAAAGACGCACAGGTCGTCCGGCGCGGAAGAGCGAGAGCGCGGCGGTCAGGCCGGCCATGCCTCCGCCCACGATGATGACCGGTGGCGGCGGTGAAAATTGCTGCACGGGTAGACGGTCCTTCGTGGATCAGCGTTGCGTCAAACTGTTGCGGATGGCGACCCGCTGCGCTTCATCAAACTCGACATGCTCTTCGATCTCGTCGGCCAGCACGATCTCCCCTTTGGAGGGATGAATTGCCGATCGCTCCCAATCCTTCAGGGAGAGATTGATCAGGAGCGAGACCAGATCGCCTCGAGCAGCTTCCATCTCCGCAAGAATCTCTGGCACCGATTGAGCTTCGTGTCCGAGATCCTGCTCTGCTTCAAGATATGGGTTGTCCTCACGCGTGATGCGCTGCGCTCGTGCGAGGACAGCCATGTCACGGTCCCGCATCTCACTGATCAATCTCACCGCTTCCGGTGAAGGATCACTGTGTTGTTGAAGCAGCCCCCGAATTTCGGTTGGCATTGAAAGCAGTTCGTCCAATAGGTCTCGATACGCGTCGAGCATGTGTGGTCGGGCTCTCCTCCGCTCAGGCGGGGATAAGTGGCACGGAGCCGGTTACGGCGATCTCCCAGTTCACACCGAGGGGATCCCGGAAGACAAAGGACGCGACTCCTGACCGCAGGATCGTCAGCGGATACATCAGGACCTCGCTCTTGAGCCGGGTGAAGGTGCGAGCGTCCACGCCGACCGAGACCAGATCGACCGGCCCCTTGCCGAGCAGGACGCCCATTCCGACATCCTGGACCGCGAGCGTCACCGGCCCGCTGGAGAAGAACGTTATCTCGGCCAGATCTCCGGTCTGCATTGCCTGGTCCCACGAGTAGTCCACCGGGAGGGGCGTCAGCGTGCCGTCGGCACCACGTCGAAGGCGCCCCATCAACTGCATGGCAAAGAAGCGCTCGTAGAAGCGCTCAGCCTTGCGCAGGTCGTTCACCTGGACCAGCACGTAATTGATCGCCTGCGCCTGGAGACCATGCGCGGACGCTTCTTCGCCAGCAGGAACGAATTCCTCCACTAGCTCCATTCCGCCGGTGCCCTGCTCCACGCCTACTACCTCCACAGCGGGCGCGCCCGCGCCGGTTGAGAACCCCGACGGCGCCACCTTGGGCTCGTGATCACCTACGTGAGGAATGGAGCGCTCGACCCACGGTTGGTCATGCCGGATGAGGGCGACGATCCGGTTCGGGCTCATCTCGCCCAGGGAATACCGCTCACCGCCGTGGAGAACGATTCCAACATTGGCTCGGGGCTCGGGCAAACCGTTGTACCACCCCCCCAGCAGTTCGATAACCCGCAGCGAATGGGCAGCGGTGGTCAAATCCAGGTACGGCGCATCGACACCCAATCCATGCGATGGACGCGCAACGAGGACCTGCGCATCGCCAGCCTGGTCGATAACCAGGCTGGCGTCGTCTGCCAGACGCTCTGGCACTTCCAGGAGAAACCGGTAGGCCATCCCGCCCGCGCCTCCGACCCGCAGCCATGGTGTGGCTGCCTTCATCACTCGTGCGCGTATCGCGCGATTCTGGGCTGGGATTGTACTGCACTGCTTGCTGCCGTTAGATCAACAGGCAGGAGTTCCCTCCTCCGAGTCAGGTATACCCAAACAGTCCTAAATTTCCCGTACTTCCCAGTACATCGGGCACCTGGCTCCGAAACTATGCGTTAGGGGCAATAGAGCGTCCCGGAATCCCCGCCCTGTCCGTTCGCTCAGTGCGAGTGTTTCCTGCGAGCGTGGCCGGAGGTGGATTGTGTTTGAACACCAGTCATTTTTGGAAATCAACGAGACCCTGGACCGCCGGCGGGCGCTAGCGGTTGGCGGGGCGCTCGGAATCGGATGGCTTGCTGCCCTGGTTCCCGAGCAACCTGTAGATGCGAAGAAGAACAAATCTGGAAAGAAGGACAAGAAGAACAGGTCCAAATCGAAGCAGAAAACCGGCAAGGGTACCGGTGACGACATCGTGCGCGAAGCACAGAAACACAAGGGCGCGCGATACGTATCTGCCGGCGATTCCCCGAAGGGCTTCGATTGCTCGGGCTTTACCTGGTACGTGTACAACCGGGTCACCGGGATGGATATCTCTCGCACGGTGAGTTCGCAGGCGAAGCAAGGTAAATCGGTCAGCAATGGCTCCTGGAAGGCGGGCGATATTCTCATCTTTCGCAATACCGCCGGGAAGGGGCTAACGCATTGCGGCATCTTCATCTCAGGAGACAAGTTCATTCATGCCGAGAACGAGAAGACGGGCGTCGTCATCTCCAGCTTCGGCGAGGGGTACTACAAGGACCATTACTCGGGAGCACGCCGGCTCGTGTAGGCTCGGAAACAGAAAGACCCCGGCGTGTATTCGCCGGGGTCTTTCTACGTTTGAATGGTCGTTTGGAGCTAGAACTCGTCGTCATACCCCTGAAGGTCGCGTACAAGCTCCTGCATCTGCACCGAAGCTTCATTCGCCATCCTCAGGATCGACTCTCGGCGCGCCGGATCCATCATGGCGTAGATGGCCAACCCTAACCCTGCGCCGCCCCAGAGCAGACCAGAAACTCCTCGCTTGCCGCTGGTTTCCTCCTCCTGGGTGGCATCTGTTGCTACTTCCAGGTGAGGTGCTACGGCAACCTCCGGCTCAGCAACCGGCTCAGCCACTGGACGCTCCCAGAGGGAATGATGCCCCTCGCCGGCCGCAGCTTGCTTGAGCACCTCCAGCTTCGCCGCGAGCTCATCTCTCAAGCGCTCGGCTTCGGCACGGGCCGCGTGCGCTTCAGCTTCTGCCTCGTCGCGGGCCTTGAGCAATTCGGCTGTGGCCGCGTCGTGCGCCGCACGGACGTCGTCTTCGATATCTGCAGCGTCCACTTGCGCCTCAGCTTCCGCTTGTTGACGGAATCGCTGTTTGAAATCCTGCGGTGCGGAGACCGTCTTCTGGCTCGCGCGTTCAGCGCTGCCTACAGCTGTCGAAAGCGCGAGAAGTGCGGAATCTCGCAGGATCGGGCCAAGCTCGCGCTGGAGGATCTCCATTGCTTGTGCCTTGTTGCGCGCAGCAAGGAGCAGCGGGGCCTTCGTCTTGAGTGATTTTTCCAGGCTCTCAAGCGCGGCACTCGCGGCTTCGCCGACAACGCCCTCAGGCAGCGGCCCAACCCTCTTGCCAGCCAGCTTCTGCTTGACGCCAAGAGGATCTTTGCTGTTCGCCTTCGTCCTGTCAGGTATGTTTTCGCGCCGTGCGTCCTCTTCGCCATGTAGCCGCTCGACGTCTAAATCCGAACGGCCAGGGCGCCGAAAACGGGATATCCGGCCCTTACCTTCGCCCGCTAGATGACGAGCTTCGCCTGCAACGCGGGATGCTTCATCGGTAGCGTCTTCCGCGACCTTGCTGCTGGCAGCGTGGAATTTGCTCTCGGCGAACCGAGCTCGCTCCTGAGCATCCCAGGCCGCCTTCAGGTCATGTTCGAGGGCGGCGATGTCGGCGCTCGAAGACGTGCCGGCGTCCTGAGGCCGCCCGTTGTCCTTGCTCGCCTCCTCCACCGTCTCGCGGTGCGACCGCGCTTCGCTCGTGGCTTCGCGAGCTGCATTGGCGAAGTCGTCCGCGACCGGTTCTTCGACAGACTTCTCGACCGCAGGCTCGGGCCTCTCGTCGCGTCGTGTCAGGACGAAGAGCATGCCGGCCAAGGCAGCGCCACCGACTGCAAGGCCGATCGCCTTGGCGTTCAACACCAAATCTTCATCTTCGTTCATGAGGGTCCATCCATTTCTGGCTGATGCGCGCAACTTCACTCGCAACAGACATTCCACCACCTCCAGTGTACCCGTCGGTTCAGCGATAGCAGCTAGTCAGGCATTGTCTCGCGTCCTCATTGCGCAGGTACTGCATGCAATCCATACTTTCGCGTCGCTTCAGACTCACGCGACAGGCGCACGGTATCGAGGAAGATCATGCGGGGGGCGTTCGAACGGCTTGTAGTGCCGGTATCAGGCTCGGAGGCAGACGCCCGCGCCCTGGATGTTCTGCCCGCCCTCATCGGGAAGGAAGGAGGCGCGGTCACGTTTCTTTACGTGGTCGAAGTGCCGCAATCAATGCCGCTGGACGCCGAGCTGCCGGCCGAAGTCGATGATGGTGAGCGTGCGCTGCGCGACGCCGAACGTATAGCGCGCAAGCGCCTGCACGCCCGCTCCACCCACGTGGTAACTGAGTTGCTTCAGGCGCGCGCGGCGGGTCCCGCTATTGTTGACGAGGCGATCGAGCGTGAGGCCGATGCGATCCTGATCACCTCGTCCATTCACCGCAAGCATGGCCGGGCCACGCTGGGCGAAACGACGGACCACGTGATGCTGCATGCCCCGTGTGAAGTCGTCGTTGTCCGGCTCGCTGCGCCACGATCACTCGCGGAAAGGCCAGACGCTCAATGAAGGCGGTCATAATGGGCTGCGGGCGCGTCGGAGCCCGTGTGGCTTCCCTGCTGGACCACACGGGCAATGAAGTCTCCGTGATCGACGTCGACAGCCGTGCCTTTCAACGCTTGCCCGCGACGTTCGACGGCGACACCATCATTGGGACCGGAATCGACGAGGATGTCTTGCGGCGCGCGGGAATCGAAGACGCAGACGCATTCATCGCGGTCACCAACGGCGACAATCGCAACATCATGGCGGCGCAAGTCGCTCGGCTGGTCTTCAACGTTCCCGAAGTGGTCTGTCGTATTTACGACCCGGTCCGGGAAGACACCTATCGCCGACTGGGACTGACCACCGTTTGTCCCACCACCACGATTTCGGCGATGATCCTGGATTCCGTGATGCGTGCGACCGACGACGACGAAGCGTCACACGGAGGGACGACATAGCCATGTACGTCATCGTCGCTGGGGGCGGCAAGGTCGGGTATTACCTCGCTCAGCACCTGCTGATTGAGGGACACGAGGTGCTCCTGATGGAGCGCAATCCGAGTCGCGTGGCTGAGATAAACGATGTTCTCGGTGCAGTGGCGATCGTCGGTGACGGGGCTGAGGTCAGCGCTCTTGCGTCCGCCGGCGCGGCGCGGGCAAATGTGGTTGTTGCCGTCACGGGCGAGGACGAAGACAACCTGGTGATCTGCCAGGTGGCGAAAGAAAAGTTCCACGTCGGCCGCACCATTGCCCGGGTCAATAACCCCAAGAACGAGAATCTGTTTCGGATGCTGGGGGTGGATGTCACGGTCAGCCAGACCAACTACATACTGAACCTCATTGAACAGGCGATCCCGGACCGCTCCTTCGTTCATCTGCTCAGTCTGCAGCACGATGACTTTGCGATTGTCGATGCGAAGGTGTCGGAGCAGTCCGCGGTCGCGCACCGTGCGCTCGCGGAGATCGAGCTTCCTGAAGACACGACGATCGCGGCGATTGCCCGAGGGGCGAAGCTCATTGTGCCGGGTCCGGCAACGGAGCTTCTTCCCGGGGACGACATCATCGCGATAGCCCGCCAGAACAAGGAAGACGAACTTCGCCGTCTCCTCGTGTAGGGATGACTGCTACCCAGATCGGGAGTCCTGCGTGCTGCTCGCCATCGAAGTCGGCAATACCAACACGGTATTTGGCCTCTACGCGGAGTCTGGCGACCTCATGACGTCGTTCAGGGTGTCCTCCGCTCGAGACAGAATGCCCGACGAGTGGTATGCGATGCTGGCTGCTCTTCTGGAGACGACAGGACGATCCGCCGCGGAGATTCAGCACGCCATTATCTCCAGCGTTGTGCCCAGCGTCACGCCCTGGTTGGTCGAGATGTGCAGGACTCGCTTCCGCATCGAAGCAGACGTGATTACCGGGGCTATGGATGTCGGAATCAGGCTCGATGTCGAGGAACCGCGGCAACTCGGGGCTGACCGCATCGTCGACTGTGTTGCCGCGATTGCGCGATATGGGTCCCCGGCCGTCATCATCGATCTCGGTACGGCTACCACCTTCGATGTCGTAGATCGCAACAACGTCTACCGTGGCGGGGCAATAGCTGCGGGTGTGGCAACATCCCTCAAGACGTTGGCGGCCAACGCCGCGCAACTTTTCAATGTTGAACTCTATGTTCCCGACCGGGTCATAGGACGCAACACCGCGGATCAGTTGCGTGCGGGTCTGGTGACCGGACACCTGGCCATGCTTGAAGGCATGATCGCTCGTATCGATGAAGAGCTTGGCGAGCGGGCCATGGTGATCCTGACCGGCGGACTTGCTGGCCTTTTCGCCGGCCGCTCGCCGCGTTTCGATGTCGTTGACCCCGATCTCACGTTGAGCGGCCTTTACCTGATCCACCGACGGTTGCACGGGTCACCTGGGGCATCATGAGCGGACGTTCTGGTTACACAATTCGTCCACTGTCATCCGAGGATAGCGAGTTTGTCAGCCGTGTCGCTCCGCGGCTCTATCATGGCCCCACGACCTCCCCGCGCGATCCTGGAAAGTTGCAAACGTACTTCTCTGCCCTCACGCCCGCTGATCTCACGCGAGATCCGGGCACCGAGGCGTTTGTGGCAGTCGCAGGCGATTCAGGCCAACCGGCGGGGCTCCTGGTCATCAAACCTGACTTCGATTACTTCACAGACCATCCCCGGGCTCACGTGGAGATCCTAGTTGTCGGGGAAGAGGCTGAAGGGCGCGGGGTTGGCCGGGTGTTGATGACTCACGCTGAGCAGTGGGGCCGTGCGCACGGGTGCCACGAAGTGGTCCTCGATGTATTTGCAAATAATGCTTCCGCGATTGCGTTCTATGAGCGCATCGGGTTCGCGCCCGACCATTTACGAATGTCGAAATCACTGGCCTGACAATTCACGGTACGATTGCCAGACAGTTCATGCGGCATACGATGGCCGGGGCTGACTTGATCCGAGGCACGCTGGAGGCAGAATGATTTCCATGCCCGACACGAACACGGGCTTCGAGCAAGCACTTACATCCTCACCGACCGGGCAAGCGCCACTGAAATTGGCAGTGCAACGATCTGGCCGGCTGACGGAGTCAACCCTGAGCCTCCTCCATACCATCGGGCTCGAGTTTGAGAGCTACGGCCAGCGCCTCTTCTCCCATTGCCGAAACTTTCCGCTTTCGATCCTGTATGGCCGGGATGACGACATTCCCGGGTATATCGCCCGGGGCACGGTTGACCTGGGGATCGTCGGACGCAATCTCCTCTATGAGGAGGGTGCGGATGTTGTCGAGCTCGTCCCGCTGGGATTCGGCTATTGTGAGCTCGTCGTGGCGACCATGCGTGACGCTCCGTACACCGATCCCAGCCAGTTGCTGAACGCTCGCATCGCAACGTCCTATCCGCAGTCGGCGCGCCGCTTCTTCCAATCGATTGGCGGCGAGCCGGAGATCATCACGATCAGTGGTTCGGTGGAGGTTGCGCCGTCGCTGGGACTCGCGGACGCCATCGTCGAGTTGACGGCCACCGGTTCAACGCTGCTGCTGAATGACCTGCGGCAGATGCACACCATCCTCGAGTCGGAGGCGGTCCTGGCTGCATCTCCCGATTCGATGGGCGATCCCGCCAAGCGCGCCAACATCGACCGCCTCGTCATGCGCATTAATGCAGTGCAAGTCGCCAAGCGTTACAAGTACCTGATGATGAACGCGCCGATTGCGGCTCTGCCCGCGATTCGTGAGGTCGTTCCAGGGCTGAAGGCTCCCACCATCGTGCCACTGGCGGACGAAGGCTGGGTGGCAGTGCATACCGCCGTCGAGGAAGAGGCGTTCTGGGAGTCGATCGAGCGGCTCCGCGCGGCCGGAGCCACGGAAATCCTCGTCTCTTCTCTGGAGAAGCTTCTGCTCTGATTCGCCTTCTGGCGGACGGGTCTTTCATCTCCTCGGGTATCATCCGCCACAGGTGCGGTCGTTCTGCGCCTGTTCATTCTCTCCTGCGTGTCGTGGAGGTCTCTCGTGTCACAGAGCGTCGTGTCTCGGACTGCCTTCGATCCCGCGAAGATCGTCCGGCCGGCGGTTCATCATCTGCCCGTCTATCAGCGGCAGCCTCCACCGGAAATCAAGCCAGAGCGCGAAATTCGGCTCGACTGGAATGAATCGCCCTATGGCCCCTCCCCCAGGGTCGCGGAAGCCCTGCAGGACGTGCTGGCTCACAACCGGTACCCGGAATTCGACGCCTGGTCCCTGCGCGAGGCCCTCGGCGCCTATGTGGGCGCTCCCGCTGAGCAGATCATTGCGGGTGCAGGGCTGGACAACGTCATCGAGACGATGCTTCTCCTGCTGCTTGAACCGGGCGACCGGGTGATCATCTCCAACCCCACCTTTGGCGTATACGACGTCCTCATCAAGGCCTTCGGGGGAACGACGATCGATGTGCCGCTAAACGAGGGTTTCAACCTCGATGTCGATGGCATTCTGGCCGCGGTCGACGAGCGTACGAAACTGATCATCATCTGCAACCCGAACAACCCCACCGGCAACCTGTTCCCGGCCGGCGACGTCGAGCGGATCATCGCCGAAGCGCCATGCCTGGTAGCGGTGGATGAGGCCTACGCGGAGTTTGCGGGTGCCTCGTACCTGCCCCTCATGGAGCAAGCGCCCAATCTCGCCATCCTGCGGACGATGAGCAAGTTTGCCGGGTTGGCAGGGATGCGGGTGGGGTACGGCATCTTCCCCGAAGGACTGATGCCCTACCTGGCCCGGGTGATGCCCGGCTTCTGTAACGTGAGCGTGGCGGCAACGGCAGCGGCCATGGCCTCGTTGGCGGACCGCACCTACAACGAGCAAACGGTGATGCGCATCCTGGCGAACCGGGATGCACTGGCTGACCATCTACGCGAGTTGCCGGGGGTTGAGCCCTACCCTTCCGCGACGAACTTCCTGCTCGTGAAACTCCCGGTTGAGGACGCTGGCCCGGTCGTGCAGCGGCTGGCAGAGCGCGGCGTTTACGTTCGTTACTTCGGCAACCCGGCCTGGGGAATCAGGAACTGCCTCCGCGTCTCCATCGGCACGCCCGAAGAAAACGAAATCTTCTCGACCGAGCTGGAAGATGCGTTGCGAGAGGCTGGCGTGCGAGCATGAGTACGATGCTGACTTCCCGCAGCGCGCACATCGAGCGCTCCACGCTGGAAACCCGCATTGCAGTAGATCTTGACCTCGCTGGCGGAGACGTATCCGCCGAGACGGGTGTCCCGTTCCTCGATCACATGCTCACTGCCCTCGGCAAGCACGGCCGCATCGGGCTGATCGTGGCGTGCGATGGCGACGCCCATATTGATCCGCACCACACGGTGGAGGATGTGGGAATAGTCATTGGACAGGCACTGAAGCAAGCGCTGGGTGACCGCCGTGGGATCCAGCGCTATGGCTACGCCTACGCGCCGCTCGATGAGGCCCTGGCGAGGGTTGTAGTCGATTGCTCGGGCCGCCCGTTTTTGCACTACGAGGTCCAGATGCCGGAGGCTGTCATCGGCCGTGACTTCTCGACCACCCTGGTCGAGGAGTTCTGGCGCTCCCTGGCCATGAACGCTGGCTTGACCATGCACATCGATCTCTTGCGTGCGCGCAATGCCCATCATGCCGCCGAAGCGATCTTCAAGGCGGGTGCCCTCGCGATTCGCGAGGCTGTATCCCCGTTTGGCGATCCCGACACAATGCCCTCGACCAAAGGGGTGCTGGCATGAATGTAGATATCGCGGTGATCGATTACGGCGCAGGCAACTTGCGCTCTATCCGGCGCGCGTTAGAGGCCGCAGGAGCCACCGTCAGCGTGACTGCCGATGCTGAGGCAGTACTGGCGGCTGATGCCGTGGTCTTCCCGGGCGTGGGCGCGGCGGGCGCAGCCATGCAGCGCCTGAACGACTTGGACCTCATTGCACCCATTCATGATGTGGTGGCGCAGGAGCGTCCTTTCCTGGGAATTTGCCTGGGCATGCAACTGATGTTCGAAGAGCAGGAAGAAGGAAGCACCCAGGGCCTGGGCTTGCTCCAAGGGCGCGTACGCTCATTGAGCAGCGAGGTGAAGGTGCCGCAGATCGGCTGGAACCGCACGCTCTGGGTCCAGGATGGCGCGGGAAGCCGCGCTGGTGAGAGTGGCGATTTCTACTTCGTCCACTCCTATATTGTGGAACCTGAAAACGAGGACGACATCCTGGCCGTCTCTCGCTACGGCGAGGTCTTTCCCAGCATCGTGCGCCATGGCCACATCTGGGGGACCCAGTTTCACCCGGAAAAGAGTGGCACGGCTGGACTGCAGATGGTTGCAGGTTGGGTAAACGAGGTTCGCGCCCAGATCCCGGCCCGTAAGGAACAGGTTCTGGCGTGATCATCTATCCCGCAATCGATCTCCGCGACGGGCGATGCGTCCGCCTGGTTGAGGGCGACTTCACCCGCGAGACGGTGTTCGACGCCGATCCCGCTATGGCGGCACGGCGCTGGGCGGAAGCCGGCGCTGAGTGGCTGCATGTAGTCGATCTTGACGGCGCGGTCGCGGGCCGGCCGGTCAATCTCACTGCCATCGAAGCGATCAGGGCGGCCGTTGATATCCCGATCCAGCTTGGAGGCGGGCTGCGCTCGCTGGAGAACCTCGAGAGCGCGTTCGGTGCAGGCATTTCGCGCACCATCCTGGGCACCGTGGCACTGGAGATCCCCGAGCTTGTGGCGGCGGCGGTTGAACGATGGGGCGACGCGATTGCACTCGGGCTTGATGCGCGCGACAGCAAGCTTGCCACGCGTGGCTGGCTCGATCAGTCCGACGCTCTGGCGGTTGACGTAGCCCGCGGATTGCAGGACGTTGGAGTTCGTCACTTTATCTTCACTGACATCAGGCGCGATGGCACGCTCTCCGGGCCAAACCTCGAGAGCCTGGCGGAGATCATCTCAGCCGTTGACGCCAACGTGATCGCTTCTGGCGGGGTCGGCACCTTGGCGGACATCGAGGCCGCGCGGGAGGTCGGCGCAGCCGGTGCAATCGTTGGTCGGGCGCTGTACGACGGGCGTGTTGATCTGGCTGAGGCTATCGCACTGGCCCGCCCACCGAGGATCGAAGCATGAGCACACAAACTGCCACACTGGCTGATCTGCTGCCAGCCACCGGGCCCTATCGTCGCATCATTCCCTGCCTGGACGTGACCGCTGGGCGGGTCGTGAAGGGCGTGGAGTTCCTCAATCTGCGCGATGCTGGCGACCCCGTGGAGCTTGCGGCCTTCTACAACCGTGAAGGTGCGGACGAACTCGTCTTCCTGGATATCACGGCGTCCTCCGACAGCCGCCGCACCATGGTCGATGTGGTGGAACGCACTGCCGACCAGGTCTTCATGCCGCTGACCGTCGGTGGCGGCGTGCGTGCCGTAAGCGACATGCGAGAGTTGCTCTCGGCTGGCGCCGACAAGGTCTCCATCAACACGGCCGCGATCATTGAGCCAGATCTGATCAACGCGGGAGCCGAACGCTTCGGGCGGCAGTGCATCGTGGTCGCTGTCGATGCCCGTCGCCGGGCAGACGGTTCCGGCTGGGGCGTGTTCACGCATGGCGGCCGCAAGGAGACGCCGCTGGACGCCGTGGAGTGGATCGCGGAGGCGGCACGTCGCGGCGCCGGCGAGATCCTGTTGACCAGCATGGACCGGGATGGCACGAAGGATGGTTATGATCTGGAGCTGCTGGAGGCCGTCGCCGGGGCAGTCAACATTCCCATTATCGCCTCAGGCGGCGCCGGCAACCTTGATCATCTGGTACAGGCACTTGCCGCGGGACGGGCGGATGCGGTGCTGGCCGCCTCGATCTTCCACTTCGGTGAGTACCGCGTCTCCGACGCCCGGGCGCACCTTGACGCACACAACGTGCCAGTGCGCCAGTTCACGGTCTGATGAACGCGACCGCGCTCCTTGAGGACGCCGTGCGTTTCGATGCCGCGGGCCTGGTGCCCGTCATCGTGCAGGATGACGGGACCCAGCGCGTGCTGATGCTGGCGTTCATGAACGAGGAAGCCCTGCGCCTGACCCAGGAAACTGGCCGCGCGCACTACTGGAGCCGCAGCCGTAACAAACTCTGGCGCAAGGGCGAAACGTCTGGCAACGAGCAGGTAGTCACCGACCTGCGCGTGAATTGCGAGCGCAACAGCCTGCTCATAAGCGTGATTCAGCAGGGTGCGGTCTGCCACGATGGCTACGCCACCTGTTACTACCGCCGTGTGGACGAGGATGGCTCACTGCAGATCGTCGAGGAGCGGCAGTTTGACCCGACGGTCGTGTACGGCGCTGGCCCCAGCCTGAGCGAGTTGACCCGTGCCCAGATGGCCGCGTACAAGTACCTCCGCGACAACGATCTTGGCGCAGAGTCAGGCACGTCTCGCCTTCTGCGTGACACAGCCACGAGCGTCTCCCCTCGCATCGCGGACGAGTTGATCGAGTTGGCCGGCGTCCTGTCCGGCGAACATCGTCACGACGAGCCCCAGGCAGATACGCGACTTGAAGCTTCGCAGGTCATCTACTGGCTGCTGGTTGAGGCCCTTCGCCTTGGCCACGGCTGGAAACAGGTACGGCCGGACATCGCGTTGGCCATGCCCGATGCCCCGCCGCGTGATACGACTTTCGCGCTATTGCGCGCGGCGGCGCAGCAATGGCGGCCGCTGACCGCGGGAACGCTGGAGCAGGTGCAATCGACGCTCTCGCTGGTCGCCGCGGCCTGCCACGTCTCCGGGGTAGACCCGGCTGAGGTTGTGGCGGCGGATCTCGCGGAACTACGCAGCCGTCCCTACCTGGCCAGTCACTTCGCGGTGGGTTCCTGACGCTATGGAGTCACCAGATTCCATCCCCGAAGAAGCCGTTCCACCCGGGACTGCGCGCCTGGGACGGATCTGGACGCCCTGGCGCATGCAGTACGTCACGGGCGGCCCCCGGGAGGAGGGCTGCGTCTTCTGCAATCGCCTGCGTGAGCAGCACGACACGAATGCCCTCATAGCCCACCGGGGGGAAACGGCGTTCGTCATCCTGAACCTGTTTCCCTACAACACCGGGCACGTGATGCTGGTGCCGCAGGCGCACATCTCCTCCCCTGAGGATACCGACGATGCGACTACCCACGAACTGGCGGATCTGAGACGGCCAGTGATGCGGGCGGTGCGCCGCGCGCTCAATCCGGTGGGGTTCAACATCGGGGTAAATGTTGGCGCAGTGGCCGGAGCAGGCATCGCCGCGCATCTGCACGAGCACGTCGTGCCGCGCTGGCCGGGTGATGCGAACTTCATGCCGGTGATCGCCAACACCCAGGTGCTCCCGGAAGTGCTTCCGGTCACGTACGCCAAGATTCGCGCCGAACTGCAGCGTGAGCTTGCTGGTGAGGCAGACGTGCAGGTCGTGCTGCTCGACCCGGACGGCGAAGCGACGTTGCTGGCCGAGGGGACGTTCCCGGCCGTATCCGCGGGACCGGAGGAGCCGATGTGGGCAGCCGCCTTGCGGCTGGCTCAGCAACTAGGCGTACGTGACGCTGAGCTCATCGGGTGGGCCGGCGCGCAGCTTGCCGGACAGGGACCAATCGTGCTCGCCGTTGGTGGCGTGCTGCCGGCGCAGCAGGCCGTAGGCAGCACTGCCGCCGGCGACTTGCTGGCGCCGGAAGACGCGCAGTTCCTGGCCAATGCGATCACCCTGGTGAGTGCGCGCAGTGACACCGCCGCCAGTACTGAATAGCGGACTCCGCTAGCAGATAGGGAGACTTCCACCAGGAAGCGCCACCTATACTTGACCTCTAGCATCCCGCTCGGAGAGAAGGTGACGCGGCGTGTTCTCCAGTCAGGATCCCGAGCTGGCCTTCCCGGAGCCACGGCGTGCGCCACTGGCCTCTGTCCTTGGGCTGCTCGTATCGGCGCTTAATGTGCTGGCGGAGGTCATGCTTCTGCCCAGCCTCATCCTGGCCTTCTTCGCTGCTGAGCTGACCCCCTCGTACCCGCTGATCGGCCTGGTGCCGGCGCTGGCTGCCAGCCTGTGGACCGTCGCTCGCGTGCCCGCGCATCTCCTGATTATCAGGCCGTCGCGCCAGCAGCAGTGGGCCTTTGCCTCAGCGCTGGTGCGGGCAGGAGCCATCGGCGTGTTGGCCTTTGCCGCCATGCGCACCGATCCATCGGTGCTCCTGCAATCGGGGCGGCCATTGCTGCTCACCTTCTTCCTCTGCCTGATGGTCTACACCGTGGCTGGCGGGCTGGGGAGCGTGCCTGCGGCGTCACTGATCCGGGCCGCTATCAGCCCGGATCAGCGGACCGACTTCTCCCTGCGCCGGGTCCTGGCGGGCCTTGCGGCAAGCATTCTCGGTGCACTCCTCGTGGGGCGGCTCCTTGGCGTGGGGTCACCCGCGTTTCCAGGCAACTACGGCCGCCTCTTCCTGGTGGCCGCCATCTTCCTGGTCGTGCTGGCGGTCCTGACCGCATTGCAACGCCCAGTGCCAAGCGCCGCGGCGCGTCAACCGGCGTTCGCGCCACGTACGCTGTTGCGCCCGCTTGCGGATGGCCGGTATCTCCGCTACCTCGCCTTTCGGCTGCTGCTGGCGGCGACGGCCGCGGTGGATCCGTTCCTCTTCCTGTACGCCGTGATCCGCCTGGGTATTCCGGCAAGTTCGATCGGCGTCTTCGTCCTGGCAGGGGTGCTGGGCTGGGTGGTGAGCACCCCGCTCTGGAGCTGGCTGGAGCGAAAGGCGCAGCCACGCACCGTGCTGCAGGCGGCAGCCGTCCTGCGGCTCATTGCGCCGACCCTGGCGCTACTCCTCCCGCAGTTGCTGACGGTCGAGCAGTTCCAGTCGCGCTTTGGCAGCAATGCCCCAACAGTCGCGTTTGCGGTTGGCTTCCTGGCGATTGGGGCAGCCCTTGCCGCACTGGCGCGCAGTGGACCAGCCTACCTAGCTCCACTCGCGCCACGGCACCTCAGCACGTCCTACGGCGCGCTCACCAGCGGCCTGCTGGCGCTGGCGGCCTTTGCTCCGGTGGTGGGCGGGCTGATCATCCAGCGCTTCAGCTACGAGGCGCTCTTTGTCGCCACTATCCTGGTTGGCCTGGCTGGGGTACTCTCCAGCGGTTGGCTGGCGGAAGTAATCGTGACAACGCGGCAGCCACAACCGGTCACACTCTCCCCCGTAGCGGCGGAGGGAACCGGCTAACACCCAGCGGATGGCCGCAGGAGCCCGCCTGAGGGGCTTCGCAGCCGGCGCCGCGATCGACGCAAGACCAGGCCAGGCGCCCGTATCGAGGTGAGCCAGCATGGTCTTTGCAGCGAAGCCATGAGCACCCCCAACCCAGGACCCAGCTACGCCGAACTGCATCTGCACACGGCCTATTCCCTACTGGATGGCGCGGCCTTGCCCGAGGAGATCGTGACGCGCGCCGCGGAGCTGGGCTACCGCCATCTGGCCGTGACGGACCATGACGGGCTCTATGGTGCCCTGGAGTTTGCCAATGCCGCTGATTCCGCCGGCATTGCCCCTATCACCGGCGCAGAGATGACGCTACTGGATGGCAGTCACATCACGCTGCTCGTGGAATCCGCTGCCGGGTACGCCAACCTTTGCCGGCTCATCACGGCAGCCCACCAGCCAGATCCCGGGGCTGGCTGGCCTACCGACCCCACTGAACGTGCGTCACGGCTCGATCCGGGGTTGCTGGCGGAACATGCCAGTGGGCTGGTCCTGCTCACTGGCTGTCCGAAGGGGCAACTCAGCCAGTACGTGGACGCTGGCGACCTCGTCAGCGCCCAGGCGTTGCTGCGGAAGTATGTCTCCTGGTTTGGCACGAGCAACGTCTACGTGGAGTTGCAGCAGAACCAGGTGCGGGGAGACACCCGTCGGGTCGCCCGCCTGGCGCGGCTGGCCGTGGAGGCGGGCCTGCCCACCGTGGCCACCGGCAACGTGCACTACCACCGGCCCGAGCGCTATCGCCTGCACGATGTGCTGGTCGCCATTCGCCACCAGGGGACACTGGATGCCACTGCGCGCTACCACCGCCGTAATGGAGATTTCGCGCTGCGTCCCATGGCCGAGGTGGAGCGCCTCTTCGCCCGCTATCCGGAGGCCGTGCACGCCTCACTGCACCTGGCGGAGCGCTGCGCCGTGTTCAACCTGGCCACCCACGCGCCCTATCAGTTTCCCGAGCAGGCGACTCCGGAGGGGGAATCACTCGATAGCTACCTGACCCGCATCTGCCATGAGAAGTTTGCCGGTCGCTTTCCTCAAGACCATCCACGGTGGCAGGTGGCCTGGGATCGCCTGAATGAGGAGCTGGACCTCATAGCCCGGCAACGGCTGGCCGCGTTCTTCCTGATGCACCACGACCTGCTGGAGCTGGCGGAGGACGTAGCAGGCCGGGTGCGGCAGGAGCAAGGACAGCCCGCCGCCAGTCCTCTGCCCCCAGGACGGGGCCGTGGCTCCTCGGTGAATTCGCTGGTGTGCTACCTGATTGGGCTCTCGCCGGTGGACCCGCTGGAGCACCGGCTCTCGCTGGGCCGCTTCCTCAACGACGCCCGTACTGAGCCTCCCGATATCGACCTCGATTTCCCGCGCAAGATCCGCGAGCAGTTGATGTTGAGCGTCTACGAGCGCTACCCGGGCCGGGTGGGGCTCATCTGTACCTTCGCGACCTACAAGCTGCGCTCGGCGGTGCGTGACATCGGCAAGGTGCTGGGCATCCCGGTGGCGGACCTGGACCGCATCGCCAAGCTCTGCGTACCCGGCTCCGCGCGCATCCTGCGTGAGGAACTGGCGCGCATGCCAGAGTACGCCGCGCGCCTCGATGTCCCGCCCTGGTCGCTGCTGATCGAGTTGGCCAGCGAGTTGGCCGGGTTCCCTCGCCACATCAGCCAGCACTCGGGCGGGATGGTCATCTCGGCCTGTCCCATCACGGACCTAGTGCCGCTCCAACCCGCAGCCATGGAGGGACGCTGGTTGATCCAGTGGGACAAGGACAGCGTGGCGGACGCCGGTATGGTGAAACTTGACTTCCTGGCCCTCGGCATGCTCGAACTGGTCGAGGAGTGCGTGCAAGGGATCGCTACACGCTACCCGGACGCCAATGTGGACCTCACCCGCATCGACTTCGCGGACCAGGGTGTCTTCGACATGATCTGTGAGGGCGATACGGTCGGCACCTTCCAGATCGAGTCGCGCGCCCAGATCCAGACCCTGCTCAAGACGCAGCCGCGCACGCTGGACGATCTCACGGTGCAGGTAGCCATTGTGCGGCCTGGCCCGATTGTGGGTGGCGCTACCTCGCCCTATATCCAGCGCCGCCTGGACCCCAACTTCCAGATCACCTACGACCACCCATTGCTGGAGCCGGTGCTGCAGGACACCATGGGCGTGGTGCTCTACCAGGACCAGGTGATCGAGGTGGCGCAGGTGCTGGCCGGGTTCACCGCCGGCCAGGCGGATCAGCTCCGCCGTGCCATGACGCGCAAGCGCTCACAGGAGGCCATCACCTCCCTCTGGACGCAGTTTCGCGATGGAGCAACAGGGAATGGCGTGCCAGAGGAGACAAGCCATGGCATCTTCCAGAAGTTGCTCGGCTTCGCGGCCTACGGCTTCCCGCGCGGTCACGCCGCCAGCTTCGCGGTGCTGGCCTACCAGTCCTGCTGGCTGAAGCACTACTACCCTGCGGAGTTCCTGTGCGCGTTGCTTAACAACCAGCCCATGGGGTTCTACAGCCAGTCCGTACTGGCGAACGAGGCCAAACGACGAGGTGTACGTACGCTCCTGCCCGATATCAATCAGAGCGGGGTGCGCTGCACGGTGCAGGATGCGCGCAATGTGCAACTGGGCCTGGGGCAGGTGCAAGGCCTGGGTGAAGAGGTGGCCCGGGCGATCGTGGTGGAGCGCATGGCGCACGGTCGCTACCGCTCCGTGCCGGACCTGATGCGGCGCGTGAGCCTTCCCGTGCCGATGGTGGAAACGATGGCGCTGGCGGGTGTCTTCGATAGCTTTGGCCTGGCCCGGCGTGAGGCCGCCTGGCAGGCCGGACTGGCAATCCCCCTGCGTGCCCTCCCCACGCGTGGCAAGGTCCAGGACCGAGACAAGGGTCACCAGATGGCCCTCTCGCTGCCGATTGGCCAGGATGTGGTGGACCTACCGCCGATGCCAGTCTGGGAGCGCATGGCGGAGGAAACGCTCGGCCTCGGGCTCTCTCCGCACTGGCACCCCCTTGGCCTGCTGCGGCAGCGGCTCCCCGCGCCGATTCGCCCCACGGCGGATACCCAACACCTGCGCGATGGTTTGCGCATCCAGGTGGCCGGCCTGGTTGTCGTGCGGCAGCGGCCAGAGACCGCGCGTGGTGTGACATTCCTGCTGCTGGAGGATGAGCAGGGGCTGCTGAACGTCATCGTGCCGCCCCCCCTCTACGAGGCAGAGCGCCATGTGGTGCGCGGCGAGCCGTTCGTGGTGGTGGAAGGGATCCTGCAGCGCAAGCTGAACACGATCAACCTGCTGGCCGAGCGTATCTGGCCGCTGGACGAAGCACGCAGCCACTTCCCGGCCCAGCGCACCAGCCAGGGGATTAATCACCCCGAAGAGAGCCGACGTCCCGCAATTACGACCGCCGTGCCGCGCTCAGGCCGGAGCGCCTCCTTTCGCTGAGGTTTCACTCGCGCGTGAAGCGCACCTGCCCCACGGGCGGCAAATACGGTACGGTGACCCCAAACGATCACTGCACGAATGAGGAATTGCATGCCCGTTACCATGCCTGACAATCCACGCGCTCGGCCACAAACTTCGGGGGAAACCACCTTCAGTCGCCGAGCCATGCTGCGCACCGCAACCGCGACAACCCTGGGCCTTGCCAGCAGCGCCCGACTCCACCACTCCGCTGCACAAACTCCGGTTGCGAACTCAGCGCTGGGAGACCTGCAACAGCGCCTGAACGGGACACTTCTGTTACCTGAGGACACCACGTTTCTTGCCGCCAACACCCCTGCCAACCGCCACTACCAGGATGTCATCCCCACTGCGGCTGCGCGTTGCGCGGATGAAGCCGATGTCACGACATGCGTGCGATGGTGCATCGAAAACGGCATCGAGCCCGTGGCACGAGGCGGTGGTCATAGCTACGCCGGCTATTCCACCACCACCGGTCTCCTGATCGACCTACGCGACCTGAGCAGTGTTTCTGTTGACCAAAACGCCGGCACGATGACTGCTGGCGGCGGAGCTACGTCGGCCCAGATCTTCGACGCCCTGAACGATCGCCCGTATTTCCTGCCTGGCGGAACCTGCCCCACTGTCGGAATTGGCGGCATGACCCTGGGTGGCGGCCTTGGCCACAACACGCGCTGGGCCGGGCTGACCTGCGACCACCTGCAGCAAACTCGCATCGTGACGACAACCAGCGAACCCCTGGAGGTGTCCTCCAGCCAGCAGCCTGACCTTTACTGGGCTCTGCGAGGCGGCGCTGGAGGAAGCTTTGGGGCGAATACCTCGTTCACCTTCGACCTGGTCGAAGTTCCCACCACGCCAGTCACCAACTTCTCAATCAACTGGCGGGGTGCAGATGCCGCCGGCCTCGTCATCCGGGCCTTCCAGGATCTCTTGCAACTGGCCCCTCAGGAGTTCGGAGCAACCGTCGTTGTCACTCCTCTTGATCCGGCCGACTCTGGACGGCGACGGGCGATTGATGTCTCCCTCCAGGGGCACTTCATCGGTTCGGCGAGCGATCTCCAGGATCTACTGACGCCGCTCCTTTCGGTCAAAACGCCGCCTATCGAACAGGCCATCACGGAAATGCCCTTCTGGGAATCGCAGAAGCGATTGCTCGAGCCTGAAACAGCGGCGCGCGCCTTCACGGATATCTCCCGCTACGCAAACGCGCCCCTCCCCGACAAAGCGATCCAGCAAATTGTTGACCGGCTGGTCGATTGTCCACAACGCATGGATGAGGCACACGGCGTCCTGACCATCTTCGGGTGGGTGGGCGGCATCCTTACCCAGACGGCTCGCGATGCGACCGCCTACGTTCACCGGGACATGACCGCGCTCTGGCGAGTGGGAGCAATCTGGCCTCCTGACACAGCCACAAGCGTCAGTGAAGAACTGAGCGCCTGGACTCAGGAGGTCGCCTCGCTGATCGCCCCTCACACCCCGAACGAGAGCTACCAGAACTTCCCGAACCGGGGAATTGCGGACTGGCAGCAGCAGTACTACGCGGAAAACGCTCAGCGCCTGATCGAGGTCAAGACGGTCTACGATCCCGGCAACGTTTTCCGCAACGCACAAAGTATCCCGGTGGCGCGCAACACGTGAACTGAAGCGAGTCAGGCGCCATGCCGGAACCACGTGGGCAGACCCGCAACCGGACGAATCGATTGCCAAATGGGCCAACGATGCCAAGTACCACCGCTCCTGCAAAGTTGGCACACTTGGCATACTTACCGGCCTTCACCACCGAAGCACGTGCGGCGGGCGGCCACGTGGGATACAGCTGCAGGTCCTGCCCGGCGACACGCGCGAACCCTTGCTGCCACACCAACTTCGTAGCGAGTGCGCTTCCCGCTACAACCGTCCCGGGATGGATCAGCCTGACCCGGGCCTGCCAATTCCCGGCGACCTGTTGTAGATGCCTCACCAATTTGCAGGTCGTGCGAGGAGGCGCACGGCCTGCACTTTTCCCGTCGGCCTGACCTTTTTCCGCCACTCGTCCAAGCACCTCGCTCTCCCACCTCTCCTGCATGGCACACGCAGGCGCGACAGGTGCGGCCACCGCGCGGCCATCGCGGCCACGACGCCTCATCCACGACGACGACGATAACCCTCACGGGGCCAACGTCCCGTCCCGCTGCGGCGGACAAGGAAGGGAACCTCCGGGTCTTCTCACTCTAGCGGGCATCCCGTTCGGCAAGGACCGCTCCTTCGTCGCGCCGGCGGCGGCCGGTTTCAGCCCTTGCCTTCCGGGGACCCCTGCCCGCTGTGAGAAGCCATCCGGCGGTTCAGATTGAAAGGGGTGGGTGGTGTTTTACGGTGATGTGGTTCATGTGAAAAGTGGTGTTGAAGGGGCGGTGTATATCGGTCGTCCGGGGGTTTTCGGGAATCCGTTCGTGATTGGAAAAGATGGTGGTCGAGAAACGGTCGTGGTGAAGTTTCGGGAATATTGCGTCGATCGGTGTTATTGGGATGGTGAATATCGGGAGATGGTGAAGGAGTTGGCGGGGAAAACGTTGGCGTGCTGGTGTGGAGAGAAGGTGTGTCACGGTGACGTGTTGTTGGAGATCGCGTGGCGGTTTAGGAAGTAAGGGGGCTCTGCCCTCTCGCCCCCGGCAGGGTACCAGTACCCTGCACCCATCTCCTCCCGAGCCACCTACCCAGGAATGCCGCAATGCTCAGGGTGCGCCAGGTATCGCGGCCACCTACCCGGGCCTCGAGCCCCGCCAGCTCGGACCCGACCGCCCTTCCGGGGTGCGGCTTCGCCGAATCGCGGTGCGTGCTGCGCACGTTCTCAAGCAGCGGGGGGCGCCATACCTTCGCTAACCGCGCTCCGGCATCGCGTTTGAAATGCCCTCCCGGCGGGATGCGCTTCGCGGCCACAGGCGCGTGGTCTGCTGCGCACGATTTCACCAGGCGGCAACAAGCGCCGCTCGGCTGCGGCCGCCACGAACCAAGCGACAGCGACAGTCCCTAGCCCTACCGGGGCCATCCTCGCCTCGATCGGCTCGATATGGTGCGCTGCGGTGCCTATTACCCCCTGGGCACGCTCCATTTTGCGGCGACTCTCTCGCTGCGGCAAGCCCCGCTCCTCCGTCGCGCCCTTCGGGTTTCAGGGCTGGCCTCCGCTCGCTCGCGCCTAAATGTCGCACGTGCCCCAGGGGGTTAAATAGGGGGCCCAGTTGGTGTGCCCCGGTCCTTGGCTCGTAGGTGGTGGTGGCGTGGCCCTGGTTGGCGTGGTTGGTTCCCGGTCCGTGGTCCCGCCAGGCGTGGCCTCGTGCGTGCGCTCCCTGGTCGCCGCCGGTCACCAGGTCGTCACCGGCTGTGCCCCTGCCGGCATTGATGCTGCTGTGCGTGCGGCCGCGCCTGGCTGCTTGGTCGTGCGCGCGGCCGGCCGCCAGCCGTGGCAGCTCGCGGCGCGCACTCGGGCGCTGGTCGCGCAGCTTGCGGCGTCTCCCGGCTCCCGCCTGGTAGCCTGGCCATCTGCCCCATGTCCTCCGGTCTGCTCCCCTGGCTCCAGCTCCGCCGGCGGCGTGGGCACCTGGCTTGCCGTCGCCCTGGCGGTCTCGGCCGGCGTCCCTGTCCTGCTCATGCTGCCGGCTGGTGTGGCCGCGCCGGCCTGGCCTGGTGGCGTGTGGGCGCCGGTGGCCGCGTGCGGCCCGTGGGCTGCTGCCGTCACATGGCAGCCTGGCGCCGTGCAGGCCTCGCTGCTGTAGTGCTCTGGCGAGGCCTTGCCGCGTACACTGGTGCCTGCCTCCCGGCCTACCACCGGTGAGGGCAGACCACCGCCGCCTAGGCTCCGTCTAGGCGGCGGCTTTTTTTGCCGGTTGCTCCATCTCGGCCGCGAACGCCTCCAGCTCCACCGGGTCGAACCGGCGGTAGCCGGTCGGCGTCCTGGTGTGCGGTATCAGCCCCTTGTCGGCCCATGCCCTTAGTGTCTTCACGTTCACGCCCAGCACCGCCGCCGCTTGGGCGGCCGTGAGCATGCGGCGTCGTTCCTGGTCCATCCATCCTCCTCGCTCTACCAAAGTCTACCAAAGTCTCCCCCTATCTAGTGCGCACACTGGTAGACTTTGGTAGACTTTGGTATACTTCTACATGTAGGGCAATTGGTCTGCCCTCACTGGTAGCCGGGGTCGCAGGGTGGTAGCTGCGGCCCGCACTGGGCGCAAAGCCCGCGGAGGTTCTCGTCATGGAACACCGTCTCGTCCCTCCCGCCACCCTGCATCGCATGCTGGATAAGGCGCACGCCGATGGCGTCGCCGTCCTGGGCGTGGCGCATCACCCCAGCAAGCCCGGCATCCTGGGCGCGCACGTCTCCAGCTCCCGCCCAGATCAGCCCCCGTACGCCGTCTGGCTCTACGGCGAGCATAGCGGCTGTGATTGCCCCGGCTACGAAAAGCACGGCTACTGCAAGCACTGGGCGCTGGTCCTCGATCGCGCCGGGCTGCTCCCCGATGACGACCCGGAGCCACCGGCTTCGGCGTCTGCTTCCCCCGATCCCTGGGATCCTCCCGTTGATCTCGTTTCCCGCCGCCAGGCTGCAGCCGCGGATGTCGCCCGCCGACAGGCAGCCGCTGCCGTGCGCGGCAAGCGCGTCCGCCCGGTCGCTGCGTAGTCACCCTCTGGCCCCGGCATCCCCGCCGGGGCCCTCCCAGCCCAACAGGAGCCGTGAAATGGCTATCGAACTCTCCGCCGATGAAACTGAGCAACTCGTCAACAGCGCCGCGCTCGCGTCCACTCTGCTGGCGTCCGCGATCGCCATGCTGCCGGAGGATCGCCCGCTGCTGGCCATCCTGCTGGAGAGCGCCCATGCCCACCTGCTCTCGGCAGGCGTGCCCGTGGTCGCCGCCGTCACTCGCGCCGAAGCGCACGCCGAGGCCCTCGCGGCCCTGCACGGCCAGTAATCACGCACGGGCAGCGGTCAGCGTGGCCGCTGCCCCCATCTCGAGGAGACGTGTCATGGCCCTTACGCTGCACGAGATCATGGACGCCATCAACGCTTGCCCGGAACTGCGGGGCAACCATCGCCGGAGCAAGGTGGTCTCCGCCATCGCGGAAGCCCTTGCCGAGGACGACTACGACGAGCCCGCGCTGGAAACCGTGCTCGATGCCGCGACCGACTTCGGCATCACCCTCACCTTTACCCGCGTGTGCATCGGCTGTCTGGCTGATTGCCCCTTCGATCAGGACCGCTGCGACACGTGTCGCGCGGAAGCGATCCGGGACAAGGTCGCCGCCGACGTGGAGCGGGATCTGTTGCCAACCAGTTAGGACCAACGCCCTACCGGAGCCCGGCACCGCGCCGGGCTCCGGACGATCCGAGAGGAGCGACACCATGAGCGCAGTAACAGCCACCCATCTGATCGCCAATGCCGGCCGTATCGGTGCCTACTGGGTCTGCATCATCAACAACGACATCTACGCCAAGCACGACGACCGCCCGGCCGTTACGCACACCGCAAGCAACTACGGCACGTCACTCAGTGAACTGTCCCGGCGCCGGGGCTTCCGCCTCGGCTGGGCGCAGATGCCCGGCGACGAAGAAATCCTGTACTTCTCCGACCGCGACGACCATTGCTTCGGCTACACATGGAATGTCACCGACCCACAGCTAAGTGAATGGGGCTACGCCCCGTTCTAACCCTTAGGGTGCGCGCCCCCGCCGGTTATCCAGCGGGGGCTCTTGCTTGGCGGGCAGACGGCGCTGGTCGGGATGCTCGCCGTCCCTCTCCCAAACCGACTTCGAGGCAGATACCTGGCGGCCCGACGACGGTGCAGGTTTCGGCAATGCGCCTCCTGCACCACCTTACCCACGACGAACCATCGCTATCTGCAGTCACACGAGATCCCGCTCGCCACGTCCCCACCAGCCGCAGCCTCCAGTCCACATGACCGAGTCGATCGGTGAGCGCGGCACGCCGCGGTGACGGGTCACTGACACGCTCGCCGGGTTACGACGCGCCGAGGAACCTGCCGGTGCCGGCGGCCGGACCCGCCGCTCGCGGTCAAGACTGGGAGCGATCGTCGTAGATCTCGATGGCGACGGTGACCGGTGCGCTCTGCGCGCCGTGCTGGTCGATCGCGGCGAACTGGAAGGAATCGACGCCGGTGTAGGTCGTCTGGAACGGGACGTAGCAGAACGCCTGAGCCCGGTACTCGCCCTCGGGGCACTGCTTGTCCACGCACCCCGGGCAGTCGCCCATGTGGTTGCCCTCGCTATCGCGGCACGTGCCCCCGTAGCCGGAGCAGCGCGGGTAGCAGTCGATCGGAGTCCCGTCCGGCAGCGGCGGCGCCGGGAGGTCGTCCGCCCAGCTGATGTTGGAGATCCCGTTAAACTTGAGGAAGGGGTACGCGTCCGTGGTGGCCACCGTCGCGCCGCTTGCCACCACCCGTCCTGCTGGGGTGGGGACAAATTCCGTCACGTACCCCTCCTGCGGCGGAGACACGATTGAGCCGAATTGGGTTAGGTCGCCGTCGCTGTCGATGGAGAAGATGGTGATCGGTACGCAGAAGGAGCGCCAGGGGAAGCGCACCGAAACACCGAACGCGGTCGGCGCGTGGTTGGCGCGGCAGACCCCGGGCCGGGTGCAGGTGTAGACGTGCTCCGTGTTGATCTGCAGGACCTGCCCGCAGTCGCAGACTATGGCCTCGCCGGCGCACCTCGGGGCGAAGTCCTTGCCCGAGACGCCGCCGCCGGCCACGCAGCGGCCGGTCCCGGGGTCGCAGCAGCCGAAGTCCGCGCAGGCGTCCCCGGCGCAGCAGGGCTAGCCAGCGCCACCGCAGGGCTCGCAGACCCCGCCGGCGCACACCCCGTCCCCGCCCCCGTCCGCGGCGCACGCCTTCCCGTCGTCGCCGCTGTCGGCGGCGCACCCCCCGCACGGCCCGCAGTCCACCCATTTGCCGCAGGTGTTCCCCGTGGGGCCGCACCGGCCGGCGCAGACGACGTCCCGGGGCTTGGGCTTGCAGCCCTTGCCCTTCTTCTTGCTGGCCTTCTGCTTCCGTTTCGCGTCCAGATCAGCCCCCTGCCCCAGCCCGAGCAAGGAAGCCGCAGCGGCGAGAAGCCCACGGCGGGATCCGGGAGCGGCCAGGGATCGGGCAAGAGCATCGAAGCCGTGACGATCCATGAGGGGGTACTCCGAGGTAGCGGCAGCGGCATGCCACGCATGCCCAGTTCGTACTTTAGCCGGGAACGCCGCATTTGCCCCCAGTAAGACCTACTGGTTTTTACGGGAAATGGAGCGGACATCCCTGTCCGCGCTGTCCGCCGCCCTGGCCGGAGATGCCGCCGCGGCCGAGACTGCCACAGGAGCTTCACCGCGCAGGCTGGTGCGGATACGGACGGTTGGCCGCCCTTGAGACCGCACGCCCCGCGACGTTCACGAGCTCATCGCCGAGTCCGTGTCCTCCATCGTCTGCTCGCAGTTTGGCCTTGATCTGCCGCTACGCTCTGTTGACTACGTGGCCCATTGGCTCGATGATCCCGCCGCTTTCCGCGCCGGCATGGCCGTTATCCACGATGCCCCCCGCCCCTCCGGCTACCATCCAGAAGCCATGGTGCATCCAGCGCGAAGATGGAGGAGTAATCGCGGTGAACCTGGCGACACGGAAGGGGACACGACGGCAGGCCTTGGCAGCGGGAGTTGCCCTCCTGGCCGGACTGCCCGCCATCACGACCACAGCCCAGGCAGTCATTCCCCAATACACCTTCCTGCGTGGCTGGGGTGGAGCCGGTGATACCGACGGGCGCTTCGATGGTCCCCGCGGCGTGGCCGTCTACGGCAACCGCGTCTACGTGGCGGATTCCTTCAACAACCGTATCCAGCAGTTCACGCGTACCGGGGAGTTCATCGACGCCTGGGGCACGGAAGGCAGTGGCAACGGAGAGTTCGACCGGCCAGGCGCCGTGGCGATCGACCAGGATGGGCTCGTCTACGTGGTCGACACGCTCAACCATCGCATCCAGGTGTTCTCCAAGTCCGGTCAGTTCATCCGCGCGTTCGGCAGCCAGGGGAGCGGCAACGGGCAGTTTTCCGACCCCTGGGGCGTGGCCATCGGCCGCAACGGGCGTATCTACGTCTCGGACTCCTCCAACAACCGGGTGCAGGAGTTCAACCGCAACGGCCGCTTCCGTACGTCCTGGGGGCGGCGCGGCGACGCGCCGGGGCTCTTCGACATCCCGCGCGGCATCACGGTGGATCGCCAGGGGCGTATCTACGTGGTGGACAGTGGAAATGACCGGATCCAGGTGTTCCGCGCCGACGGCGTGTTCCTGCGCACGTGGGGTGAGCAGGGCACGGCCAACGGCTCCTTCCAGGATCCCCGTGATATCGCCGTGGATAGCGGTGGCCGCGTGTTGGTTACCGATACCGGTAATGCCCGGGTCCAGGTCTTTGCGCGCGGTGGCCGCTATCTCACGCAGCTCACACCTCGGAATGTCACGACGAGCGACTTCGACCCCACAGGCATCACTGTCGACGCCACCGACCGCGTCTACATCGCGGACACCGCTAACGACCGGGTGGACATGTTCACGATGACTTTGTCGTAGGGCGTGACGTCCTGGGTGCTTGGATTCTGCTGGCGATGTAGGATGGGCAGCTCTACAAGCAGGCGGCAACAGTAATCGCTACAACGCGATGCCCCCTGCGTCTGAATTAAGGGTCATTTGTCAAGCACGTGCGTCGCGGAACACTCCCAACTCCACGATCGGAACAGGATGCTTGGAATTGCTGACGATTCATGATGCAGCATCCCCATGATTGCCGGACCCGTGTTCGCCCGTACAGTCACGGCCAGTCCACATCCGCCTACTGCCCATTGCCGGGCGCTCTTACCCATTGCTCCCATGCGCCTCTCGCGGACGCCAATCGATCTTGTCCAGCCGTGCCGACAACGCTGAGCTGACCAGCAGGTCGTCGTGCCCCCGGTTCGCCGGCACGCTCCATCGCAACAGCCGGCCAGGTCCTGGCTGGACCTCGTAGGTACACGCCGCCAGCTGATGCCGGTAGATCCGCGTGAGCTCGTCGCCGTCGTCGGCGTATTCCTTTATCCGTCCGCCATCAATGAGCCCGACGAAGTCCCAGCCGAGCTCCGATTTCGAGGCCCCCGAGAAGACGAACGGCTCCACGATCATCCGGCGTGGGCCGCGGCCGAGCGAGTCCGCCAGGAAGGAGGCCAGCCCGGCGCCGACGCCCGTGGCGTCCACCACCAGCGCCGACATGCCCCACACGTTGCGTAGCAGGTCAACAAGCTGCGCGTGTAACGCCGTGTGCCGCACTCCCGTCCAGGCCATGCGGTCAACCACCCGGTACGCGGGCAGCTCGCGGCCACGCACATCTACCTCCACGACTGTCAGTGCCGTGCTGTCCCTGCGACTTGCGTTGTCGAAGCTGTTCGGCCCGGAGCCTTCTTCCTCCTCGCCGGCCACGTCCAGCAGCCCAGCGTAGCGCTTGCCTGGTTCGGCGCGGTGGCGGCGCGGATGATCCCCCTGCATCTGGGCCAGGCGGTGCGGCGGGAAGAGGCCGCCCTCACCGTCCAGGACCTGCAACTCGTACTCCGTCCGGATGAACGGATGCTGCGGCCCGAATTGCTCGATCCGCGCCCGCACCCGTTCGCCGTACGCCGGCAGCTCCTCTGCCACCAGCCCCCAAGGCACCCGGTACACCCGCTGAATGCCGTCGCGGGCCTCAAGCGCCTCTAGGTGCTCCATCTGGCGGTAGAGCAGGCCGTTCTTGTCCCACACGGTGCCGAGAAACACCGTCGTCGCGTTCGTGCTCGCCGCCATCGGGTCGAAGCGCGCGTCCCAGATCGCCGGGTCAATGTCCTGGCACTCGTTGCCGATTAACAGGAGTGTCGCCGTCTGCCCGCGCGGGTTCGCCGTCTCTGCCGCGCTCAGGAACCGTGCGGAGGCCTGCCCCACGTCAACGATGTAGCCCTCTCGCTGCCGCACCCGCCCGATCGAGAGGGGTGATTGCCGTAACCGGCTCACCAGCCGATCCCGGCTCACCAGCGCCTGCGTCATGGTTGGCGCACCTAGCACCACGTTGCCGCCGACACGCTGGTAGCGCGTCAGTAGCCAGGCGACGAGCTGCGCCAGCATCTCATCCTTGCCCGCCTGCCGCGCAAATACCACCGCAAACTGCCGGCCCAGCCCCCGCATCACGCTCTCGGCGATCGCGCGCGCCGGCACGAGCTGATACCCCCGAAGCCGCTGCCCTGGCAGCACCACCCGCGAGAACTCGCCCACGTCCTGCATCAGCGGCCGCAGCGCATCCGCCAGCCGTGCCTCATCGCTCACCGCCGCGGGCACCGCTAGATCCCTTCAAGTACCAGGTGCACAACCGACTCCCCCCAGCGCTCGGCATCGCGCGGCCGCGCAATCGTTTCCTCGATCTCAGCGATCCGCACCATGGCGCTGCGCAGTGGCGGCGAAGTCTTGTAGGGGTGATTGCTCGCCAGCAAGGACGCCAGCCCAGCCTGCCAGGCGAGATACCCTTCCATCCGCTGCCGCTCCACCGCTGAGGCAGCACCCTTCAGGATCACCAGCGCGAAGAGGTCGCCATTCATCCACCGGTCCGCGCCGCCCGCACCGGCGCCCATGGTCAGCGACCCCGCGGGGATGCCGGAGCCAGCCGATCCAGTCACAGGCGTCCCACCGTCCACCGTGAGCGAGCTGCCAGCGCCGGCGTAGATTGCACTGACGACGTGCCACGCTCCGAACGCATGTGCGTTCAGATTGAACAGGGCCGAGCCGGCCGTGATCCCGATGTCATTGTCCAGGTCCGTGACGATGAGGCCGTTGCCATTGGCCCAGACCGTCGCCGCCTGCGCGGTGCCGCCCGGTTTCCAGAGGGTGAAGATCGAGAAGGGCTGCGCCGTAATCCCCAGCACGCTCGCCACGGTCAACCAGTCGTCACCTCCAAAGCGCACCACGGCCTTGCCATTGACCTGACCTGTTCGGTAGCTCGGCTGGTTCGCCGCCACGGCCTGCACGGCATACGGGACAGACAGCCCTGAAGCATCCGGCCAGGAGCTCATCAGGTCCCCATCAAGCAACCCGCTGAGCTGATCGGCCTGCAGCCACAGCACCCGCCCCGGCTGCAGCGCCGGCGTCCACAACCCGGCGTCGGTCTCGATGAACGGCACATCTGACCCCGCGTCGTACAGGTCCCACAGAACCCGCCGCTGCTCGTTGCCGTCCCGCGGATCCCGCTGACCATCACGCCGAAGTGCGCGATCCTGGATCCGGGCGTCGAACTCCCATGCCGCACGCCGCACCCGTGCCGCCGGCGGGCGCTCCACTTCTGCCCACACGCTCACCAGCACCGGCGCCCAGTCGCTGACGCTGCTCCAGGTCACCCGCAGCTGCAGGTAGCGTGCGCCAACTGAGGCCTCCCACGCGCTCGCCAGGTCCAGCCCGCGCGTACCTACCAGCGTGGTGCTGGCACTCGCCGCCGTCTGCCAGGTCACCCCGCAGTCCGTCGAGGACTCCAGTGATACGGTGATGCCGTCTGCACTTGCGGGGTTGCCGCGCTGTGCCGGGCTCGCGAAGCTCGCCCCGATCTGCAGCCAGTGCTTGCTCACCGAGGCGTCGCCGGCATCGAGCAGCGGCGAGAGCCACTGTCCTGTGCTGGCGTAGCTCGGAACCGTCGCCGACCGCCAGGTCAGGCGGTACAGGTCGTAGGAGGTGGCGCTGTCGCGGAATACGATGACATCCCGGCCGCCAGCGCCCCCGACCGACCCCGGCCAGATCATGCCTGGCGTGTCACGCACCGCGATCTTCCACCAGCCTGCGCCGTCATAGCCCCACAGTTCCCAGGCTGAGCCAAGGCGACTGCGGATACAGACAATCAGCCAGTCACCGGACACACACCCGCCGTAGCAGGCGATCCCCTCCGGCCCGTGCTTGCTCCACGCGTTCGCCCCGTCCCACTCCGCCACGCGCCCACCCAGCCAGGTGAACAGCGCGCCGCGATAGCTCGCGAGAAAGGTGAAGTCCGTCTCCCCCACATACTGCCCATGGCTCATGACCGGTACGGGTTCTTGCGTCCACAGCGGCGCCTTGCTGGTGTCCGCCGTCACAGCCGGGTCGTCCGCCTCGCCGGGATAGTTGCGTCCGCTCACCCGCCACAGGCTCTGCCGCGTGGCCACAATCACCGAGCCGTCAAAGGCGCACATGCTGACAATCGGCGCATCGAGGAAGAATTGAAACGTCTCCGCGTTCCCGTTCCACTTCACCCCGGAGATGCGCAGCTCCTCCTGCGCCCCGGCCAGCCGCGACGCGTACACGAGTTGCGCCGCGTAGCCAGCCCCGACCACTCCGCGCTCCCCCGCCCGCCAGACGGTCAGGGCATTGGTGGAGGTATTCAGCTTGCGGATCTCCTGCCCCGTGCTGAGCAGGATCAGGAGATCGTCCTGGTAGGGAGCCAGCCCGCTGATGCTGTAGCCGGCCCCCAGGTCCGCCGCGACCGTCAACGCGGCCCACGTGCCGTTGCCCGTCGCGACGGTCTTGTAGATGCGTCGCCCGATCCCGACCCAGACGAAGCCGCCGGCGATGAGCGTATAGGCGCGCACGCTGAGCGAGGGCACGTCCGCCATGCTGTCGCCGAAGGTGGCGCTGTGCGGCCACGGCTCGACCCCGGCGCCATCGAAGACCGGCCCGACCCCCACGCCGTCCCAGCCCCGGTCCGCCAGGTCGCCGTCCCCTTGCACGGCAACCCGCTGCCCCTCAAACCGGTTGATGACTAGTCGCTCCGTGACACCGCCCCGTCCGGACTCCTTGTTGCGCTTGCGATAGGTCCCCGGCACGATGCTCAGCTGCACATCGCCCAGGACCGCGTCCTGCACCGGAGCCATTGCTTATCCCCGGCCCAGCTTATCGACCTGGGAGTACAGCCCCGCCGCCGCCAGCCCATAGATGAGCGAGGCAAGTAGCCACGACGCCACCCCGCCGAAGAGCGGATGCACCTGCAGTTGCACCAGGCCCAGCACCAGCGCGCAGCTCAGGATGCTTGCCAGCCCTGCCCAGATTGACGGCAGGCCCATCCGCTTCGCCAGCTCCACCAGCGCCGGCACAACGAGCACCAGCGGCACACCAATCACCAGGAGTTCAGGAGGCATACCCCAACTCTCCCATGAGTCCCCAAAACGTCCGCATGTAGCTGTCCGGCGTGCTGCCGTTCGGATCGCGCGCCGGGAACCACCGCCGCATCGCCGCATCCAGATTGCCGCCGGTCGCCTCCAGGTGGTGCGCGATGATGCGCGCGGCCAGCCGGATGTTGGCTCCCGGAAACCGTGGGTCCAGGTCAGGTCCCAGCCAACCCCAGAGCCGCGGTTTCAACTGTGTGATCCCGATGGCTGGCCCATCCCCGGGGAAGGCATCCCACACCTGCAGCACGTTGCCATCGCGGTAATGAATCCCCTGCGTCTCCATCATCACGACGCTCGCCAGTGCCCGCGCATCAACCGCTGGCGTCTCACGCACGGCTTGCTCGATCTCGTGCGTCCATTCCGTCACCGCGTCCCAACCCACGCCGAACGGTCCGCCGTTCCACTGGTTTGGCGTCTGCACCTCACCCGAGATCTTGGGCAGCGTCTTCCGTGGCTGCTCGCCCTTGCTTAGCGGGTCGCGCCGCTCCGCTCCCACGCTCAGGTCGAAGATGCGCCGCGCGCCGATGAACCGCGGCCCATACCAGCCCTCAAAGGGGCGGCTGATGATCACCCCATCCTCTTCATTCGCCGCGTGGATCATCTGCCCGTCACCGAGATAGAGACCAACATGCGAGGCGCGGTTGCCGAACACGGTCACGCCCATGGAGTCGAAGAAGAGAAGATCCCCTGGCCGCACCTGCCCCGGCTCAACCGCCACGCCCCACAAGTTGAACTGGTGGTGCGACGAGCGCAGCTCGAAGTCCAGCGGTCCGATGACCGGCTGCGCTACCCAGTACGTGAAGCCGCTGCAGTCGAACGTCTCCGGACCTGCCGTCCCGAGCACATAGCTTGCCTCAAGCTGCGTCCGCGCCCGCGCAATCGCCCGTGCGGCCTGATCGCCGGCCACCTCGCTACCCACCACCACTGGCCGCACCACGGGGTTCGCGCTCTCGCGTGTCCTGCTCCGCCTCTCCGCCCTCCGGCTCGTCCCCATCTTCTTCATCACCCGGCGTCGTGCTGCGCGCCGCGCGCTCACCTTGCCCATCGCCCCCTTCCAGCCCCGTCTCCCCTTGCGCCTCATCGCGGATGCGCTGCATTTCCGCGTCCGGATCCTCTTCCCCCAGGTCAGCCGCCACCGATCGCCGCGAGCGGATGCCCTTCTCCACCAACTGCACCCCGATGCGCGTATCCGCCTCACGGTCACTTGGCAGAATCGGCGGCCACACCGGCACCGTCCGCCGCAGCCCGTACACCGGCGCTCCGCCAAACCGCTCGATGAGGTCGAGCAGCATCGCGTTGCGCCGGCGGTAGAGCGACTCCATCCCCCGGCGCTTGCGCTTGACCTTCTGCACCAGGGGCTGCAACTCAACCTGCAGGGCCGCACCCGCGATGGCACGCCCCGCCTCGCCAAACGCCGTCCGCGGCGTTTCCGCCAGGTCGTGCAACGCCGTGCGCAGCTCGTCGATGAAGGCCGTGTGCTGCTCCACCCCGCCGTCCTTAAGCAAGTTCAGCAGGTATGCCTTCGCGCCCTCCGGCAACTCCCAGCGCGCCCCTGGCCCGACCGTGATCCCCTCCGCCGAATCCACGTTCTCCAGGACCGTGATCGGCCAGCCGGCCAGGTCGAGGATGTCTGCGACGGCGCTCACCCGCGTGTTCAGCTGCCGGCAGAGGTCGAGCAGATCATCAAGGTCGCTCTCACCCCAGAACTGGGAGCCTCCGGCGTTGTTCGGCAACACGAGGTAGGGGAGCCAGCCGTAGGGATTTGCTTCATCGCGCGCCGCTTGTCCGGCGACGGACACGCTCCAGCGGTCAGCCGTCCAGTCCTCAACCACCGGGTAGCTCCGGTCCGGCGCCATCGCGCCCGGCGCCGCCCAGCCCAGCGCTATGACGGCCTGTCCAGGCAACACGTAGTGCTGCTGGAAGCGGTAGGCCTCGGTCGGCGTATCCGGCGACCACCACGCCAGCAGCGTCGCCGGGTCCACCACGGTCAGCCGCGGCCGCCCCGCTGTCACGTCCCACGTGACCTTGATCACCCCGTCACCCAGTACGGCGCTGTCGATGGCCAGGGCGAAATCGATACGGTCCGCATCGAGCTCGGCCAGCAACTCCGCAAGGAGCCCTTCCACCGCGTTCGCCTGCTGCTCGCTTGCGTGCTGCCTGGCGCGGATGATGTCCGCCCCCTCTGCCGGCTCACCGGCTCGCGTGTCATCCGTCGGAGCCGGGTCCACGGGAAGGATTGGCGGCGGCACTGTGAAGCCGACCCGGTCGGGCAACGCGTACGAGACCACCTTGCGTACGAGGGCACGGGCATAGTTCACCGTCATCCGCGTCTGACGCCGGCGCGCCCGCCCTGTCCACTGCTCCCCGTCGTAGAAGGCGCGCCGCTCCTTGTAGCGAGCGAGCCGGCTGCGGTCCCGTTCAAACGGATCCACCCTCGCCGGCGGCGCGCTTGTCGTCCCCATTCCCCAGCTCACGGCATCCCCTTCGGAGTGGAGCCGGGTGAGATGGTTCGCTCTTCGTACACCCTCCCGGGTGGCATCCTGAGCGTGTCGCAGGATCGCCTTCGCCTGCCCCTGGAGCCGCTGACATCGTCCCTGTCACACATCACGAGCCCCGTACTACCTACCCGATTAAGGTGGTGTGTCCGAGCGCCATTACCCGGCACACACCACCCCCATTACGTCACCAGTCGTATTTCCAGCGCCGTCAAGTGACCTCGCCCGCGCTATGCAACGATCAGCATGAGCAGCTTCAGCCCTTCCCTGACTTTCCCCCCAAGCCTCTCGTTCCCTTATTCCCTAAGGCCCACAGGCCGTCTCCCCCTAAGCGAAGCGTCTTCCCTAAGGGCCGAGGCGCGTCTTCCCTGCGGCCCGCAGGCCGCTACGCCGCCGTGATGCCGCCCAACCGAGCCACCGCGAGTTCCGAGAACACCGCCAAACCGGCGTACCATTTGATTCGATGCCGGGTTGCATCCTTCGTCTCGAGCTCGCCGATCTCTTCGATCGAGATCCCGCCGTTCTCGATGCCCATGACTCCCTCGGCACCGAACTTGATTGGGTAGATCGAGCTGCACACGCCGCCACTGGTGCCGCGCACCTCATTGTCCGGCTGATTCTCATCCACGAGGATGGGGATACCGTCGTAGTAGAGCGCCCGCCGTCCGAACGCCGTGCGGTCCGTCTCCAGCAGGTTGCCCGCCGACCGCCGCAGCGCCGACAGCTTGCGCCGCGATCGCTTGCTCATCAGCAGCGCATCCGGCCGCCCCGGCTTGACCAGGTCGATCACCTGGTCCATCAGGTCCAACGTCAGGGCTCCACCGTTGGTCCCCGCCCAGACCGTCTGTCCGGCCGGCGTGGCCTTCCCGATCCCATCAAAGCTCTTGGCGTTGACCGCCGAGTCGCCGGTGATGAAGGCCTGGTTGTAGCCATACGCCAGGCTCTTCGCGCGCGAGGCAATCACTTCTGCCTCGATGTCGTTCGGGTCCGTGTAGGTCGCCTGCAGATAGTTGTCCACATCGGCATCGCCACCGAGAATCTTCAGCGCCGCGGTGACCTGGGTAAAGGTCGGCGTCGCCTCCGTCCAGGTGTCACCAACGTCGTAGAAGTTCGCCGCCGGCAGCGTCGCCTCCCGGTTGTAGGTGAGCGCCGTCCCGATCACCTCCATGAACGGCAGCAGCTCCAGAATCATTGACTCTGTAATGACGGTCTCAATTACGCCGCGCAGCATCATGTCCTGCGTCAGCTTCGCCGCCTCGACCTTCGTCATGGCCATTTCGCATCTCCTCCCCGTATTCCCTTACTTCCTAAGCGCCGCAGCGCGTCTCCCCCCTAAGCTGAAGGCTTCTCCCCCTGAGCGAAGCGTCTCCCCCTATCGCTTCTTTCGCGCCGCCAGCGCCAGCGCGATCTTGGTCGTCGGGCCCAACACCGCCGGATCCACCACCACCGCCGTTCCACCCGCTGGCACCACCGGCGGCACCACTGGGGTGGTCACCGTGGTCGTCTCCGTGGTCGCAACGGTCGTGTTGCCTGCGCGCACGCGCTCCGCGATCTGCTGGTAGGCGCCCTGCGCCGGTGTCACGCTGGCGATCAGCTCATCGATCGAGCCGCCGCGCACCAGCTCCGGCACGACCTCCGGGTGCGCCTTCAGCACCAGCTCGCGCACCTTGCTCAGTTCGTCCGCGCTGACCGCCGCAACCGCAGCCGTCTCCGTCACCACCACCGCCGGCGTGGTCTCCGCGTTCTCCTGCTTCTGCTCCGTTTCCATCCCGCTTCCTCCGCTCACTCGCCTTGCCCTGGCCCTACGGCTCACTCGCGAGTTCCCGCGCCTCCGCTAGCAGCGCAGCCGTCCGCCGCCCGTTGTCCCGCGCCTCACGCGCCAGCCGCATCAGCCGGACTCCGGACATCTGGTCGGTGTCCACCAACCGGCGGCGGCAGGTGCACCCCCAGTGCACGCCCCGTGGCGGAGGACCAGGCTCCGGCCCGCCTCCCTTGAAGAACAGCAACCCGTCCAGTGACTGGCACCCCCGGCAAGCATTCGCTCCCGCTTGCCACCGCTCCAGCACGATCTCGCGCTCACCACTTGCCTCCATCACCCCAACCCGGCCAGCCGCATCGCCACGTCCACCACCACCGCGCCGGCCACCAGCCAGAGCATGGCGTTGACCCGGTTCTTGAGCTCAGCCAAGTCAGCCGCCAAGTCGCTCACCATCTGCCGCGTCAGTGCCTCGTGCGCACTCTTGGGCGTCAGATCCACCGCGGCGACTGGCTCACCGGCCGCATGCAGGCCGTTGATCGCCCGGCGTAGCCGCTCTGTCCGCTCATCCCGCGCCATGACCCATAACCTCTAGCGCCGCGCACAATTTGTGTTGTCTCGAGCTTGTCGAGAGACCTCGTGCTTCTCCGCCCTCCAGACAAGACGAGATCGTGATCTCCTCGCCTTCACTCAGGACGACACACATTCGGCATGCTGCTTCATTACCCATTTCCTGCTTCCAGCTCGGCGAGGATCGCCGTGATGGCATCGGTCAGCCCCTCGGCCAATTGCCCGTTGATCGCCCGCTGCGCACGTGCCGCCTGGATGCTGACCGCCGCCACACGCGAGATCGCCTTCGCCAGCGTCACTGGGTCCTCTTCTTCCGCCAGCAGCCGCGCCATCACGATCCGCAGCACCGCCAGCTCATCGGCCACCCCACCATCAGCCGCCGCCTGCGCCATGAGGTCGCCCAGTCGGCCGCCGAACAGCCCCCGGTAGTCGCCCGCGTCCATCCGCTCGCGAAACGCCGCGGCCGCAGCGTGCCGCCGCTCCAGGTCCTCACGCTCCGCCCGCTCGGCAAAGCTCTCGCTCCGCTCCGCGTCATCCCCCTCCGGTCCGCGCACCATGCCCTTGTGGGCTGCGCAGTACCCCGTCGCTCCCCGGGCAAAGTTGGTGCAGCCTGGCGCGCGACATCGGGTCCGCCGAGTTGCGGGACTTGCAGCGCCCGGCTCGTGGCTCCGGCCTCCTGTCGCCACCCCACACCCCCAGGACCATTACCCATTACTCGCCATCCACACCGAGGAACCCCGAGCGTGGCCGGCGCCGGCGCGCCCCGACCATCGCGGCCGCTTCCTCTCGCACCGCCGCCGCAACCTCGCGCATCTCCTTGGAGCCGGCGGCATCCCCACGCTTGCCGAACTCTGCCGCGCGGCGATCGAACGCCGCTGCCGCCGCCAGCGCCACGACGATCGGCTCATCACCCGCCACAATCGGCTGCGTGGTCACGTCGTCGGAGACGAGCTCCCGGCCCCCGATGTAATCGATGCTCCAGATCCCGATCTCTGGCGTGCCCACAATCGGTCGTCGGAAGCGCAGCGTCGTGCCCCAGGCCACCCACCCCTGGGCGATCCCTCGGCTGTCGAGCGGCGCCGCCCCGACCACCCTGTCGTCAAAGCGCGGCACCGTCTCGCCGGCAACATTGCGGACAGAGACCACCTCGTCAGCGTCAATCCCCGCCGGCAGCGCCACCGACGATGCTCCAGCCGAAATCGATCCTGTCGCCGCCGTGGACTGCGTCGGGATCTGCACGCCGTAGACGCGCATCGCCTGTCCGAGGAACTCGTTGAGCGCGCCATCACTCCACAGCGGCGCGTCACCCGTGTCCTCAAGCCGCTCCCGCAGCGATGTCCGGAGTCCCTGTCGCGTCGTCATTCCGCATAATCCGCGCGCCGCGCATGGAGAGAACAGGTGTTCTATCATGATCACCATATCGTCATTTCTTGCGTAATGCAAGGCCTTGACGAGATTCATCTTTTGGAGAGAAGGTCTTAGGGCAGTAGAGGTTGTGTAGAACGCCTATCCGGACAGAGGATGTCCGCAGATGAGTGAAGGTGAGCGCAGGTGAGCGTGGTGCCGTCCCCGCGTATCTGCGTCAGCACGCCGCCAGCTTCACCTGTCGGTTGCCACGTGAGGTCACCAGACATGTCGCGGCAGCACCCATATCGCGTGAGAGGAGTCACCTGTGGAGCGCCAGGTTCCTGATCCCGAGCAACTCCTGACCGTTGCCGACATCGCCAGCCATATCGGCGCGCACGAGCAGACCGTCCGCCTCTGGATCAAGCGCGGCGAGCTCCAGGCCAGCAAGTTCGGCACCCGCATCGGCTACCGCATCCGGCGGTCGGATTACGACGCCTTTCTCACGAGGCGGACGTTGACGAGCGCGATCAGTCGGCAGCTTCTGTCGGCCAGTACTCCCTAAACAAGGAACGGCCCGATCCCAATCTCCGGCGCCATCAACCACACCAGGCACCATGCCAGCGCCTCTTCCAGCGTGCAGCCGTAGAACGTCTCTTCGTCCGCGTGGTGGAGGAACACGAGCATGTCCACGTGTCTCCTCACGGCATACAGGCGGGCGTACCAATGCAATTGTCTGGCGAGTTGTCGGTCACGCTGCTGTCGTTGTCGAGCGTGACTTCCCCACCGTCGCTGAAGATGCCCCCGGCCGTCTCCGACGCGGAATTGTTGGTGACGTGGGAATTGACGAGGTGAAGCTCACTAAAGGTCTCGACCCAGACGCCTGCGGCAGACTTCGCAGTATTTCCTTCTACAACGGTGTTTGTCAGCGTCGCGTTGCCAGCAGAGACGTAGATCCCACCACCAGCGTCCAGAGCCGTGTTGTCAATGATCGCACTGTCGCGAACAATCATGGTGCTGAGATTTCCCAGCACAATACCAGCGCCAAATTGGCCCGTGTTGTCACGAATGACCGAGTTGGAGATATCGAGACTGCCGTTCGCCTTGATACCTCCACTGCCTCCGACTCGGCCCGTCCCGTTGCCGATCACGGTGCAGTTCTTCATGGTGAGTTGGCATTCAAAGCCAAGATCGACACCCCGGAGGAACGCGCCTGTGATGCGCAAACCGCGTAGCGTCACTTTAGCGTTGCTGATGACAAAGACGGCGCTGCCATTACTGTTGGTAACACCCGTGGGATCAATTACCGTGCCACCAACGTCGTCTCCGGCACCAATCAGCGTGACATCACTGCCCATTCCGACCGATTCCTGGTATGTCCCCGCGCAGATGCGCACAGTTCCGCCGTAGAGGGCTCCAATGGCAGATTGAATCGACGTGAACTGGCACCCGCTGGCACACACGTCGCCGCAAACACACTGCCCGTTCCAGCAGCGCTCTCCGTCATTGCACGCGTGACCGCAGGCGCCGCAGTTCTCTGCATCGGTCGCAGTGTTGGTACAAGCTCCGTCACAGCAGTCCGGCGTCGAACTATCAACTCGGCAAAACACCGTCTCACCACAGATCGCGCTGCAGCTCCCGTCGATACACATCGTGCCCTGAGGACAGCGATGTCCGCAGGCTCCACAATGATCGGAATCATTCGCGGTGTTTACGCAAGTTCCACTACAGCAGACGCCATCCGCACAGGTGGTTCCATCCGGCTCGAGGCCAGAAATGCACGTGTAACCGGTACAGGCGACGCTGCGGCAGATTTCTGACTGACAATCCTGCGTCCCGCAGCACTCGCCATTCGGCACACAGTTTCCATCGCAGAAAATGCCGCCAGGGCACTGGCAGATGCTGTTTACGCATGTCCCGCCAATTGGGCAGGCTTGGCCGCAGCGGCCACAGTTGTATGGATCCCGGCTGGTTGCGAAACACGTGCCGTTGCAGCACGTTTCACCTGAACTACAGGCGCGTTTGCACGCTCCGCAGTTGAGCGGGTCCGTCTGGGGATTTATGCAACGCTTTCCACAGCGGATACCGCTCTTGCACTTCTTCTTGCGCTTCTTTGCGTTGGTGAGACGAGGGGCAACGCCGAGTGCGGCGCCAAGCCCGAGCAACGAGCGGCGGGAGCGAGAGAGGGTTTGCACGAGCTTGTCGAACTGCTGACCGTCCATGATGGGGACGCCTTCCGCGATGCAGTGAATACAACGGAGCAATTCGGAAAATGCGATGGCGAGATCCTACGGCATACGCCGCCCTAGGGGAAGTTCCTGACGAACGATCACAACGTAAAGCGCCGTGCGGCAACAACTTGCTCGCTCGATCCCTGCGTCCTCTGCCAATCCGAAAGTTCCGTCAGTACCGCCCGACGCATCACAGGGATTGGATCGACCAATTTGCGATCCCCGGCTATGCTACATGGTAATTCAACTCATCAACATGGAAGAAGTCTGCATCCTGCCAGGAGAACTCCCGTGGATGGACAGCGGTTCGATCACCTGCTTCGCTCCCTAGTCACCTCACGGCGATCTATCACCAGCCTGGCGCTTGTCGTAGGTGGCGTCATTGCCGGTCGCGACAATGTCGAATCCAAGAAGAAGAAAAAGAAGTGCAAAGCCCCGAAGGTCAAATGCGGCAAGGCGTGCTGCGCGGTGGGAGCAACCTGCGAAAACAGCGCGTGCAGGCCAGCGTGTCCTTCCGGCCAGAGACGCTGCAACGGCGCCTGTGTGGACACAGCAAGCGACGAGGCGAACTGCGGAAGTTGTGGCAATACCTGTCCCAGCGGCTCATCATGCGAGAGTGGTATCTGCCGTTGCGCGAATGGCATCGTCTGTGGTCAGGTGTGCCTGCCTAATGGTGAATGCTGTACCGCCGATCAGTGTCCGACCGCCGAGTGTGGCATTCCCACCTGTGTGACCGGTCAGTGCGGGATCTTTCCAGCGCCTCAAAGCACGCGATGCAGCAACGGTGTGTGCTGTAACGACCAGTGCGTGGATACGACTAGCAACGTGGACCATTGTGGGGCGTGTGGCGACGAGTGTGGTCCCCACGCAACGTGCAACAACGGCGCTTGTCGATGTGATGCGGGATTCATTAATTGCGGAATCGGGTGTCACGCTGGCGTTTGCTGCTGGTATGGGGATTGCCCGAGCGGCTACCTATGTCATGCGTCTGAGTGCGTCTGCGGACCAGGCCGAATTGAGTGTGCGGGCTCCTGTGTTGATGGCACGTGCTGCGACGATGCTGACTGCCTTGATAATCAGGCCTGTACGGCAAATCAGTGCGTGTGAGTACAGAACATGTTGTCTCGCATGGGCACGACTGCTACCCGCTTTCGCACCCAATGCCATCGGAGTCCCCATCGAATCGGTGGGGATCGGGTGGTAGCACCGAAAAGCGCCGCGCACTGACATCCCCACAATCCAGATCAGGTGGTGAGGGTGGGATACAGGTATCGGGATAACTCGGATCACAGTTCCCGCTCTGCACCTGTTGCACGGGCGCCTGAGGCTGCGACTGGCTCGCGATGCCCTGCGCTCCCCTTAGCTCATTCGTATCGCCCTCCGCATCCGTCGTGCAGCCCGACCACAAGCCCAGCCCGCGCTCCCGCGCAAAGGTCTGCGCCTCGCGGATTTGATCCACGTACTGCACATCCGGCGGATAGGTGTAGAGCGCCGCATACCCTGAGCGCACCATCGCCTCATTGACGAGGTAGACCTCACCACCCCCGAAGTCGAGCCAGGCGTAGCGCAGCAACCGGTCATACCGATCCCGGTCCGAGACATCCGTCTCCAGGTAGAGATCCCCACCCAGCGAGAGGAGCCACGTCAGGTAGTCCGTGGCTTCCTGCCCGTAGCACTCCGGCGGATCATTCGGATCGTGCGTCTCCGGCGTGTCGATGAGGATCAGCCGAACCGGCTCGGTCTGGCCGTTGAGCCGGACATTGATCGTGTCGCCGTCCGTCACTCGCACGAGCTCAGCCGGCTCGGAGTTGACAGGGATGGCGTCCGTCCACTGGGCAGGAGAGGCCCCGGCAGGCAGGTCCTCGCAGGCGACGCCATTACCATCGGGATCGAGCGCTGCAAAGCGTGCTGGATCGGTCTCGTAGATCGACTGTGCCCAGATCTGGCTGTCGAGATCAGCGCATGTAGAGACCGCTGGCGCTGCTCCCACCCGAAGGCAGGAGAGCGCCAGCAGCACGACAACCGCAGTGATGAGATTTCGCGCGCAGGGGAAGGTCATCGTCATCTACGGCAGGCTCTCGCAGGCCTTGCCATCGCTGTCCCCGTCGAGATTGTAGGGATCCTTCTGAGGACCGCCGTGCTTCTCGTAGAACGTCTGCGCTTCCTTCTGAGTAGAGAAGTCGGAGCAGTTGTAGTCTCGACCGCCGCCCTTCTTCTTTTTCTTGCGTTTGGCCTGTGCCTCAACCAGCGGTGCCGTCAAGGCCATCCCGCCGACGAGATTCAACAACACGGGCCGCCGGGTCATAGCTGCTCCTGTTGCCGTGGGTTGGAGAAGCCCACTGCGCCAATCTCGCGATCCCCAGGCATCAACTTCTTGCCAGTGGCGTTCTTGCCGGCACCGCCGGATTCGCGGGCAAAGGAGCTCCCACAGAAACCGTCAAATGCACAGTAATCCCAAGACGCACAACATTCGTAGACGCAACACACCGGATAGGCAGCGGAACAGCAACCTCCACCGACCGCCTCCGTGCAGCAGGTGGGGTAATCCGACGTGCATACGCCGTCGACTCCACGGTAGAAGCTCGGGCAGCACGTGGTGCCCAGCGGATGAGCTTTGCCAGTACTTGCGCAACACGTTGGAAAGCCAAGAGAAGTACATGCTGCCGCCGTAGACGTCGTTGGGTCACAGCACAGGCTGGGAGAACACCGGAGCTTCTGCCCGTAGGCAGACGTACACATGCCCTTGTTCTTCTTTTTCTTTTTGCCTTTTTTTCCGGCTTCCGCCCACTCCGCCTGGGTCCAGCCTAGGTGGGCCAGCACGCCTCCAAGCGTCCCCAAAGCTACGGAGCGGCGACCAAAGCGCTGCGCGGTCTTGCTGGCTAACCGATCGAACTTTTCTGACTCCACGTCGCTGTCCCTTGTCCGTTGTTCAGAATCAACTTCCAGATCGTGTTAGTTCCACTCGCAGCCGTAGCCGTCGTAGTCACCATCCAGGTAGTGGGGATCCGGCTGGTAGACCGTGAACCAGCCCGCGCCAATATGGGCGCAGTCAAGATCGCCAACTTCGTATGGTGGCGCGATGCAAAAGTCCGGATAGCTGGGATCACAACTCGTCTGGGCTGACGCCGGATTGGCGGCCAGTCCAATACCCATTAGTGCCCCACCGAGGGCAGACACCATCATCAAACGTCGAGCAACTGAGCCCATGCTTCGCCCCTTCCAAATCACTACGATTGGTTCTCGATTGACCAGGGGCGATTTTACCGACATGTAGTCACAAGCGGAGGTCCGTTGGGATACATGAAAAGGCACGGCTGATTCACGTTTTCTTTCACCACAACTCGTTGCAATGAGCGTTGCACAATTAGTCTTTAGTTCACCATAAAGGCGTCAGACGCTACGCTTTGGACATCAATGCGCAGTGTGCACTCGTCAGCGACGCCAATGAAGACTACCCCCTCGTTGCATGCCCGCTAGAGCAAATACTGGCCGATCCCAATCTCCGGCGCCATAAGCCATACCAGGCACCAGGCTAACGCCTCTTCGAGCGTGCGGACGTAGAAGGTCTGCTCCTCGGGATGATGAAGCGTCACCACCCAACCGGCGTGATCCACGTCCCAGCTGCAGTAGCCGCGGCGATCGGCAATGGCTGAACGGATTGCGTCCTGTAGCGCGCGGCCTTCGAGCTCGGGCTTCACTCCAGCCTGGGCGACGGCACCAGCCAGATCCGGTGGCAGGATCGGCCGCGCGTTCACCATGGAAGGCGCTGCGCCACGACCAGCAGGACGTAGGCCAGCGCAAACAATGGCAGCGTCGTCACAAATACCTCGCCTGCAAGGCGTCCGGCGGGTGGCCCGGTGCGCACGCGTGGCCAGAGCAGCGCGAGCGCCAGAACACCCGCAGTGACCAGGAGCGAGAGGAGAGTGCTGAGGGGCATCGTCAGCATAATGCCCTTCAGACCTCAGCCATTGGCTGGGCAGACCTTCATCTCGGTGTCGTCATACAGATCGTACGGATCATTTACCGGCGTGAAGTTGTTCTGGTCGAACCAGTTCTTCGCCGCCGCCTTGGAACCCAATTGGCTACACGTCACCGTTGTCAGGTTTTCGCATGGCCGGCCGTCGTTGTCCGGATCCAGCGTGGCTTTGTCTCCCGGGTTCTGGGACAGCCACTCCACCGCCGCCTTCTGGGTCGAGAAGTCCGCGCACGTGACTTTCTTCCCGCAGACACTGTCCGTATCGGTATCCCACAGCCCGTATGGATCGTTATTCTTGGTGAAGCCTACGAGGTTGAACCACACCTTCGCATCGGCCTGCGTGCTGAAGGACTTACACGTCACGACTGGCAGGGTCTCGCACGCCTTGCCATCGCCGTCGGGATCGAGGCGCTTCTTGTCCTGAGGAGAGTGGGCGAGCCACTCCACGGCTGCCTTCTGTGTAGTGAAGTCATCGCAAATCGCGCGCTTCGGGCAAACCTCGTTGAGCTCTGGATCAATAAGCTTGTAGGGATCCTTCGCTGGCGTGAAGCCATTGCGGTTGAACCACTGCTTGGCTTCGTCCTGGGTCGTGAACGCCTTGCAGGTCACTGGCGGCAGATTTGCGCATGGCGCACCGTCACTATCCGGATCGAGCCGCTTCGCATCCTTCGGATGATCGGTCATCCATTCAACGGCTTGCTTTTGAGTAGTGAAGGTCTTGCAGGTTACCCGGAAGGTCGAGCAAACGCTATCGGCTTCCTTATCGTAGAGCTTGAAGGGATCGTACTCCTTCGTATAGCCCATCTTGTTAAACCAGTTGGTCGCCTCTGCCTCGTCGTCGAACGCGCTGCATGTCAGAGGCGTCAGTTCTTCACAGGGGATGCCGTCACCATCAGGATCCAGGCGCCAGGCCTCGGACGGCGAATGCGACATGGCCTCGACGGCCTGCAACTGAGTTGAGAAATCCTCGCAGAGGATCCGTCGCTCGACCTTGCGGTCCTGCTGATCCTGATTCCGCTCTGTTCTGCGGCCGCGCTTTTCTCGCTTGTGATCCCGTTTCCGCTGCAGACGCTCCGTGCGGATCTCATTCGGGCTCTCGGTGGTGCTGCCGACAATGCCGTCATCGCCATCGACGTTCGACCTGCCGTCCACCATGTGCTGCGGCACCGCAAGGTCACATTCGGCACCGCCGATGGTGATCAGGCCGTTGGTGATGCCGTATTCACAGTCTGCGTTGAGCTGTGCCCTGGCCGGCTGCGGCAGGACGCGAGAGAACGCGACGGCCGCCAGTGCAGCCACGATACCGCGGCGTGTCCGCAGACGAGAGAGATCCATCCTTGCACTCCAAAAAAATGGCCGCACGACTTCGGCGCCGGCGGGGATCCGAGACAAATTCACGCGTGCGTTATCTTGTGAACGTCAACCGCGCGCATCTTAGCACTGGCTGCTCAAGGTGCAACATGTCGTGCGAAACATGACGTGAGCGCTTGCCTTCAGGGAAGGCTTACAGAGTGCTCTGAGTTACGCTTCCCTGTGCTCCGGAGTGCAGCAGCGCCAACTGGTAGGGGCCATCCACATGCCGGAGAGCCCGATGTCATCTACAGCCCCGATCCTCACCGATGCCCTGATCGATCGCGTCATGCGTGAGCAGCGCCAGCAGTTACGCCCACCGTCTGGTTGGGGCTATTCGGGCTGGCCGATGCGAGTTGAGCAGGCGCTGGCCACGCTCACCGCCGAGGGCTGGTGCCAGTTGGGCTGGATCGAACGGGCGAACCATCGCAAGGTGACGATGCCACTGCGCTATCAGGTCCGATGGCAGGTCGATACGGGCGAGGTACGGTTAGAGCGCGAGCAGCAGCGTTAGCGCGACCGCTTGTATTCGCGCAGGCGCTTGTCTGGCCGCTTTTTCTCGAGCCACGCCTGCAAGTCCATTGGGGTGATGCGATAGACATGCCCGATCTTGGAGGCGAGCAGCGCTCCCCGCTGGATCTCCAACTGCACCAGCGCTGGAGAGACCTTCACGAGCGTGGCAACGTCCTCCACTGAAAACGCGGCACGGTGCGTGGCCGCATCTGCGCCTAGCGCAAGGCTCTCGCGCACCAGCAGCATGCCCAGCGCCAGCGCCTCTGTCGGTGACCACGTTGCGAGAAGGTGTCGGGCTTGCTCTGCGAGCCCCGAGTCCAATCCCTGCCAAAGTGGCCCGGTCTCGGTGGTCGGATCGGGACGACTCGGCTTTCGGACGGGTCCGGCGAGTTCCTCCGGCGCCGTCTCGCGCAACACCGCCAGGGCTTCGGCATGGGTGCGTCCGTCCGGCAACAGGCGCACGTCTCGCAGCGTCGCGGTGCTGCCGATGCGCTGCACGGGGGATCGGGCGATAAAGCCCCGTCGCTCCAGATTCTTCGCGGCGTGCCCAATCACTGCTGGGAGGTTCGCACGATCTGGCGCGTGAACGAGGTCACGAGGCGAGCACCGGACGCCGTGCGCCTCAAGCGTCGCACCTGCTTTGGGATCGCCGCTCGCCTCGATAGCACGATACCGATCGAGCAGGGTGAGCAAGATCTGCTCCTGCACCCAGCCAAGTTTCTGGTTGGCAAAAGGTGATCGGTCGTCTGTGCCCATGCCACCTCAACCTGCGTGCGTGCCAGGCTTACCCAACGCTCCACCCGGTGATGTCCTCTACGGCGCCACGCCACAGCGCCATGTGGGTCACATCTCCTAAGCCACGAGCGATCGTGACCTGCTCCAGATGCACATACTCGGAACCAATGACGGCGCCCGGATGGAATCCGCGGATCTGATCACGTAGTGCTGCGGCGAGATCATGACGTGCCGGCTGCTCCGGCTGCACATCCTGGATGTGCTGAAGGTAATCGGCTAGCCGCTGAATGTACGTGAGTTCATCGATCAGCCGTCCTGACACCGTCATTCCATCGACCAGCAATGTCACCTCGATGGCGGCGTTGACTAACGCAGACGTTTCGACAAGGAAGGTGAGCACCGGATCCCCGGCGAGCCAATCGTCACCTTCGTCCGCCGTGACATCATCCTCGATCTCCGCGGCCATCTTTGCCCTCACGCGATGTTATGAATGCGGTGGGAAACTGGCCAAGGATTGTACGAGGTTCTCACATAGTTGCCGAAAAGCGGCGAGGGAACAAATGTCGCTGATTGTGGGAATTCGCGCCGCTCAGGGCCTAGTGCTGGCCACCGACAGCATGACGCGCCGTGACGACGCAACCGTCTTCGCCGCCCGCCAGCAGCACGCTGAGATCACTCATCGTCACCACAACCTCTGCTGGCCCGTGGCCACAATTGCCTCGTCCCGCTTGCGCTGCCTCGTCGCGGCCGCGTTCACCTGGTGTTGCTCTCGGTCATGGTTCAAATGGCAGCGTTGGCAGAGGGCGGCGAGGTTGCTGCGCTCCCCATTGGCCGTGTCATGATCGACGTGCGCTACGGTGAGCACGATGCGGATCGTCTTGGGATACTCACCGAACCACCGCTCCAGCATCGCGTCTGAAGTTGCGTCGATCCGGTCCAAGCTCCACCACATGCTGCAACCGTGGCGCGCACTTCATCAAATAAGAGGTGGGACCCGTCGAGCATCGGGTTCCTGATCCCGAGCAACTCTTGACCGTCGCCGACATCGCCAGCCACATCGGCGCGCACGAGCAGACCGTCCGCCTCTGGATCAAGCGCGGCGAGCTCCAGGCCAGCAAGTTCGGCACCCGCATTGGCTATCGGATCAAGCAGTCGGACTACGATGACTTCCTGACGCGGCGCACGCTCACCAGCGCAGTGCAGAGTCAATTGATGGTTCTACAACACCCATCTCAATAGTTGGACTGCTACGAGATGCAGACGTGGCGTGCTCGACGTGCATACCGGTTGCCCACCATATTGCTCTCCGCACAAGTTGCCAGGGCAGGTATTTCGCCATTTGCAGAAACGCCTTTTTGAGTGGCTCGGGGCGTTTTCAGGACGGGCTCGAGAGTTGGATGAGCGTTTACGGAATGTGGATCGCCGGGCGGCCAATGTCCTGGTAGGGGATCCAGCATAGTGATCGAGCCAGCACACATGTGAGAGGATCTGTCTCGTCTGCCATCGCCCCCACAACGCGTTGCGAAATGCGTTTCAACTCCCAGGCCACAATCGGTAGCCCCGTCCGGGCTCGGTCAGAATGAGACTGTATGACTCCAGATCAGGTTCGAGCTTGTCACGCAGGGCGTTAACGTGAACGCGGAGGCGTTGCAGTAATCGCTCCTGCTCATCCAGTGCCACACTCGCACTCCCCCACACCGCTTCAACGAGTTGGGGATACTCCACCAGCAACCCTGGCTGTTCAGCAAGCCTCGCGAGGACAGCAAATTCGATCGGTGTAAGATGGACAGGATCGCCACCCCGGATGACCACTCGCCGCTCCAGATCGATCGTGACGTCACCCACCACAACCACCGGTCCGCTCGGCTCGGCTACTCGACGTTGCACCGCTCGGAGGCGCGCCAGCAATTCTCTGATGCCAAAAGGCTTGGTGACGTAGTCGTCTGCTCCCAGATCGAGGGCACGAATCTTATCGTCCTCATCACCGCGAGCAGATAGGACGATCACCGGCACGGTCGAAACACCTTGCAGCCGCCGGAGCACTTCAAAACCGTCCATACCGGGCATCATCAGATCAAGCAGAACGGCATCGAACTGCTCTCTCGTCAGCACGTCCAGTGCCGCTACTCCATCAACAGCGGCACTCACGTCATAGCCGTGGCCACCGAGCGACCGCGCGAGCGAGCTCCGAACATTGGGTTCGTCGTCGACGATCAGGAGGTGACTACGGCTCACACAGTTCCTCATGACCTGGAAACAGGGGGAGCGTAAAGCGCACTGCTGTCCCTTCGCCCTCGCGACTCTCAGCCCAGATGTGTCCCCCGTGGGCTTTGACCAGTCCCATGCAAATCGCCAGCCCCAGTCCCGCCCCTGAAGACATTGCATGAGCACTGACTCGATAGAACTTCTCGAAGATCTGGTCGATCTCGGAAGCCGGGATACCCGGACCGCGGTCCGCCACCTGCACCTCTACCGCGTCCGTCACCCGCCGTACGGAGAAGGTGACCGGGGTACCGGGCGGCGTGTATTTGATGGCATTATCCCCCAGGTTGAGGAGCACCTGGCCGATCTGGACAGCATCACAGGGGACCGGCGGCAGGCTCGGATCGACCTCCATGGCAAGCGGGTGGTCAGGTGTCCTGTAACTAAGGCGCCGGACGACATCTGCCACGAGCTCTCCAAGGTCATGCCTGGCCAGACGCGGGCGCAGGGCTCCTCCTTCGATCCTCGACAGATCGAGCAGATTGCTCACCATCAGGGTGAGCCGGTCGACTTCCATGTCGATCTCGCGCAAGAACTCCTCTTGCTCGGTGGTGGTCCACCGGGCTTCCGGCGAGAGGAGCGACGATACCCCAGTCTTGATTGTGGCCAGCGGGGTCCGCAACTCATGGGAGACCGTCGCCAACAAGGCCGACTTGAGCCGATCCGAATGGGCAAAGGCGTCAGCTCGGGCGGCCTCCTCCGCCAGCCGCTTGCGTTCGGTGACATCACGCGAGTTGAATACGATCCCACGGACATTCGGGTCGTCGAGCAGGTTGGTCCCGATACCCTCCAGCCATCGCCACGACCCGTCCTTATGCCGGAAGCGGAAGGTGACCAATTCATGGCTGCCGGGGACGTCAAGACTTGCCAGGAAGCGGTCGCGAACCTCGGCAGCGTCATCGGGGTGGACGAAGGTGAAGGCATCACTGCCAATCAGGTCTTCGGGCGTATAGCCAAGGATGCGCTCAATCGATGGACTTTCGTAGGAGATTGTGCCTGCGGCAGAGATGATCGTGATGACATCGAAGGCGTTCTGCACCAGGGAACGAAAGCGCCGCTCGCTTGCCCGCAAGGCCGATTCGACTCGGTTGCGCTCGACAAGTTCCCTGTCCCGCTCCAGTTCCGTCGCCACGAGCCGGGCAAGCATCACCATCAGATTGACCTGCTCGCGCGAGAATGGCCGCGGCTCTGCGTCAACAGCGCAGAGGGTGCCGAAGAAGGCGCCATCCGAGAGGAAAATCGGCGCTCCAAGGTAACTGCCAATGTTGGGGAACGCCGCTGTGGCGGCATGAGTGGCGAATCGCGGGTCAGTGCGCGTTGCCTCAATGACCAACGGACCCGACTCGACCGAGCCGGCAATTCCCGCTCAGAACGTCTGCGGAAGCTGCAGCACACTCCCAGCAACGATGCCGCACCCGTCAGGAGCATTGAAGGCCGCCAGAACCTCGGACTGGCCGATGTTGCGGGTGATTCGCGTGAGGAAACTGGATCGCGTCCCCATGTGCTCACATATTGCGCGGAGGACAGCCTCGATTGCCTCCGCGGTCGAGGCAAAGTGCCGAGCGGCCAACTCAGACAGGCTATCGAGCAGGAGGATCGATGGGTCTTCAGACGACGGCTCGTCTCCCGCCGAACTCCGCCCTTGATCCAGCAGCGGCTGCATCGTGACCTCCCCGTACATCGTCAAAAGCAGGACGTACTGCCAACACTATCGATACAACAAGCCCATGAAACCAATCCTGGGATAAGGATAGCCACTCCTTCCCTGCGCCCTGACGGGGCAGCGAGCGACAAGTGACGTATCTTCGCTTCATCGTGAAGCCTCCAGGTCCAGGAGGGCCCGTCATCGATGGACTCAGGCCAGTTAGGCGCTTGCGAGCTCCCCACCTCAGCGTCCTGTATAGACCCGGGGCGAGGCAATCATGTTCAACCGCATGGCGAGGAATCCTACACGGCGGTACGACCGTGCCATTTTGCTGGACGACCGGGACATTAGTCGCGATCATCGATGTCGTTGGTGTCAACGTCGCCGCTCTTCGCGTTGCCACCACTCTTGGCTCGGACCTCGCCCGATCCCTGGCTGCCGCCACTTCGTTCTTGTGTCGACCGCTGCGTTCCTCGATTGGTTTGGGATCGCTGTCCTCGCCCGTTGTTTCCGTCTTTCTTGGCTTTACCCTTCGCCTTCTTTTTGTCCTTGCTCTTCTTCTGTTTCTTCTTGTTCTGGTTCTTCTTGCGGTCGTTCTCTGGCTCCCGAACCTGATCTTGCTGCGGGACAACGTCTGTCACCCCTGGCCTGGGCGGCGCCGTTGTGTCCGGGTTCGGCGAGACCTCCTGGTCAGGCTCTGGTTGCTCGCCTGGTTCTGGTCGGTCCCGATCAGAGCCGCCCCCCTGCTCTCCCTGGCCCGCACCTTGATCCTGATCTCCTCGATCAGGATCGTCAGCCCGACCGGGGCATCCACCTGACGGTGCGGGAATAATGTCCTCAACATCTTGATGATTGCGGTGAGCGTCGAGGGCATTTTCTCCCACGCGGAGAGAGACCCATGGTTCGGATGCGTTGCCAGTTGCGTGACAGATGGTTATCTCTTCGCGTTCAGGCCGATCTTGATTCTGCTCTGGCTCACCGTCCTGACGTCCGGATCCTCCGTTATCCTCTGATCCCTGGCCTGGTTCCGGTCGGTCGCGTTCAGAACCTACGCCTTGCTCACCCTGACCCTGTTCCTGGTCCTGTCCGCGGTCCGGTCGCTCGTCACCTCTGCCTTGCCCGTCGCTCTGCGCGCCCTCGTCGCGCTCCGGCTCCTGTCCGGGTTCCGGCCGCGTCCGGTCAGAACCTCCCCCCTGCTCTCCCCGATCTTGTCCCTGGCCCTGCCCGCCGTCCTGATTGGAGCCGGACCCCTGCTCGTTCGAATTCGCGCCCTGATCACGCCCCTGGTTGTCATCACGGCTCTGACCCTGGCCTTGGTCGCTGTCCTGGCGAGGCGTCTGCCCGTCCTGCTCCTCCTGGCCTTGTCCCTGGCCAGGCTCTTGGCCGTCGTTCTGCGAGCCACGTCCGTCGCCATTCTCCGCGCCCTGATCGCGTCCCGGCTCCCGCCCTGGTTCCGGTCGGTCCCGATCGGAACCTACGCCTTGCTCACCATGACCCTGTTCTTGACCCTGACCGCGATCTTTATCGCGATCCGCACGTCCCTCGCCTCCCCCTTGCCCATCGTCCTGGCGGCCACGTCCTTCGCCACCCTCTACAGATTCTTGTCCAGGTTCTGGTTCTGGCTGCGCCTGATCATTGCCGGGCCCCTGCTCGCCTGGTGTCTGCCCTTGCTCGCCGTCTGGCCGTCCTCGCCCTTCGTTATCCTCTAGTTGCTGTCCGGATTCCGGCCCCCCACGATCAGAGCCAGTCCCCTGTTCACCCTCGCTCGGCTCTTGCGTCTCGTCACGGCCCTGTCCCTGGCCGCGCTCCTGCTTGTCATCCGGGCGCTCTCCGGCCTCACGGCCTTCGTTGTCAACCTGCGGAGGAGCCGTTGCTACCGGAGGGCCATCGAGCGGATCTGCTCCCGGATTCGGTGTTGGCTCGGTATCGCCGTCCCGATCAGGGCGATCATCGGTAGTGGGTTCACCCGACGCTGCATCGCGCTGTGCGTCGGGGTCAACGCAGAACTTGACATTGCTGATGCCCTGAGGATTACCCCGCCGATTGACTGATGACGTTTCGAACGTGCCAGTTAGGGACGCTCCGACGTTGTAGGTCTCTGCCGTCTGAGCTGACTTCACGACGATGGCGTGAACCGGGCCTCCTGACGTGAACGAGAACTCAATAGCCTCACTGTTCGCGTTGACCGCTTCCACGGTGATCGTGATACGGCTGGCGCCGGACCCTGCGGTGAAGCTGTCTCCCACGCGCACTCTTGCGGGTATCTCAAACTTCGCCGTCTCCACGGTTCCAGCAGCACATGGCTCGTTTGCTCCACCAGTCCCAGATCCCCGATCCTGACCCTCCGGTGTTCGTGTCGAAGTCGCCGTTGCGGTCGGTGTTATTCTCGGAGTCGCGGTCGGGATCGCTGTTGGTACAGCTGTTGCCGTTGGGACCGCTGTCGCTGTTGGCACTGCAGTTGCCGTTGCCATCGCCGTTGGCGTTGGCGTCACCCGTGGCGTGCGGGTCGGGGTCGGAGTCGGAGTCGCCCTCGGAGTCCGGGTCGGCGTTGCCGTTGGAATTGCCGTGTCGGTCACAGTCGCCGTCGGAACCGCCGTCGCGGTTGGAATCGCCGTCGCTGTCGGGATAGCCGTCGGCATCACCGTCGTCGGTGGCATTGCTGTCGGTATTGCCGTCGCTGTCGGAAGTGTCGTCGCCGTTGGAATCACGGTCGGAATCGCGGTCGCGGTTGCGGTCGCTTGAACCGTCGGGACTGCGTTCGCGGTCGCTGTGACCGTCGGCGCAGGCGTCTCAGCCACTGCCGGGGTCACGATAATCTGTGGCGTCTCCTCGACGACCAGGGTTGGGGTGACCACCGGTGTCTGGGTGATTACTGGCGTCACGGTCACCACTGGAGTCGCGGTGACTGCCGGGGTCTCCCCGCTAGCCGGAGTCGCGGTGACTTGTGGCGTCTCCTCAGCAGGCGGGGTCTCAACAACCACTAGCGTCGCTGTCACCATCGGAGTCACAGTAATTTGTGGGACTTCTGGCGTTTGGGTGGCCGTTGGCGTCTCCGCGACAACCGGTGTCTCATCAGCAGCCGGAGTCGCCGTGACTTGCGGGGTCTCAATCACAACCGAGGTCGCGGTAACTTCTGGTGTCCCAGTGGCTATAGGCGTCTCCTCGCCACTCGGGGTCGCGGTTCCTTCCGGCGTCTTCTCAACTGCTGGGGTCACTTCGACAGCCGGAGTCGCGGTCACCACTGGCGTCGCTTCGACCGCCGGGGTTCCCGTGGCTTCTGGGGTCTGGATAACTTCTGGTGTCATGGTCGTCTCAGGCGTCTCGTCGACCGCCGGAGTTTCTTCGACAGTCGGGGTCGAGGTAGCTTCTGGCGTCTCATCAACTACCGGCGTCTCAGTGACCTCCGGGGTTTCGGTACCTGCTGGCGTTCCCGTAACGTCCGGTGTTTCCCCGACCACTGGGGTCTGCCTAGCTACAGGTGTCGCCCCAACCGCCGGGGTCTGGGTGATTTGCGGGGTCGCCTCAATTGCCGGTGTTCCCTCGACTCCTGGCGTTTCCGTGACAGTTGGAGTCTCCGTGACCACTGGAGTTTCTTCAGCAGCCGGTGTTGCAGTGACCACTGGCGCTTGAGTAGCTTCCGGAGTCCCCTCGACAACCGGGGTTTCATCGGCTTCTGGGGTCGCCTCAACAGTCGGCGTCTCAAGTACAGGTGGGGTCGCAGTCCCCACCGGGGTTTCATCGGCTTCTGGGGTCGCCTCAACAGTCGGCGTCTCAAGTACAGGTGGGGTCGCAGTCCCCACCGGGGTTTCATCGACGACCAGCGTCTGGGTGGCTTCGGGCGTCGCCTCAGCAGACGGTGTTCCAAGCACTACCGGCGTTTCGGTCGCGGCTGGCGTCTCCTCAGCAACTGGCGAAGCAGTCACCGTCACCGGCTCGCTCTCCGCGCTCATCACCGTGGCGCCGCCCGGCGCGGTTGCACTCGCCGTCGCCTGGTTGACGATTTGCCCTGCGTCCAGGTCGCTCTGGGCAACCAGGTAGGTGCCTGTACATAGCGTCGACGCGCCCGGCGCCAGCGTCGCAAGTTCGCACGTAACCAGAATCCCGAGCGCGTCAGTGACGCCGAGCCCTGTCAGGGTGACGTTCCCGGTGTTGATAACTGTGGAAGCGAAAGTGATTTCGTCCCCAACCGCCGTGACCGTCGTCGGGTCAGCGGTGATGGCGACGCTGAAGGTAAAGGTCTGCGGGATTGCCACGGTCACCGGCACCTCGACCGGAGCCGTCAAGCGCTCCGCCGTGGCCAAGACCAGTCCTGTGACCTGTCCCGCGTCCAGATCGTCCTGGGTCACGTTGTACTGGAACGTGCAGGTGACCGCGGCTCCTGGATCGAGCGCGAACGGTTCCGACAGCGGCGCTCCGTCCGCAAACGGCTGATCGTCGGGCGCGTTCTGGACGCACGCGGTCAGTTCCCCACCAGGGAAATTGGAACTGATACCGGTCAGGGTGATGTTGCCGGCATTGGTGATGACCACGGCAATGGTGACTGGATCACCCGCCTGCTCGACAGCACCGGTATCAACATCCCCTTGGGTCAGGGTCAGCGCTGCTGTCTGGTTGAACGGAATGTCGAGAGTAGCAGGAACTGGATCCACGCCTACTGCGGAGGCCTCGGCCGTGATTCGCAGCGTCCCGGCGTCGATCTGCGTCTGGGTGACGGTAAAGCTGGCGGTGCACTCCACCGAGGCACCCGGGGCCAACGCCGAGCTTGGGCACGTGACCGTCACCCCGCCATCCACAGATACGGTGGGTGCGGGCACCGTGACGTTGCCGATGTTGGTGACCTGGTAGGTGTAAGTGACCTCGTCCCCGACCGTCACTGTCGCGGTGTCAGGCAGAGTAACCACGGTCAGCACCAGGCTCGGCTGCTGCGTCACCGTGACTGGCACGGTCTGGGTAGTGACCGTAACGGGCCCACCCGGCGCCGTGGCGGTCGCAGTTGCCCCGGTGGTGCTGATCGGGAGGATGCCAACGTCCAGATCGGCCTGCGTGACCGTGTACTGGAACGTACAGCGGGTGTCCTCACCTGGCAACAACGTCGTCACGTCACAGGCGACCGTTCCGCCGGCCGCGTCGACCATGGCGATGTCACGCAACGTGGTGTTGCCGGTGTTCGTGATCGTGTAGGTGAACGCAACCTGGTCCCCGGCCTCCGTAAGGGCGTCGGCGGCCGCGCCATCCACCGTGGTGATAGTGCCAGCTGACGCCACGACGCTCAGGGTTGCCGTCTGCGGAAGCTCGACAGTCGCGGATGCGGGCCGCGCCGCCGTCCCTGTTGCGCCGTCCGTAGCGGTTGCCCGCCCCACGATCTGGCCCGCGTTGATCTCCTCCTGCGTAACCGCATGAACAAAGGTGCAGGTCATGCTCTCGCGTGGCGCAAGTCGGAACGGGGCGCTCAACAGGGTGCCATCGGACGTCACGCACGAGATCAACTCACTCGGCGTATCGTCGGCGGGATCATCTGGAGTTCCGGCATCAACCATGAAGCCGGGAACAACGTCGGTCAGGGTGGTATTGCCGGCGTTGGTCACGACGACAGTCATGGTCGCCGAAGTACCCGCCTGGACTGGAGAAGCGACGTGCGCGTCCGCCACGGTGCCAGTAAGCGCTGTTTCCTGGTTGAAGGGGGCCGTGACCTCGACCGGAGTGGAGACCGTTCCCTGCGCGACACCCGACGCTGTTCCGCTGGCGGTGGCCGTGACCACGACGCCACCCAGGTCCAGGAGCTCCTGGGTGATCATGAAGCTTGCTGCACATTCTGTTGACGCACCCGGCGACAGCGTCGTCTCCGCGCACACGACGGTGACGGTCGGTGGGGAGAACAGAGGGGCGCCATCGAGCGCGGTCAACAGAACGTCGCCGATCTCGAGGCTGGTCACCGTGACGTTGCCGCTGTTGGTGACGGTGTAGGTAAAGGTGACCGCCTGGTCGACCTCGTCCGCGAGCGGTGTGCCGTCCTCCGCGACCCGGCTGTCAAGGGGTTGCGCCGTCAGCAGGAGACCCGGCTGCATCGTGACCGGCATCGGCTCGATCGTGATCGCGGCCGTGACCGGCTGATCGTCGACCGTCACGCCAGCTGGCGCGGTGGCGGTGACGGTGGCGCCGGTGGTCGAGCCGGGCAGCGTGCCGGCATCCAGATCGGCCTGTGTGACCGTGTACTGGAGGGTGCAGGTCGTCGACGCGCCCGGAAGGAGCGTCGTCAACTCACAGGTGACCGCTCCACCGCTTGCATCGATGACGGCGATGCTGGTCAGGGTCGTGGTGCCGGTGTTCGTCACCGTGAAGTCGTAGGTGACCTGGTCCCCAGCCTGGGTGACCGAGCTATACGCCGCTCCGTCCGCCGTGGTGACTACGCCCGCGGATGCCTCAATGCTCAGTGTCGCGGTGCGAGAGAACGTCACGGTGGCCGGCGCGGAGAGCACGGTGGCGCCTTGCGCGGCAGCCGGCGTAGCCACCACCGCGAGGGTGCCCCGGTCCAGATCCGCTTGCGTCACGGTGTACGGGAAGGAGCAGGTCGTCGTGCCACCCGGAGCAAGCGTGGTGGCCGCGCACGCCGTCAAGGGCGTCGTGACATCGTCGCTTGGGTCATCTGGCGTCCCAGGGACATCAACCGTGACCGTGGCCGTGACATCGGCCAGCGTCTGGTTACCGGCGTTGGTGACCGTGTAGGCAAAGGTGAGGACCTGACCAGCTGCGGTAACCGTGTTTCCAGGCACGGCCTGGCCATCCTCAGTGGTAACCGCAGGCCCGTCAGCAGCCAGGGTCATCGTGAGCGCGAAATCCTGCGGGAAGACGACTCCGACGGTGGTGGACCGCACAGTCGCACCCTGGGCATCGGACGGCGTCGCGACGATCGTGAGGCTGCCGCGATCAAGGTCGGCCTGGGTGACGGTGTAGTCGTAGCTGCAGATCGTCGTGGCGCCCGGCGCCAGGGTGGCCGCCGCACAGGTGGTCACTTCCCGGGTGATGATCGCACCCGGGTTGTTCGGGTCAGGAATGCTGACGATGGCGGTGACGTCGGTCAGGGTGGCCGTACCGCTGTTGATCAGCGTGAAGGCGTAGGTGATCTCGTCCCCCGCCTGCGTTACGGCGTCCGCCTGCTCCTGCGGCGGCGCGACACCCTCCGGCTGTGGTGTCGTCTGCGTAATGGTGAGATCGCGAATTGCCGTCACAGCCACCGGCACAGTCTCGGTGCTCGCCGTGACGGGACCACCTGGCGCCGTAGCACGCACGGTGGCGCCGCTGGCGCCGCCTGGGAGGACACCGGCATCTAGGTCTTCCTGCGTCACCGTGTACTGGACGATGCAGGTCGTCGTGGCCCCCGGCGCCAACGTGGTGTCCCGGCAGAGAACCGTTCCCCCGGCCGCGTCAACCATGCTGATGGCGGTCACGGTCGTATTACCAGTGTTGGTGACGGTGTAGGTGTAGGCGACCTGGTCTCCGGCTCGGGTCACCGCGGCCGCTGGCGCGCCCTCTGCAGTCGTGACGGCACCAGCCGACGCCGCGAGGGTGAAGGTTGCGGCCTGGGGAAGCGTCACGGAGACGGACGCGGAGAGCACCGTGGCCTCCTGCGCCGCCGCCGGTGCGGCAATAACGGTCAGGGTGCCGCGATCCAGGTCGTCCTGTGTCACTGTGTAGAGGTAGGTGCACGTCGTCGTCGCGCCCGGCGCCAGACTCGGCGCAGCGCAGGACTCGAGCGCGAGGTCGTCGCCCGGGTCGTCTGGCGTCCCACGCACGTCCACGCTGGCGGCAACATCGGTCAGCGTCTGGTTGCCGGCGTTCGTGACCGTGAAGGCGTAGGTGATCTGGTCTCCTGCCCGGGAGATCGCGTTCGCCTGGGCCTGCACGTCGACGGTTTGCGCAATGGTCAGCGCGAAGTCCTGCGGGAAGACCACCCCGACTGTGATGGGATGCACGCGGGCATTCTGGGCTGCGCTGGGCGCGGCCACAACGGTCAGGCTCCCCCGGTCCAGATCCGCCTGGGTGACCGTGGAGGTGAAGCTGCACGTCGTCGTGGCACCTGGAGCGAGCGTGGCCACGGCACACTCCACGAGAGGGAGCGTGAGCGTCGCGCCCGGGTTGGCCGGATCCGGGACGCTGACATTGGCCGCGACCTCGGTCAGCGTGGCTGTCCCAGTGTTCGTGAGCGTGAAGCTGTAGGTGAGTTCGTCCCCGGCCTGCGTGACGGCTCCCGCCTGCGCCTGCACCTCTGCTGTCTGGGTGATGGTTACATCACGGGTGGCGGTGACCGTCACGGTTGGGGCCGCGGTCGTGGCCGTGGGCGCCGTCACACCAGCCGGCGCGGTGGCGGTGACATTCGCCGTGGTGATGGGCAGGGCGCCGACATCCAGGTCGGTCTGGGTGACGGTGTAGACAAGCCGGCAGGTCGCCGTCGCCCCTGGCAGGAGCGTCGTCGGCTCGCACACAACGGTGACCCCGCTGGCTTCCACGCCGGCCGGGAGACCGAGCGCGACATTACCAAGGGTGACATTGCCGGTATTCGTGACGGCGTAGGCATAGGCCACTTGCTGGCCGACCGCTGTCGCCGCCACTGGCGTCGTCGTCGCCGGCACGATCGTGAGACTCGCCGTCTGCGGCAGCACCACGGTTACCGGCACCGTGACCGGCTCGGTCAGTTGCTCGGCGGTTGCGGTGACGGTGGCGGTCAGTTGTCCCGCATTCAGCTCTTCCTGAGCGGCGGGGATCTGGAAGCTGCAGGTGACGCTCGTCCCCGGCTCTAGCGTGAATGGCCCCGCCAGCTCTGCACCGTCCGCCGTAACGCAGGTGGTTAGCTCGCCACCGGGGAAGGCAGGGGTGATCCCGCTCAAGGTGGTGTTGCCCGCGTTGGTCACCACGACGGGAATCGTGACCAGATCCCCTGCCCTCTGGACGGCACTGGTGTCACCGATCCCTTGCGTCAGGGTCAGGGCCACCTCCTGGTTGAAGGCAAAGTCCGCGGTGGCGGCAACCGGCGCGGCGCCAGCTGCCGTCGCCTCGGCCATGATGCGCAGGGTGCCGGCGTCGAGATGTTGCTGGGTGACGGTAAAGCTCGCGGTGCAGGTCGTGGTGGCGCCGGGAGCCACCGTCGTGCTCTCGCACGCGATGGTCACGCCAGCGGCGTCAGAGCCGGGGGCGTCAGTGACGCGCACCCCCACGTCGCTCAGGGTGGTGTTGCCAGTGTTGGTGACCGTGTAGCTGTACTCAACTATCTGGCCGACCGCGACGTCCCCAATGGTGGTGGGCTGGGCGGTGAAGGCGAGGAGCCGCTGCTGGGTGACTACCACTGGTTCGGTCTCGGCCGTAGCTGAAACCAGCTGGTTGTCGACGGTCGTGCCCACTGGCGCGGTGGCCGTGACAGTGACCCCAGTAGTTCCCACGGGCAGGGTGCCGGCATCCAGGTCCTGCTGCGTCACGGTGTAGGTGGCGGTGCAGGCCGTCGACGCACCCGGAAGCAGCATCGTGCCCTGGCAGACAATCGTGCCACCGGCCGCGTCCAGAACGGCGATGCCGGTCAGGGTGGTGGTGCCAGTATTGCTGACGGTGTAGGTGTAGGCGACCTGGTCCCCGGCGCGCGTGATGGCGTCCTCCGCCTCACCCTCGGCGGACGTGATGGCGCCAGCCGATTCCACGATCTCCAGCGTAGCGGTACGCGGGAACGTGACGGTGACCGGCGCGGCAAGCACAGCGGGGTTCTGCGCCGCGGCCGGCGTGGCCACGACCGTGAGGGTGCCCCGGTCCAGATCCGCTTGCGTGACGGTGTAGACGAGGGTGCAGGTAGTCGATGCGCCTGGGGCAAGTGTGGCCGCCTGGCAGGCCTCGATCGGGAGGTCGTCGCCGGGATCGTCCGGTGTCCCCTGGACGTCGACGCTGGCGCTGACCGCCGCGAGCGTCTGGTTGCCGGCGTTGGTGACGACAAACTCGAAAGTGAGCTGGTCACCAGCCGTAGCCGTGCTCGCCTGGATCTGGACATCGGCGGTCTGCGCGATCGTCAGCGCGAAGTCCTGAGGGAAGAGGACGCCGGCCGTGGCCGGGTGGACGACGGCATCCTGGGCCGCAACTGGTGTCCCCACAAGGGTCAGGCTGCCCCGGTCCAGGTCTTCCTGGGTGACGGTATAAGCGAAGCTGCAGGTCGTGGTCGCACCCGGCGCCAGCGAGGCCGCTGCACACGCGGTCAGGGCCATCGTGACGTCGTCGGTCACGTCCTCCGGGGTGCCAAGCACATCCACTGTGACGGTGGCTGCGACCCCGGCCAGGGTGGCCGTGCCCGTGTTCGTGACCGTAAATGCGTAGGTGATTTGGTCCCCAGCCTGGGTCACGGCGCCTGCCTGCGCCTGCACGTCCGCTGTCTGCACGATGCTCACATCGCGGGTGGCCGATACCTGCACCATCGCTGCGTCGGTCGTGGCAGTGACAGGAGCGTTGCCGTCTGGCGATGTGGCATTGACGGTGGTCGTGGTGATGGGCAGGGTGCCAGCATCCAGGTCAGCTTGGGTGACGGTGTAGACGAGGGTGCACGTTGTCGAAGTTCCCGGGGCCAGCGTCGCGACCAGGCAGTCGATCGTCACGCCGTCGGCTTGGGCTAGTCCAACGCCGGTCAGGGTGACATTGCCCGTGTTGGTGACGGTGTACGGATAGGCCACTCGCTGACCGAGCGCCGTGACGGTGTTGCCTGCAACCGGGTTGCCGTCACTGGAGATCGTCGGCGGGCTGTTCGCCGCCGGCACAATGCTGAGAGTTGGGACCTGTGGGAGGCTAAAGAAGTGGGAAACCGGCAGCGGCGCGGTCTCGAGCGTGGTCTCGGCCGCCGCAGCCATGGCGATGACGGTGACCCCACCCTGGTCCAGGTCCGTCTGGGTGAGCGGGTAGGCAGCCGAGCAGGTCACACGCTCGCCCGGCGCCAGCGTAAATGGCGCCGTCAGCGACGTGCCGTCCGCCGTCTCACATGCGGTCACGTCGACCAGGACGTCGTCATTCAGGTCGTCCGGGGTCCCGGGGTCGACCGTGAAAGCAGGGGCGACCTCGGTCAGGGTGGTATTGCCTTCGTTGGCCACGTTGATGGTGACCGTGGCTTCATCCCCGGCCTGAGGGGTCTGAGCAACCGCCGCGTCCGCCAGAGTGAGGGTTAGCGCCACGTCCTGGTTGATGGGGATCGTGACCGCAACATCGGGGTTGGACCGGTTGGCCGCGGAGGCACCTGGCGCTGTGCCGCTGGCCGTGGCGGTAATCACCACGCTGCCCCGGTCAAGGAGATCCTGGGTGAGTGCGATGCGCACCGTGCAGGTCGTCTCCGCACCCGGCGCCAGCGTCGTCTCTGCGCAGTCGACCGTCACCCCGTCAGGTGAGGTGGTCACGGGAGCGCCGTCCCGGGTAGTCAGCGTGACGTCGGCCAGGGTGACCTCGCTCAGCGTGACGTTACCGTCATTGCGGATCGTGTAGGTGGCAGTGCGCTCCTGGCCGACCTGGTCTGGTGTCTCCACCACCTGCTGGGCCGGCGCGGTGAGCAGGAGTGCCGGCTGCTGCGTCACCCCCACCTCAGCGGCCGGACCCACTTCGGTTGGCACCGGAGTCCCGTCCGCCAGCGTGGCCGTGGCGGCGATAGCGCTGACGACCTGCCCCCGATCGAGATCCTCCTGCGTGACCGGGTAAGTTCCGGTGCAGGTGACACTCGCGCCGGGCGCCAGCGTCGCGACCTCGGCAGGGCATGAGATTGCCACTCCAGGGATGTCCGTCAGGCTCAGCGCAAGGTTGGGCAGCGTCACGTTGCCATCGTTAGTGGTGGTGTAGGTGAAGGTGACAATTTCCCCAAGTGCAGCGACCGAGGTCCGGTCGGCAGTGGTCGCGACGGAGAGAAGCCGCTCCTGGGCCACTGCGACCACTGGGGCAGGGCTCTCGGCACTCGCTACCGTCGTCCCACTCGGCGGAGTCGCAGTCGCCGTTGCCAGGTTGACGATCTGCCCAGCATCCAAATCACTCTGGGCGACGGTGTAGGTGTCTGTGCAGGTCGTTGAGTCTCCCGGCAACAGCGTCGCCAGTTCGCACGTGACCGGGATGCCCAGGGTGTTGCTCACCCCTACCTCGATCAGGGTGACATTGCCCGTGTTGACCACCGTGGTCGTGTAGGTGATCTCCTGCCCAACCGCCGTGACCGTCGTCGGGTCAGCCGTGATGGTGACGCTCAGGGTCGAGATTTGGGGTAGCGTGATCGTCACCGTGACCGCGACCGGAGTCTCCAGTTGCTCAGCGGTAGCCGTGACCGCCGCCGTCAGCTGCCCGGCATCGAGCGCCTCCTGCCCCACCGCAACCTGGAAGGTGCAGGTCACACTCGTCCCCGGCTCAAGCGTGAGTGGCACCGGCACTTCCGCGCCGTCGGCGGTCACGCAGGCGATCAACTCTCCTCCAGCGAGGCTGGGAGCGACGCCAGTCAGGGTGGTGTTGCCGGCGTTGGCCACGACCACGGCGATGGTCGCCACATCCCCGGCTTGCCCCACCGCGCTGGTATCCGCCGCTCCCTGGGTCAGGGTCAGGGCCACCTCCTGGTTGAAGGCGAAGTCGGCCAGCACCGGCACGGCGGTCGTGCCGGCGGCCGTAGCCCCGGCCGTGATGCGCAGGGTGCCTGCATCGAGGTGCCGCTGGGTGACGGTGAAGCTCGCCGTGCAGGTGGTCGAGGCACCCGGCGCAAGGGTCGTCTCAGCACAGGTGACGCTCACGCCCTCAGCATCCATGCCCGGAGCGTCAGTCACAGTCACGGCGACGTCGCTGAGGGTGGTGTTGCCCTCGTTGGTGACGCTATAGGGGTAGGTGACCTCGTCACCCACCGTGACATCCCGCGTGTCCGCAGGTTGCGTCACGACTGTCAGCAGCCGCTGCTGCAGCACCGGCACTGACACTGGCGCGCTCTCGACGCGCTCTACGACCGCGTCTGCCGGTGCCGTGGCATTCGCGCTAGTCACGATGTTCAGGGCGCCAGCATCGAGGTCAGCCTGGGTGACCGTGTACTGGACGGTGCAGGTCGCCTCCTCACCTGGCAGCAGCGTCGTGCTCTCACATACCACCGCCTCGCCACGGTCAGGGCTCACCCCTACCCCGGTCAGAGTTTGGTTGCCCGCGTTGCGCACGGTGTACGTGACGGTGACCTGCTGCCCCGCGGTCGTCACCGTCCCGTCCTCCACCAGCTCCCCGTCAGCCGTGGTGACCATTGGCGGAGTGTCTGCCGCCGGCACGATGCTGAGGATCGGAGCCGGAGTGAGGGCGAAGGTGTAGGGCGGCAGGGTGACCGCGTCCGCGAGTTGCTCGGCAGCAGCAGAGATGGCCACCGCCACCTGACCTGCATCCAGGTCGGCTTGTGTGACCGGGTAGTCGAAGGTGCAGGTGAGCGAGGCGCCCGGCGCCAGCGTGAGCGGGACGGTCACCTGGCTCACGTCGGCCGCCTGGCAGCTGGTGAGCGCCAGGGCCTCGCCGGTCGCCCCCGTGACAGTGGGAGTGATGCCGGTCAACGTGGTGGCGCCGGTGTTGGTCACGGTCACGGGGAAGGCGATGACCTGCCCCACCTGTGCTGCCTGCACGGTGGCTGCAACGGTCGCCTGCGCCTCCAGGGCGAGCCCGAAGCCAGTCTCGACGTCAAAGCTCGCCGTTGCGGGGGCCGAGACCGTCCCGGCCCCGGTGGAGGTTGCTGTGGCGTTGACTACCACCTGGCCCGCATCAAGGTCTGCTTGCGTCACGATGCTGGTGACGGTGCAGGTGAGGCGTTCACCTGGGGCCAGGGTGAACGGTGCGGTCCGCTCCGTCCCCTCGGCGGTTGCACATGTCACCGTGGCGCCGCGGTCGGCGGTCAGGGTCACGTCAGTCAGGGTGACGTTGCCGGCGTTGGCCACGGTGTAGGTGAACGGCAGCGCATCGCCGACTGCGGCGGCCAGGGGACCAGCCAGGTCAGGACCAACCAGCGTCACCTGTCGCTGCTGCGTCACCGGCACCAAGAGTGAAGCCGGCGCACTGGTCACCAGCGCCCCGGAGGGCCCGGTCCCGGTTGCCGTGGTCGTGGTCACGATTCGCCCGGCATCCAGGTCCGCCTGGGTGACACGGAACGTGCTCGTACAGGTCGCCGCATGGGTCGGCGCCAGCGTCACCGGCTGGCACGTGACCGCCCCACCACGCTCAGCAGTGATCCCCACGTCTGTTACGGTGACGTTGCCGTCGTTGGTCACGCTGTAGGTGACGGCGACTTCCTGGTCAAGTTCGCTCACCGTGGCCGGGTTGGCTTCTGTCGGCGCAAGGCTCAGCATCGCGGTCGATGTGAAGGTCACGGTAGCCGGCGCAGAAAGGACAGTCGCCTCCTGCGCGGCGTCAGGCGTGGCAACGATCGCCAGGGAACCGGCGTTGAGGTCGGCTTGCGTGATGGTGTACTCGAAGGTGCACGTGGTGGTTGCGCCCGGGGCGAGGGTCTCCGCAGCGCACGCCGTCATCTCTCGGATCAGGGTAGCTCCCGGGTTGGCGGGATCTGGAATGGCAACACTGGCGGCAACATCGGTCAGCGTCTGGTTGCCGGCGTTCGTGACCGTGAAGGCGTAGGTGATCTGGTCTCCTGCCCGGGAGATCGCGTTCGCCTGGGCCTGCACGTCGACGGTTTGCGCAATGGTCAGCGCGAAGTCCTGCGGGAAGACCACCCCGACTGTGATGGGATGCACGCGGGCATTCTGGGCTGCGCTGGGCGCGGCCACAACGGTCAGGCTCCCCCGGTCCAGATCCGCCTGGGTGACCGTGGAGGTGAAGCTGCACGTCGTCGTGGCACCTGGAGCGAGCGTGGCCACGGCACACTCCACGAGAGGGAGCGTGAGCGTCGCGCCCGGGTTGGCCGGATCCGGGACGCTGACATTGGCCGCGACCTCGGTCAGCGTGGCTGTCCCAGTGTTCGTGAGCGTGAAGCTGTAGGTGAGTTCGTCCCCGGCCTGCGTGACGGCTCCCGCCTGCGCCTGCACCTCTGCTGTCTGGGTGATGGTTACATCACGGGTGGCGGTGACCGTCACGGTTGGGGCCGCGGTCGTGGCCGTGGGCGCCGTCACACCAGCCGGCGCGGTGGCGGTGACATTCGCCGTGGTGATGGGCAGGGCGCCGACATCCAGGTCGGTCTGGGTGACGGTGTAGACAAGCCGGCAGGTCGCCGTCGCCCCTGGCAGGAGCGTCGTCGGCTCGCACACAACGGTGACCCCGCTGGCTTCCACGCCGGCCGGGAGACCGAGCGCGACATTACCAAGGGTGACATTGCCGGTATTCGTGACGGCGTAGGCATAGGCCACTTGCTGGCCGACCGCTGTCGCCGCCACTGGCGTCGTCGTCGCCGGCACGATCGTGAGACTCGCCGTGCGGGGGAACGTCACAGGAACGGGCGCCGGGACTACGGTGGGATTCTGGGATGCAGCAGTCGTGGCCACGAGAGCCAAGCTACCCCGGTTCAGGTCAGCCTGCGTCACCGTGTAGACGTAAATGCAGGTCGTCGTTACTCCCGGAGCCAGGCGATCTGCCGCGCACGCCGTCAGCGGGCTCGTGGCATCGTCGGCCGAGTTCGTTGGCGTGCCGCGCACGTCGACGGCAACAGCAGCCGTGACGCCGGTCAAGGTCTGGTTCCCGGCGTTGGTGACCGTGAAGGCGTAGGTGATCTGGTCTCCCGCCTTCGCGACTGCATCTGCCTGCGCCTGGGGGGACGATACCCCTGCTGGCAGCGGGGTCGTCTGCACGATGGTGAGCGCGAAGTCCTGCGGGAAGACGACCCCAACCGTAGCCGCATGCACCGTGGGGCTCTGGGCCGCGCCGGGCGTGGCGACAACCGTGAGGCTGCCGCGATCGAGGTCAGCTTGGGTGACGGTGTACGGATAGGAACAGGTCATGGTCGCGCCCGGGGCCAGCGTGGCGGCTCCGCAAGCGGTCAGGGGGCTTGAGATGGTGGCGCCTGGATTGGCAGGATCCGGGACGGTGACGCTCGCGGTGACCGTGTTCAGCGTTGCCGTACCAGTATTCGTGAGCGTGAAGGCGTAGGTGACCTGGGCCCCAGCTCGCGTGACGGCTCCTGCCTGCGTCTGCACGTCCGCCGTCTGCACGATGGTGACGTCTCGCGTGGCGGCGACGCTCACCGCGGGCGCGGTAGTCGTGGCCGTAATGGGGGTGGTGCTGGCGGGGACGGCAGCACGGACCCCGGCCCCAGTCATCCCATTGGGGAGGGCGCCGGCGTCCAGGTCAGCCTGGGTAACGGTGTAGACGAGCGTGCAGGTCGTCGACGCGTTTGACGCCAGCGTCGTAGACGCACAACTGACCGTGACGCCATCGGCGGAGGTGTAAGTCGTACCGTCGGGTTTCGTCAGGGTCACGCCGCTCAGCGTCTGGTTGCCGGGGTTGGTCACCGTGTAGGTGTAGGTCACCTTCTGGCCCACCGCCGTGACTGTGCTGCCAGGGACAGGCTGCCCGTCCGCCGCGGTGACCGTCACCGGCGTCGTCGCCGCCTGCACGATGCTCACGACTGCCGCACGGGTCACCGCGACCGTTGCCGTTGCCGTACTCGAAATGCGCAAGCCGGATGGCGGCTGGCCGCTGACAGTCACGATATTGGCGAACTGGCCTGCATCGAGTTCGGCTTGTGTCGCTGTATGGCGGAGTTCGCAGGTCCGGGTGGCGCCTGGCGCCAGGCTTGCCGTCTCGCACCCGGTCAACCGCGCGTCGTCGGTCGTCGTTGCCGGAGTCGCGTTATCGTCGGTGGCCCTTACGTCGGTAAGCGTGACATTGCCGGAGTTCGTCACGGTGTAGCGGTAGGTGACGGTCTGGCCCAGTGTTGTCACCGTCGTTGGGTCTGCAACCTTGGCTATGGTGACAGCCGGTCGCTGCGTCACCGGCACGGTGCTCGTTACTGTGGCTGTCGGGGCCGCGGGTGTAGCACCAGTCGGTGCCGTACCCGTAGCCGTAGCACGATTGATGACCTGACCGGCATCCACGTCGGCCTGTGTTGTTCGGTAAGTGGCAGTGCAGGTCGTCGTCGCCCCCGGCGCGAGCGTGGTTGCCTGGCAGGTCGATGTCCCGCTGCGATCGGCAGCCACGCCAACCCCGGTGAGGGTGACGTTGCCGGTGTTGGTGACGGTATAGGTGTAGGTGATGTCCTGGCCAACTGCGGTGATCGACGTTGGGGTAGTTGCCGCCTGCAAGGTGAGGGCCGGGGTTCGGGTCGCCGTGACCGTAGCCGTCGCCGTTACCGGAGCAGTTTCAAATGACCTCGCCGTGACGATGTTGGTGATCCTGCCGACATCGACATTGGCCTGCGTGTACGTGTACGAGTAGGTGCAAGTCGTCGTAGCGCCAGCCGCCAGTGTGGTGGCCTCGCAGGTACCAGCAACACCCCGTGCATCGGCCCCGGATGTCGCGCTACTTGCCAGCCGCACGTCGTCGCCCGTATTGCCCGGTGTGCCGTTGTCGTCCACAGCTGAAACAGCGCTCAACGTGCGCTGTCCAGTGTTCCGCAGGGTGTAGGTGTAGGTCACCCGTTCGCCGGCGCCTGCAACTGTCGTCCGATCGGCTGTCTTTGTCACCGCCAGGGAGGCATTCGGCACAAAGGGACAAGCAACTTCAGAGGCGTCGGTGAGATTGACGCCACTGGCACTTCTGGCCGTAACGGTTGCTTTATTGTCGACATTCTCGCTGCTGGCATCAGTGGACGTAATCATGGAGGTGAATGTGCGAGTGGCACTTTCACCAGCAGCCAGCGTCGTTGGAAACGGGGAGTTGAAGGAACCGCTCCGGCTGTCCGTCACAGCTACGCTGGATACTGCGCTCTGCGAGGTATTTGTGACAGTTACGGAATAGGAGAGCGGATCTCCAACCTTCGCTCCTGTTGGAATGACTGCGCAGGACTTATCGATTTCTATCGCAAGCGACCCGAGTTCGTTGACCTTCTGGAACGAGATGGTCTGCTGACCGAGGCTCACGGCCTTGGGGTCACCTACGACACTCGCACTCGCGGCGCGGGAATCGATGTTGCCGGTAACCGTCCCTGGTTCCACCTGGCAGGCGATCCGGACATCGTAGCGGACGATGATCACCTCGCCTGGCTCCAGGTCGGTAATCGAGACCGTGGCCGCCAGCTCCGTTGCCGTCGACCCGGCAGTACTGGGAGAACTTACCGTTTCTCCCCGATCTCCCCGATAACCGCTATCGGTCTTCTGCAGGGAAACGCCAACGACCTCACTGAATCCGATCAGCCCGCCAGAGGTCGTCGTCTTACCGAACGTATTGGTGACATTCAGGGTTGCGGCTGGGAGAGTGGCGCTGGTTCCCACCGTGATGACGTTGTAGAACTTGACGACGTCCCCGCACTCGTACTCGCCGCCCTGCAGCGATGTGGCAATCCCGGTCTTCCTGTTGACAGTTCCCGTCCCGTAGTCGCCGAGTCCGGGCCCGAGTGCATTACCAGTCTTGTGGTCGTAGGTCAGATACCCTGCGGCAACGAACTTGATGGAGATGTCGCCCGATACCACCGCCGCAACGCCAACGGCATTCACAAGCGTGCTGAGCAGGACCAGCAGCGTGAGGACGCTGTGGAAGACCTGTCGCCGCAAGGAGCGCCGCAGCCGGCCCAATGCGTGCTTCATGCCCGTACCTGCCGTCGATCGCGGCGATCGTCACCCGTGCGCAATAGTATTCCTCATGACGTTATGGACGCTCGAGAGCAACATAGCTCCTGTGCCGTCGCCAGTGACGACTGGGGAACTCATTCGTGCTAATACTATCTTAAGACGATGCCCTGGGCAAGAGATTGTAATACAAGATACAGATGGCTGGAGCGCGTGCACACCGTCCGTCGGGTATTCAACAGCACCTCCCTTATCTTGTAAGGTAGCAGCTTGAACACCTGGCAACCCCGATTCGCACCCAGGTGTGTAAAGCGCCCAGTATGATGTGGCGACATGTCTCTCGGGCGATGGTGAATGTGGCGAGGGAAGATGGCATGAAACGTTGGCTTGTTCTCGTGTTTGTTACAGGAATGGTTCTTGCGCCTCAGGCGGTGGTGGGATTGGCACAGAGCGCAACTCCCGTTCCCGTCGTGTCTGACGATCAGGCACTCGATCTGGCCGCATTGACGCTTCGCCCACGGGATCTCGAAACTCTCGGGCTGAGCGGTTTTGGTCTGGCAAACCAGTCATCACTCCGCGACGCGGAAGCCGATGCCATCCTGCAGGCGGGTGGGGACTCCCTCGAGGCCGCCGAGCGCCTGGCGGATTACCAGCAGAACGGTTTTCGACACCGCTACGTTGGCAGCCTCCTCCGGCCCGATGTTCCACTGGTGCGCCTTCCCTCAGGGCTGGTTGCCGCCGAGCAACGCATCAGCACCTCGGTGGCGGAGTATGCGGCGCCAGACGGTGCTGCACTCAGCTATGCCTTTATGGAAGGTCCGTTGGATGACCAGCCAAGCCAGGATCTGCCGGGAACACGGGTGATAGGGGATGAGTCAGAAATAACGCGCAGCACTGGCAATGATGTTCAAACCGGAGATCCCATCCAGCGCCTTGAACTCACGTTCCGCTTAGGGAACCTCGTTGGTGAGGTGGCCATCGTTGACTTCGATAACGTCGAACCTTCCTTGGCCACCATCGAGCAACTTGCAGAGGCATTCCTCCATAAGCTAGAGGTGAGAGACGATACGATAGATCCCACATCCAACGACTCAAGTCCACAGTTCAGCCGCCGCGTGCTCCGGATCACCCCCCTTGCCCCCTGGATTGAAAGTGGAAGACTGCGTGACTTTTACATCCGGCTCGATCGGTTCGATGAGCCAACGTTCGCCCAGATCGTCGCGGCACTTCGTGAAGGGCGAGAAGTCCCCCTGTCAGCAACACCGATCGCGGAAGACTCGCTGAGCGCTCGGGACACATACATGTTCTGGACCCCTGTCGGCGAGGGGGACCCGATCCAGCTCCCGCTCTATGTCACGTGGCTTGATTACTTTGACAGTCCTGAGCAGGCCTCCGCGGCCCTCGATGCGGTGACTACCGACCTCGGACCAGGCTACTTCGATGTCCGGGAACTCGCGATCATTGCAGAGCCCGTTGGCGACGAGTCCCGCACCTTTGCGTACCGCTACGACGGTGATCCAACTTCACGGGTACGGGGCTATGTGGTGATGGCCCGCACCGGCAACGTCCTCGCCCGGATTCAGGTTGACGGCCCTGAGGGCGTCCGTCGAGATGGCGTCGCGGCGCTGGCAAAACGCCAAGTCGCGTGCCTGGAGCAACCCGAAGCGTGCGGACCAGTGCCCATGCTTGAGGCCTTGGCCGCCCTGGTAGCTGGAACAGCCGAACCATGAGTGGATTCACAAGAGTGCTATCGCAGCTGCTCCCCACCCCTTCCTCATCACGCGTGCGAATGGGAGTGCAGCAGGGGAGCCACTGAACGACCTTCACGCCTGCCAGCGTCCCCAACTTAAGACACAATGCATGCTCTGGCATGTGCCGGCTAGAGCGCGCTTGAGCAACTCTCCTATCGGGAACGCCGCGCGTCGCCGGGGCGTCTCCACCTGGCGCCTGCTGCGAGCTACCCCCTGAGTTTTCCTGGGACACGAATACGACGGCTGGAGCGAGATTAGGCAGAGGAGGTTCGGGGAAGCGAGATGAGATCGCAGTGTCGCGACATGCAGAGGGCTGCCACCAGGAAGCGCACTGGGGGACATCCAAAAGCATGTCGACGACTTCACGGGTGGCGGTGATCGTCGCACCGTCGCGCCGACTACGACGCCTTTCTGGCGCGGCGCTCAATGACCAGCGCGATCAGCCGGCAACTCATCGTCGTTGCAGACACAGTGGAGTAGCGCTGAGCGCTGGCAGACTCCTCTACCTCACCATTTGAGGGACTGGCTGGGCGCGGAAACGCCCAATCCGGCCGTTCACCATGCGAGGCCTTCAGCTTGTCCAGGCTGTCCCCGGCGATCCTACGGCGCACAGGGCTTCATGTGTGGCAGTTCGCGGACCAGTGCGATTGCGGCACTAGACGCAAGATATCGATTATGCGCATTTGAGACGGTGTGTCAGTAGACCAGAGGTAGCGATGCCGGAGGCGCAGCACCTCATCCACGACGGACGGGACGGCCATTGCCGCCCCGTCCTGGGCACTAAGCTCGCAAGCAGCCGGACCTAGCAGCTGCGGCAGTCGTCCGGCGTGTTGCCGGTCACGGTGCCCCCGTTGAGGATAACGGTGCCCGAGTTGAAGACGCCGCCACCCTGCCTTGCGGTGTTGTTGATCACTGCGGTGCCGTCATTGAGGATCAGCGTTGCACCGGAATTGTTAGAGATGCCGCCGCCCCTTTCCGCCGTGTTGCCGGTGACCAGCACCCCGGTCAGCGTCAGCGTTCCAGAGCTCTCGATGCCGCCGCCACTACCTCCAGACGTATTCTTCCCGCCAGTCACCTGCAGGTCACGCAGCTCCACCTCGGCGTCATACACCCTGATGCCGCGCTCCCCATCGAGGTTGATGACCGTACCCCCCGCTCCCGACCCTGCGCCGATCAGCGTCAGGTTCTCAGTGATGGTGATCCGAGAATTGCTGACGTAGGTACCGGGACAGATATAAATGGTGTCCCCTGGGTTCGCATTGATGACGGCAGAGTCCACGCGGTCCTCCCTACAGAAGCCTGGTCGGCAGACATCACAGGCCTGGCAGACGCTGTCCACGCAGATCTGATTGAAGCCGCAGCCGGCCGAGGTGGTGCAGGTGGTCTTGCAGCTCCCCCGGTCGCAGGCCTTGCCGCTGCCGCACTGGGTGTCGCTGGTGCACGCCGCGCAGACGTTGTCCGTGCAGATTGGCGTGGGGTTCCTGCAGGTGCCGCAGGTCAGCTCCGCGTCGCACCCGTCGCTGATCGTGCCACAGGTCTTGTTCTGCGCGGTGCAGGTGGTCGGGGTACAGCCGCAGACCCCGTCGGTCCCATCGCCCCCACAGGTCTGGGGTGCGGTGCAGGTGCCACATGAGCCACTACAGCCATCCGGGCCACAGGCCTTGCCGGTGCAGTCCGGGATGCAGACACACGCCTGGTCCTGGCACTCCGCCTGCCCGGTGCAGACCGCACAGGTGATGCCCCCACGGCCACAGGCCGTGTTCGTCTCCCCGTCCTGGCAGACGCCTTCGCCGTCACAGCAGTTCGTACACGCCGCACACTGCCCGTCACTCCCGCAGGTGGTGCAGTCGGGACACGAAGACGACGTGCAGGCACAGGTGCCATTGGCTAGGCAGACCTGACCCGCACTGCCACAGTCATCGCCCTGTTGCCCAGGATCCGCGACGCACTCCCCGGTGTCCTCGTCGCAGATCTGGCAGGCAGGACAGGTGGGGTCACACGTACAGGGTCCACAGTCAACCACGACCCCGCAGGTGTTCGTCACATCCCCACATTTCCCGTCACAGGTCTGGGCCGTGGAGTCCGGGACACAGCAGGCGCCCGTGGTGGCATGGCAGATGGCGCCGGCCTGGCTGCAGCAGACGTCGTCGCAGCAGGGGTCGCACGCTACGCACGTCGTGCCCTGGCAGTGCTCACAGGTGCCGCAGGGTGGGTCGCAGGTACAGGGGTCGCATTCCACCGCCTGCTTGCAGTTGTTCGTGACGCGACCGCACGTGCCGGCACAGGTCTGGGTGATGGAGTCCGGCGTGCACTGGGGCTTCTTCTTGTGGTGCTTGCCCTTACGGTTTTTCTTGTCGGAGCCTGAGCGGCGTTTGTTGCGCGTCTTGCGGCGTTTGCGTCGTCCCCCGGCCTCCGTCTCCTCCGGCGAGAGCAGCTCAAGCAGGCCGCCAACAATAGGGACGACCGTCAGCAATCCGAGGACGCCACGCCGTGGGCCGTGGGCAGCCAGGGTGCGAGACAGGCGATCAAACCGGTTTGGTTCCAAGGGGAAGAGCCTCCATCAGCCACACAAAAAAGGCGGTGGAGGCCAGCTGCCAGTCAGGCGGTCACCAACGTCGAGGGTCTCTACATGAGTTCCTGGTCTGGAGTATGAGTCAGGGACGGCTGATGCACATCTATCGAAAGTCGTATTTCATACATTGCCACCGACGACGGGCTCCCGTTGCGGAATACGTCCGTTTTCCGCATTTGAGACGGAATCTCATCTCCCCTCGAAGATCTCGATGGTGAAGGTGACCGTCTCGCTCTCGGCGCCGTGCATGTCGACCACGGAGAACGTGAACGCGTCGAAGCCGGTGAAGGTCGGCTGGTTCGGGACCCAGCACTCCGTCGCCGCCTGGTACCACCCTTCAGGGCACTGCTTCGGCGGGCTGCAGTCGCCGGAGCCGGCCGGTACCGGCGAGGGCACGCCGGTCGACCAGCCAGGGGGGTTGCCAAAGCTGTTGTACTCGAGGGCGGGAGCGATGGCCCTAGCCGTCGCCCCATCCGCCCTGCTGGAGCTGATGAAGCCCTCCAGGAATCCCTTCTTCGGCAGAGTCACGAGACGGAAGAAGATGGGGTCGTAGTCGTAGTCGTAGCCCTGGGCCGTGGCCGGCACGCACGGTGATTTCCAGGGGTGGCGCACGTCAAAGTCCACCGCCACCGGGGTGTGGTTGACGCGGCAGACCCCGGGCCGGGTACAGGTGAAGCGGAGACCCTCGTCCCCGAATGTCATCTCCGGCCGGCAGTCGCAGACCATGTGCTCGCCCGCGCAGGCGGTGTCCAGGTCCACCCCCGCCACACCACCGCCAGCCACACACTGGCCGTTCCCCGGGTCGCATCAGCCGAAGTTCGCGCAGGCGTCCCCGGCGCAGCAGAGCTCGCCGGCTCCACCACAGCTCACGCACACCCCACCGGCGCACACCCCGTTCCCGCCGGTGACGACGGCACACGCCTTCCCGTCGTCACCGGCGACCGCGCAGACCGCACACGGCCCGCAGTCAACCTGCTTGCCGCAGGTGTTCTTACGCGAGCCGCACTGGCCAGCGCAGGTCTGGGCCACCGATTCGGGGGTGCAGGGAGGTTTCTTCTTGTGCTTGGGCTTGGGGTGCCTGCGGCCCTTGCCGGGCTTGTGCGCGTTCTTGCGCCGTTTGCGTCGTCCCGCGGCGTCCGTCTCCTCGGGAGCGAGGAGCGCGCGCAGGCCGCCAGCGACGGGGAGTGCGGCCACCAGGCCAAGCACGCGACGGCGCGAGTCGCCGACGGAGAGAACGCGAGCGAGGTCATCGAAGCGGTTGAGGTCCAACGAGGCGTCTCCTGGCATGCACACACGACACCGCGACGGCGTCAGGGTATCAATGTAGCCAAGAACACCTCCTGTGCCCCCCAGTAAGACCTACTGGTTTTTGCGGGTAATCGCACGGACAGGGGTGTCCGCGGTGTCCGCGGTGTCCGCGGTGTCCGCGGTGTCCGCGGTGTCCGCGGTGTCCGCGGTGTCCGCGGTGTCCGCGTGCGGTACGCTGCCCCGCGCCTCGAAGCGCCGCAGCGCCAACCAGTAGGGGCTGTCCGATAGTCCGGAGCACCCATGCCGGCCCCGATCCTCAACGACGCCCTGATTGATCGCGTCCTGCGCGAGCAGCGCCAGCACTTGCGCCCGCCATCTGGCTGGGGCTGTTCCGCCTGGACGTTACGGGCCGAGCAAGCCCGAGATCCCGAGCAACTCCTGACCGTCGCCGACACCGCCAGCCACATCGGTGCCCACGAGCAGACCGTCCGCCTCTGGATCAAGCGCGGCGAGCTCAAAGCCAGCAAGTTCGGCACCCGCATCGGCTACCGCATCCGCCGCGCCGACTACGACGCCTTTCTGGCGCGGCGCTCAATGACAAGCACAATCTGCCGAAACTTGCTCATGACTGCAGATCCGCCCGTCTGATCCATTCTTCTGGTTCACGGGAGGGAACGCAGCCCCGTTCCGCCAGCCTGATGGCTCGGCCAAGTACCAGAAGACAAGGCGAAGGCCACGCTTTGGCGCATGCGGTCATCCTCTGAGGACACCATGCGGCAAGGTCCAAAGACGGGATAGAACGGCCGGCTTGCACACGTCAGGGTCACAATAATGCAATCTCTACATCTTACTTGATGAGTCGTATGATGCTGGCGCGCAACTCGGGACTGGCAACTGCGCTTCCTTCATTTCTCTGATTCAGGCGCTCCTTCGTCACGATGCTCCAGGAGTCTCACGATGGATGCCGGTCGCTTTGATGCCCTCGCCCGCTTCTTCGCGCTCGGGCCGCGACGGCGCTTCGTCCGCACGTTGTCTGGGGTCGCGCTGAGTTCGCTTCCTCCGCTCCTTGCAGTGGGCGAAGCCGGCGCCAAGAAAGGCGGCGGCAAGAAAGGCGGCGGCGGGAACGGCGATGGCAAGAAAAAGAAAAAGGGGTGTGGCGGCAAGAAGAAGTGCGGCGCGGGGCAGGAATGTTGCTTTGGCAAGCGCTGCTGTGCGGCTGGGCGCTGCGCCGATTCGGGCTTCTGTTCGGAATGCCCAGATCCCATTGATAGCTGTTACTACACGGTCTGTGACAACAATGGCCTCGTGAAGACGCTGCCGAAGTGCAATCCCAATGAGGTCTGCGAGGCCGGACAGTGCGTCAAGAAGTGCACGGGGACTCCCCCGACGTGCCCGCCCTGTCATGAGCCTCGTTGCGTCGCTCCGGGCAGTTGGTTCAACGAGTACATCTGCGAGTTCACGTGTATGGGGAAGCAGGAAACCTGTCATGACGGCGCATGCGTCATCTGCAAGTCCGACGAGACCCCGTGTTACAGGAGTGCGATTGACTACTACGAGTGTTGCAAAGATACGGCAAAGGAAACATGCACGCCCTGCGGCTGCTGTTTGGATGGTCAGATCTGCTGCGAAAGCACGGGGACCTGTCTCTATCCGGTGAGCTGCCCATCTTGAGGATGCCGCGTGCCATTTATCACACCTGGAACTGACCTATCCCAATCTCCGGCACCATGAGCCACACCAGGCACCACGCGAGTGCCTCTTCCAGTGTCCGGCCATAGAACGTCTGCTCCTCAGGATGATGGAGCCTCACGACCCACCCAGCGTGATCCACATCCCAGCTGCAGTAACCTCGGCGATCGGCGATGGCTGCGAGGGTTGCGTCCTGCAACGCACGTCCTTCCAGCGTAGGATCTACGCCTGCCTGAGCGATGGTGGCAGCGAGATCAGGGCAAGAATCAGCCGAGCGTTCACCACGGTAGGCGCTGAACGCCTACGAACGGGCCGTAGAGCAGCGCAAAGAGCACGAGCGTCGTGAGCCCGATCTCCGCTGCCAGGCGCATCCCTGCGGTTCCGGAGCCCACGCGTGGCCAGAGCAGGACGAGCGCCACGAGACCAGCGCTGAACAGGAGCGTCAACAGGGTGAGGGTCGGTGGCATCCCAGGCTCCTCACGCCGCACAGGCGAGCCACTCGCCGCACGAGACCTACCACCCCTGGGCCACGCCCTGCGGTCGCTGACGCACGGCTCGCCGCGCGGCCTCCTCGCGATCCAGCTGGATGAGCACCAGGGCTATCTCGCGGACCACACGATCCGGAGCGCGCAGCAAGGCCACCAGCTCAGCGTGCTTCGCACGGGGCATGCCGGCCAGTATCGCCTGCTCGAACCGCGATGCCTGCTGTGTGGTGATCGGGGAAGGCTCAACGGGCAGGCTCATTGTGGTCACCGTGTTCCGGATCGCTCCGGGTGGAATCTGCAGGCGGCAGGCG